>Ga0078972_1000294_pt1 | contig 207413 bp, 176 predicted proteins | sample YelNatPaOPGAMG01_FD_67568 | JGI IMG/M metagenome (GOLD analysis project Ga0078972, IMG submission 67568) | Hot spring thermophilic microbial communities from Obsidian Pool, Yellowstone National Park, USA - OP-RAMG-01 (SPADES assembly) (version 2) | ecosystem: Environmental > Aquatic > Thermal...
AGTGGCCGTTTCGCATTCTGAAACGGGTCTTCGGCTATACCAAGGTGCGCTATCGCGGCATCGTGAAGAATCACCACTGGCATCTGGCAGGCTTCGCGCTGGTGAATCTCTACCTGCACCGTAGGCGGCTGCTTCCCCACGGGGCGTAGTGTCATCGCAGGCCGGGAAATGGCCTGCGGAGGCGAAAAACGGAGCCGCCAACCCCCTCGAAATCCCTTAAAAAAACAGCCCTGCGTCGAGCAGCCGCCCTCGCTTGGGCTATTGTCTTGCCGCACCCAGAATCAGGGGCTTGATCAGAGACTCCTTAAGTCTTCTGACACCGGTCTCTCCTCTACCTTCGCCATCAATTCCTCTACACACTTCTCCAGCGGAGCCTCTGCCGCCACCATCCAGACAGGCTCCATCGTCGCCGTTGTGGGCGCCATACAGTCAGACGGAACCCTGCTCGCCACCAACATTTCCGTGAGCATGAGTGGACAAGCGATGCAGGGAGCACAAAGCGGCGGAAGCGGCATCATTACCGCTGTGTCGAGCGATAACACCGGCGCGGTCACATCCTTTACCTTTGTTCCGCGTGAGGACTACGGCGATCAGACAACGCACGCACCCTTGACCGTCATGCTCAATGCGTCCACCACCTACAGCGTCAGCGAAGACGCCGTGCAGCAGGGCATCTCCGCAACCGCGTTCAACAACGCGCAAATCTTTCCAGGACAATCCGTAGAGGTCATCGGTACCGGCTCCGCATCTTCCGCCATCACTGCGCAATCGGTTCGTCTCGCCGCGGAAAGCCTCAGCGGAACCCTTACCGGCTCTCCGCAAGGCGTCTCACCCACCTACACGTTTGTCCTGCAACTGCCAGCCTCGTCCTTCCTCACCACTTATCAGTCGCTCACTACGCTCAACGCGGCTACAGATGCACAGACGCAATATGAAGACAGTCTCGGCACCACGGCTTTCACGTCGTTGACGTCGTCCGCCAATCTTGAAGTGCATGGGTTCCTGTTGCGTGACAGTTCCGGAAACTTCCTGCTCACCGTCGCTGACATCTCGCAAATACAAGACACCTCAACCGGCAGCGGAGATAACTGACGCTCAAAGTCCCTTTGGGGCCTCACAATGCACAGCGGCAGCCACTCATGGCTGCCGCTGTGCATTGCATTCTTTGTTAGTTACAAATACCTACATCTCAACGGGCTTCGTGCATGGTTCCCAGCAGCACATTGTCAATCAGCCGCGTCGCGCCCACATACGCCGCCACCGCCGCCAGCGCAGCTCCGCTCACACTCTCCACATCCACCAGCGTCTCCGGGTCCACCACGCGCAAATAATCCACCCTGACCGCTGGCTCCTCGGCCATCACCGCAGCGCCTGCCGCCAGCAGTCTACGCGCATCGCGCTCGCCTGCCGCATATCGGGCTTCCATCGCGCGCAGCGCCCGCGACAGCACCAGACCCTGCCGCCGCTCCTCCACCGATAAGTAACGGTTACGGCTACTCATGGCCAGCCCATCGGCTTCGCGCACAATCGGGCACACCACCAGCTCCAAATCAAAATCCAGATCCCGCACCATGCGCCGCAGATTCGCCACTTGCGCCGCATCTTTCTGCCCAAAGTACGCGCGATCCGGCCCCACAATGTGAAACAGCTTCGCCACCACCGTGGCCACGCCGCGAAAGTGCCCCGGCCGCGAAGCCCCATCCAGCCGGCCGCTCAAATCCTCCACTTCCACCCACGTCGTCGCGCCCGCCGGATACATCTCCTCAACCCGCGGCAGAAACACCGCATCCACGCCCTCGCGCTCCAGCAGTGCGCAATCCGCCTCCACCGTGCGGGGATACTTCCCGAAGTCCTCATTCGGCCCAAACTGTGTCGGATTCACAAAGATCGACACCACCACCGCGTCGCACTCCGCCCTGGCCGCGCGCACCAGTGACAAGTGCCCCTCATGCAGCGCGCCCATCGTCGGCACAAAGCCAATTGTCCCAAACACAGACGAGCGGGTGCCCCATGCAAGCCCGGGTTTGGCTTGAGTGGGCGCTGAAGAATCCCTCTCCTTCAGGCGCGGATTCTCTCCTTGCCGCAACTCCCGCACCGCCGCCCTGATCTCTGCAATCGTCTCCGCGCGCCGCATCATGCCTTCCGCGCCATCGCCTCGCGGGCCTCCGCCGGCAAGTGATAGCTCTCACTGTCTGCCGGAAAGCTCCGCCCCGACACATCCCGCACATACCCGGCCAGCGCCTCGCGAAACAGCGCCGACGCATCGCCATACTGCCGCACAAACTTCGCCGGTTTGGCAAAGCTCAAATTCACCAGGTCATGAAAAACCAATATCTGCCCATCGCAATCCGGCCCCGCGCCAATCCCAATCGTCGGAATCCCCACCTCCGCCGTGATCCGCGCCGCCACTTCGCGCGGCATGCCTTCCAGCACCAGCACCGACGCGCCCGCCGCTTCCAGCGCATGCGCATCATGCAGCAGCCGCCCAATCGCAGCCACCGTCTTGCCCTGCACCTTATAGCCGCCCATCCGGTGTACCGCCTGCGGAGTCAGCCCCAGATGCCCCACCACCGGAATCTCGGCATCCACCAGCCGCTCCACCAGCTCCGCCCGGCTCGCGCCGCCTTCAATCTTCACGGCCTCCGCGCCGCCATCTTTTAGAAAGCGCGTCGCATTCGCCACCGCCTCGTGCGCCGTCACCTGGTAGCTGCCATACGGCATGTCGGCCACCAGCAGCGCACGCCGCACCGCCCGCCGCACCGCCCGCGTATGGTGCAGCATCTCGTCCACCGTCACCGGCAGGGTGCTTTCGTAGCCCATCACCACCATGGCCAGCGAGTCCCCCACCAGAATCAGGTCCACGCCCGCCTCGTCCACCAGACGCGCCGTCGCGTAGTCATAGGCGGTCAGCGCCACAATCGGCTGCTTCTGCTCTTTTTTCTCTTGAAGGGTTGCAAGGGTCACCTTGGCGGCAACCTGCCCGGCGCCGTCATCGGCGCTGCGGAAATGCGGTAGGCTCATCATTCTCTCCAGTGCAGCTCCCCTCCCCGGGGGATGCTACCCGAACGTCTTTCACCCTACGCCTCTCCACCGCTCTTCGTAAAGATGGAAGCTCCGGGAAGCAAATCTGCGTCTCTGGAATCGGGAGAACCTCCGCTGGCCAAGGGCGCTATCATGTCGCCAACCGGCCACCTTATGGTTTTATGAATTCTCACAACCCTCAACCTACGTGATTTCGGATTCCCACCCCAGCCTTCCATTCTTAAACCCTTGAAAACAATAACAACCACAAACGGCATGAGGATTGCTATATCGGTAGTCAGCCAGAGACGCGAAGAGGTTCCCACGCAGGCACCTCTCCAGCGAGACCGCTCCGGTACGTGAGAGCTGAGACCCACAGGGTTTCGCCCCGGCCGGAGCAACAAGTCCCAGATTCCACCACAAATGGAGCGGGCATTTTCCGGGAGGCCAGTGACTGGCCATTCACAGCTGCCGTCTGCCCACACGCAGACGGCGCTTGTGCTTTCGGCCCATCCCCGGCCGAAGCCGGCCCGAAATGGGAGCCAGCTCCGCTTCCTGCCGCCCCTTTTCATGCGCAAACTCGCCCCTCGCGCGTTACAATTTAAAGAAGGCAAGCAGGCCAGCCGCGAGTCTCACAAGATGACTTGTCAAGGCATGCCCCAGGGAGTACTATCAAGTTTGCCTATCGAGCGGCTGATGCCTTCCGGCTCGCTGCATGATTCGACAGTCAAGAACCCTGTGATCTTAAAAAGAATTCACCCTGTATCCCTGCAGTCCACGCAGTCGTGATCCGGTGGTTGGTGAAACCTTTCGGAGTGTTGCTCGTTCGAGATTTGATGCGGTTGCGCAGCCAAGGCCCGTGGACTCAGTCCGCAGCCCCAGCCACGCCCCTCACTCGCGGCATCATTGGCCTGTCGGCCCTCCGATTCAACACAGAAGTTTGAAACCCAGGCCTGCGGGCTTTCCCAAAAGTCCCGGCTATTGAAATGTAAAGTGCACCAGGAAGTGCAAGCATGACACCAGAGCAAAACGAGCCCCAGGGCTTCGCAGAAGCGCCGGCCGCTTTTCCGCCAGCCGCCGCACCCGCCGCCGATAACTCCGCCAGCGGCCAGCAGAACGCTCCCTCCCACAGCAGCCGCCGCCGGCGTCGCCGCAAAAAGAGCAAGGGCGGGCAGCAGAACGGCCAACCGCAAAACGCCGGTCAGAATCAGGGCCAAAGCCAGGGCCAGGGCAGCCAGCAGGCCAGCGGCGGCCAGCCCCCGCGCAAGCAGAAAAAGTTCTTCCAGAAGCAGCAGAACCCCGGCAACGGATACGGGAACGGCGGCGGCAAGCAGCGCAAGCAAAAGCAGCGCAAGCAGCAGCCTTCCTTTGTCGGCCCCATGGATCACAGCTACCGCGCCGCCAACGGCAACGTGGCCGACGGCCCCCCGTCCACCATGGACTTCCGTAGCAACGGCGGCCCCAACGGCAACATCGCCAGCTACGCCGACTCGCCCTACGAGGCGCCCGTCTCCATGCGCCAGGACGCGCCCACGCGCATCTTCTGCTTCATTGACGACCTCTTCTTCAACGCCAAAATCAACGAAGTCTCGCGCAAAACCGGCATCAAGGTCGGCTTCATCAAGGGCGCGGACAAAGAGGCCATCGCCAAACTCACCGACGCGCCCGAAGAGGAGCGCCCCTCGCTGATCATCTTTGACCTCAACAACGCCAACGCGAAGCCGCTCACGCTGATCCCCAAGCTCAAGACCAAGCTCAAGCGCGGAACCTCGATCATCGGCTTCCTCTCCCACATCCAGGGCGACCTGAAGGCCAAGGCCATCGAGGCCGGCTGCGACACCGTCATGCCACGCAGCGCCTTCTCGCAAAACCTCCCCAACCTCCTCCGCCGCCACGCCGAAGAGGAAGAAGAGGAACTCGAAACCCTCGAAGCATAACTAAGCCGCAAACATCAGAGAACCGGTGCCCCATTCAAGCCAGCCGTTGGCTTGAGTGGGTTTTCTCTTTTCCCTTGTCATCCCGACCGAACGAAGTGAGCGGAGGGACCTGCATTCCCATCCCAAACTCCGCCCCCCCACGATGCGTCATTCTGAGGCCAACGGCCGAACACGCGGTGCCCCATTCAAGCCAGCCGTTGGCTTGAGTGGGTTTTCTCTTGTCCCTTGTCATCCCGACCGAACGAAGTGAGTGGAGGGACCTGCATTCCCATCCCAAACTCCGCCCCCCACGATGCGTCATTCTGAGGCCAACGGCCGAACCGGGGCCCCCGGGAACAGGTCTTCGTTCCCGGGGTAGGAAGAATCCCGGCGATGCTTCGGCCGCCAAATGCTGCCCGAAGTTTCTCCCACCATCCTCACCAACCTCTGAGGGATCAACACCTTCGCTTCCGCCTTTCTCATCCCCCTAAAATCCCGCAGAACCCTGCCGGTAATTCCCCCCAAATTCGCTATCCTGAAAATAGGGGCGAGAAATCAAACTTCCCAACCTCCCCAGACCCAACGAAAAAATGCCCTGAAAACAGGGCATCTTCGCGAAGCAGCCAACATTAATACGCGTTGAAAATAAAGGACTTGTGAGACTAGTCTTGCGCGTAAGCCTTCTGCAATCAACCACTTCCAGGACGTTAATGTGAGTTTTTTTATTTCGCTTTCGGAGCCGTCCGCTGGCTCTCCAGAAACACCAGTTTCCACTGCCCGCCCACCTTCTTGAGCGCGCCCGACTCCAGCCAGACCATCGGTTTCCGGTCCGCCGACCCCACGTTCACTTCGCGAAACCACGCCATCCGGTAATCCGCCTGCAGATGCGTCTACTCCACGCGCACCAGCTCGCCCTTGCGCAGCTTGAAGTGCTGCCCTCGCCACACCACCGTGTCCGAGGCATAGCTCCAGGCCCAGAGCCCGAGCGCGATCAGGTCCCGCGGCAGCAGCATCCACAGGTCGCGCATCACCTGCCGGTCGCGCAGAATGCCCACGCCCACCCCCAGCGCCATCGACATCCGCACCAGAAACACCAGGCTGAAGAGCGCCAGGCTGAACGGGTCAAACGCCGAAGCCACCAGATTCAGCGCCGCCCACGCCAGCCCATGCGTGAAGATCATGCCAAAGTAACCCCCGGGCCGCGAAACCCGCACCGCCCGCAACCACCGCAACTGGTGCGCCGCAAAGGCTCCGAAGCGGTACGCCGGCACGCTCGTCTCCACTACCTCGTGGCTCAAATGCACCTGGAAGCCGGCCGCCGCAATGCGCGCGCCCAGTTGATAGTCATCGGCAAGCTGCGTCACCAGCGGCTCAAACCCGCCTGCGGAAACCAGCGCCAGCCTTGAAAACGCGAGCGTCGAGCCCAGCCCGAAGCGAATTCCCTTCTCCATCACCCGCGCCACCAGCACCCCGGCAAAAAAGTCCGTCGAGATGCCCAGCGCCTCCAGCCGCGAGGCAAGCGTGCCGTGCGCCCGGCCCCGGTAAGGCGCCGTCACCAGCCCCACCCGCGCATCGCGCATCGGCTCCACCATGCGGCTCAGGTAATGCCGGCCGACGGTGATGTCGCTGTCATTGAGCACAAACGCGTCGTAGCGCGCCGCCGGAAGCATCTGCACCAGGTTGCTCAGCTTCCCGTTCGGCCCCAGCGACTCCGGGCACTCCACCACGCGAATGCTCCGCTCCGGAAAGGCCTTCTGCAGCCGCTCAATCGCCGCCACCGCTGGATCATCCAGGCTTGAAACCCCGAAAAGAATCTCATACTCGCCCGCATAGTCCTGCCGGCAATGGCTGGCAAAGGCCTCATCCATGCCCGGGTCCAGCCCCTTCACCGGCTTCAGAATTGTCACGGGAGGATGAAACGGCGCGCCCGCGGCAGACGCCGTCTCCCGGGCTTGCGGCTTCAGAAAAGCCCGCACGCTCCACAGCACCACGAAGTAGTATGCGCAGCCGGCCAGCGCCAGCACAGTGGTGAGAAATGAGATCAACTCGGCAACAGTCAAAGCGGCCATGCAGACTCTAGTCTACTGGCCACCCGCGCCAATGCCCTACTCGTAGCGCAGCGCCTCGATGGGGTCCAGATGCGCCGCCTTCCATGCCGGATAAATGCCGAACACCAGCCCGATGGCGCACGAACCCAGAAATCCCGTCAGCGACCAGAAGGTGGACATCGTTGCGGGCAGCATCAGCCGCAGCGCCAGCGTAATCAGGCCGCCAATGGCAATGCCTATCAGTCCGCCAATGGCGCACAGTGTTGTCGCCTCGGTGGTGAACTGCATCATGATGTTGCCGCGCGTCGCCCCAATGGCCTTGCGCACGCCAATCTCGCGCGTGCGCTCCGTTACGGAGACCAGCATGATGTTCATCACGCCCACGCCCCCCACCATCAACCCCAGGCTTGAGATCGCCACCATAAAGAGCGCAATCCCACCCGTAATCTGCGTCCACAGGCGAGTGATCGCGTCCGGCGATGAAATCACAAAGTTGTCCGGCTGATCAGCGCGCAGCCGCCGGTCGCGGCGCAGCACGCTCTCAATCTCATCCTGCACCAGCCCCTTCACCTTGTCGCTCGAATACTTCACTTCAATGAAGTAGTCGTCGTCCTCCGGATGCAGCTTGCGGAAAGTTCCATCCGGAAAGGTCGCCTTGTTGTCTTCCGGATTCTTGCCGCTGCCCCCAAACACCGACTTCGTCTTGTCAAAGACGCCGATCACGGTAAAGACCTCGCCACCAACCTGCACCTCTTTGCCCACTGCGCTCTGAATGGGATCAAACAGTTGCGCTGCGGTGTCATGGCTAAGGATCACTACATTGGCGTGACGGTTGGCCTCCTCGGGGGTGAACATGCGCCCGGCCAGCAGATGCAGGTCTTCCGTCTGCGCCATGGTGGCCATATCTCCCTGCAGAATCGTGCCGGTCACCTTCTTCTTGCCGTAGCGAACACCTATATCGTCGGGCTGAAACGAGGGGTCATAGCGCAGTCCGGCATCCACCGCGACCACCCCGGGCAGGTGCTCCATATCGGCAGCTTCCTGCACGGTGAGCTTGGGCCGGTTCAGCATCTCTGGCGAGGGCCGCGAGGTCTGAATGAGCGGCATCCGGTAGACCCAGAACAGATTGGTGCCAAACGAGCTGACCAGGCTCGAAACATTGTTGTTCAGACCATTGATGATCGACGAAATCGCAATCACCGTCGTCACGCCAATCACAATGCCCAGCACGGTGAGCCCCGAGCGCAGCTTGTTGTTGCGCAGGGTATCGAATGCCATGCGAATCGACTCTCCGGAATTGCTGATCGGCATCGCGAGCTCTCCTTACAGTTCTGACCGCAGGGCCACAATCGGGTCCAGTTTGGCGGCGCGGCTGGCCGGATAAACACCAAAAAACATGCCGATAGCGCTGGACACAAACAACGCCAGCAGCACCGACCACAACTGCACCGAAGACGGAAAATGCACCAGCGCCGTCACCAGGTAAGCCGCCCCCACGCCAATGGCAATGCCGATAGCTCCGCCTATGGTCGACATGGTGGCCGACTCAATCATGAATTGCATCAGCACATCGCTGGATCGCGCGCCCAGCGCCTTGCGCACCCCAATCTCGCGCGTGCGCTCCGTGACTGAGACCAGCATGATGTTCATGATGACAATGCCGCCCACCACCAGCGAAATCGAAGTTACGCCCACAATCACAATCAAAATGGTTGAGCTGATGCTCTTCCACAAGCCGATAAAGCTTGAGTTCGTATCGATCGAGAAGTCGTCTGGCTGGCCCGGCCGGTCGTGGCGGCGGACACGCATGATGGTCTGCACCTCCTGCGTGGCCGCATCCAGCGGCGCGCCCGTGGCCGGGGCCTGAATCGAGAGCGTAATACTCTGTCCCGTGCCATAGGTGTGTTCAAAGGCCGTGATAGGCACGGCAACAAAATTGTCCTGGCTCTGCCCCAGCGTCGAACCCTGCTTCTCCGCCACTCCAATCACCGTGTAGGGCTCGCCATCCACGCGAATCTGCTGCCCGATGGGATTCACACCCATGCCCAGCAGGTCATGCTGAATGTCATAGCCAATCACGGCCACGTGACGCGCATACGTCTGGTCTGAAGGAATAAACGAGCGCCCGGTCGCGATATTCAGATTCGAGATTTCGAGCATATTCCACGTCCAGCCACGAATAGCCGTATTCGTACTCGACTTTTTGCCCGCAATCACTGAGCCAGAAGTATCAATCAGTGCCCCGACCTGCTTGCACGCATGGCAAAGCTGCTTCACGGCCTCATAGTCGGCCATCGTGAAGTCTTTACGCTTCTGGTATTTCAGATACTCCGCATAGCTCAGAATCACCTGCGGCTCTTTGCCCACCGTGAACACATTGGCGCCATAGCCATACACTTTGGTGGCAACGTACTTATTCACGCCATTAGTGAGGGTGATGACGGTAATCACTGAGGAAACGCCAATGATCACGCCAATCAGCGTAAGCACCGTGCGCATCTTGTTAGCCCACAGCGACTGCAGCGATATCTTGAGCGCTTCCCAGAATCTCATGGCGGAGCCGTCTTCCCTCAAATCCCCCATCATCCGCTGCACGAACCCGTCAGGTTTCAGAGCGCGATGGGCATGTCACGCGGGGTTTCCAGAAGTGTAACAAGGTGCGGGCACGACTCTTTGCGGTCTCACGCAAAGAAACCAGGCCTTAGCGGAAAGATACGCAACGGCAGCCGCTGCGGTTCCCCGAAACAAGCTCAAAGAAAAGCAAAAAATGGCATTCTGCCGCTCCGTCTTGAGGAGCGGCAGAACCCAGTCTGCAAGCAGGGCCTGTAAGCCGGATTCTGTCGAGGACGGCCATTCCTCTAGGCGGCGCATTACTGCGCGCGCTCCAGCAACCTACCCGGAGGTTTCCGCCACCGGCAGCCGAAGCCGCCAGCGTAGCCCACGTGGGCGCACCGGGCCGGTACGCAGAACGGCGAACTGGGCCATGCCGTTCTTCCCTCCCTATTTGGTCTTGCTCCGTGTGGGGTTTACCCTGCCCCCGGGCGTTACCGCCGGGGCGGTGCGCTCTTACCGCACCTTTTCACCCTTACCGGAGCGCCTCGCGGCGATCCGGCGGTATCTTCTCTGTGGCACTAGCCGTCTTGCAGCCTTTACGCTGCAATCCCGGACGTTATCCGGCACACTGCCCTGCGGAGTCCGGACTTTCCTCTCCCGCCCGGGCTTGCACCCGCGCGGCAGCGGCCGTCCAGCCCGCCTGCAAGCTCTATTCTAGCCGCGAAGCCGCCCACCAAAGCACAGAATCGGCGGCGCCATCGGATCGCCCCAACCCCTCAGCCGGCGTTTTATTTGGAACCATGCCGTAAGTCTGCGCGTACACTTTGGTTGAAATTGGAGGAGAAGCTCCCCATGCCTGCAAATCAATCCCTGTCTCGCCCCTTGCCTTCAGCCATCGTCCGCCTGGCCTGCGTGCTCACCGCCGCCGGATGCCTCCTGGTCACCGGCTGCAAAGTGGACGTGCATAAAAGCACCAACGGCGACAACAAGGACGTGAAGATCCAGACGCCCTTCGGCGGCATGAACGTGCAATCCAACCAGACCACCGCCACTTCACTCGGGCTGCCCACCTACCCCGGCGCGCAGATGGTCACCGATGACGGAGACAACAAATCGGCCAATGTGGAGATGGGCTTCGGCCCCTTCCACCTCGTGGTCAAGGTGGTGCATTACCAGACGTCAAACCCGCGCAAGGATGTGGTCGAGTTCTACCGCAAGGCGCTCTCGCAGTTTGGCACCGTCATCGCCTGCAACAATGACACGCCCGTGGGCACACCCACCCGCACGAATGAAGGGCTCACCTGCGACGAAAGCCATGGGCACACCCATGTCGATCTGCACGACTCTGACAACGGCTATAACCTGCGCGCCGGCTCGCCGCACCATCAATGGATCGTCGGCTTCAAAGACAATGGCCCGGGCACGCGCTTCTCGCTTGTCGAGCTGGAGCTGCCAGTCAACGACAACCAGAGCAGCTCCAAGGCGGATTGAGCGCAATCTTGTATTCGAGGCAGAGCGGGGTGGCAATTGCCTTTGCCGCGGTGAGAGTTTAGTTTCAAGTGCATGGGCACCCCCTGCTATCGCTGTCATGAGACGCTCACCGGCGAGGAGCCGTTCTGTGCCCATTGCGGCGCGCCGCAACTCTGTGTACCCGAGAACGAAGCCGTACTCTCCGCGCAGGAAGGCTCAGTACAGCACACCATCGATCAGGCCGCCGGCATGCTGCGCTGGCGTATAGCCGTGCATGTCGCGTTGCTCGTCGCCGTGCCCGCTGCACTGCTCTCGGCTCTGCTCAGCCCCGGCACGCTCTGGGTCTTCGCGGGCGGATTCCTCACCGTCGCCCTCTACCGCCGCCGCACCGCCTCGCCCACCAACGGCAAACTCGGCTGGCGCATTGGCGGACTCATGGGCATCGTCGCGGCCGCTCTCTCCATGGCCATTCAGGGCGCGTCTCTCGTTTTTGACCGCTTCGTGCTCCACGAGGGCGCAAAGATCGACGGCGAATTCCAGACCGAAATGCAGAGCGTCCTGCACGCCATGCAGCAGCAGAATCCTGAATTCTCCACGCAGTTGCCGTGGTTTTCGCACTTCATGCTTTCACCCTACGGAGTGGCCGCGGTCTTTCTGGCCGGCAGTCTGATGCTTGCCCTCAGCATGGTGCTGTTTTCCGCGCTGGGCGGCGCCATCGGCGGCCGCTACCTGCGCACCCGCCCCTTGAGCCGCCCTGCGGCCTAGCTCGCCTCCGCCCACTCAGCCCTTCTTCATCCAGGCCTCAAAGCCAATTGGACCCGCATCGATCGTCACACCAGCCCAGTGCGCCTGCGCGGTCATCTCACGGATCACGGCCAGTGGGTAGGCGCGCGGAATGAGGAAGAAGCGAAAAATCAGCGTCGTGAGTACCCGGTCTCGCAGGCTCAGATGCATCCCCTCCACATGCTTCCGCACCTCCTGCATCGAAACCTCGCGATACATATCGATCAGCAGAGCCGTCCCGCCCGGCCGCAGTACCCGGTGCATCTCCCGGATTGCCTTGACCGGCTGAGTGAAGTTCTTGAATGCGGCGCGGCACACCACAAAATCCACACTGCCATCTTCTACCGGGAGCGCCGCCGCGTCGCCGTGCAGCAGCTGCAACTTCACGCCCTCGCGGGCCGCGCTGTGTCCGGCAATTTCAAGAAAGCTGCGGCTGATATCCACCGCACGCACGTTCAAACCGCGCTTCGCCATCTCAATCGAAAGAAATCCAGGCCCCGGCGCAACCTCCAGCACATCGCCCGGCGCCGGCACCACGGCCGCGATGCGCGCGGCAAGCGCCTGATAGGCCGGCAAATCCTTGCGCGTGGTCCGGTCATACCAGCGGGCAATGCCGCCTTCCATGCCCACGCTCTTGTATGCTTTGACTGTAGCTGTCATCTTCTCACTCTCCATATAGCTTATTAAATAAGATATATGGAGAGTGAAGCACATGGAGGAATCTTTGTCTACTGGAACTAGCAGCAAAAAATCCTCGCCACCGAACCGGCCAGGCGCCGTGGACCAGCCCACCGGCGCGGAACCCCTGCCTTCGGGCACGGTGGTGGATCGCATCGTGCTTGAAATGCGCAGGTTCATCGCCGCTTCGATCTTCTTTAACGCGCGCGCGGCAGAAAAGACCGGCCTGGGCATGACGGACATGCAAATGCTGCACATGCTGCAGCTTTACGGCCCCAGCACACCCGGCTACCTGGCGCGCTGCACCGGTCTGAGCAGTGGCGGCATCACGGTGGCCCTCGACCGCCTGGAGAAAGCCGGTTACGTGCGCCGCGAGCCGAACCCCGCCGACCGCCGCAGCCTGCTCGTCACGCTGGCCGCTGGCAAACTGCGCAAGCTGCAGGGCATGTACGCCGGCGTGGAACGAGAGAGCCGCGCGGCCATCGCCCGCCTGCCGCCGCGCGATCAGGAGGCCGTGGTGCGCTTTTTTGAGAGTCTGCACCAGGTAGACAGCGACCGGATATAGCAAAGATCGCACCACGAATAGCCCCGCTTTCCGGCATCGCGGCGCGTTTTCCTTGCCCCGTACCCGGATCGGCTCGTATCATCCCGTTTGAACCTCTTTTCTGCACATCATGTCTGAAAACACACCCAAGCTCCGCGAAAAAGGCCGCCTGATGTCCGCATCCGAGATTGAACGGACGCTCGTACGGCTCGCCCACGAAATCATCGAGAAAAACGACGGCGCCGACGGCCTCGGCCTGGTTGGCATCAAGCGGCGCGGCATTCCGATCGCCCAGCGCCTGGCCGCCCTCATCAGCTCCATTGAGAAGCGCCCGGTCGATTGCGGCACGCTCGACATCAGCTTTTACCGCGACGATCTCTCCACCTATGACACGCGCCCGGTCGTCACGCCCGGCTCCATCGGCTTTGACATCAACGACCGCAAGATCATCCTGGTGGACGACGTGCTCTACACCGGCCGCACCATTCGCGCCGCGCTCGATGCGCTCTTTGATCATGGCCGTCCGCGCCAGGTGCAACTGCTCACGCTCATTGACCGCGGCCATCGCGAGCTGCCCATTGAGGCGAGCTTTGTTGGCCGCACCATCCAGACCACGCAGCGCGAAATCATCGAGGTCAAGCTGCGCGAAATCGACAACGACGAGCAGGTTCTGCTGGTCGAGCGCGTCGACTGACCCACCCGACCGAGACAGAAAGAATCATGGCCCCCAGGAAAGTATCCACGGCAGCACGCGCGCGCACGGCGAAAAGCAAAGCTGCTTCTACTCTTTCGCTGCACCCGGGCGCTCTCGTCTCGGTGCGCGGCCTGACGCCCGAGCGCACGCGGGCCATTCTGCAACTGGCCGACAAGCTCGAAACACAGGATGTGTTTGAGCGCGCGAAGCGCCTGCGCAAGCGCCGCGTGGCACTGCTTTTTTACGAGTCGAGCACACGCACCCGCACCTCGTTTGAGCTGGCCGCGAAATCTCTCGGCGCCGACACCACGCTGGTCAGCGCGCTTTCTTCGAGCATCGAGAAGGGCGAGTCGCTCAAAGACACCGGCATCACCCTCAAGGCCCTCGGCGCGGAGTGCATCATCCTGCGCAGCCCCTACTCCGGCGCGCCCTATCTGCTCGCAAAATCCACCGGCCTGCCCGTGCTCAACGCCGGCGACGGCATGCATGAGCATCCCTCGCAGGCACTGCTCGATCTGCGCACCATGCTGCGCTTCCTCGGCATTAAGGCCGCCAGGCTCAGCCCTACTGCGCTCAAGGGGGTCACCGTCACCATCTGCGGAGACATTCTGCACAGCCGCGTGGCCCGTTCCAATGCGCTGCTGCTGCCCACGCTCGGCGCGCAAGTCATCTTCTGCGGACCCATGCCGCTGCTGCCCGATCTGGCCGCCAACATCGGCCCCGGCGTGAGCGTGGAGCGCAACTTTGAAGCCGCCCTGCGCCGCTCGCAGATCGTGATGATGCTGCGCATTCAGGCCGAGCGTCTCGCCGGCCTCAAGATTGATCTTGACGATTACAAACAGCATTACCAGGCCAACAGCGAGCGCGTCGCCGCATGCGCGCCCAAAGCGCTCATCATGCATCCGGGGCCAATCATTCGCGGACTTGAAATCACCAGCGAAGTTGCCGATGGGCCTCAATCCGCCATTGCCGAGCAGGTGCATCACGGCCTAGCGATTCGCATGGCGCTGCTGGCACAGGCGCTCGACAAGAGCAAGCAAAGGACGCGCGCATGAAGCCCATTCTGATTCGCGGAGGCCGTGTCATTGATCCCGCGGCCAGCCTCGACGGCCGTTACGATGTGCTGCTGGTCAACGGCAAAGTTGCCGCAGTCGAGCCGGCAGGCAAGCTCAAGCAGAAAGATGCCGAGGCCATTGACGCCGCTGGACTCATCGTCGCGCCCGGCCTCATCGACATTCACGTGCATCTGCGCGAGCCCGGCCAGGGCTACAAAGAGACCATCGCCAGTGGCACGGCGGCAGCGGCAGCCGGCGGATTCACCACTGTCTGCGCCATGCCGAATACCATTCCTGTAAACGACTCGCCCGAGATCACCGCATGGATGCTCGCGCCCGAGCGCGGCGCGGCCATTCGCGTCTTCCCCATCGGCGCGGCCACCGTCGGCTCCATGGGAGAGAAACTCACCGACTATCTCGCGCTCAAAAAGACCGGCGTCGTGGGCGTCACCGATGATGGCAAGCCGATCCTCGGCGACGCCATCATGCATGAGACCCTCAAGGCCGCCACCAAAGCCGGCCTGCCCGTCATTCAACACGCCGAAGACACGCGCATGACCGGCGGCTGCTCCATGAACGCCGGACCGCTCGCCTTCCGGCTCGGCCTGCGCGGCATGCCGGTCGAGGCCGAGTCCTCACTGGTCGAGCGCGACATCTCGCTCGTCCGCAAGGTCAAGGGCGCGCACCTGCACGTGGCGCATCTCTCCACAAAGAAAGCACTCGATGCCGTCAACGCCGCGCGCGCCGAAGGTTTGAACGTCACCTGCGAGGTCGCGCCGCATCACTTCGTGCTCAATGAGGAGCGCGTCGGCGACTATGACACGCACGCCAAAATGAATCCGCCGCTGCGCGCCGAGGCCGACCGCCTCGCCATGGTTGCCGGCATTCTCGAAGGCCGCGTCGACTGCATCGCCACCGATCACGCCCCGCACGCCGCGCATGAAAAAGAGCAGGAGTTCGAGCGCGCGCCCAACGGCATCACCGGCCTCGAAACCGCGCTGGGACTCACTCTGGCCTCGCTCCATCGCGAACACGGCATGCCCATCGACTGCGTGCTGGCCATGCTCACCAGCCGCCCCGCGCAGGTGCTTTCGCTTTCTGGCCGTGGCACGCTGGCCGTCGGTTCGTTTGCGGATGTGGTGCTTTTCGATCCGGAAGAGAAGTGGGCCTTCCGCGCGCAGGACTCGCGCTCCAAATCAAAGAACACGCCCTTCGACGGATGGACCATGCACGGCCGCGTGCAGATGACCATCAGCGAAGGCCGCATCGTCTACCGGCGTTAGCCGGTTGGGGCGAACACAGCCAGAAAAAAGGGTACAGGCCGCGCCTGTACCCCTCTTTCATGCTGCTATCGCTTCTTACCCGGCTTCTTCCCCGCAAACTTCGCGGGACGCGCTGTAATCTGCTGCGCGCTCGCAGTCGGCTTTCGCTTCTTGCCCTTTTTATGCCCGCGCGGAGGTGGCTGCGCCACTCTCTTCGCAAAATCAGGCACGGCATCCGCGCTGAAACGCTTCTTCTTGCGGCCCGACTTTTTCGGATTCGCCGTCCGCGCCGGGCGCTCCGCCTTTCGCTCTGCGGCTGCCGCCGCGTGCGTCTTTTTCGCACCCGTCTTTGAGTGGCCGGCAGACTTCGACTTTCCAGAAGACTTTCCCCTCGGCTTCCGCGCCGTTGTCGCTTCCTCTTCGTCCAGTAAAATCGAGAACTGCAGCCGCTTCTCCATCGCGTCCACGCGGTCCAGCAGCACCCGCACGCGCTGTCCGATGCGGAACGTCCGCCCGTGCCCATCGCCGATAATCTCGCGCGTATTTTCGCGATAGCTGTAGCGATCGCCGTCGAGCGCGCCCAGGCTCTGAATGGGCACCAGTCCCTCGATGAACAAATCCTCCAGTTCGACAAAAAGCCCGTACTTCGTCGCGCTCAAAATCAGCGCATCAAAATCCTCGCCCACACGGTCGCGCATGAACTTGATCTTCTTCCACTCCACCAGTTCGCGCTCGGCCTCGGCCGCTCGGCGCTCGGTGTCGCTGGTCTCCTGCGCAATCGCGGCCAGCTCCACTTCATCAAAGGGTGCGGCCTCCTGTGCCTGCCCGGCATCTGAGGGTGCAGCTTTATGCCCGCGCGGATCTCCCATCGCCACCACCCCATGCCCATCCACGCCAGCTTCCAGCAATGCCTTGGCGATGCGATGCACCATCAGGTCGGGATACCGCCGGATCGGCGAAGTAAAGTGCGTATACGCCGGAGCGGCCAGCGCAAAGTGGCCTTCGTTCTTCTCGCTGTAGCGCGCCTGCTTGAGCGAGCGCAGCATCAGGTACGCGACAATCCGCTCCTCCGGCTTGCCCGCCAGCTTCGCCGTCAGCTTCTGATACATCTGCGGAGTCACCGCAATGTCTTCCGCCACCTCATGCGCGCGTGTTTCGCGGCGTCCGCCCCGCCCGTCGCGCCGCTGGTCCCGCCGCTCGCCGCGCGTGTGAAAGCGCTTCACCGGCAGATTGCCGATGCCCAGCGAATAGCCAAACGATGCCGCAATCTCTTCAAACTCCACCACGCGGCGCGGCTCCGGCTTCTCGTGAATGCGATAAATCGCCGGCACGGCTAAATGCTCCAGCCATGAGGCCACGCACTCGTTGGCCGAGAGCATGAACTCTTCAATCAACCGGTTCGCCCACATCCGCTCGGCGCGCGTCACCGCCTTCATTGCGCCAAACTCGTCAAACTCAATCACCGGCTCAGGCAAATCAAAATCAATTGAGCCGCGCCGCTCGCGCTTCGCATTCAATATCTGCGCCAGCCGGTACATCCGCTCAAACTCCGGCACCAGCGGGGCAAATTGCGCGCGCATCTCCGCGTCGCCATCGAGAATCGCCTGCACCTGCGTATACGTCATGCGCTGCGCCGAGCGAATCACGCCCTCGGTCACCTCGTAGCCGGTCACCTGCCCGTGCGCGTCCATCTGCATCAGGCAGCTCAGCACCAGCCGGTCTTCGCCGGGGCGCAGGCTGCAGATGTCCGTCGAGAGCTCCTGCGGCAGCATGGGAATGGCGCGATCCGGAAAATACACTGACGTGCCGCGCAGCCGCGCCTCCAGATCCAGCGCCGACTCCGGCGTCACATACTGCGCCACATCGGCAATGTGTACCTGCAGCTCCCACGTGCCGTCGCCGTGCTCGCGCACCAGCACCGCGTCGTCAAAGTCCCGCGCCGTTTCGCCGTCGATCGTCACAATCGGCAAATCACGAAAGTCGCGCCGCGCGGCCACCACTTCGCCATCCAGATGCGCGACTTCGCGCGCCTCCGCCAGCACATTTTCAGGAAAGACATGCGGCAGATGATGCTTGCGAATCATCATCTCCACATCCACGCCAAAGGCGTCTTCCTCGCCCAGCACCTCAATCACGCGTCCGCGCGCGGGCCGCGTAGGCGTGGGCCATTCGGTGATCTCCACATCGACCACCAGCCCTTCCAGATCGTCGAACTGCTGCCGTACTTCCTCGCCCAGCACGCGATGCGGCGACGCCACCACGGCCTCGGGCAGCGGCTCGTCCAGGGGAATGATCACCGGCTGCGTCATTCGCTCATCAAACGGCACCACATAGTGCCCCAGATACTGGGGTCCGCGCTCGCGTCCGCCACGCCGCCCGCCCCGCGAGCTTTCCCCCGCATTCCCGTAGTGAAACTTGCCCACCACGGTCGGATTCCGCCGCGTCAGCACGCGCACAATCCGCCCCGCCATGCGGTCCTCGCCCGGCCGTTTCGGAAAGATCTCCACCAGCACCTGGTCGCCCTGCATGGCCGTGCCTATCTCATTGGGAGGAATAAAGATGTCCCCGGCCGCATCGCGCTGCGCGGGACGCACAAATCCATATCCATCGCGGTGCAGGTCAAGCCGGCCGGCCACCAGGTTGTCGCGCGAATGCGCGGCCTGCGCCAGCGCCCAGTGCTCTTTGTCTACTTTCACCAGCCGGCCCGCAGCGGTCAGCCGGCTCAGGTGCTCCAGCAGCAGGCGTCGCTCACGGCCGCCGCCCAGGCCCAGAAGGCGCACCAGGTGCTTGTAGCCGGCCCTCTGGCCGGGGGAACGTTCGATATGCCGCAGCAGTTCGCGATCTGTCATCACTTCCTGATGGTAGCGTGGATGGTAGCTCAGATGATTCCGGCGCGAATTCCCGTCATCTTGCGCGCCCTTGCACCCCTCGGGTATGCATTAAGATGCAGACAATGACAGCGCCCGATTTTGAGAGGCGCTGCATGCCTCCTTGGTTTCACGCTCCCGCAAGCATACATCGGTTATTGTTCCCGGCGTATGACACGAGCAATGCTTCATGAGGATAACGAAAGGATTATCGAAGATGTGGAAACCCAATCAACCCGGCAACTCCTCCCAGAACGCGGGCAATGAGCCGGTCCGCCCCTCGGCGCCGGCTACGCCCAGCTATGAGTCCACGCGGGCCGTTCCCAGCGCGCCCCCGGCCCAGGCCGCCAGCAGCCCGGCCGATCAGGCCACGATCGGCAAGAGCCTGGTCATCAAGGGAGAAGTCACGGGTTCCGAATCCCTGTACATCGACGGCAAGGTGGAAGGCTCCATCAACCTGCCCGGCAACCGCGTCACCGTGGGCCGCAACGGCAACGTGGCCGCCAACATCGCCGCGCGCGAAATCGTCGTGCTCGGCAAGGTGCGCGGCAACATGACCGCCAGCGACCGTGTGGACATCCGCAGCGAAGGCTCGCTCACCGGCGATGTCTCCGCCCAGCGCATCTCCATTGAAGACGGCGCCTTCTTCAAGGGCGGCATTGACATTCGCAAGCCCAGCAACGAGAAGACCGAGGCCAAGCCGGCCGCGGCACCTGCTCCGGCAGCCACCGCCAACGTTTAACGGCAACGTTCAGGAGCTTGCGAAAAAATCCGGACAACGGCCGGTACCTGAAGGGGACGGGCTTCAGCCCGTCCATCCAGCCGCTTTCCCCGCCAGGGCTTTAGTCCCTGAGGGAACGTCCCGCAGGAATCCTCTGATTTCCTGAACTTTTCCGAGCTTCCACTCTCCCACAAAAGGGCTCCGCGCCAGCGGAGCCCTTTCGCTTTGCAGCCATCCACAGCAACGCTGCGACCTCTCGTTTCGATCCTCATCCAAATGAATATGACCGAACCCGCGCATCTTTTTTCGCCCTTGCCGCTCGCTGGCCTTACGCTGCCCAACCGCATCGCCGTTTCGCCCATGTGCGAGTATTCCTGCGAAGACGGATTCGCCAATGACTGGCACCTCGTCCACCTCGGCAGCCGTGCCGTGGGCGGTGCGGGACTCATCCTCACCGAAGCCACCGCCGTCACCCCCGAGGGACGCATCTCGCCTGAAGATCTCGGCCTCTGGAAGGACGCGCACATCGCCCCGCTCGCCCGCATCGTGGACTTTCTGCATCAGCACGGCTCTTACGCGGGCATCCAGTTGGCGCACGCCGGGCGCAAAGCCAGCATGCGCGCCCCCGGCAAGCCCGACGGCATCGCCACGACAGAGGAAAACGGCTGGCCCACCGAGGTTGTCGCCCCTTCGGCACTCAAATTTGCTGACGATTACCCCCTGCCGCAATCGCTCGACAAGGCCGGAATCGTCCGCATCACCAACGCTTTTCGCGACGCCGCCCTGCACGCGCTCAAGGCCGGCTTTGACATCGTGGAAATTCATGCCGCGCACGGTTACTTATTGCACGAGTTCCTTTCGCCCCTCAGCAATCACCGCACCGACGAGTATGGCGGCAGCTTTGAAAATCGCGCGCGCCTGCTGCTTGAGATCACAGAAACCGTCCGCGCCGTCTGGCCTGACCATCTGCCGCTGCTGGTGCGCATCTCCGCCACTGACTGGACGGAAGGCGGCTGGAACATCGACGAATCCGTGCAACTGGCGCGGCTGCTCAAAGAGCGCGGAGTCAACCTGCTCGATGTGTCGAGCGGCGGCAACGTCGCCACAGCTAAAATCCCCGTCGGCCCCGGCTACCAGACCGCCTTTGCCGAGCGCATTCGCAAAGAGAGCGGCCTCGCCACCGGAGCCGTCGGCATGATCACCGATCCCGCGCAGGCCGACCACATTCTGCGCACCGGGCAGGCTGACGTCGTGCTGCTGGCGCGCGAATTTCTCCGCGATCCCTACTGGCCGCTGCACGCCGCCGAGGCGCTGCACCAGACAGGCCACTGGCCCCGGCAGTATCTGCGGGCCGCCCCGCGCGGCTCGGTGGCACGTGAGCCCCTTGGAAAGAAAAAGTAACCGCAACTGGCACGCTGGCCTATACTGCGATTAAGCGCAATCAGGGGGTGCGAGCGGCACACAGCTCGCATCCCCGCGCGATCATTCCATGGCAAAACAGGCGACCACGCGGACCATCTCCCCAGCCCCTCCGATTCCGGACAAGCTCTACTTCCGCATCGGAGAGGCCGCTCGGCTTTGCGGCGTGGAGGCCTACGTCCTCCGCTTCTGGGAGACCGAGTTCCCGCAGCTCAAGCCCAACAAGGGCGGTACCGGCCAGCGCCTCTACCGTCGCCGCGATGTGGAACTTGCCCTGCGCATCAAGCAGTTGCTGCATCATGAGGGCTACACCATCGCCGGCGCGCGCCAGCACCTGGCGCAGGAAGCCAAAGAGGGCCGGCGCAAAACTCCGCAGCCCGTGCTCCCCATGGCCGCGCCCGCCGGCAAATCTGCTCCGCAGCCACCGGCCCAGCTCCATCACAAGCTGCAGCAGCTACGGCAGGAGCTCAAAGACCTGCTCGCCGTGCTCTCCGCCACACCTCAGCCGGGCGCGGTCACGCCTTCCGTTGCCCCTCGCACGCCTTCGGGCTCACGCCGCGAGCGCAACGCGGGACCTATGCTTTTTGAGTAAGTTCTAACTCGGCTTACAGCAGCGCGCCGGTGGAATGCGCGCGTGTTCCGGAGTTGTCCTTGGGATCGGCCTCAATCTTCCCGTAGGTCATGAAGCGCTCCAGCGCCTGCAGCGCGCAGCCTTGTCCGCAGAGGTGGTACATCTCAGGATTCTGGCTCTCGGCCGGATTCCAGGGCATCAGCGTGAAGCGCTGATTGGGCCCACCCTCTTCAAAACAGGGAACATCGCCCAGCAGCACCATCCACCACTGGTTGGAATCGCCTTTGCGATTGCCGCAGATATCGCAGGTGAACGAAACATCCCAGACCATGGGCTCTCCTCGGGTCTACCTTACCGCACTTGGCCGCGCTGCGCGGTAAATTGTTCCACGCAAATGGCCTCTGCGCCCGGAATGGTGTGGCCTTTCAGCCCTCATCCTCAATGACGACCAGCGGCCCCATGCCTGTATAGCCGGGCATGATCTTGAGCCGTTTGAGCACCTTGCGCGCCAGCCCGGTGAGCGGAATCGTACGCAGCTCGCGCGCGTTAATCCAGCGCAGCGAGCGCGCCGGCACCCGCAAGCGTTCGCGCTGATCCGGCAGCAGAGAATAAACCGTGACGTAGTAATTGGTATTGGTGATCGAGTGCCGCAACGTCAGCAGAATCCCGTCTTCCGCCAGCCCTTCCGGATCAATGACCGGCAGCTCCCAGAGGCCCGGCATCTGGGACTCCTGCGCACTGCGCTGCGTCATCAGAATCGCCGTGCGCGGCCCCGGAGCCTGGCGAATCAGCGCATAAGCCACCTGCAAGCTCCGCATCTTCTTCGCGGGACCGGTCTCATGCTCCCCCTGTGTGCGGCAATACGCGCGCACCGGGCACTCCGCGCACAAAGGAGCACGCGGCAGACAGACCGTCGCCCCCAGCTCCATCATGGCCTGGTTGAAATCACCCGGCGCATCCGGGTCCAGCAACGCCTGCGCGGCCGCCTTCAAATCGCTCAGCCCCGGCGCATCCGGATGCCCCTTCACCGCAGGCTCGCCGCGCAGCCGCAGCAGCACGCGCTCCACGTTGCCGTCGATCACCGGTACCGGCTCACCAAAGCTGATGCTCGCTACCGCCGCTGACGTGTAGTCGCCAATACCGGGCAATTTTCGCAACTGCGCGGCCGTTGAAGGCATCTTTCCACCATGCTCGGCCTCCACAATCTGAGCCGCGTGGTGCATCATGCGCGCACGCCGGTAATAGCCCAGGCCGCTCCACAACGCCAGCACGCTCTCCTCCGGCGCGCTGGCCAACGCCTCAATCGTGGGAAACTGCTCCATAAAGCGCTGGTAATATTCGATGACTGCCGCAACGCGAGTCTGCTGCAGCATGATCTCCGAGACCCATATAGCATAAGGGTCGCGGGTGCGCCGCCAAGGCAGATCGCGGGCATTGTGGCGATACCAGGCAGAAAGATCTCTTCGAAAGCTTGCAACTTCGCCTATCATCCGCGAGAAGGCTTACCCTGTAAAACAGAAGTTTCTAAGTAACTTTTTAACTTATCGAATCATATCCTAACTTCTTTTCAACCGGCGAGGCAGTTATCACAAATCCTTCATTTTCTGCGCCTGAACTTATAACTTCGCTGCGAAAATTACCCCGGGCCGAGCTTCACCTGCATCTGGAGGGCACCGTCACTCCCGAGACTCTCGTGGAGTTGAGCCAGCAGCCCGGCCGCCAGCCTCTTACGTTGGACGCGGCGCGCGCGCTCTATCGCTACACCGACTTCACCGGCTTTTTGATGGCATTTAAAGCTATCTCCGAGCAGTTGCAGACTCCCCAGGACTACGAGCACATCACCTGGCGCATGCTCGAAGACCTTGCCCGCCAAGGCGTCGTGCATGCCGAGGCCTATGTCTCCGTCGGCGTCGTGTATTACTGGCGGCGCATCGAGTTCGAGCCGCTTTTTGAGGGCATGGAACGCGCCCGCATCCGCGCCGAACGCGAACTCGGCATCACGCTCTACTGGATCTTTGACGCTGTGCGCCACTTCGGCCCGGAAGAAGCTGCGCGCGTCTTTCGCAAGGCCGCGGAGCTGCGGCCGGCACATCCCTCCATCATCGGCATCGGCATCGGCGGCGACGAGCGCCGCACCGGACCCGAGCCTTTTCGCGAACTGTATGCCGAGGCGCGCGATGCAGGGCTCCGCCTCACTGCACACGCCGGCGAAACCACCGGCCCTGAAAGCATCTGGGGGGCGCTCAACATCGGCGCCGAACGCATCGGTCACGGCCTCTCGGCCATCGACGATCCGGAACTGATGGAAGTGCTCGCCACCCGCCAGGTTCCCGTCGAGATCTGCATCACCAGCAACGTGCGCACCGGCTGCTGCCCGCTGCTGGTGGACCATCCCGTGCGCCGCTACTTTGACTCCGGCCTCATGATCACGCTCAACTCTGACGATCCCGCACTCTTCGGCAGCGATCTGGAAGGTGAATACTGCATCGCGCACGAGCACTTCGAGTTCACGCCCGAGCATCTGCGCGAGCTGGCATCCAACTCTATCGAGGCGAGCTTTCTGCCGCCCGGACGCAAACTCGAATGGCTCCAGCGCATCGAAGCATGGGAGCACATAACCAGTTAGAGTCTCGCTCCGCGCCGCCGATAGAGCACTGCAGACGGCGCGCGCGCTGGGTTATCATGAAGGCAGTGGGGACCACCCCAGGGAAGCAGGTCACTGTGGCATTCACCGGCTCATCGAAGTCATGCTGTAACAAGGATTCCGCCCTCTTCCGCTACGTCGGCTGGACTTCGGTCGCTGTCGGCGTCGCCGCTCTGGGCGTTTACGTGGGCCGCGAGCTGCGTCTGCGCTACAAATTCAACCGCCGCACGCCCTCTGACTTCTACGCCCACGCCGGCGATGAAATGCCCACGGAATATGGCATGGGCATCTAAACCGCCACGCGCACACTTCTGCTGCAAGCAAAAAGGCTCCGGTCTCCCGGAGCCTTTTTCAATTTTTGCGCCCACCAGGAATCGATGGGGGCTCTCCACGAAGGCAGCGTCATTCTGAAACCCGCCGTCGTCCCGGCTGCATGAGAGGGACCCGGCAGTACCTGACGACTGAAAACTCCCGGGTCTGTCTGGACCCGGGAATCCCGGCTAATTCTCCGCCAGACCGCGCAGCACATACTGCAGAATGCCGCCGTGCTGGTAGTACAAAATTTCCTGCGGAGTGTCGATGCGCACCTTGGCCTCAAACGTCTTCGTCTTGCCATCGGCGGCGGTGGCCTTCACCGTCACCGTGCGTCCGTTGGCAAACTTCGACTGCAGCCGGTCCACGAGACCCACAATGTCATAGGTCTCCTCACCCGTCAGGCCAAGGCTTTCCACATTCTGGCCCGCTTCAAACTGCAGCGGCAGAATGCCCATGCCCACCAGGTTTGACCGGTGAATGCGCTCAAAGCTTTCCGCAATCACCACGCGCACGCCCAGCAGGCGCGGCCCCTTCGCCGCCCAGTCGCGCGACGAACCCGAGCCGTACTCCTTGCCCGCAAGAATCACCAGCGGCGTCTTGCGCTCGGCATACTGCACCGATGCGTCATAGATGCTCATTTGCTCGCCCTCGGGCAGCAGCCGCGTCACGCCGCCCTCGGTGCCCGGAGCCAGCTTGTTCCGCAGACGCACATTCGCAAACGTGCCGCGCACCATCACCTCGTGGTTACCGCGCCGCGAGCCGTACGAGTTGAAGTCCGCCGGCTTCACGCCATGCTCCACCAGGTACTTGCCCGCAGGCGAGTTGGCCTTGATGGAACCGGCAGGCGAAATATGATCCGTCGTCACGCTGTCGCCCAGCACCGCCAGCACACGCGCGCCCGCAACGTCCTTCACGGCCTCCGGCGTGGCCTCCATGCCGTCAAAGTAGGGTGCCTTGCGAATGTAGGTCGAGTCCGGCTCCCACTGGTACACATCGCCGCCCGGGAAGTTGAGCTGCTGCCAGTTCTGGTCGCCATCGGCCACCGTCGCATACTCCTTGCGGAAGATGCCGGAGTCAATCGACGCGGCAATCGCGTCGGCCACTTCCTTCTGCGTCGGCCAGATGTCCTTCAGATAGACCGGCTGGCCATCCTTGCCTTTGCCCACCGGCTCCGCATCAAAGTTGTGATCAATACGGCCAGCCAGCGCATAGGCCACCACCAGCGGCGGTGACATCAGGTAGTTGGCGCGCACGTCAGAGTTGATGCGGCCCTCAAAGTTGCGATTGCCGCTCAGTACTGACACCGCAACCAGTCCATGATCCTCAATCGACTTGGAAACATCGGCCGGCAGCGGACCCGAGTTGCCGATGCACGTCGTGCAGCCATACCCCACCACGTTGAAGCGCAGCTTGTTCAGGTAAGGCAGCAGACCCGCCTTCTCGTAGTAGTCCGTGACCACGCGCGAGCCCGGCGCCAGTGACGTCTTCACCCACGGCGGCACGCTCAGGCCCTTTTCCACGGCCTTCTTCGCGAGCAGGCCGGCGGCCATCATCACCGAGGGATTCGAGGTGTTCGTGCAGCTCGTGATGGCCGCAATCACAATCGAGCCGTGGTCCAGATACTTGTCCACGTCCACGCCAAAGCGCTCCTTCACCGTAGTGAAGGGAGTGTTGCTGTGCGCGGCCTCCGAGGCGTCCTGATCGTGGCCGCCTTCCCCCTCCCAGCGCACTACCTGCCGTGTGCCATTGCCATTCGCCGCGGCGGGACCGCGCAGCGCAGGAAGCTGCTCGGCAAAGCTTGGCCCGGCATTCTTGAGCAGCACGCGATCCTGCGGACGCTTCGGGCCCGCCACGCTCGGCTCCACCGTCGCCAGGTCGAGCGCAATGGTCTGCGAATACTCCGCCTCCGGCGCATCGGCCGTGTGGAAGAGTCCCTGCTCCTTGTAGTACGCCTCCACCAGCGCGATCTGCTCATCGCTGCGGCCCGTCAGGCGCAGGTAGCGCAGCGTCTCCGCATCCACCGGGAAGATGCCGCACGTCGCGCCATACTCCGGAGCCATGTTGGCGATCGTCGCGCGATCGGCCAGCGCCAGCTCGCTCACGCCCGCGCCGTAGAATTCCACAAACTTGCCCACCACGCCGAGCTTGCGCAGCATCTCGGTCACCGTCAGCACCAGGTCGGTCGCCGTCGCGCCCTCGCGCAGCTTGCCCGTCAGCTTGAAGCCCACCACCTGCGGCACCAGCATTGAAACCGGCTGGCCCAGCATCGCGGCCTCGGCCTCAATGCCGCCCACGCCCCAGCCCAGCACGCCCAGGCCGTTGATCATCGTGGTGTGCGAGTCCGTGCCCACCAGTGTGTCAGGATACGCGCGCGCCGCCCCGCCATTCTCCGCCGTGAACACCACGCGGGCCAGATACTCCAGGTTCACCTGGTGGCAGATGCCCATGCCCGGAGGCACCGCCGAAAAATTATCAAACGCCGACTGCCCCCACTTCAAAAAAGCATAGCGCTCGCGGTTGCGCTGAAACTCCAGCAGCGAATTGATCGAGTACGAGTTGCTCGTGCCAAACTCATCCACCTGCACCGAGTGGTCAATCACCAGCTCGGCCGGCTGCAGCGGATTGATCTTGTGCGGATCGCCGCCCAGCACCTTCATCGCATCGCGCATCGCCGCCAGGTCCACAATCGCGGGCACGCCCGTGAAGTCCTGCATCAGCACGCGGGCCGGCATGTAGGCAATCTCGCGCGAGGGCTCGGCCTTGGCGTCCCACTTGGCCAGAAACTCGATATCCTCTGCCGTGACGCTCTTGCCATCCTCATGGCGCAGCAGGTTCTCAAGCAGTATGCGCAGGCTGAAGGGCAGCCGCGCCAGGTTGATCCCGCGCTGCTCCAGCGCCTTCAGGCGAAAAATTTCATAAGACTTGTGTGCAGTTTTCAGCTCTGAGCGGCTGCCGAAGCTGTCCGCGTGATTCCCATTCTTGTTCCCAGGATTCGACATGGGGCATCCTTCCTTTTTTCGGTTGGGGGTACTGCGACTGTTCGATGATCAAAAAATCCAGATCGGAAGAGCGCGAAAGCTACAGCTTCCGCCCACGGTCGTGACGGCCACGCCGGAAGCGCTTCAAACGGGGATGGGCGCAGAGGCTTTGCATCGATCTGCCACCATTCTAAAACGCCCGGCACCCGCCCGCCATCACCGCCCGCGCCAACTTTCATTTCCATCTCTGGCACTTCGGCTCCTCCCACAGCGCCGCCCATAGTAAGCTGACCGCATTCATCCCCTGTGAGGACCCCTCCCATGCCGCCATCCCAGACTGCTGTCGAGACTTCCACTTCTGCATCCTTCATCGCTCAGATCGATGCGCGCGTCGCCGCCCGGCACCTGCTTCAGCACCCCTTCTATCAGGCCTGGTCGCGCGGCGAGCTCACCATGGACGCCCTCAAGGACTACGCCGCTCAGTACTACCAGCATGTCGCCGCCTTCCCGACCTATCTCTCCGCCGTCCATGCCCAGACCGAAGATCAGGCCGTCCGCCGTCACCTGCTCCTCAACCTGATGGACGAGGAAGCCGGCTCGCCCAACCATCCCGAGCTGTGGCTGGAGTTTGCCGAGAGCCTCGGCCTCGATGCCGCACAGGTCCGCCAGCAACCCGCATGGCCCTCCACCCGCGCCCTCATTGACGGCTTCCGCGACTGCTGCTCCACGCAGGGCACCGCCGCCGGAGTCGCCGCGCTCTACGCCTACGAGAGCCAGATTCCTGCCGTCTCTGAAAAGAAGATCGAAGGCCTGCGCGACTTCTACGGCTTTCACAACGAAGAAGGCTACCGCTACTTCACCGTGCACATCGAGGCTGACAAGGAGCACTCCGCCACCGAACGCGCGCTGCTCGCCGAACTGGCCGAGCCTGCGAACGAAGCAGCCTGCCTGGGCGCCGTCGATACCGTGCTCGATGGACTCTACGGCCTGCTCACCAAGGTCTGCGACCGTCACGGCATCGCGCACGCCTGCTGACCCGGCCGCAATATCTTCCGCTTCCCAAGGGACCGCCGCACGCGGTCCCTTTTTCACAGGCCACTGCACATCCCGGTCCCCGCCGCCCAATAACTGAGCACTGACAACAGGGGACTAAAAGCTAAAAGCTGGCAGCTGAAAACTGACCACTGGGGACTGACAACTAGCAACTGGCAACTGAAAACTGGGGACTGACCACTGGCAACTGGCAACTGAAAACTGGGGACTGAAAACTGACAACTTCACACCACAAAGTTGGCGTTCCCCGCCGGCTGCGATACGCTCACCAGAAGAACAGGCAAACGCCGAAGGAGTTCCACCTATGAAGGTTCTGGTCATTGGCGCGGGAGGCCGCGAGCACGCACTCTGCTGGGCACTGGCGCAGTCGCCGCGCGTCACCGAGGTGGTGTGCGCCCCCGGCAACGGCGGCATCGCGCAGGTAGCCCGCTGCGTTCCAGCCGATCAGCGCAATCTGGACGAGATGCTGCAGGTCATCGCCGCTGAGGCCCCCGGCCTGGTCGTCGTCGGCCCCGAGCTGCCGCTCTCGCTCGGCCTCGTCGATGAGCTGGAACGCCGCGGCATTCGCGCCTTTGGCCCCACCCGGGCCGCGGCCATGCTTGAGACCAGCAAGGGCTACGCCAAGCGCTTCATGCAGCGCCACCAGATTCCCACGGCGCACTTCGCCATCTGCACCGCCGAGCAGCAGGCGCTCGATTCACTCGATCTCTTTCATCTGCCCGTCGTCATCAAGGCCGATGGCCTCGCCACCGGCAAGGGCGTGCTCATCTGCGAAACCAAAGCCGAAGCCAAAGCCGCCATCACAGGACTCTTCAGCGGCAAGCTGCTCGGCACCATCGAAACCAGCATTGTTGTCGAAGAATTTCTCACCGGCGAAGAAATCTCCTTCCTCGTGCTCTCTGACGGCAAGCACGCCAGCCCTCTCGTGCCCGCGCAGGACCACAAGCGCATCGGCGAGGGCGACACCGGCCTCAACACCGGCGGCATGGGCGTCTACTCCACTGACGAAATGATTGACGAGCAGATGCGCGAGTGGATTCTGCACCGCATCGTGCAGCCCACTCTCGACGGCATGGCCGCCGAGGACACGCCATTTCGCGGCGTGCTTTACTGCGGCCTCATGATGACCGCGCGCGGCCCCATGGTGCTTGAATACAACACCCGCTTCGGCGACCCCGAAACGCAGGCCATCCTGCTGCGGCTCGAGAGCGATCTGGCCGAAGCGCTCGAAGCCTGCACCGAAGGCCGCCTCAGCGAAACCGAGCTGCGCTGGAAGCCCGGCGCATCCGCCTGCGTCGTCGCCTCCTCCGCTGGTTACCCGGGCAGCTACAAAGCCGGATTCCCCATCACCGGCCTCAAAGAGGCTGCCGCCGTTCCGGGCGTTGAAATCTTCCACGCCGGCACCGCGCTCTCCAACGGTGAAATCGTCACCAGTGGTGGCCGCGTGCTCGGCATCACCGCCATCGGCGGCGACCTCAGCGAGGCCCTGCGCCAGGCCTATGAGGCGCTCGACCGCATTCATTTTGAGGGCATGTACTTCCGCCGCGACATCGGCCACCGCGCCCTCAAGAAACAATCCTGACACGCTCCCGCGAGGTCCCCATGCCTGGCGCCCCATTCAAGCCCGCCGTTGGCTTGAGTGGGGATGTTCTCACACACGAGTGAAGAGTACGGGCCGCCACTCTTGAAGGGTACGGGCTTCAGCCCGTACGACCATCCCCTGAAAAAAACATCGGGCTTCAGCCCCTGAGGCAAATGCGCGCCGGCCTCTACGCCGTCCCCGAACGCTTCCCAGACGCATCGCAACCCAGCATCTTCCGCTCGGCGGCATCATCTGCGCGGCTCGCCGTGGCATGCCCGGTCAGCCGCTTGCGCAGCGCATCCAGCGCCACAAAATCATACCGCCGGCACTCCGTCATCTCCCACACATTGCCGCTGCGGCGGTTCACCGCGTAGCGAGCCAGCGTCGTGTCCGGTCCCGGAGTGGTGCTCTCGCGCAGCACCAGAAAACTCGCAAAGCCCTTCAGATACGGCGCGCCCGCATCCATCGTGTCCACCTCGATGTGCTCATCGCTCACCGGAATCCCCTCATGCCGCGCCACCGTCACCGCCAGCTCGCGCGCCTGAGCCTGTGTCAATGTGCGTGCATGCGCCGCCGGAATCAGCGCAACTGCCAGCCACGCTATCCCTGCAAACCATCCAAAACACTGCTTCATCCCGTTTCACCCAATCACGGCGCGGACAAAACCATCTCCTCTCCGCGCGCGGCAACTGTCATAATGATGCGGTGTCCGCTGTTCGCAAGCAAACCACGCCGCCCTCCACCGCGCTCCCTTACTTTCATGAGGAGGCACTGCGTTTTCTGCGCGGACTCAAGCGCAACAACCGCCGCGAATGGTTTGAAGCGCGCCGCGCCATCTTTGAGCGCGAACTCAAAGCCCCCATGCTCGCCCTTATTGAGGCTGTGACGCAGGGCATGATCGACTATGCGCCAGACCACATGCGCGAGGCACGCCGCGTCATGCTGCGCTTCTATCGCGACACGCGCTTCTCTGCCGATAAATCGCCCTACAAGCAGCACATCGCCGCCTGGTGGGGTCATGGCGGCATGCAGAAGACCTCAGGCGCCGGCTACTACCTGCACCTGAGCGGAACCGAACTCATCGTCGCCGCCGGCGTCTACATGCCCGGCAAGGATCAACTGCTCGCCATCCGCCGCTACCTGCTCGATCACTACGAAGAGTTCGGCGCACTGCTCGAAGACCGCAAGATGCGCCGCAGTTTTGGCCTGCATGATCCCCTGGCGCTCACACGCGCGCCCAAAGGCTTTCCCGTCGATCATCCCGCCGCCGAATGGATTCGCTGGCGGCAATGGGGCGTCACCACCGCGCTGCCCGCCGAAGCCGCGCTCACCAGCCAGTTGCCGCGCACCGTGCAATCGCACTTCGCGCTGGCTGCGCCGCTGGTCGGCTTTCTCAACCGCGCCATCCTCTCCGCAGCAACGCCCAGGGCGCGCGCGTCTTCCACAGCGCGGCCGCCTCTGGCCCTTTACTGAGGCACTTTTTCCGGAATAGACTGGCTCTCATCCGCACGAAAAACGGTCGTAAAACTCATTTCTCCACCGCCGTTGATGCCTGCGAGAAAGCCGAAAATCAGGCGTTTTTCGGTGCAAAACCCCAAAAAACAGACAAAAACAGGAAAAAACCTGTGGAAACCGCGGTTTTGCCATTGACAACGCCTTCTGCAAGCCGCAAGGTAAACGGCGGAAGGTTCTTACAAGCCGCATAAACACTGGCTCTTGTGAGAACGGCACCAAAGGGGCGAGGCGCTCGAACGCACGCCGCCGAACAAGTCCAAAAGACGTCAGGAGGATTTTCCGTATGGCAACTACGATGACCAAGACCGCTCTGGTGCGGCACATGGCCGAGAAGCTCGAACTCACCAACAAGCAGGCTGCTGCCTTCCTGGATCTGCTCGCGGAAACCGCGATCAAGGAAACCAAGAAGAACGGCGTCTTCGTGATCCCCGGCCTCGGCCGTCTGGTCAAGGCGGAGCGCAAGGCCCGCATCGGCCGCAACCCGCAGACCGGCGAACAGATCAAGATCAAGGCCAAGACCGTCGTGAAGTTCCGCGTCGCCAAGTCCGCCAAGGACGTCATCGCGCCCACCAAGAAGTAACCTCTGCCTTCGGGCAGGCAAAAAGGGACCGGCATGCCGGTCCCTTTTTCATTTCTGCATCGCCGCTCTATGCACGGCAAAATCGCCCGCGGCTAAGGCATCTTTTCGTGGGTTGACGCAGGCGATTCGCAAACCGAAACCTTCGGCTTCGCATGCGCGCCCGTCTCTGGATATCCCTGCGGATACTGGTACATCCTGAGCGTCAGACAGGCATGCGACGAGGCTTCCTGCTTCGCGAGCCCCTGCTCAATCTGCTGCTTCATCGACGGCAGCGCCGCAGTCAGTTCAGCCTTCTCCTTGGCGCTAAGCCGGCTCTGCGCGTCAATGCAGGCCTTCAGATGGCTTGGATCCTTGCATGTCACCGACGCGTGCTGCGCCGGTATTTGAAGAGTGAAAGAGTCTGCCGGCTCCGCCAGGCAGGGCAAAGCCATCAGGGTCAAAGCAACCGCGCTCGTGCATGCGGAGCGATACAGCGAAAAGCGCATACGAACCTCCATGTGTCTATCACGATGAATGCCCCCGCACCGCCTGTCAATCCACCCCGTCTCAGTACCAGTACCGCACCTTCGGCCAAATCTGCTGCAGCCCCCCCATGCAGCCCCTTGCAGATCAGCACCGGCCCGCGCTCATATGGCTCGACCCACGGGTTCTTATCCCGCGCATACACGCTGACCGAATCAAACTCCTTCGCATCCGTCGCATAGCTGTCGCCAAAAATAATCATCACCGCGCCCGTATGCCCTCGCGGCCCCCAGAAGAAATAGTTCTGGTGTCCGCTGATCGCCACCGGCACATCGGGCCGGTACACATTCACCGCGCTCGCATCGCCATAGTTCACCGTATAGATCACCGCCTGCGCGCGCTCCGCCGGCGGCAGCGACCAGTAGGCACGGGCGAGCAGATTCGCCTTGTGCTTCCAATCCAGCATGTCGGCAAACATCTGCGGCAGCGCGGCTGTAGTTCCGTTCTCCATTTTGGGCGGCTTGATATGCAGCCGCTCCATGTAGGCCAGCTCCTGCGCCGGCGGCATCACCGGCCACATGACCGGCAGCGCCACTGCCGTGCCCACCACATGCAGCGCCACATACGCCGGAACCGCTCCGCGCCGCAGCCACGCGCGCTGCAGCCATCTATCCCAGGCCGCAGCGCCCGCCGCAAAATACAGCGGATAAATGGCCGCCAGGTAATAATCCTTCGCGTGCAGCGCCATCATCAGCGGCAGATACAGCACATACAGAATGCCCAGATACCGGTACGGCTTCGCCCTGCGGCCAAACAGCAGCCATCCGATGCCGGCCATCCACAGCGGAGCCATCAGCACGCCCTGCACATAAACCTGCTCCCACGCAAAACGTAACGGAGGCAGTTGCACATTCTTGCCGTCCACCTGGTCGTTGTGCAGCAGGGTCAGCGTGGCCCAGTGATGATGCACCTCCCACAGCAGATTCGGCGCGGCAATCAGCACGATCAACGCAAATCCCACCGCAAACCACTTGCTCGCAAGCACCTTGCGCTGTGGGCTCACCATCAGCGCCACCAGCAGGCACGCCAGAAAGAAGAACTCATTCCACTTGTTCTCCAGCCCCAGCCCAGCCGTCACGCCCATCACGATCCACCAGCGCGCCACCAGCGGCCCGCGGCGAATGCCCTGCTCCGCCAGGCTCGTCAGCTCCACCATCGCGTAGGCCACCAGCATCCAGCCAAAGGGCTCCAGCACGCTGGTTGAGATCGTGAAGTTGGCCAGCGACATCGGCGCAAGAAAAATTCCCGTCATCGCCAGCGCCTGCGCCCAGCGCGCGCCGCCCAGCCGCCACGCCAGCAGCCCGGTCATCATCACCTCAAGGCCGCCCGCCACTGACGTAAAGAGCCGCAGCAGCGCCAGCGAATGAATCCCAAACGCCAGCTCCGTCATGCGCGTCAGCAGCGGCACCATCGGCGGCTGGTCCACATAGCCCCACGCCAGGTTGCGCCCGCACACAATGAAGTACAGCTCATCGCGAAAAATGCCATACCCGGCATGCTGCATCAGCAGATTGCCCAGCACCTGCACGGCAATCTTCAACAGGCCAAATGCAAGCGCGAGATACAGCGCGACGCGAAAGGAGTTCGCCCCCGCTTGCGGGCGCTCCATCGTGAAAACATTCGTGGCTTCTGGCACGCGGCGTGCTCCTGCGTTCTGTCTCAGTGGTTCACTCCACCATACGCAGAGTTCTCCACGCCGGTTCCGATACCAGTTGTCCCATCTGGCCCTGATTTCGGCTTGTTTCTCTTGATCTGTCATCTCGACCGAAGCGAAGCGGAGCGGAGAGACCTGCATTTCGCAATCCCCACATTGACTCCACCACCCCCTCCACCGGAAGAAAGCACGCAGGCGAACAAACGACGAATTTCCGCGCTAGAATAACGCCATGCCTTCGCCCGCCAGCGCCGCATCCCTCGCGTGGGCGCACCCCGTCGTTCAGGAGTGGTTCACCTCCCGCTTCGGCACGCCTACTGAGCCGCAGCAGCAGGGCTGGCCCCACATTCTCGCCGAAACGCCCACGCTCATCTCCGCGCCCACCGGCTCCGGCAAAACACTCGCTGCCTTTCTCATCTGCATCGACCGCCTGTTGCGCCAGGCCATCGAGGGCCGCCTCGGCTTCGGCACGGAAGTCGTCTACGTCTCGCCGCTCAAGGCGCTCTCCAACGACGTGCAGAAAAATCTCGAAGCCCCGCTCCGGGAAATTCAGCAGCTCGCCCTCGACCGCGGCTATCTCTGCCCGCCCATTCACGCCGCCGTGCGCACCGGTGACACCTCACCGGCTGAGCGCCGCGCCATGCTCAAGCACCCGCCGCACATTCTCGTCACCACGCCCGAATCGCTCTACATTCTGCTCACCTCTGAGAGGAGCCGCGAGCACCTCCGCCGCGTCCACACCGTCATCGTCGATGAAATCCACGCCATGGCCGATGACAAGCGCGGCGCACACCTCACGCTCACGCTCGAGCGCCTCGACGCGCTCGTCACCGCGGAGAACACGCTCACCCCTGCCGCCAGCCTGCTCACGCATCCCGCGCCTCTGCGCATCGGCCTCTCGGCCACGCAAAACCCCATCGACCTGGTCGCAGAATTCCTCGGCGGCGCGCGCGGTGGCGAGGTAAAAATCGTCCAGTGCGGTCAGCGCCGCGACCTTGACCTCGCCATCGAAGTGCCCGCCGTCCCGCTCGGCGCAGTCGCCACCAACGCACTCTGGGAGAGTGTCTACGACCGCATCGCCGAGCTGGTCCGCGAGCATCGCTCCACGCTGGTTTTCGTAAACACGCGCCGCATGGTCGAGCGCATCGCCTTTCAACTCGGTGAACGTCTCGGCGCGGAAAACGTCGCCGCCCACCACGGCAGCCTCTCACGCAAGCTGCGTCTTGAGGCCGAGCGCCGCCTCAAGGCCGGCGACATTCGCGTGCTCGTCGCCACGGCATCGCTCGAGCTCGGCATCGACATCGGCGCGGTCGATCTCGTCTGCCAGATCAACTCCACGCGCGCCATCGCCGTCGCCATGCAGCGTGTGGGCCGCGCAGGTCACTGGCGGGGAGCCACCCCCAAAGGCCGCTTCTTCGTCACGACGCGCGACGATCTCGTCGAGTCCGCCGCGCTGCTGCGCGCCATGCGCTCCGGTATGCTCGACCGTCTTGAGATTCCGCCGCGACCCTTCGACGTGCTCATGCAGCAGATCGTCGCCGCCTGCGCTGCGGAGCCATGGGACGAGCGCGCCCTCTACAACATCCTGCGCCGCGCCCATCCTTACCGCGATCTGCCCTGGGAGGAATTCGATCAGGCCCTGTGCCTGCTCACCGAGGGCATCGAGTCCAGTCGCGGGCGCTATGGAGCCTACCTGCTCCGCGACCGCATCCACGGCCGTGTGCAGGCCCGGCGCGGCGCGCGCATCACCGCCGTCACCAACGGCGGCACCATCCCCGACACCGCGCTCTTCCCCGTCATCGCGCAGCCTGAGGGCGTGCAGATCGCCACCCTCGACGAACACTTCGCCGTCGACTCATCGCCGGGCGATATCATCCAGCTCGGCAACACCAGTTGGCGCATCCAGCGCGTCGAGTCCGCAGGCCGCGTCCTTGTCGAGGACGCCCAGGGCCAGCCGCCCACGCTGCCCTTCTGGACCGGCGAAGCTCCACAGCGCACCGCCGAGCTGTCGGAATTTGTCTCCACCCTGCGCACGGAAATCGACCGCCGCACGCGCGGCGCGCAGCCCGGCTACGTCTCGCTCGCCGTGCCTGCAATCGCCGAAGCCGCCGCATGGCTCGAACAGGAGTGCTGCGTCTGTGAGAGCGGCGCAAAGCAGTTGCTGCAATACATCATTGAGGGCCGCGCCGGTCTCGGCGCTGTGCCATCTGTAACCACCATTGTTGCAGAACGATTTTTTGATGAGGGCGGCGGCATGCAGCTCATCCTGCACGCGCCCTTCGGCGGCCGCATCAACAAGGCCTGGGGCCTCGCACTGCGAAAGCGCTTCTGCCGCGGATTCAACTTCGAGCTGCAGGCCGCCGCCACTGACAACGGCATCAACATCTCGCTCGCCGAGCAGCACAGCTTCCCGCTGAGCGACGTCTTCCAGTTCCTCACCACCTACACCGTGCGCGAACTGCTCGAACAGGCCTCGCTCGCCTCACCCATCTTCAAAAATCGCTGGAAGTGGGCCGCCGGACGAAGTTTGCAACTGTTACGGTTTCAAAAAGGGAAAAAGGTTGCGCCGCAGGTCCAGCGCACACGCGGCGAAGACCTCCTGGCCAGCGTCTTCCCCCAGGCCGCCGCCTGCTTTGAAAACATCGAGGGCGACATCCAGATTCCCGATCACCCCCTCGTCGCCGAGGTGATGAAAGACGTGCTGCGCGAGGCCATGGATCTCGAAGGCCTCACCGCCGTCCTCGAAGGCATCCACTCCGGGCGCATCCAGTGCCTCGCCGTCGACACCACAACCCCCTCTGCCTTCGCGCACGAGCTGCTCCACGCCAACCCCTACGCCTTTCTCGATGAAGCTGGCCTCGAAGAGCGCCGCGCTCGCGCCATCCAACTGCGCGGCGCGCCACCCGCCGGAGCCGGACGCATCTCGCCCGAGTCCATCGCAGAGATTCGCGCCACGCTCTGGCCCGACATTCGCGACGAGCATGAGCTGCATGACCTGCTCTGCTCCTTGGTCCTCGTCCCGGCCTCTCTGGAGGACGATGCCCGCACCGCGCACTGGGGCCCATGGTTCGCCCATCTCGAAAGCACGCACCGCGCCGTCATTGCCAACTGCAACTCACACAGTTACTTTTGCACCGCTGAGCGCATCGCATGGCTCGAACGCCTCTGGCCGCAGGCCACCTTCACCCAATCGGTGCCCGCACCACCCAACACCGCGCCGCCTGAGCACCCCGAAGAAGTCCTCCGCAAAGCCATCCAGGGCTGGATGCAGATTCTCGGCCCCGCCACCGCGCGTACCCTCGGCGAGCGCCTCGGCATTGCCCCCCGCGAAGTCTGGAGGCAGTTCCTCGTGCTCGAAACCACCGGCACCATGCTGCGCGGCGTCTTCGAGCATGCTGCCCCCGAAGACGACCTCGACATCGAGTGGTGCGAGCGCCGCATCCTCCAGCGCATCCACAAGGCCACCATCGGCCGCCTGCGCAAGCAGGTTGAGCCCGTGCCCCCGGCCACATATCTGCGTTTCCTGCTTGACTGGCAGCACATTGCGCCGCAGCGCCAGCTCACCGGCGAAGACGGCCTGCTCCAGGCCCTGCGCGGCCTGCAGGGCTACGAGGCGCCGGCCATCGAGTGGGAGCGCCACCTGCTGCCCCAGCGCGTCGCCAACTACGACCCGCGCTGGCTCGACGCCCTCTGCCTCACCGGCGTCGCCGGCTGGGGACGCATCTCGCCGCACCCCGCCTTCCAATCCCCTGAGAGCGGAGGCCCCCGCCGCGTCGTTCCCACCAGCATGGCGCCCATCACTTTCTTTCTGCGCGAAGAGGCGCATTGGATGGACCGCTGCCTCGCCGCCCGTCAGATTCCCGAGGCGCACCTCGCCGCCTGCCTCAGCGAGCTCGCCAACCGCGTCCGCTCCTGCCTCGCCGAGCGCGGAGCCATGTTCTCCGCTGACCTCGCGCGACTGCTCGCCGCACCGCCCAGCGAAATCTCCCACGCCCTCTGGGAACTCGTCGCCGCAGGCCTCGTCACCGCCGATGGCTTCGACGCCCTTCGCCAGCTTCTCAATCCCAGGGCAAAGCCCGGCACCCAAACCGTCCCTAAAGCAGGCCCCCGCCGCAACGCCGCCGGCCGCTGGAGCCTCCTCGCCGGTGACTCCTCAGCCAGTGACGCAAGCTACCCGGCCCAGCGGCTCGACCAGCAGATCGAGTCCGCCTGCCTCATGCTCCTCGACCGCTACGGCATCGTCTTTCGCGACCTCGCCCTGCAGGAGACCACCTTGCCCCGCTGGCGCGACCTCCACGCCATGTTCCGCCGCCTTGAGGATCGCGGCCTCGTCCGCGGCGGCCGCTTCGTCTCCGGCTTCACCGGCGAGCAGTTCGCCCTGCCGCAGGCCATGGAGAGCCTCCGCGCCTGCCGTGAGCGTCCTCTGGCGACGATGCCGCCGGTCACGGTCGCCGCCGCTGACCCCGTGAATCTCGTTGGCACCGTCCTGCCCGGCGAGCGCACCGCCGCCATTCCTGGCCGTACCGTCACATTTCCGGCGGCCGCACTTTCACCAGACCCAACTCCGCCGGAATCCCCGCTTCCCGCATCCCTGCTGCTTGCCCCAGAATCGAAGCAGCAAGGAGAACTGCATGCCTGAGCCTCCGGCCCAGCCCGAGCGCCCCGTCGAGGGCCGCGACTACTACATGGATGGCCCTTGGCTGGTCTTTACCCGGGAGTATCACCTGCGCCGCGGCCACTGCTGCCAGTCCGGCTGCCGCCATTGCCCATGGGGGTACCGTAAACCCCCGCCCGCCAGCAACATCCGGCACGATTCCGGCAAGCCGCCGGCCACCGGCCCCCTCAAGTAGCTCCGCGCCCGGTACCTCCGGGCATCCCCCCGCCTGACAAACCTAGCCATCCGCCATGCACAAAAAGCGCCTGGGAGTAAAATCAAGATGGCGCACCGTCGCTTCAAGAGGGGCCGGAGTTTTTCATTTTCACCACACGGCGCTGATGCATCTCCCCACTCTGTGACGTCTAATACGGTGAAGGCTAGGAATTCCCAAAAGGTGGCCGCTGGCCGCCACGAGGTATCCCCATCCTTTTCTGGCGTGCGTAAGAAGAGAGGAACTACGTGAACTCAACCGTCAAAACCATTGTTTTCTGGGTCTTCATCCTGGCATGCTGCATCCTGCTCTGGCAGGTCTTTCAACGCAGCAGCAACACAGGAAAAGAACAGGAGATCTCGTTCTCGCAGTTCCTGAACGACGCCCAGCAAGGGCAGATCCACGACGTCACCGTCGTGGGCGGCGACGTTCACGGACATTTCCGCTCGGCCAACGCCGCCTTCCACGTCGAGGTGCCCACCAACTATCCGCAGCTCTATGACGTCCTCGACAAGAATCACGTCGCCGTTACCGTCAAGGACAATTCCGGTAGCCCGTGGTGGTCCATTCTCATTCAGTTCTCCCCCGTGCTGCTGCTGGTCGCCATCTGGTTCTTCATGATCCGGCAAATGCAGAGTGGCGGAAACAAGGCGCTGTCCTTCGGCAAGAGCCGTGCCCGTCTGCTCTCCATGCAGCAGAAAAAGATCACCTTCAAAGATGTAGCCGGGGTCGATGAAGCCAAGGAAGAGCTGAAGGAAATCATCGAGTTCCTGCGCGAGGCGCAAAAGTTCCAGAAGCTAGGCGGCCGCATTCCCAAGGGCGTGCTGCTCGTCGGGCCTCCAGGCACCGGCAAGACGCTGCTGGCCCGCGCCGTGGCCGGCGAAGCCAACGTGCCCTTCTTCTCCATCTCCGGTTCTGACTTCGTTGAGATGTTTGTCGGTGTCGGTGCAAGCCGCGTCCGAGACCTCTTCGAGCAGGGCAAAAAGAACGCGCCCTGCATCATCTTCATCGACGAAATCGACGCTGTCGGCCGCCATCGCGGCGCCGGCCTCGGCGGCGGACACGACGAGCGCGAGCAGACCCTGAACCAGCTCCTCGTCGAAATGGACGGCTTTGAGGCCAACGATGGAGTCATTCTCGTCGCGGCCACCAACCGCCCTGACGTGCTCGATCCTGCTCTGCTGCGCCCCGGCCGCTTTGACCGCCGCGTCGTCGTGGGCCGCCCTGATGTGCGTGGCCGCGAAGAAGTCCTTCGCGTGCATGCCAAAAAGGTACCTCTCGCCGATGACGTCGATCTCCGCGTTCTGGCCCGCGGCACACCGGGCTTCTCTGGCGCTGACCTCGCCAACATGGTGAACGAGGGCGCGCTCAACGCCGCCCGCGCCAACCGCAAGGTCGTCACCATGCAGGACTTCGAGGCCGCCAAGGACAAGGTCCTCATGGGGGCCGAGCGCAAGTCCATGCTGCTCACCGACGAAGAAAAGCGCGTCACGGCCTATCACGAGTCCGGGCACGCCATTGTCGCCGCCATGCGCAAGCATGCTGACCCGCTGCACAAGGTCACCATCATTCCGCGCGGCATGGCACTGGGCGTCACCATGCAGTTGCCTGAAGAAGACAAGCACACCGTCACCAAGGACTATCTCGAAACGCAGCTCGCCATCCTCATGGGTGGACGCATCGCCGAAGAGATCTTCCTGCACCAGATGACGACCGGCGCCGGCAACGACATCGAGCGCGCCACCGAGATGGCCCGCAAGATGGTCTGCGAATACGGCATGAGCCGCCTCGGCCCGCTCACCTACGGCAAAAAGGAAGAGCAGATCTTCCTCGGCCGCGAGATCGCGCAGCATCGCGACTTCTCAGAGGAAACGGCCCGGCAGATCGACGCCGAAGTCCGCAGCCTGGTTGACGAGGCCTACCGCGCCTCCTACGAGTTGCTCAACAATAATCAACCGGTCATGCACAAGATGGCCGCCGCTCTGCTGGAGCGCGAAACCATCGACGCCAATGAGATCCGCATGATCATCGAAGGCAAAGAACTGCCGCCGCTCAAGCCCTCAGGGGGCTCTGGCACCGCCACTGCCGACGACGTGCAGCAGGTGCTCAAGCCCAGCTCAGACCGTGGCACCGGGGGCATGCCCGAGGGCAGCCCATCCCCCGCTTAACCCGGTAGCCACTCCGGCAGACCATTCACCCTCAAGGGCAGCCTTCCGGCTGCCCTTGCTTTTCCCTCCCACAAGAAAACCGCAGACAGCCCCGCCCTTGTCATCCCGACCAAAGCGCCACAGCCCTAACCCTTGTCATCCCGACCGAACCGGCGCAGCCCTAACCCTTGTCATCCCGACCGAAGCGGCGCAGCCGCGCAGTGGAGGGACCTGCATTCCCTCACCGCCAACGATCCGCCCCCCACGATGCGTCATTCTGAGCGCAGCGAAGAATCCCGGCGATGCCTCGGCCGCCAAACGCCGCCCGGAGTTTCTCCCACCATCTCCCGCCCTTGTCATCCCGACCGAAGCCAGGTGCCCCATTCAAGCCCGCCGTTGGCTTAAGTGGGTCGATCCTCCTGTCATCCCCACCAAAGCGCCGTGGAGGGACCTGCATTCCTCCACACTGAAGAGCCCATACCGCCCAGCCCCCCAAAGCCCCATTTCCCTTTCCGGCAACACCCCGGCCTTGGTGCTCCTCGCCAGATTGCACTAGATTGAAGGCAGAGTAGGGACGCACCGCGTGAACAAATCCGAAGCCCAAAAAGAAGCGCGCAATCAAACCGCGCAGGATGCCGAACTCGAGGCCGCGCTCGGCTACACCTTCCGCGACAAGTCCCTGCTGGCGCGCGCCCTCACCCATAGTTCGCTGGCCTACGAGCAAACAGCTCTGGCCGCCGCCAAAGCCACCGCCAAATCAGCAGAAGCCCGCGCCCGCCGCTCGCCCCTCGAAGACAACGAGCAGCTTGAATTCCTCGGCGACGCCGTCCTGGGCCTCATCGTGGCCGAGGCCCTCTACCGCGCTCATCCTGAAATGTCCGAGGGCCAGCTCACCCGCCTGCGCTCGGCACTCGTCAGCCGCAAGCACATGGGCCAGGTCGCCCACCGCCTGCATCTGGGTACCTATCTGCGCATGGGCCGCGGGGAAGAGCGCAGCGGAGGCCGCAAAAAGCCGGCCCTGCTCGCCAACGCCGCCGAAGCGCTCATCGCCGCTGTCTATCTTGACGCTGCCGGCTCCACCGGACCTTGCGAAACCGCACTCACCGCAGCCCGCGCCATCATTGAGCGCCACGTCATCGAGCCTTCGCTGCCCTCACTGCTTCAGGAGGCCTCACGCGGCACCGGCATCGGCGATCACAAATCCGCGCTGCAGGAGTTTCTCCAGTCCGAGCACCGGGGCCAGCCCGAGTACGTCGTCACCGGCCAAAGCGGCCCCGATCACCACAAGCGCTTCCTCGTCGAGGTCCGCCTGCCCGGCAAGGCCGGAGCCTCCGGCACAGCTCTCGCCCGCGGCATCGGCGGCACCAAAAAGCACGCCGAGCAGGAGGCGGCACGCCGCGCGCTCCGCAAGCTCCAGGCCGCCCCGCGCGCCACCCGCAAAGCAGAGAAAGCCCCCCGAGAGCCGCAGGAGCCTGCTTGACATCCTCCCCTTCTGCCTCCGGCCCGGAACCCGAAGCCACGCCTCCGCACTATGGCCCTTTACACGCCACCGCGTCCACGCTTCGCCTGCTGGTGGCCATCGTTTTTGTCTTCACCTTCCTCGTGCAGCCCTTTCGCATCCCCTCCGCATCCATGGAGCCTACGCTGCTCGTCGGCGACTTTATCCTCGTCAACAAGGTGATCTTCGCGCCGCCTACCCGCTGGGCCTCTGCCCTGCTGCCCTACCGCAATCCCCGCGACGGCGACATCATCGTCTTCCACTTCCCTGAAAATCCGCCGGAGCACGTCATCAAGCGCATCCTCGGCGGCCCCGGCGACCGCATCCACCTGCGCAATGGCCGCGTCTACCGCAACGGCAAGCTCCTCGTGGAGCCTTACGCCCTCTATCTGCCCGCTTATCCTGACCGCTTCCGCGATGATTTCCCCGCCGTCGCCTACAACTATCCCGGCCCGGACTATCACGGTTGGCTCAGCATGCAGCCAGACGTCCGCCGCGGCAATCTCTACGTCCCACCCGGCGACTACTTCGTCATGGGCGACAATCGCAATGACAGCCGCGACAGCCGCTACTGGGGCTTTGTCCCTCGCCGCAACATCGTCGGCCCGCCCGTCTTCATCTACTTCTCCCTGCGCGAGCCCTCCGGCATCCCGGCTCCCGCCCTCCCCAGTGATAAACTCGGACAGAAAAGCGGTTTCTGGAGCCGTCTTTTCAATTTCGCACGCTGGGATCGCATCTTCCGCCCCGTCCACTGAAAGCCGTGCCGGCAAAAACGGAAGCTCTTCCGATCCTCCGCGACCTGAGGCTTATGGAACCCACTGTTGACCCGAAGGCGGCACAAAAGCCGCGCACCGAAGAGACGCCCCTCGAAGCCTTCTCCTCTATCTGCAGCGTGCTGGTCATCGGACTCTTCGTCCTTACCTTCATCTTCCAGAACTTCGTCATTCCCTCCGGCTCCATGGAGAAGACGCTGCTCATCGGCGACCACGTGCTTGTCGACCGCGTCACCCTCGCCCCGCCCACCCGCTGGGCCGAGTGGCTGCTGCCCTATGGCCATGTGAAGCACGACGACATCATCGTCTTCTATAAGCCCGGCCAGCCCAATATGTTCCTCGTCAAGCGCGTCATCGGCATGCCCGGCGACCGCATCCACCTCATCAACGGACAGGTTTATCGCAACGGCGTCGCGCTCAATGAGCCCTTCGCGCAAAAGCACGCCCCCGGCGACTTCAACCCCTATCGCGATGACTTCCCCGCCGTCTCGCCGCAGACCGATCCAGACGTCACCGCCGAGTGGGCCGTCTCGCTGCCCAACTACATCCAGAACGGCAATCTCGTCGTGCCCCCGGGCAAGTACTTCGCCATGGGCGACAACCGCCCCATCAGCCTTGACAGCCGTTACTGGGGCTTTGTTCCGCGCCGCAATATCGTCGGCCGCCCGATCTTCGTCTACTGGTCCTTCAAAATGCCCGCCGATCAGGAAAACAAAACCACCTTCGGCGACCACGTGGCCTATTTCTTCCACGAGACCCTGCACTTCTTCACGCAGACCCGCTGGAACCGCACCTTCCACATGGTGAACTAGCATGAACGGCACCTCTCCCGAGCGACAAAAGCCCGTCGCCGGGGACCCCGGCGCGCCGCCGCGCCGCCGCAAGCTGCGCATCGCCCTCACCCTGCTGGTCCTCATCCTGCTGGCCCTGCTCGTGCCGCCCTACATCGGCCTCAATCACTACCGGCGGCAGATGATCGCCAGCGTCTCGGCCAGCCTGGGCCGCACGGTACACATCCAGTCCATGCACCTGCGTCTGCTGCCCACGCCCGGCATCGTCATGGAAAATTTCGTCGTCGATGAAGATCCGGCCTTCGGCAGTGAGCCCGCACTCACCGCGCCCACCGTCGTTGCCACCCTGCGCGTCAGCTCCCTCTGGCGGCGGCACATTGAGGTCAGCAGCATCAGCATGGATACGCCCAGTGTCAACCTGGTGCGCAATCCCAACGGCAACTGGAGCTTCGGCTCCATCCTGCTCCAGGCCGCCCGCTCCACCAACGCGCCCACCACCCAGCGCTATGCCGGCGGCGCACCCCGCTTTCCCTACATTGAGATGAGCGGCGCGCGCATCAACTTCAAGCAGGGGCTCTACAAGCTGCCCTTTTCACTCTTTGACGCCGACCTCGCCCTCTGGCAGCAGTCCGCCAACCGCTGGCGTCTGCGTGTGCACGCCCAGCCCGTACGCACCGATCTCGATCTCGACCTCGCCGATACCGGCACCCTGCGCATTGACGGCTGGCTCGGCCGCACCACCAATCTGCACTCCCTGCCCGTACACCTCGACGGCTCCTGGCAGGACGCCCAGCTCGGCCAGGCCACCCGCCTTGTCTTCGGTGCCGACGAAGGCTGGCGCGGCCAGCTTCACCTCAGCGGAAGCCTCCGCGGCACCCTAAGCGACCTGCAGGCCCGCTGGCAGATTCACCTCGACAACCCGCACCGCATCGAGTTCACACCCGACTCCTCGCCGTCTCTGGATGCCAACTGCCAGGCCACCTACCACAGCCTGCGCCACTCCCTCGACGGCCTGCTCTGCCTGCTGCCCACCGCCCCCGGCCACCTTCTGCTTACCGGAGCCATTCCCGATCTGCTGCACCCCGGGCCGTCGCTGCAACTGGAGGTCAATCACCTGCCCGCCTCCTTCGTCGCGCAGCTCATCGGCATGGTCCGCCAGCGCGCCGGCTCCATCTCGGCCGGCGGTGTGCTCAATGGTGAATTCACCTACGGCCCGCAGCCCGCGAACTCTCTCACCGGCAACGGACAAGCCATCTCCAACACAGTCACGGCCACACAGCGGCACGCCGCACCGGCTCCCGCACTCTCAGCATCCAGCGCAGACAACCACTGGTCCGGCCAGGCCGAAGGCAACAACCTCACTGTTCAGATCAACGGCATCGCGCAGCCCATCACCATCCCGCACCTGCTGCTCACCGCTGGAGACGCCTCCGCCGCGCCGCCCCAAAACCCGCACCACCATCGCTGGAATCGCCGCCGCCACGCCACACATTCCGCCGCCCCCGGATCTTCGGCAAATCTCTTCGCTCTGACGCTGGCGCCCGCTCCCATTCCCTTCGGCGGCGCAACCCCGCTCAATGTTTCGGGCCGATTCAACACCTCCGGCTTCCAGCTCAACGTCAACGGCGAAGCCAGCCTCGCGAATCTGGTCGCTCTGCATCGCCAGCTCGGCACTGTCCCTGACGCGCTCCAGCAGATCGGCGTCACCGGCACCGCCGATCTCGATCTCGCCATTCAGGGCCCGTGGGTCGCGCCCATTCTCGACTCCGGCAATGGACAAGCCGTCTCCACCTCCGGCACCCTCTCGCTCGCGCATGCCGTCTTTCATCCCGGCTATCTCACTGAGCCCGCCAGCATCGCCAGCGCAGACGTCCATCTGAGCCCCGGCGAAATCACCTGGAGCAACGTGGCCTTTGCCGTGGGCGCGCTCACCGGCCGTCTCTCCGCTGCCTATCCCGTCGAGTGCCCGGCCACTGCGCCCTGCCTCTCGCAGTTCACATTGGAGCTGCCCAAAGCCGCCGTCCCCCAGTTGCTCGCCGCCTTCACCGGCGCGGACGCTCACGGCGTCCTCTGGGCCGATCTGCTCGCCCATCTCGATCAGGGCCATCGCAACTGGCCGCACGCTACCGGTGCCGTCCACATCGGCACCCTCACGGCCGGGCCGCTCACCCTGCACGACGCACTCGCAAATGTATCTGTAAAAGGTACAAATCTGCGCATCGTCTCCCTCGACGCCTCCGCGCTCGACGGCGATCTGCACGCCGAGGGCGCGATTGACGCAAGCGGTGACGCTCCGGCATGGAAGCTCGCTCTCAACACGCAGAACATTTCAGTCCCCCAGCTTGCCTCGCTCTTCCATGAGAAGTGGGGCACCGGCCACGGCAATCTGCAAGCCAGCTTCACCGCCCAGGGATGGGACGCCTCCAGCCTCGCCAGCTCCGCAACCGGCCAATTCGCCTGGACGTGGAAAGATGGCGGCCTCAACACTCCCGGCCCCCTCGGCAAATTCAACCGCTGGAGCGCGCAAGGCACGCTCGCCAACAGCACGCTCACGCTTACCTCGGGCACGCTGCAAACCGCCCCCGGCGCGACGCCGCTCCCCGTCACCGGCACCATCGACTTTGCGCGGAATCTCCATCTGACGCTCGGCAGCGCCACCACTCCGGTCCCGGCGTCTCAAACCGCGCCAGCAAAAACCGCCAAAGCGCCCGCCACTTCGCCCTCGGCCGCGAAGACCTCGGGCCCCATCTCCGTCACCGGAACTCTCGCCCACCCCAAAACGCCGCCAGTCACGGCGCCGGCAAAAGACACAGCCGCTCACTAGAGCCCGCACCCGCAGGTGCCCCATCCCGGCCGAACCGGCAACCTCTTGTCATCCCGACCGAACGAAGTGAGCGGAGGGACCTGCATTCTCCCCCACCCTGGTGCCCCATTCAAGCCCGCCGTTGGCTTGAGTGGGTCACTCCCCCCTTGTCATCCCGGCCGAACGCAGTAAGAGCAGAGAACTGCATTCCCCACTCAAGAGCTGGGCTTCAGCCCCTGAGGGAAAAACCGCTCCTAAGGCTGCAGCGTCTTGATGTGCAGGCTCGCGCTCACCTCCGGCACAGTGCCGTCATTCACCTGCACAGACAAAGGCTGCCCGGCAATCTCCACCCGCTCCGTCACCATCCCATGCGCGGGCACGCGCACCATCCGGGTGATCTTCGTCTTGGTCGAGACCAGCGTTACCGGAACCTCCGCTGCCGCATACCCGTGGTTCGTCACATCAATGGCCACCAGCGTCAGCCCCAGGTTCTCGGCGGCCGGATACACGTGCGTAATCTCCAGATCCGGCAATCCCGGGTCCTCATACACCCAGTCCTTGAAGAACCACTGCAGGTCCTTGCCGCTTGCCTGCTCCAGCAGCTTCTCAAAATAGTCCGGAGTCGTATCCTTCGCTGACTCATAGCCCTGCAGCGCCTGCTCGAGAGCCGAATCGCCCACTAACGATCGCAGCATCCAAAACACATACGCAGCCTTCGTCCGGTCATGCACGGGATCAGAAGCCTCCATCAGCGGCTCGCCTGCGCCTGCGCCCGGAGATGCCGGCTCGGCAATCGCCAGCGCACCGCGCGTGGCCTCCAGATGTTCCAGCGCCGCCTCGCGTCCCTTGGTCTGCTCAATCCACAGCGAAACCATGAAGCTGGCCACGCCTTCCTCCAGCCACGGCCGCCGCGAGTGAAAATACGCATGCGTCAGCGCATGCATCATCCCCAGGTCCAGAGGCGAGTCCAGCGCCTCCGGCTTCACGGCCAGCAGCGGCGTCAGCAGCACGCTGCCCACCTCCGCCGGAGCATCATCCCCCTCCGGCAAATCCAGCACCGCCAGCGTCGTCCGCGCCTTCGCCCCCAGCCACTTCTTCAGCACCGGACTCACCTGCGCCGCCGCCGTCAGATACGCTTGCGCCCTGTCTGCATCCCCGGCACGCGCATACACCGCCACGGCACCCTTTTCGCTCAGGGTGCGCTCCGCCACAAAAATTGAGGGCGCCTCAAACCCCAGCCTCCTCGCCGGCACTGAAAACTCCAGCACGCCCGGGAATGCCCCCTGCGGCGTCGAAACCGGCGGTCCCAGCTTCACCACCTGCCCGTCTACCATCGCCACATCGGGCGCATGGTTCGCATACTCCAGCGTCACCTGCATCGCCACCGTGGCATCGCTCTCGCGCATCTTCTGCCGGCCAATCTCTTCAAAAAGCTGGTTGCCCTGCCCCAACGGAGCGGGCACCGAGCTGACCGGATACCACACCACATTCCCGAAGCCGCGCAAACCCACAAAGCCTTCTGCAATGCGGTCCCAGTCGCTTGCCTCGGCAATCTGCCGCGGCGCGCCCAGCGCCTCCAGCCGTTTCCCCGTGACCACGATCTTGCCGCTGTAAAGCACCGTCACCGGCATCGTAGCGCCCGGAGCCAGTGGTTGCTTCAGCCGGATGTCCGCCTCCGCCAGCGCACCCGTATGATCGGCGCCGCTCTCGACCGTGCGCACCTGATACGGCAGCGCCGCGCCCTCGCTCTCAATCCCTTCAAACTGCAGCGCAGAGGAAATCTGCAAAGCCATCTCGTCGAGCGGCTGCGCCCCGGCATTCTTCACTGTCAGCCGCGCCTCCACGGCCAGCGAGTGCTCCCTGGGAACCAGGTGCAGATTCAAATCATAGGCAGTGATCGTCAGCGCCTGCCGCTCGGCATCGTTTGCCTCGGGCACCTGCGCGTTCCCGGCCTTCGCCAGCGGCTGCCCCGCATTCTGTGCCGAATTTTGCCCCTCACTCTGCGCCGAACGCGAAAACAACACCTGAGGCTTCGGGGAAGCCGGCAAGCTCTGCGCCCCGGCCGTGACCGCAAGCAACATCACCAGCGCCGCCGTGGCCATCCCCGGCCGGCCCGCGCAAAAAACGCACTTCATAAAGCTCCGAGACCCTTGACCTTCTTTTTCTTCACGCCGCCCGGCAAGGGAGCCGGCTCACTCTTGCCCGCGCGCCGCTGCCGCGCCGCCTCATACAGCACCACCGCGCCCGCGGCTGACACATTCAGCGAAGAAACACCGCCCGCCATTGGAATCCGTACCAAATGGTCACACGTCTTCCGCACCAGGTCGTGCAGCCCCTCGCCTTCGCGGCCCAGCACCACCACGCTCGGCGTCGTCCAGTCATAGGCGTCATAGCTCATCGTGCCGCGCTCATCGAGCCCCACGCACCAGATGTTCTGTTCCTTGAGCTGCTCAAGAGCACGCACCAGATTCACCACTCGCGCAATGCGAATATGCTCCGCCGCTCCCGCCGAGGTCTTCACCGCCACCGCGCTCAACGGAGCCGATCTTCGCTCCGGCAGCAGCACGCCATCCACACCCGCTCCATCGGCCGAGCGCAGCAGCGCGCCCAGGTTCTGCGGATCCTCCACCCCATCGAGCGCCAGCAGTAAATGCGGATGCCCATCAGCAGGCGCGGCCATCAGGTCTTCAATGGTCAAAAAACTGCGCTCGCGCACCACCGCCACCACGCCCTGGTGGGCGTGCGTCTTGGCCATGCGGGTCAGTTGTTCGCGATTCTCAAAGCGCAGCCGCACGCCTTCCGAGCGGCACAGGTCCACAATGCGCTGCAGCTTCTGCGCCGCGCCATGATCCTGCCGCTCGCGGCTCACGCACACATGATCAAACTTGCGGCTGCCGGCGCGCAGCGCTTCTTCCACGGGATGCAGCCCGTATAAAACGTCCACGCCTCCAGTCTACCTTTCCGCCCGCTCCAACGCCCGCCCCGCCATCGCCCCAACAATCTCCCACCTTGCCATCCCGCCCGAAGCGCCACCACCCCAATCTCTGTCATCAGTGCCAGAACCCAAACCCTTGTCATCCCGACCGAACGAAGTGCACCGGGGCCCCCACGAACAGGTCCTCGTTCGTGGGGTGGCGAGCGGAGGGACCTGCATTCTCCTCCACCCCGGTGCCCCATTCACGATGCGTCATTCTGAGGCCAAAGGCCGAAGAATCCCGGCGATGCCTCAGCCACCAAACGCCGCCCAAAGTTTCTCCCACCACCCCTCGCCCGGTGCCCCATTCAAGCCCGCCCCCGGTCAACGCGGCGTTTTTCTTGCCACCACCCCGATTCGGGGCGAAGATGAAGGAGTCTCGTTTTCCGGCGGGCGGTCTTTTTCGCCCGGGATGAAGGAGCCATCCGGTGAAAATTTCGCGCGCGCTCAAAAATTTCGCCTCGCCCGGCGTCTTTGCCCCTTCGGCTTCCGTCTCTGAATTTGAGATGAGCTCCGCCGCACTCCAACTCGCAGCCGAGGCCCAGCGCGAAAACTCCGCCGTGGCCGAAGGGCTCAAGCGCCACGACCCCGAGTTGCTCGACACGCTCATCCTGCGCTACCAGCACCGCCTCCTGCGTTACCTGCTCTACCTCACCAGCAACCGCGAGCAGGCCGAAGACCTCTTTCAAGAGACCTGGATGCGCGTCCTCCTGCGCGGCGGCCAGTTCAACGGCAATGCGCGATTCGACACCTGGCTCTTCACCATCGCGCGCAATCTCGTCATCGACATGCGCCGCAAGCGCTCCATGCTGAGCCTGGAAGAACTCTGCGAAGCCAGCGGCGATGACCGCCCCATGGAAGTTCAGAGCAACGGCCGCTCTCCCTTCGAGCATCTGGAGCAGCTCGAAAAAGGCCAGCTCCTCACCGAAGTGCTGCTCACCCTGGACCCGATCCATCGCGAAGTCATCCTGCTCCGTTTTCAGGAAGACCTCTCGCTCGAAGAAATTGCGCAGATCACCCGCGCCCCGCTCTCCACTGTAAAATCGCGCCTCTATCGCGGACTCACCGCCCTCAAGCCGCGCCTCACCGCACGCACGCAGCAGCCCGCCCCCGCCTCCGGCTCAACCAGCGCAAGAGGAGCCACCCGATGAGCCACCTCAACGCCAACACCTCTTCGCACCATTCCGAGGCACCCGAAGACCTGCGCGCCGCGCTCCATGACCTGCACTCCACCCGCACCGCCGAGCTGGTGCAGCGCACCCGCCGCAACGTCATGGAAACCGCTCATCGCATGCAGTCCGCGCGCGCTGAGAGCCGCCGCCGCATGGGCCTGGTGCTCCTCATCTTCGGCCTCTTCGTTCTGCTGCTTACGCCCGCGCTCTGGGCATTCTGTGAAGAGATCTTCGGCGCCAACTCCGTCAGCGATGCCAGCTCACTCGCCGTGGTCGCCTTCCTCATGCTCTTCAGCACGGTGCTGGCATTCGCGCTGGGCCAGTCGCGGGAAAGGCAAAGCAGCCGGCGCGGCTCCCTGTAGAGATTCGCACTGGCCGGATGACCCATCTTCCGGAACGCTGTTACAAACACGCTCATGAAAGCAGAAACGCGCATCACCGAAGAATTGCGGCTCATCCCCCGCTGGTCCGTCATCGGCGGCCTCATCGCCTTCGCGCTCGTCCAGTACTACTTCTGGGTCTTTCTGCCTTCCGTGCGCACGCGTCCTCCTGAGCTGCCCACAGCTCTGCGCTTCTATCTCATCCTCTCCTGGGGAGCGCTCGCCGCACTCTACGTGCTCATGATCGGCTACATCAGCAATGACGCTCCCCGCCGCGGCATGGACACACGCGTCTGGATGATCTGCGTCATCATGCCCGGCGGCATTGGAGCCGTCCTCTACTTCCTCCTCCGCCAGCCCATCCTCTCGCACTGCCCCTCCTGCGGCGCCAGCATTGAGGATCACTTCCACTTCTGCCCTCACTGTTCCTGGCAGGTCGCCGCCTCCTGCGGACGCTGCTTCACCAGCACCCGCGTCACCGATCTCTACTGCAGCCGCTGCGGACACGACCTCGCCAGCGACCACCCCCCCGCCCGCCTGCATGCCTTCAGCCGCGAGTAAATTCCCGCCTCTCGCCGTATACTCTTCTGTATCGATATGAGCATCACCGCCGTCATCGTCGACGATGAGCAGTTGGCGCGCGAAGAGCTGCAATACCTGCTCGAAGGCGCAGGAGACATCGACATTCTCGCCCAGGGCACCAACGGCATTGAGGCCGTCGATCTCATCCGCAATCATCACCCCGATCTCGTCTTTCTCGATGTCCAGATGCCCGGCCTTGATGGCTTTGCCGTGCTCAAGAAACTACTCGACTCCGGCACCGGCCAGCCCCTGCCGCAGATCATCTTCGCCACGGCCTTTGACCAGTACGCCGTGCGTGCCTTTGACGTCAACGCCATCGACTACCTGCTCAAGCCCTTTGACCGCGACCGCGTCCTCCAGGCCGTCGAACGCGCCCGCAAGCGCCTCGAAGAAAGCACCTCGAACGGCGAACGCCCTCCCGGCTCGCCAGCCGCTCCCGGCACTGATCCGCGGCTCGACACTCTGTTGCGCCTCATCGAACAAGGCCCCGCCGGCCGCCAGCCGCGCGGCAAAATCGTCATCCAGGCGCAGAGCCGCCTGCTGCTCGTCGATCAGAGCGACCTCTGCTTCGCCTCCATTGACGAAGGCACCATCACCGTCGCCACCGCCGCCTTTGAGGGCCAGTCCCGCTGCCGCACGCTTGAGGAACTCCTCGAGCAGCTCGACCCCAACCTCTTCTGGCGCGCCCATCGCTCCTACGTCGTCAACATCAACCACATCAAAGAGGTCGTGCCCTGGTTCAAAAGCAGCTACCAGCTCCGCATGGGCGACCGCAAACACACTGAGATTCCCGTCAGCCGCGCACAAACGCGCCGCCTCCGCGAGCTCTTCAATCTCTGAGCCACACATGCCTTCCCTCCAGATGAAGTCTGCGTCATATCGCAAAACTTCTTCTGAAAACTTGGGTCTTATCAACTTGGGCTTGCCCCGCCCATCGAAACTTTCCCGGCGGGCCACCCATCTAAAGCAGTGAAGGGAAAAGCGTATGAGGCTCTTGCGGATCGCTTTCGTTCTGTCCTTGGCGGCCCTGCTCACGCCCGCCGTTTTCGCCCAGGCACGGGCCGTGCCCGGGACCGTCAATTACGTTGAGGGCACAGCAACCATCAACGGGCGGGCCATTCACCCCCACGCCATCGGCTCGGTGGCCGTGCGCGAGGGACAATTCCTGTCCACCAACAACAAGAGCCGCACCGAAATGCTGCTCACCCCCGGCACCTTCCTGCGCCTCGGCCACGGCAGCTCCGTGCAGATGATATCGCCCGACCTCACTCGCACCCAGGTACGCCTTACCGAGGGCAAGGCGATGATTGAGGTCCTGCAGCTCTTCAAAGAAAACATGCTGCTCGTCACCGAAGACGGCGTCACCACCCGCATCGTCAAGCCCGGCCTTTATGAGTTCGACGCCCACGCCGGCATCATCCGCACCTTCGATGGCCGCGCCCTCGCCTTCGTGCGACCCAACGACCCGCACCATCCGGTCGTTGTCCGCACCTCGCATGAATTCATGATTCCCCCGCAGGCCGCCACCGGCTCCGTTCCTCCCTCGGTCAAGCTCAAGGCGCAACACTTTGACCGCAAGCAGGAAGAAGCAACCGACGCGCTCTATGGCTGGAGCAGCCTCCGCGCACGCTATCTCGCCCAGGCCAACATCTCGCTCGCCTACCAGTACGCCGGCTACGGTGGCTTCAACCCCGGCTGGTACTGGAACCCCTATCTCTGGGGCTACACCTGGATGCCCGGCGGCGGCATGTTCTGGGATCCCTTCGGCTGGGGCTTCTATTCCCCCTATTGGGTCTACGGCGGCTATCCCATCTATGGCGGCGGATACTACGGCGGAGGCTACTACGGGCACGGCGGCTACATCCCGCCTTATAACAACGTCCACGGCAACTTCGGCGCCGGCCGTAACTTTAGCGGCGGACCCCGCCCAGCCTTCGGCACCGGCCGCAACGGTGGCGGCATGCCGGCCTTCAACGGCGGCGGATTCCACGCCGGCGCTGTCGGCGGAGGTGGCTTCCACGGCGGAGCAATCGGGGGCGGAGGCTTCCACGCCGGTGGCGGCGTCCACCACTAATCCCGAAACACCACCCTCCAACATCCGAGGCGGATCGCACCCGATCCGCCTCTTCTCATTTCCAGGAAACCACCGTTCCCACCTTTGTCATCCCGACCGCACAACCTCAAACTTTGCCATCCCACCCAAACCGGCTGACAGCCCTCCGCCTTGTCATCCCGACCGCAGTGTCCCAACCCTAACCGCCTTGTCATCCCGACCGAACGAAGTGAGCGGAGGGACCTGCATCTTGAGCCGGTGCCCCATTCAAGCCCGCCGTTGGCTTGAGTGGGTCGCTCCTCTTGTCATCCCGACCGCAGCGTCCCAACCCTAACCGCCTTGTCATCCCGACCGAACGAAGTACACCGGGGCCCCCACGAACAGGTCCTCGTTCGTGGGGTGGCGAGCGGAGGGACCTGCATTTCCTCCACACTGAAGGGTACGGGCTTCAGCCCGTACATCTACGGAACTGACCACCGGAACTGACCACTGGGGACTGACCACCAAAACTCCCACAGCCCCACCCGGTACCATAAAGCTATGTTCGGCAAGCTTTACGCCAATTGGATGTACCGCTGGGAAACCGCCCTCACCACCCGCGATGAGAACCGCGTCGTGCGCCCCCTCGAATGGGGCTTTGACTGGCTCGCGGACTTTCTCGAAGCCGCCGGACTCGCCCCCCAGGCTGCCGCCGCCACCGGCAACCCCTCTGCCGAAGAAGCCACCATGCTCGCCCTCAACGAGGCCGTCCTGCGCATGCCGTCCTTCTTCGACTACGCCCCGCCCGCGGACTACCGTCTCGAATCCCGCCACCCCGAGCTCTTCCCCACCAACGTGCGCCCCGAGACCCTCGCAAAAGACGCCGAGCTCAAGCAGCAGGCCCGCGACGGCCAGCTCCCCACGGCCGAATTCCTGCGCTTCACCTCGCCCGTACGCACGCCCTACCCTGAAAACGATCTCGTCAACGCGCGCTGGTTTCCCGCGCCGCCCGAGCGCCAGGCCGGCAAGCCCAAACAGGCCATCATCGTCATGCCCCAGTGGAACGCCGACGCCTTCAGCCACAACGCGCTCTGCACGCTCTTCAACCGCTTCGGCATCTCGGCGCTGCGCCTCAGCAAGCCCTTCCATGACATCCGCCGCCCCGCCGAGCTGGAGCGCTCTGACTACGCCGTCAGCGCCAACATCGGCCGCACCCTCGCCGCCTGCCGTCAGGCCGTGGTGGACATCCGCTGCTGCCTCGACTGGCTTCAGGCTCAGGGATACGAGCAGTTCGGCATCCTCGGCACCAGTCTCGGCTCCTGCTACGCATTCATCGCCTCGGCTTTCGATCCGCGCCTTCAGGTCAACGCCTTCAACCACGCCTCCATGAGCTTCGGCGATGTCGTCTGGACCGGCCAGAGCACGCGCCACATTCGCGCCGGCCTCGTAGACGCCGGCCTCACCCAAGCCCGCCTCGATGCCGTCTGGCGCGCCATCAGCCCCGTCTCCTACATGCAGCGCTTCGCCCGCCACCCCAAAAAGGTGCTCGTCGTCCACGCCACCTACGACCTCACTTTCCTGCGCCAGTACTCGCAGGAGGTGCTGCATAACTTCGCCGCCTACGGCATCGATTTCGTCTCAAAGGTCCTGCCCTGCGGCCACTACACCACCGGCGAGCCGCCCTACAACTATCTAGACGGATGGTACCTCGGCTCCTTCGTCTACTCGGCCTTCAAATCACTCGCCGAAAATCCGCTCCCCATCGCCACCGCCAGCCAGCCGGAAGCCGCCCTCGAACCCGAAGCCACCGCCCGGTAAACCCGTTCCCGACCGATGCGTGATTCTGAGGCCAAAGGCCGAACCGGCCCGCCACGAACAGGTCTTCGTGCCCGGGGCGGGAAGAATCAATGAGCAAATCCCCCCTAAAAGATGCGTCATTCTGAGGCCAAAGGCCGAAGAATCCCGGCCATGCCTCGATCCCCGAACGCAGCCCAAAGTTTCTCCCACCACCCCAGCGGCCCTTCTTGGCCGGGTGCTCCATTCAAGCCCGCCGTTGGCTTGAGTGGGTTGCTCCCCTTGTCATCCCGACCAAAAGCTAGCCCCTCACCTCTTGTCATCCCGACCAAAGCGGCACAACCCTAATCTTTGTCATCCCGACCGAAGCGAAGCGGAGCGGAGGGACCTGCATTCCCTCCACACTCAAGGGTACGGGCTTCAGCCGTACATTTACAGCCCAAGCAGCCGGGGCTTTGGCCCCCGAGGGATAAGCCATCATCCCTCCGTGCCGCGAGCGTCACCACTGACCACTGACAACTGAGACCTCAATCCCCAGACCCCGCCTTCGTCCTTTCCGCCTCTTTCCGCACGCGCTGGTTCTGCTTCCGCACCTCATTCCCCGTCCAGAACAACACCGCCGTACCCGCAAAACAGATCAGCGCCGGCCAATGCGGAATCCCATGCCTCATCAGATCCAGGCACCCCAGCATCGTCGTCACCAGCCCCACCAGAAACCAAGTCTGCGCCTTCAACGGTTTACCCATAAAAGGCTAAGAAGCCCAAACCGCCCCACCGGGTGGCCGCCGGAAATTCACCCCATTTTCGTTATTCTGGAATCAGAGGAATTCACCCCAAAAGCGAAGCCCCGCCTCGCCACTGGAGAACTAAGCGGCTTGAAATCAATAATATGGCAGGAGGATTGCGTAGCTTAAGTGGAATGTGAATGCGGAATCACATTTATAAAAATGTGCACTCGACCATAAGCTCTTACAATCCAAGGACCTATGCACAGATCGGCCCGCTCAGCCGCAGGCATCTAAAGAAGCCGGAAATGTGATTGCGCATTCACATTCCGCTCGCCCGCTAGCGAATCAGCTTCAGCGCCGCCCGGAAGAGCAGGTCAAAATCCTCGCCGGCCGCCGCATCCTTCTCGACCGCCGTCTCGATCGCCTTGAGCGCCGCCGGCCGCTGATAGCCCAGGTTCAACAGCGCCGAAAGCACATCCTCGGCCGCCGGGCCAGCCGCCACCGGACCCGCCACCGGCGCGGCCGCGATCAGGTCGTCCAGCTTGTCCTTCAGTTCCACCACCAGCCGCTCGGCCAGCTTCTTGCCCACGCCCGGAATCCGTGTCAGGCTCGCATGGTCCTGCGCGCGCAGCGCCGCCACCGTCCGCTCCGGACTCAGCCCGCTCAGCATCTTGATGGCCAGCTTTGGCCCCACGCCTGACACCGTGATCAGCCGTTCAAAGAGCCGCTTCTCCTCGCGCTCCAGAAAGCCGAAGAGCGCAATCGCATCCTCGCTCACCTGCGTGTGAATATGCAGCCGCACCTCGGCGCCCTCGGCCGGCAGCGCCGTGAACGTGGGCACGCTGATGGCCACGTCATAGCCCACCCCGCCGCACTCCACAATGGCCTGCCCCGGCTGCTTGCCGAGCAGCGTGCCCCTCAGATGCGCAATCATCTCAGCTCCGCCGCCGGTAGCGAATCTCGAACTCGTATCCGCTGTTGGGAGGGAAGAGCGCCGCCACGGCCCGCAGCCGCTCCGCCAGCGCCGGAGCCGTCAGTAGCGGATACTCCCGCTCCCGCAGGTCCACGTAATCAAAGTCCACCGTCAGCGAGAGCATATAGATCGCCAGCGTATCGGCAAAGGTCGCCGCAAAGTAGGCGTTCTTGGCCTGCTCGTCCTCCTGACCCTTCTGTTGAGGATCAAAGGCCCGCCGGCGGCTCTCCCAGGCGTCGTGGCTCGTTTCGCCGCGCACCCCGGCGCGCGCCTGCGACGTCACCATCTCGTGAAAACTCTCCGGCACGCCCACAGCTTCCACAAAGTGGTGGCCCGCGTTGATAAAGAACTCAAAGGCCAGCGCGAAGCGGTCATGCATCAGCCGCGTCGAGATGAAGGTGTACTCCGAAGACCCAAACGGCACGTTGCGGTGGCAGATGGCGCGATCGCCCAGCTCCACCGTGTAGTCCGGCGCAATCGAAACCTGCTCGTCTTCGTGAATGGTGAGCGGAACAAAATAGTACGCGCGGCGGCTCAGTGCCGCAGCCACGCTTGCGGGCACGGCCTGCACCGTGCGCTCCAGATCGCTCTCAGCCAGGTGGGTCGCGCCAAAGCTCGCGTAACAGATGCCGTTCGGTGCCTGCACCACTTGTGCCTGCTGGGCAACCTGCGATGCAGTAAGAAGCGCCGGAGAAGAGGCCGGCGCGGCGGAAGCAGTCTCTACCATAAACCTGTATTCTAGCCGAGGTGAGCCGCTGCTTCCGGGCTTTTCCCCGTCAAAGGCAGCGCAAAGCCGGCTCAGAACCAAGGCAGGTCACGATGGCGCTTGTCACAATCTCCCTCGACCAGTTGGTGGAGGGCCATGCCCCCACCCCGGAACAGGCCCGCGACTGGTGCGCGCAACTGGAAAGCGGCGGCATCCTCTACTTTCCCCAGACGCCCATCGCGCTCTCCCCCGACGACATTGCCTTTCTGCGCGGCCAGCAGCAGACCGACAGCTCGCTGCACAAAAACATCGCCTACAAGCCCAGCCTCGACAAGCTGAGCGGCTTTGACGCCAAAACCGCCAACGCCGAGGCCGTCGCACGCCTGCAGTCCATCATGCGCGGCTACTCGCAGTCCGTGGTGCGCTTCCTCACGGGATTCCTCTCTCCCTACGCCGCCCAGTGGAAGCTCGATTACGCCAGCTTCCGCCCCCAGGAGGAGCAGAACCGCGACCTGCCGCTACGCCGCCGCAACGACCGCCTGCACACTGATGCCTTCCCCACGCGGCCCACGCATGGCGCGCGCATTCTGCGCTTCTTCAACAACATTCACCCCACCCGCACCCGCGACTGGGTCGTCGGCGACCCCTTTGCCCACACCGTGCGGCAGTTTGCCCCGGCGCAGATCGCGCCCCGCCCAGACACGCCCGTCTCCCGCTCCGGCAAGGCGCTCGGCCGCGCCCTGGGACTCGGCAAAGCCCTGCCCGGCCTCAAGCGCACACCCTATGACGACTTCATGATGCGCTTCCACAATTTCCTCAAGGAAAACGAGACCTACCAGCAGCAAACCGCCCGCTATCCGTGGCAATTCCCGGCTGGTTCCAGTTGGATGGTCTACACCGACACGGTGCCCCACGCCGTGCTCGCCGGCCAATACGCGCTGGAGCAAACCTTCCTCGTGCAGCCCGAAGCCCTGGTGAAACCAGAAGTCTCACCCCTGCGCGTTCTCGAAGACATCGCCGGCACCCGGCTGGTCTAGAGCAAACGCCGCTGCGTTTTGCCGCACATTCAGTGGCATAATGAAAAGCGAGAGGACCGCCATGAACGCCATGCACACCCAGATCGGCGACTGGCTTGGCTTGGAGCCTCCGGCCAGTGAAAGCGAGATGCTGCGCCTGGTCGAGGGGCGGCTGTCTCCATCCGTGATTCGGCGTCTGGCATCGCTCGGCCTTGAGCGTACTGAGATTGACGCCGCAGTCATTCCCTCGCGAACCCTGCAACACCGCCGGACCCGCCGTGAAAAGCTCACCGTCGAAGAATCGGATCGCGTCCTGCGAGTGATTCGCATGCTCTCACAGGCAGAAGCCGTCTATGGCAGCCGCGAGCGAGCGCTCGCCTGGATGCGCCACCCGCACCCGCGCCTGGAGGGCCGCACGCCCCTCTCCCTGCTGCGAACCGATACGGGCAGCCGCATGGTGGAAGAGTTGCTGCTTCAGATCGACGAGGGCTACTTCCTCTAAATGAACCTATGGCGCATCAGCCGTCACCGCGACCTGAGTGGCGCAGGCGGACTGCGGGCTGGCCGGCCGCTGGCACCATGCCGGGCATCGCGTCGTGTACCTGGCCGAAAGCCCGGCCGGGGCCTTGCTGGAGGTCTGCGTCCACACCAGCGCCAATGACATTCAGCCGGACTTTACGCTGTTGAAGGTGGCAGGCACCGGGATGAAACCCGGAAGCGTTTCCGTTGCCGAGCTGCCGGAGTACTGGATACACCAGATCGAAGTCACACGCGATCTGGGTCGGCCTGGCTGGCCGGGAATACATCCGCGCTGCTGCGGGTTCCCAGCGCACTCGTGCCCGAAACCTGGAATTACCTGCTCAATCCCGCGCATCCAGAGGCGGGCAAATTCCAGATCGCGGCGCAGTACTCCTACCCCTTCGACAAGCGGCTCAAGGAGTAACTGCCAGAGCGGCCGGGCCCGCGAAGTCACAAGCGGTCACACAGCAGTCACACGCAAGACCCACGTGCAGTCAGGACGCGGCCGCGAGCAGCCTATTCATAATAGAGATACTTCCGCCACTTCAAATCCGAGTGGCCGATCATGCGCATGATGTGGCGGCTGGTGTGCAGCGAGAAGGGCCGCGGCTCGCGCAGCAGCTTCATCTCAGTCTGCTCGTGCAGCAACTGGTTGCCCTTGCGCCGGTTGCAGGCATGGCAGCAGGCCACCAGGTTCTCCCACGTGGAGAGTCCCCCGCGCGAGCGCGGAAGCACGTGATCGAGCGTCAACTCGCCCGCCGGCAGCACCACGCCGCAGTACTGGCACGTGTTGCGGTCGCGCAGCAGAATGTTCTTGCGAGAGAGCGCCCGCGTCTGGTGTGGGATGCGCCGGTACTCCAGCAGCCGGATCACGGAAGGCAGCGGCATGTGCGCGCGAGCCGCGTGCAAAATGGCTCCCTGCTCTTCTTCGGTGCGGGCAACGCCCTTGAGCACCAGCACCAGGGCGCGGCGCGCGCCGCAGATGTTAATGGGCTCGTAGGATGCATTGAGCACGAGCACCGGAGTCTGCATCGATTGCCGCGAGGCCGGGGTGCGGGGTTCCGCGTCTGCCATGACATGGCATTTGGCCAGGGATTTCTGCTTGCGTGCGTGAATCATAGCTCTCCCGAGTGACATCCTTATCCCTCAATTCAGGGTCTGTTCGCCCACCTCCGCGTCGCTGGTTCCCCAGAACGCGACATCCTCGTGCATCGGCCGCTCCTGCTCCGATGCCTGCTCCGCAGTGACAGCAAACTCGTCTTCCGGCTCGCCCAACTCCACAGACTTCCGCAGCGCATCGAAGCGCTGCGCCCTGGCGATGGTGGCCACGCGCACACTGGCAGCTCCGGCCCGCCGCAGCGCCAGGCTGCAGGCACGGGCGGTCGCTCCCGTGGTGTAAATGTCATCGATCAACAGCACGTCGCGGCCCTTGACGGCCGCCTGCGCCCGGCCCTCAGGCACAAAAAAAGCGCCGCGCACATTCACGCGACGCTGATTCGGGCTCAGACCCGCCTGGCTTTCCGTAGCCCTGCGGCGCTCGAGCACCCCCGTACTCATGCGAAGGCTCATCTCCGGACGCAGGTGGCGCAAAGCGCCCACGATGCCCTGAGCCAGCAGTTCCGCCTGGTTGAAGCCGCGCTCGCGCCTGCGCCCGCGATGCAGCGGCACCGGCACCAGCAGCAGCGCGGCAGGCAGATCGTGCATCGCCACAATGTGCTGTGCGATCAAGGCCGCCAGGCGTGCGGCAATCGGCTCCATGCGATCGTACTTGAGCAGATGCAGCAACTCTCGCAACGCGCCTTCATACACGCCATGCGCCACGGCCTGGACAAACGGCGGCGCAGCCTCGGCGCAGGCCGGGCAATGCGGTTCTGAGTTTTCAGCAGAGGAATGATGCGGAAGAAGTTCGCCGCAGAAGTGGCAGAGAATGCCTGCTTGCGCGGGCAGATGATTCCAGCAGGAAGAGCAGACCGGAACGCGCGTCATCTCCTCAAGTGGCTCGCCGCAAAGGCGGCAGGGAGATGGCAATAAGACGGTGGAGAGACTGGAAACCGTGTCCTGAGCGGTACTTCGAAGCACGCGAACCACCGCGCGCCAGGCCGACATCTCGGATGGCGGAACTTCGTGCGGCATCAGCTGCGTGTGACTGCTGAAGGCTTCACCCCTCATGGCAGCCGGACTGAGAGCGCCCGGCTCCCTCTTGGCCACGAGTATACGGAGATTGCCGCAAACGCGCAATGTCATCTCCGCGGGCGGTTTCGCCGGTTCGACTTACCATGAGCGCCGGGCTACTACGCTTGCCCCGGATGAGGCCGGTAATTTTTACGCGCGGCCGGCCAGTTCTTGAACCCGAAGTGCGAGGCGCTGCGCGCCGCAGCCTTGTACAGGCAATACGTAACCGTACTTGTACCAATCTTTTACATTCTTCGTAACCTGAATGTAATCAACGGCTAACCAATGGCACAAAAAGTGCAGATGACGCTCTCGGTAACACTATCCCCCCAGCAACAAGGAAAAAGATCATGCGAAAACATTTTGGCCTCGTGATGCTATTGGCAGGCATAATCCTCGGCACGTCAGGATGTGGCACAGGACTCAGGAGCACCACCGCTTCCGGCACCGGCATGGTGACAACCACCGTCAGCGATCCGGCAGCCTGCGAGGCGCCGTCAGGCCCATTTGCCCATGTATATGTCACCATCACCGACGTGCAGGCAAGCACCAGCGCTTCCGCCGGAAATTCGTCCTCGGGGTTTGTGGATCTCACGCCCAATTTGTCTTCTGCGCCGCAGCAGGTGGACCTGCTGGGCGAAGCCACGAATCACTGCTTCCTGGCTTCGCTTGGTTCCAATGTTGAGCTTCAGGCCGGCTCTTATCAGCAGTTCCGTGTGCTGCTGGCCCCGGACTCGGCGGCCTCTTCGATCAGCAATAATCCTTGCGGCGCATATGCCAACTGCGTAGTGCTGGCCGACGGCAGCGTGCATGACCTGGCGCTGTCGAGCGAGACCAAAACCGGCATCAAGATTCCGGCAGGCCAGATTGCCGGCGGCCAGTTCACGGTCGCCCAGGGAAAAACGGCCGATCTCGACATCAACTTTCTGACCTGCGAATCCATCGTCCAGGAGGGCAACGGCACGTACCGGTTGAAGCCAGTGCTGCATGCCGGGGAGGTGAATGTGACCTCGACCTCGATCAACGGCACGATCGTCAGCTCTGCGACGCATCAGCCATTGGCGGGAGGATCGGTCATTGTGGCGCTCGAACAGAAGGACTTGACAGGCGTCGATCGCATTCTGATGACCACCATGGCTGATAGCAGCGGCAACTTCTCTTTCTGTCCGGTGCCTTCTGGCAGCTACGAGATTGTGGCCGTCGGAGTGGATGGCTCAGGAGTCGCCTACTCGGCGGGGGTGGAAACCGGAGTTTCGCCCGGCGATGCCGCCGGGACTATTCCGCTGGTGCCAGCGGGGCAGATGGCAACGATTGAAGGCTCTGTCACTTCGCAGAACAGTGCCACTCCACCGGCGGGGACGGCTGCCGATATTCAGTTGTCAGCGCTGCAAACCGAAGGCAGCAGTGGACTCGTCATCACGATCCCGATGCTGCCAGCGCCTACCTCAGCCAATGCAGGAGCCTATCTCACCGCGCCGGGCGGCAACTGCGCCAGCAACACGGATTGCGCGGACTACTCAATTTCCGTTCCGGGAAGCTATGCCAATGTGGGAGCTTACACGACGAACGGAGCCGCCTTCACGCTGGCAGCCGGAGCACCAGCCAGCTACACGGTGGACGCCCTGGCGTATGTGCCGCAGTCCGGAGGAACGCCGGATTGCAGCAAGAGCGAGCTGCAAACCAATCAGAGCACCACGCAGGGCAGTTTGTCCGCTACCCCTGGCAGCACCGGGATGGCCACCACTCTGGCTTTCACGGGCTGCCAATAACCGGCTCGCTGCATCTGCTAAAAGCAAAGGACCGGGAAGCGAATCCCGGGCCTTTGCTTCCCATTGAATTTATGACACTACGATCCCATTCCATATCTGTGCCCGTCTCTATCCCCTGCCACTTTTTCCATCCTGTGGGTGGGCAGTGAAGGGGCTGTTCCACGGGTCTTTCAGAGAAATACTCTTTCGCATCAGCATCACCCTGAAGGGTCTGGATGCCCTGCTGGAGCTGCTGAGCGCGATTGCCCTGTGGATCGTGAAACCCGGCATGATTGTGCATCTTGTGGGACTGCTGACGCAGGATGAAATCTCTGAGGACCCTCACGATCTGGTCGCCAATTTTCTAGAGCGCGAGGCTCATCATCTCTCGCTTGCGAGCGAACACTTCATGGCCCTCTATCTGCTCGCGCATGGGGTGGTGAAGGGCCTGGTCGTGGTCGCGCTGATTCGCGAAAAGCTCTGGGCCTACCCGCTGGCCATTGCCGTCTTTGTGGGCTTCATTGTTTACCAGATTTATCGCTTCTCCCTCACCGGGGGATGGGGCCTGATGGCACTCTCAGTCTTTGACCTGTTTGTGGTGTGGATGGTCTGGCTGGAGTATCGCGCGTTGCGCCGGGCCCGTTTGGATCGCGAACTGGCCATGCGGTTAAGCCATTGACCGCCTCGGCGCTGGCTCAGGCTACAGCACCGGAAGCAATCGCGTCCCGGCAAAACCCTGTTGCGCAATGCCATCGCACAGCGGCTTCCACTGGCAGCCCTCACAGGCGCGACGCACACGGCCTGCGGCGAAGGCGAGGCGCAACTCTGCCAGGTGTTCAATGCTGAGAGGTATCTGCAGTCCCGGCACAACCTGCAGTCCGAGCAGGTTTGAGATGTCCTCGGAGGCAAGCCGGTCGCGCTGCCGTACGCTTGCGCCTGTGCAATGGTCATCAGAGCCGCAAACCAGCGGCGCGCAAATGTCGTCCGGCCCTGAAGTGATCTCGACCGTTTGCCGGCCGTCAGAGATGCGCTGCGCAATCGCATCAAAATTGGCCACGAACGGTGCACTGTAGCCGTTGCCTGCATAGGTGAGCATGCAGAGGAGGTGATGGGGGCGAAGGCGAATCATACAGGAACCAGCCCTGAATCTAGCGCCCTCGGCGAGAGAACGCAATTCGCATCATTGCCCGATGGCAGCACGCGCCGATGGCTGGCCCGTGTGCCGTCGGCGTCGCTTTTTTACTGCATCACAAAGTCAGTCAGCAGAAGCAGTACTGCCACCACGTCAAGAAAACCCCAGACCAGAGCAACAGCCTGTAAGACTTTCCCGCTGACGATGAAACTTTTACGCAGTGTCTCTTCGCGGAGAGCCTGAGAATTCAGCTTCAGGGACCACTCGCGGCTCTGCTGGATGGCCATGCTGCCCAGCTCATACACGCCCCACAACACGAGAATACTCAGCAAATAGAACAAGATACGCATTTCTCTTTCCTTTCTTGCAGCGCCTGTCGGGTGCTGTCTCTTTGGTGTTCTCACTGATTTAATTAGCAATCAGCGTGCCAAGTTATCTATTGGGTCAGCATTTTGCGCCTGAAGGCCCTCTGCTTTCAAGCGCGAACTACTGTTTTTGCCTATGGACGGACTGATAAACTCCCCCTTTCCAGCGAATTCACTCAACCCGTCAGGGAGGCAGTACCTGTGAGCACGACGTTTCAACCTTATGTAAGCGCAGACGAAAACCGGAAAGAGCTGACGTTCCGCGCCATTCTGCTGGGCTGCTTTTTTGGCCTGGTCTTTGGCGCGGTGACTGTCTATGTGGGGCTCGAGGCCGGGCTGACGGTAGCGGCGTCGATTCCGATTGCGGTGCTCTCGATCAGCGTGCTGCGCGCGCTGGGCCGCGCGTCGATTCTGGAAAACAACATCGTGCAGACCACCGGCAATGCCGGCCAGTCGATTGCCTCGGGCGTGATCTTCACGCTGCCCGCGCTGATTTTTCTGGGTTTCAACCTGGAGTATTCGCGCATCTTCATCCTCGCGCTGCTGGGCGGCTGGCTAGGGGTCTTCTTCATGATTCCGCTGCGGCGGCAGCTCATTGTGGAAGAGCACGGCAACCTGACGTATCCCGAAGGCACGGCCTGCGCGGACGTGCTGCTGGCGGGCGAGCATGGCGGGTCCTTTGCGAGCCGCGTATTTCTGGCGCTCGGTCTGGGCGGCGTCTACACGCTCTTTCAGAATGCAAACCTGCTCGGCGCATGGCCTGACACGCCTGACTACCAACCCGACTTTGGTCCGCAGCATGTGTTGAAGGGCGCGGCGATTCGCGCCGATTGCACGCCGGAGTATCTGGGCGTGGGCTACATCATCGGGCCGCGCGTGGCGGGCACCATTTTTGCTGGCGGCGTTTTCTCATGGCTGGTGCTGATGCCGGCCATCTACTTCTTTGGCTCGCACTTTCCGGGCGCACTCTATCCGGCGACCAAGCCGGTCTCACAGATGTCGCCGGGCGATCTGTGGGCGGCCTACATTCGCCCCATGGGCGCGGGCGCGGTGGCCGCGGCCGGCCTGATCACGCTCATCAAGACAATTCCGACCATTGTGAGCGCGCTGCGCTCGGGCATTGCCGATCTGCGCAAGTCCGCGAGTTCGACGGCAGCCCGCTCCGCGCGCACAGACCGCGACTTCCCGATGAGCACGGTGCTGATCGGCAGCGTGGCCGTGATCCTGATGATGTTTTTCTTCCTCACCTTCAAGCCGATTCCCGGCGCGCAGACAAGCTGGATCGCCAATCTCGCGGCCTCGGTGCTGATTGTGATCTTCGGCTTTCTATTCGTAACCGTGTCGTCGCGCATTGTGGGTTTGATCGGCAGCTCGGCCAATCCCGTAAGCGGCATGACCATCGCCACACTGATGGCGACCTCGGCCATCTTTCTGGTGCAGGGCTGGACAGCCCCGGCCTTTGGCGCGCTGGCCATCACCATCGGCGGCGTGGTCTGCATTGCCTCGGCCAATGCCGGCGATACTTCGCAGGACTTGAAGACAGGCTTCCTGGTGGGCTCCACGCCCTGGAAGCAGCAGCTCGCATTGATGATCGGCGTCTGTGTTTCCACCGTTGCGATTGGCGCGACGCTCAATGCGATGAATCGCGGGCTGGAGCAATTTGTGCCCATGTCGCGCACGTGGAACATCAGCCAGCCGCATCAGGGCGTGCAGGTGCAGGGTCATCTTGACCGCTCAGAGATTGCCGTGACCGAGCCGGGAAACAAAACGCAGATGATGCCCGGACGCCAATTTATTGTGCTGAATGCGCTTGGCTCGCATGACCTCGCCGATGGCAAATACTTGTATGACCCCGCGAGCGGCAAGATCGAGGTGCAATGGATTCAGGGCATCGGCAGCGCGCGGGCCGCGGCGCCGCAGGCACGTCTGATGGCGACCGTCATCAATGGCATCCTGACGCAGCAACTGCCGTGGGGCCTGGTATTGCTGGGCGTCTTTCTGGTCATCGCCGTGGAGCTGCTGGGCATTCGCTCGCTCTCGTTCGCCGTGGGCGCGTACCTCTCGATTGCGACAACCCTCGCAATTTTTGTGGGCGGCGTGGTGCGCTGGATGGTGGATCGCGCGGCGGCGAAATCGGGCGAGGACACCGAAAGCGAAATCAGCCCGGGCTCGCTCTATGCCAGCGGCCTGATTGCGGCCGGCGGCATCATGGGCCTGATGGGCGTGGCGCTCAAGCTCTACGAGAGCGTGGTGCACAAGGAAAACATCATCACCCTGCCGCACACCTTTCTCTACAACGACTGGGTGTCGGTCGGCATGTTTGCGCTGCTGGCCTTCTCGCTTTACTACTTCGCGCGCAAGCCTTTGAAGAAGACAACGGGCGAAGACCCGAGCCGGAACATGAGCCTGGAGTAACTCGGTCCAGGTGGCGGCTTGCTGCTAGCGAGCCGCCGCCGCCGGCTGAATCACCTGCGCGGAGAAGCGTTCCATCTCCTGCAACTGCGGGCTCGATTGCAACAGCACAATCTCAACGCCTACGCTGGCAAACTCTTCAAGACGCGCGCTTACCTGCTCGGGCGTTCCCACGAGGCCGCTGCGCAGACCGCGGTTTGAAACCGAATAATCTTCGAGAGAAATCCTCTGCTCGAGTTTTGAGCCGGTGATCCACTGCTGGTAGTTGGCGTAACCGCGCGCGGACTGCTTCACGTCAGTGATACGCGCAATCTCGCGCTGGGCCTCGGCCTCACTGTCGCGCACGATGGCGTATCCGGCCACGCCGAAGGTCATGGGCGGCAGGCCGAAGGATTCGCGGCGCGCGCGCATGTCGGCAATCTTTTTGCCGACGATTGCGGGATCATCCCCATGCATGAGGTAGGCGTCACACTTCTGCGCGATTAGATTCTTGGCCGTCTCTGACTCGCCGCCCGCATACAGCGTGGGGCGCGGCTGCGAGAGCGGCTTGGGCGAAAGCGTGTTGTCTTTGACGTTGTAGTACTTGCCCTCAAAGGAGAAGCCCTGCTGCGCCCAGCAGCCGTTCAGCACATCCAGCCACTCTGACGTGCGCGCGTAGCGGTCGTCGTGCTGGTCAAAGTGCAGGCCATATTTCGTGGCCTCATCGGCCCACCAACTGGAGACGACATTGAGCGTGAGGCGGCCACCGGAGATGTGGTCAATGTTCGCGGCCTGCTTGGCCAGCAATGCCGGGTTGTGAAAGGTGGGCCGCACGGCAACCATCAGCTCCAGCTTGCGCGTGACGGCAGCCAGCGCGGCTGCGGTGGACCAGGCATCAAGCGAGGGAGCCTCGATGCCCTTGATGTCATTGAGATTCAGCTCGGCGATGAGCGTGAGGTCATAGCCGAGATCTTCGGCGCGCTGGGCCAGGTGCTTCACGTAGTCCCAGGTCGGCTCCATCTGCTCGTCTTCGACGTTGCGGAGCCATCCTCCAAATACCGGCAGCCAGAAGCCGTAGCGCATCGTTGTTTCTCCTGTCATCGTGTGGCTCTTGCCAAATGGGGTCGCGTGCGCGGCTAGACCAGCGCTGCGTGCGGTTCGCGCGCATTTTGCGTGGCGGCCTCTGCCTCAAGCCAGTCGACGAGTTTGGCAAAGGGATCGAAGCCGATCACACGGGGCCCGTCGGCCACAAAGTTTGAGAGCGCGTTGACGTCGTAGTAGAGGCGCTGGCCATCACGATCATCGGTGATGTACTCGATGCCACCCAGCTCGATGCCGGCGTGCGCCATGATGCGCTCCACATCCGCGATCACTTCGGGCGGCGGCGTGTAGCCTTCGACGCTGATGCCGGTCTTCGGCGCGTCGAGCGCGCAGGCGGCGCGGTTGAGCTCAATGCCGGTGGGCGTGCGGCAGATGTCTGCCGGGCACAGATCAAAGGTTTCGCCGGTGATATGTACCTTGATCGCGTACAAATACTTGCCATTCAGTACTTCCACACGCACAATATGCGCGTCGCGGGCGGGGATGAACTCCTGCACCAGCGCGGTGGAATCGAGCCCGAAGGCCAGCTCGCCCGCTTCGGATGCGGCCTGCAGATGCTCTGGCGTATCAAAGCGCTTGACGCCCGCGCCGCTACCGCCGATGTTTGGCTTCACGACGACCGGCCAGCGCAGCCCCTCTGTGGCAGGCACGGCCTGCGTTGCCCGATGGATAACGCGCGCCTTGGGATAGGGCAGATCAAGGCTGTCGAGCAGCGAAAGCTGCGCAGCCTTTGAAAGCTCATTACGAAATGCCTTCAGCCCATTGATGACCCTCACGCCGCGCGCCTGCAGATGCTCCAGGTAGCCCTGCGTGTAAAAAATGCAATCGCCATGATTACGATTCCAGGCCGAGGGGCTCATGCGGTTCACCACCAGCGAGTAGCGCTCCTCGGGATGATCCTCAATCGACCAGCAGTGATCCGGAGCATGGAGCTTGACGTAGGGGGTTCCACGACGATCCAGCTCGGCAAAGAGCGGTTTGAACCAGTTGGGCTGCTCGTAATAGATGGCAATCGGCCGGGACATAGATGGCAAATCCTTCCTTGGGCTGCACCTGCATCATAAAGCGCGCACGGCACGGCAGTGATAGCCGTGCCGTGCGCACCTGCGGTACTGATTTTGACCGGAGCAATTCTGACGCGCAATTTTGAGCCGCGGCAAAATCTTCTTCCGGAGACTACGCGGCGGTCTCTTCGCCCTTCACCGTCACCTTGACGTGCGCGGTGACTTCGCGATGCAGCTTGACCGGAATGAGGAACTCGCCGGTCTGCTTGAGCGGCTCCTCAAGCTGCACCTTGCGGCGGTCGATGTGGAATCCCTGCTGCTCGAGCTGCTGCGCGATGTCAGACGAGGTGACCGAACCGAAGAGGTGGTCGTGATCGCCCACCTTGCGCTCAAACACGAGCGCCACGGCATCGAGCTGGGCCACAAGCTGCTCGGCCTCTGCCTTTTCCTTGGCGGAGCGGCGGACGGCCGAAGCCTTCATCTGCTCAATCACAGCCTTGTTGGCAGCCGTCGCCTCCATGGCGAGCTTTTTGGGCAGCAGGTAGTTGCGGCCGTAGCCGTCGGCGACCTTGACGATGTCGCCACGGTGGCCGAGGGTTTCAATATCTTCTTTCAGAATGACTTCCATGTGAGAACTCTCTCCTTGGAGCGCACAGACCTCGCGGCACAAGGCCGCGCCGGCTGGTGGCGCACCCGCTGATCTTTTAGTAGCGCGCCGCGAAGGGCAGCAGAGCGATGTTGCGAGCCTGCTTGATGGCACGGGTCAGGCGGCGCTGGTGCGTCGTGCAGACACCGGTCAGGCGGCGGGGCACAATCTTGCCGCGCTCGGCCACAAACTGCTGCAGCAGACGAACGTCACGATAAGGAATCGCGTCGATCTTCTCGGTGCAGAACTTGCAGACCTTCTTGCGGCGGAAAAACTTGCGGCCACCCGAGCCGCCACGCGGGCCGGAGGGACGGGAAGTGGGTTGCGAAGAGCTCGCGCCGCTCTCGGGCGCCTGCTGATTGGTTTCTTCTGCCATGTTGCGTATCCTTCTCCGCCGGCTGTTCTCCGGCGGTGACAAATTTTTGATTGCGGACAGCCTGGGCTGTCATCAGAGACGGCTCGCCCGTGGGGCGTGGCCGCCTGTAAAACCTAGGCGCTGGCCGGGGCCGATTCTTCCTGGGCCGCGGGTGCAGCGGGAACCTCTGCAGCCTCGACAGCCGCCGGCTGATCGCTCACCTTGGTGCGGCTGGCGCGAATAGCCTTGATCTTGTTGAGGCGCTTCTCTTCCTCATCCATGCGCACGGTGATGAACTTGATCACCTGCTCGGTCACGCGCAGGCGGCGCTCCAGCTCTGCCACCAGCGGGCCGTCGGCATCGACGGTGAGCAGAATGTAGTTGCCTTCGCTGAACTTGCGAACGAGATAGGCCAGCTTGCGGCGGCCCATCTTCTCGGTGGAGCGAATCGTACCGCCGCCGTTGGTCACCGTCTGTTCGAGGCTGGCGATGATCTTGTCCACTTCTTCTTCCGCCAGGTCGGGGCGGACAATAAACATCACTTCATAAAAACGATCCATGTGCTTCTCTTTTCCCTGAGAAACCGGCAGCGGTTAGCCGTCTGCTTCTCGAATAAATTCTGTTACGCCGCCGGGCCGTTGTTATCCCTGCGGTTGAACTCGTTCATGGCCACGCCGATACCGCGCGCCACCACTGTTTCCACGGCCCGCGCGGTGCGCTCCAGCGCGCCGTCGAGCGTGGCCAGATCTGCCTTGCGCATGGGCGTCAGCAGATAATTCTTACCCTTGCGGAAGAGGTCAGCCTCGCCCGAAGGTCCTACACCAATCCGTACCCGCGGCCAGTCCTCAGTGCCAAGCGCCGAACAAATGGAGCGAGCGCCGTTGTGGCTGGCCGGGCTGCCACGCTCCCGCACGCGAATGGAACCAATCGGCAGATCCAGCTCGTCATACAGCACGAGCAGGTCGCGCACGGGGTCGGCATTAAATTCACGAACCAGAGCGGAGACTGCAACTCCGCTCAGGTTCATATAAGTCTCGGGCTTGGCGAGAATCACTTCGCATCCCCCGAGTTGAATCCTGCCGGTGAGCGCCTGGCAGCGGCGATTGCTCACCACTGCATTGTGCTCGGCGGCGATGGCATCCACCGCGAGAAAGCCGGCATTGTGCGGCGTGAACTGGTACTCGATGCCCGGATTGCCGAGACCCACCACCAGAAACACACCGGGCACTTACTTCTTGGCCTCGTCGGTCTTGCCCTTCTTGGCCACTTCCGGCTCGGCTGGACCCGCCGCGGCCACAGCATCGGCCGAAGGCGCTGCTTCTTCCTTGACGGAGACGATGTGCGCCACGGTGTTGCTCTCATCCGAGATGTACTTCAGCTTGTCGCCGTGCGGCAGATCGGCCACGCGCAGAATAGTGCCGAAGGCCAGATCGGTGATGTCCACATCGATGTGGCTGGGAATGTCGTTGGGCAGGCACTCGACTTCGACCTCGCGCAGCACCTGATCGAGGATGCCGCCCTGGGTCTTCACGCCTACCGGAGTACCGGTCAACTGCACCGGCACCGAAACACGAATCGGCTTGTCGAGCGCGATGCGCTTGAGGTCGATGTGAATCAGGTTGCCCTTGATGGGCTCATACTGCCAATCGACAATCATGGCCTTGGTCTGCGCCTTGGTGCCGCCAATTTCAAGATCAAAGATCGAGTTGTGGCCCGTCTCGGAATGCAGAATGCGGGTGATCTGCTTGGGATCAAGCTCGATGGCCTGGGGCGGCTCGGCCGCGCCGTACACCACGGCGGGAATGCGGCCCCGGACGCGCACGCGGCGCGCTGCGTTTTTGTTGAACTTGCCCTCGCGGGGCGTTGCGGAAACAACTTCCTGAGTAATCATGCTCTCGCTTTTTCCTTTCGGGCACGGTAAGGACAACTTTTAGCTGTTAGCTACTGGCTTTTAGCTCGTAGCTCCCGGCTCGTTTGCTGTCTCTTTCGTCCGCTCCCTTTGTCTGTGTTCTGCTCTCCGCAAAACACTGTGTTTGTCATTGGCATGCAAGCTAGCAGCTAAAAGCTGACGGCTAACAGCTTATTAATTGAACAGCGAACTGACGCTGGTCTCCATGTGAATGCTCTCGATGGTCGCGGCCAGCAGGCCAGAGACCGAACGAACCTTGATCTTTGCCACGCGCTGCGCCTCGGGGCGCAACGGAATGGAATCGGTCACCACCAGCTCTTCGAGCCGGGAATTGGCGATGCGCTCGATGGCCGGGCCGGAAAGCACGGCGTGCGAAGCACATGCGTAAACTTTGGTGGCGCCTTCCTGCAGCAGCGCATCGACGGTCTTCACCAGCGTGCCCGCCGTGTCCACAATGTCATCGACAATGAGGCAGGTGCGGTCTTTGACGTCGCCAATCACGTGCATCACTTCGGTCACGTTGATGTCGGTGCGGCGCTTGTCCACGATGGCCATGGGCGCATCGACCTTCTGCGCAAAGTGCCGGGCGCGCTCCACGCCGCCTGCGTCAGGAGAGACCACGGTGAGATTAGGCATGTTCAGCTCACGGAAGTAGCTGACCAGCACCGGGCTCGCAAACATGTGGTCCACCGGAATATTGAAGAAGCCCTGAATCTGCGCCGCGTGCAGGTCCATGAAGAGCGCACGGTTGGCGCCCGCAGTCGTGATGAGGTCGGCGACCAGCTTGGAGGAGATGGCCACGCGAGGGCGGTCCTTGCGGTCTTGCCGGGCATAGCCGTAATAGGGCACCACCACCGTGATGCGGCCGGCTGAGGCGCGCTTGAGCGCGTCAATCATGATGAGCAGCTCGACCAGATTCTGATCGACGGGGTAGCAGGTGGGCTGCACCAGAAAGACGTCCGCACCGCGCACGTTCTCAAGTAACTGAAAGTAGATTTCGCCATCGGCGAAGCGCTGCAGCTTGGTTTCGCCCAGCGTCACACCCAGATGCTCGCAGACCTTCTCAGCCAGGTCTCGATTGGCCGAGCCGGCAAAGATCTTGAAATGCTTGTCACCGCTCAGGCTGAAGCGGCGGCGGCTCGACGTGGCCGTGCTGCCCTTGGCGCGCGTGGCCTGAGCCGTGGCTGAGCCTGTGGCTTCCTGCATCTCGGTGGTGGTGGTCGTGGGCGTCACTGTTTCCGTTGCTTCCGTCTTCACTAGAGTCCTCCCAAGCTGGTTGGCGTTGGTGTCCCTGCGTTTCACCGGCGTCCTGCTGCCGGAACTGAACATCAGGCAGACCGGGCCGCATGGGTTGCTGCGGAACAGTATGCCTGTACCATCACTGGCTGGGCGACTAGGATTCGAACCTAGACAAAGTGCTCCAAAGGCACTTGACCTACCATTAGTCGATCGCCCAGTAAAAACTGGTTTCTGCTAGAACTTGTGGCCCGGCGGCGTAGACTGCTCCACCACCATCGAACTCCAGTACTGCCCGCGCGGAAGGGTTTCAGTCCGCAACGAGCGAATGCCGTGTTCGGTGAGCCGCTGCTCGGCAGCTTTGGCGGCCGCTTCGGTCCGGTAGAGGCCAAACAGGGCCGATCCGGAGCCGGACAACGCGGCATAGAGCGCGGACTGCTCCGGGCTGCTGGAATCCGCAAGTATGCGCTTGATAGGACCGAGTGAGGGATGCTGACGAAACACGACTTCTTCAAAGTCGTTTTCAATCCCGGTACGGACAAGCGCGAGAACTGGATTCTCGGCAAGATCTTCGCCAACAGGCAAGACACCGGAGGAGTGCGGCTCACACATGGCCGAAGCCAGAGCACGACTCAACTGAGATAGTTTATCGGACGCCTGCAGGCGGGTCAATTTCTTATGGAAAGCCAACCCCGGCGCGGGACCGGCCGGGAGGGTGTAGAGCGCGTCCCAGTCGCGGAAGGCCTGCGGGGTGGATACCCCGACATCCGGCAGCGCCAGCACGCAGGGCATGGCCGGCAGATCGGGCAGCGGATAGACCTCCTCGCCGCGACCGACGCCCAGCACCGAGCCGCCGATGAGGAATAGCGGCACATCGGAGCCGACCTCAGAGGCGAGCAGCAGCTTTTCCGGGCCAGACAGGCCGGCGGCAGCCCACTCGGGCCGCGCCGAGAGCTCACGCTCCAGCGCCACCAGCGCCGCCGCTGCATTGGCAGAACCCGCGCCGAGGCCACCCTGCACCGGCAACCGCTTCTCTATATGGATGGTCACGTCGGCCGCGATTTCGGTGACCTGGAGGGTCTTCTCGACAATTTTGTAGGCGGTGTTGCGCTCGGCGTCGCCGGTGGCGGTGGAGGGCACGCGCGCGTCGTTGCTCGTGAGCGTGAGGGTACGCTTGCGGCCGGCGGCCGGCGCGGCGGAGACGGTTACCAGGTCATGCGCCGCCACGGTCTGGTAGAGGGTGGTGAGCGCATGGTAGCCGTCAGCGCGGCTGGGGCCAATGGCCAACCCGAGATTGATCTTGCAGTACGAGCGAACGGTGGTCGACATGCAGGAGTGATTGTACCGATTTGCACACGGGAGGACTCATGCTTTCGGCACGCCCGGGCGGCGAAGGCAGATCAAGAGCAGGGCAGGAGCGCGGAGGCGGCGCGGTCAGCAGGCGCGGCGGAAGCGCCTAGTAGAATCGCTCCATTGATGACCTCTTCGGCGCAGCCTCCGGTGAACTCGCCTGCCCCCGATCCGCGGTGGCGGCAGGCGATGCGCCTGCTGCGGCCCTCGCACAGCCACTCGGCCTTTACCGCGACCGTGCTGCTGATGGCAGCGGCGATGCTGTCGCGCGTGATCGGGCTGGTGCGGGTGAAGTACATTGCGTGGCTGCTGGGCACGGGCGCGGCCGCAGACGCCTTCAACGCGGCCTTCATGCTGCCGGACAAGCTGCAGTACTTTCTGGTGGGCGGCGCAACCTCGATCATCTTTATCACCATGCTCAACCGCTATCGCAGCGAGGGGCGCGAGGCCGAGGGCGAGCGGGTGATGTCGGTGATTCTTAGCACCATGCTGGTGGTGCTGGGCACGGCGATTGTGATTGCCGAGTTCGCGGCGCCAGCCTATGTTCACCTGGTGCTGCACGGCTTCAGGAGCGACCCCGGCAAGGCGGCGCTGTGCGTGCGGCTGACGCGCATTCTGCTGCCGGCGCAGCTCTGCTTTCTGGCCGGAGGCGTCTTCAGCGCCGTGCTGCTGGTGCGCAAGCAGTTTGCGCTGCAGGCCATTACGCCACTCATCTACAACGTGGGCATCATTGTGGGCGGGCTGCTGCTGGCGCGGCATCTGGGTGCGTCGGCGCTGGCGCTGGGCGCGGTGGCCGGCGCGTTTCTGGGCCCCTTTCTGCTCAATGCCATCTGGGCGCACCGCGCGGGCATGCGCTTTCGATTTGAGATCGACCTGAAGAACCCGGGGCTGCGCGAGTGGGTGGGGCTTTCACTGCCGCTGATGCTGGGCGTCTCGCTGGTGACGGCCGATACGTGGATCATCAACTACTTTGCCTCGAGCACGAATGGCGCGGTGACGCTGCTGACGTATGCGAAGCAGTTCTTTAACGCGCCGGTGGCGCTGGGGCAGGCGGCGGGCGCGGCCTCGCTGCCGTTTCTGGCTTCGCTCTTCACCGACCGCAATGTGCCGGCCTTCAGCAATGCGGTGAACCGGGCGGTGTCGCGCATTCTGGCCTTTTCGCTGCTGCTGACGGGCTTCATGCTGGCTATGGGATTTCCGCTGCTCGACCTGATTCTGCGGGGCGGCAAGTTTCAGCGCGCGGACTCGCATGCGATGGCGCTCTACTTCAGCGTCTTTTCGCTTTCGCTCTGCCTGTGGGCGGCGCAGGCCATTTATGCGCGCGCGTTTTATGCGGCGGGCAATACGTTGCTGCCGATGATTGCGGGGACTGCCGTGACGCTGGCCTCGCTGCCTGTCTATTGGCGGCTGTACCACTCGATGGGGCCGCTGGGCCTGCCGATTGCGTCAGACATCGGCATTCTGCTGCAGACGCTGACGCTGGCCGTGCTGCTGCACAAGAAGCGGATGGTCTCGATTGCCGAACTGGAGTACGGCGAGATGGGCCGCGCGCTGGCGGCCTCGGCCGTGGCGCTGCTGGTGCTGCTGGGACTGCGCCGTGTCATTCCGTCCCATTCACGACTCGAAGAGCTGGGCCTGCTGGTGCTGGCCACCGTGGTCTGGCTGGGTGTGGGCATGCTGGTGCTGCGCGTGACCGGGTCGGCGTTGCCCGATCAACTGCTGCGGCGCTTTCGGCGGCGAGCCGCCTGAACCTTAAACATATTTGGATCAGAGTGAAGGTAACTCGCATTCTGTTAGCTCTCGCGGCAATGATGACGACAGGAACACGCTGAGATGACTGTGAGTGCCTATACTGATGGGGTATGCAGTTGACTCCCATAACTTCTCCTCGCAAGATGACCCGCTCTCACATGCTGCGCGAACGCGCGGAACGGCTGCTGCCAGGCGGCGTGGATTCGCCAGTACGGGCCTTTCGAGCGGTGGGCGGCGAGCCGCCCTTTCTAGTGAAGGGCGAAGGAGCCTGCCTGTGGGACGCGGACGGGAACCAGTATCTGGATTATTTCGGCTCGTGGGGGCCGATGATTCTGGGGCACGCTTTTCCGCCGGTGATTGAGGCGATTCAAAAGCAGGCAGCCTTCAGCACGAGTTTTGGGGCGTCCACGCCTTCAGAGGGAGATCTGGCGGAGTTGGTGGTGCGCGCGTATCCCTCGATGGAGAAGCTGCGCTTTGTGAGCTCGGGCACCGAGGCCACGATGTCAGCCCTGCGGCTGGCGCGGGCCTACACGAAGCGCAAATACATCGTGAAGTTTGACGGCTGCTATCACGGCCACTCCGATGGCCTGCTGGCCAAGGCCGGCTCGGGACTGGCAACGTTTGGGATTCCCGGCTCGGCCGGAGTGCCCGAAGAGATTGCGCAGCTCACGCTGACGCTGCCTTTCAACAATCTCGACGCGGTGGAAGCCGCCTTTGCCACGCACCGGAATGAGATTGCCTGCATTATTGTGGAGCCGGTCGCGGGCAACATGGGCTGCGTGGTTCCGGACGAAGGCTATCTGCAGGGGTTGCGGGAGCTGACCCGGCGCGAGGGCGCGCTGCTGATTTTTGATGAAGTGATGACGGGTTTTCGCGTGGCCTTGGGCGGCGTGCAGGAGCTGCGCCAGGTGCGGCCCGACCTGACCACGCTGGGCAAAATTGTGGGCGGCGGCATGCCGTGCGGCGCCTTTGGCGGCCCGGCGGAAATTATGGACCTGCTGGCTCCGCTGGGGCCGGTGTATCAGGCCGGCACGCTGAGCGGCAATCCTCTGGCGATGGCTGCCGGCATGGCGACGGTGAGCCACCTCGAAAGCAGCAAGGAATGGCTGTATCCCCAACTGGAACAGATCAGCGCGGCCGTCGCGCAGGGAGTGGCCGAGGAGGCGACGCGGGCCGGGATTCCGGTCACCACGAACCGGCAGGGATCGATGTTCACGTGGTTCTTCACCGGACACCCCGTACGGGACTTTGCCACGGCAGAAAGCTGCGACACCAGGCGCTTTGCGCAGTTCCATCGGGGCATGCTGGATCACGGCGTGTGGCTGCCGCCCTCGCAGTTTGAGGCGGCCTTTTTGGGCGCGGCTCACACCATGCACCATGTGGAGCAGACGGTGACAGCGGCGCGGGAAGTGTTTGCCGCGATGCAGAGCTAGAGTTCGACTCCCGGGGCCGAAACATGCGGATCGGGGAACGGACGAGCAACGACGCCACTCAGCACAAATCCAGGCTTGCATGGGACGCCGGGCGCGGGAGGAATTTCCTTCGACTTAGGGCTGGAAGGGCGGTCCCGTGAGGCGGGGCCGCGGCCTTAAAAAAAAGCAATCATTAGTGTCCCAGAAGTGCTTGATTCTAATGGAGTTACGCAACCATTAGTCCTGCAAGTCCTTTAGAATCAGTGTTTTTCCTCGCGTCTTTCGATGGCCTTCAAGGGAGCAAAAAGGCCCGGAAGAGACGGAAATGAGTCTCCGCGCGGGGCCCTCTATTTCAAGAATAGCAATTTGTGGGGAAATTCCCGGCAGGGTATTTAGGAGAGATTGCCGCAAAGACGCTGAGATGGTGGGAGAAACTTCGGTCGGCGTTTGGCGGCCGAGGCATGGCCGGGATTCTTCGCTGCGCTCAGAATGACGCATCGCGGGTGGGGGCAGTGTTCGGGATGGGAATGCAGGTCCTTCCACTCACTGCGTTCGGTCGGGATGACAAGGGTGGAGTTGTGGCGCTGCGGCCGGGGTGGAAATTCTGATGACGCTGGAGGAATGCAGGTCCCTCCGCTCACTTCGTTCGGTCGGGATGACAAGCGGTGGAGTTGTGGCGCTGCGGCCGGGATGACACGGGGGGGGAGTTGTCGCTTTGGCCGGGATGAGAGGTCAAGAAAAAACTCACTCAAGCCAACGAAGAGCCTCTGGGATGGTGGGAGAAACTTCGGGTGGCGTTTGGCGGCCGAGGCATGGCCGGGATTCTTCGCTGCGCTCAGAATGACGCATCGCGGATGGGGGCAGTGTTCGGGATGGGAATGCGGGTTCCTCCGCTCGCCACCCCACGAACGAGGACCTGTTTGTGGGGGCCCCGGTGTACTTCGTTCGGTCGGGATGACAAGCGGTCAGGGTTGGGACACTGCGGACGGGAGGACACGGGGAGAGGGTGGCGCTGGCTACACCCTTTCCTCATCGGCTTTAGCCGGGGGGCCAATGCATGGCGCGGCCGCCGAGGACGTGCATGTGCAGGTGATCGACGGTCTGGCCGCCGTCGGGGCCGGTGTTGATGACGGTGCGGAAGCCTTTGCCGAGTCCCTGCTGATGGGCGATTTCGCTGGCGACGTTGAGCATGTGGCCGAGCAGCGAGGCATCAGAGCGGGTGGCCTGCGCGTGCGAGGAGATGTGGCGGCGCGGCACGATCAGCACATGCACGGGAGCCTGCGGGCTGATGTCAGCAAAGGCGATGGCGTGCTCATCTTCATAGAGCTTCTTTGCGGGAATCTCTCCGGCGATGATCTTGCAAAAAAGACAGTCCATGGCACTGGTTGTATCACGGTGCGGGCGGGTGCGGCTGGGCTGGCTGCGTGGGACGGCTCTGGAGACGGGTGGCCGGGTGCCTCATAATAGAGGAGGTTCAGATTTCTGGAGCGCGAACACCCTCTGCAACCGCGCACCCGCTGCGCGAACCCCACTTATAGATCAGCGAGCACGCAAAGAACAGCATGGCATTGAACTGCGGAATTGTCGGACTGCCCAACGTGGGCAAGAGCACCATCTTTAACGCGCTGACGGCGGCCAAGGCCCAGGCGGCGAACTATCCTTTTTGCACCATCGACCCGAACGTGGGCGTGGTGACGGTGCCCGATGAGCGGCTCGACAAGATTGCCGCTATCTTCCAGCCCAAGCGCACGGTGCCGACGACGATGGAGTTCATCGACATTGCCGGACTGGTGGCCGGAGCGAGCAAGGGCGAGGGACTGGGCAACCAGTTTCTTGGGCACATTCGCTCGACCGACGCGGTGGCGCATGTAGTGCGCTGCTTTGATGACCCGAACGTGATTCACGTGGCGGGCGGGGTGAATCCGCTGAGCGACATCGATGTGATTAATACGGAGCTGCTGCTGGCGGATCTGGAATCGGTGGAAAAGCGCTACGCCAAGGTGGAGAAAGCCGCCAAGAGCAGCAGCGACCACAAGGTGAAGGTAGAGGCCTCATGCCTGGCCAAGCTGCTGGCCGCGCTGCAGGAGGGCAAACCAGCGCGCACGGTGGAGCTGACCGACGAAGAGAAGCCGGTGGCGCGCGATCTGTTTCTGATCACGGCGAAGCCGATGCTTTACGTCGCCAATGTGGATGATGCAGGGCTGAGCGGGCACAACCCGTATGTGGATGCTGTGGAGAAACGCGCCGCCGAAGAGAATAGCCAGGTGGTGCGGCTCTCGGGCGCGATGGAAGCCGAGATTGCGCTGCTGGAGCCGGCCGAGCGGGCCGAGTTTCTGGCCGAGATGGGATTGCAGGAGCCGGGGCTGAACCGGCTGATCCATGCGGGGTATCGCCTGCTGGACCTGATCACGTACTTCACGGCAGGACCGGATGAGTGCCGGGCGTGGACGATTCGGCGCGGGACGAAGGCGCCGGGCGCGGCGGGGGTGATTCACTCGGATTTTGAGCGTGGCTTCATTCGCGCCGAGGCCTACCACTGCGACGACCTGTTCACGCTGGGCAGCGAGCAGGCGATCAAGGACAAGGGCCTTTACCGCTCGGAAGGCAAGGAATATGTGGTGAAGGATGGCGATGTGCTGTTCTTCAAGTTCAATGTCTAGTTGAGTTGTTAGTTGTCAGTCCCCAGTTGTCAGTCCAGGTTGTCAGGGATGGGTGGGGATTGCCGGGTCCGGACAGACGGGCCCGGCAAACTGCCTGCTCGTTTCCGGGTAAACTAGCTCTTGCATGATCCTGCCGTTTGTCCGCGATCTGCTTGCGGACCTGGAACACACTGCCTCGTTTGAACAGGCGCAGCGGCATCTCTCGCTGGGCCGCGGGCGCAGACGTGTGTCTGGACTCACCTCGACGGCACGCTCCCTTTACATTCCTCTGCTGGCGCGGGCGGCCAAGGTGCCGGTGGTGCTGCTGGTGGCCGACAACAAGGCGGCCGATGCGATGCACCTGGCGCTGCGGGCCGGCTGCGAGCTGACGGGCGCAATTGCCCCGGAGCGGGTGCTGAAGCTGCCGGCGCATGATGTGCTTCCCTTTGAAAATATGTCGCCGCACCCGGAGGTGCAGGAACAGCGCGCCACGACGCTGTGGAAGATTGCCACGGGCGATGCCTCGATTGTGATTGCGCCGATTGAGGCGGCGGCGATGAAGCTCTTCCCCGCCCCGTTTTATGGCGGCCTGGCGCAGGTGCTGCGGCGCGGCGAAGAGATCGACGTAGACATGCTGCTGACACACCTGGCCTCGGTGGGCTACGAGCAGGTGGACGTGGTGGAGATGCCGGGGCAGTACACGCGGCGGGGCGGCATTCTGGATGTGTATTCGCCTGAGACCGACCGGCCGGTGCGCATGGAGTTTTTTGGCGATGAGATTGAGACGATGCGCAAGTTTGACCCTGAGTCGCAGCGCTCGCAATCGCCGCTGGATGAGGCGCGGCTGCTGCCGCTGACGGAGACTCCGGTGACGGAGCGGCTGCTGGCGGCGGTGCATGCGCGGTTGAGCGGCGCGCGCTTTGAGACGAACGACGAAGGCGAGATGGTCGCCGAGATGGTGGCGGCGGGCGGCGTTTCGGTGTTCCCAGGCTGGGAGTTTTTTGCCGGAGTAGCGGGAGCGAACAAGACGCTGCTGGATCTGTTCCCGCGCTGCGTGCTGTTTGTGGAAGAGCCGGGGATGATCAAGAACCAGGTGGAGCGCTGGTGGAACAAGGTAGAGCAGCGGCATGACCGGTCGAGCATCGGCACGCTGATTCGCCCGGAAGACATTTATCTGCGGCCGGAGTTGCTCGAGGCGCAGCGGAAGTCGCATCCGGGGCTGGACATTGACCAGCTCGGCGCGGTGGATGTGCTGGAAGACGATGAGACGCTGGGGGAGATTGCGTTCCCATCACGGCCGACGCTGCGTTTTCACGGGTCGATTCCGGCATTTGTAGAGCAGATAAAAAACCTGATGCAGCAGGAGACCCGCATGCTGCTGGCCGCGCCCAACCAGGGCGAGGTGGAGCGGCTGGCGACGCTGCTGCGCGAGTATGAGCTGCCCTACCGGCTGGGCAGCCGCGTGATGCACACGGGCAGCGAGACGATGTATGACGAGGCGAGCCATCTGGGCGGGGACCTGCGCACGCCGATTATTTTGCGCGCGCCGGTCGCGACGGGTGTGAGCCTGCCGGACGCCAACCTTGTTGTGTTTGGCGCAAACGATCTGAATGACGAAGCCGATGTGACGGCACGGCCGGCGGCGCGCAAGTCAAAGACGGCGGCGTTTATCTCGGACTTTCGCGATCTGGCCGTGGGCGACTACGTGGTGCATGTGGAGCACGGCATTGCGCGCTACCTGGGGCTGAAAGAGATTGCGCAGGACGGCACGACGCTTGAGTTCATGATTCTCGAGTTTGCCGAAGAGGCGAAGCTGTATGTTCCGCTGACGCGGCTGGACCTGATTCAGAAATACCGCTCGACGGAATCGGGGCCGGCGCCGGTGCTGCATCGGCTGGGCACGCAGCAGTGGGCCAAGACCAAGGCCCGCGTGAAGAAGGCCATGCAGGACATGGCCGATGAACTGCTGAAGCTGTATGCGCAGCGCAAGGCGGCGCAGGGGCATGCGTACTCCGCGGACAATGAATTTCAGCGCGAGTTTGAAGATTCCTTCGACTACAACGAGACGGACGATCAGCTCTCGGCGATTGCCGACATCAAGCGCGACATGGAATCGACCACGCCGATGGACCGCCTGCTGTGCGGCGACGTGGGCTACGGCAAAACCGAAGTAGCGATGCGCGCGGCGTTCAAGGCCGTGCAGGATGGCAAGCAGGTCGCGGTGCTGACGCCGACGACGGTGTTGAGCTTTCAGCACTATGAGACGTTCAAGAAGCGCTTCCGGCAGTTTCCGATTCACATCGAGATGCTGTCGCGCTTTCGCACGCCGAAGGAGCAGAAGGCGATTGTGGAACGTGTGGAAGCCGGCGAGATCGACATTCTGATCGGCACGCACCGGCTGCTCTCAAAGGATCTGAAGTTTCATGACATCGGGCTGCTGATTGTGGATGAAGAGCAGCGCTTTGGAGTGCGCCACAAGGAGCGGTTGAAGCAGTTGCGGGCGCAACTGGATGTGCTGACGATGTCGGCGACGCCGATTCCGCGCACGCTGCATATGTCGCTGGTGGGGCTGCGCGATATGAGCGTGATTGAGACTCCGCCGAAAGACCGCATGGCGATCCAGACGATTGTGGCGAAGTTTGATGAGAAGCTGGTGCGCTCGGCCCTGGAAGTGGAGCTGGAGCGCGGCGGGCAGATCTATTTTGTTCACAATCGCGTGGAGACGATCTATGAGATCGCCGCGAAGATTCAGGAGCTGGTGCCGCATGCGCGCGTTATTGTTTGCCATGGGCAGATGGGTGAGACGGAACTCGAACGGGTGATGCTCGCCTTCATGAATCACGAATATGACGTGCTGGTGGCGACCTCGATTATTGAGAACGGGCTGGACATTCCGCTGGCGAATACGATTCTGATCAATCGCGCGGACCGGCATGGGCTCTCGGAGCTTTACCAACTGCGCGGTCGCGTGGGGCGGTCGAACCGGCGCGCGTATGCGTACCTGATGATTCCACCGGAGCAGGAGCTGAGCGAGATTGCGCGGCGCAGGCTGGCGGCGCTGAAGGAGTTCAGCGACCTGGGCGCGGGCTTTAAGATTGCGGCGCTGGACCTGGAGCTGCGCGGCGCGGGCAACATGCTGGGCGGCGAGCAGAGCGGGCACATTGAGGCCGTGGGCTTTGAGCTTTACACCACGATGCTCGAAGAGGCCGTGAACAAGATGAAGGGCCAGGAGACGGTGGAGCGTCCGGTGACGCAGCTGAGCCTTGGCATTCCGCTGCGCATCGATGACAGCTATATTCCTGAAGAGAACCAGCGGCTGCGCATGTACAAGAACATTGCGGGCGCGCAGGATGAGCGCGCGATTGCGGGCATTCGCGCGGAGCTGGAAGACCGCTATGGCGCGCTGCCCACGGGCGTGCGGCACCTGCTGGATGCCGCCGAGCTGCGCATTGCGTGCGAGCACATGGGCGTGGCCCAGGTGGATCGCAAGCGTGACCAGCTTCATTTGAAATTTACAGAAAAGGCGAGCATCGATCCCGGCATTCTGATGAAGCTGGTGTCAAAGAATGCGAAGCGTGGCGCGCAGTTCACGCCGCAGGGCGTGCTGCGCTTCCCGCTGAGCGGGACAGACCCGGAGAGCATCTTCACGGAACTGCGCGTGCTGCTGGATGATCTGGCCGTACAGCCAGCGGCGGCGCGGCAGGGTGCATCCTAAGTAAATTGCAAGGCGACGTTGCAGAGTTGCCGCGGCCGGGACGGTATGCCGGTAGGCAACCGCTAAGATGTTCGATAGAATCCTCTGTCGCCGCACGCAAGGGCAGCACCGATGGAAAGGGTGAACTAAAAGCACAATGAAGAACAGGGTACGCAAAGCAGTTTTTCCCGCCGCGGGTTTCGGAACCCGCTTTTTGCCGGCAACCAAATCCATTCCCAAGGAGATGCTGCCGCTGGTCGATAAGCCGATCATCCAGTACGGCGTGGAGGAAGCCATTGCCGCCGGCTGCGACCAGATTGTGATTGTGACCGGGCGGGGCAAGTCGGCCATTGAAGATCACTTTGACATCAGCTATGAGCTTGAGAGTACGCTCGAAAAGCGCGGCAAGAAAGAGCTGCTGGCGGTCTCTCGCAACGTGTCGAACATGGTGCGCCTCTCGTATGTGCGCCAGAAGGAAGCGATGGGCCTGGGACACGCCGTGCTGATGGCGCGCGACCTGATTGGGGATGAGCCGTTTGCGGTGATTTTGCCTGATGACGTGATTGATGCGAAGGTGCCGTGCCTGAAGCAGATGATTGACCAGTATGACAAGCTGCAGGGCTCGATTCTGGCCACGCAGGTGGTGGAAGGGCCGGCCATCTCTTCGTATGGCGTGATTGACGGCACGCCGCTCAAGGACGATCCGCGGGTAATGGAAGTGAAGGGGCTGGTCGAGAAGCCGAAGATGGAAGAGGCTCCGTCGAAGAATGCCATTATCGGCCGGTATGTGCTGACACCCAAGATCTTTGAACTGCTGGAGAAGACGCCTCTGGGCGCGGGCGGCGAGCTGCAGTTGACCGATGGCATCAAGGGGCTGCTGCAGAGCGAGAAGGTCTACGGCTACACCTTCGAAGGCAAGCGGTACGATGCGGGCGACAAGGTGGGCATGCTGACGGCCACGGTGGATTTTGCGCTGAAGCGCGATGATCTCGGCCCGAAGCTGCGCGAGCATATCCAGTCGCTGGGCCTGTAGAAATTCCAGCAGCAGAAAGCAGAAGACCCGGCGCGCAGCCGGGTCTTTCCTGCGTCTGGGCAGAGATTTAGAAGAGCAGATTCCCTTTGCGCGGCAAGGGCAAGCCGAAGTGCTCATAAGCAGCGCGCGTAGCGACGCGGCCGCGCGGCGTGCGGTCAAGAAAGCCATGCTGAATGAGGAACGGCTCGTAGACCTCTTCGAGCGCGTCCTGCTCTTCGGCGAGCGTGGCGGCGAGCGTGTTCAGGCCCACGGGTCCGCCGTCATATTTCTCAATGATGGTGAGCAGGAGGCGGCGGTCGAGATCGTCGAAGCCGTGCGCGTCCACTTCGAGCAGTTCGAGCGCCTGCATGGCCGTTTCGCGATTGATTTCACCGGTGCCGCGCACCTGCGCAAAGTCGCGCACGCGGCGCAGCAGGCGGTTGGCGATGCGGGGTGTTCCGCGCGAGCGCATGGCGATTTCAGCCGCGCCATCGGCGTCAATGGGCACGTGCAGGACCTCTGCCGAGCGCTGCACGATCACGCGCAGGTCGTCGTCGGTGTAGAACTCCAGACGCAGCAGAATACCGAAGCGCGAGCGCAGGGGCGAGGACAGAAGGCCGGGCCGCGTGGTGGCGGCGACGAAGGTGAAGGGCTTGATGTCCATGACGTGGGTGCGCGCGGCCGGACCCTGCCCGATGATGATGTCGAGCTTGTAGTCTTCGAGCGCGGTGTAGAGCTTTTCTTCGAGCACCGGCTGCAGGCGATGGATTTCATCAAGAAAGAGCACCTGCTTCTCACGCAGGTTGGTCAGAATGGCCGTGAGGTCGCCCTGAATCTGGAGCGCGGGGCCGGAGGTTTGCTGAAAGCCGACGGACAACTCATTGGCGATGATGGAGGCAAGCGTGGTTTTTCCGAGTCCCGGGGGGCCGAAGAGCAGTACGTGATCGAGGGCCTCGCCGCGCGTGCGGGCGGCTTCGAGGGCGATGGCGAGCTGCTCCTTGGCCTTGTTCTGCCCGATGAATTCGCGCAGCAGGGTGGGGCGCAGCTTGAGCTCAAAGGAATCCTCTTCATCCGCGCGCGCGGCGCTGATGAGCCGTTCCGTATCGAGGGATTGCTTGCGGGCCGGGTCGCGGCCGGGGGTGGAAGAACTGCGGGCCATTTGTCCCGAGTCTAACGGCAGCCGGAGACGATGGGAAGGGTTGGATAGAAACGGCGCAATGGCGAGGCTCAGGAGATGCGGGGCGTTCTTGGAGCCATGGCTCGCCGCACGGCCGCGCTGGAACCCTGCACTGTGGCCTTGATAGCGGGTAGCGCCGAAGGCTGCGGTAAATCCATGGAGCAACCGGTTTCTGCCCCGGTAATTGTCATGACGCTGCCCAGCACATCATTATGGCGGCTGAAGATGGGCGCGGCGGTGAGACAGAGGGAGACGCGCGCTCCATCGGCCTGGCAGTAGTCCACTTTTTCAAAACGCACCATGCGGCCCTCGCGTATCGCGCGCAGAAGCGGAAGCTCGTTCCAGGCCAGAGGCCGGCCGGTGTCGTCAAGCGCGCGCCAGCACTGCTCTGCCATCGGTTCGCTGGGATGCAGGATGGGATGGCCGAGCAACAATTCAGCGCGGGCATTCGCGAGCAGCACCCGGCCCTCGGGCGCCGTCGCCGTGACGATGCCGATCGGAACCGCATGAAAGACAGCCAGCAGGCTGGCCTGCGACTGCTGCAAGAGTTCTTCGGCACGTTTGAGATCGTCGATGTCTTCGACCACGCCGTACCAGCGGATGATGTTGCCGTGTTCGTCGCGACGAGGCGCGCCGCGGCCCCGCATCCACTTGAAACTTCCGTCGGGGGTGCGAACCCGGTACTGAATGTCTACGGGTTCTCCGCTTGCGACGGAGTGCTGCCAGAGAGGAAGGATGCGCTGCTGATCCTCGGGATGCACGGCGGTGAGCCAGCCGTCACCGCTGGATTGCTCCTGAGAAAGTCCGGTCAGAGCTTCCCACCGATGGTTGGCGGTAAGGTGCCTGCCCTCCGGATCGCAGGTCCAGTTCACCTGCGGATTGAGCTCGACGGTGTGCCGGTAGTGATCTTCGCTCTCGCGCAGAGCGTTTTGCGCGCGCTTGCGCTCAGTAATATCGATGAAGGAGATGGAGACGCCGACGACCTCATTGGCCTCGTCGTGCGCGGGCTGAAAGGAGACCAGCGCCGTGCCAGCTTGCTCTGAGACGCCGATGCGGGCGAGCGGCACTTCCAGATCTCCGATGCACTCGCCCTCCAGAGCGCACTGAATGGAGGGCTTCAATTCTGCTGCAATCTGGGGCATGGCCTCGTCGATATCCCGGCCTACAAAACTGATGGCGGAGGTGCCCATCATCTGCGCCAGACGCTTGTTGACACTGGTGAGGCGCATCTCGCGGTCAAGAAAACACAAGCCCACCGGGGCGGCGTCATAGAGCGCCTGCAGATGCGCGAGACGGCGCGAGGCGGAGTTATCGAGGCGGAACTCTTCGCTGGTGGAAAGCGCGCCAGCACCGCTCATGAGGGGGGGAGTAATCTCGATGCGCTCAAGAAAGACGCCGAGATAATTCACAGGCATGGGCCGGCCAAAGAGCCAGCCCTGGCCGACATCGCAACCGAGCCACTGCAGCATGCGCTCCTGGTCGGGCGTTTCGACACCCTCGGCCACCGTTCTCAAGCCAAGCGTCTGGCCCAGGCCGAGCACGGCAGAGACGATCTTGCGGCTCTCCCGCCGCTCGACCATGCACCGGACGAAGCTCTGATCGACCTTAATGACATCGAAGGGCAGCGCCTGCAGGTGCTTAAGACTGGAATAGCCGGTGCCAAAATCATCGACGGCAAGCTGCAGGCCGAGCGACTTCAAGTCAGCGGCGATGCTTGCGGCGCGGTCAAGATTGTCAATGAGCGCGCTCTCGGTGATCTCCACCGTCATGCGCTGCAAGGGGAATTGCGCGGCTGAAGCCGCGGCCTCAAACATTTGCGGCAAAGTGTCATCGCGCAGTTGCAGCGGAGAGACATTCACGCTGTAATGCAGATGATCGGGCAGATCGACGGCGGCGGCCATGACATGACGCAGGAGGTTCCGGGTAAGCGGCGTGATGAGGCCGGAGCGTTCTGCAAGAGGAATGAACTGGTCTGGCAGGATCAACTCTCCGCTGGGATGTTGCCAGCGAATCAGCGCCTCAAAACCGACCACCCGGCCCGTCTTCATCTCAAAATAAGGCTGGAAATGGGGAACAAGCTCGTCCCGATCCAGTGCCCGTTCGAGATGTGACTTCTTCAAAAGCATCACAAACCTTCTACGTCGTGAACAAGAACTACCAAGTCTATTACGAATATCGAAGAGTTGATGGCTTTCCTATGGCTAATTCAGGGGAGTGGGGCTGACGCCAATGGCTCGAACGGGTGCGCCAAGAGCTGCGCTCTCAAGGTAACTACTTTAGAATCAGGACGCGAAGGTGGCTGAGGCTGACGATGGCTTGCGCTGCCAATAAGAGGACGCATCCCCCCCAAAAGGGCCTGCGAAGGCGGCTCTCGATCGCGTCCGCCCAGACTCCGCCTAAAAACGTCAGCAGAAAAGGCAGTGCCCAGAGCCAGGGACGGCCTTCCGCTCCGGGCAGATGCAGGACGGCCAGCAACAACAAGGGTGCAAGAGGCACGGTATTGCCGAAGTATCGCGAGCGGGGAAAGATTCCATAAAGGATCAGGGCGACAGCCAGCGCGGCGGTCAGCGGCAGCAACTGGCTGCGGGATAAGGCCTCGGGCAATGGACGCAGAGAAAAGCCAACATGCGCGAAGGCATGCGTAAACACCGCGACAAAAACCTGCGAGCGAAAGCCCGTCTCTGCCCAGAGCAGCAGCAGTGCGCCGGCCGTCCAGGTGAATACCAGCCCGGGCAGGTATCTGCGCTGACTCTCAGCCAGCCAGACGAGGAGCAGCGTGCCGGGGATAATGGCCACCAGAAAGGCGACCAGATGCGCGGCCGCCGTGAAGCCGAGCGTAACGGTCAACAGCAGAATGCGCTTGCGCCACTTGCGGCGCGGCCCCTGCATGGCGTGCGCCACGCCAATCGCGGTGTAGAGCGAGGCGAAGAGTCCAAAGGCCGCGAGGATTTCATTGTTGGGCGTGGTGCTGGCGGCCAAAAGGGGCGGGGTGAAGCAGTAGAAGCCAAGCGCGATGTATCCGCCGGGGTTGCCGTAGAGCCGGCGCGTAACCCACCAGAGGCATCCGCCGAGAGCAAGGCCGGCCAGCAAAAAGGGCAGGCGTATGAAAAAGGCCAAAGATGTGACGCCGGCCGAGGCTGCGGCCAAAGCGGCGGAAGCGCGGCCCGCCGCGAGCTGATTGAGCGCGACCGGCAAACCGACCAGGCGGTAGCCCAGGGTGCCGTCATAGATGGGAGCGCATGGCGTTGAGGGTGCCGGCTGGAGCGTGACTCCCCAAAGGCTTGCTCCGCAGGTGGCAAATTCACGCGCGCGAGGAGTCAGCGGAGTGTGCGTGCTGATCCACAAGCCCTGCCCCAGGAAAAGAAGCAGCAGCAGCGCGGCCACGCGCTGAGGAAAATTGAATCGGAATTTGCGCAGCCGCTGGGCAGGTAAATGAGACATCGCGCGATGGGATCGACAAGGGTCAGTGTAATACGCAGGGATTCAGTCCCCGGTAACAGCCCGATGACGAGTGCGGCTGATCGCAAAATATAGACAGCGCTTGCAGGCCGGCCGCATCCGGCTGCGGCGCACACCCGCATCGGCGCGCCCTAACCCACTGATTCCAGTGGTTCCCAAGGGTTCGCTGTACGCGCGCTAAACCATGATTTATCATAGAGATAGTCTTCGCCACGGCCAGCTCACTCTATTGGCGGCATAGGGCGATTCTCAGCAAACGATATGGCAGACGATCAGAATCCTCAGCTTCCGCTCGGTAATGGTTCGGGCGGCGACTCCACGGGCGGCCCCAACGGCGGCGCCATGAACCTGGTGCCCATCAACATTGAAGAGGAGATGCGGCGCTCGTATCTCGACTACTCGATGTCGGTGATCATCGGCCGCGCGCTGCCCGACGTGCGCGACGGCTTCAAGCCCGTGCATCGCCGCATTCTCTATGCCATGCACGAGATGGGGCTGCAGCATAACAAGAAGTACACCAAGTGCGCGAAGGTAGTCGGCCAGGCGATGGGTGTGTACCACCCCCACGGCGACTCGGCCATTTATGACACGCTGGTGCGCCTGGCGCAGCCCTTCAGCCTTCGCTACCCGATGATCGACGGGCAGGGCAACTTCGGGTCAGTGGACGGCGATCCGCCGGCGGCGATGCGCTACACCGAGTGCCGCATGATGCGCATTGCCGGAGAGATGCTGGCCGATATCGACATGGAGACGGTGGACTTTACGCCGAACTATGACGAGTCGACGCTCGAGCCCACCGTGCTGCCGACGAAGATTCCAAACCTGATCGTGAATGGCTCGAATGGCATCGCGGTCGGCATGGCGACGAATATTCCGCCGCACAATTTGACCGAGGTGATCAACGCCACGATCGAGATGGTGAACAATCCGCATGCCGGGCTGGCCGAGGTGCTCCAGCACGTGCAGGGGCCGGACTTCCCGACGGGCGGATTTATCTATGGCCGCAGCGGCATTGCCAATGCCTACCGGACGGGGCGCGGCCGCTTCCTGATGCGGGCCAAGGCCTCGATTGAGCAGTTGCCGCAGGGCCGCAGCGCAATCATCGTGACCGAGATTCCCTACCAGGTGAACAAGGCCAAGCTCATTGAGCGCGTGGCCGATCTGGTGAACGACAAGGTGATTGACGAGATCTCGGACATTCGCGATGAGAGCGACCGCGACGGCATGCGCATTGTGATCGAGCTGAAGCGCGGCGCCGAAGCCCAGATTGTGCTCAACCAGCTTTACAAGCACACGCAGATGCAGGAGAGCTTCTCGATGATCTTTCTGGCTGTGGTCAACGGCCAGCCGCGCGAGCTGCCTCTGCCGGATGCGATTCGCCACTTCATCGATCACCGCGTGGATGTGGTGCGCCGCCGCACGGCCTACCTGCTGCGCAAGGCGCGCGAGCGCGAGCATATTCTGCTCGGCTACCAGATTGCGCTTGATCATCTCGACAACGTGATCAAGATCATTCGCGGGTCCAGCTCGCGTGGGGATGCGCGCGAGAACCTGTTCCAGTTCTTCTCAGGCCGCACGATCACGGTGCGCGACGAGGCGCTGGCCGGGGTGAAGCTTGATCCTCAGAAGTATGCGATTGACCCGGCGACGATGATTGAGGCCACGCTGACGTTGAGCTATCGCCAGATTGACGCGATTCTCGAACTGCAGCTCTATCGCCTCACCCAGCTCTCGATTGACGAACTGCTGAAGGAACTGGCGGAAGTTCGCGAGCGCATTGCCGAGTACGAGTCGATTCTGGCCTCGGAAAAGAAGCTGCGTTCGGTGATCGTGAAGGAGCTCGAAGACGTTCGCAAGGCGTACGGCGATGAGCGCCGCACGCAGATTGTGGACGAGACCGCCGAGCTGCAGCTCGAAGACCTGATTGCCGATGAGCAGGTGGCGGTGACGGTTTCGCACTCGGGTTATCTGAAGCGGACGCCCATCTCGACCTACCGCCAGCAGAAGCGCGGCGGTACGGGCCGCATGGGCATGAAGACGCGCGAAGAGGACTTTGTGCAGCAGTTGCTGGTGGATTCCACGCACGCCTACCTGCTGTGCTTCACCAACTCGGGCCGCGTGTACTGGCTGAAGATTTATGAGATTCCTGACGTGGGCGCGGCCGGCAAGGGCAAGTCAATTGCCAGCCTGCTCAACCTGCAGCCGGGCGAGCAGGTGCGCGCCATCATGGCCGTGCGCGACCTCACGGAAGAGGGCAAGTTCATCTTCTTTGCGACGCGCAACGGCACGGTGAAGAAGACGCCGCTCAAGGACTTCTCCAACGTCATGGCTCGCGGCATCATCGCCATCGGCATCGACAAGGAAGACGAACTGATGGGTGCGACCATTACCGATGGCAGCCAGATCGTCTTTCTGGCGACGCACGAAGGCATGGCGATTCGCTTTGATGAGAACGATGTGCGCTCGATGGGCCGGCCGGCCCGCGGCGTGCGCGGCATCGACCTCGGCAAAAAGGATCACGTGGTCGGCATGGCCGCCACGCCCAAGGATCGGGGCGTGGGCGATGATGGCAAGGCCTGTGCGTGCCTGATTCTGACCGTGACCCAAAACGGCTACGGCAAGCGCACCGATGTGGACGAGTACCGCCTGCAGACGCGCGGCGGCAAGGGCGTGATCAACGTGAAGACGACGGCCAAGAACGGCAAGGTTGTTTCCATTCAGTTGGTCGATGACACGACAGAGCTGATGGTCATCAGCCAGTATGGCAAGATCATCCGCATCGACACCAACGGTGTGCGCGCGGCCGGCCGCTCGACGCAGGGCGTGCGCCTGCTGAATCTGGATACGGAAGACAAGGTGGCCGCGGCCGTCGTGATTCCGCCGGAAGAGGCCAAGGAAGAACTGGAGAACGGCACGCTGCTGCAGTAATGGCAATTCCCATGTCATCGCTGCAAAAATATCTACAAGCAGCTAATTAATTTATGCTGGATTATTTGTTCGCACCGGATACCTATAGTCCGTAGTTATCCGGTGCTGATTTAATAGATTTGGACCTGTCATCAATTCGGGACACAGTTACAGCCTCCACCACTGCAGCATGAATAAAACCCTTTTGAACAACTGACGCTGCATCCCCCCTCACTACATCCGGTAGAGCCAGGCCCCCCCGCTGCACATAAATAGTCTGGCTGAGCCGTACCTGTCAGGGAATTAAATTGAGTACTGTCAGACTGGGAAGAATTTGTATTAAAACTTAATGCGGCCGCCGACAGATATTTACCCGTTGTTTCAAGTTCGCTGATTTGCCCTTCGGTTAGTGGTTCTGTCTCACCATAGCGCGCAATCCCGTAGACAGGAAAAGCTGTTAGGTTCCACCCTTTTATCGAATCCGGTAATTGCTGATCAGGAAACTCAAATGCTAGAGGTTGCATTGAATCCCCTTCAGTTTGAGGAACGACTACTACAACTCCCCTGCTAAGGAGAACCCTTGCACTCCCCGTCCATCTTGTAGGATATTCAGAGAAGCTGCCTTCCAGAACAAACACAATCTGATTTGATGTGGAACTGATCGGAACCGTTGAGTTCAGCACAACAACAACTTGTTGCAGGTTTGGGTTTGGCGAGATAATAACTTGGCCAGAGAAGCCTTGAACTGACGCCGAATTGCTATTCGTAGCCTGGGCGGAAGGAGAGCCGGCGCAAACCACTAGCACGGCAAATGAGATAGCCAGAACAGCCTTCTTGATGCGTACTATCATATCCAGACCTCCGACTTCGATTGCATATTCGGAAACAATACGGTCCAGCATTCCGCAAAATCTCCGATGCGCCGATTTTATACCTTTATTTCAACGTCTAAGTCAATTGATATCTCAGATGCAACTTAATAAGAGCGGATATAACCGCTCTACGCTGTCGCCGGGCTCCCCTCATTGACCCTGCCAAACCATGCTCCTACACTAGAGTTGGAGACCTGTCCCGCAGGGCAGGCTAAGAGGCCCATGGCACCGGAAACCCGCATCAGCCCACGCGAGCGGCTGGTGCTTACCTCGATCATCGAGCATTACATTGAAACCGGCGAGCCGGTGTCGTCGCAGGCGGTTGCGCGTGATTTTGCGCACCGCAACGGCATGAGTTCGGCGACGATTCGCAATGTGATGGCTTCGCTGGCGGAGAACGGCCTGCTGGAGCAGCCGCATACGTCCGCAGGGCGCATTCCGACGCCGCGTGCGTTCCGTTACTACGTGGAGCATCTGGGCGCGGTGGGCGCACTGGCGGGTCATATCATCGGTGCTCCTCCCGGACAGCAGCCCATGGCGCTCTCTGACAACCGGCGCGAACAGATTGATGAGAGCTTTTCCGGCGTCCACACAAGCCAGCAGTTTCTGGAGCGCACCTCGCACGTGCTGGCGCTGCTCTCAAGCGGCGTGGGCATTGCCTTTGCGGCACTGCGGGAGACGCATGCGCTGGAGCACATTCACTTCTCGCGCCTTGCGCCCAATCGCGTACTCGCCGTGGTGGTGACGGTGAGCGGAGTGGTGCTGGACCGCATGCTGCTGCTGGACCACGACCTGTCGAGCGCGGAGCTGGAAGTGTCAAGCCGCTTTTTGAATGAGAACTTTCATGGCTGGCCGATTGACTCCATTCGCACCGAGCTGAACACGCGGCTGGAAGCGGAGCGGAATGAATATGACCGGCTGATGCAGTCGCTGCGCGAGCTGCATCGCAAGGGGGCGCTCGACAACGCCGCCGAGCCGGTGATTTTTGTGGAAGGCGTGGGAAACCTGCTGGATCACGAGGCGGACCGCGACCGGCTGCGCGCCATGCTGGCGGCGCTGGAGACCAAGCAGCGGCTGATTGAGCTGCTGACGGCCTACCTGGATGCGCGGCAGAAGAATGTGCGCGTGGTGGTGGGCCTGGAAGAGGCCATGCCGGAGATGGAAAACCTGGTGCTGATTGGCGCGCCGGCCCGCGTGGGCGAAGAGAGCCTGGGCACGGTTGCCGTGCTGGCCCCGACGCGCATCCATTACCAGGAGACGATTGGAGCCGTCTCCTACATTGCCCAGTTGTCTGCCCGGCTGCTGCAGCCCCCGCAATAGGCGCTGTTTTATTGCGCGCGGGTTACGCGGCGGATTTGGGCGGCGGCGCTCGATTCCAGAGCGCCATTTAGACTGAAAACAGAACCGAATCACGGGAAAACGACTATGAGCCGTAAATTGCACGAAGAAGAACTGACTCCGGAAGGCATGGACGCCGCGCAGAGCGCAGAGCCAGCGGGCGATCCGGTGAGCGAGAACGAAGTCGCGCTGCCGGCCGCCGAGCCGCAGGCACAGATATTGCAGGAAGAGGTCGAGCGCCTGCGCGCCGAGCGCGATGCGGCCCTGGCCGACCGCGAGGCCTTTCAGGATCGCCTGGCGCGCCTGCAGGCGGAGTTTGACAATGCCCGCAAACGCGAGGCCAAGGAACGCAGCGAGTTCCGCGACTACTCGGTGGCGAGCACGGCGGAGGCATTTTTGCCGGTGCTGGACAACTTTCAACTGGCGCTGGCCTCAACCGGCACTGCGGAGCAACTGCGCATGGGCGTGGAGCTGATTGTGAAGCAGATGGATGAGGCGCTGCGTTCGCTTTCGATTACGCCCATCGAGACAGTGGGCGCGCAGTTTGATCCGCGCGTGCATGAAGCCCTCGAAATGGTGGAGCGCGAGGACGTGCCGGATCATCAGGTAATTGAGGAAGTTCGCCGGGGCTACCGCATCCGGGAGCGCCTGATGCGCCCGGCATTGGTGCGCATCGCGAGCAACCCAAAACAGACACAGGCATGAGCAGAACGGCAAACGTGACGAAACTCGATTATTACGAAGTCCTCGGCGTAGAACGGACCGCGAACGATCAGGAGCTGAAGACGGCTTATCGCAAGCTGGCGCTGCAGTATCATCCTGACCGAAACCCGGGCAATCCTGAGGCGGAAGAGAAATTCAAGGCCTGCAGCGAGGCCTACCAAGTGCTCACTGACCCGCAGAAGCGAGCGGCCTATGATCGCTTTGGCCATGCCGGAGTGAATGGCGGCGGGCCGGCAGCGGGCGGCTTTGAGGGCTCGCCCTTTGGCGGCTTTGAAGACCTGGGCGACATTTTTGGCGACCTGTTTGGCTTCAATGTCGGCGGACGCGGCAGCCGGGGTGGCAACTCGCGCGTGCAAAAGGGCCGCGACGTACGCTGCGACCTCACGCTGGCCTTTGAAGAGGCGGTGTTCGGCAAGGAGACGCACGTCACCATTCATCGCCGCGAGGCGTGCGGAGACTGCAACGGCACGGGCGCGGCGGCCGGACGCGGACCCGTCACCTGCGGCCAGTGCCAGGGACGCGGCCAGGTGCGCTATCAGCAAGGCTTCTTCTCGATTGCGCGCACATGCAGCGCCTGCGGCGGCTCCGGACAGGTCATCAGCGACCCGTGCCCTACCTGCCGTGGCGACGGGCGCGTGGACAAGCAGCGCAACATTGCCGTGAATGTGCCGGCGGGCGTGGAAGACGGGACGCGCATCCGCTACCAGGGCGAGGGCGACGTGGGCCGCTTTGGCGGTCCGGCGGGCGACCTTTACGTGGTGCTGTCAGTGCAGCCGCACAAGTTTTTTGAGCGCGACGGCAATGACCTGCACTGCGCGATTCCCATCTCGTTTCCGCAGGCCTCGCTGGGCACCGAGCTGACATTACCCTCGCTCGACGGCGAGGTGCGCCTCAAGATTCCCGAGGGCACGCAGAGCGGCAAGGAGTTTCGCGTGCGCGGCAAAGGGGTGCCGCATCTGAACGAGCATGGCCGGGGCGACCTGATTGTGCAGATTGTGGTGCAGACGCCGACCAAACTGAGCAAGGTGCAAAAGGAGCTGATGCGCCAGTTGAGCGACTCGCTCACGGTGGAGAATACGCCGACCTCGCGCAGCAGCCTGTTTGAGAAGGTGAAAGAGATCTTCTCGTAGCGCTTCGGTTTTCGGCATCCGCGCCCGGCCTTTGACAAAAAAGGCCGGGCGCATTGTTTTCTGCGGGTGAATTTTGCTGCCTACCGCGCTTTCCTCCGCACCCTTGGCAGGTTGGCTCACATCCAAAACAGGCAGAAGGAGTACATGCAACATGCCGAAGATTGTTCGCTTTCATGCATTGGGAGGCCCGGAAAACCTGCGCATCGAAGAAGCCGCGACGCAGCAGCCGGGCGAAGGAGAAGTTCGTTTGCGCGTGCAGGCCGTGGGCCTGAATCGCGCCGAGTCGATGTATTATCACGGCTTCTACCTGGAGCAGCCAGAGCTGCCTTCGCGTCTGGGCTATGAAGTCTCGGGCATCGTCGAGGCGGTGGGCGCGGGTGTGGATCCCAAGTGGGTAGGCCAGCGCGTCTCCACCGTGCCGGGCTTCTCGCAGAACCGCTACGGCTCGCTCGGCGAAGAGGCCATTGTGCCGGCCAACAGCGTGCAGCACTATCCGGGGAAGCTGTCGCCGGTGGAGGGTACCGCCATCTGGATGCAGTATCTGACGGCTTACGGCGCGTTGATCCTGTTCGCCGGAGTCACCAAGGGTGATTTTGTGGTGATTCCCGCAGCCTCAAGCAGTGTGGGGCTTGCGGCCATTCAGATTGTGAAGGCCGAGGGCGCGGTGGCCATTGCGGCGACGCGCACTTCCGCGAAGAAGGCGGAACTGCTCGCGCTCGGCGCCGATCATGTGATCGCCACGGAAGAAGAAGATTTGCCGGCGCGCGTGCACGAGATTACTGGCGGCAAGGGAGCTCGGGTGATTTTTGATCCCGTCGCCGGACCCTATGTGGAGAAGCTGGCCGAGGCGGTTGCGCACCTGGGAATCATCATCGAATACGGTGCGCTGTCGATGGCACCCACGCCCTTCCCGCTGGTCGCGGCACTGCACAAGCGGCTGACGATGCGCGGCTACACGCTGATGGAGTTTACCCAGGACCCGGAAAAGCTGGGCCGAGCGGTGCGGTATGTGAACGAGCGGCTCGAGGATGGACGCTTCGTACCGAAGATCGCGAAGGTCTTTCCGTTTGAGAAGACGGTCGAGGCGTATCAGTACCTGGAATCAAATCAGCAGATCGGCAAGATTGTGATTCAGGTGAGCGAATAGGCAACGATACTCCTCAGCATGGGCCGAGCAATGCATCGCCCGTGCAGGAGTGGAATGCAAAGCAAAAAGCCGCGCACACGGGTGCGCGGCTTTTTGCGGAATCCTAGTGGCGCCTAGACCTTGGTCTGGGGGGTGGTCACCGCGTCGGTTTTGGCGGCGGCGTTCTCCTGCTTGGCGGCGGCGTTCTCCTGCTTGGCGGCGTCGGGCTGGCCCTTGATGCCATCCTTGAAGCCGCGAAGACCTTCGCCCAGGCCCTTACCGAGTTCGGGCAGTTTGCGCGGGCCAAAGATCAGCAGCGCGATCACGAGGACGATGATCAGGTGAGTCGGTGTAAAGAGATTGTCCAACATTGAGAATGCCTCCCGCGCTCTTTGTTGCCCCGGGCGCGATGGGTATAACCGTGCTCTTATTGTCTCACACGGCCGTATGGCAACAGGGCGTACCAGTGATACGCGGTTTTGATGGCAGCCGGATTTCTGCACGGACCCTGCCGGCTCAGTTTGCCTTGGCGCGAGCCTGAAGCGCGGCGGAGACCTTGGCATAGAAACTGGCCAGATCTTCGGCCGGACCCATCGTGAGGCGGCGCTGCACCTTGAGCAAGGGGTAGAGCTGGGAGCCGCTGACCTCAATGACCGGCATGGAGATCTCGCTGCCCGGATATACCGCCATTACCCAATTGCCGGGATGATTGTGCCGGAAAACCTCGCCGAAGTAGCCTCCCCACAGCTTGGTGGCCCATTCGAGATCGGTGCCGGTGCCCGGCTTTTCAGCGGCCAGAACGGTGTCCAGCCGCGCGACCGATTCGGGCGAAAAGTCGAGCATCATGCCGTGCGACTCGGCGGCCTGCCGCACTGCCTCCTGGGCAAAGGCGGCCATCATCTCATCCAGAGACTCGAACTGTTGCTGTTGAAGCCTGTCTTTGGCGCTCATTTCCTTTAAGATTATCGTGAATCGCCCCTTCGGCTGGAAAGAATGACTGCCGGCCCTTTCATGGGACAGCAGACGAGAGGGGCATGTATCTTGAAATTGGATTCGCAGTTCGGCAACGCCGCCGGCCCTGTGGGCTTCTGGCTGGGTCGTGGTGCAGTCCCGGAGGTCTCACCGTTTTGAAATCCTTGCGCACGATGCTTTTCGCGCTGCTTCCCGGAGCTGTTCTGGGCGCGGCCAGCCTGCTGACGCCCGCCGCCTTTGCGGCTGCACCCGCGGCACCCGCTCCGCAATATGTGCCGCCTACCGTGGCCGTGACCAACCCGCTCGCCGACGTAAAGTACAACGCGAAGTGGGAGATCTACGGCGGCATGGCCTACTCGCACTTTGATGCGGGCCCGCAGTTGATTCAGGGGGCGAGCCTCGGCGGCGTGGATGCGCAGGTGGCCCGCTTCTTTACCAAGCGCTGGGCGGCCGTAGGCAACTATCGCGGCTACTTTGGCACCAGCGGCGTGCAGCCGAACGTGTACAACATCCGCGGGCCGTTTGTGGCTGAGCACATGTTCGTCTTCGGGCCGGAGTATCGCGCCATCTATAACAAGCACCTTTCGCTGAACTTTCACGCTTACGCAGGCGGCGCTTATGGCGACTTTCAGCGCGCCACCGCGCCCCTGACCAACCGCGAGGTGCAAAGCCAGCTCGGGCTTTATACCAACCAGTTCACCATTGCCAGCGTGATTGGCGGCTCGCTTGACCTGAACCGCTCCGCACGCTGGGCCTTCCGCATTGAGCCGGATGCGACGCTGACCCGCTTCAACAATCCGGGCGGCCCGACGGGCATTCAGCAGCAGTTTGCGCTCTCGGTGGGCGTGGTCTACCGCTTTGTTCCGCACCCGAAGGGCTATAAGAAGCCAGTGCGCCCGCATCATCATCGCCGCTTTGGCGTTTTTTAGGCCGCACGCAAATACAGAGACACCAGCACCCGGCCTGATGCGCCGGGTGTCTCTTTTGTATTCCGCAAGCGCCCCGCCCGGCTGATGGTGAAGGCCTTGCGGCGGGCGGGCAATTTCCTCACATTGACCCCTATTCCGGCTGGATTTACCGTAAAAGGTTCACACTTCTTCTATCCAAGGTTTTCTTCCAGTGTCTACTCCCGCACCTGCTGCTCTTCGCAAGACCGCCCTCAACGCCGAACACCGCCGCCTGGACGCCAAGATGGTCGACTTTGGCGGATGGGATATGCCGGTCGAATACTCCGGCCTGATTGCCGAGCACATGGCCGTGCGCACGGGCGTGGGCCTGTTTGACGTGAGCCACATGGGCGACATTCAACTGCGCGGACCCGGCTCGCTCGACGCTGTGCAGCATATCTGCATGAATGACGCCTCAAAGCTCGCTGTGGGCCAGGCGCACTACTCGGCCATGCTGTATCCCCAGGGCACCTTTGTGGATGACGTGATCGTGCACAAGTTCAGCGATAACGACTACCTGATCGTCATCAACGCCGGCACGCGTGAAAAAGACTTTGAGTGGATTCGCTCGCATGCGCAGCCCTTTCACTGCCATGTGAACAACTACAGCGACCTGTATACGCAGCTTGCCATTCAAGGGCCGCGCGCCGCCGAGACGCTGGCCAAGCTGACCAGCGTGGACCTGGGGGCGATCAAGAACTACCGCTTCACCTGGGGCACGGTCTGCAACCTGCACAATACGCTGATTGCCCGCACCGGCTACACGGGCGAAGACGGCTTTGAGATTTATATTCCCTCAGACGAAGCGACCAGCGAGCGCGTGTGGAACGAAGTGCTCGAAGCCGGCAAGGAATTTGGCATTGTGCCCTGCGGCCTGGGCGCGCGCAACACGCTGCGGCTGGAGTCGGCCATGGCGCTGTATGGGCATGAGATTTCGCAGGAGATTGACGTATTTGAGGCGGGCCTGGACCGCTACTGCAAGCTGGACAAGGGCACCTTCATCGGCTCAGAGGCACTCAAGCAGGTGGTGGCGCAGGGCGGCCCGAAGCGCAAGCTGGTGGGCCTGGAAATGATTGACCGCGGCATTGCCCGTGACGGCTACCGCGTGCTCAATGACGCGCATGAGGCGGTGGGCTATGTAACCAGCGGATCTCCGGCGCCCTTCCTCAAAAAGAATATTGCCCTGGCCTACGTTCCCACGGATCTGGCCACAGTTGACCGCGAAGTTTTCGTTGAGATTCGCAACAATCCGGTGAAAGCACGCATCGTACCCACCCCTTTTTACCGCCGGCCCAAAAAGCAGGCGTAACGTCATCGGCAGCAGCGTTGCATCGACTCTAGAATTGGAGAAAGACCGGATATGGCATATCCCGCGAATTACCGTTACACCCGCGAGCATGAGTGGATTGAGATCGACGGCAAGACAGGCACCGTCGGCATCACCGACTATGCGCAGAACTCGCTCGGCGACATCGTGTTTGTGGAGTCGCCCAAGGTTGGCGACAAGATTGAAAAGGGCAAGGTGTTTGGCAGCGTGGAGTCAGTGAAGGCTGTGTCGGATCTTTACGCACCTGTCTCCGGCACCGTAACGGCCGTGAATGAAGAGCTGGCCAACGCGCCCGAGAAGATCAATACCGATGCGCACGCCGCATGGATCATGAAGATTGAGCTGAGCGACGCCGCCGAAGCCGAAGGCCTGCTCGACGCCGCCGCTTACGAAGCATTTGTGAAGGAAGAGACGGGCCACTAAGCCCGTCTTTTGCCAACAGAAGGATCAGCATGCGTTATCTGCCCAAATCTCCGGCCGACCGCGAGGCAATGCTGCGCGAAATCGGCGCTGCCTCGATTGACGAACTCTTCGCCATCATTCCGGAAGAGTTTCGCCTCACGCGCGACCTCGCGATTCCCCGCCAGATGGGCGAATCAGAGATTGTCGACCACTTTCAGGCCGCCGCGGCCCGGAATGCCAATGGCTATGCCAGCTTTCTGGGCGCCGGCGCTTACCGGCACTACCGGCCCGTGCTGATTGACACGATTGTGCAACGCGGTGAGTTCCTCACCTCGTACACGCCCTATCAGGCGGAGATCACGCAGGGCACGCTGCAGGCCATCTTTGAGTTTCAGACGATGATCTGCGAGCTGACCGGCATGGATATTGCCAACGCGTCGATGTATGACGGCTCGACCGGAGCGGCGGAGGCCGTGATGATGGCGATTCGCGTCACCGGACGCGACAAGGTGCTGGTATCCCGCTCGGTGCATCCTGAGTATCGCGAGGTGATGCACACCTATGCGCAGCACCAGGGCCATGACGCGGCGGAAGTCGAGTACATGCGCGAGGGCGCGCAGGCGGGCCGCGTGGACCTGGCCGCGCTGGAAGCTGCCGTGACCGAAGAGACCGCGTGCGTGCTGGTGCAGTCGCCCAACTTCTTCGGGGTGGTTGAGGACATTCCGGCGATTGCCGAAATTGCGCACAAGAAGGGCGCGCTGCTGATCGTCTCCATTGCAGAGGCGCTCTCGCTCGGCGCGGTGCGGCCTCCGGTCGAGGCTGATATTGTTTCGCTCGAAGCGCAGTCGTTTGGCGTGGCGCTCAGCTATGGCGGCCCCTATTGCGGCGTGCTGGCCGCAAAGGAAAAGTACCTGCGCCAGATGCCCGGCCGGCTGGTGGGCGAGACCAAAGACTCCCAGGGACGCCGCGGCTTTGTGCTGACGCTTTCCACGCGCGAGCAGCACATTCGCCGCGAGAAGGCGACCTCAAATATCTGCACCAACCAGGCACTGGTGGCGCTGATGGCGACCGTCTACATGACGATTTACGGCAAGCAGGGCATCAAAGATCTTGCGCTGCAGAATCTTGCCAAGGCGGATTATGCCGCGAAGAGTCTGGGCCAATCGGGCAAGCTGCTCTTTGCGGGGTCGCCGCGCTTTCATGAGTTTGTGCTTGAAACCAGCGAGACGCCGAAGCAGATCAATGAACGGCTGCTCGAAGACAAGATCATCGGCGGACTGCCGCTCGGCAAGTGGTATCCCGAACTCGGCCACGCGACGCTGTGGTGCGCCACCGAGCTGACCACGCGCGAGCAGATTGACCGCGCCGCACAGGTATTGGCCCACGCACCGGCTCTGGCTGCCCGGTAAAGAAGGAATTTGCAATGTCTACTGTTACAGAAGAGAAGTTCACCGGCACGCCGCGCAAGGTGACGCCGCACATCACGCAGAACGAGCCCCTGAGCTTTGAGAAATCATCGCCGGGCAAGAAGGCCTATCGCCTCGCCCCGCTGGACGTGCCCGAGGTGGACGCGAAAGCCCTGCTGGGCGATGCCGCGCGCGAAGACACCGGCACGCTGCCGGAGTTGAGTGAGATTGAAATTATCCGTCACTTCACGCGTCTCTCCACCTGGAATTACGCCATCGATCTCGGCATGTATCCGCTGGGAAGCTGCACGATGAAGTACAACCCGCGCGTGAACGAGTTTGTGTCGCGGCTCGCGGGTATCGCGGAGGCGCACCCTTACCAGCCCGAGGCTCTTTCGCAGGGGGCGCTGGAAGTCATGCAGCTCTTGCAGGACTGCCTCATCGAGATCACCGGCATGGATGCCATCACGCTGCAGCCTGCTGCCGGCGCGCATGGCGAGTTCACCGGCATGCTGCTGATTCGCGCCTATCACGAAGCGAAAGGCAATGCGCGCAAGCACGTGATTGTGCCTGACTCCGCGCATGGCACCAACCCTGCCACCGCGGCTGTGTGCGGATACGAGGTTATCAATCTCAAGTCCAACGCCGAGGGCGGCATTGATGTGGCGGCGCTCGAAGCCATTGTGAATGAGGACACGGCAGCGCTGATGCTGACGAACCCCTCGACCATTGGCGTCTTCGAGAACCAGATTCACAAGATTGCCGACATTCTGCATGCCAAGGGTGCGCTGCTGTACATGGACGGCGCGAATATGAATGCGCTGGTGGGCAAGACGCGCCCCGGCGACTTTGGCGCGGATGTGATGCACCTGAACCTGCACAAGACCTTCTCAACGCCGCATGGCGGAGGCGGTCCTGGTTCCGGGCCGGTGGCCTGCAAAAAGATTCTGGAACCGTTTCTGCCGACGCCCGTGGTCGAGCGCGGCACGGATGGATTGTTGCACCTGAACTATGACCGTCCGCAGAGCGTGGGCCGTGTGCGCATGTTCTACGGCAACTTCGGCATGTTTGTGCGCGCGCTCGCCTACATTCTGGCCAACGGGCCGGATGGTCTGCGCCAGACCACCGAAGATGCGGTGCTCAACGCGAACTATATTCGCGCGAAGCTCGAAGATCTGTATGAGCTGCCCTACAAGACGCCCTCGATGCATGAGGTAGTCTTCAGCGACAAGCGCCAGACGAAGAATGGCGTGAAGACGGGCGACCTCGCCAAGCGGCTCATTGACTACGGTTTTCATCCGTACACGACGTCGTTTCCGCTGATCGTACCGGGCGCGCTGATGATTGAGCCTACCGAGAGCGAGTCCCGCGAAGAGCTGGACCTCTTCGTCGATGCCATGCGCCAGATCGCGCGCGAGGCAGAGGAGAATCCTGAGCTGATCACGAGCGCTCCGCACTCGACGCGCATCTCGCGCCTGGACGAGACCACTGCCGCCCGCAAGCCGGTGCTGCGCTGGAAGGGCCCTGCCGCGAGCACGCCGCTCACGCCGGACAATTCTCCGGCGAAGGAGTGGTAGTCTCTGATGTCGATTTTTCATGAGCGGCGCGACGAGCTGGAGAAGCATGAATTCATGATGGGCACGGCGCGCGGCCGTCTGGCGGTCGCGCTCGATACCCTCACGGATGCGCTGATCCTCGTTGGACAGCACGGCGTGTATTGCATCTCGAATCGCAACCCTTCAAAGCCCGCGCTCGATCTGCAGACCGTGACGAGCGAAATCAACGGAGCGAAGGAACTGATTCAATCCGTGATGGAAGAGCTGCGGCAGGCTCGCGAAAAAGAGCTTGGCGAGCAGTCATCGTCGTGACTGCGCCAGCTCGCCGGTAAAGTCGCGCGCCGGTCGCACATCGACGATTCCCCACAGCATGGCACGATCCTCTTCCGCAAGGTTTGTATCGCTTGCGCGGTGCGGTTCTGCAAAGCTGCGCCACACCACCACGGCGTGCTCGCTGGCCGCGTGGCGCACGGCGCAGGCAAGGCGCGCGCGATATGCCGGAGTTGCTCCATCCATGATGTTGGAAAGGCTCAGCCCGTCAAAACTGCTGGCAGGGCTCGACTCAAGATACGACGCGGCATCACTATGCATGAACGTGATGCGCTTGGAGTGTTCGCAGGGCAACTCCATCAGTTCGCCCAGAAGCAGCATGCGCGCATAAGGGTTCCACGCGTTTTCATGGCGGGCAAAGCCTCGGGCCAACCTGCGCCGCAGCACGCTGCCGAAATGCGGGGGCAGCACCTCAAGAAACTTCGCGGAATAGACGGCGCGAAGCACCGGATAGGAGAGCAGCAGATCGCACCCGGCGCGAAAGAGCGGCGTATCGAGCTGCTGCCGCCAGAAGAGCGTCTGCTCTTCAAGATTCTGCATGGCGAGAAATTGCTCCAGCCTTCGTGTATGCCATCCGGCAAGCGGAGCTAGTTGCCGCGCCAAAAGAATGGTGCGCTCGGCATCACCGGGGCGCAGCCGCGCTCCGTTTACGCGAGCCTGCGCATACTGCAGTTGCACGGGATTGAGATCACACGCCACCACAATATGGCGGCCCGCCAGCCGCAAGGCCGTATCGCCGGCCGAGGCGATGCAGAAGACGCGCTCCGCAGCGGCGAAAGCAGCGCACTCGATCTCGACGTCTTCATACATCTGGCCGAAGAGCAGACGGAAAGGCGCTACCCGCCATCCTCGCGGCGCCCCCGAAGACGAGCCGGGAGGCGCATGGAAAGCACCTTGCTCCCAGGCTGTCATCGGTATCTCTGGAGTGGCTTTTGTCACCATCGTCGTCTCTCGTGTTTATCTCCCGGACCATGCTCCGCCCATCCAGACGAGCAGCAGAAAGGCGATGTTCTTGATCACCATGCCCGCCGGATCATGAATGAGATGCCGCGCCCAGAAAATTCCATTGGCATTGAGCGCCAGTAGCAGTGCGGCCTGCGTGAGCGCACAAGCCGCCGGAGCATCTCCGCTCAGCACCCACAAGGCGAGGGACATTTCCACCAGCCCCAGGAGGCGCAACAGCAACACGGCCCGCTCGGCGGTGCAGCCGGGCAGCTCAATCATCATGGCAAATTGCGAGGGCATGCGCCCCAGCAGCTTGCACCAGAGGCCTTCGTAGGCCCACACGGCTGCAATGCTGACATGCATCAGCGCTAATGTGGGCATGGGCAACAAGGGCAGCATCAGGCGCGGCTCTCCTGCCGCTCGCAAGTGCGCTTATTTTGGGTTTGCATGCTGGCCAGAATGTGCCGGTGCAACTGCGTGAGAAAGTGCTTCTCCAACGGCTGCCATAGCCAGCGTGGGTGCATGCGGGACTCGTAATGGGTCGCCAGCGTCACGCGGCAGCCCCCGGACCGCGGCAGCCATCGAGAGCGCGCAGGGGCCAGCGCAGGGGCGCCGGTGCTTCCTCACAAAACACGATGCGCTGCCATGCCTCCGGCTGTTCCTCCGTGAGCAGGCTCTCGGTTTCGACCAGCTCTGTCGCGGTGCGCCCCGCAAAGACGCGGGCCATACGGTTGCGCCAACCGATGCCCGGCACGGGAGCAGGCGTCATCTGAGGCGGTGCTGCCGATGGCGAGGAAGCATCTTCGCGCAGTGTCTGGTGCAGGGTCATGGCCGTTCCTGCCTGGAGGGCCGGCTCCTGAGTCAGGAGAGCGGGTTGCCATCAGGTGTAGGCCCAACTTGCCACGGTACGATCCGTAGAGATGTGACACGGGTCACGGAAGCGGGTGCTGTGACACAAACTTCATTTGTGACGGCGAAAGACGAAAATATCAGAATGGGAGGAGAAGGTATGGTGCGCCCGGAGAGATTCGAACTCCCGACCTAATGCTCCGGAGGCATTCGCTCTATCCAGCTGAGCTACGGGCGCGCTCTTTCAGCATACTACGGGTCGCGGATGCCGGTCAGCCGGAAGCTGGCTGAGGCAGAAAGCAATCGAGCCGTGGAGGGAGATGCTGTCATGCGCCGTAAGATCCGTTCTGACGCGGTGGCTCGCTCCGAAATCCAAGCCTTTCTGCTACACTTTAGAAAGCTTGTGGCATACCGAGGGCCCAATACCAGGGCGGCCGTCGCACAGGTTCCTCACCAACAAAATCGGGGAGTGGCTCAGCCTGGTAGAGCACCTGGTTCGGGACCAGGGGGTCGGAGGTTCAAATCCTCTCTCCCCGACCATTTGAGATTGCAAACGCGGCCCATCGGTCGCGTTTTGTCTTTTGTGCCGATTCGACCGATTCTCGCTATTTACATTCAGGCTTTGGAAACGCAGCATGCGCCAGCGGTCCTCTGCTTCCGCTCTAAATAGCGATGCCGCTTCTCGTTTGAGAGAAGCGGCATCGGGTGGATGGCTGAGGAATGAACCGGCTTAGTGCAGATCCACCGTCGCATGCAGGGGTGTAGCTGCCGAGGAGGGCCCGGCGTAGACATGGTAGGTGCCGGGCAGCAGCTTCCAGCCGGTCTTCTGCACGTCGTAGACCTTGAGCATCTGCTCAGGAATTGTGACGCTGACGGTCTTCGACTGGCCGGGCTCGAGCTTTACACGGTCCCAGCCCACAAGGCGGCGGTAGTGTTCGCCGGACGCCGCGGGCAGTGACGCGTAGACCTGGGCAATCTCAGTGCCGGCGCGGTTGCCCGTGTTCTTCACGGTGAAGGTGGCGACCGGCTGGTTGCCGCTGTTCTCCACTTTGAGGCCCGAGTAGGAATAGGTGGTGTAGGAAAGGCCGAAGCCGAAGGGGAACAGCACCGGCTTGTGCTCGGCCTGATACCACTTGTAGCCCACCTTTGCGCCCTCAAAGTAGTCCACCGAGTAGGTGGAGGCAACGTCTGTCTTGCCATTCACCGCACCGGTGCCCTGCCCCTTGTCGCGGGTCGGCAGCGGAGGAATGACCGGGCGAGGAAGCTCCTGCTCGTTGAGCGGGAAGGTAATCGCCAGCTTGGCCGAGGGATTGACCTTGCCTGTCAGCACGGCGGCCAGAGCCCGCTGTCCGCTGCTGCCGGCATACCATGCGTCCACGATGCCCTGTACCTTGCTGATCCACGGCATGGTGACCGCACTGCCGTTTTCGAGCACCACAATGGTGTGCGGATTGGCCGCTGCCACGCGCTCGATCAGCTCATTCTGATTGCCCGGCAGCGAGAGGTTTGGCAGGTCCATGCCCTCGGACTCCCACTGATGGGCAAAGACAATCGCTACATCAGCGCTGCTGGCCAGCTTTGCAGCCGAGTCAAGATCGGTGCCCGGATCGTAGTTGATCTGCGTGCCCGGCATCGCCTTGCGCAAAGCCTTCAGAGGCGAGGTCGGGAACCAGATATGCGCCTGCCAGTAGGTGAAGCGGCGTCCTGGAGGAGCAATGGCGTTGCCGCCCGGGGGATCAACCTGCGCGGAACCGCCGCCAGAGAGCATGGCGATGTCGGCGTGACCGCCGATGAGCGCAATCTTGTGTACGCGCGCGCTGTTCAGCGGCAGAATGTGGTCGTCATTTTTGAGCAGAACGATGCTCTTCTCTTCCACCTTTTGCGCGACGTGGAAGCCCTTCATGACATTCACAACGCTCTTTTGAATCGGGTGATCGACCACACCGGAGACGAACTCGGCGTAGAGCACGCGGCGCGCGCTGTCGTTGATATCCGCCATGGGAACCTGGCCGTCTTCGACTGCCTGCTTGAGCTTGGCGCCGAAGTAGGTATCCATGGGCTCTTCATTATCAAGCCCGGCCTTGATGGCCTTGACGGTGCTGTGCGTGCCGCCCCAATCTGACAGCACAAAGCCCTTGAAGCCCCATGCATCCTTGAGGGTGTCGCGCAGCAGATATTTGTTTTCGCACGCAAAGTCGCCATTCACACGGTTGTAGGAGCACATGACGGCGCCGGGGTGCGCAATGCCGATCGCGATATGGAAGGCGAGCAAATCGCTCTCCTGCATGCCCTTCTTCGAGATGATCGCGTTGACGATGTTGCGGCCCGTCTCCTGATCGTTCATGGCGTAGTGCTTGATGTCGCCAATCACATGCTGAGCCTGCTCGCACTTCATCAGGTTGCCGACCATGGTGCCGGCCAGCAGCGGATCTTCGCCTGCATACTCGAAGTCGCGTCCGTCGCGCGGGTCGCGGGTCAGATCGACGCCGCCACCGAGCGTCATGTCATAGCCCTGCGCGCGCAGCTCGCTGCCGATCACGCCGCCGTACTGGCAGGCTAGTTGAGGATCCCAGCTCGCAGCCAGGCCGAGATCAGAAGGCAGCGCCGTCGAGTAACGGCCATTTGCGCCGCTGCCCCGCACGCCGTAAGCCGCGTCTGACATCACGATGGGAGGAATGCCGAGCCGAGGCACGCCCGGCACATACCCGGCGCCGCCGTTGGCAAAGCGCGTGAGCGGCATCTGCCAGTTGGGCACACCAGCCATGCCGTTGCCGTGCAGCAGCGCAAGTTTTTCATCGAGCGTCATCTGCTGCAGAGCCAGGCCGGCGCGCTGGCTGGCCGAGAGCGATGGATTCATCCAGGGACCTGCCGGCTTGGGCGACGGAGCCTGGCCGAAGGCGCTGGACATCATCAACGGCAACACCGCCGTGACCGCCAGAGCCTGCCATAGAAGTTTTTTACATGCGAGCATACGGTTCTGCATCTTCCCCTCAAGTGAGTTCGGGTCCACGCAGAAGTCTGCTGCGGCTTGCAGTGTGAAAGGCAAACAACATCTTCTTACCGGGTGGTCCCGTGATCATTACTGCGATTCCGGTCGTGGGCCGGAACCTGCAGTCAATCGATTAACCATTAAAGCGAATCGAGCGGACAAAAGCTATTATGAATTATTCACAACGCCGCCTTCTTCGTCTGCTATTCACCACAATTCGGCCTTAGTCTTCCTCCAAAGCGAGGCGCGGCATACCTTTAAGGCCAGGCCGAACCCTCTTTTCGAATACGGGCGTCTACATAAATCATCATCAAGCCGATGCTGTAGACAGGCACACTGACCAGCGTCAGCACAAATCCAGTGACCAGTTCATATACCCCCGCCGCAAGCGGCAGATGTCCAGGCAGATGCGGAAAAGCCTCAAAGACGGGCACTGAGGCAGCAAAGCGACATATCAGGCTCAACACGTAGACCAGCAGAACCAGCAGGAATATCTTGAGCCGGAGCCCCACAGAGAGGGAGACGCTCCGCCGGATGGAGGCCAGGATTCCTACCTGCTCGACTACGCAGATGGTCATGCACAGCGCATAGCGGCACAAAAGCCAGATACAGGCTGGAAGCGCCACCAGATAAATCAGCAGCAGCCATGGCCCGGCAGCCGCGTCCGGCGCTGCCCATATCTGCCACGCGGCAAATACCACGAGCACGGCCAAAAGCGGCCACGTCATCGCCAAGGCCGCCGCCGCGCTCAAACGCAGATAACAAAACGTGCGTGGCCACACCTGCCGGTATGAGGCTGCCATTCCGATCTGCTTGCCCCGCAGCAGGGCTGCCGTTGCAGAGGTTATCGCAGCCAATGGAAGGGCATACGCCAGCAGCGCCACATACACACCCAGCAGTGAGCAGCCCCCCTGCCAAACCGCAGCCGCTGCCGAGACGGAAAACCCGGGTGGCCACGCGCGCTCACCAAACTGCAGCCATGCAGCCCACGCCGTACACCCCAGTGCCGCAGGCACGGCAAGCGCGACGAAGACACGAAGGTGCGCCCGATAGATATGAAAGGTACGCTCCAGCACCTCCGCAGCCGTCAGTGGACGCCATTCCAGTTCCATTCCGTCACCCGCAGCAAAACAAATGCGCCTCAGCGTAACACATGCATGGGCGCGGCACGGCGCGACCGGGCGCGGCCAGGATCCTGCAAAAATGAGAAGGCTCGTGCCGCGAAGTTGCCAGCAGCACGAGCCCTTGGATGGTGTCTTGAAGCCAGTCTAGAAATCTTCGTGAAACGCCACTTCGCCAGCCACAGCGGTCTGATAGGCCGAGACGCGGCGCTCAAAGAAGTTGGTCAGCTCCTGCACGTCCTGCAGTTCCATGAAGGAGAAGGGATTCTTCACGCCAAAGGCCGGCGCAATGCCGAGGCGCTGCAGGCGCGAGTCCGCCACATAGCCGAGATACTGGCGCATGTCGCGCACGGAAAGCCCTGCCACGCCGCCGCTCAACAGGTCCTCAGCAAATTGCGTCTCGGCATCGACAGCCTCGTGCAGCATCTGCACAATGTCGGCCTCCAGTTGCGCGTCCCACAGATCAGGCTCCTGGCTGCGGACCACGTTCACCACTTCAAAGGCAAACTCAAGGTGGCAACTCTCATCGCGAAAAACCCAGTTGGTGCCTGACGCCAGCCCGTGCAGCAGGCCTTTGGAGCGCAGAAAGTACACATAAGCAAAGGCCGCGAAGAAGAAGAGCCCTTCAATGCAAGCCGCAAAGCAGATCAGGTTGAGCAGAAACTGCCTGCGATGCTCGCGCGTCTTCAACTCGTCGAGTTGCTGAATTGAGTCCATCCACTTCATGCAGAAGTCCGCCTTCTTTGAAATGGAAGGAATGTTTTCGACCGCCGCAAAGGCCGCCGCGCGCGCATCAGGATCAGGCACATAATTGTCGAGCAGCGTGAGGTAGAACTGCACGTGCACGGCCTCTTCATACAACTGCCGTGACAAGTAAAGGCGGGCCTCGGGCGAATTGATGTGCTTGTAGAGATTGAGCACGAGGTTATTCGAGACAATCGAGTCGCCGGTGGCAAAAAACGCCACCAGCCGCTGAATCAAGTGCACTTCGGCCGGGCTCAGCCGCTGCTTCAGGTCCACCAGATCGGTCTGGAAATCCACTTCTTCCACCGTCCAGGTGTTCTTGATGCCATCGCGAAACATATCGTAGAAAACCGGATAACGCATCGGGCGCAAGGTCAGGCAGAGGCCCGGATCAAGAATTGCTTCTGGCGCTTGTACAGAGGACATTACCAACTCCTTTTACTGGCAGGCTTCGCAGGAGCCTGGATTTTCAAGAGAACACGCCACAGCGGCTGTGGCATTCCTGGCGCTGGCCACCGTGGTCTTTGCAATGCGGGTCGCCGGACGCGAGCGCAGATAGTAGGTTGTCTTCAGGCCGCTCTTCCACGCGTACATATACATCGAGCTGAGGCGGCCGATGTTGGGCGACTCGGCAAAGAGATTCAGCGACTGGCTCTGGTCAATGAAGGGGCTGCGCTCGCGGGCCAGATCGATGATGGCACGCATCGGCAACTCCCAGACGGTGCGGTAAATCTGCTTCAGGTCGTCAGGAATTTCATCGATGCCCTGCACCGAGCCCTCGCCCAGCTTGAGGCGCATGCGCAGTTCCTCGTTCCACAGGCCGCGCTCCTTGAGGTCTGTCACCAGGTAGCGATTCACCTGCAGGAACTCGCCCGAGAGCGTCTCGCGCTTGAAGAGGTTCGACACCTGCGGCTCCGTGCACTCGTAGCAGCCCACGATAGAGGCAATCGTCGCCGTGGGCGCAATGGCGATCAGCAGCGAGTTGCGCACGCCATGCTGCTGAATGCGCGCGCGCAGCGTGTTCCAGCGCGCTTCATCGGCAGGCTTCACGCCCCACAGATCAAACTGCAGTTGCCCGGCCGCCAGACGCGTCTCCGCAAAGGCAGGATGCGCGCCCTGCTTCTCGGCCAGTTCGCAGGAGGCGGTGAGCGCGTGATAGTAGATCTCCTCTTGAATGCGCGTGGAAAGCTGCTGTGCCTCGGGCGAGTCAAAGGGCATCCGCAACTGGAAGAACACGTCCTGCAGGCCCATCAACCCAAGGCCCACCGGCCGCCAGCGGGAATTTGCGCTCGCTGCCTGATGCACGGGGTAGTAGTTGATGTCGATGACGCGATCAAGCATCGGCACGGCCACGCGCACCGTTTCGGCCAGCTTCTCAAAGTCAAAAGCGCCATTGGCCACATGCCGCGCCAGATTGATGGAGCCGAGGTTGCACACCGCCGTCTCGTCGCGCGAGGTCACTTCAGTGATCTCAGTGCAGAGGTTGGAGAGATGCACGACATTGCCCGGCTTGCCGGTCTGGTTGCACTTCAGGTTGCAGGCATCCTTGAAGGTCATCCAGCCGTTGCCGGTCTCGGCCAGGCTGCGCATCATGCGCGCATAGAGGTCGCGCGCCTTGATCTGGCGGGCGTAGAGCTGCTCGGCCTCGGCCTTTTCATAGGCCGCGTCAAACTCCGCACCATACAGATCAGGCAACTGCGGCACCACCTTGGGATCAAACAGCGACCACATGCCGTCTTCTTCGACGCGCCGCATGAAGAGGTCGGGAATCCAGTTTGCAAGATTCAGATTGTAGGTGCGGCGCGAAAGGTCGCCCGTGTTCTCGCGCAGCTCCAGAAACTGCTCCACGTCGGCATGCCACGGCTCCAGATACACGCAGCAGGCGCCCTTGCGCTTGCCCCCCTGGTTGACCGCGGCCACGGAGCTGTCAAGCGTGCGCAGCCAAGGCACAATGCCATTCGACAAGCCGTTGGTGGCGCGAATCAGCGACCCCTCGGAGCGCACGCGGTGAAAGGCCAGCCCGATGCCGCCGGAGAACTTCGACAGCAGCGCCACATCTTTGTAAGTGTCGTAGATTGATTCGAGCGAGTCAGACGGCGAATCATGCAGATAGCACGACGACATCTGCGGATGCTTGGTGCCGGAGTTGAACAGCGTGGGCGAACTCGGCATGTAGTCATGCGAGGCGATCAGCCGGTAGAACTCGATGGCCTCATGCGGCGTGCCCGCGAGCCCGCAGGCCACACGCAAAAAGAAGTACTGCGGCGTCTCAATCACCTTGCGCGAGAGTGGGTCGCGCAGCAGATAGCGGTCATAGACCGTGCGCAGGCCAAAGAACTCAAAGCGGTCAGAGAGCTGCTCGTCAATCGCGTAGTTCAGCTTGCGCGCGTGCGTGCGCACAAACTCGGCCGTGGCCGCATTTACCACGCCTTCCTGATGTGCATATTCAATAGACTGCGAGAACGAGTGCAGGTTCTGCCCCGCGACCTCTTTGAGAATGGTGCCCAGCAGCAGCCGCGCCGCGAGCTTGGAGTACTGCGGCTCCTCGGCAATCAGCGAGGCTGCCGTATCGATAGAAATCGCATCCAGCTCGCGCGTCGTGGCTCCGTCATAGAGGCCGCCAATCGTTTTGCTGGCTACGCGAATGGCGTCCACCTGCGACAGCCCGGCGCTGCATCGCTGCACGGCACGCACAATCTTGTTCACGTCCACGGGCTCAAGCTCGCCGTTGCGCTTGCGAACGTGCATCACGGGAATTTCTTCCTTGGCCGGGAAACCGGGCAGGGTGCCCGATACGCTGGGGTGGGTGGTCGCCATCACTGCTCTCCTTCGTCTCCGCGCGACAAAAGAAGGAAGCGACAGCGCATGCCCGTCATGCGGGCACTTCACACCACTGCCACATCCTCTCCCCTCGGAGATTCCGCGAATGTCTTCGTGGCAGGTCTTCGGACTCGCAGGCTGCCTATTTGCTCCCGCTTCCCAGCCCATGCCCGGGCCAGTGCTTACCCTTGGAGCTTTCGTTCCTGCTTACCGCTGCGGGGCAGTTCCGGAGTCACACCGGATTCCCTTTTCGGCCGGATTTTACCGTCCGGCACCGCGAAGTAAAACCACCGTATCAGGCACATCCAGGCGAGTCAAACGCTAAATATTGTGGTGCATGTGTAAATGTGGAAGCGCCTGTGAGAATCGCGTCCATGCGCTTTCAGTGCCGCAGTTTGCGCAAAATGTGCCGCGCAGCCAAGGCTTCATGCAGAGCGCCGCAGCTTCGGCTGTGTACCATGGCGAAAGCATTGCCCCGCATGACTTATTCGCTGCATCTGCGCCGCATTTTTTTTGCACTTGCCCTCACGCTGAGCGTCTGTGCCGCTCACGCGCTTGACCCGCGCGTGCCGCTGCGGCAGGATGGCGCGCAGGTCTGGCAGACCGAGAGCGGGTTGCCGCAGAATACTGTCCACTCGATTTTGCAGACGCGTGACGGCTTTCTGTGGGCTGCCACTGAAGGAGGGCTGGTGCGCTTTGATGGCGAGCAGTTCACCACCTTCACCAGCCGGAAGAATAAAGGCCTGCCGAGTGATCTCATCTATCACCTGATGCAAAGCCGAGACAGGCACCTGATGCAGAGCAGCGACGGCTCACTCTCAAATACCCTCTGGATCAGCACGGCTGCCGGAGTTGCTCGCGAGCGCAACGGGCACTTTCACTCCTGGCCCACCGGTGAGACCTACGCCACTTTTCAAGACAGCGCCGGAAATATCTGGGCATTGACGGCTTCCGGCATTGAGCGCTTCACCGAGGGCCGCTTCGTGCTGGCCACCGAGGCCACACTCACCGAAGCCAGCAGCATGCTGCAAATGCCGGATGGCACGCTCTGGGTCAGCAGCAGCGAGGGGCTGTTGCGCGCTGCCGGCGATTCCGGCCATTTTGTGGCGCTGGGCGTGCGTGGCCCCGTGCAAGCGATGACGCCAGGCCCCAGCCACACGCTCTGGGCCGGAACCCCCACGGGCGTGGAAGTATGCACGGCAAAAGACTGCAGCACGCTGCACGCATCCGGCTTACCGAGTCCGCTTTTCGTCTCTGCGCTCGCACCTTCGAGGGCTTCGCCAGATAGTATGTGGGTCGGCACGGATGAAGGCCTCTTCCTTATGAGCCACCATCATGCGCACCGCTACGGAGTAAAAGATGGCCTGCCCTCGGACGAGATCAATTTGCTCTTTCATGATCGAGAGGGCGCACTATGGATCGGCACCAACCGCGGCCTAGCGCGCTTTGCCAACGGCAAGATGGAGTCGCTGCCGGGCCGAAGCGAAGTGGCCGGGAACATCGTGCTCTCAGCTTATGAAGACCGCGAAGGCGATCTGTGGCTTGGCTTTGAGTCCAATGGACTCGGCGTGCTGCGCAGTCTCGCCTTCACCAGCATTACTGCGCGCGATGGCCTGGCCGGCAATTATGTGCTCTCGGTCACGCAGGACACCCGGGGAACCCTGTGGGCCGGCACCAACGGAGCCGGGCTCAGCGGCGACCGTGACGGTCACTTCACCACGCTCACCACGGCACAGGGCCTGTCGAGCAACATCGTCATGGCGCTTGCGCCGGGCCGCGACGGCACCCTCTGGGCCGGCACTCCTGATGGGCTGGATGAGATTCGTAACCACCACGTGCGCATTTACACTTCTGCCGATGGTTTGCCCGATGACTTCGTACGCTCGCTCTTCGTCGATGCTGCGGGTTCGCTCTGGATCGGCACCCGCCGCGGACTCACGCATTACCAAGGCGAACACTTCACCACGTATACCGATCTGGACGGCCTTGGCGGCAACCTGATCGGCGCCATGCTCGAAGACCGCCGCGACCATGCGCTATGGGTCGCTACGCTGGGCGGTCTCTCCCGGCTGCGCGACGGAGAATTCCAGAACTTCACGACCGCCGATGGACTCTCCAGCAACATTGTCACCGCGCTTTACCAGGATGCACAGGGAACTATCTGGATCGCGACCAAAGGCGGCGGCCTCGACCGCTATCAGAGCGGGCATTTCACCAGCATCTCCTCCAAAGCCACGGGTTTGCCCGAGAGCATTTACGGCATTCTTGGCGACACGCGCGGCTATCTGTGGCTCAGCTCGACGCATGGCATTGATCGCGTCAGCGAGGACGCGCTCAACCGCTTCGCCGCGCACCAGATCCGCACCCTGCCGATCGCCACCTTTGGAGCGTCAGACGGCATGGGCATCAGCGAGTGCAGCAGCGGCGGACATCCCGCAGCGTGGCGCGCCGCAGACGGAACCCTCTGGTTTGCGACTCTCAAGGGGCTGGCCACCGTGAATCCCGCACACATGGCCATGGATCGCGTGCCACCGCTGGTCGCGCTCGAGAGTGTGCGCATCGATGACGCGCCAATGCCGCTCGCTGCGGATCTGCGAGTGCCGCCGGGCCGCACGCGCGTGGCCTTCCACTACGCAGGCCTCAGCTTTGCCGCGCCGCAAAAGGTGCGCTACCGCTATCAGCTCAGCGGCTTTGACCCCCACTGGATCAACGCCGGCAATCAGCGCACCGCCTACTACACCAACCTGCCGCCGGGGCGTTACACCTTTCGCGTGCTGGCCTCAAATCAGGATGGCCTCTGGTCGCAGAACGCCGCCGTAATCGCGATCACCGTGGAGCCGCAGGTTTACCAGACATGGTGGTTCCGCCTGTTGCTGGTGCTCGGCGTGGCTTTGCTGATCCTGCTCGAATATCGCCGTCGCGTGCGCCGTGTGCGCTCAGAGTTTCAGGCCGTGTTGCGTGAGCGCACCCGCATCGCGCGCGAAATTCACGACACGCTGGCCCAGGGATTCGCCGCAGTCTCGGTGCAGCTCGAGGTGGTTTCGCGCCTGCTGCCCAACGCCACCGAGGGTGCGCGTCACGCCCTCGATACCGCGCGCTCGCTGGCACGCAGCAGCCTGCAGGATGCCCGTACCTCCATCTGGGACCTGCGCTCACAGAGCAGCGAGCAGGAAGACCTCGCCACGCGCCTGCGCAAACTGGCCGATCACCTTTGCGCGCCCGCTGGCATCAAGGCGCAGATGGAGGTCAATGGCGCCTACCGCCCGCTGGCCCCGGAAGTGGAAACCGAGCTGACGCGCATCACGCAGGAAGCCATCGTCAACGCCGTCCGTCACTCTGAAACGGCCACCATAACTCTGCGTCTCAGCTTTCAGGATCGGCAGATTGAGCTCTCTGTGCGGGATAATGGCAAAGGATTCTCCGGCGCACCGCCTGTGGCACGTCCCGGTCACTATGGCATTACGGGGATGCACGAGCGCGCCGAGCGCATCGGCGGCAATCTGGCCATCGAGAGCCACCCCGGCGAAGGCACCGAGGTATATCTCACGCTGCCTTTGAAAAAAGACGGAGGGGAAAAATGACGGATAACACCATCCAAAGCGCAACCATCCGCATTCTTGTCGTGGATGACCATCACATCGTCCGTCAGGGACTGGTCGCACTGCTGAACACCATGCCCGGCCTTGAAGTGATTGCCGAGGCCGGCGACGGCGTCGAGGCCATCGCGCTCTATCGCGAACATCAACCCGACATCACCATCATGGACCTGCGACTGCCGCGGATGAACGGCGTCGAGGCCATCACGCGCATTCGGGAGGAATCTCCGGGCGCTCGGATTGTGGTGCTCACCACCTTCGACGGCGATGAAGATATCTATCGCGCGCTGCAGGCAGGTGCCCGAGGCTACCTGCTTAAGGGCATGGACGCCGACGACCTCACGGCCGCCATCCGCTCGGTGCATGCGGGCAAATCACGCATTCCCACGGTGGTGGCCGAGCGCCTTGCCGAACGCATGAGCGGCTCTGAACTGACGGCCCGCGAGCTCGACGTGCTGCGCCTCATTGTGCAGGGGCGCAGCAACCGTGAAATCGCGGCGGATCTGCACATCTCAGAAGCCACCGTGAAAACCCACATCAACAACCTGCTCAGCAAGCTGGGCGTGAGCGACCGCACGCAGGCAGCCACCACGGCGCTGCAACGCGGCCTCGTGCATCTGGAGTAGTACTCAAAAGAGGCTTGATGCGAATTCTTCGTCCCTTGCTCGTCTTCGCTGTTTGTGTCCCGCTCTTTGCGCTGCCCCCTGCAATCGCCTGGGCCGTGCCCCGCGCTTTCGCCCAGTCCTCGCCAGCCGAGGCTGCTGCGTGGCACGCCGCAAACCGCAGTGAGCTGCAAACTTACCTGCCCGCTCGCGCGCCGGTTGTGACCGAGCGCATTGAAACAGAGATGCCTGCGGCCTCAGGCATCATCAATAACCAAGACCAGTTCATCGGCGGCGTCGTGCTCATCACCGCCGGCTATTCGGCAGACGGCAAATACTCGCACTACTTTGTGACTCAGGTGCCTCTGGAACTTGGCCCAGCCAGCCATCCTGTCAAGCTCGCGCCCGGCAATTATCTGATTGGCTATGTACGCCAGGATGCGGCGCTTGAGATTCGCATCTATCAGGCCGCCAGCGGCCAGCCGGAGGGCGACGTGAAAGCCGTGCTCGACCCCACCATTCACGGCGTGACGGCCTTCCGCATCTGGCCGCCATCGATGCACCGGCTCATCCAGATCGGCCGCTTTACCTTCCCCTACCGCATTCTGAAGTAAGGGTCAGCCGAAATAAACATCACACAGTTACATATAGAAGCTGGCGGGAAAGCTATCCTTTTGGGCGCCCCGGGTCCGTGTGTCCGGACCCGGGTAGAATCCCCTACCGCATGCCGTCAAGCAGCGAGCCCACGATGCCGCCCACTACACCGGCTTCCGCCACCTGACGGTTCTCGCCCTGCGGCAGATATTCCATGAGCGCGTGCGCCAGATTTGCCAGCGGAAGCGTCTGCAGCCACACACGGCCAGGGCCGGTGAGCGCCGCCAGAAAGATGCCGTCGCCGCCAAAGATCATGTTTTTGATGCCGGGCACGCGTGTGATCTGGAACGACACGCTGTTCTCAAACGCGCCCACATGGCCCGGATGCACCCGCAGCGTCTCGCCGGGCCGCAGGTCTTTCACGACCACTTCGCCAGAAAGCTCGAGCCACGCGACGCCGTTGCCGCCTACCTTCTGCAGCAGAAATCCGTCGCCGCCAAAGATGCCCGCGCCGAGCGACTGCTGAAAGCCCACGCCCAGGGTGATCTGTTCGGTCGCGCACAAAAATCCATGACGATGAATAAAGAACTCGCGGCCTTGTCCGACTTCCACCGGAACAATGTGCCCCGGCACCTTGGTGGCAAAGGCAACCTCGCCCGGAGCGCCGATGGCGCGATACTCCGTCATGAACAGCGATCCGCCGCCGGCCATGCGCTTGATGGCGCCAAAGATTCCGCCGCCGCCGCCCATCTGCGTATGCGTGCGCATCTGAATGGGCGCGGTCATCCACGACAGCTCGCCGGACTCGGAGATGATGACCTCGTTCGGTTCAAGAAGAAACTCAATGGCGGGCATCGTCGTGCCCAGAATGCGGTTTTGCATGCAGCGCTCCTTATCGCTAGGAGTATATCTCCGTCCCATTACTACGGAATTCGCCAGCCTGCGGTTCCCTCGTTCAGCCCATGGCCTCCTTGACTCCCTTGCTCACCAGCCAGCGGTTCATGGGGGCCGTCGTCAGGAATCCACACACCATGGCAATCTGCATCATCAGCCAATATTGCGGTTCGAGCGGCGTGAGATGCGGAGAGGGGAATAGCACAAAATATGAGATCGCCATCCAGCCATACATGCCTACCTGAAAGGCCGCAATCGAGAGCGTATCGGCCTTGATCGCCTCAGCGAGGGCCTGGCCCACCGGCAAGTGCCGCATCGGCTGAATGGAGAAGTACTGAAAGGCAATTCCCAGCAGCCACGCACCGCAGAAGTCGATGACGTATTTGGTCAGCAAGTCGCTGCCAAAGAGCGTGAGCCCGGCAAAGAAGACGCCAAAGTCGCACACCACGTCGGCTAATGTGCACCCGGCACCGCAATGGCTGGCCGCCATCGCAATTTGTTGCCAGGTTGGATTGCGGCGCGCCATCTTCATGTCATCGCCATGTGCTTCTCCGCTGCTGCCGGGGCTCATCTCATGATGGTGCCGGTGGCCGCTCTTGTTTCTGCCGAAGCTGAAATACCCCCAGAGCGCAAAGACGCTCAGGTAGAGCGTGGTGATGGGCCACACCAGGTTCATCACGCCCATCTTTTGCGGATGCCGCACCTCATCCACCGCAATGATCAGCGCACAGACGAAGGCAATGCCGAGCGAAATCCACGCAATCTCCATCAGCATGCAGTTTTCCTTTCCTGTGGTTGTGATGCACCAGAGCGCGTCTCAAAGCCTGCCCCGAAAGCCTGCAAAGAAAGGAGCGGACGGGGAATTCCCCGTCCGCTCTCTGTGAAGAGTGCAAATCGCAGCTAGCGCCGCGCGTTGATCACCTTGCCGCCCTGCGCTCGTTTTCTTGCGGCGCGCTTTGCGGCCAACTCCTTCATTTCGCGGCCCATGCCGGTGCTGTTCATCACCCACTGCTGGCCCACGCCGAGAATGTTGCCGCCGGCCCAGTAAAGTGCCACGCCTGAGCCGATGTGCAACATCATGAAGCCGAAGAAGGCCGGCATCATGAAGGCCATCATGCGCTGCTGCGCCGGGTCCACACCGGGCGACGGCGTAAAGAACTGCACCAGGAACATCGACACCACCACGAAGATGGGCAGGATGTAATACGGATCGGGCGCCGAAAGATCGGGCAGCCACATCCAGTGCGCATGCCGCAAGGCAATCGTGACCTCAAGCATGCGGTAGAAACCGATCAGCAGGGGGTACTGCAGGAGCATCGGCAGGCAGCCGGCGAACATGTTGATGCCTTCCCGCTTCTGCAGGTCCATCATCTCCTTGTTCATTTCCTGCTTGCGCGGATCGGTCGCCTTGTACTTGGCATACTTGGCCTTGATGGCGTCCATCTGCGGCTGAATGCGCATCATGGCCAGCGACTTCTTCATCATGGTCACGCGGGTCGGCATCATGGCCGCATTCAAGATCAGCGTGAGCAGCAGAATCGCCCAGCCCCAGTTTGGAATGCCGTGATTATGGAAGAACTGCAGCACCAGGAACATCGGCTTCGCGATCCAGCCCCAGAAGCCGTAATGCACAATGCCTTCGAGATTGAAGTGGTACGCCGTGTGAATCGACTTCAGCACATCGAGCGCCTTGGGCCCCACAAACAGGCGGTCATGCACCTCGCCGGTTGTGCTGCCCACGGCCGCGCCCAGCACCGGCACCTGATCCATCTTTGAGGTTTTCGGATGAGCGGGATCGCGCGGCAGTTCGAGCGCATGATGCAACGTGACCATCAGCGCATTGTCGGGGTTCGGCGGCAGAAAGATGCTCGCGAAGTAAAGATCGCTGACGCCCGCATAATCGAGCGGCCCCTGCACGGTGTCGCCGCCGGAGACCTTCTTCGGCTCAATCTGCTTGACGTCCGGGCCGCCCGCTATGTGAAAGCCCGTCTTCGCGCCAATTTCCTGGTCAATCTGCGCGTTCTGGTACTGCGGCAGAGTCTCCTGATCGCCAAAGCCGGAGGGCCACGCCAGCAGCGCGGTGACTGGGGCGCCATTGCGCGTCACCTTCACGTCTGTCTCAAGCACATAGCTCTTTTCAAAACGGAAGGTCTTCTCCACCGTCAGGCCGTTGGCCGCATACCGGAAGGTCAGGGTTGCCGGCGCCTGAATGGTTCCCGTAGCCGATGGCACGTACATCGCCTGATTGAGTTGCTGCGTCAGGGCCGCATCGTAGGTGTAAAGCGACAGGGGATAGCCGAACTGCTGGGCCGCCTTGTCGTTGACCATGTCGAGCGGGCGATTCTGTGCGTCATTGGTGTACTTCTTGAGAATCCACGACTTCGCCACACCACCGCGGTTGGTGAAGGTCACGCGATAGAGGGGGCTCTCGATGGTCGTGGTCGTCTCGGCCGCGGCCTGCACGGCCGGTGTGGTAGCGGCTGCAGTTGGAGTCGCGCTGCCCGAAGCCGCAGGGCTGGGTGTGGCCGCCTGGGCCGGGCTGCTGCTTGCCGTGGTGCTCTTCTGCGCGGCCGGCGCGTGCTTGCCACTGGGCGGAGCGGGGGGCGCATTCTTTGAGCGGAAATACTGCAGCCCAAGGAAGATGGCAAGAAAGATGACGGCATAGATGAGCAGCGTCCGCGAGTCCGGTCCACCGCTCTGCTGATTGGGATTTTGTATTTCTGGCAAGACTACCTTTTCCTGACTGTCGTTGGTTTCCAGTCTGACACTTCTATGTTAACGGGCATCGCGGCTTCGCGGTTCCTCGCGAGAGGCCTTTGCCTGGAAATTTGAGCCATTCGCACGCAGATGTGGGCCGCCGGGCTTTGGTTTCAGCGGCACAGGGTCAAACCCTCCCCGGCTCAACGGATGACAGCGCAGCAGCCGCCACATCGCCATGACGCCGCCTCGCGCAAGTCCCCACTCGGCCACAGCAATCGCGGCATACTCCGAACACGTGGGCTGAAAGCGGCACCCTCCGGGAGCCAGCGCGTGCAGGGTGGGCGAGACCGCGCCGCGATAGAACGCCAGTCCTGCCGCCGCCAGCCGCTCGCGCATCTTCACGGCTTTGCCTGCTTCTGGGGGGCGAGCTTGCGGGGGGGCGGCTTGCGGGCTCGCCTCGGCTGAGGTTCCCGTGGCTCGGCCAGCCGCCGATCCTGCTCAGCGCGCAGGGCGTCCACGCCTTCGCGCTCGATGCGGGCCGCAATCTTTGCAAACACTTCGGCGACTTCGCGCGAGAGCGCGGCAAACTCCATCGTCATGACGCTCTTGCGCGGATGCAGCACCACGTCCGCGCAGCCCGGCAGCAGTTGCAGATGCTCACGCACCGCCTCGCGCATGCGCCGCTTGATGCGGTTGCGCTCGACGGCCTTGCCCATCACGCGGCCGGCCGTAAGCCCCACACGCGGAATTGCCGCCAAGGAGGGCGCCAGCGGCGTGTCCGCAGGCCGCACGCGGCAAAAGTAGGTCATCGAAGCGGAGAACTGCTTGCGGCTCACCGCATACACACGTTGATAGTCAGCGTGTTTGCGCAGACGCGCCTCGCGCCAGGAGTTCATCGCATGCTGGGCCACAGGGTTCATCGCAGAGAAAAAGGCAGCCGGCTCACCGTGAGCCGCTGCCTTGGGTAGAACACAGAAACTGGCTTTGCGCACCTGATGGGGCGCAAAGGCTGGGACTAGTCGCGGTAGCCCGCGCTCACGGCAATCTTGTGACGGCCCTTGGCGCGACGGCGCGACAGAACGGCGGCGCCGTTCTTGGTCTTCATGCGGCTGCGGAATCCATGCACCTTGGCACGGCGGCGGCGGTTCGGTTGAAATGTGCGCTTCGGCATAAAACGGCGCTCCTGAATCTTTAATCTTTAAAAATCTTGCGGCCCGTGGGCCTCAGTCCGTGCCCGTGGCTACTGTGAGAAAACAGCGAATGCGGACAGGACTTGAGTATATCGCAAATCCGGCTCATCCACCAACAACACTCTGGCTCTCCGGCGTTTCCCGACGGCCGCGCCCGGCCATGCCCACTGCCTTGTACCGCACGGGCCCGAAGCACACGCTCCCGCTTGCGTCAAATCACTTAGGTGCTGCTCAAAACATGCGGAATCACTAATATTGACGCGGCTCCGCCGGTTTTCACCATGAATGGTGCAACTTGCCGGGTACCACAGATTCCCAGGCAAAACCACATTCAAAAGCACGATCTGACTGTGCTAGTATCGCCTCCGTTCAAGTTATTTTTTTCGACGCCTCGCGGCAGTCAAAAAGGGAATTCAGACCAGACGCCGAAATGTGACAGTTCGGCGCTTATCCCGGCCAGCGAAATACGCTCTCTCCGCCCGTTTCTCCACAGCCGGGCGTGGCCTGCGCATTCCTCAAAGGCCAGCTTGTGTCATTTCCTCCCCCTCCGCGGGCGTGTGGTAAGGAAACCGCATGTCATCGTTCGCAACCGCACCGGCGGCTCCACTGAACCCATGGGTTCGCATTCTGGGAGCGCTCGAGAAGAAGGTCAATCGTCAGTCGTATGACACATGGCTCAAGCCCACCCGCTTCAGTCACGTCAAAGACCGCACGCTCATTGTTCGCATTCCCACGACGGATTTCCGTTATATCGCTGATCGCTACGATGACCTGATCCACGAGGCCATCGAGAACCTGCAGCTTGAGTTCGACGAAGTCAGCTTCGTCACGCCAGAAGAAGATCCCATGCTGGCCCGTGCCCGCGAAGACGGCGGCTTTGCTCCTGCCCCGGCGCACGCGCCCAACACACCGGGCAATGCCGGCGCCCAACGGCCTGCACAGCGCCTCAACGGAGCGATGCCCCAGCAGAGCCGCTTCGACTGGTCCACCGCGGCGCAGCTCAATCCGCGCTACACGTTCGACGCCTTCGTGATTGGCTCTGGCAACCAGTTTGCACGCGCCGCGGCCGAGGCCGTGGCCGAGCGCCCCTCCAAGGCCTACAACCCGCTCTTCCTCTATGGCGGCGTCGGCATGGGCAAGACACATCTCATGCATGCCATCGGCCACGAGGTGAAGCTGCGCAACCCCAGCGCCTCCATTTGCTACGTGTCGGTGGAGAAGTTCACCAACGAGATGATCAGCTCGCTGCGCTATGACAAGATGACGACCTTCCGTGACAAGTTCCGCTCGGTCGATCTTCTGCTCATTGACGACATCCAGTTCCTCTCGCAGAAAGAGCGCACCCAGGAGGAGTTCTTCCACACCTTCAACGCGCTGCACGAGAATATGAAGCAGATCGTCATCGCCTCTGACCGCCCGCCCAAGGAGCTGCCGGAGATTGAAGACCGCCTGCGCTCGCGCTTTGAGTGGGGCCTCATCGCCGACATTCAGCCGCCCGACCTGGAAACCAAGGTTGCCATTCTGCAGAAGAAGGCCGAGAGCGAGCACGTCCTGCTGCCGACCGACGTCGCGCTCTTCATCGCTTCAAACGTACGCACCAACGTGCGCGAGCTTGAAGGCGCGCTGACGCGCCTCTTTGCCTGGTCACAGCTCAACGGCGTCGAAATCACACTCCCCACCACCCAGCAGTGTCTCAAGCAGTTCATTGACACTCAGGTGCGCAAGATTACGATTGAGGCCATTCAGCGGGCTGTTGCCGAACAGTTTGGCATGCGCGTTGCCGAGCTCAAGCAGAAGAACAACTCGCGTGCCGTCGTCGTACCCCGCCAGATCGCCATGTATCTGGCCAAGCAAATGACCGAAGCCTCGCTGCCTGAAATTGGCCGCCAGTTTGGCGGGAAGCATCACACCACGGTCATGCACTCCATTGGCAAAATCGACGAACAGCGCCGCACCGACAAAAACCTGAACAGCACTCTCAACAAGCTGCAGGAAACGCTCAACAGTTAGGGTTTGAACGCCCAGGCAGACACGCCTCAGGCGCAGCAGAGAAGCCCGCATCGTCAGAATGCGGGCTTTTTCAGCCTCAAATTGGCGCCTGTGAAGTGCCAGAATATGCGGCACTCTGCTACTTTTCGCGATAGCTCCGCTGATAGGTGCGCGTCATGCGGTCGTGCCAACCCAGCCGGTCCTCGTCAAAAAAGGACCACAGAAAACCCAGGCCCAGCGGCAGCGACGCCAGCAGCAGAGCGACCACGCGCCGGCGCATGGTCTGGCGGGTCGGGTTCTCATCGTCAAAGGTACAGAGCGCAATCTTTGCGTAGCGCATGCCCGGCGTGCCCTCGGCAAAGGTGAAGAACAGCCACTGGTACACGGCAAACAGAACCAGCAGCGCCGCTCCCGCGCCAGCCAGCGCCAGCTTGCCGGTGGGCGGATGCGGCGTGCATGCCACAAACGTAGCCACAAAGGCCAGAAAGCCCGCGCCTACCAGGCAGGCGTCCACAAGACCAGCCATCAGGCGGTCTTCGAGGCTCGCGCTGTAGATCGGCGCATCGAGCAGCAGCTCGGGCACAGACAGCGGCAGATCTTCGGCCAGGGCCGCTGCGTAGCGCGCAGGCGCGCTGTCCAGACGAATGGAGTGCCACTCCGGCAGCACCGGCTCTTCGAGCAGAGGCTCATGTGAAATCGCCTCCGGCTCCACCTCAAAGATGCGCAGTTGCGACTGCTCCTCTTCGGCGGAGCGCAGCGGTCCTTCTTCGAGCCGCGGCCGCGCCTTGCGCGAGGCCACCAGCTCGCGCGGAAACTCGATGACCCGCGCCGGCAGCGGATGCGCCGGCTCAATCGTGGCCGCCTCAATCGGGTCTTCAAAAAGCTGCAGCGCTGGCGCCGGCTCAGCTTCACGGATCGACTCGGCAGCGGGCTCCGGCCCACGCTTCGTTCCGGCGGCATAGGCTTCCGCCGGAGTGCGGGGCGCGGGCGGCAGCGACTCTTCGCGGATGCGGTACACCGGTGCGGAGGGGACTTCCTCGGCTGGCGCCGCCATCTCTTCCCATCGATTGCCTGCGGGCGGCTCTGCTTGTTCCTCAAAGGCAGTCTGCCGTTGTGCCAGACGGCTGCGATCTCCAGACTCCGCCTGCTCCCATGCCTCGGCACGATCCATCTCAAAACCCTGCAGCATGGCTTGTGCGGCGGCGTGCGCCTGATGCGCAGCCTCAGCGGCGGCGCGGGCGGCCTTGGCCGCTTCCTGCGCCAGCATCTCGCTGTAGCTCGGAGCCTTGGCATAGCGCTCGGCCACCTTGGCGGCAATGCGGCGGCCGGCACGCTCTCCGGCGGCCGGCTGCAGCGCGTCCATGCCGGGCAGCAGGTTCTGCTGCCCGCCAGGGGCGGGCACCCTGCGCGAACGATGCGCGGTCAGCTTGGCGTTGATCTCTTCTTTCCAGGCAGGCAGGCTTTGCGTTTGGCTCAAGATTTTCCTCATCCTTCCCGATTCGCGCCGGTCTCTTGCTGCTTGCGTGGGACCGGGCACGACCGGTGTTTCTGTTGTTTACGCACCAGAAGGCGACCAGCAGGATCGAAAAAGAGGATCGCGAAGGCATAGAGCGGCTTTCGCGCGGAACCCCCGCGAGCGGCGACCACTCCAACACTTCCTCACCAGAGCCGCGGCACTCCTCGCAAGGCGAAATGTTTGCACCTGCTTTGCTATGCTGGTGCTTTCCGCTGCGATGAATTTCCGCTGGTTTTGGTTTATCACGCTGTTTTCACTGTGTCATCCGCAGCTTCATGCGCAGGTGGTAACCACTCAGCTACCTCCCGCTCAAGCCGCCGCGGAAGCGCTGCCGAATGATCCTGCCCTCACGAGCTCTCTGCCCGAGGCGCATGTCGTTCCGCAAACGCCCAAGGGCACGCCGGTCACCATGCGCTGGGACCACCTGACCGTGCGCTCGCTTCCCCATGGCAACGAATATCTCCTCGACGGCCATGTGGTGCTCTACTACGGCCACTACATCCTGCATGCCGACCATGCGACTTATAGCGACGTGACCGGTGAGATTGAGGCGCACGGGCACCTCATGGTGGATGGCGGCCCGGATGACGAACACATCGTAGCCAGCCATGGCACCGTCAACATCTACCAGAACACGGCCGACTTTTTTGACGTCACCGGGTCGCTCGGTGTGCGGCACGTCACGCACAATCAGGTCGTCTTCACTTCGCTGAATCCCTACCTCATCACAGGCAAAGATGTGCGCCAGCTCGGCAAGGGCCACTACCTGGTGCTGCAGGGCACCATGACTGCCTGCCGGCTGCCCCGTCCTGACTGGCGCTTCTATGCCCGCCGCATCGAACTGGACCACGGCAAGGCACAGGCCGCCAATGCCAGTTTTCATCTCTTTGGCGTTCCACTGCTCTATGTGCCTTACGTGAAACATGAGATTGGCCACAACCGTACCAGCGGCATCCTGCTGCCCGTCGCCGGCAATAACTCCACCTACGGTGCCGTGGTGGGAGACTCGGTCTATCTCACGCTCGGACGCAGCGCCGACCTTGTTGCCGGAACACTTTATTACTCCAGCCGCGGGCCGGCGCCTTTTGCCACCTTTCGCTATCGCGGGCGCGGAGACGATTATGCCCAGGTCCGCTTTCACAGCCTGCTGGATTATCACACCGGGACCAACAATCTGGGCGGTGTCGACTTAACGGCCTCTGGCCGTTACGACCTCTCACCCTACACTCGAGCCGTCATCGATGCTGAGTACTTGAGCTCATACCTTTATCGCCTCACGTTTGAGCAGAACTATGCTGCCGCCATCAACTCTGAAGTGCAGTCGCAGCTCTACCTGCAGCATGAGCGCGATGGATTCAGACAGGCCATTCGTATCAGCCGTTATCAGAACTTTGAGAGCGTCTCCCCGGAAGGCGATGAGGTCCGCATCCTCCACCTGCCGCAAGTGGATCTCGATGCGGAAGACCATCAGATTCCCGGCCTTCCCGTGCAATACAGCTTTCACATCTCCTCCGGCGCGCTTTCGCGGTATGACTACAACCCTTTCGGCACCGCCTTTCGCACCGGCGCTGAGATTCCCCGCGTGGACATCTGGCCCGCGCTGAATCTGCCCATGCACTTTGCCGGCTGGAACTTCCGCCCTGAGTTCGGGGTGCGCGATACCTGGTATGACAAGAGCCAGCAGCCCACCGGCCTCACCCATTTCCCCATACTGGTGGGCGCGCCGATCAACCGCTTTGATGTGGAGGCGGGCTTTACTCTTCGCCCCCCCGTGGTGGGGCGCGACTTTGACCAGCGCTGGGTGCAACACCTCTTCGGCGGCGAGCTTCGCCACACGCTGTCGCCCGTGCTGCACTACAGATACGTCACCGGCATCGACAACTTTGATCGCATCCTGCGCTTTGACGATACCGAAGTGGCCAGCAACACAAATGAGCTGGAGTACGGCCTGACGCAGCACCTCTACCGGCGCACACAGAAGGCGCGGCCCTGTACTGGAGCCGCATTGCTCCATCCTGAAAAGAACTGCGGCACGCGCACCGTCGATTGGCTCACCTGGCGCATCGCGCAGAAGTACTACTTTGACTCCACCTTCGGACATGCGATCACGCGCGGCACGCCCAATCCATTGCTTGCCACGCTCGACTTCACGGGAGTGGACTTCCTCGATGCGCCGCGTCATGACTCGCCCGTGATCTCTCGCCTCAAGTGGACCGCCGAAAGCGGCAACAGTGCCGAATGGGACCTCGACTACGACACCAAGGCCGGCCGCCTGCTCTCGAGCAACGTCTACACCAGCTTTGAGCACGGCAACTATCACCTGCGCCTTGGCGATGCTTATTTGAACACTGTGACCGGTGCACCTCCCGGAACAGGTGTGCGCGCCCTGCTCCAGGCCAGCAAGCCGACGACCTACAACCAGCTCAATATCACCGGAATTTATGGCTCGCAGAGCCGCCTTGGCTTCAACACCGGAGCCAGCACCGGCTACGACCTCGAGCGCAATGGCCTGCAGTACGGCGCCGTACAGGCCACCTACAACTGGAACTGTTGCGGTTTCTCATTCGAGCTGCGGCGCTTCTCGCTGGCCAATCACCTGCGCAACGACACCGAAGAGCTCTTCAGCTTCACCCTGGCAGGATTCGGCTCCACTGGCATCCCCCACAGCGCGCGCGTCTTCTGACTTTGCCCGTATGCATATAGACGCGCTCCCGAGCTGGGCTCAAGCATCCAAAGTGGGATAATCAGAGAAGTGAATTTTCGTCCCAGAAGGTGGTCCACCCTTTGTCTCGTATCCGAATGATTCTTGCCTGCTGCGCGCTGGTGCTGCTCACCGCCGGCTGCCGCGCTCAGGCTACCGCGCAAAAGCCAGTCTCCGTGCTCAATCAGCGAATTGAAACCGCGATTCGCAACGAGCTCAATGTTCCGCCGGAGTACGACATCACCATCAGCCCGCAGGGGCCCAGCAAGATGGCCGGCTTCAACGCCATCACGGTGACTTTCTCGCTCCCCGGCCACCCGGATCACACGCAGCAGTTGCGCTATCTGGTCTCGACCGATGGCGACACTCTGGCGCGGCTCTCGAAGTTCGATATCAGCCAGGATCCTGACTTTGTACTGCCCATTCAGGGCCGCCCCGTGCGCGGCAACCCCAAGGCCAAGGTGACTATTGTCAACTTTGACGACCTTGAATGCCCCTTCTGCGCGCGCATGCACTCCGAGCTCTTCCCCGACATTTATGACCACTACAAGGGCCTCATCAAGGTCATTTATGTCGATTTCCCGCTGACCGAGCTGCACCCCTGGGCCATGCACGCCGCCGTCGATGCCAACTGCCTCGCCGATGAAAGCCATACCGCATACTGGAATTTCGTCGATTACGTCCACACGCACGGCGAAGACATCAGCGGCCCGGATCATGATGTAACCAAGTCATTTGCGCGCCTGGATAAAATTGCCGAGGGCGAAGGCCAGCGCGACCATCTCGACACCGCCAAGCTCGACGCCTGTGTCGCCAAGCAGGATGAGTCCGTCGTCAAGAAAGAAATGGCTGCCGGAGACAAGCTGGGCATATCCGCGACCCCAACCTTCTTCGTCAACGGTGTCCGCTGGTCCGGCGTCCTTGATCCAGCCGAGCTCAAGATGATGATTGACCGCGCACTGCGCCAACAGGGCATCACGCCTCCGCCGGACGGGGACGCACCCGCCCCGGCCACCACAGCCAGCGCCTCGCATTAGGGGACTTCCCCGGGACCGCCCATCCGGCCCGGGGAGGCTCTTGCCCCCCTTTTCGCCGCCGCCTCGTCAAACCTTTCCCGCGCGCGTATCCTGTAATTGGCCCCAGCTTTCGCGTGGCCGCTACAGGAGATGGACTTTTTGCTTTCCCGATCGATTTCTCATCGCAAGTCTGCTTTCGCCTTCCGTTTCTCTCGCCCTGTTCGCGCCGTGATCGGCGTTGCGGTGCTGGCCGCCAGCGTCGCCGCCATCAGCGGATGCAATCGCGCTCACAAGGCCGATGTACTCGCAACCGTGAATGGCAAGCCGATCATGAAGTCGCAGGTGGATCTGCTCTATGAGGCCAACGTCGGCAAGCAGCCCGAAAAGCCCACCAAGGTGCAGGGCGACATCGTGCGCCTCAACATCCTGAGCCGCCTCATCAATGAGGAGATCCTCATGCAGCGCGCAGCCAAGATGAATCTGGTCGCGAGCAATGAGGATGTCGAGTCTCGCCTCAACGAAATCAAGGCGCCCTTCACTCCCGATGAGTTCCAGAAGCAGCTCGCGCAGCAGCATCTCACTCTCGATGCGCTCAAGCAGCAGATTCGCAATCAGCTGACCGAGCAGAAGCTCTTCAACAAAGAGATCAACTCCAAGATCGACGTCACCGACGACCAGATCACGGCCTACTACAACGCGCACAAGGCCGAATTCAATTTGCCCCAGCCGCAGTTCCACCTGGCACAGATTCTGGTCACCAACATTCCTGAGAACGCCAAGAACTCCGGTAATCTGCAGAACAGCAAGGCCATGAACGATGCCGAGGCCAAGCGCAAGATTCAGATGCTCGACGATCGCCTCAAGAATGGCGACGACTTCGGCACCCTCGCTTCCAACTTCTCTGAAAATCCGCAGAACTCCAGCAACGGAGGAGACATGGGCTTCATCTCTCAGCAGGAGCTGCAGTCGGACCCCGAGATATGGGATGCGGTCAGCAAGCTCTCTCCTGGCGAGATCACCCCGATACTCCCCGTCTACGCCACTCAGGACCACAAGAAGATCATCGGATACGCGATTTATAAGCTGCTCGACAAGGAAGGCGCAGGACAACTGGAGTTGAGCGATCCCCGTGTCCAGCAGTCGATTCGCCAGCGCCTGCATGAGAGCCGTTCGCAGCTCATGCAGAATGCCTATCTTGAGATGCTCCGCGATCAGGCGCACGTAGTGAACTACTACGCTGAGTCCATTTTCAAGAACGGCCCACAGTAACCGCAGAAGCTTTGCTTCAAAGACGGCTCGCGCCTCCCGCGCGGGCCGTTTTCTTTGGAATGCAACTCTGTTCGCCGCCCGGCCGCGTTTACCATCGACCCATGACCCGTTACGGCATCCTCGGCTTTGGACACCACGCCCGCAAGCGACTCATCTCTGCCTTTGAGGGCGCGGCCCATGCGCAGCTCGCCGGCTTCTGGCGGCACAACGAGCAAAAGGCCGCAGTGGATGCGGCCGAGTTTGGCATAGCAGCTTACCCTACCGCTGACGCTCTCTGCGCCTCGCCGGAAATCGATGCCGTCTTCATCACCTCACCCGATGCCATGCACCTCAGGGATGTGCTGCTTGCCCTGCGCCACGGCAAGCCGGTGCTTTGCGAAAAGCCGCTAGCCATGCGGGCGCCTGAAGTCGAGGAGATGCTGGCCGCCGCGCAGTCCGCCGGTGTCTTTCTCGGGGTCGCGCAGAATATGCGCTACTACCAGAGCGTTGAGCTCATCCGCCGCTGGGTCGCGGAGGGCCGCATCGGCGCGCCTCAACTCGTGCATGCTCAGGTCTGTCACGACGGCACTCGCAGCCCGCGCGCCTGGATCTGCGATCCTGGCCTCGCGTGCGGCGGCCCCATCGGCGACGTGGGCATTCACTGCATCGATGCGCTCCGCTATGTTCTCGGCGAGGACGTCTCGCAAGTCGCGACGCTCGGGCATGGCGACGCCATCTCTGGTCAGGTGGAGTCGCACGCGGCCATCTCGCTGGCCTTTCACTCGGGAGCCGCGGGAGCCGTCACGCTCACCACGCGCGGCCGTTATCGCTCGCGCCTCGAAGTCACAGGCACCACGGGCGTGATTGTCTGTGAGAACGCGCTGACGGTGGATCATCCCGTGGAGGTGCAGTTATTGCGCGGATGGGATGGTGTGGAGCAGCAGGAAACGGTCTCGAATGCCGATGGCTACAGCCGCATGCTGGATGCGTTTTCGGCCGCCCTTCAGGGCAAGGAGGCCTTTCGCGCCCCTGCCACGGATGGCCTGCTGAATCAGCGCGTTCTCGATGCCGCGTACGACTCGATGCGCACCGGCCAGGTGATCACGCTCTGAGAGGCCGTCGCCCGTTACTCAATCACCGCTAGTACCTGCCCCGCGCTGACGGTATCGCCAGCTGCCACCATCAACTGCGCTACCGTACCGTCCTTAGGCGATTTAACCTCGTTCTGCATCTTCATCGCCTCAATCACCAGCACGCCTTGCCCGGCGGCTACGCTGTCGCCCCTGGCGTGGACCACCCGCACCACACGGCCCGGCATGGAAGCCTTGAGCGTCGCCGGGCCATCTCCACTCTCGCCGCTGCGGCGTCGCGAGCGCAGCGAGCGCGGATCATTCAACTGGTAGGCAAAGCGCTCGCGCCCCACATGCACAGCCATCTCCTCGACGGCCTCTTCCAGTACTACGCGATGCGCGCGGCCATCCACAATGAGAGACAGCACGCCGGGCCGCAGCAGTTGCGCGTCCACCTGCACCGGCTCTTCATCCAGCCAGATCCGCATGTGCCCTTCAGTGTCCCGCTCAAGGCGCACCTTCCGCTGCTGGCCTTCCATCTCCAGATAAATTGTCATCGCAAGCTCTCCCGTCTGGCCGCCAGCTTCCACGCCGCTGGACTCGCTGGAGTGCTTCCGCCGCCGTTCTGAGGTGTGACGACAACCGATCGTGCTTCTTCAAACAGTGCGGCGCCCAATGCCGCCGTGGCATGCTTGACCGGCACAGCCTCATCCTCGGCCTCGCGCTCATCCGTTTCATCCGGCTCTGCCGCAGTCCGCGCGAGAAGCCGGTCGAGATAGCCTGTATCGATGGCTGCGGTACGGAACCCATCATCCTGCAGAATGCGGCGGAAGAGCCCCAGGTTCGACCGTATGCCGCCAATCACATACTCGTCCAGGGCGCGCAGCAGCCGGGCGATCGCCATCTCGCGCTTGGGCGCATAAGCGATGAGTTTTGACAGCATGGGGTCGTAGTCCATCGGCACGGTCCAGCCTTCGTAGACGCCGCAATCCTCGCGAATCCCGGGCCCTCCCGGCTGCAGCAGCCGTGTGATTTTGCCCGGTGACGGGAAGAACTGGTTCTCCGGATCTTCGGCATACACACGGCACTCGATGGCATGGCCGCGCAGTTGAATCTCTTCCTGGCGGATGCCGAGCGGCTGGCCTTCCGCAATTTGTATCTGTAAATGGACTAAATCGAGGCCGGTGACCAGTTCCGTGACTGGATGCTCCACCTGCAGCCGCGTATTCATTTCAAGGAAGTAGAAGTTTTCCTCCGCATCCACCAGAAATTCGACCGTTCCGGCATTGGTATAGCCTGCCGATTTGGCCAGCCGCACCGCTGCCTCGCCCATCCGCCGCCGCAGCGATTCACTCACCACCGCCGACGGTGCTTCCTCAATCACCTTCTGGTGCCGCCGCTGTACCGAGCACTCCCGCTCGCCCAGATACAGGCAGTTTCCATGCTCATCCGCCAGCACCTGAATCTCAATGTGGCGCGGCCTCTCGATCAGCTTTTCCAGGTACACTTCGCCGGAACCAAACGACCGCTCCGCCTCACTGCGTGCAGAGTCAAAGGCAGAAGCGAGTTCGCCAGGAGCGTTCACCGCGCGCATTCCCTTGCCGCCGCCCCCAGCCGCGGCCTTCAGCATCACCGGATACCCGATTTGCTGCGCTACCGCATGCGCCTCTTCGAGCGACGCCAAACCCTTCGTGGAGCCTGGAGTGCGCGGCATTCCCGCTGCATCCGCAGCCTGCCGCGCACGTGTCTTCGAGCCCAGCGCACGCATCGCGCTCGCTGGAGGCCCAATGAATTTCACTCCCGCACGTTGGCATGCGTCGGCAAAATCAGCGTTCTCAGACAAAAATCCGTATCCGGGATGAATGGCCTCCGCGCCCGTCTTCTTTGCAATTTCCAGAATCAGGTCGCCGCGCAGGTAGGACTCCCGCGCCGGAGCCGCCCCGAGCCGGTACGCCTCATCGGCCTCCAGAACGTGGAGACCCGCGCGATCTGCGTCAGAGTACACTGCCACCGTGGCAATGCCACGCTCCCGGCAGGCACGCGCCACCCGTAGCGCGATTTCTCCCCGGTTCGCAATCAGAATTTTCTTGAACATAAGCTCGTCTGTATCGCTCGCGCCTGATACCTGCGCCAGCAAGCGTAACCAAGGATTCTAGCGGATGCGCCACTCACTCTGCACAGCCCCTGATTCGCGCAAAGAGAAAGGCCTCCGATTGCTCGGAGGCCTCAAGGGTGAAGAGCAAGTCTCTTACTTGCCTTCCTGGATCACGATACCGCGTGCGACCTTTGCCTTCTTCTCTTCGTTCTGGCGACGGGTCGTCAATGCCTTGGCAGCCCACTGGTCCGCCGTCTGCACGTCCTGCTTGCGGGCGCTTTCGTCGCCGCAATCCAGGTTGGCCTTCTGGCGGTACATCAGGTTGAGGTAGGACATGGCGTTGTCATAGGTCGGATCAATCTGCAGGGCCTTGTTCAGGTACGTCATGCCCTCATTTACGATGTCCGTATTTTCCTGCTTGATCTCCTGGCAAACCTGCTTCGGCATCTTGGGGTTGCCCTTGCCATCATCGGTCAGGTTCGCGGTCTTCAGCGCGCCCTGGGAGTTCTTGTAGGCGATGCGCCAGTCGATCACGCCAATGGTGTACGCGGCCTGAGAGTTCTTCGGGTCAGCCTGCAGAACCTTCTCGTTCCACGCCTTTGCCTTGTCGAACTCGTCCAGATCCATGTACAGATTTGCAATCTGCGCCAGGCTGTTCACGTCGTTCGGAGTCTGCTGGAGAACCTGCTTGAAGATATTGATCGCCATCTGAGCGGTTTTCTCGTTCTGCGGCGTCTTCAGATCAGGCACAACTTCAGAGGCATAGGCAGTCGCCAGATACGTCCGTGTCTCAGGATAAGTAGGATCCAGATCCACGGCCTTCTGGAAATGATTGATGGCGTCCTCGTACTGGGCTGCTTTGAAGGCCTCTACGCCCTTGTTGAGCTGATCCCGCGCCTCCAGCTTTTTGCACCCGGACATGGTGGTCAGCAGAATCATGGTCGCCGCTGCCAGCACCGGAAAACGTGCGATTCGGTTCATTCTTTTCCTTCTCCTTGGATCGCCAGAGGCTGGGATCGACAAGCAAATTTATCCGCGAAGCGATTGTAATTCGTTGGCGTTGAGGGGCAAGCCTGAAAGCAACCCTGTGGCTATTTTCCGGTCGGCGCCCGTTTCTCTTCCGGCTGGCCCCCCGCCTGGGCGGAAGGCCGATGCCGCAGAATTTTTACTGCCCTGCCGCGATCTTCGGCGTGATGATGCCGATATGATCGACGCCTGCAGCCGTGCCAATGTCGATCACCTTCGCGACTTCCTGAAAGTCGCAGTTCGGATCGCCCTTGATAAACATGACCTTCTCGGCGCGCGTGGCAAAAATCTGGGCCAGCTTAGCCTGCATGTCAGGCAGCGCGATATCGGTCTGGTTGATCTTGTAGCTGGCCTGGCCATTGCCACTGTTGAAGACCTGCACCACAATCGCAGTGTCGTTCTGCTGCTGCGTCTTGTGCTTGGGCGGCAGTGGCACCTGCGCGTTCAATCCATGCGGCGTCACCGGCACGATGACCATGAAAATGATCAGCAGCACCAGCAGCACGTCGATCAGCGGTGTGACGTTCGGGTCGGACGCCAGTTTTCCCGGGCCGCCCCCTGTTGACATTGCCATAGCAAAATCCCTCTTTCGGCTATTCGCCAGCCGGACTGGTTTGCGCCACCGGAGCGGCTTGCTGATCTGTCAGCATGGCTACCTGTTGCACGCCTGCGGTGCGCACCGCATCAATCGCGTCCATCACGGTTCCGTACCCGGAACGGGCATCGGCGCGGAAGAAGACGATCTTGTTGGTGCGGTTCTGCAGGTCGTTCTGCACATCCTGGCCAAGCTGGCTCAGCGATACTTCATTCTGGCCAAGGAATACCTTGTTGTCGCGCGTAATGGCAACAATCTCGGCATTTGACTTGCTCGCATCTTCCATTGGAATGGCGTTGCGGCTGTGGACCAGGGTTACCTGAACCTTATTCTCAAGCAGCGGCGTGATGACCATGAAGATGATCAGCAGCACCAGCATCACGTCCACCATCGGGGTGACGTTGATGTCTGAGTTGACCTTGCTGCCTTCGCTTCTGACTACGATTCCCATTGTGTATGTTCCCCCGCGCTTTCCGGCATGTTTCCGATCGCGTCTTCCGGTGGGCGGCGATTCAGGGGCCGGGGAGAATTCCACTCCCCGGCCAATCGCTCGCTCTCCTGGGACCTCCGCGGCTTAGCGGCGGCTCTGCTTGATGAAGTAATCGACCAGTTCGCTGGAGGAGTTGTCCATCTCCACGTCAAAGGATTCCACCTTGTTCGTGAAGTAGTTGAACGTCCACACAGCGGGCACGGCCACCAGCAGGCCGAAAGCCGTGGTCACCAGCGCTTCAGAGATACCGCCGGCGACGGCACCGATACCCGGCGTCTTCATTGTGGCGATCTCATTGAAGGCCTTCAGAATACCGGCTACCGTTCCGAACAGACCCACGAACGGGGCCGTCGATCCGATGGTGGCCAGTGCGCCGAGGCCGCGCTTCAGCTTGGCGTGCACAATCGCTTCGGCACGCTCAAGGGCGCGCTTGGACGACTCGATCTGTTCCGGGGTCACGCTGCTGCCGCCACCGTAGTTGCGAAACTCCTGCAGGCCAGCGGTGACCACTTCGGCCAGGTGAGACTTCTTGTTGCGGTCGGCAACCTTCACGGCCTCGTCCAGCTTGCCTTCACGGAGCGCGCCGGCAACCTTGGGGGCAAACTCGCGCGACTGCCTGCGGGCTGCGCTGAAATAAAGCCAGCGATCAATCATGACGGCCAGCGACCAGATGGACATGATGAACAGCACAAAGACCACGCCCTTGGCCAGGTCACCCATCTGGTGCCACATGTCAGGGATGCTGAAGCCAACGCTCTGCTGATCCTGGAAGAAGGCCAGGTTGGCCAGATGAGAAGTTGCGTGCGAGAGATGAGCGAGAATCACTGAATCTTTCCTCCTGAGGAGTAACTGCAAAACACGGTGAGAATGCCAGAGTTTTGCGCCTCCGCTTACCCCCGGAGGCGCAGGAAATCACGAAAGACTAATCACCCAGGTTAAAGACCACGTTGATCTGGGTTTCTACCGGCGTGGGCTCACCGTTCAAGACGTAAGGCTTATACCGCCATGTGCGTACCGCCTCCAGAGCCGCGTTCTGCAGCATCGCGGGGCCGGAAACAACCTTCAAGTCCTCAATAGTGCCCGCCTTGGAAATCAGCGCCGAAAGCACCACCGTACCCTGAATGCGAGCAGCCTTGGCGATCGGAGGATACGTCGGGTTCACGCCGCCAATGCGGTTACCGGCAACCACGCCGGCTGAGACGCGCAGAGGTTTTTGGGGAGCAGCCTTGACCACAGGGGCAGGACCAGAACCCAGACCACTGAAGATGCCGCCCGGAACGCCGTCGCCAGCTCCGGCTACACCTGCACCCATGACGCCCGTCGTCGGTGGCGGCTGTTCCTTGACCATCTTGATCACTTTGGGAATCTTGGTCGGCACAGCCATCGGATTCACCTGCATCTGCACCTTGGGCTGCGGCGGTGTCGGCGGTGGCGGCGGGGGTGGTGGTGGCGGCGGCGGCGGAGCGACCAGCAGGGTCGTCATCATCGCCTTCGGCAGCGCCTCTGGATAGATCAGCGGGTAAAGAACAAGAGCCGCCAGAATCGAGCAATTCAGGAATACCCCGACCCAGACGTAGTACTTGCTCTTCGTTTTAATCTTGCCGCCGGATTCCATCAATGCATCTTCAAACATGGCCGACCTCGAAGGTTCAGAACTTGGTTCAACTATTTAGACACCGATGTAGGGTGGTTTGTTCCCGGATGCTTCTGGGGGAGAAATTCCGGTTCTCGTTTTCTAACACACCCGCATGACATCTGAAAAATCGTTTTCCTATTTGCATCCAATACTGCCCAGTATTTGGTGCAGTGATACTCCCACGGCAACCTGGATAATCTTTTGCTGGGATGCAAATTCCAGCAGAAATGCGGGCCGCCATCTCTGGCAGACCCGCATTTTTTCATCAGATTTTTGCCTTCTTCCCTGCCGGCAGTACCGCTGACTTACCCCGCTTCGCGCGCCAGTTCTGGTAGGCCACCAGCATGGGCGCAGCGACCGCAATCGAAGAATAAGTGCCGATCGCAATGCCCACCACCAACGCAAACGAGAAAGGATGAAGTACTTCGCCGCCAAAGAAGAACAGTGAGAGGGCCGTCAGAAAGGTCAGACCCGAGGTCAGCACTGTTCTGCTCAGTGTCTGGTTGATGCTGCGATTCACCACGTCGGCCAAAGGTTCGCGGCGGCTCATACGCAGGTTTTCGCGTATGCGGTCAAAAACCACGATCGTGTCGTTCATCGAGTAGCCGATGAGCGTCAGGATGGCCGCGATCACCGTGAGAGACATTTCCATGTCCCGCAGGCTGAAGGCGCCAATCGTGATGATCGTGTCATGGAAGACGGCCACCACGGCCGCCACGCCGTAAATCAGCTCAAAGCGGAACCACAGATAGATCAGCATGCCCGCCAGCGAGTACAGCACCGCCATGAGCGCCTGGTGGCGAAGCTGCGCGCCCACCTGCGGGCCGACAATCTCCACATTGCGGACAGCAAAGCCTGACAGGTACGCGCCCTGATCGAGTGCCTGCACTACGGCCGGCTCGGCCACGCTCTGCAACTCGCCCACTGAGCTCAGCAGGCCGCCATGAGCATCACGGTAAGCAGTGATGGCTGCCGCCTGCTGCGCATACTTCAGCTGTGCGTTCTGGTTGTTCGTGCCCAGGTGTTCTGGATCCTGCTGGTCGAGCCAGCTTGCCAGCGCGCTCTTGCTCGCGTTGTCCAGGTCCAGCTTGCCGGCGGCCGAGGGGCCGGTCTTCGAGTAGTTCCGCGATAGCGTCTGCACGATCGCCGCGCGGCTCTGATCCAGAGAGGCGTTGTTGGTTGCCTTCTCGCCCAGAGTGATCAGCACTTCGTTGTCCGTGGCCGAGCCATACTGCTCGATGACCGCATCGCGCAATCCCGCGCGATCCGTCGCATGGCGAATCTTGTCCACATTTGGCTTGCTCTCAAACTTCACCTGCACCACGGTGCCGCCGCTGAAGTCCACATCGAGCGGCAGATGGTGCCAGAAGAGCAGCGAAAGAATGCCAGACACGCTGAAAATCAGCGAGAACCCGAGGAAGTACCACTTCTTCCCCAGCCAATCGATCTTTACGTCGTGAAACAGTTCCACAGAATTATCCTTAGCTTCCAGCTTTTGGCTTCCAGCCTTCAGCTCCCGGTTCGGGGCTGCCTGCTATCGGCGTCTCGCTCTGCTTCAAACTCTCTTGCTCAGCTCGTCATCCCTTCGCTCTGGCCCCACCGGAGCCAAGAGCGACGAATGACAAGCTCACAGCTAAATTGAAATTGCTTCTCCGCGCTGCTTCCGGTTCAGGTTCGCCTCAAAGATCACACGCGACACAAACACCGCCGTAAACAGGTTCGCAAGCAAACCAAAGGTCAGCGTCACGGCAAAGCCGCGCACCGCGCCCGTACCAAAGATGAACAGAATCGCGGCCGAAACCACCGTGGTCACGTGCGTATCCAGAATCGTCGTCCATGCGTGCGCAAAGCCCTGATCCACAGCCGCCGAGGGCGCCTTGCCCGCTCGCAGCTCTTCACGAATGCGCTCGAAGATCAGCACGTTTGAGTCCACGCCCATACCGACCGTCAGAATCACACCGGCAATGCCCGGCAGCGTCAGCACCGAGTGCGTGTAGCCCATGAAGCCGAGCAGAATCACCAGGTTCAGAATCAGCGCCAGGTCAGCATTGATGCCCGCACCCTTGTAGTAGATGAGCATGAAGATCAGCACGGCGGACATGCCAAAGATGGACGCCATCACTCCGGCATGAATCGAGTCCATACCGAGCGAGGGCCCGATGGTGCTCTCCTGCAGATACTTGATTGACGCCGGCAGAGCGCCGGTGCGCAGCATCAGTGAGAGATCCTTTGCCTCCTGCATCGAGATGCCGCCGCCCGAGATCGTTCCCTGATCGCGAATCGTGTCATTGATGGTCGCCACTTCCTGCAGGCGATTGTCGAGGACAATACCGAGCGGCTTGCCCTTGTTCGCCGTCGTGAAACGGCCAAACTTATCGCCGGCGGAGGTCGTCAGGTAAAAGTTCACCTGCGGCTCGTTCGTGTTCGGATTGGTGCCGGGCTGCGCATCGCGGATATCCGTGCCGCCCACGACCGGAACCTTCGTGACCTCATACCAGGCCGCCGGGCTGCCCGGTCCCGAGGCGCCGATGACGCTCTGCACCAGCTCGGAGTCATAGGGCACTGAGCCGCCAATGGCCTGCAGCGCCGACTGCTGATCGGGCCACGGCCCGCCCTCGACCAGGTGAAATTCCAGCTTCGCGGTGGACTGAATCACGTTGCGGACGCGCGCCGGATCATCCACGCCCGGCAGCTCCACCAGAATCTGGTCGCTGCCCAGGTTGTACGGCGCCACTACCGGCGAGGTCACACCCAGCGCGTCCACGCGCTGCCGGATCACCTCGATCGACTGCGTGACGGCCTTCTGCTTCATCTGCGTTTCGACCGTCGGCTTCATCTGCAGCGTCCAGGAGGTGTTGCCGTTCTGCGAGATCGTGTATTCCTGGCTGAACTGCTGCTGCAGCACCGAGTTGATGTCCTGCATGTGGGCCGCCGGTGCGCCTTGAATCGTCACCAGCCCGGGGTTCTGCTTCGGCTCAGGATTGGTTACCTGCTCGCCCGTGATGCCGTTCTGCTGCAGATCGCTCTGAATGGTTTCGGCGTCCTGCGCGGCTTGCGCGGCCACCGCCTCATCCGTCATCACCTGCAGAATCAGGTGCGTGCCGCCCTTCAGGTCGAGCCCAAGCTGAATGCGATTGAGAATCGCCGCCTGCAGCGCCGCCCCGCTGAAGCCCTTGGGAATACCGAAGATGCCGTAGACAAAGGCAATCAGGATAACGAGGATAAGGATCGTTTTTGCTCTGAGATTCGTACGCATTGACTCGTGGCTCACTGGCGCAGCGGTTCACACCCTGCGCGGTAAAAAATGGGAATCTACTTCTGGCTCTCGTCCTGGGTTGTGACCGCTGCAATCGCGCTCTTCACCACTTCCAGCCGCACGTTATCCGGGGACACCCGAATCTGCACCACGTCGTCTTTAATGGACAGGATGACGCCCCGGATGCCGCCCGTCGTCGTGATGCGGTCGCCCGCCTTCAGACTCGACAGCATCTGCTGCCATTTCTTCTGCCGGTTCTGATTGGGACGAATCAGCAGGAAGTAGAAGACAAGAATAATGAAGAGGAAAGGAAGCAGCTCGGTCACACCGGCAGGCAGCGCGCTGGCGAACAGAAAGAGCGCCAGTACAGGCTTCCCGGCGGGCAGGGCAGACAGAAGTAGGGTCAACACAAAATCCTTCTCACTGGAGTGATCTGCGCACGACCCAAACCCAGTCCAGCACAGCGCTTGCGCGCTTCGCATGCCAGACTGGACGGGCAAAATTTTCCGCCGCGCCTCGACTCCGGAACATCTTAATTTGTATCCGCGGAAACTCTCAGCTTGACGCACCGCTGAGACCGGGCCCCAGTCTCACGCCGAGACTGGGCTTCCACTACCGGAGAACTCCTGCATTCGCAGGCCGCACACGTGTGCCCGGCGAGCACGCAAGGCTCGCAAGGCCGTGGAAAGCCGTGCAATTAAGCATCGCGTTCCCGAAGCCTTAGTGTCAAGGAAAACGGGGTGTCGCTCCGCGCCTGCCAGCGGCCTTGGAAGCGTGCCGGGATAATTTAAAGGGAGATGGCCAGCCCCGCCAGCTGCGTCCCCACCCCCACCGCCTGGGCTATGGCCCCCAGTACGGCGGCAATATTTTGCCCGCTATCGATTGTCGCCTGGAGTGTCAGCTTGAGCGTATTCAGCTGCGAGGTCAGGCTCTGCACCTCGGGATCATCGTCATGCAGCACCTTATTGATGGCGCTCCAGTAGTTGGTGCGCGCCGTCGTCAATAGCTTCTGCAGTTGGGCCTTCTGGTCGTCAGTCGCGCATTGGCCGAAAAGACTGCCGTAATTGTCGTTGATCAGAAAATACTGCTCTTCCAATGCTTTCAATGCGTCGCCCATTTGATGCACCCTCCTAAGGTTGAACCGTCTTGGTCCACGCATCCACCGCAGTCATCGAGGCAGGCGCAGGAACCTTCCCCAGCGGCTTGCCGGCAGCAAGCTGCGCGGTCTGCTGACTCACTGCAGTCAGGTTGCTTGCCAGGGCCGCCGAGGCCGTCTGCTCCTGCTGTGAGAGCTGCGCCGCCTGCCGGCGCAGCAGCTCCGGCGCGGCTGCCTGCAACTGCTGCCGCAGCGCCGCTGTCATGGAACCTGTCGAGAGGCCAAAGGGCTTCAGCGCAGGAGCCAGTTCGGCCGTCAGTGAATCATCACTGATCTGCCCGCCCTTGACCAGCACAATGGCGACCGACGCCGCCTCCCGGTCATAGGTGTCTACCACCGAGTCGTAGACCGGCTTCTCGCGCGCAAACAGGCTCGACATTGCATCGGCGGTCTTCGCAAAACTGCGGGCAAAGCCGCGCTCCTTGCGCGTCTGCCACCACTGCATCAAGCCTTGCGCACTCTGGCTCATCGCGCCGGGAATCGCCGTCGCCGTCCCACTCGAAAGCGGCAGGCCCTTGAGCCCCGTCATGTCTGACGCCAGCGTATTCACTGAGGCGCCCACACTCGCCGGCGCCGTGCTGCCGGTCAGTGTTGTCAGTTGGGAGGCGAGCGTGGCCAGCGCGTCGGCCATCTGCTGCCGCTGCTGAAAAGCCTGCATTACGGCCTGCAACTGGGCCACATTTTCTGCATCCAGCGGCTCGTGATTCAGGGCCTGCTCCAGCTCGAGCACGCCCAGCTCAGAGTTCACGCACTGCGCGAGCGCTCCATAATAGGTGCTCAGCTCATTGGCCGTCGCCGTCATCTGCTGCGCCAGTGCAACGGCATCTTTGCCATGCGTGCAGCCAGTCTGCACCGCGCACACCGCCAGCAGAGCAGCCACGGCCAAAGGATTCGCTCGCACTCGCCGCATCCAGCACTCCTGCCCCGCGATTCTCAACCTGAAGAGGGATGCGAGGAATGTATCCGAAGTGGTGAAGAAATGAAAAACAAATTCCAGCAACTTTCCACAGTCCTGCGCAGGGCGCCCTCAAACCCGCCTCAATACCGGCGAATCTGCCTCGGCGGAGCCTTGCCCTGCCGCCCGTCCAGCAGCCAGTCCAGATAGCCGCGTACGTCCGCATCCCGCGCCTCGCCCTCAATGCGCCCCACCACATTGCCCTGCCCATCCAGCACCAGCGTCGCCGGAACCACGTTTCCGAACCCCAGACGTCCCAGCGTGCCCAGGTCCGCGCCGGTCCACACCGGCAGCGCTATGTGGTGCTGCGCAAAGTAGGGCTGAATCTTCCGAAAGTCCTTCGGCTGGTCCACCGAAACCGCCACAAACTTCACGCCCCGCCTGGCATACGCCGCCTGCAGGGCCGAGAGCCGGGGCAGCTCCTCCTTGCAGGGGCCGCACCAGGTCGCCCAGAAGTTCACCACGGCCGGATGACCGCGCAGGCTATCCAGCCGAACTGTATGCCCGGCCATATCTTTGAACTTGAGGTTCGGAACCTGCTTCGCCCAGGCCGCGCTCGCGCCGCAAAGGTACATCAGCAGCCACGCCGCTGCCATATTCCGCACAAGATTGCGTCCGGACCTCCGCCCGGACGCAATCTTCCACCGCAACCATTGGCGCATCGTTCTCTCCTCTCAGAAGCGGTAGGTGTAGCTCGCCAACCATAGATACTGCGCAAACGCCGCGTCTCCATGCCCGCCATACACATGATCGGGATAGCTCCGCGTCCGGTCGCGATGCACCGCGTCATAGATATTCGCGGTCAAAATCGTCTTGTGCCAGGAATACTCCAGTCCCGGCCCAACGCTCACCGCATAGCCCGGCCGCCGGAAGCCGTCATTGCTCACCGGCAACAGGTTGTACGCCGGCACACCCTCCCAGCGCGCACCTGCCGTCATGGCCAGCCCCTTCACCTCAGGAATCGGAAATTCCACTCCGCCTTCCCATAGATACTGATCTGCAATGGCGACGGTATTCTCCATTGGCGTCTTCGGGTTCTGAAAGAACCCCCGCGAAATTCCATTCGTGCCGCCCTGCATCGCGATATAGTCGCCATCGGTATAGAGGACAAAGTTGTTCCCCACCGTGTGATACCCCACCCACTGAAATACTCCGCCCCAGCCACCTGTTCCCGGCTGAATCGAGTAATCCACCGGCACCGTCTCCGTCTGTGCTGGTCCTGTGCCTGACGTATTTGTATCGATCGTGTTGGTCACATCATCGTTGCCCGTCGGCATATACAGCCCCAGCCCCAGTTCCACATTGCCCCTGGTGACATGGTTCGGATTCCAGAGCCAGGAATTGACGGCCACAATGGTGTCTCCGGCACCGCTCGAGTTGTATTTGATGGGCGAGCTCTGCTGCTTGCGCGAGGCAAACAGCCACGGCATATCCCACTCCACGCTCACGCGCGGCGTCACCTGGTAGGTGAGGTTCAGTGTCACCAGATTGATCCGGTTCTCTACCTGCGTACGATCCTGCGCGCGGTATTCCTGGTACACATCGCCCACATAGTGCTGGTAAGAGAACTGGTGCCGCTCGCCAATCGTGAGTTGAAACTGATGCGGCTGCAACAGTCCGCCCTGCTCGGTCGGCAATCCCGCCTGCTCTGGCGACCGCGCCAGAATGCAACCCTGCGCATGCGCGGAAACCGCCACCATCGGCACAAACATCAGCGCAAACAACGCGCACACGAAGCCCCTCGAAAAAATCCTGCGAATCATGCCATCTTCCTTGCTTTTTGTCCGGAGGAAGGCTCGCGGCAATCCCCGAAACAAAATTGGGTGATCCATCTCTTTGCGAAGACGATGCGAGCGATACTAGGCAGCCAGTCAGGCCGCGCACATCCATCGCCAGGTGGATTTTTCTCTCCAACGTGCGCAAGTCGGCACGAGTACAACTTTCGTAACTCTTTTCTGGTCCAGCGGAATCACCGGGCTCCCTTTTGTGGATGCCGAAAGAAATCGGCCCCACGATTACGCTCAATCCGGCCGCAACTTACTCATCTTGCAGTGCTTTCTCTGCGCTACACTGAGCGCGAACTTCCTCGTCTTCAGACAGTGTTCAGGCAGTGCGGGTGCCCGTCCCATGACACGAACAGCAAGCGCGTTCAGCAGAGAGAAAAAGTCCGTCGCTGCCGGCGAAGATCTCGGCGCGCAACTGGCAGCTTCTGTCCCACACCCGGATGCCATCATTGTTTTTCTCTCGGCTCAGCACGATTACCCAGGTGTGTTGCGCCAGCTCAGGGCGCGCTTCCCAAAAAGCCAGATCCTCGGCTGTTCCTCGGCCGGGGAATTCAACACCGCCCATCAGGGAGAAGGCAGCGCCTCGGCCTTCGCCATCTCCTCGCCAGACATGCTCTTCACCGCGGCATTCGCCACTGGCATCTCGCGCGACCCTGCCAATGCTGCACGCCAGTTGCTCTCCGGCTTTCGAGGATTCAAAGAGAACCGCTACCCCTATCGTTCGGCGATTGTGCTCAATGACGCGCTGGCCGGGTCGGCCGATGAGCTGGTGACCATCCTCAATATGGAGACCGGCGGTCACTACAAATTCTTTGGCGGCGGTGCGGGTGATGACGCTGCCTTTGTCAGCACGCATGTCTTCTACGGGGATCAGGCCGCGACCGACGCTGCCGTCGCGCTCGAGATTCTCTCCACCCGGCCTATCGGCGTGGGAGTGCGCCACGGATGGACCGCCGCCACCGAGCCTATGCGCGTCACCTCCAGCAAGGGCAACATCGTCGAAAGCCTTGAGGCCGTCGCCGCTGCCGAAATCTTTGCTCACCACGCGCAGCAGACCGGCCAGCCCTTCGATCTTGCAGCCCCGCTGCCCTTTTTTCTGCATAATATTGCCGGCATGCACCAGCAGGAGGGCTTCAAGCTCCGCGTGCCACTGGCCATCGTCAACGACGGCGCGGTTTGCTTTGCCGCCGAAATTCCGCAAGGCTCGGCCATCAGCATCATGTCCGCCACACCCGAGTCCGCCATGCGGGCCGCGCACTCCGCAGCGCAGGAGGCCATGCGCCAGCTCGATGGGCATAAGCCCGGCGGTGCGCTCCTGTTTGACTGCGTGGCCACGCGCCTGCGTCTCGGCAGCAACTTCGGACAAGAGGTGCAGCTCGTGCAAAAGACAATTGGCGATGTTGAGCTGGCCGGATGCAACACCTACGGGCAAGTCGCAACCCTCGAAAACCAGTTCGCCGGTTTTCATAACTGCACGGCGGTCGTCTGTGTCTTTCCCGAGTAAACCGTGATCGCGCTCGATGCAATTCTCGAACTCGTCGAACAGCCGCAACGCGCGGCCGGTGCGCCGCGCCTGGCGGAAAAGGTCGGCGCCACGCATCTTTGCATCTTCATTCGCGACCCGGAATTTGGCCGCTTCCTGCCTGCGCTTGGTTTTCCGCAGCGCCTGCCCGATGGCCTCGCCTGGAAGTCCTTTCTGGCCGATGTTGCCGAGGGAGCGCAGATGCAGGCCAGCCTTATCTCGCCCTTCACCGCGCAGGCCACGCAGGTCTCCGCGCGCCTCATCACGCCCGATACGCTCAGCGTTCTCTTTGGCGAGCGCACCCTCCCGGACGCGCACACCCGGCTCGCGCCCGCGCTGCGGCTGAGCGGCGCGCTCTACCTTGAAGAAATGCGCACCAGTCTCTCTGAGGTCGGAGCGGCATTGGCCCGCCGCACCGCGCAGGAAGCCCGCAAGGCCGCCGCCACGCTCAACGGCGTCCATGAGCAGTTAGCTTCGACGCTCCATCACACCCGGCAGCTTGCCGGCCACGTGCGTCGCTACCAGCAGCAGCTTGAGCTCGCCTGCCACATCTCCGGCCTCGGCGCGTGGGAGATGGATGCCACCACGCGCATCGTCACGCTCTCGCCGCAGTCCGCAACCCAGCTCGATCTGGCGCCGCAGCCCACGCACCACCATCTCAACTCGTTCCTGCGCGCCCTGCATACTGAGGATCGCAATGCCGTCGAGGATGCATTCACGGCCATGCTGCTCTCTCCGGAAGAGCACAGCGTCCGCTTCCGCCTGCTCACCTCGACCGGCTCGCTTCGGTGCATTGAACTGCGCGGCATGCTCATCGAGTCTGCGCACGAGGATGCCCGCACCCTCGCCGGCTTCACCCGCGACGTCACACGGACAGCACCCATGCTCACGGGCGCGTTCTAGCGCCCCCTCCGCGCGCTGCCCAACTTGCCACCTCTCCGCTCCGGCTGCCATCATCATTGCGCTCCAGTAAATCCCTTTTCTGAGGACTCTCCGCATGCGCTTCCTGCTCGCCGCCGCACTCCTCGCTCTTTCGCCCGCACTCTTCGCGCAGACCGCTGCCTGGTCGCCCGCGCCCGGCCACACCACGCTGCACCTGTGGCCTCACGGCGCGCCGGGAGAACCCGCCCATCCCGCGCCTGAAGTGAACACCACCACGGCCAAGAGCGATCTCGTCGCCGGACGCCCCGTTTTCCGTCTCGGCAATGTCTCTGACCCCACGCTCACGCTCTACAAGCCGAAGCACAACTCCGGCGCGGCCATTCTCGTCTTCCCCGGCGGAGCCTACCAGGTGCTCGCCATCGATCTGGAAGGCACGGAGGTCTGCCGCTGGGTCAACTCCATCGGCGTGAACTGCATTCTGGTGAAATACCGCGTGCCCAACACGGGGCCTTATCCTCGCTCCGCCGCAGCCCTGCAGGATGCGCAGCGCGCCATGGGCCTCGTGCGCGAGCACGCCGCCGCCTGGCACATCGATCCGCATCGCATCGGCGTGCTCGGCTTCTCCGCCGGAGCGCACCTGAGCGCCGCCCTGAGCACGCACTTCCAGAAGCGCCTCTACACGCCCGTGGACGCGGCCGATCAGCTCAGTTGCCGCCCTGATTTTGAAATGCTCATCTACCCCGGCTGGCTTGCACTGGCTGAAAAGCACATGGAGCCAAACCCCAGCCTGCCCGTCACCGCAAACACTCCAACCGCTTTCCTCGTGCAGGCCGAGGATGACCCGGTCCACGTCGAAAACGTCATCGAGTACTTTCTCGCGCTCAAACATGCCGGCGTTCCCGCCGAGATGCACGTTTACGCCAAAGGTGGCCACGGCTACGGACTACGCCCAACGCCGGTCTCGGTGTCCATTCACGACATGCCGTCCACCAGCACCACGCCGCTGCCCATCACCCACTGGCCCAGCCTTGCTGCCATCTGGCTGCACACCATTGGCGTGCTCCGGTAGCTGTTCCGCTCCGCAATCGCACCTTCAGGACCCCATGCAAGCCCCGCAGCTTGAGTGGGGTCTTTGCATTGGACTCGTCCTTATGAGCAATGCAAACCGGGAAGCACGCGACCTGCCACCCTTGATTTTGACCTGCCACCCTTGATTTTCTGGTTACGGGGGCGGTGGCCACATTCTTGACTCGACAACCGAACACCAGCATCATCAAGCTAGCCCTATGAAGATCTCCCTTCGATCGCTGAAAGTCTTCGCGTGCCTGATGACTCTGGTGCTCGTGTCTTTCATGACGGTCGAGGTGGCGCACAATCACCCGGCCAATGACCTCTCGGGTGCCCGCTGCCAGATATGCGCCATGGCGCATATCGCGGTCGAAAACCACCCCTCCATCTTCACTGAGCGCATCCTGCATGTCATCGCGGCTGTCTCAGCCGGTGAGCCATTGCCCGGCTCCCGCATGGTGGTCTTCACCGGATTCATCCGGCCCCCACCCGCATCCTCCAGCTATCTCGCATAAGTACTCTTCGCACGCTGCCGTTTTCCCTCGCGGCAGACGTGTCTTCGTACCTCAAGCGAATTGGTTTCTGGAGGCAGAATGTCTTTCTCTACGCTTGCGAGAAAGGTGCTGGCCCTTTCTCTGCTGTGCTTTCCCTTTTTGCTCGCAGCCCACGCATGGGCACAAACCACCAGCGCGCTGAGCGCAACGCTCAACGGCGCGGTTACTGACAACACCGGCGCCGTCATTCCCGGCGCAAAGGTATCCATACGCAACACGGCGGGTGGCCACGCACGCAATGCCGTCACTGACGACAGCGGCAACTTCGCCTTTCAGAACCTTCCCGACGGAAATTACACCGTCACCGTGCAGGCAAAGGGTTTTGCTGTCTCCCGGCAGACCGCACACCTGGCGTCCGGTGTCCCGGTAAGTCTCAGCTTTGCGTTGAAAGTGGGCGCGGCCACGCAGACCGTCACCGTGCAGGCCACCGGCCCTATCAGCACACCCACGACGCTGCAAACCACCGTCAGCCGCGCGACCTTCTCAAAGATTCCGCTCGAGAGCAACACCTCGGCCATCAGCTCGCTCGTGACGCTCACCACCCCTGGCGTCACTGCCGACTCCAATGGCATGATTCACGGCATGGGCGACCATGCGGAAAACACCTACTCCGTGGACGGCGAGCAAATCACCGACCAGATGAGCAAGACCTTCTCCAACCAACTGCCTTCGAGCGCCATTGCCTCTGTGCAGGTCATTTCCGGCGCGCCCCCGGCTCAGTACGGAGACAAGACCAGCCTCGTCATCAAGGTCACCACCCGCTCCGGCGAAGGCGTCACCAAACCCACCGGCAGCATTCACAGCTCCTACGGCTCGTTTGGAACCGCCACCACCGGCTTTGACCTCAGCTACGGCGGCCACAATTGGGGCAACTTTGTTGAGATTGATGGTCTCAACTCTGGCCGATTTCTCGACTCTCCCGAACACGCCGTGATTCATGACAAGGGCAATCAGGAAAACATCTTTGATCGCGTGGACCTGCAGTTCGACTCTCACGATTCTCTGCGGCTCGATCTGAACTACAGCCACTCCTGGTTCCAGACGCCGAATACCTATGACAATCTCAATGTGCAGAATGTTGTCAGCGGTGGCGCTGGCCCCAATCCGGTCCTGGCGAACGTGGGCAATGCGGACCAGCGCGCCAAGATCGGCACCTTTGATCTGTCTCCCACTTACACCCGTCTGCTCAGCAACAATGCTGTGCTGACCTTCGGCGTCTATGTCCGCCGCAACACATTTTCCTATTACCCCAGCAATAATCCACTGGCCGACCTGGGGCCGCCCAATCTTCAGCAGGAGTCCATCTCGCAGCAGCGCTCGCTGCTCAATGCCGGCGCGGACACCAGCCTCACCTGGACGCACGGCATCCATACCGTGCTGGCCGGAGCCAATTACAACTCAGCGTTTCTCAATGAGCACTTCCATTTGGGAATCGTCAGCAATCTGCTCAACGCGCCCTGCGTCGATGCCAGCGGCAATCCGGTTTACGGCTATGCCACGCCCGCGAACTGCCCAGGCGCAGACGCGCCCAACCCGGCCTACAAGCCCGTTCTCGCCCCTTACGATCTCACACGCGGCGGCGGCCTCTACACCTTCAACGGCCATGCGGACGTAAAGACCCTTGGCCTCTATGTGGAAGACCAGATCAAGTCGGGCCCGTGGTTTGCCAACATTGGCATGCGCGGCGATATTTACCGCGGCCTCAGCGATGCCAGCCAGGCCGAGCCACGCGTCAACGTCGCCTACACCATCGCCCGCACCGGCACAGTTGTACGCGCCTCCTATGCACGCACGCTCGAGACACCCTACGACGAGAATCTGGTTCTCTCAAGCGAAGGCTGCGCCAACGCCGTCCTGTCACCCCTGCTCGGCTGCTCGTCACAGTTCATTACACCGCTTGAAGCTGGCGCGCGCAATGAAACCCATGCGGGTCTCGAACAGCACTTCGGCCATCACCTGAACGTCAGCGCGGACTACATCTGGAAATACACCCAGAATGGCGGTGACTTCAGCGTGCTCGGCAACACGCCGATCACCTTCCCCATCGACTGGCACAACTCCAAAATCACCGGCGTGGCGGGCCGCGTCGATCTCGTGAACTTCCACCGCCTGCTGGCCTACATGGCCTTCTCGTCGGTGGCCGCCCGCTTCTTCCCGCCGCAGGTTGCAGGCGCTGGCGCCACCGTGGGCCAGACAGGACTGCCCTTCCGCATCGACCACGACGAAGCCTTCAACCAGACCACGCACCTGCAGTACTCGCTGCCATTGCCCACCAATCCCTGGATCGGCTTCAACTGGCGCTATGACAGCGGCGAGGTCGCGGGCGCCGTGCCTTGCTATAACCCGCTGTCTAATGACCCCAACTCCTCTTGCGCTGATACATCTACCACGCTCAACGGCATGCCCGCCATTCGTCTGAGCAGCCTCACTGCCGATGAGGAGTTCGAAGCCGGACTCATCTGCAACGGCGTCAAGGCGACGCCGGGCCATCCGCTGCCCGCCGTCTGCCCTGCCAATGAACTTACCTCTTCGCTCGTGAAGATTCCCGCGCCCGGCACCGGCGACAATGACCACAATCCACCGCGCGTCGCGCCGCGCAGCGTCTTTGATCTGTCACTCGGCGACGACAACCTCTTTGTTCATGGTGACACTCACTGGAGTGTGCAACTGACCGGCGTCAACATCGCCAATAAGTATGCGCTCTACAATTTCTTGTCTACCTTCAGCGGCACACACTATCTCACGCCGCGCTCATTGACCGCGCAAATAGGTTTTCACTTCTAATTCCACTCATGCCAATGGGCTCCGGAGATCCCTTGTCCGGAGCCCTCTTTTTTCTTTGTAGGTAAACTTTCTATTCGAGATTCACTTCACCGTAACTCTCTCTAAACCACACTCGTCGCACGCCGAAGACAGGCATTTTGGGCACTTTTCTGTCACTGATTACATCTGTGCGCACGTTGGTCACGGGACTTATAAAGTCAAATGCGCTAGACTTGGCACTGTGAATACTCATACCTTGGTTTCTGAAATCGACAAGCAGATTGCTCGCCTTCGTGAAGCACGTGACCTCCTGGCAGGCACCGTCGCTGTAAAACGCCGTGGCCGTCCTGCAGGCAAGCCCGCAGCCACACGCAAAAAGCGGACCCTCAGCCCGGAAGCCCGCGCCAAAATGGCCGCTGCGCAGAAGCGCCGCTGGGCCGCTTATCGCAAGAGCCAATAGTAAGGCGCGGTACTCCGTGCCGCTTGAAAAACTGGCGTCATAAATACCTGGGTAGTGGCGGAAGCCGTAAGGCCCGCCACCCAAGCGGGACTCACGTTCCTGGCCAAGACCAGCGCTCGATACGCGAGACCAGTTCCAGAGCTCATGCCGGGTGGTCTCTTCCATCCTTCTTCGGCCGCCCACCCGTACCGCTCAGGACTTCGCACCGCTGGCGGTAGTGCTCGCGATCCCGCCGCTCCGCGGGTGTTCCATTCGCTGGACAAATTCCAGCTTCCCCCCTCGAGCTAATGTGTGTGCACACACACCTGCCCAAATACGTCCGCAACAGCTATGTCGCGAAGGTTTGCCTCAGACATCCCAATAATTTTCCTGAGCATCCGAATAATTGGAAAAGGTAATTTTTCCCTTTCTGCCCAGTGACTTTTTACCTGCCTCGGGAATGAAATACCCCTTCCTTTTCCACTCTGCGTAAATCGAGTGTTTTCCCTTGTCTTGCGGCCCTCCCGCGACAAACCTTCCTCATTTTGCGCACATCCCATTTATCGATGTGGTTGTGAACGCAAACAGCCTGCATCACGCAACTGCGTGTCAGCGGGCGGAAGGGCCACGTAACATGGAACGACAAATTGTTCTGATTGTGGAAGCGGAAAGGCCTGAAGGTGTTTCTGCTCGTAAATTGATTCTTGAGAGCCTGCAGCATCACGTCATGATTGCCTACACGGCAAAAGAAGCAATGGAAATGCTGCGTCGCGTGCAGATCGACGTGATTCTGATTCATACCTCTCTTTACGGCACTGACTGCCAGCAAATCGCCGCGGATGTGCTCAGGCACAATCCCGGGATCACGATTCTGGCATTAAGCCCGGGTGGTGTGCAGAACTGCGGCTCAATCCCCACGCTCGACAGCCTGCGCCCTGACCAGTTGGTGCGCTATTTCACTGGCCTGAGCTAGCCCGGCAGTCAGTGGGGCTTAACTCCTCACGTACCTTGCGCATGGTCTCCAGGTAGAACGCAAGGTTGTGAATCGAATTCAGTACCGCTGACAGCGGCTCCTGCGCCGCCATCAAATGCCGCAGATATGCGCGTGTGTATCTGCGGCAGACCATGCATCCACAATGCACATCCGGCGGATTCTGATCTTCCGCATACTGGCGGTTCTTGATATTCATGCGGCCTTCTGAGGTGAACAGCAGGCCATGCCGCGCCGCGCGTGTGGGCAGCACGCAGTCCATCATATCCACGCCCATGCGCGCGTATTCGGCAATCTCGTCAGGATAGCCCACGCCCATCACATAGCGCGGCTTGTCTTTCGGCAGCAGCGGCAAGGTCGCTTCAATCACCTCCCGTGTTCGCTCACGAGGCTCGCCTACACTCAAGCCGCCGATGGCATAGCCGGGAAAATCCATCTCCACCAGCCGCTCGGCAGATTCGCGCCGCAGATCCAGATACATGCCGCCCTGCACAATGCCAAACAGATTCGGCGTCTGGCCAGCAAAGCGCTCGTCCCACGGCCGTTCGTATTTGTGCGCGTCAAAGTGACGTTTGCTGCGTTCGGCCCAGCGCAGCGTCAAATCCAGCGAAGAACGCGCGCGCGCGTACTCCGCTGGATACTCCGTGCACTCATCAAACGCCATCGCAATGTCTGAGCCCAGCGCAATCTGCACATCCATGGAGTGCTCGGGCGAAAAGAAGTGACGCCCGCCGTCCAGGTGCGACCGGAACTCCACGCCATCCTCAGTCACCTTGCGCAACTCGCTCAGGCTGAAGACCTGAAAGCCGCCGGAGTCCGTCAGAATCGCGCGCTCCCAACTCATGAAGCGATGCAGCCCACCCAGCCGCCGAATCGCCTCATGCCCAGGCCGCAAATACAAGTGATAGGTGTTGCCCAGGATAATCTGCGCTTCCAGCTCTTCCAGAATGTGCTGCGGCACCGCTTTGACCGTAGCGACTGTGCCCACCGGCATAAACACCGGCGTCTCCACGGCTGCATGCGGCAGTTGCATCGTCGCGCGGCGGCCGCCGGCGTCTGTCGTGTGATGAATGTGGAAAGTCAGAGACACTTCGTTGATTGTAATGCGCCGGTAGCTTCCGCAAACAAAAGCGGCGGCCACATGGGCCGCCGCCATAGCTGGTTGCACAGAAGCTAGAACGTCAGTTGCACCGCCAGTTGCAGTTGGCGCGGGGTATACGCAAAGCCGGAGCTATTGGTGTTGGTTACCTGCCCGTACTGTGGCGTATAGGTGCCGTTCTTATTGACTGCGTTGAAACACAACTGGTTTGCTCCGCACGTGGCGGAAGAAGACGAGCCGAAGTTGTAGGCCGTCGTGTTGATGCCCGTCACGTTCTGGTGATTGAAGAGGTTGAAGGCTTCAGCGATGAACTGGAAATTCGCCTTGCCCTTGATCGGGAACTCCTTGGTCATGCGCAGATCCACCACTGCCGTGCGCGGCCGCTTCACATAGTTGCGATCCAGCCCCGGCGCGCGTGGGGCGCCACCAGAGCCTGTGGGGCCTGAGCCGATATAGCTGAGCGTCTTACCGTTGAGCTGCACAAAAGCATTGCCATTGGTACCCGCCGAGTACGGCAGCCCATTTTGCACCTGCACATCCGGAGCAATCTCATACCCGTTCGCCAGGTAGCCGAGCAACCCATGCGCCTGCCAGGGACTGGTGAAAACGCCATTCACCACCAGACGGTTCGGCACATTCTGATCTGAATTGCCGTAGTCAAGCCGCAGGTTCGTGGGGTCAAACAACGCGTTCGTGCTTGTGCCCGACGTGTTGTTCTCTCCATAATCCAGCGCGTGCGACCACGTGTAATTTGCATTGAATTGGATATGGTTCGAGAGCTGATGCTCATACTGCACGACCAGCCCCTCATAGTTGGAATTCACGCCGCTGAAGATATCCGTCTCCGCGCCATAATACGGATTCGGACGTCCGCTGCTCGTCGCCGTCACACCATTCGAGAGCTGCACCTTGCTCGTCGCGGCCTTCACGTAGAAGTCCACCGGCAGCACCTTGCCGTTAGGCAGTGGTCCCTGCCCTGTCGGATCATTCACCACGTAATTCACCTGCACCGGGGCGGGCAGGTTCTGGTCCACAAAGTCTGGCAGCCGCCGTCCCCAGGCACCCAGCCACGTCAGGCTGAACACATCGTGACGGCCGAACTGCTGTTGCACGGTCAGGTCGGCCTGCTCAATCTCAGGCATGCGGAAGTGCGGATCAAAATAGATCACGTTCGGCGGCGAGCCCGCAGTGCCCGCGCTCGTCACCACCTCAGGAAAGACCGGCGCTCCGGCCGTCGTGGGGTTATAGCTGAACTGCAACTGCGCCAGCGGATTGCCATTCGGATCGGTCGTCAGCACGCCCGTCTGCGCAATGGCGTTGTAGATGGTCGAGTTGATGAGCCGCGCGAAGAACAGCCCGTAACCTCCGCGCACCACTGTTTTGCCGTTGCCGAAGACGTCGTACGCAAAGCCGACGCGCGGCCCCACGTTCGTCTTGTCCTTGGGCAGCACGCCAGTCTGCGGAATGTTGTAAGCCGGGTTCGCATTGCTTGTATTTGGAAGCTGCGGATTCGGCGTCTGCTCATACTCCCAGCGAATGCCCATCGTCAGACTCAGCTTTGGGCTCACCTTCCACTCGTCCTGCACAAACGTTGCATAGTCGACCGTGCTGAAGCCAAAGCCCTGTGAGCCAAAGCCCTGCGAGTAGCTGGAGTAGTTTCTCGCCTTCGCTGCCAGCGCGCCGCCCTGCGCTGCCAGATAGTAGTCAGTGAAGTAGTTGTAGAGCTGCGTGTAAGAGAAGCTGCCGTATTGGTTGTAGAGGTTCTCGCTCAAATCGTGCGTGTGCACCATCTGATAGCCAAACTTCAGATCATGATTGCCGCGCGTCCACTCCACCGTGTCATTGAACTGCCACGTGCGCTCGTCAGGATAGGCGGGCCGCTCCAGAAAGGCAGGCGTACCAAACTCAAAGCCGCCATTGCCTGGTGTGATGTAGACCTCCGGCGGAATTCCACCAAACGGATTCGTGTATCCCGCCGCATTCTTGATGAGCGTATTCTGCTCATAACTGGTGGGCTGCTGGCTAAACTCAAATTCAAAGTCGCGGCCATACTGGTAGAGCGCCTGATTGCTCACGTTTGGCGTGAGAAAAGTATCGAGCCGCGCAATGCCCCAGTTATCGCGTACGTAGTCGTTGCCGTAGCTGCGCTTGCCGTAATTCAGCGCGCCCGCGCCGGTCTGAATGCCCGCGGGCGAGTGCCAGTTCAGGCGGTTGTACTCAAACGACGCGTGGTTCTTCTTGTTGATCTGCCAGTCCAGCTTTGGGAAGTAGATCATCTGCGAGCCAAAGCGGGGAGCCACGCCGAGCATGGTATTCAGCCCGGCAATGCCGTTGTTGTAGTCGGCCACCGCCTGCGTGTAGCTGGTCGGCAGGCCGGCATTGGTCAGGTTATTGGCCAGCGAGCACACATCGGCATCAATGGTGCTGTAGCTCTTCACCGCGGAGGCGGAGCAGCCATTCGATACCGTCGCGTCGGGCTGCGAATAAAAGAACGTATTGCCGGGCGTCGAAACACCCGGGAAGTCATGGTAAAAGCGATCCACAGCCAGGAAGAAAAACAGCCGGTCTTTGAGAATGGGACCGCCCACGCCAAAGCCATACTGCCGGCGCAGATCGGTCGGTTTATACGGCTCGGTAGTGAAACCCGTACCACTTGGCACCGTCAGCTTGGTGTAGTCGTTGTAGGCATTCCAGATGCTGTCGCGGTCAAAATAATAAACCTGGCCGTGAAAGTGATTCGTGCCGCTCTTTGACACTGCGTTGACCACGCCGCCGGCCGAGAAGCCATACTCCACCGAGTAGTTTGAGGTGTTGACCTGAAACTCCTGAATCGCCGCCTTTGCCGTTGAGTAGCCCGCGCGCGTGCGCCCGCGCTCTTCTGAGAAGAATGCCTGGTTATCGTCCGCACCATCGAACTCCACGTTGTTCAAGAGCGTGCTCTGGCCGCGAAAGCTCAGCAGTCCATATCCGTTCGCATCATTCACAACGCCTGGCGTCAGCAGCGCATACGATGACCAGCGGTAATTATTCACGGGCAGATGCGTCAGTTGGTAATTGTTGATCACACCTGAAAACGTGGGCGTGCTGGTGTTCACCAGGGGAGCCGCGCCGGAAACCGTCACCGTCTGCGCCGCAGCGCCCGGCTGCAGGTGCGCCTGCACGCTTGTCATCACGCCGACATTCACGGTCAGGTTTTTCGACTGGTTGGTCTGGAATCCGGAAGCCGCAATCGTCACCGTATAGGTGCCCGGCTGCAGATGCACCACGCGGAAATATCCTGAGCCGTCGGTCACTGCATGCTGATCGGCATTCGTGCCATTGTTATGCACCGTCACCTGCGCGTTAGGAATCACCGCGCCGGAACTGTCCGTCACCGTTCCGCCAATCGCGCCGTCCACTGCCGTCTGCGCGCCGGCAAATGTCACCATCATGGTTGCAAATAGAAACAGGGCCGCAAAAGCGCCCCAGCGTATGCCTCTCTTCATAAAGCCTCCAAATCAAGCCGCCCCGAAAACTGCGCCCTCACCCGTTGTCCCCGTGGTTTCTATAGCGGATCATCCGAACACTTCTGTCCGGGAAAAACCTGGGCGCAAAAAACTCGTGGCAATGCTAAGAGTGTGCCCTGTCTTGTTTAAAAGAAGGTAAATGGGCGGCGCTTTCTGGCTGGCTGCGCAGCGGGGTATGTAAAAGGCGCCCTCAGCTTACGAGTCGATTAAAAAATCAGGCGCAGCACCAGCTCAATCTGCCGGTCCCGGTAGGTGGAGTTGTTGTTCCGGGTCGTCACCACACCAAACTGCGAGTGGCCATTTGCGCCGCTCAAATACGTCAGCTTCCCGGCCCCGGTGCTCGACTTTTCGCCGCTCAATACGTATCCGACAGTTTCCAGATGAGTGACGTTGCTGTGGTTCATGAAATTGGAGACATCCGCACCGAATTCGAGCGCCTTTCGTCCCCCGATACCGGTGCGCTTCGCAAAGCGCAGATTGCCATCAAAGGCCGCCGGATACCGGTATGTATTCCGCCCCACCCCTGGCAGCCAGCTTGCACCCCCCGCACCATTCAGGCTTGCTCCCAGAGACTCCACCGGCACCGGCACGCCCGTAATTACGCCGGACGGCGCGCTCAGCACGCAATCGTTGCCGGCCTCAAGCCACCCTTGATAAGAGCACGCAAAGCTTGGCACCGCGCCCACCGTCCGCATGGTGTAAGGCCGCCCTGACCGGTAGCCGCCCGTGACATCGAGCGTATAGCCGCCCAGCAGACTCTCCGCCCAGCCGGAAGCGTGCCACGGCTCATGCAGCACCAGGCCTCCCGTCAGGCGATCACGAATGTCAGAGTTCGACGTGCCCCAGTCCAATGCCAGGTTCGACGGATCTTCGACCATCCAGCGCCCGTTGTAGGCCGTGGCGTAAGGGCTGTCATCGAGCGCATGGGCGTTGCGATAGTCCAGGGTCAGCAGCATTCCATGCGGCAGACGGCTGCGCAACGACACTCCCGCAGCCTGGTAGCGCGAACGAGCCGTGCTCTGCATCTCGGCCATCTGATTGAAGTTTGCGTTCAGCCGCTTATAAAAAAACTTCGACTCATAAGTGCCCGTCAGGGGGCCCATGTGTGCCGGGTCATTCACGGTGTACGCAATCTTGCCCACCGCATTCAGATCGATGTTTTCGTCCACCACCTGCGGCAGATCGCTCCCAAAGCTGCCCCAGTAGCTCAGCGTCAGCGTGGTGTTGCGGCCCAGAGACTGCTCCACTGAGAACTGGGCCTGCAGCGCTCGCGCGTGCTGAAAGCCTGTCGCAAAATAAGTCACATTCGGCGCTATCTGCAGGTCAGGATGGGCACTGAAGACCACCGGAAACTGCGGCGCGCCTGTGTCGAGCGGCTTGAAGATGTAGTTGCGCTCTGCATCGGCCGCGCCCGTCTGCGAGATTGCATTCAACACAGTTACATTTGAAATGCGCCCATAAAAGACTCCCACGCCGCCTCGCACCACCGTCTGCGCGCCCGGCCTGCGCCCGCGCCACGGCAGCGCCCATGCAAAGCCCACGCGCGGGCTCACGTTTCCGCCAGAAGGCAGCGATGCCGTCTCAGGAATCGCCGCGTTCACCAGCGCCGTATTTGGATTGGGCAGATGCTCATAGTCATAGCGTGCTCCCGCCGAGAGCGTCAGCCCGGCCCGCAGTTTGAGCGTGTCCGTCGCAAAGCCCGCATAGTCGGCCGTATCAAAGCGGAAGCTGTTCGGCCCTACCGTCTGCTCATAGCGTGACCAGCAAGGCAGATTCCCCGTGCCGGTGGTTGATGCATCACAGTGGTTCGGCGAAAGCAGGTCGGCCACAAAGGCCTCGCGTGTGCTGTAGCTGTAGCCACCCGCGCCATAGTTCAGGCCGGTGATGCCATCCCTCGCATAATCGAGCGCATAGCCCATGCTCAACTGGTTGCGTCCGCGCACCCAGGTCAGCGTGTCGGCTGCCTCCTGCCGGAACTCGTCGGGGTATGCCGTTTTGTCCAGATACGAAGGCGTTCCAAATCGAAATCCCCCACTGCCGCTCGCCACGCTGATCTGCGGCGTCATGCCCAGCGGATTCTTCGCCAGCGCCTGCTCAAAGCCGCTCGGCGCCACCGGCATCTCGCTCTCCACGTCATGCGCCACCGTATAGCGCAACTCATTCAGCAGGTTCGGAGTGACAAAGGTGTTCCACTTGCCCGACACGGAATCCAGCGCCAGCGTCCGCGTGCCAAAGCTTCCCGTACCCCACGTCTCAGTCGGTGCGGACCAGACGCCGTCGTGCGCCGTGAGCCGGATAAAATCGTAACCCACTGAGATACGATTGCGGTCGTTGAGCTTCCAGTCCAGACGTGGAAACGCGATGACCTGCCGCGTCGAGCGCGCCACGCTGCCCAACAGCCCATCCAATTGCCCCATGGTCTGCGTGTAGAGCGCCTCCGCCTGCCCGGTGTCGAGCGCCGCGCTCATGCCGCCCTGCAGCCGGGCCTGCAGCGTCTGTAGCTGCGACGATGTCAGCGGAGCAAAGAACTTGCTTGGCTCGCTCACCACCGCCATGCCAGGATTGTTCCGCTGCAATCCATCCACCGCAACAAACCAATGTCCGCGCCCATTTGCGCCGAACGGGCCGCCCAGTTCCAGCGCAGCCTGCAATCTGCGGTCTGCCGGTTTATATGGCGTCGTGACAAATGCGCCCGCCGCCGTCTGCGTGGTGAGCGTGGTGCCGGCATTCTCCGCGCCCCATGCAGCGTCGCGGTCCTCTACAAACGTCTGCCCATGCACGCGGTCTACTGAATGATTGGAGCGCACCTCAAAGCTGTCCGTGCTGTCACTGCGCGAGCGCTCTGATACCTCCGCCGCATCCTCACCGGCGGGTTCAAATGCAGAGACTTCATCCTCGCTGGTGGAACGCGCTGCTCGATTCAGCTCAGCACCTGCTCCACCATTGCTATTTGTAACTGCGGCAAGGCGAATATCGCTCTGCTCTTGATCTTGTTCTCCGCGCTCCGGAGCTTCAGGCGCGAAGGCCTCGGCCAGCTCCATCGTGCCAGAGGATGATTTTGCGGGCACGCTCCGTGACGCTGTTGTCTCACGATCCTCTGCTGTCGTTGCCGCTGCCGTCGAGTCATCCACCGTCATGTGCTCATTCAAAGGCGGCACCGGTGGAACCCCAGGCGAATCAGAGTCTGCTGCCTGCGTGGCACCATGATTTGCGTGCGGATTTGCGCGCGCGCCCACGTCTGGTTGTTCCTGTATGTGAACGGCACCGAGAAAGCCACCGCCGGGCTGACTCGCTGACTCGCTCACCTGCTGACCCGCTGGCCTGCTGGCGGCCTGACTGGTAGGCTCGCTGACTGGCTTCCGTCCCGGCTCAAACGCAGCCCAGTCCGTCGTGCCGGCCGGAACCACGGGCTTCTCCGCAATGGCTGCTTCCACGAGGCCCTGCGGCGTCGTTACCGAGACGCGTGCATGCACGGTTTGCGCATTCCGCAGCCGCATATAGATTTGCGATGTGCTCACCGCGGCAGGCGGATGCGCCATCAGCGCGACAGCTGGAGCGGCTTCCGGCTCTCGCATGGCAAGCGGCTCCGCGAGCGCTGGTTCCCGCACCTCCAAACTGCGCTGACCGGCCTGCCGTTGCAACATACTCAGCGTCAACACAGGCTTGCCGGCCCGCTGACTGGCTGACCCGCTGACTGGCTTCTTTGCCATCAGGCTCTCGAGCCTCGGGCTCAGCTCGCGCTCCTGGCCCGCGGTTACTTCCACATCGGGCAGCGTCCATGCGGCAAAGCCCGGTGCCTCAACCGCAACCTTATAGGCTCCGGGAGCCAGTTGCGGCAGCAGAAAGTTTCCATTCGGGTCGGTCCCGAGATCGTAGGTGGTTCCGGAATCAAGCGCCTCAATCATAAGCCGCGCGTGCTCTACCGGAGCGCCGTCGCCATCGAGAATGCGCCCGGCCATGGAACCGCCATTGCCCCACTGGGCCGCGCACACAGCCGCCGCGCACATCCACAACCATGCGCACGCAACCCCCACGCGAAGACGGCTCCAGCGGTACACAGCTCTGCCCCGGCCTTTCCAGGCCTGCTTGCGAAATGACCCGCCGCGCCTCTTCGGGCGCTACAGCGCTTCCGCCTCATTTTCATCTGAATCCAGGGAATCGTGTTTTGAGCCTAGCGAATTGGCTACACTGAAAGAAGCAAATGTTTATCGACGAAGCGAAAATCCGGGTCAAAGCCGGTGACGGTGGTAACGGCTGCATGGCCTTCCGCCGCGAAAAGTTTGTTCCGCGTGGCGGACCCTCCGGTGGCGATGGCGGCCGCGGCGGCGACATTGTCATGGAATCGACGCAGCGCCACAACACGCTGCTCTACTTCCGCTACAACCCCGAACACAAGGCCGAGCGCGGCGAGCACGGCATGGGTTCCAACTGCACGGGCCGCGACGGCAAGGACATCGTGCTGAAAGTGCCCGTCGGCACGGTGGTCTACAACGCAGAGAGCGGCGAGCTGGTTCACGACTTCCAGCAGCCTGACGAGCGGCTCATCGTCGCCCGGGGCGGGCGCGGCGGGCGCGGCAACCAGCACTTCGCCACCAGCACGCACCAGGCTCCGCGCGAGCATGAGATGGGCTACCCCGGCGAGGAGTTCACCCTGCGCCTCGAACTCAAGGTGCTGGCCGACATCGGCATCGTCGGCTATCCCAACGTGGGCAAGTCCACGCTTATCTCGCGCATCTCCGCGGCCAAGCCCAAGATTGCCGACTACCCCTTCACCACGCTCGAACCCAACCTTGGCGTGGTGACCGTGGGCGAAGCGCCTCACGAAGAGACCTTTGTCGTGGCCGATATTCCCGGCCTCATTGAAGGCGCGCATGAGGGCGCGGGCCTCGGCGACCGCTTTCTGCGTCACGTGGAGCGCACGCACCTGCTTGTGCATCTGGTCGATGTCTCAGACGCCAGCGGGCGCCCTGATCCCGTCGCCGACTACAAGACCATCGCCGCCGAGCTATCCAACTTCGGCGGTGAACTCGAAGACAAGCCCGTCATCGTCGTCGCCTCAAAAATGGACGCCGTCAATCCGGACAAACTCAAGAAGCTCGCCGCCATGGCCAAGCGCCGCAAGCTACCCTTCTATGAAATTTCCGCCGTCACCGGTCAGGGAGTGCAGCAGCTCAAATACGCCATGGCCGAACGCGTCCGCGAACTCCGCCAGCAGACGCAGATCGACCTTTAGACCAACACGGTTACTCTCATATCTCGTTACTGAGATGTGGGAGTGGCTGCTTCTACCTTTGCCCGGCCTGTAAGCTGGACTGCAACGAACTGCGAGGTCTCCGTTGCCCCTCCGTCTTACGCTTCTTTGCTGCTTTCTGGCTCTCTGCATCGCCGCCGCCGCGCAAACCCCGCCGACCGGCGCGCAGATCGCTGCGCAGAACGATGTCACCTGGCACTCCCCTGGCGCAAACGAGAATGACTCCATGCCGCTCGGCAACGGCTCACTCGGCGCCAATGTCTGGACAGAATCGAACGGCGACCTCGTCCTGCTCGTCTCCTCGCCCGATGCCTGGACGGGGATGGACAAGCTCGTCAAACTCAACCGGGTGCGCCTCCACCTCACGCCCAATCCCTTCGCCGGGAGCAAAGAGTTCACGCAAACCCTGCGCCTCGAAGACGGCTCCCTCCAGATCAGCGCCGGACACAACAAGCTGCGGGTCTGGATCGACGCCAATCATCCCGCCATTCATGTACAGGGTCACACCACACGCCCGGTGAAACTGCGCGTTTCTCTCGAAACCTGGCGCAGGAATCAATCCATCAAAGAAGCCGCGGCAGAGGCTGCCGGCATGCTGCAGCTCGGAGGCGATCACTATCCCGTCACCTTTCATGCAGACACCATCCTGCCTGCCCGCCCGCACAGCATCGCCTGGTATCACTACAACACGCAGAGCATTTACCCCACCGTGCTGCGAGCACAGCACCTTTCCCCGCTGCTTGGCAGGTTTCCTGACCCGCTGATGCATCGCTGCTTTGGAACCCTCATTACAGGCACCGGCCTCCGCAGCCAGAACAACCGGACGCTCACCTCTGGCCCGCGCCGCAACTTCCGTGTGGACGTAGTGGCCCGCGTCGACACCCAGCCCACCTCTCCCGAGGCATGGCAGACGCAGCTTTACCATAGCTTGCTCACAGCCAATCCCGCTCATCTCAGCGCCGCATGGGCAGCGCACAAGAGGTGGTGGCGCAGCTTCTGGAACCGCGCCTGGATTCAGGTCACCGGCGGCAAGCAGGCGCAGCAGGTCACGCAGGGCTTTCTCATGCAGCGCTACATGATGGCGGCCTCCTCACGCGGACAACTGCCCGTCAAGTTCAACGGCGGTATCTTCACAGTCGGCCATGACATGCCGCGCGGCGTACCTTCCACCAGCCAGAACCATAACCCCGACTATCGCGCCTGGGGCAACGCCTACTGGAACCAGAACAACCGCCTGCTCTACTGGCCGCTGCTGGCCACGGGCGATAACGATCTGCTCAAGCCGTGGTTCCGCATGTACACCTCCGATCTTGCCTTTGAGAAAGCGCGCACCGAACTCTACACCCACCACGCCGGTGCGTCCTATCCGGAAACCATGTTCTTCTGGGGCACGCCCGGCATGTTCGACTTCGGCTGGAACAATCCCACAGATCAGATCGAAAGCCGCTGGCAGCGCTATCACATTCAGGGCTCACTTGAAGTTCTCTCCCAGATGCTCGACGAGTACCAGAACACCGGCAACATGGCTTTCGCCAAAAGCTCCATCGTGCCTCTCGCCAGCGCCGTGGTCACCTACTACGCGCTGCAATGGCCACTCGGCCCTAATGGAAAATTCCTCATGTCCCCCACGCAGTCGCTGGAGACCTACCAGTTGACCGCCGTCGATCCAACGCCGGATATCGCCGGCCTGCGCTCCGTCCTCCCGCGCCTCCTCGCGCTCCCAGCTTCCATCACTACCCCGCAGCAACGGGCCTTCTGGACCCGCACACTCCACGAGGTCCCGGCAATTCCAGTAGGCCGCACCGCCGCCAACGGTAAGATTCCGCCTCATGGCATCGGCGCCCAGAGCGGCAAGAGAATCATTCTGCCCGCGCTGGACTATGGTCCGCCGCGCAACGTTGAAAATCCGGAGCTCTACTCCGTCTTTCCATACCACCTTTACGGAGTCGGCAAACCGCACCTCCGGCTCGCGCGCAATACCTTCCGCGCACGCCTCTTTCCGCAGGACACCTGCTGGGGACAGGATGGCACCGAAGCCGCCGCCCTCGGTCTCACAAGCGAGGCCCAACGCGCCGTCACCGCCGAGTTCACCGACTACGGCAATCAGCGCTTCCAGTGGTTCTGGCAGCCCGGCCATGATTGGATTCCCGACCTCGACAACGGCGGCTCCGGCATGATCACGCTCGAAGAAATGCTGCTGCAGCCGGACGGCCGCAAGCTGCTCCTGCTACCCGCTTGGCCTGCAAACTGGTCGGCAGATTTCAAACTGCACGCCCCATTTGAAACCACCGTCGAAGGGCGTGTGGTGCAAGGCCAGCTCGTGCAGCTCACCGTTTCGCCCAAAAGCCGCGCCAAAGATGTTGTGGTTGTGAGCCGGAAGCAATAGTACCCGGACGGGCGATGCCCTCGACCATCACGGGCATCGCCGTTCCTTCAATGGTTCTCGATACCCGGCGCCCACAAGATCCGCCTCTCACAACCGCCCCACATAGGGAACAATAGAAGCGTGCCACCCCAAACCACACGCCCGGTCTGGGCAGAGATCTCCCGCTCGCGCCTGCTCCACAACTTCCGCATGCTGCAGCAGCTTGGCGCGCCCGATATTCGCCTGGCTGCCGTGGTCAAGGCCAATGCCTATGGCCATGGCGCGACGCTTTGCGCCCCCTGGCTGGCCGCTGCCGGAGCCGAATGGCTCGGCGTCACCTCGGTGGAAGAAGGCGTGGCCGTGCGCGCCGTGTGCCCCACCGAGCGCATCCTCATCATGTCGGGCCTTTGGCAGGGCGAGGCCGAGGCCATCCTTACGCACTGCCTCACGCCGGTTGTCTGGGAGCCCTTCCATCTCGAACTGCTCGCCGCCGCGGCCCGCGCCGCGAATCTTCCGCCGCAATCGCTGCCGGTGCATCTTGAGATCGACACCGGCATGTCCCGGCAGGGTGCTGCGCACGGCAGACCTTTGGACGCGGTGCTGCGAAAGCTGCTCGAAGAGCCGCGCTCCCCGCTGCGCCTCGAAGGCGTGCTGACGCACTTTCACTCGCCCGACGAACTGGACTCGCCCGTCACCGCCGCGCAGATCGCCGCATTTGCCACCGCAGTGGATACAATTACCGCCGCCGGCCTTGCCCCGGCCCTGCTGCACGCGGGCAACTCCACCAGCCTGCTCACCGGCCACGGACTCAACCGCCTGCGCACCCTCGCCGCGCGCCACCGCGCACAACTCATGCTGCGTCCCGGACTGGCGCTCTACGGCTATACCCCCCAGACCAGCGGCAACATCTCTGAGCACAAAGAGCAGAGCCCGTGTCTGGAGGCTGAAGGGTGCGGGCTTCAGCCCGTACATTCGCATGACTTGAGAGAAGCGGCTTCAGCCCCTGAGGGATTCCAGCCCGTCCTCAGCCTCAAGAGCCGCATCGTCTCGCTGCGCATCCTGCAGGCTGGCGAGAGCGCCGGATACAACGCCACCTTCCGCGCCGCGCGGGCCACGCGCCTGGCCTTGTTGCCGCTTGGCTATGCCGACGGACTTTCGCGCCTGCTCTCCAACCGTGGAGCCGTGCTTCTTCACGGCCAGCGCGCGCCCATCGCGGGGCGCATCTCCATGGACCAGACGATCGTGGATGTTACGGACATTCCCCAGGCGGCCATCGGCGACGAAGCCGTCGTGCTGGGAGAGCAGAACTCAGCGCATGGCACCGAACGCATCACCGCCGAGGACCTCGCCGCACTCTGCCAGACCATCCCCTGGGAGATACTGACGAGCATTGCCGCGCGCGTGCCGCGCGTGGCGGTGGATGAGTAAACGGAGCTTTTTCGCGCCTAAGGTTGACTGCACCGAGACGCGTTCGCCGGGCGCCCCATATCTTGAAGAAATGTGGGTAATACGGCCAGCGCTTATGGCAGCACGAAGCCCGGATTCAGTTGCCAGATTCCCCAGTTCAGATAGGCTGCGAAGCTGATCCAGAGCAGATAGGGGATCATCAGTGCGCCGGCCAGCTTGCGCACGTGCCAGAAGTGAACCGTCACGATCAGCACCATCAGCCACAGCGCCAGAATGTCGATCAGGCCGCCGAGCAGATGGCCGCCGCCAAAGAACAGGTAACTCCACGCCAGATTGAGCCCCAGTTGCACCCAGAACCGGAAGACCGACCGCGTTCTCAAATAGCTTGCCGGAGCCTCCCACACGAGCCACACGGCCACAGCCATCAGCGTGTAGAGCAGCGTCCAGACCGGCCCAAAAACCCAGCTTGGGGGAGTATGCGCGGGCTTGGCCAGTGACCCGTACCAGGTGGTCACCGCGTGCGTCGTCGGCACCGTGCCCAGCGCGGCCACGGCGTAACAGACCAGCAGCCACACGGCCAGCGCTCCCAGGCGCGGGCTTCTCTTCGTCAACTCCTCCGGCACGGAACCACCTCCTGCAACACTCTCAGTCTCATCCGCCCAAGCCTCGGGGCGGCTGTTCGCAGTATCCTTATATTTACGCTCATCATGGAAAAGCAAATTCAAGTCACTCTTCCCGACGGTACCGTCAAAACCTTCCCGGCTGGCTCCACGCCGCTGCAGGCGGCCGAGAGCATTTCTCCGCGCCTGGCACAGGCCGCGGTGGTTGCCCGCATTCAAAGCTCGCACCCCGCAGCTGCCACGTCCACGGCGAGCGAAGAGGCCGACGCGAAGTCGGCCAGCGAAGCCGCCATGTACTCGGCCGCTGACCCGAGCGCGCCGCGCCTTGTGGATCTCTCGACACCGCTCGAAGAAGACGTGCATCTGGCGCTGCTCACGGAGAGAGACCCGGAAGCGCTCAAGGTGCTGCGCCATTCCGCCGCGCACCTGATGGCCACGGCCGTGCTCGAACTCTTCCCGGAGACCAAGCTCGGCCATGGCCCGGCGACCGACTCCGGCTTCTTCTACGACTTCTATCGGCCGACGCCCTTCACGCCTGAGGACCTGAAGCTGATTGAAGGGCGCATGGCCGAGATCGCGCAGCGGAATGACAAGTTTGTGCGCGAATTTATCCCGCGCGAAGAGGGGCTGGCCGAGTTCAAGGCCGGCGACGACTTCATGAAGGTCCACTTCATCGAGCGTTTCACGCAGCCCGGTGAGGCCATCTCGCTCTACCGCAACGGCAACTTTGTCGACTTCTGCCGTGGACCGCACGTGCCCTCGACCAATCGCATCAAGGCGTTCAAGGTCACCAACCTCGCGGGCGCGTACTGGCTGGGCGATGAGAAGAATCCGCAACTGCAGCGCCTGTATGGCACGGCCTTTTTCTCGAAGAAGGACCTCGACGAGCACTTTGCGCGCCTGGAGGAGATTGCCAAGCGCGACCACCGCGTGCTCGGCAAGCAGCTCGACCTCTTCTCCATTCAGGAGATTGCCGGAGCTGGCCTGATCTTCTGGCACCCGAAGGGCGCCATGATCCGCAAGATCATGGAAGACTGGATGCGCGAAGAGTGTATCCGCCGCGGTTACGATCTGGTCTACACGCCGCATGTGATGCGCGTGCAGCTCTGGAAGACCAGCGGTCACGAGGGCTTCTACTCGCAGAACATGTTCACGCCCATGGAGCTGGACGACGCCGAGTACCGGCTGAAGCCGATGAACTGCCCGGGGCACATTCTTATCTACAAGTCGCAGCCCCGCAGCTACCGCGACCTGCCGGTGCGCTATGCCGAGCTGGGGAACGTCTACCGCTATGAGCGCTCCGGCACCATGCACGGGCTGCTGAGGGTGCGCGGCTTCACGCAGGACGATGCCCACATCTTCTGCACGCCCGAACAGATTGAAGATGAAGTGGTCGCCTGTATCGACTTTGCGCAGTCAGTGCTGACCACCTTCGGCTTTACTGATTTTCAGGTGGAGCTTTCCACCTGGGACCCCAACGACCGCAAGAACTATGCCGGCTCGGACGACAAGTGGAACCTCGCCATCTCGTCGCTCGAGAGCGCGTTGACGCGCAAGGGCATCGCCTACAAGACCATCGCGGGCGAGGCGGCCTTCTATGGGCCCAAGATCGACATCAAACTGGTCGATGTGCTCGGGCGCCTGTGGCAGCTCTCGACCGTGCAGTTTGACTTTAACCTGCCGGCCCGCTTTGAGCTCGAATACGTGGGCGAAGATGGCGAACGCCACCAGCCCGTGATGGTGCACCGCGCCCTGTTCGGCTCAGTGGAGCGCTTCTTCGGCGTGCTCATTGAGCACTACGCCGGGGCCTTCCCGCTGTGGCTTGCGCCGGTGCAGATTGGCCTGGTGCCCATCAGCGAACGGCACCTGGCTTACGCCGAAAAGGTACAGCAGCGGTTGCAGGCGGCCGGCTTCCGGGTGGAGCTCGACCGCCGCAACGAGAAGATGAACGCCAAGATCCGCGATCTGACGATGCAGAGGATTCCCTACGTGCTCATCATGGGCGACAAGGAAGCCGAAGCCGGAGCCGTCAGCGTCCGCACGCGCGGCAAGGGCGACCAGGGCAGCGTGCCGCTGGAGGAGTTCATCGGCCGGGCGACGACGCTGATCGATAGCAAGTCCACCGATCTGTAAGCCCTGCTTCTGAGTTTTTTGGTGCCCCATTCCAACTGGACATCGGCTGGAGTGGGGCATCTGTCTTTTTGCGCCGTGCTGGAAGATGCCGCAGTGGAAGCCTTGTAAAGCAATCAAAATAAAATGGTTATGGCGGCGCATTCGTAAAATGTGAATATAGATTCGCATTCGCAGCAGAAAAGCGCGCATTTTGAAGGCAAGTCTCTAATTTTTCTGCGACTTGGATGATATGCGAATGCGGATTCACATTGCTACAGAGAAATCGGCCCAAAATGCCGCGTAAACCATTGATCAAACATGGCTTAGAAGGAATGTGAACAAGGATTCACATTTTAGACCTTTATTTTCGGCACTGAATGCGAGCGCCTCCGCTTCCTCGCAAGTGACTGATTAAGAATGGCTTGCTGGCCGAGCAAAAATGTGAATGCAGAGTCACATTTTTGCTCCGCTTTGCGGAGTTTGCTTCCTATTCTTATCGTAGCCGAAATGGGGCGAATTTCCGGCAGGCGGGCTTATGGGGCCTTTGAAAACCTGGGCTGGGTGCGGGTAGCCGATGCGGCAGACGGGTCCGGCTCAGGCCTGCCGGGCGCCACAGTGCGGGCAAAGTGGCGGCGGCCATGAGGGCGAGCATGCACACATGCACCCGCGCCGGCACGGGAAGAGTGAAACGGTTTCGCATGGCGGTGAGGAAGCGAAGTGAGGCCGGAAGGCCGGGACTGGCCTCCGGCTCCATCTTCACGAAGCTACTTGCTCATGCCGCTGGACGATGCGGCCGGACTGGCGCTTGCGGGCGCGGCCACTGCAGGCTGCGGTGCAATGGGACTCATGGGCATCTTCTGCCAGGCTGCCTGGACGGCGGGCGGCAGGTGGTCCATGTTGTGCATGAAGTTCACCACCGACCAGATATCGTCGTCTGACATGCTGTACTTCCAGGCTGGCATACCGGTGAAGCGGATGCCGTGCTTGATGACGTAGAAGCCGTGATCGTCAGGACCGCTATGCTCATGGTGGCCGCCGTGGTGTTCTCCGCCCTCGTTCAAATGCACAAACTGGGGCACGCCGGGATACACGCCATCGCGCAATTGACTGGGCGCGTAATTTGCCCCGCCGTGGCAGACAGCGCAGTTTGCCTGATAAAGAGCGGCGCCGTGCAGGAGCGTCTGGTCATTGACGGCAACCGTGTCCGGCACGTGCGGCACGTGATGGCCGAACCATCCATGCATGCTCACATGCGCGGCCCATATTTCCAGTGCACCTGGCTGGGCGTCGGCGGTCATCGGCAGGCCGCCCAGCACAACAAACAAGTAGAAGCCAAGCCCCGCGAGAACCTCCAACAGAATCACCCACAATACGCCACGCCAGAATCCTGCTCTTCCGTTTGCCATCGGCCATCCTTTTTTTACGAGTAGTTTGAGAGTCTGTTTTTCTACGCGTTCGGATTCTACGCCGCTTTTATTCGTTGTTTTCACCGGCGATGAAAATTCATGACGTTTTCGTGACGGCCATCCGGCACGGAGGCTGGGGATTGAGCTGGATTCTCCACCCGGGGGTGGAGGAAAGAACCCATCCGGGGACGCAAGACACGGCGTGTGCAAGGAGCCTACCGTAGAAGTCGATAAAGAACCTGTGTCCCATACTTTCTCCCCCCGGCCGCGTGCCGGGGTTTTCTTTTGGAGCGGGCCAAAGCCTTTGGGGCCGTGTGCTTGCGAGGGCACAGGAGCGGATAAAATCAGAGTTATGACCACGTTCCGTGCCGTCGAGGCCAGTGCGAAAGACCGGCTGTTTGCGCTTGCCGCCGAACTGGGCGACGCACGCCGCAAGTTCCGGTTGGAAGAGATGCATGTGCTGTGTGAGGCGCTGGGCCGTCCAGAGCGGCGATTTGCGTCGGTGCTGATTGCAGGCACCAATGGAAAAGGCTCGACGGCCGCAGCGCTGGCGTCGATTCTTGGCGAAGCAGGCTATCGCACGGGGCTCTACACCTCGCCGCATCTGGAGAGCGTGAATGAGCGCATTCGCATGGGCGGCGAAATGATTGGCGACGAGGCGTTCTCCCGCGCTTTTGCGCAGGTGGAAGCCGCCGCCGAAAAGTTGCAGCAGGAGGGCCGCTTGCCACAGCCTCCCAGCTTTTTTGAGGCCATGACGGCGACGGCATTTGTAGCGTTTGCCGAGGCGGGCATCGAAATTGCCGTGCTGGAAGTGGGCATGGGGGGCCGTCTGGATGCGACCAACGTGGTGGAGCCGCTGATTTCAGTCATCACCGACATTGCGCTCGACCACATGGAGTATCTGGGCTCGACGATCTCGGCGATTGCGCGCGAGAAGGCGGGCATTCTGCGCCCCAACGGCACGCTGGTGACGCTGCCGCAGCACCCTGAAGCGAACCAGTCGATTGGAGAGGTTGCCACGGCGCTGGGCGCGCGGGGCGTGAATGCCGCGATTTACCTGCCCTTTCTGGATCCGACGCAGGCCGGAGCACACAATCGTTATCCGCTGACGGTGCTGGAGGAGACCATTGAGATTGACGCACCGCTCGAAGGCGCTCACCAGCAGCGCAACCTGGCGCTGGCGATTGCGGCGGCTGTGGAATTACGCAACCATCACGGTTACAAAATAGGCGCAGGGGAAATTGCCAGGGGCATTCATGCGACACGGTGGCCGGGCCGCTTTGAGCTTGTGCCCCAGCCAGGCCGCGCGGATGTGCTGCTGGATGTCGCGCACAATCCCGCTGGAGCGTGGGCGTTGCGCTCGGCGCTCTCGCACCTGGAACCAGCCCCCGCCTCGATGACGCTGGTGTTTGGCTGCCTGCGCGACAAGGCGCTCGATGAGATGGCGCAAATTCTCTTCCCCCTGTTTGACCGCGTGGTGCTCGCCGCCGTGGACTCGCCGCGCGCGGCCACGATGGAGAGCCTGCGGGAGGCAGCGGCGACGGTGCAGGCCGATGCATTGGAGGCTGCCGATCCTGCGGCGGCGCTCGAAACGGCCTGGGAGATCACTCCGCAAGAGGGTTTGGTGGTGGTGGCGGGCTCGGTCTACCTGGTGGGGGCGCTGCGTAAGAAAGCGATGGCCGTATGAGTACGCAAATGCTGGCTCCCCGGCCGGAAAAACTCTCCCTGGGAGAACGCATCACGAATGTGGCCCTGCGTGCCCCTGCGATTCTGGGCGCGACGGCCGTCTTTGGCAGCCTTTCGCTGCTGGCCTCGCTCGTGGAAAAAGACGGAAAATGGCAGCACCGCATCGCGCAGCGCTGGGCGCGGGCATGCGTGGCGGCGAGCGGAGGCCGGCTGACCGTGCTGCATGGCGAGCGGCTTAAGCCTCAGGTGGCCGTGTATGCCTGCAATCACCTCTCTTACATGGACACGCCGGTCATCTTTTCGACGCTTCCCTTCCAGTTCCGGATTGTGGCGCGGCATGACCTGTGGAAGATGCCTTTCATTGGCTGGCATCTGGAGCGTTCGGGGCAAATTCCGGTGAATGTGGATAATCCCCGGGCGTCGATTGCGAGCTTGAGCTCGGCGGTGCGCACGCTGAAATCGGGCATGCCGCTGTTCATCTTTCCCGAGGGTGGCCGCACGCGGGACGGGCATTTGGCTCCGTTTTTGAATGGGCCAGCTTTTATGGCGATTCGCGCCCAGGTGCCTCTTGTGCCGATGGCGCTGATTGGGACCCATGAGCTGCTGCCCATTCATGCAGGCCAACTGCACGCGGTGCCGGTGACGCTGGTGGTGGGCGAGCCGATCGACACCTCAACCTACACGATGAAGCAGGTGAATGAGCTGACGGAGCGCCTGTACACGGCCATTGCCGATCTTTATTACGGTCACACCTACCTGACGCGCCCGGCGGTGGAAAGCCCGGTGCTGCAGGAAGCTGCCGAATCTCAAAACTGATGCGGGTGCGCCCAACGGCTACCTGCAAAAAGGACTGCTGATGACTCGTCCTCGCATTGCCATTCCCGAACCGACCCTGAATAACACGGAATATAACGAGCGATCATGGATTCAATACGCCCGCGCGGTGGAAGCCGCCGGGGGCGAGCCGGTGAAGATCGTGCTGAGCGCGGCTCCGGCGGAGATTGCCCGTACCTTGGCGAATTGCCAGGGTGTTTTGCTGCCGGGGAGCCCGGCGGATGTGAATCCCGCGAAGTTTGGCGAGGTTGTAGCCGGAGCCAAGCCCGAGGACCCGGCCCGCGAGGCCGCGGACGAGCTGCTGCTGCAGGATGCCTTTAACCTGCGCAAGCCGGTATTGGGCATTTGCTACGGCTTTCAGTCGATGAATGTGTGGCTGGGCGGCTCGCTGGTGCAGGATCTGCCGACGCAGAGGCCGGATTCTCCGGTGAATCACTCGCCCAAAGAGAAGCCCGCCGTCGCACATACGGTGCGGCTGGCGGAGGGATCGCGGCTGGCGGGGCTGGCCGGGCAAGCGGAGTCCGCGGTAAACAGCAGCCACCACCAGGCCGTGGCGCGCCTGGGCGATGGGCTGGTGCTGGCCGGAAGCTGCCCGGAGGATGGCGTAATTGAAGCCGCCGAAGGACGGACGGGGGCCTATGTGATGGGGCTGCAGTGGCATCCGGAGCGGACATTTGAGGCAGATGCCTTCTCGCGGCGCATCTTCGAGAGCTTCCTGGAGGCGGTGAAGGCCTGGAAAGAGGTTCCGAACGGCGCGGGGAGTGCGCCATGAACGGCGAAGCCTCTGCGCTGACCGCAGAGATGATCCGTAACCTGCTGGTAGATTGCGGGACGCCGGTTTCCGGGGCAGAAGCGGAGCGGCTGGGGGCCTTTCTGGCGCTTTTGCTGAAGTGGAATGCGCGGACGAATCTTACCGCGATTCGAGAGCCGGAGATGATCGTGCGGCGGCACTTTGCGGACAGCATGTTTTGCGCCCGGAATCTTCCCGAAGGAACGAAGACGCTGCTGGATTTTGGCTCGGGCGGGGGATTTCCGGGGATTCCGGTCGCACTGCTGCGGCCAGAGGTTTCGGTGACGCTGGCGGAGTCGCAGGGGCGCAAGGCTTCGTTTTTACGGGAGGCAGTGCGGAGCCTGGAGTTGCGCGCCGAGGTATGGGCGGAGCGGGTGGAAGAGATGCCTGCGGGCCGATGCTTTGACTGCGTGACGCTGCGGGCGGTGGACCGGATGATGGATGCGTGCCGGGCGGCGGCGGAGCGAGTGGCTGTCGGGGGCACGATGATGGTGTTCACGACGGAGCGCCTACGCGAGGAGGTGGCGGCGGGGCTTGCGGGGTGGAGCTGGTCTTCTGTGCTTCGATTGCCGCATGCGGAGCAGGGGCTTCTGCTGGTGGGGAGCAGGACGGTGTTCCACGTGGAGCACGAGGCATAGAAGCCTGCCGCTGCGAGGCTGTGGCCGTGATGTTCCACGTGGAACATCGGAGTTCTGACTTCTGGCTGCTCCTGGACGCGGCATGTGCATGTTCCACGTGGAACACAAGGCCTCTGGAAGGTGCCGTCTCGGGCAGTTGCGAGTGAGCAGTGGGACACATGTTCCACGTGGAACATCGCCGATTGCTCTACACTACGGGCAAAGTTTTCCACCGATGCACGATTTTTGCAACGATTTCGCAACAATTTGCGCGGAGACCTATCCCATGCAGAATGCTAGGGTTAGCGAGGCCCTCCGGGAAGCGGCCCGGAGGTTTCCCACAATTCCCTCCACTTTACCCACAAGCAGTTCTGTTTGCTGAAGGGGCGGTGTAGCCGGTAGTCTCGATTACGTAATGAGCAAGGTGCTAGCCGTCGTCAATCAGAAGGGTGGAGTGGGAAAAACCACCACCGCGATCAACCTTTCCGCAGCTTTGGCGCTTGAAGGATTGCCCACGCTTCTCATCGATTGCGACCCGCAGGCCAACTCCAGCGGCGGCCTCGGCATTGCCCGCGATGACGAGCGGAAGAGCACCTATGATGTGCTGATTGGCGAGTGCACGCTGGAGGAAGCCACGCTGCCGACCGAGATTCCTACGCTGTCGGTGGTTCCTTCGAGCAAAAACCTGATTGGGGCCAATGTGGAGCTGATTCAGCAGGATCAGCGGGCTTTCAAGATGAAGCAGGCGCTCGATGCGGTGCGTGAGAAGTACACCTATATATTGCTCGATTGCCCCCCGGCGCTGGACCTGCTGACGCTCAACTCGCTGGTCGCGGCGGATGGGCTGCTGGTTCCCATGCAGGCGGAGTATTTTGCGCTGGAAGGCATCAGCGAACTGATGCATACGCTGGAGCGGGTGCGCGAAGCCTTCAACGAAAAGCTGCAAATTGAAGGCGTGCTGCTCACCATGTATGACGACCGCACCAATCTGGCGCAGCAGGTGACGGAGAATCTGCGCGGATTCTTTCAGGAGAAGCTGTTCAAGACCACTATTCCGCGGAACGTGCGGCTGGCCGAAGCACCGAGCTATGGCCAGCCGGTGGCACTGTATGATCCGCGCTCGCGAGGCGCAGAGACCTACCAGGCGCTGGCGCTGGAGCTGCTGGCGCGGCATGGCATCGAAAGCCCGGCGGCGAAGGAACGCGCGAAGGCTGCTGCCAAGGCAAATAAGGATCGCCCGGCCATTCGCTTCTGGCCATATTCAAAGTAAGCACGCTTTTGGGCCCGGCTGCCGGAGGGTTTGGCGGCTGCATCTGTTATTCCACTGAAGAGTTCAGGACCCCATTTCATGACTGCACCCAACCAACCAAAAGATAGTGCCAAGCGCCGCGCGCTGGGCAAGGGACTCGAATCGCTGCTACCCCGCGTTCAGGCCAAGGCCGAACCGGAGCCCCCCAAAGCGGGCATCGTCGCGCCAGTGTTTGAGCTGGGCAAGCCGCGTGAGATTCCGGTGGGAGAAATTGACCGCAATCCGTGGCAGACGCGCACGCACTTTGATGAGGAGCAACTGGCCGAGCTGACGGCGTCGATCACGGCGACGGGAGTGGTGCAGCCGATTCTGGTGCGGGCGCTGCCTACCGGGCGCTTTCAACTGATTGCCGGCGAGCGGCGCTGGCTGGCCTCGCAGCGCGCGGGCAAAGAGACGATTCCGGCGATTTTGCGGCAGGTGACCGATCAGCAGGCGATGGAAATGACCATCGTAGAGAACCTGCAGCGCACGGATCTGAACCCCATGGAGCAGGCCCGGGCCTATGAGCGGCTGGCGCACGAGTTCCAAATGACGCAGGAGCAGATGGCTAAGCGCACCGGCAAGGATCGCGCTTCGGTCTCAAACTTTCTGCGGCTGCTCAAGCTGCCGGGCGAGGTGCAGGCCAAGGTGGAGTCGGGCGATTTGAGTTTTGGCCATGCGCGCACGCTGCTGGCACTCGAAGATCCAGAGTCGATTCAGAAAGCGGCGCAGAAGGTGCTGGCGCTCTCGATGTCTGTGCGGCAGACCGAGAGCTATGTGCAGGGCATTTTGCACCCGGAACGCAAGCAGGCGAAGAGCGGCGAGGAAAAGAAGCCAGCCATTGACCCGAATGTGCGCGAGGCGCAGGACCAGATGCAGCGGGCGCTCGGACTCAAGGTACGCATTGAGGACAAGAAGGGCCGCGGGCGCGTGATCATTGAGTATTCGGGCCTGGAAGACTTCGATGCCCTGCTCGAAATGCTGACGAAATAGCAGGCATTACAGAATGAAAAAGAAACGTAACCGATATGGTTACGTTTTTTTGCGCGCAGCCGAACGCTACGGGGTGCTGAAGAGGTCGCGAATGGCGCGCGCGGTTTCCTGCATGGAGTAGCGCTTGCGGAAGCATGGCAGCGCGCGGGACGCCATGGCTTCACGCTCGGACTGGTTGAGGGCAAGCCAGCGCTCCAGCAGCTTGCGCGTGCCTTCGAGGGTATCCTGCTCGACGAGACCAGCCTGGTCGGCCTGAATGTCGGGCCAGATATTCACCTGGTCTGAGATAAGGACGGGCTTGCCGCAGGCCAGGGCCTCGGCGACGGCGATGCCGAAGTTCTCCTGATGCGACGGCAGTACGAAGGCTTCGCAGTGGCGCAGCGCGCCCCACTTGACGTCGCCCCGCAGCATGCCGGGCCAGTGGACGCGGGCTGCAATGCCAGCCTGCGCGGCCTGCTGCTGCAGCTTGGCCTGCAGGCCCACCTGATCGGGTCCGGCGATGACCAGATGCAAGTCCGGCGCGGCCGATGCCACGTGAGCAAAGGCTTCCAGCAGCAGGTCGCAGCCCTTTTTCTCGTGAATGCGCGCCAGGAAGAGCAGATAGCGCACCGGCTGGCCGTCCTTAAGCAGCTCGGGGGCCTGCTGAAACCAGGCCGCGGTTTGTGCGGCTGGATCATCCTTCGGCTCCATGGCTCCATAGGGAACGACCACCCCATTCCAGCGGCTTGGCTGAAAGCTGGTGGCGGCGAGATCGCGCTCAGTGCTGCTGGTAAACAGAACCGCCTTTGCTTCGCGCAGCACCGGATATTGCCATGGCCAGAAGAGCTGTTTCTTCAGCTTCTTGAGGGGATATTGACGGTTGAACCAGGGATCGAGTGCCCCATGAGGAAAGACCACATACGGACGATTCAACCGCAGCATCGTGCGGCGGGCCGCAATATTGGTGTAGTTCCAGATGCCATGCAGCACGAGCGCGTCATAGGACGGCAAATGCGCGTTCAACCACTCCGGAATGTTGCTGGAATAGCCGAAGCCACCTCTTCGTGGCCCCAGAGCATGCACCGGCGCCGCAACCTCCTTCAGATACTCCGTGCCCGGGGTGTCCAGACAAAACACCTCGGCCTGTACTCCCAGTGGCGCATAGGCGCGCATCAGGTTGCGCACGGCCTGAGGTGGGCCGCCGTCCACTGGAGAAAGAGATTGTATGGCGTGCAGAATCTTCAAGTGTTCCGGACTCCTTACTGGTTTCTGCCAGCTTACAGGATGGCCCGTTGAGCTCGTGTCACAGCAGCTTGTCGCTGCGATCAAAGCAGCCAGCGCAGCAGAAAGTACAAGATCACCAGGGGCGCTAGAAAAATGCCGGCCAGGCAAAGGCCCATAAGGACCAGAAAACACTGGTCCTTCCAGGTATGCCGTCTCGGCTCGGCAAGCTGGCGCGTCATGAGCCGGTAGTTGCGGCGGTTGGCCTTCCACGCCACAATGAACAGGTCCCCCACGATGGGGACCGAGCCGATGAGCACCTCCATGCCGACGTTTACGGTCATGCGCGCCAGCGTGGCATAAGGCACGCCACGCAGCCATGCCGCAGCGATCAGAATGAGCGAAGTAAGCCCGGTCAGCAGATCTCCAATGCCGGGAATGAAGCCGATCAGGCCATCGAGGCCAATGCGAATACTGGTGCCCGGAATGCGAAACCATTCATCCAGCAGGTGCGCCAGCAGATCGAGTTGCTCATCGCCGAGCCAACGGGCCGCGCGTGACCGCGTTCGTAGCGGAGAGAGAACGTCTGGCTGCGTAACGGATGGCATGAACTTTGCTGGTTGAGATGCGAAATCCTGCGGGCGCGTCACTCGCGAGGGTCCCGGCACGGCCTCGTGAATGCTACAATGAAATCTCGTGTGGCGGCTATAGTTCAGCGGCAGAACGCCTGACTGTGGCTCAGGATGTCGCGGGTTCGATCCCCGCTAGCCGCCCCAGTTCCCTCCTCACGCAAACTCCCTGCTTACAATTCCGGCTTTCGACTTCCGGCGGGCAGCCCCGCGCGGCTAGGATGGTGGCACGATGGCGCGTCCTTCCCTTTATGCCGGCTGCTCCGGATGGGCTTACGCAAGCTGGAAGCCAGGATTCTATCCTGCAAAGACCGCGGCGAAGCAGTTTCTGGCTTACTATGCCTCGCAGCTTAACTCCGTTGAGGTGAATTACACCTTTCGCCAGTTGCCGAGTGAGGCCCAGGCAGAGAACTGGCTGGCGGCGACGGCGGAGGACTTTCGCTTCAGCTTCAAGGCTCCTCAGCGGGTGTCGCATCTGCTGCGCCTGCGGAACTGCGACGAGGCGATGACAGCATTCGCAGACTCGCTTGCGCCGTTTAAGCAGGCCGGGCGCATGGGCCTGGTGCTGGTGCAATTGCCGCCCAACTTCAAGGCCGATGCCACGCGGCTTGAGAGCTTTCTTGAGGATGCATCCCGGCTCAATCTGCGGCTTGCGCTTGAGTTTCGGCATGAGTCATGGTTTGAGGCCGCTACGTATGCCACGCTGGAGCGCCACGGCGCGGCGCTTTGCATCGCGGAGAGCGACGAACTCGTGACGCCGGAGGTGCATACCGCTGCTTTTGGCTGCTACCGGCTGCGGCGCTCGCACTATGACGAGGCAGCGCTCAATGAGCTTGCAGAGCGTCTGCACACGCGGGCTGCCTCAGGCGAGGTGTATGCGTATTTCAAGCATGAAGAGGCTCCTGACGGGCCGCTGCGGGCGCGGGCTGTGCTTGATCGTTTGCAGCAACTGTAACCAGGCTGGGCGAAAATAAGAACATGCGCGATAGAAATGCGATGGACACCGGCACGGATGTGCTCGCGGGGAACGAAGCCATGACCGCACCGACGATAAGCGATGCCGCCGTCGCGTGGGAGCCGCGCTTTGTGCCGCGCCGCTTTTTGCGCAACGGCCACCTGCAAACGCTGGCCGGGAACTTTCTGCCTCGCAAATACACGCTGCCGGAGCCGGAATCGTTGCTGGTGGAAGTAGAAGGCCCCATTGCAGGGTATGGACCGACGCAGGTGCTGTGCCATTGCCACTGGCAACCGCAGGAGGTGCGCCGCGTGCGGCTCACCGTGGTGCTGATTCACGGCCTGGAAGGCTCGTCAAACTCGCAATACGTAGTGGGCAACACGGCGCGCGCGCTGGCGGCGGGCTGCAATGTGGTGCGCATGAACATGCGCAGTTGCGGCGGGGCCGATCATCTTGCTCCCACCATTTATCACTCCGGCCGCTCAGAGGATGTGGCCCGCGTGCTCGACCGCATTGTAGATGAGCACGCGCTGGAGCGAGTGGCGCTGGTGGGTTATTCGATGGGCGGCAACATGGCGCTGAAGCTGCTGGGCGAATATGGCGCTGCGCCGCCGCCGCAACTGAAGGCGGTGGTGGGCATCTCGCCGCTCATGGATCTGACTCCCTCTTCCGCAGCTTTGCATGAACCGGCCAACCGAATTTATGAGTGGCACTTTGTGCGCCGGTTACGTAGCCGTCTCCGTTACAAATCGCAACTCTTCCCGCGGCTCTATCCGGCGGAGCTTGCCGGACGGCTGCACACCATGCGCGACTTCGATAACCATGTCGTCGCCCGCTACGGCGGATTTCGCGATGCGGATGACTATTATGTCTCCGTGGCCAGCTCGCAGTACGCGGCTGATTTCCGTGTGCCGGCGCTGATTCTGCATTCGCTTGATGACCCTTTCATTCGCATGCTGCCCGGAACGCGCGAGGCACTGCTCGCGAATCCGTGGGTGAGCTATGTAGAGACGCAGCACGGCGGCCACTGCGCGTTTCTTTCGCCGGCGCGGCGCGAACCCAACGCCGGGCAGATGCCTTCCGAGTCTGATGGGTACTGGGCCGAGCATCTGCTGCTGCGCTACCTTCTGGAGCAAGTGCGTGGAAGCTGACTGGTCGGTGGAGATGGGCGAAGGGCTGCCCGAGATTGTTATTCCGTGGAGTGGCGAGAGCCTGCAATGGGTGGATCTGCGCGTGCCACATGCCGACTGCAAGGCCGCGGTGAGTGATCTTGCTCTGGCAGAAGCGCGGGCACCGCTGGCGCAGGCGCTCCGTGCATTGAACGCGGAGAATTCGCCGTGGCTTACCTCAAAATGCGATGCGTGGTGGATCGATGACGAAGATGAGGCGCTGGACCCTTATGAGCTGGACGCGGCGGACCTCGCTGCGAAAGGGTCATCACTGCATGGCTGCGCCTCTTATCTTGATCTGCTCACACGGCATGCGGAATTATTTTCTGACTTCCCAGGACAAGAAGCCCTGCTGCGGACGCTGACACAAACGCTGCGTAATGTAGCACTGGCTCATGCACGCATTGACCTCGTGCTGCGCGGGGCGCGCCTGCATGGGCAGGAGGGCTTTGGCATCACCGCGTATGTGACCGGCGGCGGGCCTGATACGGCGGCGGCAGTACAGGCGTGGCAAGGGGCACTGGCGGCGATGACGCGTGCTCTCCTCAACTGTTGATGGCTGCTTCTATACTGATGACCGTGGCGATGCGAAAACTCACTCTAATGCTTCTGGCCTGCGCGGGCTTTCTGGCGATGACCGCCGCCGCGCCCGCACAAACCGTCTCAGCCCAGGGCCTGCCCAAGCCCATGCCGCTCTACCAGGGCACGCCGCCAGGCGCGCTGGGCAACAAGCCGGAGGATATTCCTGAGCTGTACGTCATGCTGCCCAAGAAGCCGACCACCAGCGCGGCGGTGCTGGTGATTCCGGGTGGCGGGTATGAGTATGTCGCGCTCGGCCATGAGGGCTTCCAGATTGGCGAGTGGCTGCGCGCGCAGGGCATGCCGGCGATTGTGCTGGATTATCGCGTGGCGCCGTACCACTACCCGGTCGAGATTGAAGACGGCATGCGGGCGATGCGTGTGATTCGCGCGCATGCGAAGGAGTGGGGCATCGACCCGAACCGCATTGGCGTGTGGGGCTCCTCGGCTGGCGGACATCTCGCCTCGACGCTGGGCACGCACTGCAACAAGACAAATGCGAATGCGGCGGATCCGATTGACCGCCTGAGCTGCAAGCCCGACTTTATGGTGCTGGCTTACCCGGTGATCTCCATGCGGAAGTCGATCACGCACATGGGCTCGCGCAATGCGCTGCTGGGTAAGAATCCCTCACCGGCACTGGTGAAGGAGTACTCGAACGAGCTGCAGGTTTCGCCGAGCACGCCACCGGCGTTTCTCTTCGCGACGGAGCATGACCCGACCGTGCCCGTGCAGAACTCTCTCGACTTTTATGCGGCCATGGTTCGCAATCACGTGCCGGGCGAGCTGCACATCTTCGACTACCGCAATCATGGCTGCGGACTCTGCGGCAACATCATTCCCCTGCGCACGTGGCCGAGCCTGTTGCGGCGCTGGTTCATTGACCAGAGCCTGCTGCCGCCCAACGCGCCGCCGCCGCCGCCACCCGCGCCGAACTGGCCGGACTGGATGCCAGGCTTCCAGGGTCCGGGCATGCATGTTCCCAAGTGGTAGAAAGAAAGACTCAACGCGGCACTCGCCACCAGGGGGCGAGTGCCAGCGTGCAAAGGATTCCCGCGGCAGTCACGATCACCGCACCCCATAGCAATGAAATCAGGTGCATGCGCCGCCGTGCCGCCGCAGAGAAATTGATCTCGGAAAATACTCCGGCGACCATCCCCGTCGCGGCCCAGAATAGGATCGTGGGCACCGTCCAGATATCCGGCGGCACGATGAACAGCAGAAATGCTGTCAGACCCACGGTGAGCAATACCGAAAACACCGCCCACAGAGCACGCGGCATGTATCCATTGGGCGATCCATCAAAACCAAAGTGAACAGGAACCTGCCCGGGCAGCTTGCGATAAGTACGCGCCAGAGACCACAGGAAATAGAAGTCCACGGCAACAGGCGCCATGCCAGCGGCTATATACCAATGCGTGAGGAATGATGATGGTGGCATAACTTTGAGTTACTGCGCGCCAGCTTATCACTTTCCAATGCAGAAGGTGGAGAAGATGCGGTTCAGGATGTCGTCTGCGGTGGTTTCTCCGGTGAGTGAGTCGAGCTGGCGCAGGGCTTCGTAGAGATCGAGCAGCACCATCTCGTGCGGAATGCCTGCCTGTGCCGCGGCTCGCGCCTTGCCGAGCGCGCCCAGCGCGGCGGTCACCGCTTCATGATGGCGCAGCGAGGTCAGCATGCCAGACTCGCTGCCCATGCCCTCGGCCTGCATCATCTGGAGCAATGTTTCGCGCAGCCGGGCGATTCCCTCTCCTGTGAGTGCGGAGGTGGAGACCACGCGAATATTTGTAACTGTGCCTAATTCTTTCTCTGAATACGCTTCCGGCGGCGTATCCAGAAGCGATTGCTGCTGCACCAGATCGCTCTTGTTGCGCACCAGCAGGGCGCGGCGGCCAGCCAGCGATGCGGCCAGCGTCTGCTCTTCTTCGCTGAGCGGAGCGTTGTCCTCGACGACCAGCATCACGAGATCGGCATCGGCCAGAGCCTCGCGCGATTTTTGAATGCCGATGGTTTCTGCCTCATCCGCGCCCTCGCGCAGACCGGCGGTGTCCACCAGTTCGAGAGGAATGCCGCCGAGCGAAACGCGCTCGCTCACCAGGTCGCGCGTGGTGCCGGGCATGGCGGTCACGATGGCGCGCTCGCGCTCGACGAGACGATTGAAGAGCGAGGACTTGCCTACATTGGGCCGGCCCACAATCGCCAGCGTGAGCCCGGAGTGCACGAGACGGCCACGCTCGAAGGAGCGATGAAGGGATTCGAGTGTGGGCTGCATCGCATCGATGCGCGTGAGGATCTGCGCGTAGGGCGTTACGTCTACATCATCTTCGGCAAAGTCGATGCCAGCTTCGAGCAGCGCGATCAGTTCCACGAGCTGCTGCTTGGCCGGTTGCACGCGGCGAGAGAGTGCGCCGCCCATTTGCTCGGCGGCGACGCGCGCCTGATAGAGGGTTTGCGCATCGATCAAGTCGCGCACGGCCTCGGCCTGCGTGAGGTCGAGGCGGCCGGAGAGAAAGGCGCGCTCAGTGAATTCGCCGGGGCGGGCCAGGCGCGCACCCTGCGCGAGGGCGGCGCGCACGAGCATCTCCAGCACAACGGGCGAGCCGTGGGCGGCAATCTCAACGAGGTCTTCGCCAGTGTAGGAGCGCGGCGCCTGAAAGCAGGTGACGACGGCTTCGTCGAGCTTGCGGGGCGCTTCGGCTGAGCCTTCCGGCAGCGGCTCGCCCAGGACTAACGGCTCGTAGATCTCAGCGAATCGCGCGGAGGCGTGCTGCAGCGGATGGCGCAGACGCACCAAAGTCTCGGCCATGGGCACGGCTCGCGGACCCGAGAGGCGCACGATGCCGATGCCTCCGCGGCCCGGCGGCGTGGAGATGGCCACGATGGTTTCGTGGGCCAGGTTCTCCACTTCCGCAAGCTGAGGATGCGGCTGAATCGGATGCATGAGAAAAGGCTATACCCGCGGCGAAGAGCTAGCGGCGGCCGCGTCCACCGCCGCGCGTGGCCGGCACCCGCGGGGCGAACTTGTGATGGTCATAGCCCTTGGGATAAGCGACCACAAAGCGGTTGAGGCCCTCGCCGCTCGATGAGGTCTCGAGGTCCTCATAATCGCGCAGCGCCAGGTGCAGCATGCGGCGCTCCCGCGAACTCATGGCGGCAAAGGCATAGGGCTGGCCGGTCTCGCGCACGCGCTCGGCGGCGGTCTGGGCGGCCAGCTTCAGCTCCTGCGCGCGCAGGGCCTTGAAGTTGTTCGAGTCAAAGGAGACGCGGTCATGCTCCTCATTTTCAAGCCGGATCATCTTGGCCGCGACGTGCTCGAGGGCGCGCAGCAGTTCGCCACCTCGCTGCGTCAGCAACGGAGCATCGGGACCGGCCAGCTCGACGTAAATCTCGCGGGCCTCAAGGCCGTGCGGATCAGCGGCGCCCGCGCCGGCGGTGATGCGGTACTTCAGCCGAAGTCCGCCCTGGGTGGTGAGCATTTTGAGGAAGGAAGCGATGGTCTGCGCCGCTCCCTGATAATCTTCGATCGGCATCGGTAACCAGTATCGCACCGGCCACCTTCCTTCGCCACATCGGGCGGGGTTGACGGGCTACAATGAGCATGCGCGGGCGAGTAGCTCAATTGGATAGAGCACCAGCCTTCTAAGCTGGGGGTTGCAGGTTCGATCCCTGCCTCGCCTACCAGGATTCTTCTGTATTTGGTGGCATACTGAAGCCATGAGCGCCATTCCACATCCCGTTCCCGTGCCCGTCAGCGAGTATCTCGCGACGAGCTATCGCCCCGACTGCGACTATGTGGACGGTGAAGTTCAGGAGCGGAATTTGGGTGAGAAAGAGCATTCCATCCTGCAGCGGGCTCTGGTCTTGCTGTTCGGCAACCATACCAAAAACTGGCAAGTAGAGGTCTTCCCTGAACTGCGCGTGCAGATCACACCTATCCGCTTCCGGGTTCCGGACGTGACCGTGATGCCAGCGGATGCGCAATGGGAGCGTATCCTGCGGACCCCGGCCTTGCTTTTTATCGAGGTTCTCTCCCCGGAAGACACCATGCGCCGCATCCGTGAGCGTGTCGACGACTACCTGCGATTTGGCACGGAGCATATCTGGGTCATCGACCCGGAACTCCGCAAGGCGTATGTCTGCTCTGCCCGAGGATTTCAGGAGCCCGAGAACGATGTGCTCACGATTCCAGGCACACCCATCCGAGTAGAGCTGACTGATCTGTTCGCAGAGTTGGACCGGAAGTAAGATCCACCAGCCGCTCACCCAGGCCGATTAGCCGAGCACCTTCGCTGCTTCCTGCGCAAAGTAGGTCACGATAAAGCCGGCGCCGGCGCGGCGAATCGAGAGCAGCGATTCCATCATGGCGCGCTCGGGGTCAAGCCACCCCTTCGCAAAGGCGGCCTGCATCATCGAGTATTCGCCTGAGACCTGGTACGCACCCATCGGCACATCAAAGCGCTCGCGGGCCGCGCGAATCACGTCGAGATAAGGCATGGCGGGCTTCATGAGAATCATGTCCGCGCCCTCGTCGAGATCGAGCTCAATCTCACGCATGGCTTCGCGCAGGTTTGCGCCATCCATCTGATAGCTGCGGCGGTCGCCAAACTGCGGGGCGGAGTCGGCAGCCTCACGGAACGGACCATAAAAAGCCGAGGCGAACTTCGACGCGTAGGAGAGGATCGGCGTCTGCTCGCAGCCCTCTTCGTCGAGCACGTCGCGCATCTCCATCACGCGGCCATCCATCATGTCACTGGGGGCGACCACATCGGCCCCGGCCTTTGCGAGCGAGACGGCGGTGCGGGCCAGCAGATCGAGGCTGGGGTCGTTGTCGATTTCATATTCATCGCCGTACTGGCGCACCACGCCGCAGTGGCCGTGCGAGGTGTATTCGCAGAGGCAGACGTCGGCGATGAGCACGAGCTGTTTTGAGGCGCTGCTCTGCTTGAGCGCGCGCAGCCCCTGCTGCACGATACCGTGGTCGTCCCAGGCACCGGTGGCCTGTTCATCTTTAGTTTCGGGCAGGCCAAAGAGCAGCAACCCTCCCACGCCCAGCGCGGCGGCGGCTTCGGCCTCTTTGACGGCCTCATCGACCGAGAGATTGAAGACGCCGGGCATCGAGCTGACCTCGCGGCGCACGCCCTCGCCGGGGCAGAGAAACAGCGGCAGAATCAGCGCGCCTGGTTCCAGATGCGTTTCGCGCACCAGGGCACGCAGCGGTTCGGTGCGGCGCATGCGCCGCATGCGGGTGATGGGATAGCTCATGGCTCTATTTTAGGGTTTGGGCGGCGTGGGCGCTTGTAATGGGGGTCACATGCGCCGCTTCATGCCATCCCACTCCTGGGCGGAAAGGCTGGGTGCAATGGCCCAGAGTGTATAGATGGCCAGAATCGTACCGGCGATGGGCTTCAGAATCGTGAGCACGGCCGCCACAATGGCGAGCACTCTCGCCCAGGGCGCGCGTTGCAGCAGTCCAATGCCCACGGCGGCACTCAGAATGGCACGCAGAAATAGCGCCACAATCACCACCGGCATCACCCAGTGCCACTGCCCATACATGCCAAAGGGCCACACCCGTATGTCGTGCATGTGACCGAACCAGCCATGCGACATGCCCTCAAGAAAGGGCATGGCAATCAGCGCACCGAGAACCGACCAGAAGGCATAGGCGACCCACAGCCAGCCCAGCGTCTGCACGTGGCGATGCACGCGGTTATAGAGGAAGGGAACCGGCGCGACCCCTGCCGGACGTCCACAGCGCGGACAAACCGCCATGCCCGCGACCAATGCCTGACCACATGCGGAGCAATACATAGATCGTTCCCCCTGCTGAGGGTTACGCAGCTGCTTTCAGAGATGTTCCCCGGGCGCCCAGTTTACTCCAGCGCGCGGGCACGGCGCGCCGCCAAAAATCCATCCAAAATGAGCACGGCGGCTACCTGATCGACCACCTCGCGATGCTCCGAGCCGGGGCGGCCGGCGGCGTGCAGATGCCGATGGGCTTCGGTGGTCGTGAGCCGCTCGTCCCACAGATGCACGGGCAGGCCAAACTCCTCCCGCACCCAGGCGGCAAAGGCCTGCGCTTTGAGCGCCTGCGGGCTGATGTCTCCGGACATATAGAGTGGATTGCCCACCACGACCTCAGTGCAACCGAAACGGCGCAGCAGGCGGCCCAGGGACTTCATATCCTGCTTGCGATTGGTGCGCACCAGCGTCAGCACGGGCTGCGCCGTCAGGCCCAGCTCATCACTCACGGCCACGCCGACGCGGCGGTCGCCCACGTCGAGGGCCATGACGCGTGCCTGGGGCGCAACCGCCTGTGCTTCTAAGCTCATACGGTCAGTCTAGAGGCTCTGCCAACCTCGTTTACACTTTTCGCACCTTACACTCCAGAATGAGAGTCTAACCAGATAACGATCCAGCGAGTTACCCCCTTGCGCAAACTCTTTCAGTTCTTACTTTTGGTTATTCTCGCCGCCGCCGGCTACGCAGCGTATGTGGTCCTGACGCCCGTGGGGCCGTCTTCGCCGGAGCTGGTGACTATTGCGCCCGGCACGCCGACGCTTGCGATTGGACAGGAGCTGGTAGAGAAGGGGCTCATTCGCAGCCGCTGGGCGCTCGAAGCCATGCACCTGGCCAAGGGCGGCGCGCTCAAGGCGGGCGTCTACCGCTTTGACCATCCGGCTCCGCTGACCGAGGTGTACCGCCGGCTGCGGCGCGGCGATGTTTACACCATCAGCGTGACGATCCCCGAAGGCTCGAACATTTTTGATATTGCCCAGCGGCTGGCCGCGAAGAAGCTCGCCACCGAACAGGGATTTTTGACGGTGGCCGAGCACGACACGCAACTGGTCAGCGATCTTGACCCTCAGGCGCCGAGTCTTGAGGGCTACCTCTTCCCTGACACCTACAAGTTCAGCCCCGGCATCTCGCCGGAGCACATTGCCGCAGCCATGGTGGCGCAGTTCCGGACCGAAGCTGCCAAGCTGGGCCTCGAGAAAATGGCCTCACTGCCTGCCTCCACTGACCAGACGACCCCCAGCCTGCATGAGATTGTCGTCATCGCCTCGCTGGTCGAGCGCGAGACGCCCATCCCCTCGGAGCGGCCACTGGTGGCCAGCGTCTTCTATAACCGGCTGGCGCAGCAGATGCCGCTCATGACCGATCCTTCGGTGATTTATGCCGCTCTGCTCCAGCATCGTTACCGGGGCGCAATCTATGAGTCTGACCTGAAGTCAGACTCGCCCTACAACACCTACACGCATGCCGGATTGCCTCCGGGACCGGTCTGCAATCCGGGTCTGGCCTCGCTGCGCGCGGCCATGCATCCGGCCCATACCGACTATCTCTACTTTGTGGCGGCCAGCGCCGATCCGAGCGGGCATTCCCGCTTTTCGGCCACGCTGGCGCAGCATGACAAGAATGTGCAGGCTTACCGGCGCGCGGTCCGGCAGGCACAAAGGCGCTAAACGCCGGGTGCAGAACTTTCCCCTCTCCGCATACGTAACTCTGAGAGTTCTGCCTGACTCCGCAACCGCGACGGATATACTGGAAAATTGTTGACTCAATGGAAAACACGAGGACTCGCTCTGGCGCTCAGCCTGGGACTGCCCGCGCTGTCGGGCTGTTTTGTGCATGTAAGGCGCGTGCCCAAGGCAGAGATGCCCAAAACGGTGCTTTCGGCCACGCCCGATCAGCTCACCAGCCTGATCAATGAGCGTTATGAAAAGATACACTCGCTCACCGCGCAGGTGACCTTTCAGGTGACCGAAGGCGGCGAACTGAAGGGCAAGGAAAAGACCATTACACCCTTCAGCGGCTACATCGTCATGCAGCGGCCCGGCGACGTGCGGGTGATCGGCTACCTGCCGGTGGTGCATATGCCCGCCTTTGACATGGCGAGCAACGGCCAGAACTTCACCATGGTGATTCCGCCGAAGAGCCAGGCGTATACGGGGACGAACAAGGTCACGCATCCGTCGAAGAATCCCATTGAGAACATGCGGCCAGACATCTTCTTTAACTCGCTTCTGGTTCAGACCATCACCGCGGACGACCTGCGGGTGCTGACGTCAGAGACCAAGACGATTGTGCCGGCCAAGCCAAAGCATCTGCTGATTGTTCCGCTCTATGACCTGACGATCCTGCGCCGCCAGTCGCCCACCAGCAATGTGCTGGTGCCCAGCCGGATGATTCAGTTTGACCGCACGACGCTGCAGCCGACCGAAGAGGACATCTACGACGCGCAGGGCAGCATTGAGACGCAGGCCATCTTTGGCCCGCTGGTCAATCATGATGGCATCGAGTTTCCATCGACCATCACGATCCGGCGGCCGCTGCAGGAGTACCAGATTCTGGTGACCTTCCAGAACATTCGCTTCAACCTGCCCCTGAACGAGGAGGAGTTTCACCTGAAAATTCCCCAGGGCATGAAGGTCAAGAACCTGCATTGAGGCTTTCCGCGCGGGCCGCGGCTTCTGGAGCACTTCCGGCAAGCCGCACTCATTTTTTGAGTCCACTGTGACGAAAGCACTCGCGATGTCATCCTAGTGGGCAGAACCTTATGTCCTCAACACCTGCTCCGGCTGTGGCCGGGCGCTACAAATATCTGACTGACAGCTACGTCTTCCGCTGGCAGAACCAGACGCTGCGCGCAGACCTGATTCTGACGCTGCCGATCGCTTTGTGCCTGATATTTGGCATCGTCATCGGGCACCCGGCCGTGGGCATGATTGCCGCCGGCGGGGCCATGAACACCGGCTTTGGCAAGAAGCAGTGCATTGATGACTCGAACCTTCTGCCGATGATTTTTGTCACCTTCGGCATGGCCTTTGCTGGATTCCTCGGCGTGATGCTCGGCTATCACAGCGTGCTGATGGTTTTGATGGCAGCGCTGTGGGGCTTTGGCTATGGCATGCTTACCTCGCGCCCCGGCGGGTATGCCTGGGTGGGCCAGCAATGCGTCATCACGCTGCTGGTGGCCTCGGCTTTTCCGGCCCCGCCGCTCGATGCGCTGGCTCGCGGCGCACTGCTGTTTGCCGGCGGAGCGCTGCAGCTTGTTCTCTCGTCGCTGCTGCTGCATATCTCTGGCGAGCTGCGCGCGCGCCTGCTGCAACTCAAGCAGTACATGGTGGCCGAGGAGGCCGCCTTGCGCCAGGCGGTCGTCGAAACGGCGGATTCGCTCTGGCGGCGGCGCTCGCTCAACTCCGCCATTCCCTACGCGCTGCGGCTGGCCTTCACGCTAGGGCTCACGACGGAGATCTACCGCCGGCTCAACTATCCCAGCGGCTACTGGATTCCGATTACAGCGCTGGTGGTACTCAAGCCTGGAATGACCGACACGGTGAACCGCGTCATCGCGCGCATGTTCGGCACCGTGGCCGGAGCCATTCTGATCAGCTTTCTGCTGGTGCATCTGCATCCTGGCCTCATCACGCTCGCTGCGATGACCATCCTGTTTGCGTGGCTCGGCTATGGGCTGCTCAACGTGAACTATGCCCTCTTCACCTTTACCGTGACCGGCTACATCGTCTTTTTGCTCTCGCTCAATGAGCTGCCGGGACCTGAGGTGGCGCAGCATCGCGCCATCTGCACGCTGATTGGAGCGGGCATCGCGCTGTGCGTGCGGCTGATCGTGATCTCCCTCTATAAGCGAGGCTGGCAAAAGGCGATTCATTCGTTGTCGCCCTCCTGAACGGTGCCGCAAGGGAACCAACCGGGCGGCGCGTCCGTATGCATGGGTATTGCTCCCCAGGAGGCTCCTGATGCGCCGTTTCCCGTTTGCCCTGACGCTTCTGCTCTTGCTCGCCGCAACCCTGCCGGCCCGCGCGCAGTCCGCGCCCTTCGTCAAGCAATCGTGGACTACTTCCTCCTGCGAGGGTCACTACGGCAACACGCACAACTACTCCTTCTTTGGCTCTCGCCATCAGTTCTGTGAGCTGCGCCGCATCACCCTGCCTGCCAAGGGCGAGGTGAAGGTGCGCAATGAGAACGGCGGCATTGAGGTGATCGGGCAGCAGCGCAACACCATAGATCTGGAGGCGCGTGTGATTGTGCAGGACAGCAGCCACGCCAGGGCCGAGGCGACGGCGCAGAAAGTCATCATCCATACCGATGGAGAGATTCACGCGACCGGGCCTTCTTCTGGCATCTGGGGTGGACCCAGTTGGTATGTGAATTACCGGCTCTACGTGCCCGAGAACATCGCCGCGCAACTGCGTACCGAAAATGGCGGCATCAACCTGCGGCAATTAAACGGAAAGATTGACGCGGCCACGACCAACGGAGGCCTCAGCCTCATGAACCTCAACGGCGAAGTGCATGCCAGAACAGTGAATGGCGGACTCTCGGTGATGCTGGGAGGCGACGGATGGACCGGCCAGGGCCTCTGGGCGCAGACGACGAATGGCGGAGTGGACGTTACCCTGGGCAGCCACTATTCAGCGCATCTCGATGTGCAGAACGTCAACGGCGGCATCTCTGTCGATCTGCCGAACATCACCAGAATCGCGCGCCACCACTATGCGGGCAACTTGGGTCACGGGGGCGCAACCCTGAGCTTCAGAAGCACGAACGGCGGCGTCACGGTGAGCGACTAAATATTTTTTCGCACATGGGCAGGCATTCACCTCCTCCCCAGACCCCGGCAGAAGCCCTATTTCTACCGGGGTTTTCCTGCGCCCAAACCGGACCTGTGGAAGTTTCGGACAAGCCGTCCGCTGTGGAAGGCGCGTCTTTGCGACGTGGCTGATCTGCATGCGTGGGGACCGTTTTCCCACTTGGCGACCATGGTTTCCACATGGTTTGAAAACGCCGAAGTGCAAAAGCAGGAGAACCATGGGCAGGTGTGAGGGGTTTTCGACCGGCTTTCCTTGTTTTGCTCTCTGGCTGTCCCCGGTTTTCTAAAACGAGGCCCATGCTCTGGTGCGCACTGGCTGCGGTTTGGCTTCAGATTTCCACTTTTCCGAATCGAACGGTTACTACGGCTGGAGAGAAAGACTCTTTCTTCGTAGTACCCGTAGTCGCGCCTCGCCGCCCCACGCCGAGGTATGTTCCGAGGGCAGATTTTCCGCTCCTTCCGGCCTGAGCGACACACCATTTGCTTTCACACAACGGCCGGGATTTCCACGGCGACGGTCCAGACAAGAGTCCCTACAATGAAGCCACGCAGTAAAAACGCGTAATTTGTGCAGCCATTCTCTTCTGTGCTGCACCGTTTGTGGTGTAGATTTGAGCCAAACCGTAGTGGGAGAAACCAGCATGCCGGTTGGAGTCGAGCAGGAAAAAGCCGCAGGAACCATGGAGATCAGCGTTAGCCGCCAGGATCTTCTCCGCGAGCTCACCGCCTCGCAGAGCGTGGTCGAGCGCAAGACCACCATTCCCATCCTGTCGAACTTTCTCATCGAGGCCGAGGACGATCGCCTCGCGATCACGGCGACTGATCTGGACCAGAGCATGCGCACCTCCTGCGCGGCGAAGGTCAAGAAGCCGGGCTCCTGCACGATCCCCGCGCGCAAACTGTATGACTACGTGAAGCTGCTGCCCGAGGGCGACGTCAGCATCAAGCTGATGGATAACCACTGGGTGCAGATTCGCTCGGGCCGGTCCAACACCAAGATGGTCGGCATGGCGCGCGCCAACTTTCCGCAGGTGCCGGAGTTTCCATCTACTGGCGCGATTGAGATTCCCGTGGCGTCACTGCGGAACCTGATCGCAAAGACGATTTTCGCTATCTCAAACGAAGAGTCGCGCTACACGCTCAACGGCGCGCTGCTGATTCTCAAGGCGGAGTCAATCGCCATGGTGGCGACTGACGGCCACCGCCTGGCGCACATTGAGAAGAGCGGCGAAAACTTTCCTTCAATGGGTGCGGAGAAGAAGACGCTGATTCCGCGCAAGGCGCTCTCTGAGCTGCAGTCTCTGCTGGGCAACACCGATGCCGAGTCAGTGGAGTTTGCGGACGATGACAGCACGCTGTTCTTCCGCGTAGGCCACCGCGTACTCACCAGCCGCAAGCTGACGGGGCAGTTCCCCAACTACGAGGCGGTGCTGCCGCGCGACAATAACAAGTTCGCCATCGTGCGCAGCGAAGACCTCTCGCGCTCCATTCAGCTCACGTCGCAGTTTGCCGATGAGCGCTCGGGCGCGATCAAGATTCGTCTGGAGCAGAACGAGCTGAAGATTTCGGCTTCTTCGACCGACTCCGGCGAGAGTGAAGACGTGATCGAGACGCCGTACAGCTTTGATCCGCTGGTGGTGGGCTTCAACTCGGCATACCTGCTCGACTTCCTCAAGGCGATCGGCAACACCGGCGAGGTTCGGCTGGAGTTCAAAGACGCGCAATCGGCCGGACAGATGCGCCCTGAAGACGGCCAGGAAGATTACAAGTACCGCTACATCATCATGCCGATGCGCATCTGACGCAGCAGCTTATCGACACATCACAAGCAAAGGGATCATCGCATTGCGATGATCCCTTTTTGCAGCGCGAAGCGTGACCTATTTGAGTCGTCGAATACGAGGGGAGCGCCCCAAAGCCTTGTCGAAGGTGATCAGCTCACTCGCGCCGGCCTCGAACGAAACCGCAGCAATCAGATGATCGGCAAATCCGGCCGTACTCTTGCGCGAGGCTTCGAGAGCCTTCCAGACCAGCGCTGGAGCCTCCACGGTCACGCCTCGTGTCTGTAGCAGATGTTCCAGCGTATCCAGAACCCGCACTCTCTCCCAACGGCTGCGAAGCACCCATGACAGTTCCGCCAAAACCAGCAGAGGCACAAAGACGCCGCCGTTTGCGCAGGCCTCTGCCAAAGTGGAGCGTGCCTTCTTTGCCTGCGCGGCATCGTCATTCAGATAGGCCCGGGCCCACACATTGGTATCGGCGGCGATCACTACCATTTTCTCCGGGTCTTGGCTTCATTCATCTCCTCAAAGGTCATGACGCCGCGCACTGGTTGGCCCTGATCCGCCAACTTCCAGAGGTCTTCCAGTTCATACCGCAAAGGCTCGACCTGCGCAGAGCCCTTCTCTGGAATGCTGAACCGAACCCTGCTTCCGCGTTGAATTCCCATGCGATTGCGCAGTTCCTTGGGAAGAGTCACCTGGCCTTTGGATGTGACGGTGGCCTCGACCGTAGTCAGATTTTTACGGGAGTGAGATGGGGAAGCCATGAATTCTCCTCTCCTTACATTCTATGCCTATTTGCCTTACTGGCATACACCTACCGTGGGGGCGGATATTTCGACAGCTTGCGCTGCAATGAGCGGCGGTGAATCCCCAGCACCCGCGCGGCTTGCGAAATGTTTCCTCCGCAGTCATGAATCACGCGCTGCATGTGCTCCCACTCCACGCGGGCGAGGCTGGGCGCTTCGGCGGGCGGCTCTGCTGGTTGTACTTCGGGAGCCAGCAACCGCTCGTAGGCGGCGACAATCTGGTCGGCGTCTGCGGGCTTGCTCAGGTAATCATCGGCGCCACGCTTGAGAGCCGTGATGGTGGTGGGAATGCTGCCATAGCCGGTCAGTATGATGATCTTCATCTCAGCGTTGAGCGCGCGCAGTTTCTCGATGAGTTCGAGGCCGCCCATGCCGGGCATGCGCAGGTCAAGCAGCACCAGGTCTGGCGTCTGCTGCCGCGCGAGCGCCCATGCCTCTTCGCCGCTGGCCACGGGCTGTGCGTTCCAGTGCCGCTGCCGCAGCGCGCGCGCGAGGCGGTTGCGAAAGACTTCGTCATCATCGACCACATAAACCAGCGGCATGCTCTCAGGCATTGGTACCGCTCCTTGGCTGCATGCAGCGTGTTGGCAGTATGAGAGTCGCAGTCGTGCCGCGACCCGGCGCGGAGTCGTAGGTCAGCACGCCGCCGAGACGCTCGGCAAAGGTGCGCGCCAGGAATGTGCCGAGCCCCATGCCATGGCCGGGCGGCTTGGTGGTGAAAAATGGTTCGGTCACGCGGCGCAGCACTTCCTCACTCATTCCTACGCCGTGGTCACGCACGGTCAGCACCACATGGTCATGCTTGCACGCGGCTTCTACCTCGACGCTCTCGCCTCCGGCGTCGAGCGCATTGCTCACCAGTGCGCCGAGCGACTGAACAGTTGCCCGCACCGGCAGCGTGAGCCACGCTTGCTCATCGTGTGCGTGCAGGCGAATGCGGGCGCGCTTTGCCTCGGGCACCTGATCGAGCATCTGCCGCAGCATCTCGCTCACGGAGATAGTCTGCGGCGCCTCGCCCACGGGCTCGGCACCCCGTGCGCTCATGCCTTGCAGAATGCGCTGGCAACGCTCGACCTCGGCGCGAATCAGGCGAGCATCTTCGCTGAGGTCATCGCCCAAATCATCGTCAGCACTTTCGTCTTGAGCCAGCGTGGTGGCATAGCGCTCCAGCTCGCGCGCCACAATTGCAATGGTGCCCAGAGGCGTGCCCAGCTCATGCGCCGCACCCGCGGCCAACGTGCCGAGCGACGCCAGCCGCTCCTGCCGCGCGACTTTCTCCTGCAGTGCGAGCACTTCCAGTTCGCGGTCGCGCAGCGCGTCAGAGACGCGGCCGGTGAAGAAGCTGATCAACGCCGCCGCTGCCACAAATGCTGCCCACATACCCACCAGGTGCGGATACTCCGCCGGCAGGATAGGCATGTCCATGAGCGGCACATTCCAAAAGAACAGCGACCCAAAGCAAAGGGCCGAGAGCACGCCCAGGGTCCATGTCCACTCCTTTTTGAGGACGACCACCGAGAGCGTGATCTGCACCAGAAAGAGCAGACTGAAGGGATTCATGGGCCCGCCGGTAAGGCCCAGCACCGCCGTGAGGCAGAGGATGTCGAAGACGAAGATGCCGCCCAGCGTCTGCTGCGCCGCGCGCGGGGAAAGATGGTGTGCGCGCCGAAGCCAGAGATTGGTGCCCAGCATCAGCAGGTAAGGCACGAGCGCCCAGAGAACGATCCGCGCGGAGATATGAAAAACAGGCGCGGCTGCCAGCAAAGCCGCCGCTCCGCAAAGCACCATGCCATAGCGCAGCCGCACCACCCAGGGCAGCGCGAGTTTGGGCGCAACATCTTTCGCTGAATGCGGGCTCGGCGTCATGGAAACATCAGAAGGCATGGTCTTCAGCGGCACAACATCAGCGGGACGACGCGGCATCGTCTGTAGCCATGATATGCGCGCCACGCATGCCGGGCGCGGACTGCGCGGCACCTGCGGCGATTTGCCGCAACGGCCTTTGCGCCCGTCTTAACCTCTTCAAAATGTGTACATGATGCGTGTGAGCGCCAGAATGGTATTGGGCGCCGCTCCGCCGCTGGGGTGCTGCCAGAACTCCATGTCCGGCTGAATGGTCAGTCCGCGAAAGGCATGCATCTGGTAGTAGAGTTCGACTTCGTTCTCATAGCCGCGGCGGAAGTTGCTCTCATGCGTGAGCAGACTGTCGCTGAATGCCGCGCCGATTTCGTCATGCGGCCGCCTGGCCCATGGGCCGGTCCAGACCAGGCCCGCACCGATGTGGCTGCGCACGTTGGCCACCGCGGGCGGCGCGGTGCCAAACTGCACGAACATGCCGACGCCGCGATCCTGAGAGCCCTTGGGATGCCAGAGCTTGCTGCTGGCGACCGCGTAGGCTCCGGCAGCGTGATGCTGCGCGCCACCGGCGAAGCGCACAAAGCGCCCGGTGTCGCGCCAGCCGCCGAGTTGCAGCTTCCAGGGGCGGCCATGCCAGTGGCTCTGCCAGGCCTCTTCAGTGAGGTAGAGCACGCCGCCCGGATCATACGGCAGCTCGGTGCTGTGGTCGTTGTAGGCTCCGCCGGAGAAGGTCAACGATTTTGATGCCGCCACCTGCACGTCGCCGCCAAACGAACCCTTGGGAAAGGTGGGCAGAAGGAAAGTGCTGACCGAGGCATCGGAAGAAAAATCGAGCGAGACAAAGTTGCCGCCGTAAGGCACGGTGAAGAACTGGTCGTCCACATACATCAGGCCCACCTGCATCTGCACCCTCTGCTTCCATAGGTTCTGCTGATACCACGCGCGGTCGAGCGAGGTTTCAGAGTAAGCGTCCATGTTGTCGGGGTCCTGCAGTGCGGGAAACTGATGCGTCAGAATGCTCGGACCGCTGTGGCTCTGCCCGTCGAGCATTACGGTGCCGCCCGGCAGATGCAGCAGCTTTGCGGTGTCAATGGTCGCGGTGAGGTCGATGAGATACTGCCCGTCAAACCCGAGCGGATTCGGCTGGCCGCCGGCCGCGACTGTTGACCCATCCAGTTGCACCCAGCCGCTCAGGTCCACTCCCTGCTGATCGAGTGCATCGTGCGTGCGTTTGATCTGCTGCCATGCCGGCCCTGGAGGTGCCGCCGCGCTTTGCGCCGCCACGGGCAAGGCCGCGCAGGCCAGGGCGAAGAGAGCTGCGACAACGAGAGCAAACCGGCCACCCGCATGTGCCATACGCCCTCATTATGCCTGTGCCCCTTGAAGCTGTGCTGAATTCGCCGATAGAGTGAAGCGCCAAAAAAGCGGCTGAGGAGGCCCACTCACCCAGCCACTCCGGCCGGAAGCACAACCGACGCGGAGCCAAAACCGCGCGGTGTGCGAATCTGCTTCCGGCAAGCTCTGGTTACAGGTGAATCCACCCTTTGAGAATGCAAAACAATGAAACCGAACCCACAACGGCCCAGAGCATCACGCCCTGCAGCATGGGGCGCGCGCCTACTTCCTTGATGGTGCCGCGGGTGATGCCCGTGCCAATCAGGAAGAGCGTGACTGCCAGGCCCAACTCGCCGAGATGATCGATTCTCGGATAGGCAAAGCTCAGTTGCGGTACATAGCTCTTCATCACCGCGGCCAGGCAAAAGAGCAGGATGAACCACGGCAGCTTGATGCCTCCGCGCGTCTTTGTGACGGCGGCGGTCGCCACGGAGACGGGTACAATCCAGAGCGCGCGGGCGAGCTTCACCGTGGTGCCGATGGCCAGCGCGAGCGCGCCGTACTTCTCCGTCGCGCCCACCACCGAGCTGGTGTCGTGAATGGCGAGCGCTGCCCATAGCCCAAACTGTGTCTGGCTCAGGTGCAGAAAGGCACCCACCGCAGGAAAGAGAAATAATGCAACCGAGTTAAGCACAAATACCGTGCCCATGGAGACGGCTACCTGCTCCTCGCTGGCGGCAGCCACCGGAGCGAGCGCGGCAATCGCGCTGCCGCCGCAGATCGCCGTGCCGGCGGAGATCAGAAAGCCCTGCACCCGTTCCACGCCCAGCGCGCGCGCCAGCAACGTGCCCAGCGCCATGGCAAAGGTGATGCCGATGGCGGTGTAGAGAAAGCCGGACTTACCCACGCGCACCACTTCGGCCAGGTTCATGCCAAAGCCCAGGCAGACGACAGAGGCCTGCAGCAGAAACTTTGAGAGACGCTTCGCCTCCACGTGATAGGCATGCACTACGAACAGGCCATACGCCAGGCCGGCAGCCAGAGCCAGCGGCGGAGAAAGCAGCCCGCTCGCGGCCAGAATGATTCCGATATAGAAAAGATTTTTGCTCATGCCATCTTCAGGCTGAGGCATGGGCCAGGTCTGTGTCCAAGCACATCTTCTGACAACCGATAAGATAATCTTATTGGAGGATTCTGCCGGTGCTCTAGCTCAGCAGCATCTGCTCAAAGGCTCCGGCCGGGCCCTCGGGCATGGGGCCTGCGCGGCGAATGAGCGAAATGGGCCGCACGATGTCGAGCCCTTCCACCGGCAGCGCCCGAATCGTGCCCAGGCGCAGCTCCTTGGGCACGGCGCACAGAGAGACAATGCCAGCGCCCAGTCCAGCCTCAATGCCCGCAATGATGGCGCCGGTCGTGTCCAGCTCCATCTCGATGTTGAGCCGGCTCATGCGCATGCCGGCACGCCGCAGCGCGCTTTCCACCACGCGGCGTGAGCCAGACCCGCGCTCGCGCATCAGCAGCGGAATCTCCGGCAGACGCTCGAGGGGCAGGCTCTTCAATTGCGCCCAGGCGTGGCTGCCGGGAACCATGAGCGCCATGCGGTCATCGAGAATCTTGCGCCGGTAGACTTCCGCATTCGATACCGGCCCCTCGATCACGCCCATCATGATGCTGCCCTTCAGCAGCGCCTCCACAGCCCACTCGGTATTGCCGCTAATGACGGAGATCTTCACCCGGGGGTGGAATTGCCGGAAGCGCGCCAGCAGTTGCGGCAGAATGAACTGCGCCACTGTGGTGGAGGAGCCCAGCCTGAGCTCGCCCGCAACCTCGCCCTGCATGCCGGCCAGCTCGCTCTCCGTCTCCGCCGCCAGCACGGCCACGCGGCGTGCATAGCGCAGCAGCCGCATGCCGGCAGGGGTGAGCTGCACGCGGTTCCCGCTGCGGTCAAAGAGCGTCGTCCCCAGCTCGCTCTCAAGCGCATGCACCTGCTGGCTCACCGCCGGCTGGGTGATGTTGAGCACTTCTGACGCCTTGCGAAAGCTGGCCTGCTCGGCCACCATGCGAAAGACTTTTAGCCGAAAGTTCTCAAGCATGGGCTCTCCTCTGGCTCATGGAGCCGACGGGGTTATGCATCTCATCTTCTCAAATGCCGGTTTTGGTACCGCGAGGGTCACTCTACTCTGAAGTTGCGTCCAATGAGAAGATAGATCTAGAAGCCCGAATTGAGACTTCCTCCATGTTGAAGGTTTTATCGACGCACGTTTTTCTGCGGCAGCGCCTGCACCCCGGCCTGCTTGATCTGGTCACGCGCGCCGGCGCGCAGGGCGTGGAGCTGTTTGCCGCCCGCCAGCACTTTGATTACACCAACCGGCAAGAGGTTCGCGATATTGCCGAATGGTTCCGTTCCAATCCGCTGGAACCGTTCTCCATGCATGCCCCGCTTTACTCCGACCGGGAAATGGGCCGCGGCGGCGGTCCTTCGGTGAACCTGCTGCATCCGGAAAAGTCACGCCGCATTGATGCCATGGATGAAGTCAAGCGGGCGCTGGAGGCGGCCGAGCAGATTCCACTGCGCCTGATGGTGGTACACCTGGGCGACCGGGAAGACACCTGGAGCCCGCGCGCTCTGGAATACTCGCTGACCGCGCTGGAGCATCTGCGCGCTTTTGCCAATCCGCTGGGTGTGAAGCTGGCCGTGGAGAATCTGCAGAACGAGGTCACACGCCCGGAGCATATTCGCGAAATCCTGCACACGGGGCACTTCAAAGACATTGGCGTCTGCATTGATACCGGTCATGCGCACCTGGGCGACGGCGTCTCCGGGACCATCGCGCAGCTTCGCGAGTTTATTCGCACCGCGCATCTGCATGACAACCATGGCAACAAGGACGAGCACCTCTGGCCTGGCGAGGGCGATATTGCCTGGGACAAAACCATGCAGGAGCTGAAGTCCGCGCCGCAGACGCCGGCCGGCGTGCTGGAGATTCACTACGCGCTGGAGGAGCCGAACGAGGTCATCGTCGACAAGGCTCAGCGCGCCTTTGAGAAGTTATAAAAGAAGACGGATATGACTGAAGAGACAAACGTAACTAATACTGCGACAGAAGCGCCGCTCACCACCATTGCGCGCATCGGCGAACACGAAGGCAAGACCATCACGCTGCGCGGATGGCTTTATAACCTGCGCGAGAGCGGCAAGCTGCTCTTCCCCATCTTTCGCGACGGCAGCGGAACCATTCAGGGCATTGTGCCCAAGGCCGCGGTTGCGCCCGAGGTCTTTGAGCGCATCAAGGGGCTCACGCAGGAGTCCTCCGTCATCGTCACCGGCAAGGTTCGCGCCGACCATCGCGCCCCCGGCGGCTATGAGCTGGACGTGGAGAACGTCGAGGTGGTGCAGCGCGTGCCCGAAGACACGCCCTTCCCTATCTCGCTCAAAGAGCATGGCACCGACTTCCTCATGGAGCACCGGCACCTCTGGATTCGCACGCCGCGCCAGTCGGCCATTCTGCGCATTCGCGCCGAGATCATCAAGGCCGCGCGCGACTTTCTTGACGACAACGGCTTCATCCTGACGGATCCGCCGATTCTCACGCCTGCGGCCTGCGAGGGCACCAGCACGCTCTTCCCGGTGGAGTACTTTGGCGACGAAGCCTACCTGACGCAGAGCGGCCAGCTCTACATTGAGAGCACGGCGCTTGCGCTCGGCAAGGTCTATTCGTTTGGGCCGACCTTCCGCGCGGAGAAGTCAAAGACGCGCCGCCACCTCACCGAGTTCTGGATGGTGGAGCCCGAGTGGGCTTATGCCGGGCTCGATGACCTGATGGGTCTGGCCGAGCAGTTCATCAGCTTCATCATCGAGCGGGTGCTCACGCGCCGCGCCGCTGACCTGAAGGTGCTGGGCCGCGATGTGGCGAAGCTTCAGAGCATCCAGGCTCCGTTCCCGCGCCTGAGCTACGATGAGGCCGCGCAGATGCTCAATGACGCGCATGCCAAGGGACTGCTGGAGCATCCGTTTGAGTATGGCAATGACTTCGGCTCGCCGGATGAGACCTACATCTCCTCGCAGTTTGACCACCCGGTGATGGTGCATCGCTACCCGGCGGCCGTCAAAGCCTTCTACATGGAGCCGGATCCGGAGAACTCGAAATATGCGCTCTGCGTCGATGTGCTCGCGCCTGAGGGCTATGGCGAGATCATTGGCGGCTCGCAGCGCATCTCTTCCTATGAGCTGCTCAAGCAGCGCCTTGAAGATCATCAGCTTCCGCTGGAGGCCTTCCAGTGGTATCTCGATTTGCGCCGCTATGGGTCGGTGCCGCACTCCGGCTTTGGCATGGGCATTGAGCGCGCCGTCGCCTGGATCTGCGGCCTGGAGCATGTGCGCGAGACCATCCCGTTTGCGCGCACGCTGAACCGGATTTATCCATAGCCGATTTATCCGTAGAGCGGCCAGCGAAATTTACTGGCCGGGAGTGCCTGAATTCATCCAAATTCAGTACACTGGGTCGTTTCCTATGATCGTTCGAACGCAATCCGTGGCCATCGGGTGCGGCTTCAGCCGCGCCCTGGCGTTTGGTTAGCGGGCCGGGCTGCCTGAGCCGGGGCGGGGCTTGAGCCTCGTCCGCCACCTATTGCCTGAGACCAAAAGAGAGCGATTGTCATGTCGAAAGAAACAGAGAAAATGGCCGCGGAAAAAGCCGCGGTCGCCGGACTCACCTCCGGCCCAATTTACAGCGGAACGCAGGCTCTACCCACGCGCAAAATCAAGCTCATCGGTGTGCCCCTCGATATGGGCGCTTCGCGGCGCGGCGTGGACATGGGTCCTTCCGCGGTGCGCGTGGCCGGGCTTGAAGCGCGTCTGGAGGCCCTCGGCCATCAGGTGACCGATGGCGGCAATATCAGCGTGGCCATTGCGGAAACCAAACACTCCGGCGAGCAGAACGCCCGCTACCTGCAAGAGATTACCGAGACCTGCACCAAAGCGGCCGGCATGGTCACCAAGGCGCTGGAGCAGGGCATGACGCCGCTGGTGATCGGCGGCGATCACTCCGTCGCGGCCGGCAGCGTCTCGGGCGTGGCCGAGTACTATCGCCAGCAGAACCAGCGCATCGGCCTGCTCTGGATTGACGCGCACGGCGATATGAATACGCCGGAGACGTCGCCCAGCGGCAATGTGCATGGCATGCCGCTCGCGGCGCTGCTCGGCCTGGGGCCGGAGCCGCTGGCGAACATCTGCGGCTGGGGCCCCAAGGTGCTGCCCGAAAACACCGTGCTCATTGGCGTGCGCGACATCGACGCGACAGAGAAAGAGAACATCAAGCGCGCCGGCGTCACCGAGGTCTACACCATGCGCGACATTGACGAGCGCGGCATGCGCACCGTGATGGAAGAAGCCCTGCGCGCGGCCGGACGCGGCACCGCCGGATACCACGTCTCGCTCGACATGGACTGGATTGACCCGGAAGATGCCCCCGGCGTCGGCACGCCCGTCCGTGGCGGAGCCACGTACCGCGAGGCGCACCTGGCTATGGAGATCATCGCCGACCACGGGCGCATGGTCAGCTTCGAGCTGGTCGAGGTGAACCCGGTGATCGACGAGCACAACCGCACCGCCGATTTAGCGGTCGAGCTGATCTGCTCGGCGTTTGGGAAGAAGATTCTGTAAACCATTTATTTTCTGAAGCTCCTTTAGGTTCGCTATATTATTGGCGTAATTAAAGAGCCTCCAGAACCGATGGATAAAAGAGAGTTTGAACTTAAGAGACAGAGACAGGAGATTTATGGGTCGATTTTGACTCATATCGCAAAATGGGTGCCGCTCTGCATCATTGCCTATTTTGCTTACCTTTCAATAGCAGCGGTGGCAGGCAAGACTACATTGGCAAGCTTTCAGATGTTTTTAAGCTCCGATCTGAAAGCTAATACTGCATTTAGTCACATTGTGACAGCGATTTTCGGAATTGGGGGCATTTCGTATGGCGCCAAGGAGCGGGGTCTCCGCCGTCAAATGGTTAAAAGATTAGGCGATCAGAATAGGCATCTAGAAAGTAAATTTGATCAAAATCGCTCTTCCAGTCGTCTAATGAGTGACGGGAAAACACGACCTGAGGACCAAATATGAACGCCGCATATGAAGCGATAGTGAGTTGTGCCGGACTGTTCGCATGCTGGGTGCTTTGGTTTTATTTTTTTCGAGAGTATCGAATCGATCGTTTTCGCAACAATCTCTTCGGCTTTAGAGATGACTTGTTTAATTTGGCCGTTGCAGGAGAGATTGAATTTCAGAATCCGGCTTACGTCCAGCTCCGCGATTTGCTAAATGGAATGATTAGATTCGCGCACCGTGCGAACTCTTACAACGTTTTCCTGGCTGTCCGCTTTCGCGGCGATATTCCTGAAGAAGCAACTCTGTACCACCGCTGGAAGACCTCATTGGAGAAGTTGCCGCCGAAGACGGCAGAAAAGCTGGAGAAGATTCACGAGCGGATGCTTCTTACTGTGACCAGTCAAATTATTTCGGGTTCAGTGTGTCTAAGCGCCATGTCAGTTTTTATCTTTTTCAGGCTTCTATTCCGCGCTCTCAAGCAGATTCTTTTGGGGTCGCGACGCTGGAAGAGATCCTCCCCGGGCAAGCTGACCGACTCTGTGGTGCGGAATATGGTTAAGAACGTAAGGACTTCCGTTCTAGAAGAAGAAGCCTATAGGAGCGAAAGCGCATCACCGGGACTGACTTGGGCTTAGAGTTCGTATTATCGAACTGATGAAAAAACTCCGTATCGGCATCCTCTTCGGCGGGCGCAGCGGCGAGCATGAAGTCTCGCTGCTCTCCGCGGCCTCGATTCTCAAAGCCATTGACCGCAAAAAGTATGAGGTGGTGCCCATCGGCATCACCAAGCAGGGCCGCTGGGTGACGGCGGATGCGGCCG
>Ga0078972_1000296_pt1 | contig 207073 bp, 206 predicted proteins | sample YelNatPaOPGAMG01_FD_67568 | JGI IMG/M metagenome (GOLD analysis project Ga0078972, IMG submission 67568) | Hot spring thermophilic microbial communities from Obsidian Pool, Yellowstone National Park, USA - OP-RAMG-01 (SPADES assembly) (version 2) | ecosystem: Environmental > Aquatic > Thermal...
AGGGATTCACCCACCTGGCTCTGATTCTGGAAGGAAAAACCTTCAAAGACGGGGTTCTGGAGGATAACTCAAAGCAGGACGCTGCCTAATGTCCTCAAACACCAGATTTGACAATAACTCTGTCGCAAATGACATCCTTCTTGGTTTTCCTCCGTTGAACCGTGCCTTTTCTGGATTACAATGAATACGTGGATAGCCAACCGGTTGAATCCTTGACCCAGACAAACCTGGCGGGGGTGTCGGGAGACATTTTCCGAAAGACCTTGCGACTGGAGTCTGCTCGTTATCGCATGAAAGGGCGGTCTTTTTCCGGTTTATAAAGCCCAAACGGAAACGGAGGAGAAAATGAATGGATCGGTCCATGGAGAAAATGAAGCGGCACACTGCCCGAAGTGCGGAGAAAGGTTTAAGGGTGGCATGGAACATCGATGCCGGGGCATGAAGGGGGGCCAAGGTGAGGGTCGCGGCGATGGGCGGAAAATGTCTCCACCCTCGGAGGAAATCATTCGGAAGCGAGCCTACCAGATCTATGTCGATCGGGGCAGGATCGACGGGTACGATGTCGCGGATTGGTTCGAGGCGAAATGCGAGCTCTGCTCCGGGGAGGGAGGGACACGATCATGATCCTCCGTATCCGTTCCGGTCAAGGGCCGACTTTGGAAGGCTGATCCCGATGCGAGCGATCGGGAGCTTCCTTTCGTTGTGATCTCCTTTGTTTCAGACAGGGTACAGCCTGGGTTAAGGACCACGGTAGACACTGAATTGGTTTTTTGCTCCGCGTTCCCGAGTTGATCAGGTCAAAACCCGTTGATTGTGGATCTGGGGCCCCGTTCCCGGAAAAATTGCCTCAGAAGGTGACCTTGATTCCGGCAAAAATATTGACCGGCTCCCCCGGGTAGAGGAAGAGGGTCTCGAGGTTGGTCATAGTAGAATTGCTTGGGCTGGGTTCGAGCCCCGCCGGATTGTAATAGTTTGTATTGAGAAGGTTGTAGGCCTCGAGATAAAGGCTGGCCGATTTATACCATCCCTTTGCGACCGGCAGATCATAGGTGGCGTAGAGATCTGTGGTGAAGTATCCGGGAACGTTGACCTGATTGTTTTCCGTTCCGCTTGGCCCTCCGGTGAAGTCGATGACATTCATCATTCCCGTATACCGCTCATCTATGGTCAGATGGTAGGGGCCGTGGTTGTAGGAGAGGGCGAGATTTCCCATGTCCAGGGGAAGAAAGGGAGTCATGTCCCCCTGGAAGTTCACATTTCCGATGGGGGTATTTCCCAGGACGCCGTCCATGTAGGTAAAGTTCGCCGAGAGCGAAAACCCGGCTCCCAGATTGACTTGTCCTTCCGTTTCGATCCCCTCCCTTCTTGCGGCTCCCACGTTGAGGTACTGGTAATTGAGACCCTGCCCTGAAGGAATCGGGACCGCAACCGGCATGTTTTGGAGATAATCGCTGAAGAAATCGATTCCGGCAAATCCCCGGGAGGTACTGTAGCGTGTTCCGACCCCCAGGTCCCAGACAGTTTCCGGGGAGATTCCCCCGGACAGGCTCCCCGGGAGAAATCCTTTTTAATCAAACATGACCGGCTCCGAAAAGGATTCTCCCCCGTTGGCATAGATCTTCCAGTGATCGCTGGGATAATAGTTGAGACCGATATGGGGCATGGGAATGACCATGGCCCCCCCGTTGTTGGCTCCGACCTCGGAGAGGGGGAAACTGCTCTGGAAGCTCCCGGGAACAAGATCGGTGTAGGACTGCTCCACCGCCATGACCCGGAATCCGGCCTTCAGGAGAATTTCTGGCACCGGCCGGAACTGGTCCTCGAGATAGGCGCCGATCGTGGTCTGGGAGTAAAGGGCGTTGGCCGTTCCTCCGATGATGTTGTTGGAAAACTCCGGATTGGTGAAGTAATGGGACCCGGAATAGCTTCCCCGCATTCCCAGGTAGAGGGAGTCATTCTTCCAGGGAGTGATCCGGATCTCCGCGATATCGCCGGCCTTGTATCCCTCGGCCTTGTAGAAATTGTCCAGGAAGGAATATCCGAGCTGGTTCGAATAATTCGGGTTGATGGTCTGGTAGGTCGATCCGGCCGTATAGGATTGGGTGCAGGAGGCTCCGTTGCAGGAGCCGAAGCCGGCTGGAGCACTCGAGTCCCCGTAGGGGGTGAGGATGGCAAAGAGGGAGTTCGTGATCCGGATCTCCGGGGTCACCTGGTCCTTGTATCCGAGGTCCAGCATGGAGCGGAAATAATTGAGATTGTGGTAGAAGGGAGAATCGGGGGTATTTCCCGGGTTGGTGGGGTTCAAAAGGCTCGGGCCTCCGTTGTCCGTGGGGCCGTAGGCGTTGTAGTTGGCAAGCGAGATCGATCCTCCCCGGTCATAGTCCTGATAATTGGCCGTGGCAAGAAGATAGAGCTTCCCGTTGGTCAGGTATTTCGTGAAGTTTCCGTAGTACTGGTATTCGTCCATGTTGGTGAACTGGCGGAATCCGTCCTGGCGGAGAATGGTGAAGTCGTTGTAGGCACCGGCGTTTGTCTCCTTGCTGATGCCGGTATTGTTGATGTAGCTTGCGTAATAAAGCCCGTAGGAGCCTCCTCCGCCGTTCACGGTCTGGTAGGGCGTTTTCGTCGGATCCTTCAGCCGGATGTCGATGGCGCACCCTGCGGCGAAATTTCCGAGCTGCCGCGAGGTCGTGACCCCTCTCTGGACCGTGGCCGACTTGATGTCCTCGTTCATGATCCCGGGGTCGAAAATCTCCCCCCCGTCGGCTTCGTTGTTGAGGGGTACTCCGTCGACAGAGACCTCCACCCCCGCGCTGAGTTCGGTGGGCGTGGCATTGGCCCCCCCAACGTTGTATCCCCGGCAGGACAGATAGTACATCCCCCCGGAGACGCCCTGGCTCCCGTCTCTCGAGTAGTAGGAAATCCCCGGAGAATTTTCCATGAGGGTATATTCCATGTTCCCCGACAGGTTCTGTTCGAATTTTTTCTGGTCCACCTCGGTGATGGCACCGGTGGTCTCACGGATCTTCCGGTTCCCCTGAGCCCGGATTTCGGCTCGTGCCAGACTGTTTAGGGACAGGGGAACATCGATGACGGTCTTACCCAGCACGGCAATCTTTTCGACAAAGGGCGAAAATTCCTTGCGGGTTACCAAAAGGAGATAGGATCCCGCCGGGATGCCATTGAAGAGATAGTGGCCTTTTTCCCCGGAGATGACGACATAGATCTCCCCCGTCTTGAGGTTCTTGAGCTTGAGCGAGGCCTGAAGGGGGGGACGGGTCTTTTCTCCGGCTTCGAAAACGGCTCCCGACAAGCTCGCGGTTCCATGGGAAAGGGGACGGACGGAGAAATCGATTTTGCCGACCATCCCCCCTCCCAGAAACCCTTCCTTTCTTTGGTGAGTGAAAAAGCCTCCTCCCACCAGGATCTCATAGGTCCCGGGAGGCAGAAGGGTAAAGATATAGGCTCCCTGTCCATTGGTAACCGTCGCCAGGGCCTGCCCCGTCCCCTTGTTCCTTATCCGGACCGGGACCCCCGAAAGGGGAGTCCGGTCTTTTTCGGAGAGGACGATTCCGTAAATGGTCGAATCGGCGGGAACGATGGGCGCGGAGGAGGCCGGGGGAGGAGAAGGCGGTCCGTTCTGGGCCCAGGCTGTTTTTACTCCGGAAAATCCCGTTCCCGAATGAAGGGGCGCAAAAAAAAATACCCCCAGTCCCATCATCAGGAAGGGTCGGAAACGAGAGGCCGCCATGAAATCCCCTTCTTACTTTTATATTAATAGTAATGAATATCATTATCAAAATAATGGAAACAATATTCTAGCCATCGATTTGAAACCGGAATGGAGTCTCCGGATCCTATCCCCGCCGGAGGCGGAACCTGAAACTCAGTTCGAAGCGTCCCGGCACCGGAGATCCCTTCTCTTTGGCCGGCGTAAATTTCAGGGAACCTAAAAGGGCCAATGCGGACCGGTTGATGTCATCGTAAACCGAAGGGACGACAAGCTGGTAGCGTGAAAGACGCCCGGACGGGTCGATCCACAGGTCGACCACCACATCCCCTTCCTCTTCCGTACTCCTCATCTTTTCCGTATAGAGGCGGGAGGTGTCCACGCGGGTCAGAAGGCGGGGAGGGGTATAGGTGGAGGATCCTGCTGACCCCTTTCCCCTTCCTGACCCCCACCCCAGAGAGACCGGCTTTCCGGAAGAGGAGGCCAGGAGGCTGGAGGGGGGGGTGAGGGTCAGGGTCCCCTTGGGAGTGGCTACCACCTGCGGAGAAATCGGTCGGGTCACAGACTTCCTTTTTATTGGTCTTCCGGGCTGTGACGAGGGAGTCCGGACCGGGCTCTTCGGGGGTGCGGGAGCGAGGGAGAGGCGGAGAATGACGGGGGGCGGAAGTGGAGGAGAGGGAACGGATCGGAGATGAACCAAAAGGAGAAGGGAGAGCTCCAGCACCCCGGACAGAGCCAGGAGAATGGCGAACCGGCTTTTGGGAAGGAAGAACGGGTTCATGATCACGGAGATTGGGTCCGGACGGAAAGATCGGAATATCCCAGGGACTGGCAAAGAGTCATTACGTCAACCAGGGCCTGGAGTCGGGACTCTCGGTCTCCGCTGATGATGATCTGTCGTTTGGAAGCCTGGCCCCGGGCCAGGGCTTCGAGTTCGCTTTTAAGCCCGGAGCGGGTGATTTGATGATGGCCAAAATAGAGGGATCCGTCCTTCCGGATCGAGATGTCGAGAGGCTTGTCCCGGTCCGGAATCGGACTGGACGAGGCGTTCGGGAGTTCTAGTGTGACCCCTTCCAGCTTGATGAGGGAGAGAGAGATGAAAATGAAGACGACCAGGAGAAAGAACATGATGTCGATCATGGGAATGATCTCTATCCGGGCCCGGCTTCCGGACTCCTCCGGGAACAGTCGCTTCACTTTTTGAGCCGTTCCAGGTTGTCCTCCGGCAGGCCGGATTCCGGATGGTCATTCCATTCCCGGACTTTTTCCAGAAACCTGTCTTTGAGCTCATCTTTGGAACAAGACGGGATCTGGCTCAGGAAGGAGGCCGCGATCCGGGAAAAGGTCGACTCCAGAAGATTGAGCCAGGAGGTCTGAAGGATCTCGAAGCGCCGGCTATCCTTTGCAAGATAGGGAACAGTCTCCCGTGTGAACTGGATCGACTGATTGTCGATGATGATCCGGAGGAGGGCCGAAGGGGGATATTGGCTGTCAACGCGTTTCATCAACTCCGAAAGTTCCCGTCCCCGGATGCGATCCTCCAGAGAGGCAAAGATTTTTCCGGTATGCAGGTCCAGGGCCGCCAAGATGGCCGCACAATCCGTCTCTTCCGAGGCGGAGGATGAGGATCTCTCCCGGGAGTGAAGAGGAGGAGCCGGGTCTCCGGGGGAGGAATCTGCCGGGATTTTGATTTTGTGGCAGAAGACCAGAAGTTCGACTGTGGTGACGGAGGGGGAGAGGCAGTTCTGGGAGCCTTCATCCAGGCGAAGTTTCACATGGGCCCCGTCGAGAATCCGCCAGACCGTCATCCGGGAAACATTTGCGAGCCGGGGGAATCCTGCCATCTCCGCTTTTTTCCGGATGACATCCGTCAGCTTCGACAGGCTCCACCGTCCTGTTGAGAACCCATGGTCCGTTGGACGGGTGGAGGCGAGGGCGAGGATCCATTCCTTGGACTTTCTGTCAATTTCAGGCTTCGGGCCCCGTCTGAAAAAGGGATTGATTCCGGCAGCCACATCGCCCGACAGGGCCCGGTCGATGCATTTGTAGATGGTCGGTCTTGAAAGTCCAACCTGTCGCTGGATCTCCGATATGCTCCATCCCTGGGAAAATTTAAGCAGGATGGTGGCGCGGATCAGCTCCTCCCGAGGGAGCTCCTCAGACTGGATCCATTGTTCCAGTTTCTTTTTTTCCTCTTCCGCAAGAACCAGCGGAGCCCGACCTGTTTTTCGTCCCATCGTTGATCCTCTGTTCGAGGAGGCTCTCCCTTTGAAGAGGCTCCTAATCTTAAGCCGGTATTGATCCTAATCGCGATTTGGGGGGATCCTGATACGAGGAGACCTTGCTGTTTCTCTCCCGTGAATCCATGGTAAATTCTTCATTCCCCAGAAAGACGGGGAGGTAGCGGGCGAAGGACTCCAGATCGATCTGGATGGACCGGATGATCTGGTTTGCGTAGTTGAAGAAGACAAGGGAGACCAGGGCGATGACCAGTCCCGTCGCTGTTGCGATCAGGGCCTGGGCCACCCCTCCCGTGATTTCCGCGGGTTTGCCAAGGCCAGAGAGACTCATGACATGGAAGGAGGAGATGATGCCCAGGACGGTTCCGAGAAGCCCCAGAAGGGGGGCCAAGGTGATCAGGGTGTCGAGCACCCACATCCGCTCCTTCAGATGACGCTCCTGTGAGAGAATTTCGGTTTCGAGGATGCCAAGAATCTCCTCCCGTGGCCCCGAGAATCGGACAAGGGCATTGATCACATGTCCGATCCCCCGATTCCTGATCGAAGAGCCCTTCACCAGGGCCTCAAGACAGGCCTTTCTTTCAAAGCCGGATCCGTAGAGGCCGTTTCTTAAGCCCTCCACCGTTTTCAGTGTCTCCTTTCTTTCAAGGGTCAGGGAGATCAGCCGTTCCACCCCCACCGCAAGCGCAAGGGCCGAAAGAGGGATCAGGGCAATCATGACGGGTCCCCCTTTCATCAGGAATGCAAGCATGCTCATGGTACCTCCGGTTCAGACCGTTCTTTCCCTTCGCCCGGTTCGGGGCAAGGATCATCATGAAAAGATCGACTAAAAAGCTCGTTCCTTGAGCTATATAATAATGATAATTATTATCACTATCGTTTTTAATTTTGTCAAGATGAGAGGTGAAAGATTATAAGTCTCTGTCGGATAAGGAATCCCATGAACAGATGGCTTCAGTGAGGACAGATAAATGCTTCAATGAGGGAAAAACGGAAGGGGAGGAAAAAAGGAACCTGACCGATCATCCCCCCAATAAGACCTTCCCGGGGAAATGACCGATCAGGAAATTCAGGTAAACCGGGCGAAGAATTCTACTTCTCTGTCAGGTGGCCATTCCAGGTGATGGTTTTCTCCCTGAAGATACCAATCTTGCTCCTCTGGGACTCGAAGCCGTGCTTTCTAACCTTGAGGAAATGGATCCCGGGGGGGAGATCGAGGAAGAGGGGGGTCGTCCCGTAAAAGACCTGGTCGACGAAGACCTTGGCACCCGAGGGAGAGGAGGTCACCAAAAGACGCCCGTCCCCCGGCGAAATCGGGAGTTTGGAAGGCTCTACCTCTTGCTGGGTCTGGGCATTGGCATAGTGGGCCACCATTCCTTTCTGGGTCACCGAAATCGCACTGGCAAATGTTTTGTTGATGGCGGGCGTGGAGCGGTCAGCAAATTCTATGATCGCCTGCTGGAGGGTCGAATCCAGGATCTGCCCTCCCAGAATGTGGATCTTGTGGTTCCGGGCCTTCCCATGGTCGGTTTTCCGGATGGAGCGGGACCAGAGAAGACGCCCGGTCTTCCCGTCGACATAAAAGGCCTGAATATCGACCTGGGTTCTGATGATCTTGTCTCCCATCTTTCCCATGAATCCGGAGTGGGCGACCTGGAACTGATAATTCCGGATCTTTCCGAGGACAAAGACATCGATGTCGGGATAGGTCCGGTGAAGGTCTCCGATGCCCGCCTTGTTTTCGAAGGAGAAGCCGGGGGGTGGCTGAAGTCTCCTTGCGTGAAATCCCAAATAGACATACTGCTTTACGAAGGCGCGGGTCACATGTCGGGCGATGTGGGGATGGGTGTAGGTATAGGTTCCCCACCCGACCATGTTTTTCATTCCGGTGCTGGTGGGAATGACCCGGTCGTCCTCGAAGTCCACGACGCCGAACCTAAGCGAGGAGGTGAACTGTTTGGGTTGAACCCCGTTTGCCTCGGGATCGTAAAAGAGATCGGCCTTGTGGACGACACAAGAGGTGAGGGAAACAAGAAAGAGGGCGAAAAGAAGAAGATAGATCCGTCGTTCAGGGAATCTCACGGGTGCCTCCGGAAGGTTTTGATGTCATGGCGGCTCTGATTGAAAACAAGACAACGACGAATCCCATAATGGTCTTAGTATGGCGGGACAGGAATTGTCTGGCAAGAAGCGATCCTGGAAAGTCATGGGGACGACTCTTACCTGAAATTTGGGGAATACGGAAAAAGAAACAATTCAAATGAGATTGTCCGGGAAAAGAGTCTCTTCTTTAGCCATCTGATCAACCTCGGTTGACAGAAGAAGGCATCGATATGTTTCGCTCCCGAGAAGCGGAGGAGAGAAATTTTTGAAGGGTCGGGATTGACTTTGGGGCTTAATCAAACCTGAAGGATCAAAGAAAGGGGGACCTGAAGGTCCCCCGGTTTTCTTGATCTAGTAGGCGAAGTCCACGCCCACGGTAAAATTGTTGGCTTCGACATTTCCGAAGAAGCCACCTGGAGCTCCTCCGGAAAGGCTGTTACCCCCTGGATTCGCTGCGGTTGACCATGCGGAAAGAACCCCCGCCACGCCGAAATTCACCATGTACTGGTACTGGGCGAAGAGCGAGACGTCGGCCCGGTCCGATCCCCAGAGCCAGTAACGGTCGAGGAGCTGGAAGGCGATGACATCGTTGAAATTGCCTGGAACGGTAAAGTTCTGGAACTGGGGCTGCATCATCATGTCGACCTGGTTGTAGATGAGCTCGATCAGGTTCGATCCGGCCCCGCTCTGGGGGAGAAGGCCTCCGAAGGTGGGCTGCCAGCTGACGTCAACATACCAGGCCATGTATTCGAGGCCCTGGGTCGCCGCCCCCATGCCCGGAAGCGCCGGCGTGATGAAGCTGGTCGGGTCGTTGACAATGTCCCAGACCGCATCGATGTTGAGTCCGCCATTGGGAATGGGGTTGGTCATCAGGCTTACCCCGAACCGGTTGGCGACCCCCATGGGATTGGCCCCGCCACCGAATTGTGGTAAGGCGGTTCCTTCGATCACCGAATCCCACACCCCGATCTGTTCTCCGTTTGTCCGTCCCCATCCCCCAAAGGACTGGGTCACCCGGACGGTGTAGTTCCAGCCGTTGGAGGGAATCTCATTTGTGGGAAGGCTACATCCAGATGAAACTCCTCCCGCGCAGTAAGCCGGAACGGAAGCGCCGTCTCCTGTTCCCGTCGCAAACAATCCGGAATTGGGAACGAAGTTGACATCGACCCGGGTTTCGCAGGGATCGGTTGAAAAGCCGCTCTGGGTCTGGCAGGCTTGCCCTGTTCCTTCGAAGTGGTATCCGAAGTAGCGGATCTGGGCCCAGGCGTTGTTATAGCCGACGTCGTCCCCGTCATTGTATAAAGCCGCGATTCCGGGAATTGCAAATCCTGAAGTCAGGACCGAGTCGTTTTGAACAATTTCGGAAACACCCGGTTCATAGTCTTCATAGATGTACGGATCCCCCTTCGCAACCATCTGGAAGCCCATCGAGCGGTAAGTGGACTCGGGGCTGTCGTTGCTGGTCTTTCCCAAATAGATGTTGAACCAGGTGGAATGGAGAAGATCGTCGAATCGGATCCACAGCTTTACCAAACCTAAGGCGGGAGTTTGAATTGCAGCAGCTCCAGGAGCGGCATTGCCTCCGGTAAATCCCGCTCCCGGCTGGACCCAGAAGGAGATCCAGGGCGCGATCAATCCTCCCGATTCGATGTCCCAGGCCGGAGCGGAATAGGCCCCGTTGGCCCATCCTCCGTTTCCTGTAATCGGACCGGTAAAGTTGCCGTATCCTGTCGTGGTATTGCTACCGCTTGTATTCTGGGTGGTATTTCCATGAGTGTTGATTCCGTTAACAGCTGATCCCTTGTAGGCAAAGGACATGTGGAATCCGATCGGGAAATAATTTTGATTCTTGGGATCCTGGAACATCATGTCCAGACCGTTTCCCCGGCCGGTGGTCGAGAGCATGAAGCCCCGATCCTTGAAGAAATGCCCGGTGTCGGCCAGACGTGGCCACTGGATGTGGCAGAAGGAGCAGGGAAAGTTGTACTTTCTGGCAAATCCTGGAAAGGCGTGGGCCGAATTTGGAAAGGCCGACTGAAGGAGACTGGCGGCCAAAATCAAGAAGAAGATCAGAAAACTTCTTCTTAGTCGTTTCATTCCGTGCCTCCTGGCAGAAATGTTTTTAGGAAATAATTTGGAAAGAACCTGGTTCAAAATGATTTTGATAATCATTACTATCTTTAAAACTTACAAAAAATAAGGATAATGATTATTTTTCATTACCCAGAACCGTATTTTTCCATAGACAGCGAATAAATCAATAGAAATTCAACAGATATGATTTTAATCGGGATCATATCATCCAGATGACAATAATGGCGAATGTGAGGCAAAGCCGATAAGACCTGGGATCAGGAGAAGGCGGAAAAGGAAGGATCCCCGAAGTCCCTTTGAGGCTCAGAACTTCGGGGGGGGCTCAGATATGGCTGTGGATCAATGAACCATCGAGAATCTGAGGTCGGCAAACACCTCCTCGATCACATGGAGTTCTTCCTCCCGGGGAAGAGGTTCCATGGGCTGGAGCGGGGCCTCGACGTAGGGTTGGGAGAGCACCAGCTTGACGAACCCGTCTTTCATCGCTGTCAGGACCTGTTCCCGAAGTGCTTCGGCATGGTTTCTCGCGATGAATCTATCAAGTGTCGGGATAAAATAACGCCGCATATCCTCCTTCCATTGTCTGAATCCATCCTTCGTAGGATCTGGAATCGCGTCGACGGGGGCGTGTTCCCCAATCAGGTGTGCCTGTGAAAGAATATCCTGGGTTTCCATCGAAATCTCCTTTTTCTTGGTTACCATTTCTCGAATGCCCCGCATCGAGACATTTTTGTCTCGAAAGCCTCCATGAGGGTGATAATCATTACCATATACCCTGTCTTAAAAATGTCAATATGTATAAATAATCATTTATATTAAAACTTTATCATCAAATTTATAGAAAAAATTCATGACCCCCACCGGAAGGTCGCCATTTTCGAAGATACCTCATGCTTGGAGGATTTTCCTTCTTTCTGGAATTCCGGAAGGGGATCAATACGATCGATTCGAATGACAGGATCGGAGTCACGTCTCAAGAGGGAACATCAACGGGCCGGCTTCGATCAGAGCTATATGGGAAAAGACAAAATAAGACCACCCATCACAACCCAAGGCGAATCTCCTCCTTACCTTCCTCTTGAAGCCCGATTTGGACGGAGACCTTCCCGGGAGGATGCGGGACCCGTGAAAAGGACACTGGACACCGGGGAGCCAGAATCCTAAAACCCTAGGGACGGGAGGAACCCGTCCCTAGCGTCCATCACCCCGTCCTGATCAGTGCTAAATCCGTGGTCCGATAAGGGTGCCCAATATCCGCAAGGGGTCTTCCGTTGCCGGGAAAAGACCCTAGCCAGGAGGCTCCGGAGTCCTGGCAGCCGAATGCCACCTCTCCCAGGAAAAAATCTATAGTTGGCTCAGGCCATGGTCAGGACGACCCGGAACCGCGCCCGGTTTTCGATCATGACATGATACGCCTCCTCGGCCTTTTCGAGGGGATAGCATTCCACCATGGGCCTGATCCCGGCCTGTTTGGCAAAGGCGAGCGTCTCCTCCGAATCAAGCGCGTCTCCCGACGGCCATCCCGCCAGGGTCTTTCTCGCCCCGATAAGCTGCAGGGGAGAGATCTTCATCGGTTCGATGTCGGCTCCCAGAAGGACCATCTTTCCGTTTCGTCCGAGGCCCTCGACCAGTTGGCTGATGACGGCGCTGTTGGGGGCGGTGGCCAGGATGACGCGGGCTCCTCCCATTTTCATGAGGGTCTCCGCCGGATTCTGCGCCTTCATGTCGATCACTTCGTGGGCTCCCAGAGATCGGGCCAGATTGGCTTTGTCAGGCCCGGAAGAGAGGGCGACCGTCCGGTATCCCATCTTGTGGGCGAACTGGATGGCCAGATGGCCCAGCCCTCCCACCCCTACGACCCCGACCAGAACACCCGGACGGGCCCCGGCATGGCGAAGGCTGTTGAAGGTCGTGACACCGGCGCAGAGGAGAGGGGCGGCCTGGACGGGGTCCATTCCCTCCGGAACCCGGGCCAGGGCGTGGTCGGGAGCCACCATGAACTGGGCGTACCCTCCGTCCATCGAAATCCCTGTGATCCGGCCCCGGGAGCAGAGAATGAAGTCGCCGGCCCGGCAGGCCGGACAGGTGAAGCAGTGTCCTCCGTGCCAGCCGACCCCCACCGTCTCTCCCGGGCGAAACTCCCGGACTCCCTCTCCGGTTTCGTCGATCACCCCCACCACTTCGTGTCCCGGAATCCTTGGATAGGAAATCCCGGGGAAGAGCCCCTCCCTGACAAACATGTCGCTGTGGCAGACCCCGCAGGCCAGAACCCGGATCCGGACCTCGCCGGCCCCGGGATGGGGTTCGGGAAGCTCTCTTTGAACAAATGGCTTGCCCTTGGCCTGGGCCTGGACGGCTTTCATCATCGGACACTCCTTTGTTTGTGGAAAATCCCGGCGGTATGTCGTTTTGATGCATCCATCCTGGGGAAAAAAGAAAGCGGGGTCAAGTCCAAAAGCCCGGGTGTTTCCGGAGCCTAGAAGTACGGACCTCCCTCCGTCTGGAGGATCTGGCCATGGAAGAGGGGACTTCGGGAGTGGATCAGCCAGAGGGCAAAGTCGGCGATCTCAAGGGCGGTGGCAAGACGACCGCGGGCGGTGCGCCCGGAGATCCGCTCCACCATCTCCGGAGTGAGGTGGGGGGTGGTCCGGTCGGGGGTGACGAGGGTTTCGATCCCTGTGACGAGGAGGCCGCGGCGGTTCCGGCTCCACTCCCCGAAGAGCCCTTGGAGGGACCCGATCCAGAGACGGGCTGAAAGGTAGCCGTCGGCCCTGTGCCGGGAGAGGGAGGGGAAGAAGAAGAGGACGGGGGTCCCGGGAGCAAGCCGGGGAGCAAGATGATCGAGGAAAAGGATCAGGGAAGAAATGGAGGGAAGGGGGAGCCCGGAATTTCGACGGAAGGGGGGATGGGCGAAGAGGGAAAGGCTCAGGAGCGGTTCCCCTCCGAGGGTGTCGTCTATCTCCGGAAGAGACTTCTCCGGGGCCTCGAGATCCCACGGGAGAAAGCGGATGGGAGCAAGGTCGGGAGGGGGTTGGCTGTGCGTGGTGACAAAAACCTTTTCCCCGCCCTGCGAAAGCCTTTTGGCCAGCTCCCTGCCGGTCTCCCCGCCGGAGCCCACAAGGAGATGGGAGGCCATCAGGGGATCGCGACCGACGACCAGTCCTTGGGATAGGTCGTGAGGTTTTCGGCTCCCGACTCCGTGATGTAGAGCATATCCTCGATGCGGACCCCGCCCGAGAGCCGGGGGTAGTAAAGGCCGGGCTCCACGGTGATGACATGGCCGGGAAGAAGGGGGACGCCGGTTTTTCCGACGCGGGGAGCCTCATGGATCTCGAGGCCAACGCCATGGCCCGTTCCGTGGAAAAACCCCTCCATGCGGCCATCAACCTCCCCCGTCTTGTATCCCAGTTCGGCGAAGCGTTCCTCGACCGCCTGGTGCAGGAGGGAGGAATCGACCCCGGGAGCCGCCTTTGCGATCGCCCGTTCCTGGGCTGAGAGGACGGCTTCGTAAAGGGCCCGGTGCTGGGAGGCCACCTCTCCCTTGAAAAGGGTCCGGGTCATGTCGGCAAAGTAGCGGGTCTCCTCGGAGAAGGGAAAGATGTCGAAGACGATGGGCAGGTGGGCCGGAAGCGGCCCCGATCCTTCGTTATGGGGGTCGCAGGCCTGCTCTCCTCCGGCCACGATCGTGTGCTGGCCGATGAGATTGTGTTCAAGAAGCTCCTGTTTCAGGATGAACTTGACCTTTTCGGAGGTCAGCCGGGTCCCTTCAAGATGGATCCATCCCTCCCGAACAGAGGCCTTTCTCAAAAGTCCGGCAACGGTCCGGAGCGCCTGCTCGACCCCCTCCTGGACCTTCCGGATCTTGTCCGCCTCTTCCCGTGACTTTAAGGCCCTCTGGGGAGTAAAGGATCCCTCGGCGGGAGAGACGGAAAATCCCTCCGACTGGAGATTTTTGGCGAGGCCGAAGGGGAAGTCGTACGGGACGGTGAGTGTGGTGATGCCCCGGCTCCTGAGAAAGAGGGCCGCAATTCCAGAAAGCCCCCTCTTACCTTCCTTCCTCGCCTGTTCCTCCCATTCCGAGGTCGAGAGAATGTGGGTCGCCCTTCCCTCCTTTCTGGCCCGGTCCCGCTCGAGATCGGAGAGAAGCATGAAGCTTTCGTTTCCGATCTCGGCATAGATATAGGGATCGGGCGTCAGGAATCCTGTCCGGTAATAGAGATCGGGGCTCTGTTCACCCGAGGCAATGATCAGCCTGGCCTGGGATTCCATGGGGATCCCTTCAGGAAAGCCGGCTTGCGACCAGCATTCCCTCGGAGACGGGAAGAATGGTCGTGAGGAAGTTCGGATTTCCGAGGATCTTGTGGTTGAAGGCTTCGATCGAGGAGGCAAGAAGGGAACGGGATTGTGCGCCCGACTCCGGCGGCATCATCCCGAGGGAGATGAGCATCCCGCCCGGGGCAAGCTTTTTCTCGATCGCCACCCACCAGTCCGCGAGCTTGGTGCGTTCTTGTTGCAGGTCAAGAACGATAAGGTTCTGGGGAGCTTCCTGGGCCATCAGATGGTCAGGACCCTGGCTCTTCGAGACACTGATCCGGCCGGAGAGGCCGGCGCGCTTTAAATAGTTCGAGATCAGACGGAGGTTCTCATCGCTCACAGTTCCGATGGAATGAGTGGTCGTCTCGGGAAGGGACTTGGCGAGCCAGATGGTGGTCGACCCGTAGCCGGCCGTCCATTCGAAGACATGGTCCATCCGGGCCGTGGTGGCCAGAATGGCCATGAGAAGTCCTCCCGACCGGCCGGGATGGAAGCGTCCGTGCTGCTTGGTCAGAAGGGCGATCTCCCCCACGATGGGGTCCTTGTCAAAGGTCAGGTCATCAAGATATTTGTTGAGCTGTTCTTCTCTGTCCATCGGAGATCTTCCCGCTCCCTTTCTGGGTTTAAGAAACTCGTTGGGTCCTTCATCGTCTTTGCGGGCCGGACCAGGGACCTGCCGGCCTCTTGTCAGGGGTCCCGCCTTCTTGGGAATGCGGGATACCAGGATCAGGTTTTCCCTGATCATACCACCGGCAGGCGGAAAAAAACAAAGGAGTCCCGGGCCTCTGTTTGCGCGGGGGGACAAAGGGAGGGTATCATCGAAAAAGACCTGCCAAAGCCAAGGCTTCCGGCAGCATGGGAGACGGGTCCTTTATCTTAATATGACAATTCCGGAGGTTCAATGAAAAGTGTGACTGTGACATATTCCGCAAAGGAGAACGAGGGGCAGCTCGTCATGGCCGACGGCCAGGAGATCGCCCTGTTCCGGGTCAACGGAGATTTTCACGCGATCGAAAACCGTTGTCCCCACCGCGGGGGATACCTCTCCGACGGGACTGTCCGGGGAGAAAGGGTCTCCTGTCCGCTTCACGGATGGACCTTCGACCTCAAGACCGGAGAATGTACAACGCGGCCGGGTGAAAAGATCGCCTGTTTCGAGGTGCGGAATTCGGGGGAAGAGGTGACGGTTCTTTTTCCCTGACCCTCATCTTGGGAGGGCCTCTGGGGGCCGGGAGCCGAAAGACGGGCTTCCGGCCTTTTTTTGTGGGCTTTTGGGGGATCCTTCAGACCATAGACTCCCGGACCCGGACGAAGGGATTGTGGATTTTCTCACGGGCAATGGTCGTGAAGGGGCCATGGCCGGAGATGATGACGGTCTCCGGGGGGTATCCCGAGACCAGGCGGCGGATGGAGTCGAGCAAGACCGGAAAGTCGTCGGGGGTATAGCATCGTCCGGCTGATCCGCAGAAGATGGTGTCGCCGACCAGAAGGCCGCCCCCGGTGCTGTAGGCCACAGATCCCGGGGTGTGGCCGGGGGCTTCCGTGACCTCGACCTGCCATCCTCTCTTTTTGAGTTCCCGGCAACCCTCGGAGGGTGAGAGAAGGGGACCCGGGTAGAGTCCCGCCTCCGGAAGGAGGGGACGATCGTGCCGGGAGAGGAGAACAGGGGCATCAAGTCCCGGGGCGGCTCCCTCAAATCCTCCTCCGTGGTCTCCATGTCCATGGGTCAGGAGAATTCCCTCGATCCGGAGATTCCGGCTCCGGATCGTCCCGAGTAGAAGAGCTCCTCCGCCTCCCGTATCCACGAGAAGGGCCCTGCGGGGGTCCTCCGGATGGAGGAGAAGGGTGCACCAGACGGCATATCCCCCAAAGTTTTCCCTGACCGGAAGAAAATGAGGGGGGGGAAGCACCTCCGGAGTATTTTCCGGATGGAGGTGGAGAGCGGCCATGGCCGGCCCGTCGAATCCCAGGGCCTGGCCCAGCGACTCGAGCTGGGGCAGGTCGGGGGCGATCTCCCCCGCCTCAAGGCTTCTAAGGAGGTCAGGGGGAAGGCCTGAAGCCCCCGAGACCTCCTTCAGGGACTTTTTCCTCCCGTAACGAAACTTCTTGAGCACATCCCCTGCCTGGTCCTCAAGGAGCATGTTGAGCATTGACCGCCCCTTTCTCGAAGAAGTTGATGCCGATGAAGTAGACCATCATCGATTTCATCTGCCGCTCGAACCTTTTGAGTGTTTCCGACTTCATGTGCTTTTCTGCCTTCCTGTAATAATAGTCGGCCTGGGAATAAATCCCCAGGGCTTCGTAAGTGACTCCCAGGTTTGCATAGAGCTTGGGGGGAACCGGTTTGTTTTTCTGTTTAAGACGTCCATATTCCGTGTTCAGGAAGAAGAGCGCAAGAACGGGCTTCTTGGCCTGAAGGGCCCGATAGGCCTTTTGTGAGGGAGTGTCATACGGATAGAAGGGTCTCTTGACAGTCAGCCGAAGGGTGCTGAAAAGATACCGGATATGCTGGGCAATCTTGGCGTAAAGGTGGAGATTGAGGGTCGTCCGGGGGGTGAAATGCCGCTGAAAGAGAGAGAAGGGGATTTTTTTTGAGGTGTTGCTGACCGTCACCTTCCGGTCGAGTTCCACATGGAAGGGAAAGGCCCGGAGAAAAAGGATATGGATGCGCATCGTGTTGGTCCGGGTCGTCATCGGGACGGTGATTGTCTGGCAAGGGGGCGCGGCGCAGTTTCCGGCGATGATCCGCCGGTCATTCATCGTGTGGGAGAGGATGTTGATCATGAGGATGTCGTTCGATCCCGAGAGGTGCGCAAGTTCCGGAACGGAGAGGGGAGTGTTGGCAACATTTTTCTCGGAGGTGATGGCGATGGGATGGAGTCCGGGGACCTGTTCGAGATTTCTGAGAACGGTGGCTTCAAGGAGACGTTGCTCCTCGGTTCCGACCGGCCACACGAGGACTCCGATCCGGTGCACCGGTCCAAGCCGGATGGGGGGCTCGATCCGGTCCTCCAGGACGATCTCGGGCCGGGTGCATCCGGGGAGGATCTCCAGAAGGAAGAACATAAAACACAAGACAATAAAAGGAGACCTTTTCACGAGTGTCCAGTCGTTGGCGGTGGAGAAGGAGCGGGGCGGAGAAGATTCTGGGGAGAGACAAGAACCATGATATGGCCTGTAGACAGGAGCTTTGAGGGAATGAGGGTGCGATAAATCCTTTCCGCATCTTTTCTTGTCAAGACAAAGACCTGATGGTGAAGGAATTCTTCCGGCCGGACGACCAGGGGATTTTCCCCGACCCTTTTTTCAAGGGATACGGTCTCCTGCCCGTCGCTCCAGCCGGCCCATCCTAAGGGAAGGGAGGCTGAGGGGCGCCCCTCGTCCGGAATCATGAGAAGGTGTCGGGTGTCGGACAGGAGGACCAGATCCCGGAAAGGGCGGACCCTGAAGGCGCGGGCGTCAATCACGAGCCCGGTTGGCGGAAGGTTTCGTCGGGGAGACGGTTCCCTGCCGGTTGGGACGAAGGATGCGGCGGCCGATCGTTCCATGTCGAGCGCCAGGGCGTCCCCGATGTGGAGGGGGACGGGAATGACGATCCTCGCGAGGGCAATCCCCCCGCCGGCGGCCAGGGTGTGGATCTCCACGGAAAGTCTCGAACGAGTCAGTCCTTTGGAGACAAGGAATTGTTCGATCGTCCCTCCGGAGAGGGAGGCTTCCGGAGGGATGGTTTTTGACAAGGGAACAAATTCCCTGACCGGAAGATCCAAAATCCCGCCTCGAAGGAGGATGATGGAGAGGAAGACCGCCTCGTTCCTGGCTTTTCTCCGGCCGCTGTCCTCAAAAAAAGGGACGGAGACCCGGACCGTGATCGTTCCTTCCTCAAAGTTTGTGACAAGACTTGAATGGGCCGTGGTTTTCTGGAGGAGAAAAGGCCGGGCGGGAAGAGGGTGGATGAGAACGGGAAGATTGAGGTCGAAGAATTCCTTATCGATGCGACGTCCCAGGCGGCGATTCACCTTATCCGCAGCCTTCGGCTCCTTGAATATCCACCGGGCGGAGCGTTTGGCATCGGTCAGGAGAGATTTTATGTCGTTTTCCTTTTTCCCGTTCTCAAGGGCCTCCTGGATACGCCGGACCTGTTCCCGGTAATGGGAGTGCTCTTCATGGAGGATCTCCTCGGCGGGGGCGGGGCAGGGAGCCAGGAAGAGGATGCCCAGGGCACCGGCCAGACTTGTTGTTTTCCAAAGGGGGCTTGGCATCAGGGGAATGTTATTCCTTCTTCGGTCGTAAGGCTGGTAGTCACCTGCCAGGATCTGCTACAATAACACTTTGTCAGTTTTTGTTTCGGGGCGTGGCGCAGCTTGGTAGCGCACCTGCTTTGGGAGCAGGGGGTCGCAGGTTCAAATCCTGTCGCCCCGACCATTTTCAATGGAAGCATAAGTGGATTTTGTGAAAACAAGCATAGCTTGGCCGTTTGGCCACATTATGCCTGCATCTCTCCTTCCCTCTTGTTTGTCCAAACAGCAAATCTTCCCAGCCTTGTTTTCAACGAATTTTTGGTCGTAGCGTAGGTCTTTGAGAATTATTGAGATCATCGGACAATTCCGAAGAAATGCGGATGGAAGACTCGTGAACGGAGAGGGTCAGGGAACCAGCGTCAATGTTTCTCAAGAGCGGATCTTCCTTAAATGATTCGGCAAAGCGCCGCTCGATGGAATCGACTTCCTGAGTCAATTCAACAAGGATTCGAGCATGATTCAGGGAAAGCGAGGACGACAGTTTTGTGACGATATAATGAAGATCGTACAAATCTCTTGCAGCCGTGCGATTTCGAAAGGCATCGATCTTGTGCTCAATCAGAACGGAAAGATCATAAACACGGATACCTTCATGAAGATGCGCATGGGAAGGATCATAGGTATCTCGGCAGGACACCTCAATCTTTAAAGAACCAGGGATTCCTTTAGCGTCATATTTGACTCGGTATCGCTGGACTGTCTCGGTGTTTTTCGGATTATCGATCGAGACGATTCGAACAAATGGACCGACCGCTTTCTCTAAGCGGTTTTCTAAATGGAGCGACTTGCTGTCAAAATCGAGATCTTCGGAAAACCGGTCAAGCCCGTAAGCGAAAAGAAGTGCCGTGCCTCCCTTGAGAATCAGGGGCGTATCTGCGAGTGACTTGGCGATTGATCGCATGATGCCCAAGTGGATTGTCTCTTCCGGAGTCATGAGATGGTGTCGGTCCAACAAGAAACAAGCCTTTGCTCGGCAGGAGAAAACTTGCCTGAAAAGCGGTCGAGAAGAGAGAAAAACATGTTTTTGTGCTGTTCAGAGTCCAGCCAGTCATCGATATCAATGTGCCATGGAATACGCCCATTGGAGACGGAACGGTGCACCATATCGAGGATCGCTCGATAATGATTCGCCGAATAAACCGGCATCCCTTTCTTGATCGGAACGCCGCGAAAATGAAGAAAGTCGGAGCATTCATGAATTCCGTAATCTCCGAAAACAGCATTCGTGTTCCATTCGAGTCCCTCTCCGGCAAGATCGATATTGCCGGGAAAAGCTTGGGATTTGAATGTGTTTAGAAAATGCCAGTCCCCCCCGGTGTTTTCTGGGGCTGGAATGTTGAGCGCGGAAATTCCTGTCACGTATCGGCTTCGGCTCGTTACCGGAAAAGATATTGTTTGAAAGTCTATCGAAAGAGTATCATTCATGGCGTCTCCTCAAGAAAATACAATCAATTATAGCATATTAGGGATATCCACCTCGATGAAGTCTTCGGGCTGTCACGGGTCCTTTGGGCATCTTATGCTTGTATTATTGGGTCTTGGCCACGTTATGCCTGTTTTTGAGGACGGAATATGCGTGTACTCACAAATTTGTGGAAACAACCGTAAAATGGCGGTCACGACACATTATGGTTGTTTTTTGCCACCCGACAATTTATGGGTGTCGAAATTCCGGCAAGAAAAAAATCGATCTTCCCTGCCCTCATTTAGGATCTGATCCAGATTCTACCAGACTCCTTCTCCATATTTCAGCGAGTTTCGGATTCCGGCCATCTGCCGGCGGCACGCCAGGGGTTTCGGTAAAACCTTTCATTTTGCTGGGGTACGCTCTCTTTGCGATGATTGCCCGGACGGTTCCGAGAATCGCCCCCGCTTTTCGATCGAAGGTTTCCCGGGCTTTTTTCATAACTCCTTCTTTGTGCCGGGCTGAGATCTTTTGAGAATCTTCCGGAAAACGATAGGGCAGATATCCGATGCCGACATCAAGCTTTTTGGCAACTTGAAAATTTGCTCCTTAAGGAAGAGAGAGAAGGCTTTTCGTAAAGAGGGCCTGAAACCGTCCCATGGCCTCTTCTCCAAAGCTCTGGAAGGGGAGGAGGTCGTTTCCGGTGTCATTTTAGGATCCCGGAGTCTCCTCATCGTCTCTCCCGGCCGGACTCCGGAGCCAAAAGGGAGGCCATGTCTCTTTGAATGGCGTCTCTTAGGGAGCTTGCGACCGCGAGAGAAGGCTCCCGGGGGGTGGCGGGATCCGGAAACGGCGGGGGATCGATCTCGATTCCATAGAGGATCAATCCGCGGGGGAGGAGACCCAAGGATCGTCCCACGGCCAGAACGGGCAGAAGTCCCACCTCGTGGGAGGTGAGCGTCCGGGGGGAGAGGGGAAGGGTGTCGATGTCGAGCCGCGAGACCGACCCCGGTCTTCTTCCGGAGACCATCGCGTCCACCAGAATCGCCCACTCCGTCTCCCGGAGGAATTCGAGAAGCCCCCACCCCGGTCGGTCCAGGGTCCCGAAGGCGAATTCGACGCCCTCGATTCCGGGAGAAAATCCGTCCCGTCGCATCCCTTCGACAAGACTCATGGCCGCCTGGTCCGGGTGAAACGGGGAGCCGATTCCCAGGATCTCGATCCGGGTCGTCACCCGTCGTCCCGGTGGACGGTCAGGTCCAGAAAATGGGTGGCACACGAGATGCAGGGATCATAGTTTCTGACGATCCGTTCCGCGTCCTTCCTGAGAGCCTCCTCGGGCCGGTCGAGCCCGGCTCGTTCGAGGGACTCCCGGAGGTCGTCCTCCATCATGGACTGGTTCTGGCTGGTGGGAGGGATGATCCGGGCCTTCCGGACAAGGCCCTCCCGGGACAGGTCGTAGCGGTGCCAGAGGATGCCCCGGGGTGCCTCCGTGGCGGCAATTCCGGTCCTCTCCCCAGGCTCCGCGGGAATAAACGACGGACCGGCGGGAGGAGGGCCCTCCAGAAGGGAGAGGGCCTCCCTTAAGGCATAGTGGATCTCGATGGCCCGCGCCAGAAGGCTATGGTTCATGTTGGTGCTGGGGAAGCGGATTCCCGAGGAGACGATGTCCGAGAGGATGTCCTCCGGGATCTTGTCCCCATGGATGTTCAGGCGGGCCAGGGGGCCGACCAGGTAGGGTTCTCCGTCGAGAAGGCTGTGGAAGGCCGTCGAGTGGGGAACCTGGAACTCCCGGATCCGGGACTCGAAGTCGGCCGGATCGAGGTCATGGCCCCGGTCCGAGACGATGCGCCCTTCATTCATGGGATAGCCCCCCGCGCCTTGAAGGCAGACGGAGGTAAAGGCGCGGTCGCTTTCCGGGTATTCCAGGTCGGCCGCCCACCGAACCAGGGCCGAGGCCAGAGGGAGGGCGGCGCGGATCCTCTCCGCCAGGGCCTTTGTCTCCTGCCGGGAGGGGAAGCGGAAAAATCCTCCGACACAGGCGCCGACAGGATGGACCGGACGACCTCCCAGAAGGGACATGAGGGCGTTTCCGAGGGCGTGGAGTTCAAAGCCCCGCCGGAGGGTTTGGGGATCATGGCGGCCCCACTCCATCGCATCCGGGTATCCCAGGAAGTCCGGGGCGGCCAGAAGATGAATATGAAGGCTGTGGCTTGAGATCCACTCTCCGCAGGCCAGGATCCTCCGGAACCGGGTGATCTCCTCTCCCGGAACCATTCCGAACCCCTTCTCGATGGCCAACACTGAGGTGATCTGGTAGGCGGCCGGGCAGATGCCGCAGATCCGGGCCACGATGTCGGGGATTTCCCGGAATTCCCGTCCTTCGAGAATTTTTTCGAAGAGGCGGGGAGGTTCGAAGATGCGAAGGCGCACCTCCCCGATCCGTCCCTCCCGGAGGGTGACCTCAAGGGCTCCTTTTCCCTCCACCCGGGCCATGACCGGAATGCGGATGAATCGGTCCTCACTCATGGAGATCCCCTCCCTGCCACCGTCTCCCTTCCTTCAGGAAGGCCGGGGCATTGCTGTTGATGAAGAGGAAGCGCCGGGCGATCTCGGCGGGTGTTAGTCCAAGACCGGAGAAGCTCCGGGCGAGAGAGGAGGTTTCGGGGTTTTCGGCCGGACCGAAACACCCATAGCATCCCCGGTCGAAGGAGGGACAGAGGGCCCCGCATCCCGTGAGCGTCACGGGACCCAGGCAGGGGATCTGTTTCGTGACCGTCACGCAGGCAATCCCCCGTCGCTTGCATTCAAGACAGACCTTGTCGGTCTGGACGGGGGGAAGGGCCCCGAAAAGCAGGGATCGGAGGGACCCCAGGATCTGATCCCCGGTGACCGGGCATCCCCAGAGCTCGAGGTCGACCGGGACCAGGGAGGCCACGGGGGTGGATTGGTCGAGAAAGTCGATGACCTCCGGGGAAGGGTAGAGGGAGGAGAGGAGAGGGCCGGAGGCGAGGTTTCTGAGGGCCTGGATTCCCCCGGAGGTCGCGCAGGCCCCGATTGTCACGAGAAACCGGCTCTCCTTCCGGACCGAGAGCACCATGTCGCGGTCCTCCCGGGTCGAGAGGCTGCCTTCGATGAAGGTGATGTCGAGGTCGGTCAGGGGGCCCAAGGGACCCGCCTCGGCAAAGTGGACGATCTCGACTTGGCCGGACAGCTCGAGGAGCTTGTCGCCCAGTCCAAGAAAGGCGAGCTGGCAGCCATCGCAGGAGGCGAGCTTCAGGACGGCGATCCGGGGTTTCGGATACGGCGTTTTAGAGCCTTCTAAAGGTCTGGCGGATCCGCTCATGGTCATAGCCCCCGGATTCCCAGCCGGTTTTTGATCTCCGAATAGCGGAAGACGGGTCCGCTTTTGCAGACAAACATCTCCCCTAGCTGGCAGTGGCCACAGAATCCGGCTGCGCACTGCATGTTCCGCTCAAGGCTCACCCAGAGATCCTCCTCGGCAAGGCCCTGGTCCAGGAGCTTTCTCACGGTGGCGATCATCATGGGCTCAGGACCGCAGATCTTGGCTGTAGTTTTTTTAGTGACAGAAATATTTTCGATCAGGTTGGTCACCGGACCCACCGCCCCTTCCCAGCCCGATCCTCCCGTATCGCTCGTCAGGAAGACTCTTGTTCCCCCGATCCCGTTCAGCCGGGAAAAGCGCTCCTTCCAGAAGAGGTCCCGGGGGTTCTTGACCCCGTGAAGCACGGTGAGGGCGCCGAAGTCCTCCCGGCGCCGGACGACATAGTTGACGACCGAGACGAGCGGGGCGCACCCGAGCCCGCCTGAGACCAGGACGATATCGCGCCCGCGTGTCGCATCCATGGGCCAGCCGTTCCCGAAGGGGCCCCGGATGCTCACCCGGTCCCCGGGACCCATCCGGGCCATCGCCCCGGTGACCCGGCCCACGATCCGGACGGTGTGGTCGAAAAAGTCGAGGTCGGAGGGGTCGGAGACAATGGAGAGGGGGACCTCTCCCAGGCCCATGACTCCGACCATGTTGAACTGGCCCGGGGTAAAGCGGAAGGGGACCGATGTGTCCCCTTCCGGTTCGAGCCGGAGGGTGAAGACCGTCGGGGCCTCCTGGATCCGGTCCCGGATGATGGCTGCCCGGGGAATATGGGGGTCAGTGTCCATCGGGCTCCCCGAGAAGGAGGGGAAGATCCTCCGTGAAGTCGATCCCCACCGGGCACCAGGAGAGGCAGCGGCCGCAGCCGACACATCCGGAGCGGCCATACTGGTCATGCCAGTAGTCGAGCTTGTGGGTCAGCCACTGGCGGTAGCGGAACCGGGTCTCCCCCCGGAGCGGGCCCGGATGGATATAGCTGTGTCCGGCGGTGAAGCAGGAGTCCCATTCCCGCAGATGAAGGCTCGAATGGCCGTCCAGGGCCGGCTCCTCCCGTTCCGAAAAACAGAAACAGGTGGGGCAGACCGAGGTGCAGTTTCCGCAGGAGAGGCACCGGGCGGCCAGATTGTTCCAGTGGGGATGGTCGGGGCGCGAGGCCAGGGCATTGCGGAGGTTCCGGGAAGGAAGACGGCGCGTCTGGGAGGATCTTGCCTGGTCCGCCTGTCTTTTCAGGGCTTCTTCCATGGAAGGCTCGGGCGGGGGAAGGGAGAGCTCCCGCAGAAGTTCCCGGCCCTTTTCCGACCCGGACCGGACCAAAAATCCCGAGTCGAGCTCCCCCAGGGCCAGGTCGAAGCCCGACTGGGCCTCGGGACCATCTCCTGTCGAGACACAGAAACAGGTATTCGCCGGATGTGAGCAGTCAACGGCTACCAGGAACAAGTCCCGGCGCCGGAGGGCGTACCCCGGGTCGGGAAAGGGGCCCTTTCCGAAGTGGCGGTCCGAAAGGGCCAGGGCGGAAAGGTCGCAGGCCCGGATGCCGATGACGGCAAGGGGGCGCGGGGAGGGGGTGGAGGAGGAAAAGGAGAGCGCTCCATCGGATTCGCGCCGGGTTTCCCAGAGGATTTCCCGAGGGGCAAAAAGGAGGGGCTTCAGGGCCTGGGGTCCGTTGGCCCAGGCAAAGAAGCGTCCGGATTCTGCCGCCTCGAGACGGTAGGAGCCGGGACTCTGGAGATCGCGGAGGCCCCGGGGAAGATCCTCCGGTCCCGACACCTCTTCGTAGAGGATGGTTCCGTCCCTCACCACGGGAGCCATTGTCTGGTAGCCCCGGAGCACAAGCCTGTCGAAGAGCTCCCGGAATCGTCCCCGTTCGAGAAATCCTCGGGATTCCTCTGTCATGAGATCCCTCCCCTCCTTGTTCTTTTCCCAGACTTCCAAAGGATACCATACCGCTTTTATCCTTGGACCGGGAGTGGTATGTTGGATCATGGATCGCAGATGAGCCGGCCGTTAGAAGGCATCTGGCAGTCAGGACGAAGAGGCGGAGGGATGATGGTCGAAATTCGCATCCACGGTCGGGGAGGACAGGGCAATGTCCTGGCCGCATACCTCCTGGCGACAGCGGCCTTCTTCGAGGAGAAGTTTTCCCAGGCCTTCCCGAGCTTCGGGGCCGAGCGCAGGGGGGCGCCGATCACGGCCTTTGTCCGCATCGATGCGACCCCGATCCTCCGCCGCTCCCAGGTGACCTCCCCCCGCTACCTCATCCTCGCAGATGACGGACTTCTCCGGGTTTCGGAGACACTTTCGGGGCTCTCTCCCGAGGGAGCCATCCTCGTCAATTCCTCCCATGCCCCCGAAGATCTCCGCAAACGCCTAGAGGAGGAAGGAATCTCTCTGGGGACGGGGCTCAGGATCGCAACGATTCCCGCCACACGTCTGGCCATGGAGGCCCTGGGCCGGCCGATCCCCAATGCGCCCCTTCTTTCGGCCTTCCTCTCCCTGACGGGGATTCTTTCGACCGAGAGCCTTGGGCGGGCATTTGCCGGGCGATTTTCAGGCGATCTCCTTACGAAAAACCTGGCTCTCGTCTCATCGGGCGCCTCCCTGGTTTCGGAAAATCTCTGGAAGGAGCCAACCCATGCGTGACGTCCTCGAGGGCTCCCAGGCGATCGCCAGGGCCGTCGCCCTCTGCCGGCCCCAGGTCGTGGCGGCCTATCCCATCACCCCCCAGACCCATATCGTGGAAGCCCTTGCGCGCCTCATTGCCGACGGCCTCCTTGAGGCGGAACTGGTCAGCGTCGAGAGCGAGTTTTCCGCGGCCTCGGTCGTCCTGGGAGCCGCTTCCGCCGGCTCCCGTTCCTATACCGCCAGCGCCTCCCAGGGAATCCTCCTGATGAGCGAGGTTCTCTACAACATCTCGGGGCTCAGGGTTCCCGTTGTCCTCACCTGCGCCAACCGCGCCGTTTCCTCTCCCGTCTCCATCTGGAACGACCACCAGGACTCCATGTCGGTCCGGGACTCGGGATGGATCCAGCTCTACTGCGCCGACAACCAGGAGGCCGTGGACACCACGATCCAGGCCTTCCGGATCTCGGAGCGGACCGAGCTTCCCGTCATGGTCTGCGTCGACGGCTTCACCCTCACCCATACCCTGGAGCCGATCGACCTTCCGGAGGCGGGGCAGGTCGATGCCTTTCTTCCTCCCTTCCGCTTTTCCCGCTCCCTCTCCTCCGCCCGACCGCTGACCCAGGGGACCCTGGTCTCCCCCGAATTCTTCACCGAGATGCGCTCCCTCCAGCACGGGGCCTTTGACCTGGCGGAACAGGAAATCCTGGCGGCCGACCGTGACTTTGGGGCCTTGGTCGGCCGTGACAGCGGGGGGCTCCTCCGGGTCGAGGGAGACCGGGAGGCCACGGTCGGGATCCTGGCCATGGGTTCGGTCTACGGGACCCTCAAGGATGCCCATCGGTCGGGGCTTCTGGGCCGCCCGGTGCGCCTTCTCTGTCTTCGCGCCTTCCGGCCCTTCCCGTCCAGGGCGATCCGGGAGGCTTCAGAAGGGCTGTCCGACCTGATCGTACTCGACCGTTCCCTCTCCCCGGGATCGGGCGGGATCGTGGCCCATGAGATCCGGTCGGCTCTCTACGGATCGGGAAGGGCTCCCCGGATCGTGAATTTCGTGGTGGGGCTCGGCGGGCGCAACGTTCCGGGGGAGATATTCCAGGAGATGCTGGAGGCCCTGGAAAAGGACCCTCCGGCCTTCTCCATCTTCGACCTCGACCCGGAAAAGCTTCCCCTTTCGAAAGACCCGGTCCTGCCAACCTCCTAGGGAGACCCCATGTCCTCTCAGCCCTCCGTCGACACGACGGCGCTTCGAAAGCTCCAGCCCCGATTTTCGGGGATCGAATCCGGCCACGGGGCCTGCCAGGGATGCGGCCAGGCCCTGGCGGCCCGTCTTGTCCTCGAGGCGGCCGGCCCTGACGTCATCGTCGCCAATGCCACGGGATGTCTCGAGATCTTTACCACCCCCTGGCCCCAGTCGGCCTGGAACGTTCCCTGGATCCACTCCCTTTTCGAGAATGTCGCCGCGGTGGCCGCCGGAATCGAGGTGGCCCTCCGGGCCCAGGGGAGAACGACCCGGGTCCTGGCCTTTGCGGGCGACGGCGGGACCTTCGATATCGGATTCCAGGCCCTGTCGGGGATGCTCGAGAGAAATCATGACGTCCTCTTCGTCTGCTTCGACAACGAAGCCTACATGAATACGGGTATCCAGCGCTCGGGATCGACCCCTCATGGCGCCTGGACGAACACCTCTCCCGCAGGTCGGGTCCGCCAGGGAAAACGCCATTTCAAGAAGGATCTCCTGACCATCATTTCCGCCCACGGCATTCCCTATGCCGCCACGGCCTCGGTGGCCTACCCGTCCGACCTCCGGGCCAAGGTCCGGCGCGCCCTCGACGTCTCCGGGCCCTCCTTTCTCCTTTTGCATTCCCCCTGTCCCCTGGGGTGGGGCCACGACAGCGCGCAAACGATCTCCGTGGACCGTCTGGCGGTGGAGACGGGACTCTTCCCGATCCTCGAAATGGAGCGTGGAAAGGTCGTGAGCTCCATGAAGATCCGGAATCCCCGTCCGGTCCGCGAATACGCCCTGCCGCAGTTCCGCTTCCGCCACCTTCTTATGGACACGCCGGAGGCCAGAGAGGAGCTCGAGCATCTTCAGGCCCTGGCCGACGCCAATATCGAGCGATACGACCTTCTTTCAGAGGCTCCCGGCCCCCGGGATTCCGGGGGGGCCGACACCGTCCGTCGCGGAGGATCCCGATGGGGATAGACAAGGAAAGACCGGCCTCCCCGGTTCGGGTCAACGCCGGGGGGTTCGCCCTCCCCGGAACCTCGAAAGCGAACCACACGGGATCCTGGCGGCTGGAGCGGCCCCTTTACGCGACCTCCCCCTCTCCTTGCCACGGAGCCTGTCCGGCCCACGAAGAGATCCCGGTCTATCTCGACCATCTCGCCATGGACCGCCCCCGGCAGGCCTGGGAGGCCCTGGTGGCGGCGAACCCCCTGCCGGCGGTGACCGGCCGGGTCTGCCCCCATCCCTGCGAGACCTCCTGCCACCGGGGCTCCTATGACAGGGCCCTCTCGATCCATTCGGCGGAGCGCTTCCTGGGAGACCTGGCTCTCCGGGAGGGGTGGTCTTACCCGGGTCTCGACGGGGAGCCAAGGGAGGAGGCCGTGGCCGTTGTCGGAGCCGGTCCTGCCGGCCTTTCCTGCGCCTATCATCTTCGGAGGGCAGGCTATCGGGTGACCCTGTTCGAGGCCCTGCCCGAAGCCGGGGGAACCTGCCGGATCATTCCGGACTACCGCCTTCCGGAAGAGATCCTCTCCCGGGAGGTCGAACGGATCCTGGCCACAGGAATCGATTTCCGGCCGGGACAGAAGCTGGGGAGAGACATCTCCCTCGAAGAGCTGGAGGAAGGATTTTCGGCCGTTTTTCTGGCTCCGGGCCGTCAGAAGAACCGGAGTTATTCCGTGGACCATGCCCTTCCGGGAGATCTTCACCACGGGCTCGATCTCCTGCGGGAGTGGAGGAATGTCGGGAGCCTCCCCCGGTGGGAGCGGGCCGTCGTCGTGGGGGGCGGGAACACCGCGGTCGACCTGGCCCGGACTCTCCTTCGGACCGGCTCCCGGGAGGTCCATGTGGTGACGGACGAAGAGCTTCCGGGCCGTCCCTCCCCGACGGGGCGGGGGACCATGCCGGCCATTGCCCGGGAGGTCGCGATGGCCCTCGAGGAGGGTGTCCGGATCCATACAGGCCGGCGGATCGGCCGACTGATCCTCCGGGAGGACCGGGTTATTGCGGTCGAGCTTTTGCACGCGCTCAAGGAGATGGAGGGCGAGGCCCCCGTCCACCGGGCCTTTACCGGGACCGAAACCATCCTCGAAACCGATGCGGTGATTCCGGCGGTGGGCCAGGAGGTCGATCCCGCCGGAATCGGGCGGCTCCTGAGGAACCGCCCCTTTCTCTCCCTTATCCCCACGGGCCAGGTGGAGGGGGAGAGGCGGATCTTTGCCGGAGGGGATGCCTCGCCCGGGGGAGGCCTCGTCTCCCAGGCCGTGGGAAGCGGCCATCACGGGGCACGGAGGATCGACGCCTTTCTTCGGCAAAAGGAGCTCTCTTTGGAATCGCCTCCCTCTCCGATTCCCTTCACGAGCCTCAACCTGGCCTATTTCGTGGAGCGGCCCGCCTATGAGCCCCGTGAGCTTCCGGTGGCGGCCCGAACGGGATTTTCCGAGATCGAATCCACCGCTCCCGCCGATCTGATCCGGACCGAGGCGGACCGGTGCTTTTCCTGCGGCCACTGTCTTGAATGCGACAATTGCTGGACGCTGTGTCCCGACGGGGCGGTTTTAAGGACGGCCGGGATTCCCGGGATTCCAGTTCCCTACGTCTTCGACTACGACTATTGCAAGGGGTGCGGTCTCTGCGCCCGGGAATGTCCGTCGGGCCATATCCGGATGAGTCCCGAACCTTGATCCCCAAAAGGGAGAGAGGGAGATGCCGGTCGAGAAATTTCGGACCGGAAAAGGATGAGGAGGGAGACGGGAGGAGCCGTCTCCCCGTGGACGGACTACCGGCGGTATTCCCCCATTTTATGGTGGGCCCGGATCATCCCTCGCCAGAGTTTTCCGGCCTCCTCGTACTGGGCGGGAGTGAGGACGCCATTGGCCCGGGCCACCGTAGCGACAAAGTCCTTCATGAGGGAACGCTTCTGGGCCATGATCTTGTCGAGATCGGAGTCGATCCTTGCTGTATCGATCGTCCGGTGATGCATGCGGGCCATGATGTCGATCCGGAGAACGTGTATTCTGGCTTTTTCCATGACCGCACTCTTGCGGAAGGACTGCTTGAGATCAAGAAGTCTCCGGACCTGCTCCCGGGAGAGCTTGAGGCTGTCCTGATTCAGAAGATAGAAAGGAATGGGTCCTCCGTGCATGATCATGTGTTTCATCATACGGTGGTGCATTCCGTGCGCGCTGGCCGAAGAAAGGGTTGCCAGGCCAATTCCCAGGATGACGAGGGAGCCCATGAGGAGTCCCTTCAGGAATCCTTTTTTCATCTAAGTCCTCCTTTGATCGGTGATTGAGGGATTGCCTTCGAATCCCGAGAATCAAGCCTGACAGAAAATCCTTGAAAAATGATGGAAGGGCCGGAGGACAGGAGGGCCGTCTCCCCAAAAGGCGATGAGGCTCGGAGGATGGGAGATTTTCCGGATCAGGCGGGAAGCTCGATGGTGAGTTCCGTTCCCTGGGAGGACTCCCCTGCCTCCCGGAGATTGCGGATTTTTATTTGACCCCCGTGAAGCCGGGCGACGCGCTCGATGATGACCGATCCCAGACCCAGGGAAATCTCGGGGTCGCTCCGTTCCCCTTCCGTCGCGAGGCGTCTCGACCCTCTTTCCCCAAAGTGGGCGATGGCCTCCGGGGTGATCCCCGGTCCGTCGTCCGTGATCCGGACAAGGATCCGGGGGCCCGATGGTCCCTCACTTCGCCCCATCGTGACCCGGATCAGGGACGAGGCATGGCGGCGGGCGTTACTCAAGGCGTTCCGGAACATTCTTCGAAGCAGAACGGGACTTCCGGAAACCCTGAAAGTCTCCGTGCTTGGCTCCATGCGCCAGGCGACGGCCCTGTTCCTCTCTCCGGTGTCTCCCTTTTTGCAGCTCTCCATCTCTTCCTTGAGAAGGTCCTGGAGGTTCACCTCCCCGCATGAGGTCCGGTACCGGGGGGTTTCCATTTCGGCAAGGAAGAAAAGATCTTCGATCATCCGGAGGAAATAGAGGCTTTCGGCCCGGATGATGCGGGCAAACCGGTCGCGCTCCAAGGTAGTCATGGAGGCTCCATGGGCCACCAGAGTGTCGGCGGCCGTCGTGAGCGAGGTCAGGGGTGTCCGGAGATCATGGCCCAGTTCCTGCAAAAGGTCCCTTCGGGACCTGTCGTTTTCTTCGATCCTGCCCACAAGGTCCTCGATGGACTGGGCCATCCGATTGAAATCGGTCATGAGGTTCCCGATGAGATCGATCCGGGAAATCGGAAACCGGGCCTTGAGCTCCCCCCGGCCCAGGGCGGAGATGACTTTTCTGGCCTCGCGGGATTTCTGGCGAAAAACGAGGAAGGTCAGAAAAAGGCCCGAAAAGGCCGAGGCGGCCATGGTGGCAAAGAGGAAGAGGACACGCCACTCCCGGACTCTCTTGTGGGCCGCCGAGGGGGACTCCCGGACGAGGAGGTAGAGGGGCCGGGGCCGGTCGAGACGAAGGACCAGATAGTCCGGAAAGAGGTGAAAGAAGCGGTAATGGGCCGCCACGCGATGTATCCCGTCCGGCCTCGGGAAAGGCCGCCAGGAGGGAGGAAGGGGGCGCCCGGAGGGAAAGGTCGCCAGAGGCTTTCCGTCTCCGCTGACGATCCAGGCGTCGACCGGACCAAGCCCCAGATCCTGGCGCATTGTCTCGAAACGGGCGAGGGAGTCCGCCATATCATGGCTCCTTTCCACCATCCGGGCCATGATGTGAAGGGAATGGTTGTGGAGAGGGCCCTCGCCCTTTTCGTTCAGGTGGCGGATCCCGAAGAGAATCACGATTTCGAGGATGAGGGAGAGGGCTAAGGAGAGTCCCAGAAGCCGCAGGAGCAGGGAGGGGCTCATGGTCCGGGAACCATTTCAAGCCGGTATCCGACGCCGTAGACTGGATGGATGCGGAGACGGTCCCCGGCGACGGCCCGGATTTTTTTCCGGAGGTGGGAGAGATGGGAGTCCACTGTCCGGTCGAAGGTCTCAAGAGAGTCCGGGAAAAGGGAAAGGATCTCCTCCCGGGTGACCACTTCGCCACCCTTTTGGACAAGGAGAGAGAGGATCCCGAACTCCTTGCGTCCGAGAGAGAGCTCCTGGCCTCCCAAAACAGCCCTGTTCTCCCCCAGGTCGATTACAAGATCCCGGAAAGAGAGATACTGCTCCCGGGTGGATCTCCGGGCCAGAAGACGGTCCATGCGCGCCGAGAGCTCGTCGAGTCCGAAGGGTTTTCGGATATGGTCGTCGGCTCCCAGGGAAAGGGATCGGACGGCCGAGGCCTCGTCAGTTCGCGCCGTGATGATGAGGATCGGAAGAAGGGGATCTCCTGCCCGGAGGATCCGGCACAGGTCGAATCCCGATCCGTCCGGGAGCTGGAGATCGAGAATGACAAGGTCGAAGGGATGGGTCTCGATCGCTTCCCTTGCCCGGGCCACGCTGTCGGCCAGGAATACCGAAAACCCCCGGTACGGAAGGGAGAGCGACAGGGTCTGTCCGATCAGGGGATCATCTTCGACAAGAAGCACCTGTTTCATGGACTGTTCCGGGGCGGATGGGAAAAACAAAACCCTTTACTTGGCTCATTATACATGAAACAGGGCCGGAGCCCTCCGGTTTGGTGCAGGGGGATTCCCGGAACAGGCGAGGTGGGATCCCTCATTTTTCTGCGAGAGGAACAAAGATCGACGGCGGTATTTTGGAGACCTCTTCGCGGCCCAGGCAAAAAGGTGTCAAAAATATGAGCCCGGTCATATTTGTCTTTATTTGATGCGACTACCATCGCTCTTGTCTTTAAGTTATTTGTTGGGTAACAAAGACACCATGATTGTTCATTCCCCTCACCGCCAAGGAGAAGCCATGCTGTTTTTCAAGAGCAAATCAAAAGAACCGGTTCTGGAAAACCTGAAAAAAACCAATGTCACATTCGAAGAAATCCTTAAACAGGCCTACCGGGTCGGACGGTTCTCCCCCCTCCAGTCCCAGTGCTCGCCCGCGCCAGCCCTTGTCCCTGTCTGGAATGAAAACAACCGGGCGATCCTGTCCCCCATCGTTGCCCGATTTTTTGAAACCTATGAAATTCCCGATTCGAAAAAGGTCGAAATTCTCGAAGAGATTCAAAAAGGATACGCGGCAATGATCAACAGCGGTCCGGCGTATGAGGGGGATGGATCCAATGCATTTTTGTTCTCAAAGAAACAGGTGATTGACCTTTCCAATGAAATGTTCAGAAGCATCGCCGTGGAAATCGGCGTCTCCCAGGCCGAGATCGATTCTACCTCGATTTTCACGAGGGGAGTCTTTCTGGCCCTGTCCAAACAGGCTGTGTGAAGTTCCCGGTTTAATGAAGGATGTCCTGTCGCATCCCGTTTATGTCCGGGAAGGAGACGGGACATCCTCTTTTGCAAGGATGTGCAAAGAGATCCCCCTTTGTACGGCGAGTGGATGACCGCCCACGTCAAAAGCGGGTTCTGATATCAGGAGGCCAGGACGCTCTCCTGGGTCAGGTCAAGGAGGATCCCTCTTTTTTCCGCAAGCTTGACGAAGATCGACTTCGAGACCTCGATGACCTCCTCGCGGCTCATGCAAAAGGGCGAGCTCCCCGCATCCGGGCAATTTCGGATGAGGTCCCGGAACCCGTCAAACATTGCCAGAAAGAGTGCCGGCTCGGTCTCCCGCGGGATGTCGTACCCCGCATACAATCGCTCGACATAGAGTTCGAAGGCCTCGACGTTGTTTTCGATCCAGACCGGTATGATGTTCGGGGCCGGCGGGCATTCGCAGTTGGTCGGAGAGTATTTTCCGATCCGGTAGGCCTCGGAGACGAGCTTTTCAGTCGATACCCTGAGGCGGGGAGCCGGGCTGGCTGATGGCTCTTCCTTTTTCCTGTTCCAGAAAAACATGACGTCCCCCTTTGATGGGATTGAAGGTTCAATCCGTGCGGAATCCGGATCCGGGTTAATCATGGGAGATTCCGGGAAGTCCGGCTATGATGCCGGTCATACGAGAAATCGAGGGAATTTTGGGGGATCAGGCCAATAGGGAGCTCCGGGGGGCGATCAGTTCGATTTCGTAGCCTTCCGGGGCATCGATGAAGGCAAAGATGCTGTGCTCGGTCTTTGTCGGACCGTCGGTCACCGGAACCCCCAGCCTTCCGAGTCGCTTGAGGGTCTGTTCCATGTTGTCCACACGGAAGGCCAGATGGACGAGGTCCGGAGGAACCACGACAGGCCCTGAGGCGGGAAACTCGGTGATCTCAAGTTCGGTCTCGGAGCCTTTGGCTTTCATGTAAGCGATCTTTGAACCCCGGGGGGAGACGATACGTCGGATTTCGGAGAGACCCAGGATATCCCGGTAGAAGGCCACGGTGCGTTCGAGATTGTTCACGCGCATCCGGACATGAAGCAGGGCGGAAACCAGGGGAGAGCCTTCGGCCATCTAGTCCTCCAGGGTCGAAAGGTCGCCTTCGGGAAGTCCCAGCTCCCGGGCCTTCAGGACCCGTCGCATGATCTTTCCGCTCCGGGTCTTGGGAAGGGAGATGACGATATCGACCTCGTGGGGTTCGGCGATGCCCCCCAGCTCGGCCCTCACATGTTTTTTGATCTCGTCATGGGGAGGGGGCTCCTCGGAGGCGTGGGAATGAAGCACGACAAAGACCTTGATGATCTCCCCCCTGAGCTCGTCCGGCTTACCGATGGCGGCCGCCTCGGCAATCTTGGGATGGGTAATGAGAGCGCTTTCGATCTCGGCCGTTCCCAGCCGGTGGCCGGCCACCTTGATCACATCGTCCACGCGGCCGAGGAAGAAGAAATAGCCGTCCTCGTCTCTCCGGGCCGAATCCCCCGAAAAGAAGCCACCAGGAATCTCAGTCCAGTATTTCCGGTAGCGCTCCGGGTCCCGGAAGACGGTCCGGAACATGGAGGGCCAGGGGGTCCGGATGACCACCGTCCCCGTTTGGCCGGCAGGCAGGCTTTGCCCGGCGGCATCGACGACGTCGGCCACCACCCCCGGGAAGGGACGTCCGGCGGATCCGGGCTTTTCCGGTGTCGAGGGCAGGGGGGTCACCATGATCATGCCCGTTTCCGTCTGCCACCAGGTGTCCATGATGGGGAGCTTGCCGCCCGTGACCTTGTGGAACCAGTGCCAGGCCTCGGGATTTAAGGGCTCGCCCACCGAGCCTAGAATCCTCAAAGACGACAGGTCGCATCCGGCGGGCCAGGATTCTCCGAAGCGCATCTGAAGGCGGATGGTGGTGGGCGTCGAATAGTAGACGGTGACCCGGTGGCGTTCGATCAGGGACCAGTGCCGGGCCGCGTCGGGATATTCGGGGGTTCCCTCCGAGAGAAGGATGGTGGCCCGGTTCAGGAGCGGTCCGTAGACGATGTAGGAATGGCCGGTGATCCAGCCCGGGTCGGCCACGCAGAAGTAGACGTCCGAGTCCCGGATGTCGAAGATGAGGCGGGTGGTGGCATAGGTTCCCAGCATGTAGCCAAGCTGGACATGGACCACGCCCTTGGGTTTTCCCGTGGTCCCCGAGGTGTAGAGGACGAAGAGGGGATCGTCGCAGGAGACGGAAACGGGAGGAAGGGGCCCGGCATGGCGGACCTCCTTCAGAAGATCCGGAAGGGCGTGTTCTCCGGATTCGAGGGAGAGGGAGGTCTCCTCCCTCGGGACGACAAGGGTTGCCGTGATCGAAGAGAGCCCTTTTCTGGCGCTTCTCGCCGTGTCGAGAAGGGGGATACGCTTCCCGCGCCGGAAGCCGCAATCGGCGGTCACGAGAACCTTGGGTTCGAAATCCTCGAGGCGGCTTTTGAGGGCGGTGGCTGAAAAGCCTGAGAAGACCACCGAATGGATGGCTCCGAGACGGGCGCAGGCCAGCATGGCGATCACCTGGGCCGGGGTCGGGGGGAGAAAGATCGTGACCCGGTCCCCCTTGCCCACACCGAGGCCTTTCAGGAGATGGGAAAAACGGATGGTCTGGTCAAGAAGGCGACCGTAGGTATAGATCTCCTCCTCTCCCCCGTCTCCGGCCCAGATCAGCGCGACCTTGTTTGAAAACCCCTCGCGGACATGCCGGTCGAGGGCATTGTCGCAGATGTTGCCTTCCGCCCCGACAAGCCAGCGGCCCTGGAAAGTGTCGGCATTCCAGTCCAGGATCTTTTTCGGGGCCTTGGTAAGATGGAGCTCATTGGCGAGATTTCCCCAGAAAGTTTCCGGGTCGGCGGTGGAGGAGGCATAGAGGCTCTCATAGTTCGGGACCCGGCTTTTGTGGATGGTCTCCGGATCGGGAACGAAAAGGGGCGGCTTGGGGGAGGAACTCATCGAGGGCTCCTTCTGGCTGGGAAAAAGATCGAAAGGATGAACCGGGGGATCCATCTTTGCGCATTATAGACTAGCGGACCGGGGAAGGAAAGAAAGAGGCCAGCCAGGCCTTCCGAAGAGGTTCTTCTTTCGCCTTCGGAAGGCGCCGGAATTATTTGTTGGCTGCGAGCAGGCCCATGATCCGGGACCGGAGCCGGGAGTTCCCGGATCTTTTCATGGCCCGGCGAAAGTCCTCCCGGGCCTTTTTCCGAAGGCCCAGCCGGCTGTGGAGAAGACCCATGGTCGCCAGAATGAGCGGATTGTCGGGATGGCGGGAGAGGGCCTCATGCAGGAAGAGGTGGGCCTCCGGAAGGTTCCCGGTCTCGAGGTCGATCCGTCCCATGAGGGTACGGAAGCCCTCGGGCCAGGATTTCTGATCCAGAAGGGGTTTGAGGGTCTCCCGTGCCTTTACCGGATTGCGGTGGGCGAGCTCCATGGCAGCAAGGTTTACCGTCAGGACCGATGAGCCGGGATAGAGATGGTGGGCGTGGGCCAGAACCCTCTGCGCCATGTCCGCCTTTCCCTCGCGCTCCCTGATCACGGCCATCTGGTTTAGGAGAAAGGGAGAGGGGCCGAAGCGGGCGATGATCCCTTCCGTGAGGCTTTCGGCGGCCACAAGTTTTCCCGTCTCCAGAAGAATCCGGCTCCTGTGGACGAGGGACATGCGTTCGTCGGAGGGATTGTCGAATGTTGCGCAGGCCGAGAGGGAGAGAAGGCCAAGGATTCCTCCGGCCAGAAGCGCCCGGATCTTTCCGGACAGGCGGTGATTTTTCATCGATCCTCCTTTTGGGCGAGGGGCACTATTCTCCCCGGTAGCCGAAGGGTCCGTTGTAGTAGACGGTGATCGTTCCCATCGGGGTGTAGGTGGCCGGATAGTTGGACTGGTAGACCGGAAAGCCCATGGCAAGCCCCCAGGTTACCGAGACGCGTTCGGTGTCGGGCCAGGTCACCTCGATTCCGGGGTCGACCCAGAGGAAGCTCCAGGCCGGGGCATTCGCGGGTCCGAAGAGAAGGTTCTGACCCGTCTGGCTCTCTCCGAAGAACTCAAGGACATAGCCCGCCCCCCATTTGTCGTTTATGACATGTTCGAAGGCCCCCGAAAACCAGAGAAGATTTCCGTTGACGACGGACTGGGCCTGGGGTGTGGTCACGAGTCCGTTGTTGAAGGTGAAGCCCGCTCCGACCTGGGTCGGGTTCTCGATGATGTCGCCCAGCTCAAGGTAGAGCATGAAGGGCTTGAAGTGCTTGCGCATGATCAGGTAGAGCCCTTCGTTGAAGGTCCCGTCACCCGTCTGGTCGACGGTGTACATCTGGGGATTCAGGTTGAGGAAATGGCCGGTCGGGAGGGTGAACTGGTACTCCAATGTCAGGGTCGGCCTGGCCCAGAAGTGATAGGGATCCGCGTCATTCGTGAGCTGCTGCTTGATCCAGACGATCGAGTCCCCCATCCCGAAGGCGTTGACCGTCATTCCGGCCGGGGTCGTCGGATAGACGCCCTGATTGGCGACGAATGGAACAAGAAAATCGAACTCCCAGTTCTTGATCAGCCCGATCGAAATCCTCTGCGGCATATAGAGAGAGGAAAACCCGATTCCCGGTTGCAGGTAGTCGAACCAGTAGGGCTCATAAAAGAAGGATCCGACGGGTTCTACTTCGGCCGTTCCCGTGAACATGGGGCCGCTGGTGTTGGGGCCCCAGGAGAGATAGTGGGGGGCCATCTCGGAAAGATCGGGAATGAGGTCTCCGTTGACATCCTGGGGGCCCTCCGCGGATTCGGCGGCCTGGACGGAGGGGGCGGAAAGTCCCCAGAAAATGACCGGGAGGAGGAACATGATCAGGAAAAGGCGCATCGGGCCGGACAATCCCGGGGAGTAAGAGGGCAAGACAGCTCCTTATGTAATCCTGGCGGAAGCTTTTCATATATGATACCTAGTACCATATGATAGAAGATATCGTAAAAGTTCACCTGCCGATAGTCAAGAGGGAGGGGAATTTTATTGATAATGAATATGATTCTCATTTTCTTATAATGATTCGTTTTTGTCAACCTGGGGTTTCTGAAAAAAATCGGGTGCGGAAAAGGGGGTTTTCCGCGAAAAACAGTCAAGACCTGTCAGAAGCGACTCTTGAAAGACGGAGGAAATTTCTCAAGAATCAGAAAAGAGGCAGACTCATGTCAGTCCTTAGGATCAGAAAGAGAAGGAGCCGTATGAAAAAAGTGCAGAAATCATCCCAGGAATCTCCCCGTTTCTCCATCACCGGTCCCCTGAGCTTCTCCGACCAGATTGCCTTCGACCAGTTCGTTCTGGCCATCGAGCGAAACTTCCTCCTTCACATCACGGCCGGCCTCAACCTGATTGTCGTGGGCCTTGCGATGTTCCGATTTTTCAGCCGGAATCCCAGTGATCTTTATGTCGGAATCGGAATCGGGGCCTTCGGGATCTCATTTTTGGTGATGGGGAAGGGGACGGCCGATTTCTTGCGCATGAGGCGGGACCTCGCCCTGATGAAGACGATGATCAAGGACCATCGTCCCTCCTCGAGCCCCTTTTCGAATGCCGGGTGAACGGAGCGCTCATCCCGCCTTCCCGGTTGCCCCCCCGTCCCATCCGTCCTAAAATAGAAAAAAGGCCGTTCATAATTCCTCAAGGGGGGTTCCATGACTTCAGTCTCCATGACAGAAAAAGAAAATTCCACCCTCTCCGACGACCCCCTGACCATCGCCGGAATCACCTTTCGTTCCCGGCTGTGGATCGGAACCGGCAAGTACCGCTCCTTCGAAGAGACACGGAAGGTCATTCTCGAGTCCGGGGCGGACGTGGTGACGGTCGCGGTCCGTCGTGTCAACATCCTCAAGAAGGACGAGCCGAACCTCCTTGACTTCCTTCCGACATCGGAGTTCCGGATCCTTCCCAACACCGCCGGATGCTATACGGTGGATGAGGCCCTCCGCTATGCCCGTCTGGCCCGGGAGGCGGGGATCTCTCCCCTGGTCAAGCTCGAGGTGATCGGCGACCCGAAGACTCTTTTTCCGGATGTGGTCGGTCTTGTGGAGGCGGCAAGGATTCTGGTCCGGGAAGGATCGATCGTCTTTCCCTATACCAACGACGACCCGATCATCGCCAAAAAACTTGCCGATGTGGGATGCGCCGCCGTCATGCCGCTCGCCGCACCGATCGGATCGGGTCTCGGTATCAGAAACCCCTATAATATCCGGATCATCCAGGAGACGGTCCCCCTTCCAGTCATCGTGGATGCGGGGGTGGGCTGCGCCTCCGATGCCGCCATCGCCATGGAGATGGGCGTGGACGGGGTTCTCATGAATACGGCCGTGGCCGAGGCCAGGGACCCGGTGCTCATGGCCCGTGCCATGAAAAATGCCATCCAGGCCGGGAGAGACTCCTTCCGGGCGGGAAGGATGCCACGGAGACTCTATGCCAGTGCGTCGAGTCCCCTGTCGGGAATGCTGGGCTCCTGATGTCGGGATCCCGCCCTGCGGAGATCCTGGGCCCGCTCCTTTACGTGACCCCAGAGGAATTTCCCCTGAAGGACCTGGTTCTTCGGGCGATCGAAGGAATGCGGGGGGGAATCACCTCCGTCCAGCTCCGGAGAAAGACGGCCTCAGGTTGGGAGTTCTCGGAACTCGTCCGTCTTTTCCGGGAGAATGCTCCGGCCGGCCTTCCCTGGCTCGTGAACCGGAGGATGGATTTTGCCCTGGGGGGACGGGCCACGGGCCTTCACCTTCCGGCCGCACATCCCCCGATTGCAAGAGTCCGGGAATATGCCCCCCCGCCCTTCCTGGTCGGGGTTTCAGTCCACTCCCTGGATACGGCGTTAAAGGCCGCGGAAGAGGGGGCCGACTACCTGATCGCCGGGCCGGTCTTCGACACGCCCTCAAAGCGTCCCTTCGGGCCACCGGTCGGTCTCGCCACCCTTCGGGAGATCGTCCGGAGTGTTCCGGTGCCTGTCTGGGCCATCGGCGGGATCGGGGCGGAAGAGGCGCCCCGGATCCGGGAGACCGGGGCCTTCGGAGTGGCGGTCATGGGGGCCCTTTCCTATACTCCCGACCCGGTGGCTGCCGCCTTCACCCTGAGACGGGCGTGGATCCGTGGGTAGGAGATTTCGGGGCTTTCCGTGGCTTTTTCTCGTCTCCGTCCTTTTTCTTCTCCCTCTGCCGGCGGCGTCGGGGTCTCCGGCCGGGGAGGGGGAAGGTGGCCTTACCCTTCCCCAGGGAGGGCTCATTCTCCTGCTTCTTCCGGAGAAGGCCCCGGTCCGGGCACTCTCCTTCGATGGCCGGCGGATTTCTCTTTTTCCCTGGAAGGAGGAAGGACGATCCGGAGCCTCCCGTCGCTTCATGGCGGCCCTGCTGGGAGTCGACTTTTCCCGTTCTCCGGGCCGGCTTCGCCTGGACCTTGACCGCTCCGACGGAAAAATCGAGCAACACCTTCTTCGGGTGACGGCTCGCTCCTTTCAGGTCTCCCGGCTCACCGTGGCCCGTTCCTTCGTAACCCCCCCGGCCTCGCTCCTTGCCCGCCTCAGACGGGAACGCCGGACGATCGCCCTGGCCCTCTCCCCTCCCGATGCCCCCCTGCGCTTCCACCGGCCCTTCATAGCTCCCCTTGAAGGAAAGGTGACCCACGATTTTGGGGCCTATCGGTTCCTGAACGGACATCCGATGGCCCGCCATTCCGGAGAGGACATCGACGTTCCCCAGGGAACGCCGGTCCGGGCGGCCAATGACGGTGTGGTGAGGCTGACCGGTTCTTTTTACTATGACGGAAACATGGTGATTTTGGACCATGGAGGAGGACTTCTCACGGAATATCTTCACATGTCGGACATCCAGGTCCGTCCGGGGGAGCGGATCCGCCGAGGCCAGGTGATCGGCCATGTCGGACACACAGGTCGTGTGACCGGACCGGTTCTCCATTACGGGGCCGTTCTCCACGGGGCCCATGTCAATCCGATGCTTCTCCCCCGCCTTCTTTCCGGGGCGGTCACGCTCGACGGGGGAAAACATTGACAGGAGATCCCTGGTCATTTGCGGGAATCGACCCTTCTGGCGGGGCCGGTCTTTTCCAGGACCTTCGGGTCTTCCAGAGCCTGGGATTGCGTGGCAAGGGTATTCCGACCTGCCTGACCGTCCAGAATACAGACGGCGTCCGGAGCGTGGAGCCGGTAGAGGAAAGGATTTTCTCCGCCATGGTCGAGACGCTGGCCGAAGAATCCCTGCCGGCCTCCCTCAAGATCGGCCTTCTTCCTCTCTCCCTCTGCGGCATTCTCGAGGGGTTCCTCGCCTCCCTTCCCGCCGGTGTCCTGACCGTTCTCGATCCGGTCTACCGGTTTGGTGCGGGTGGAGCGATGACAGGGCCTGAGGAATACCGGGGGCTGGCCAGGATCCTTTTTTCCCGGGTGGCCCTGGTGACCCCCAATCTTCCCGAGGCCCAGGAGCTTGCCGGTTGGTCCATGGAGCGCTACCCCGAGGACCTCTCCCTCATGGCCCGAAGGATCCATGAACAGTACGGGGCCCCGGCCATCCTTCTCAAGGGAGGGCATTTTGCGGGGAAAGGGCCGAAGGTCGATCTTTTCTGGACCCCGCTGGAAGAGCGCCTTTACACTCACTCCCCGAAGGCCGTCGGTCGCATCCATGGAGGGGGGTGCACCCTGTCGAGCCTCGTGGCCGGCCTTTTCGTGATGAGGAATGGCTCCTCCCTCGAGCCCCTTGTCGCTGAAGCCCTGGAACTCTACCAGAGGCTACTGGACACAGTCGCGGGAACGCCGGAACGTGTCCTGGATCCGGACCGGCTCCCCGGGTAGGCCGGACCGCCCTTCCTGACCGTGGGCGGGGTATTCCTGGTCCATCCGCACCCTCCATCGTCTTCTTCTATTCTGCTATAATGATCGGATACGTTTTCCTTGAAGGGAGTTCCTTCTTCCCGGGCTCACAACTCTAGAGGCTGGCTTCATCAGGAAAGGTCGGAAATCATGGGTTTTTCGGTTTCGGTCAAGCGGACATTTGCCGCTTCTCACCGGATCGACGGGTATCCCGGACTCTGTGCCCGGCTCCATGGCCACAACTGGACCATCGAGGCGGTCTTTGCGACAGATCGGCTGAACCCGCTGGGCATGGCGGTGGACTTCCATGAGATCGAGCGGCGGCTTGATCCCCTTCTTCTCGAAGTGGACCACACCCACCTGAACGACCACCCCTTTTTTTGCGACAAAAGCACGACCGCCGAAAACATCGCCCTGTTCTTCTATCGAGGACTGGCCGCCTCCCTCGACGGGGAAAAGGCGGAGGGCCTGAAGCTCTGCCAGGTCTCCGTCTGGGAGATGGAGGGCTACCGCGCAACCTACGAGGAGACCTGATGGCCGAAGGGGACGACAGGACGCTTCTCGAGGTCCGTCATCTTTCGGTCCTGATCGAGACCCGGGAAGGGATGATCCGACCGGTTTCGGATGTCTCCTTCGCCATCGGGCGGGGCGAGGCGGTGGCCCTTGTGGGGGAATCGGGATCCGGAAAGACCCTGACGGGGCTCTCCCTCCTCTGCCTCTTTCCGCCCGGGGCCACCGTTCCTTCGGGAGAGATCCTCTTCGAGGGCCAGGACCTTTTAAGGCTTGACGCGGCCGCCCTCAGGATGATCCGGGGACAACGGATCTCCATGATCTTCCAGGAGCCCCAGAGCGCGCTCAATCCGGTTTTGACCATCGGGACCCAGATAAGCGAGCTCTTCAAAAGCCATACCGACCTTCCCGACTCCCAGGTGAGGGAGAGGGTGATCGAACGCCTTCGTTCGGCGGGCCTTCCCGATCCGGAGCGGGTCTTCAAATCCTACCCCCACCAGCTTTCGGGAGGGATGCGGCAACGCGTCATGATCGCCATGGCCATCGCCCTTGATCCGCATCTGGTGATCGCGGACGAACCCACCACCGCCCTGGACCCGACCGTCGCCCTTCAGATCCTGGCCCTCCTCTCCTCGATCCGGGAAAGCCGGACAAAGGGGCTTCTCTTCATCTCCCACGACCTGGCCCATGTGCGGAGGGTTTCGGACCGGGTGCTGGTGATGTATGCCGGACGGATCGTCGAGGACTCTCCGGCCTCCCGCTTCTTCGGGGCCGGTCCGCTCCACCCCTATAGCCTGGCCCTTCTCTCATCCCGGCCCTCCGGAACGGGAGAAACCGGCCGGGAGACCCCGCTTCCGGCCATTGGAGGGCAGGTTCCTCCCCTGTGGAACCTGCCCCCGGGATGTGCCTTCGCTCCCCGGTGCCCCCGTGCCGATGACCGGTGCCGGACCGATCAGCCTCCCTGGCAGTCCGAAGGGGCCTCGGGAGCCCTCTGTTTCTATCCCCATCATTCTCCGCTGGGAGCCCCTCAACATGTCGCCTGAGTCCTCTCCCCTTCTGGAAACCCGAGGACTTGTCCGGGAATTCGACCTTCCCGGCGGAGGTCTCTTCGGACGACGCAAGACCCTGACCGCCGTCTCCGACGTCTCCTTTGCCATCGGAAAGGGAGAGATTCTGGGGCTTGTCGGGGAGTCGGGATCCGGAAAGACGACCATCGGCCGCATGGTCATGCGTCTTCTGGATCCGACGCGGGGACAGGTCATCTTCGACGGACTGGACCTGACACATCTTTCGGGGAGGAGCCTTCGCAGGCAACGGCGACGCTTTCAGATGGTTTTCCAGGATCCCTATGCCTCGCTCAATCCGCGAATGCGGGCCGGGGAGATCGTTGGCGAACCCCTGGTGATCCACGGTCTGGCCACCTCTGCCCGGGAGCGCCGGGAGAAGGTCTCCCGCCTTTTGGAGAGGGTGGGGCTTTCGGGCCATGATCTGGAGCGTTACCCCCGGGAGTTTTCCGGGGGCGGCCGGCAGCGCATCGGGATCGCCCGGGCGATCGCCTGCCAGCCTGACCTTCTGGTCGCCGACGAACCGATCGCCTCGCTCGACCTCTCCATCGGGGCCCAGATCATCAACCTCTTCTCCTCGCTGAACAAGACCGAGAGGATGAGCCTTCTCTTCATCTCTCACGACCTCTCCGTTATCCGGTACCTCTCGGACCGCGTGGTCGTCCTTTACCGGGGCCGGATGGTCGAATCCGGACCCACCCGGACCGTTCTGGACGCGCCGGTTCACCCCTACACCCGCCTCCTGGCAGGGATCTCCTCCGGGACTCCCTCCGAGACCCAAAACGGGGCGGGCGAGCCCTCCGCCTCCCTCTGTCCCTTCCTGACCCGGTGCCCGGAGGCACTTTCCGTCTGCCGTGAGAGCATGCCCCCCAGCCTCGAAAATCCCGAAAGCGGACGGCAGGTCCTCTGCCACCTGGTTGCGGGTCATAGTTCCTGGAAATCCTCTGCCTCTCCATCCTTAAGCCAAGGATCCCCCTGACATGTCCTCTTCGTCCCTTCATCCGCTCGAGCGGGCCATCCTCCGGCCCTTCCTTTCCGCCCCAAGCCGCGAGACCTATCTGTCCCTTCCGGAAATTGCCCGGCTCTCCGGGCTCGAGGCGGCCCAGGTCCAGATGGGGGTGGAATGGCTCAAGGCCAAATCCATCCTCCAGGAAAGAGTCGACCGTCTGGAGACGCTCGTCTCCCTGACGGACGGGGGAGAGGAGGCCCTCTCCCGGGGCTTTCCCGAAGAGATCATCCTGGGCGCCATTGCCGATGGTCCCCGGGAGATGAAGGATCTCCGGGAACTCTTTCCCGATCCGTCGGTCGCCTCGAAAGCGGTCGGTGCCCTCAAGGAGAGCGGGGCGATCCGGATCGGGGAGGGGGGCCTGGTTTACCGGTCGGGGGATCTCCCCGACGGGATCCGGCGCCTCAGGAGACTTCTTGGGGAGATTGGCCGGGCCGAGGCCCCGGTCGTCCTGGAAGAGCTTCCGGGGGAGGACCGGGACCTCCTCGAGCAATACCAGCGCCGGAGAGGCAAGGGCAAAGGGCTCATCCGCCTTGACGAACGCGCTTCGAAGTCATGCCGCCTCTCCCCGGACTGTCCCATCACGGCATCAGAGATCGAATCCCAGGAGTCGCTCCAGGGAGCGGTGACACCCGAGATGCTCATGAACCGGAGCTGGGAGGGAAAATCCTTCAGACCCTACTCCCTCGAAACGCCCCCCCCGCGTCCTGCCACGGGCCGGCTCCATCCCTACCGGGAGTTTCTGGAGGAGGTCAGGACCCATCTTGTCCGGCTTGGCTTTGCCGAGATGACCGGAAGCCTTGTGGAACCGGAGTTCTGGAACATGGACGCCCTCTTCATTCCCCAGACCCATCCCGCCCGGAACATCCACGACATCTATCTTCTCACCGAGCCCCGGACCACCACCGATATCGACGGATGGCCCCTTGAGGCCGTGGCCCGGACCCACGAGGGGCGCGATTCGCCCGCCCCGACCCGCGGCTGGAGACAGAGCTTCGATTTTGAGCAGTCCAGGCGGCTTCTCATGAGGAGCCAGGGGACGGCCCTTTCCGCCCGGACACTGGCCGGGCGCCCCGAAGTCCCCGGCAAGTATTTCGCCATCGCCCGATGCTTCCGCCACGACCAGGTCGATGCCACCCACGCCGTCGATTTTTTCCAGGCGGAGGGGATCGTTCTTGAGAAAGGGGCAAGTTTCCGGATGCTTCTGGGGCTCCTGGCCCTTCTGGCACGGGAAATCGCGGGTGTGGACAGTGTCCACTACAAGCCGGCCTATTTTCCCTTCACCGAACCCTCCGTCGAGCTGCATGCCCACCATCCGGTTCTGGGATGGATGGAGCTGGGGGGCGCCGGACTCTTCCGCCCGGAGGTGACCCGTCCGCTGGGTGTCGAGGTCCCGGTGATTGCCTGGGGGATGGGGATCGACCGGATGGCCATGTTCCGCCTGGGACTTTCCGATATCCGGGACTTGTTTACCGGCGACCTGTCAACGCTTTCAGCCATGATCCGTTCTGAGGAACATTCACGCGCATGGAACCCGGCCTGAGACTTCCGGCGGGTCTGCACCCTAAAAAACGAGGTTGATGTGCCGACACTGGAAGGACATTTTGACGATCTTCTGGAGCTTTTGGGCAAGACCCTTCTCCCGGAGGAGATGGGCCGGACGCTCGATGCGGTGAAGGGGGAGTGGAAACAGTTCGATCCGGCGACACGGCGGTTCAAAATCGAGCTCAACGACACCAACCGGCCCGATCTCTGGAGCGTGGAGGGAATCGCCCGACAGCTCCGGGGGGGAAGACCCCTTCCTGGGCGCCCCTACGACTTTCTCGAGAAGGCCGGGATCCGGAGAGAAAAGGACGGGGATCCCGATATCCGGATCGATCCCTCCACCGCTTCGGTGCGTCCCTTCCTGGGGGGCTTCACGGCCCGGGGAGGGCGTCTCGGGGAGGAAGGGCTGGTCCAGCTCATCGGAACCCAGGAGCGCCTCTCCGAACTCTTCGGCAGAAAACGCGCCGATGTGGCCATCGGGGTTTACCCCCTGGGGCGCATCGCCTTTCCCCTCTCCTACCGGACGGCCGATCCGGCCCTGGCCCGTTTCGTCCCCCTGGGCGGGGAGCGGGAGATGACCCTCCGGGAGATTGTGGAGTCCCATCCCAAGGGGCAGGCCTATGGATCTCTGGTCACATCCCACGCCGCCTGGCCGGTCCTGTCCGATAGCCGGGGGACGATCCTCTCCTTCCCGCCGGTCATCAACGCCCGCTCCTCGGGAGAGGTGACCGGGGAGGATGACAGCCTCTTCGTGGAGGCCACCGGGTTCGATCCCGGCCGTCTCCTTCTGGTCCTCAACATTCTGGCGGCCAATCTTACCGACCGCGGATATGTGGTCGAGCCGCTCATGACGGGAGGGAGGCCTCCCCTTGTGGCGCCGGCCTCTCCGGGAATCCTGGTCCATGTCCCCTCCGGGCTTCCCGCCCGAATTCTGGGTACCCCGGACGATCCCGCCGACTTTGCCGAGACCCTTCTCGAGTTCGGATATTCCCAGATCGCACAAAAAGACAAAAACGGGGAGGAAGGCTGGGAGGTCCTCTCCCCCTTCACCCGGGACGATCTTCTGGGGGCGGTGGATGTGGTGGAGGACTATCTCGTGGCCAAAGGCTACGACTCCTTTGCCCCCGTCCTGCCCCGTGAATTTACCCGGGGCCGGCCCGCCCCGCGCCAGAAGATCGAGACGCGCCTCAGGCAGGCCCTTCTGGCCATGGGGTACCAGGAGCTCCTCTCCAATATCCTGACCGGGGAGCCTCTTGTTTCGGAGCGCCTGGGCCGGCCCGGAGACGATCTCGTCCGGATCGACAATCCGGCAAGCCTCCAGTATGCCGTCGTCCGGCCCACTCTTCTGTCCGGCCTTCTCTCTGCCGAAGCCCGCTCGAGCCGGGCCTCCTATCCCCATCGCCTCTTCGAGGTGGGAGAAGCCATGACCCTGGGAGAGGGGCTGGCCCCAACCGTGCGGCCTGTTCGCGACCTGTGGCTCCTGTCGGCCCTTCTCTCCCATCCCCAGGCCAGCCTCTCCGAGCTCCAGGGAGTTCTGGAGATGCTCTTCGAGCGGATGGACCGGACTCTCTCCATCCGATCCGCCGATCGGCCTCCCTTCCTTCCCGGCCGGTGCGGGGTCTATGTGAATGCCGGAGGGAAAGGGGTGGCCACGGTGGGCGAGATCCATCCGGAAACCCTTGACCGGTGCGGGATCCGGATGCCCACGGTCTGCTTCGAGGTCGACCTGGAGGTTCTGTTGGCCTCCTGAAGGAGAGGTCTGAGACCATGGACGGGATGAAGGCCAGGCAAAAGGCCGACCAATGGATCCGGAAACTGCTGATCGGCAGGAAGATCGACCTTCTGGTGGGAGGGACCCTTCTCCTGGCTCTCCTCGGGACCGGATTCTTCGAAGTTCTGGCATACAGGGACTACCGGGAGAAGGTCGTCTCCCGTGCCCTCCGGGCAGGCCTCCGGGACGCCTCGGCCATCGCCAGCCTCCTGAACTCCCGGTATCTGTCCCTGGGTTTCGTGGCCGCCAGCCTCTCGGGGGACCGGAACCTCTCCCGCGGCCCCTCGCCGGCCCTCAAGAAGGCCTTCCGGATCTTTCTTTCCCTTCATCCCTCCCTTGCCGACCTCTCCCTGTTCGATCCACGGACAGGCCGAACCCTCTGGACGAACGCTCTTGTCTCCGGGGGGCAAGGGTCTCCGGAGCACCGGGGCGACTTCGCCACGCCGCTACCGTCGAATACCTCCTTCCTTCTCGGGCGAAGCCGCCTGTCGGCCCGGATCGGGAAAAGGATCCTTCCCCTCTCCATCCTTCTTCCGGAAGTCCATGGACAGCCTCCCGTCGGTGTGAAAAGTGACCTCCGGGTCGAGAGGCTCAGGCGGGCTCTGGGTCCTTCTCCCTTCAGCCTTTCCCTGCGGGATTTCCGAAACGGCGATATCCTCTTCATGGTCCGGGGAAATCGCCCGGACTCGCCTCTCCTTCCCGGAGGCCCGGACCAGGTCATGACGGAAGTTCCTGGCTTTCCCTTCCGGATATTGGCCTCCTGGGCCCCTTCCCTTGTAAGAGAGGGGTGGGTGCGGGAGGCCTCCCGCCGCTGGCTGGTTGAGGCGGGGGGGCTTTTTTTCATGATCCTTCTGGCCGGCGGGATCCGGGTCCTGGTCCGGCGGCAGGAGAGACAGGGAGAGGAGCTTGCGGATCTTTCGGCCCTCAACTATGCGATCTTCGATTCGGCCGGGGCCGTCGGGATGGTGATATCCCCGGAGGGCGAGATCCTTCGCCTCAACCAGTCGGCCCGGGAGTTCATGGGAGCGAGCCTTGAGGAGATCCGGGGAACCCCCTACTACTGGGAGCGCTTCATTCCCGAAGGACTGCGGAGCGAGATTCACGCCCTCTTCAGCCAGGTCCGGGACTCCTCCCTTCCCCTCCATCATCAGATCCCCTGGATGACCCCTTCGGGCACCCTCCGGGAGTTCGAGTGGACCACGACCGTTCTGCGCGACCCGAAGGGGAATCCCCGGTACCTTGTGACCCTGGGGATCGACGTGACCGACCGGGTGGCCCTTGAGCGGCAGATAGAGGAAAAGAACCAGCGGCTTTTCAGGCTTCTCTCCTTCGATGACCTCCGGGGGCGCGTGGCCGAGGCGGTCTCCCGGGCCACCGATGAGACCCAGGTCCTCTCCGAGTTCTGCCGGCTCTCCCTGGAGGTGCCGGAGATCCGACTGGCCTGGGTGGGAAGGCCCGACGAGGAAGGCCTCTTCCGGCCGATCGCCGCCTCCGGGGTGACCGCCTATCTCGCGGATGTGGTGATCTCTTCGGATGGGGCAAGACCCGAGGGTCAGGGTCCCATGGGCCGCTCCTTCAGATCCGGACTCCCGGTTTACAATGAGTCCTTTCAGGAGACTCCCGACATGGCCCCCTGGCGCGAGCGGGCCCTCGGGTCAGGCTTTGGGGCGAGCGCCTCCCTCCCGGTTTTCCGGGCGGGAGGGGTCTGGGCCGTCCTGACCGTCTATTTCGACGGGAGGAAGCCCATCGAGAGCGAGATCCGCCATCTTCTCGAGGTGATCGCCGACAACCTGTCCCTGGCCCTTGACCGCCTCGATCTGGCAAGAAGCGAGCGCCAGGCCACAGCCCTCAAGGAGACCCTCCTCGCCAACACCTCGGCCGGGATCATCCTCGTGCGCTATCCCGAACGGGTGGTGGTCGAGGTCAACCGGGGCTTTCTCGAGATCCTGGGGACCAGGGAGCCCGGAGAGATTGTGGGCAAAAGTGTGCGGAGTCACTATTTCGAGGAGGACGAGAGCTTTTCAAAAATGGGCGAGGCCGCCCGGGAGGCCCTCGAAAAGGGGGGGGCCCGCCTCAGGGATTTGCGGATCCGGCGTCAGGACGGAACCGAGGGCTTTGTCGACCTGTCGGGACAGAAGGTTCGTGAGGCCGACCGGGAGACGATCGTCTGGACGATGGTCGATGTGACGGAGCGTCACCGTCTGGCCGCGGAGCTTTCCCGCCTCTCCGACTCCAATCTTCTCCTGGCCCAGGTCAACCAGGCGATCGCCGAGGCCGCGACGGAAGAGGGCCTGCTCCGGACGATCTGCGACCTTTCGGTCCGGTACGGGAAGCTCAGCCAGGCCTTTATCGGACGGCCGGGGGAGGAGGGGAAAATCCATATCGAGGCGGTCTCCGGAGAGACGGGATCCCTTGAGGGACGCGAGATCTCAGTCCTCCCGGGAGGTTCCGGCGAAAACGGGCCCGTGGGAGAGGTCTTGAGGACCGGCCGGGCCATCTTTGACCCCGAAGGTCCGGGGAGGCTTCCGGGACTGGGGGCCGGTGAGCGGGATCCTGCGACGGTTCCCGGAAGTCACGCCATCCTCCCGGTGGAGAAGGAGGGGACGATCTGGGGAGTCCTGGCCCTGACCTGTAAAGGATCCGACGGATTTTCCCCTCCCTTGAGGGAGGTCTTCTCCGAACTGGCCCGGGACATTTCCCGCGGGCTCGATCGTCTGGCGGCCCTCCGCCGCGAACGGGAGATGGCCTCCCTCGAGAAGGTTCTCCTCGAAAACACCCTGGCGGGAATCATGTTGCTCGAGCAGCGACAGATCCACTATGCCAACGAGCGCATGCGGCAGATGCTGGGTTACGGAAGGGCGGAGGAGATGGTGGGACAGTCCACGCGAATACTCTATGGGGATGCGGGGGAGTATGAGCGGGTGGGATTTGCCTACAGCTTCCTTTCGGACAGGGAGACCATCGAGGTTCCGGATGTCAGGATGGTGACCAAAAACGGCCATACGGTCATGGTGGACATCTCTCTCTCCCGGATTCCGGACGATCCGTCGGTGGTCGTGGGTACCGTTCACGACGTGACCGACCGCCACGCCCAGGCCGAACGACTCCGGCTCCTCTCGGCCTACAATACCCTCCTCGCCCATGCCGGCGAGGCCCTCTCCTCCGTGACGGATGAGGCAAAGCTTCTCAACAGGCTTTGCGATCTGGCCGTAAGTTTCGGGGAGATGGCGCTGGCCGCCGTCTGCCGTCACGCGGAAGGTGAGGGGATAGCGGTGGTGGGGGCCTCGGGAAAGACCGGGCTTCTGGATGAGCCCCCCTACGGAAAATCCGGCGGGGATCCGGATCTCCTCTCCCGGTTTTTTGCCCTTCGGCACCCGGTCTTCGATCCTGAGGCGGAAACCCTCAGGTTGCCGTGGATGGACCGGGCGCGGGTTTTGGGCATCAACGCCATGGGCGCCCTGCCATTATTTCGAAAGGGAGAGGTCTGGGGGATCCTTCTTGTCGGCCACGGGAAGGAGGGATTCTTTTCGGACCCCGTCCTCGAAGGGCTCCTCTCCGAGCTTGCGAGAAATATTTCCCAGGGGCTCGACCGTCTTGATCTTCTTACCCGGCAGAACCTTCTCTCCAATGCGGTAGCGGCCGTGGGCGAGGGGGTCCAGATCACGGACCCCGAATTCCGGGTGATCTTTGCCAACGAAGGATTTACCGCCCTCACCGGCTATTCCGCCGAGGAGATTCTCGGAAAAAACTGCCGGATCCTCCAGGGAGAGGGGAGCGATCGGGCTACGGTCGAGAAGATCCGGACGGCGCTTTCTCAGGGGCGTCCCTTCCAGGGACAGATCTTGAACTACCGCAAGGACAAGACCCCCTTCTGGAACCTGCTCTCGATCAGTCCGGTCCGGAATGCCTCCGGTGAGATCGTCGAATTTGTCGGAAACCAACGGGATATCACCTCCCTGGTCGACCTGACCCAAAAGCTCGAGTACGACTCCCGCCATGACCGTCTGACCGGCCTTCCGAACCGTCGGGCCCTCGATTTCGAATTCGAGAAGGTCCTCGCCCGGTCCCGAAGGTATGGGTGGAACTTTGCCGTGGCCATCCTCGACCTCGACAGCTTCAAGCCAGTCAACGACCGGTATGGTCATGAGGCCGGCGACCACCTCCTCCGGCTGACAGGAGAAAGGATCCAGCAAGTCCTCCGGAAGACCGACTTTCTGGCCCGCCAGGGAGGCGACGAATTCGTCCTTCTCCTTGAAAACATCAGTCTTCGGGAGGAGCTCGGGGATCTTCTGGAAAGAATCGACCAGGCGGCGCGGAGGCCGGTCCTGCTGGAAGAAGGAATGGAGGTGTCGGTGGGAGTCTCCATCGGGGTGGCCCTCTATACCCCCGGCCCGGAAGCCTCCGACAATCCCGAGATCCTCCTCCGTCTGGCCGATCAGGCCCTCTACGAAAGCAAGGGGCACAAGGGGGACCGGTCCCGTTCCTGGATGATCCACGGAGAGGAGATTCCCCTGGCCCGGACCCTTGGCCAGAGACTTCTTGCCGACCGCCAGGTGGAGGTTTACTACCAGCCCGTTCTCGACAACCGGACAGGACGGATTGCGGGTGTCGAGGCTCTGGCCCGCCTCAGGGATTCCGACGGCCGGATCCTTGACCCTCCGGACTTCCTCCCGGATTACAAAGACAATGATCTCTTCGAGCTTTCACGTCTGGTCCTCGAACAATCCCTTTCGGCTCTCGGGAGCCTTCAGGAGACCCGGCCCTCCCTCGGGCTCTCCGTCAACATCGATCCGCGCTCCGTCACGGAAGGATGCATCGACTGTCTGCGGAGGATGCTGGCAGAGTCCTCCGTCGAGCCCTCCCGGCTGACCCTGGAAATCCTCGAGGGGCGGGATTTCGGGGAGACGGTCGTGGCCCTCGATCTCCTGCGACGCCTCCGGGATCTGGGCGTCCATCTGGCCATGGATGATGTGGGGAGCGCCTATTCATCGCTTCTTCGCCTGAAGGACCTTCCGGTCGACAAGGTGAAGCTCGATCAGGGGTTTGTCCGCACCCTCGAATCGCGCCCGCGGGATTTGCATTTCGTGGAGGCCGTCATGGAGCTTTCCCACCGTCTGGACCTTGCCTTCGTGGTGGAGGGAGTGGAAACGGAGGGAATCCTGGACGCCATGCGGATGCTGGGAGTGGACTTCCTGCAGGGGTATGCCATCTCCCGTCCCCTCTCCCTTGAGGGGCTGAAGGAGTTTTTCCGGGATTTTGGCCCGAAAGAACTGGGCCTCCCCAAGTCTGTTCTCGGTCTCTATGCCAAGTCTGTCCAGATTCATGGGATGCAGATGGATGTCCTTCTTCAAAATCCGGATTTTCTTGACATGGCCTATCTGTCGGAGGACCGGAGTTGTCCGGTCTGGAACATGATGGAGGATCTCAAGATTCCCCCCGGCGGCAGGATTGACCGGCTCCATCGGCGCTATCACCGGGCCCTGGCAAAGATTTCGCAAAAGCTTCGGGGGAGGGGTAAGGGCCTGTTGGAGGCGGACCTTGTTCCCGTCAGAGGCGCCATGGAGGCACTGACGGAGGCGATTCTGGCCGAAGATCAACGGAGGAGGAGAGAAGGGAGATGAAAGAGTGCCGGCATATCCGGCAGGTGACCGGTCAAAGCTGGAAGTAGGTCGTCGTCCGGTTCCTTCCGTTCTGTTTTGACTGGTACATGGCCTTGTCGGCCCGTTCGACGGTCTGGCGCCAGTTTTGGCCCGGCTTGTGGACATCGATCCCGATCGAAACGGTGACGACGCCGATTGTCTTGCTTTCCCTTGCACTCAGAAGGGCGATGCGCTCGACATTCTGGCGGATATTCTCGGCGACGATATGGGCCTTGTCGATCGGAGTCGCCGGAAGGATGACGACAAACTCCTCTCCCCCATAGCGGGCCACGATGTCCTCTCCCCGGGTCTTGGCCCGAAGAACCTGGGCCACCGCCTGAAGCACGCGGTCTCCCACGACGTGGCCGTATTCGTCATTGATCTGCTTGAAGTGATCGATGTCAAGAAACAGGAAGGAGCAGTCTCCCACCTTCTTTTCGTGGGCTTCGAGACAGGCGGTGACCTGTTTTTCGAAGCCCCGCCTGTTGATGATGCCGGTGAGCGGGTCGAGGGAAGAGGCCTGGGCGGCCGCCTGGAGTTCCAGCCGGAGGGTCTCTATCTCCTTGCGGCTGTCTCTCAGCTTGTTTTCCAGGGTTTCACTGGTTTCGAGAAGTTTCTTGGTCTCCCCCGCCAGTCGGGTGATGACGGACTGCAAAAGGGAGGAGTCGACGACTTCCGCGGTCCGGAGGGCATTGTGCTGGGAGAGAATGCCGAAGCGTGCCTTCTGGGTGGTCTGCATGGTGGTGTTGGCGGATTCGGCCATGCGATTTAGGATTTCGAGGGTCTCCCGGGTCAGAAGGCCCCTCTGTTCGAGAACCGGAAGGGTCTGCTCGGGAATGATGAATCCGTAATAGGCCTCTTCGATTTTCTTGTCGGTGAGGGTGCCTGCGGCCACTAGGTCATCGAGGATTTTTCGAAGGCCAGGATTGATGTTCGTGACATATTCGTAGACGACGGTGTAATGGACGGGGGTAAAGGAAAGACGCCATTCGCTCATTTTCTGAAGGACGAGGCGAAGGATCTCTGCGCTTTCTTCCTTGTTTTCCCCATAGCGGACGACCATTCTGACGCCCCTGCCGGATAGGTAAGAAAATGAGCCTTACTCCCAATTTTTTCTATTTTCTTCGATCAACGCCCTGATGTCAAAGTTTTAGAGGAGTGAGAGCGGGGGATCCGTTGCAATCGGGAGGAAGTTGTGAGGCAAGAAAAAGTGTGGAAAAAGAAAAAGGCGCCGTTTGGCGCCTCTCAAAAAAGAAACGGCATGGGTGTCAACCCGCCGCCTTGACCTTGTTCAGGAGATCGGAAAAGGCCTCGGGCTGATTGAGGGCAAGATCGGCCAGAATCTTGCGGTCGAGTCCGATCCCGAGCTTCCTGAGACCCGCCATCAGACGGCTGTAGCTGATCCCCTGGGGACGGCAGGCCGAGTTGATCCTCTGGATCCAGAGCCTTCTGAACTCCCGCTTCTTGGCTTTGCGGTCCCGATAGGCGTAAGTCAACCCCTTTTCGACGGTGTGGCGTGCCGAACGGTAAAGACGGGATCGTCCTCCCCAATACCCCTTGGCCATATCGAGAATCTTTTTGCGGCGTGCCCGAGTCTGGGGTCCGCCTTTTACGCGTGGCATTTGGTTCCTCCTTGAAGGGACACGATAAAATGATCATTGACGAACGGTGAGGATACGACACCCGATCCTCCGGTCATCGTCAGGGGTCAGTTGTTCAGATTGGCGAGAACCTTCTTGGCCTGGCCTTTTTCGAGGATCCCTGTCGACAGGGATCGCATCCGTTTCGAGGACTTGCCGGTCAGCAGGTGGCGCCTCCCGGATTTGTGAAACTTGACCTTTCCGGTGCCGGTCAGGGAAAATCTCTTTTTTGCGGCGCGCTTGGTCTTGAGAACACGTCCTGTTGCCACGTTGCACTTCCTTTCCTCGTGAAAATAACCCGATTAAATCACAATTTTGGTAGTCTAGCACAAGAAATAACGGGATTCAATCCTTTGGGGCGTCGTTTTCGCCTTCCGGCCCTTTCGACTCCCGGGAAGGGGATTTCGAAGGAGCGGCCGGGGCCAGAACCATGGTCATGCTGGATCCTTCAAATTTTGGCGGAGATTCCACGATCGCCTTCGGGCCGAGGGCCGAAATCATCTTCTGCATGAGCTCGGTTCCGATTTCTGAGCGAATCATTTCCCGGCCACGAAAGACCAGGGCCACCTTGGCCTTGTTTCCTTCCTCGAGGAATCGTTCCACGTAATGGATCTTGATGCTGAGATCATGATCATTGATGTGGGGGCGGAACTTGAGTTCCTTGACCTGCCCTGTCCGCTGGTGCTGTTTCATGGAATGGACCTTCTTGCTCTGCTCGTACTGGAACTTTCCATAATCCATCAGCTTGCAGACGGGAGGTTTGGCATTGGGCGAGACCTCCACCAGGTCGAATCCCGCCTCCTCTGCCTTCTTGATCGCCACGATTGTGGGAACAATGCCGAGCTGTTCTCCATCGGCTCCAATCAGCCGGACTTCCTTTGTCTTGATCTCATGGTTGATACGCGTTTTGGAATTAATCAGGAACCCCCTTCTTGATGGTTGGTCTTATCGGTCTTGCGTCAAATCTCCAAGGGCCAGCCCGGAGCGATTTTCTTCTGCGACTGCCGCCAAGGCCCGTTCCCAGGGAAGCACTTCGCCAGGCCTTCCGTCCCGGTGTCTGACCGAAACCGTTCCGTCTTCCATCTCCCTGTCCCCCACGACCCACATCTGGGGAATTTTTTGGAGCTGGGCCTCTCGGATCTTGAGGCCGATCTTTTCATTCCTGAAGTCGGTCGAGGCCCGGAGGGCCGAGGCCTCGAGGGCCCGGGTGATCTTTTCCGCATAAGGAATGTGGCGGTCGGCAATGGTGAGGATTGAGACCTGTTCCGGGGCCAGCCATAGCGGAAAGGCCCCCTTGAAATGTTCCACGAGGATCCCGAAGAAGCGTTCGACCGACCCCAAAAGGGCCCGGTGGATCATGATGGGACGGACATCCTTTCCGGAGGCGTCCCGGTAGGTCAGGTCAAATTTTTCGGGAAGGTTGAAGTCGACCTGGATGGTGGAGAGCTGCCAGGTTCGGCCAAGGACATCGAGGAATTTCATGTCGATCTTGGGACCATAGAAGACCCCTTCTCCCGGATCGATCTCAAAGGGGATCTCCGCCGTGCGGAGGGCCTCCTCGAGGGCCCGGGTGGCATGCTCCCAATTTTCGTCGGATCCGACGGATCCTTCCGGCCGGGTCGAAAGGTAGACGGAGCGGTTCGTGAATCCGAAAGGAATGAGCATTTCGTCGACGAGTTTTAACACTTTTCCGATTTCGGAGGCGATGTCCTCTGGCCTACAGAAGATATGGGCGTCATCCTGGGTAAAGCCCCGGACCCGGAGAAGACCATGGAGGGTGCCGGAACGCTCGTACCGATAGACTGTTCCGAGCTCTGCGAAGCGGACCGGGAGGTCCCGGTAGCTCTGGATGGATTCCTTGAAGATCAGGATGTGAAAGGGGCAGTTCATCGGCTTGATTTCAAACTCCGACCCTTCGACCTCCATGGGGGAAAACATGCTGTCGCGGTAAAAATCCCAGTGGCCGGACTGTTTCCAGAGATCGAGCCTGGCGATGTGAGGGGTATAGACATACTGGTAGCCATGGCGGTCGTGGCGGATTTTCCAGATATCCTCGATCACACGGCGGATCCGGGCCCCCCTTGGAAGCCAGAGGACCATTCCGGCGCCCTTTTCGTCAAGGGTGCGGAAGAATCCCAGTTCCTTTCCGAGCTTCCGATGGTCACGCTGACGGATTTCCTCGAGCCTCTGGAGATAGTCATCCAGCTCTTTCTGGGTCGGAAAGGCTGTCCCATAAATACGCTGGAGCGAGGGATTGCTCTCGACCCCTTTCCAGTAGGCCCCGGATGAGGAAAGAAGCTTGACGGCCCCGATCTCCCCCGTGTTCGGAAGGTGCGGGCCCCGGCAGAGATCGGTGAAATCACCCTGGTCGTAGACCGTGATCTCGGCCTCTTCCGGAATTCCGTGGAGGATCTCGAGCTTGAATGATTCTCCCTTGGAGGCAAACAGGTCTCCGGCCTCCTTCCGGGAAAGGGCCCTCCGGACGATCGGGGAGCGGGAGGAGATGATGGCCCTCATTTCGGCCTCGATCCTTTCGAGGTCTTCGGGGGAAAAGGGACGGTCGAAATGAAAGTCGTAGTAAAATCCTTCCTCGGTGGCGGGGCCAATGCCCACCTGGGCGGAAGGAAAGAGACGCTTTACGGCCTGGGCCAGAACATGGGCGGCGCTATGCCGGAGGGCCTTAAGAGAGATGTCCGGCTCACGGGTTATCTGGTTCAACGTATCCTTTCCGTATCTGTTGGAAGATCGCATTCCTGGCTCAAAATGAAGATTGCTTCCATATTATAGGAGATGGGGTCCGCAAGACAATGGTCACAGAACCCTCAGGTTTTTTTGACGGAGGGCCCCATCTCCTTCCACCAATGAAAGCAATCCTGTCCGGAAACTCTCCTGTAAGGCGAGTCATGGATCCGGGATTCAGATCTGTCCGATAACCTTATCAAAGACTTTACATTTGCCTCGGAAGATCTTATAAATATCTCCGTTTCCCATGAAATCTTCTCTGTCTTTTGGCATTGGCCGGTTCCCGGTCTGGATGCGGGTCGGGGTGCAGTCGAATGCGCCCACACCTTTGGCGTGTCCTCCCTGGGGAGGACCGGACTCTGATTGAGCGCCCATTTTTTCGTCTGATTCAGACTTTTTCTGGATCCAGGAGTGTTCCTGCCCCAAAGCGAGAAAGGACTGTCTTGAGACCTCCACGCCCCGGAAGATTTCGCCCCTCCCTTTTTCCTTGGTCCTTTTTCCTTGTTTTTCTGATAGCTTTGAATGTTTTCGCGATTGGCCCCTCCGTCGCGCAGGCCGATCCCTTCCGGGATTTCATCATCTATCCTTACGAGACGCCTGAACAGGGGGAGATCAGTGTCGGCACCTGGCAGACCTTGTTGTTGCCCAACAAGGTGTCTGAATCCATCTACGGGAAAAACATCCGAAATGCGAATCTTCTATTTTCGACCTATGTCTTTGAGTTCGGTGTGACCGACTGGTGGACCCTGGGAACGTACGTGGACTTCGTCGCGGGGGCGGGGCAGGCCTATTCCTACATCCAGACACGGGCCATTACGACCCGGCTTCGCTTTCCAAGGATCCCAGACTTCCTCGACCCCGCCGTCCAGATCGAGTACTGGGCCCCCGGAGGGGGCACCGGCATGCAGTCCCTCCTTGACATCATCCTGATCGCCGAAAAGAAGATCGGCCGCTTCATTATCGATATTAATCCCTCATTTTTCTTCGCCACAGACGGCTCTGAGCCGAACTTTCCGCCAGAATTTTCCTATTCCGCAGGCATTTATTATCTTCTGGCGGAAAATGTCAACGCGGGGATTGAGGCCTTCGGGGAAACCGGGCAGATCAACAATATGGATGCCCTGGGAGGTCCTTCCTCTCTCTATGCCGCAATGCAGCAGCAGTTCATCTTCCAGAGCTGGAATTTCGCGATCGGAGAGCATATCGACTGGAATATCGGTGTGGGCACGGGGCTGACACCTGTGAGCTCTCCCTTCGCCATCAAGACCATTTTCGAATACCACTTCAAGCCCTTCAATTTTGAAGAAAAGGAAGGCAAGCGTTACGAGGAAGAACAGAACATCCACTAGAAAAATCCATCAAGACCGCCTCCCTTGCGGAGCGGGGCGGGATCAGTTATCCTGACCACATGAGTGATGGCCGTCACACGTCTTTGAGGAAAATGTCGATTTTCCGCGGGGGGCTCGCCGGACTGGCTGCAGCCTCCCTTTTTCTGTCAGCCTGTCAGAAGCCCCAGGCCATCTCCCTTCCAGTCGTGACCCTGCCGGCCGGGGCCCCCTTCTCGATTGTCCAGCCGCCTCCCCCCAAAGTGACCCCCTCCGACAAAAATGGATCGCCTTATATCGGCGTCCTGTCAGGCATAACTCCTGTGGCGGGGGGATTTGTCGTGATCGGCTATCAGGGAACCCTCCTGAGACTTTCTTCAAAAACCGGACAATGGAGCCGGATCAAACCCCCGGTCCATGCCGATTTCTATGGCATCACCCGAACCCCTTCCGGCGATCTTTGGGTGGCCGGAGATCAGGGGATCCTTCTTCGTTCCCGGGATGAGGGACGGAGCTGGCAATCTGTCCAGACAGGAATCGGCCACCTGTTTCTCAATGCGGTCAGCTTTCCTTCGGAACGGGTCGGGTATGCCGTGGGAGAGAGCGGGGTCATTCTCAAGACGACCGATGGGGGGAGCCACTGGTCCAGGATTTCCTCTCCGACTAAAAAGAACCTTTATGCGGTGGCCTTCAGGTCGGAAGAAGACGGTGTTGTGGCCGGGTGGCACAAGAGGCTCTTCAGGACCGGAGACGGCGGGAGCCAATATACAGCCATCGATATCCCGATGCAGAAGGTGACGCGTCAGAAACCCTCCTTCAATTCCCTTTGGGCCGGCCAGGGAGAGATCCTTCTGGCCGGAGACCATGGTCTCCTTTTTTCTTCGACCGATGAAGGAAAGACCTTCTCCCAGATCCAGACCGGATCGCTTCATGACCTTTACGGGGTGTGCCGGACGGGACAGGGGACGCTGGCCGCGGCCGGTGAGCAGGGAACTCTTCTTCTCATCACCGGGGGGCCATCGGGTCAGAGGAAGATATCCGCCCCCCTGGGATCATTTCGCGGCTCCGATTTTCTGGGAATCACCTGCGGGGCAGCCCATGTTCGCCTCGTTGGTTCGAAGGAGGTCGTTCTGCTGCCCTCCGCCATGAAATAATCAGGCCTTCTGAACGGCTTTTCTGAGGTAAGGGGGGATCGTGGCCCTTTTCAAGATCTACCATCACACCCGGAGCGGCATCGCCCGCTTCAATACGACCGTTCTCCGGAAGGTTGTGGGGCTGGGCGCCCTTTACTCGACCGGTTACGGGGACGTTGGCTCCTCGATCTACTATGCACTTGGCATCACCACCATCTATGCCGGGGGAGCCTCATTTCTGGCCATCGGAGCGGCGGGACTCTTTTTCATCGCCACCGTCCTTTCCTACGCCGAGCTTTCGAGCGCCATTCCGGAGGGAGGGGGGTCCTCCCTGTTTGCCCAGAGGGCCTTCGGGGACGGGTGGGCCTTCTTTACCGGGTGGGCGCTCCTCCTCGATTATATCCTGACACTTGCGATCAGCGCCTTTTCCGTGGGGCCCTATCTCGGGTATTTTTTCCCGATTTTCAAGACCAATCCCCAGATCAATGTCACCTTTACCGGACTCCTGATTCTGGTCCTTGTCATCCTCAACATCATCGGGCTCAAGGAGTCCTCCTGGTTCAGCCTGATGCTGGCCGGATTCGATGTGATCACCCAGGTCTCCCTCATGACCATGGGGGTCTTCTTTCTCTTCAACTTCCACACCATCTGGAATCAGTTCACCCTGGGAACCGCCCCCACATGGCATAACTTCCTATACGGAATCTCGATCGCCATGGTGGCCTACACCGGGATCGAGGCGATCAGCCAGATGGCCGGGGAGGCGAGAAATGCGGAAAAGCTTGTCCCCCGGGCAATGTTCTTGACCATGGGAACGACCATCCTTCTCTATTCGGGGATCTCCCTCGTAGCTCTCTCGGCGATGAAGCCCGAGATCCTGTCCACGACCTGGGTCAACGACCCCATCGCCGGGATTGCCCATGCGATGCCCCATGTGGGGGCCTTCATGGCGCCGTGGGTCTCGGTCCTCGGGGCGACCATCCTGACTGTGGCCGCCAACGCAGGTCTGATCGGCGTATCCAGGCTGGCCTACTCCATGTCCAACAATCTTCTCATTTCGCCGCTGTTCCACAAGACAAGCGCAAAATACAAGACCCCGATGGTCTCGATCAGCATTTTCGGAACCCTGGCCGCCCTGATCGTCGCCTTTTTCCCGTATCTTGACGTGCTGGCCGACCTCTACAACTATGGCGCCATGCTGTCATTTTCCATGACCCATCTGGCTCTGATCAAACTCAGGAAGAAGGATCCCGACCTGAAACGCCCCTTCCGGGTGCCCCTGGCCATCCGCGTTGCCGGGTGGGAGGTCCCTCTTCCGACGATTTTCGGATTTATGGGAACCTTCGGGGTCTTTCTCATGGTGCTCCTCTTTCACAAATACGGTCGTGTATTCGGAACCGTATGGATGGTCGGAGGAATTTCCTATTATCTCTGGTTCCGGAGGAAGGAGTCGCTTCCCGTTATGGAGCGGGTCCAGATCAGGGAGATCCCGGACGATTATCCGAAGCCCAAACCGCATCGGCATATCCTGGTTGCGACTTCTCCCACCCGGCCTTCCGAAATGTTGCGTGATGTTTTGAAGGTGGCCAAATCTGACGGGGCGAAGGTGACAGTGATTACGGTCCTTGAAATTCCCCTGGCCCTTCCGCTGACGGCCTCCCTTCCCGATGAGGAGGCCATCGCCCGTCATACGCTGGACCTGTGTCAGGCGATCGGGATGGAGGAGGATGTGCTGGTGGATACGATTCTTGCACGGGGGAGGGCGATCGGTCCGGTTCTCAACCTGCAGATCCGAAGGCTGGGGGCGGACACCGTGGTCCTTAATGACACGGGGAGTTCTTTGGCGGCCTCTGTGCTGGGGGCGATCCGGCGGTCTTCGAACACTGTCCTGATCTGGACCTTTCAGATCTATTCGGGAGCGGGGCTCAGTCGCACGCCCCGTTCACGGCTTTCGGGAGAAGAGCCGATCATCTCTCCCCTGCCTCATGTCGAACGCATCCCTCCCGGAGATGAACCAGCCCGGGCCTGAGACACGCTTTTGCACCAGCTCCTGGCTTTGGGTTGGGGTCAGGACTCTCTTTGGTGCAACTTCGCGCAGGTTTCGCAGATCCCATAGATTTCGAGACGGTGGGACACGATTGAAAAATGGTTTTCCTTGGCCGCCGCAAGCTGGAGCTGCTCGATCAGCGGCTGGTCGAATTCGACTACCTTCCCGCACTCGATGCAGATCAGGTGATCGTGGTGGCTGGCGGGCATGGCTTCATACCGGCTGAACTCGTCGTTGAAGCGGTGCTCCTCCACAAGACCCTTCTCCTTGAGGGTATGAAGAGTCCGATAGATGGTCGCAAGGCCAATGCGGGGAGTCTGGGCCCGCACCAGCCCATGGATCTCCTCGGCACTTAAATGGGCCCTTGAATCCACGAGGACCTTGAGAACCCTGATCCGCTGCTGGGTGGGATGGATTCCGTGGGACCGAAGATGCTCGGTCAGATCAGTCCCCGCGGCTGCGGGCATATTCCGGGGAGTCCCTGCGGAGGAGGATTTTCTTCCTGGAAGAATGCGGTTTGTCATCAAAGCATCTCTTGGTGAGTTCCTGAAGGTAAGGAATCGACGGGAGTGCCGGAAAAGATGGGGCCCCTCCGGAATTCCAGTCCATTTCGCTTCAGATCCCTTTCCCAGCTTATTTTATTCTGAAATATTCTCACAGTCCGCGGACAGTTTCAATCGAGGGAGAAATATTTTCGTATCTCCTAAAGCGGGAGGATATGGCCGAAAAGATTTAAAGTCTGGAATTTGGATCTCTGGGGGGGAGAATACGGAAGGATTTCAGGGTGATCCAAGAAGGCTTGAAGCGGCTTCATCTGATGATGAAGCCGCTGGTAAATTCAGTAGCCGGAGTCTTTTTTCTTGGCGAGGTCGGCCTTTTTTTGTTCAGCATCGCATCTTTTCAGGATGCGGCGTATGTCACGGACAACATGGGAATGCGTGTCAGGCCCGGCCAACCGGAGCATGTGTTTGGCGTTGTTGCAGTCCGTGTGGGTTTTGGGATCTCTGAGAAGATGGTCATAGGCGAGACTGACGGAGGGAAGGAGCGTTAGGAAGAGAATCGCGAGACCCGATGCAGCGAAAAACAGATTCTTCATATCGGCCCCCAATCTTTCGATAATTATTGTTTGTGAAAAATATAATAAAAATTATAAAAAAAAGTCATTTCCTGTTTAACATGGTTCAGGGAAAAAATCAATCCGGATCGACCAAGCTTTCAGATTTCGGTGAAGGATCCCGGAAAATCTGTTTCCCCGAAAATGGATAAGAAAGAATCGGAACCAGAACCGGCCCATTGGGGGTGCACGACAAATTTTAGGAGCAAGGGCTGGCAATGGCCAGGGAGGATCATGCCGCGGAAGCCCTTCTATGGCAACGCCGTTCGAAGAAGGCCTCGAAGGGTCCGGAGATGTCTTTTTGCATCCTCTCCGGTCTTTGTGATATATTCCAACTTTGCGACTTTGGGTGGGACCTTTTGGTTCCTTAGATTGTCGGCAGAGGTCTCTGCCGGATTAATGGTCAGGCTTATCAGAAAGAGGGGGACCTCATGGCAGGAAGTTTTGCCGTGATACGGACCGGGGGCAAGATGTATCGCGTCTCTCCCGGACAGATTCTTGTGGTGGAGCGTCTCGAAGAAGACGGGGCGGTGATCTTCGACCAGGTGTTGATGGTGTCCGAGGATGGGGTCATTTCTTACGCGACAGACGAGAAACCGCTTGCCGTCGAGGTTCATGGACGCATTCTTCGTCAGGAAAAGGATCCGAAGATCATTGTCTTCAAAAAGAAACGTCGCAAGAATTACCGTCGCAAGAAGGGCCATCGTCAGCTCGTATCCCGTGTAAAGATCGAATCCATTATCAAGACAGCTTAGGAGAGGTAAGTCTCATGGCTCATAAGAAAGGGGTCGGCTCGACCCGAAACGGACGCGACTCGGAATCGAAGCGGCTCGGCGTCAAGCGCCACGATGGCCAGTTTGTTCTGGCCGGAAACATTCTCGTCCGGCAGCGGGGGACCCAGTTCTATCCCGGGGATAATGTCGGGATGGGCCGGGATCATACCCTCTTTGCCATGCAAACGGGAGTGGTGAAGTTTTCCCGCTACGGCCGTGACGCAAAGAAGATCAGCATCGTTCCCGACACCACCGGGACTCCCGGGACTGTCGAGGCCTGACCCTTCCGCCCGGTTCTCGGGCGGAATTTTTCCCTTCCGGAGGTTTCATGTCTCAGTTTGTCGACGAGGTTACGCTCTGGGTCTCCTCCGGCAAAGGAGGAGACGGATCGGCCTCTTTCCGGAGGGAAAAGTTCGTTCCCCGAGGGGGGCCTGACGGAGGGGATGGAGGAAACGGGGGGTCCATTCTTCTTATGGGAACCTCCGCCAAGTCAACTCTGCTCGACTTCAAGCATCGTCCCCGGGTGGTCGCCTCCTCCGGTGAAAATGGCCGGGGAAAGAAACAGCACGGCAAGAACGGACAGGATCTGATTCTCCGGCTTCCCTTGGGGACACAGGTCTATAATGCCGAAACGGGAGAGCTTCTGGCCGATCTGGTTTCCGAAGGGCAAATTTACACTGCGGCCCAGGGAGGACGCGGAGGACGGGGCAACGCCCATTTTGCGACACCTACCCGCCAGGCCCCCGATTTTGCGGAACCCGGGAAACCCGCCCAGGAAGTCTTTCTGAAGTTCGAGCTCAAGGTCATGGCGAAGGTCGGTCTTCTGGGATTTCCCAATGCCGGGAAGTCCACCTTTCTTGGCCGTGTCACCCGGGCTCATCCCCGAATCGGTTCCTATCCCTTCACGACCCTTTATCCCCATCTGGGCGTTGTTTCCCGGGGCCAGCCCCCCAACAACCGGGAGTATGTCATCGCCGACCTGCCCGGCCTGATCGAGGGGGCACACGAAGGACGGGGTCTGGGAGACCGTTTCCTTCGGCATGTGGAAAGGACGGAGATCCTTCTCCATTTCATCGATGTGAGCTTCGAGGGCCCTCTGGACCCCGAAGAGGCCTATCGGGTGATCCGCAAGGAACTTGAGCTTTATGATCCCGCCCTCCTCGGGAAGCCGGAAGAACTGGCGGCCACGAAGATCGATGCGGCCGACCCCCAAAGGGTGGAGGCCTTCAGGCGGTTCTGCATGAAATCCGGCCGAACTCCCTTCTTCATCTCTTCTCAGACCGGGGATGGAATCCCGGACCTTCTCTCGGCCCTCGACCTTCTTCTCGAAGGAAAATCCCTTGCGGGAATCGTCGCGTCCCGGGACTAGTCTTTTGCTGGACGAGGTCTGCCGGCAGGAGCGCTCCCGGATCAGAAAACGTCTTCGCATTTTGGTCCTCAAGGTCGGAAGCCAGATCCTGACCGATCCTTCGGGGGCCCTGTCATCCCGCTCCTTCGGAAGGATCGCCCGGCAGGTGGCCCAGCTCAGGAAGGAAGGGGTCCGGGTCGTCCTGGTCTCTTCGGGGGCCATTGCCGCCGGTCGGGAAAAAATCGGACTGGGAAAGAAGCCTCTCTCTCTCGCTCTCAAGCAGGCTGCGGCTTCGGCGGGACAGGCACCCCTCATGATCCAGTGGGAGCGGGCATTCTTTAGGCACGGGATCCATACGGCCCAGATTCTGCTGACCCCCGCCGATATCATCGACAGGGAGCGTTTTACGAATCTTGAGCGGACGACCGAGACACTCCTTTCTCTCGGAATCGTCCCTGTGGTGAATGAAAACGACGCGGTGGCGACCTTTGAAATTCGCTTCGGGGACAACGACCGTCTTTCCGCCTATGTCGCCGGCCTTGTCCGGGCCGAATGTCTTCTACTGCTTTCCGATGTCTCTCACCTCTACACGGCCGACCCTCGGGTCGTTCCGACCGCGAAGAAGATTTCCTGCATCCACGGCATCACTCCGGAGATTGAACGGATGGCCGGTGTCTCGAGAAGCGGACTGGGAACCGGAGGGATGGCCTCGAAGGTCAGTACGGCCCTCTGGGCGAATGGCTGGGGACTTCCGGTCGGTTTGCTGAAAGGGGATCTTCCTTCGGGAATATTCCGCTTTTTCGAGGGAAAGACGGGAACCCTCTTTGAGACCCGGGCGACACTTCCGTCCAACCGGAAGATCTGGATCGGACATTTTTCCCGGCCACGGGGAGGATTCCGGCTCGATGCAGGGGCGTCAAGAGCCCTTTCGGGGGGCAACACAAGTCTTCTGGGAGCGGGAGTGGTGGGGATCAAAGGTCAGTTCTCAGCCCGGGATCCGGTCTTTCTTCTGGATCCTGAGGGACGTGAAATTGCCAGGGGCATCGCCCGGGCCGGTTCGGCCGACTGGAAGGCAGGGATGCCGGGGATCCTTGTCCACCGAAACGATCTGGTCCTGTCAGGCGACGGGTCCAGGACAGACAAGGAGGAGAGATGATGTCCTACGATGCCTCGGAGCTTGACCCGCTCTTGAAGAAAACTAAGGCGGCATCGCGCTCCTATGCCATATTGACCTCCGGGAAGAAGAACGAGGCCCTGGAAAAAATCGCCCGTCAGCTTGACATGGCGCGCCCGGAGATTCTGAAGGCCAACCGGCAGGATTATGAGGAGGCTCTTTCCAGGGGATTGTCTCCCGCCATGTGCGACAGGCTCCTTCTCACGGAGTCCCGCTTTTCGGGGATGGTGTCGGGAGTTCGCGAGGTTGCGGCCCTTCCGGACCCGGTGGGGACGGCCGTCTCCCGATGGGAGAATCAGGACGGGCTGGTGATCGAAAAGGTCAGGGTGCCCATCGGACTTGTGGGCATGGTCTATGAATCCCGCCCCAATGTGACGGTGGAGGTGGCCTCCCTCTGTCTCAAGTCCGGAAACGGGGTGGTTCTGAAAGGAGGCTCCGAGGCGGTCCGGAGCAATACCATTCTTTCGCAAACCATCTGGGAAGGTCTGGCAGAGGCCAATGTCAATCCGGATGGGATGGCCTTTCTTCCCTGGACCGATCGCAAGGTGGTCCAGGACCTGGTCTCCAACACCACCCTTGATGTGGTGATTCCCCGCGGTGGAGCCTCCCTCATGGAAACGGTGGTCTCCCATGCCCGGGTTCCGGTCCTTCGCCATGATCAGGGAATCTGTCATGTTTTCATTTCTGCCAGCGCTCCCTTCACCATGGCCCGGGACATTGCCATCAACGCCAAGGTCAACCGGCCCTCCACATGCAATGCGATGGAAACTCTCCTGGTTCACGAACAGCTGTCAGAGAGCTTCGTCCGCCCTCTTCTCAATATCCTGAAAGAGAAGGAGGTGACCGTCTTCGGATGTCCGCGGACCCGGCATCTCGATCCAACGATCGCGCCCGCGACTCCGGAGAGCTATGCGACCGAATTCCTGGCCCTCTCGATGAATCTACGGATCGTGTCGAACCTTGACGAGGCCCTCGATCATATTGCCCAATACGGATCGGGACACACCGAGTCGATCGTGACCTCCGATGTCTTCGAGGCCGACCGGTTTCTTCGGGAAGTGGATGCCTCCTGTGTCATGGTCAACGCCTCCACCCGGCTCCATGACGGAGCCATATTCGGCCTGGGAGCCGAGGTCGGAATCAGCACGACCCGGATCCATGCCCGGGGGACAATGGGGTTGCCTGACCTGACCACGACCAAATACCTGGTGCATGGCCATGGCCACCTGCGGGGGAGCTGAAAAAACACTGCGTCCCGCCCTGGCGCTCTTTGGTGGAGCCTTCAATCCGGTCCACCGCGGGCATCTCGCCCTGGCTTCGGAGATCGAAACGCGCCTCGGACTTCGAGAGATTCTTTTCATCCCGACAGGAGCCCCTCCCCACAAGGACCCCCCGAAGATTTCCTGCGAGGAAAGAAAGCTCATGCTCGACCTTGCCATCCGGGACCACCCTAGATGGCGCAGTTCGGATATCGAATGCCGTATGGAGGGGTTTTCCTATACCGCCCGGACCATTTCCGCCCTGGCCATCGACCCGCCCCCGTTTTTTGTCATGGGTGAAGATGCCTTTGCCGATTTCTGGAATTGGGGGCATCCCGAGGTCATTCTCTCGGGAGCCCATCTTGTGGTGGTGACCCGGCCTGGTGCGGATATCAGGAGGACCCGTGAGGGGGTGCTTACCGTTCTTCGCGCCTCGGGTTTTCTGGATCCGGTGGCGGGGGAGGCCGTGTCCGGGGTACATGAAGGCAGGCTGAGAGAGGCTGTCTGGAAACTCCCTTACTTTGGAACCACGCTACGCTACCTGCGGATTGAGGCCATGGACGTTTCATCGACGGATCTCCGGAACGGCCTGGCGGGGAAGGACCGGAACCGGTGGGCCGATCTCTTGCCTGATGCAGTGAAATCCTATATTGTGAAAAAAAGGATATATCAGTGATTTCCGAAAGAGGCAGCTCTTGTTTTTCAGGTCCGTGAAGTTTTTTGTCCGTGGGTTTTGATCAGAATTTTTCACCTTTTCTTCCTGGAACAGTCTAAGGAGACTTTGTGAGGCCATTAAATTACCAGAAAATCATGGATATCACCGATACCGGGGTTCTTGAGAAGGCCAGACGACTGGCGAGAGTTCTTGTCGACAAGAAAATCCGGGATGTCTGGGTGATCGATGTGGCAGGAGTGTGTTCCTATGCCGATTGCCTGATTCTTGGCGACGCGGAAAATGAACGCCACATGCAATCCGCGCTCGAAGCCCTTGACGAGGCCCTGTCGGCTCCCGGTGTCGGGCTCTCCCCCGAGCGGGGGAGCCGATGGACCCTGCTTGACCTGGGCGATGTGGTCATCGACCTTTTTCTTCCCGGGATCCGGGGAATCTACCGGCTCGAAGACCTCTATTCCGACTCGACAATCTATGTCCTTGACGAAGCCGGAAGGGAGCGCAGGGTCCTTCCGGAGGAGAGGCTTTCGCTTTATTCCGCTCCCCGGCCAAGGCTGGACACTTCTGTGACGGAGTTCCATTCTTCATGACACGCCTTCTCCTTCTGGTCATGCTCCTTTTGGCGGTAGCTCTTGTCAAGCTGGCCGAATGGAATGACCAGAAGGTCTCATTCCAGCTTTTCCCCCACAAGGTCCTTGTCCTTCCGCAGATCACCCTGCTTGTTCTGGCCTTTGCCCTGGGGGCGGGTCTGGTCTTTTTGATCCATGGACTCTCCGACCTCCTGTCATGGGTTGAAAATCTCCGGGAGGGGCGGGAGGAAAAACGATCCGAAAAGGCAATGGCCCTCTGGAAAAGAGCCTGGACCGAGATCAACCGATCCCATCTTCCCCAGGCCATCTCGGTGCTTGAGCGCCTTGTCACCCTTTTTCCTGACCACAAGGAGGCTCTGCTTCTTTACGGGGACCTCAAACGCTCCACCGGTGATTATGTCGGGGCGATAAGGATTCACCGGCGGGCACGTGTTTTCGACGAAGAGGATGTCCGCCTGGTTCTGGCCCTGGCGAATGATTATGAAATGGCCGCCCGTCAGGAAGACGCCATGGCGCTCCTGAGGGAATATTTCAAGAAGGAAGGCCGCAACAGGGAGGTCCTGGAATTTTTCAGACGGCTCCTCGTCAAGAACGAACGATGGGAGGAAGCCTTGGCGGTCCAGACAGTTCTTGCCCGCTCCTTTGAAAAGGGAGAGAGACGGGATAGGGAAGTCGCGATCCTGGTCGGGATCCGTTTCGAGGTGGGATTCCTTCTCCACCGTCAGGGACAGACCGAAGGGGCGCGCCGGGCCTTCCGGGGAGCACTCAAGATCGATCCCTCCTTTACTCCGGCCAGGATTGGTCTGGCCGAAGCCCAGATTGCCGAAGGGCGGGAGAAGGAGGGGATCGAGAATCTGTGGGAGGGATGGGAACGAACGGGACAGACGCTCCATCTCGTTCGCCTGGAAGAGTTTTATCTTGAAAAGGGGAACCCGGATGCTGTCCTTTCCCTTTACGAAAAGGCCCTTGGGAAAATGCCGGGACACTCCGGTCTCAAATTTCACCAGGCCCGCGTCCAGAACCTTCTCGGAATGGAGGAGGAGGCCCTCTCGCGCCTTGAGGCCATGGAAGGAGAGGCCAACTGGGGAGGAGAATTCTATCGCCTGACAGGGGAGATCTACGAAAGGCGGCGGCAGACCGAAGCGGCTCTTGACGCCTACAAGAGGATCCTGTCCCTGGATCCTTCAGATGACCAGCCGTATGTCTGCAAGGCCTGCCGGACATTCTATGCAGGGTGGGCAGGTCGTTGCCTCGCCTGCCATCAGTGGAACACGATCGTGCGCACTGACGGCCTACTCTTCTCAGCCACCTCACACGGGGAAGCGGCGTCTCCAGCCCCTTTCCCGGCACATCCCCTCAGGATCGCTTACCAGGAATACTTCTCGGGTCCGACGCCTTCGTGATGTCAGGGCCTGATAGGGGCCTAACAATCCTCTCCCGTCTTTTTTCGAAGATATGCCTAGCCTGTGGATCCCGTTCGGGACCCGGGGATCTGTGCCGGGGTTGCTGGGAGGACCCGGTATGGTGTCATCCAGGAAGTCGGGTTGTCCGGGAAAACCGGGAAATACGGTTTGTCTATTCAGATACAGGGCCGGTGGCACGCCTCTTCCGCCTGGCAAAGAACAGGGGCAACCGGAAAGCGATGGAGATTCTGCTCGATCGTGGACACCTTTCCCGGCTTCTTCCCGGCGGTGCCCGGATTCTTTTGCCAGTTCCCCCTTCAAAGAAGCGACTCATAGGCCGGGACCTCTCCATTCCGGATAGCCTTGCCTTCCGGCTGCACCGCATCGGGGGAATCCCCCTTTCATTTTCCGGAATTGTGCGGACGGCCGAAACCCCCCAGAAGAACCGGAGCCGTCCGGAAAGGCGGGAGATCCTCTTTTCCCCCCATTTTTGCCTGGAAACCAAAAGGCTCACCCGGTGTCCGAGAGAGGGGATTATCCTGGTCGATGACCTGATGGTCACCGGCTTCACCCTGAGGTCGATCGACAGGCTTCTCTTCCGGGAAGGCTTAAGCGTCCTGGCCCACATCGCCCTTCTTGGGAGGGGAGAGGGGAAAGAGGTTTTCGGCCGGCCTTTACTTCCGGTCCGGTAGGCGGGAAGGCCTGAAATTCCGGGTATCCGGATTTGAGTGTGTTTCATGAAGATCGAGGCGATCTTATCCTCTGTGGAAAAGCTGGATTTGCTGTGGCTTTCGGCATCGTGTTCTCTTATCATTAAAACGGATTTAATTGTGGGGAGACGAGATTGGATCCAGTGCTTCAGTTAGAGCGTACTGGCTGCGGGATCGCAAGCGTTTCTGCGATCGTCGGTCGTCCCTACTCAGAAGTGAAATCCATTGCCAATTCCTTGGGCATCTTCGCCAATGACGAAAGTCTGTGGTCGGAAACCGCGCACATCCGAACACTTCTGAACCACTTCGGAATTCGAACCGGCTCTCGTGAGATTCCGTTTCGTTCATGGGAGTCATTACCAGATACTGCGATCTTGGCAATCAAGTGGCATCTTGAAAAAGGCAGGCCATATTGGCACTGGGTGGTGTTCGTTCGTGAAAACGGACAATCCTGCGTTCTGGACTCAAAGAAAAGTTTGCGTGCGAATCGAAGAACTGACTTTGGTCGCATGAAGCCAAAGTGGTACATCCCAGTCACGGGCCTGAAATGAGTCCAGAGTTCACGATCCGACAAGCTCTCGCCAGCGATGCGCAAGAGGTCGCCGTCATGCTTGGCGAGTTGCTAACCGAAATCATGAATGCTATTGGAGTCCAAACGTTTAACTTTGACCTTGCCGAAACGACAACGAGGCTCAAAAACTTTCTCCACGGCGAGAAATATTTTGTGTTTGTCGCATGTAGCGGGAATGGAAAGCCTGTAGGGTTTATCGGTCTCTATGAAAGCTATGCCCTATATGCAGAAGGCGCATTCGGCACCATCCCCGAGCTTTACGTTCGCCCCAAATACCGTTCAAATGGGTTGGGGCTCTGCCTTTTGTCTCAAGCAAAGTCTTTTGGCGCATCACGGAAATGGACGCGATTGGAGGTTACGACTCCCCCGCTTCCCCAGTTCGCCAGAACATTGGCGTTCTATGAGCGTGAGGGATTTGCCATCAGCGGCGGGCGCAAACTGAAGGTCTCTTTATGAGCCGTGGCCACACCCATCAATCCCCCTGATCTGAGCGGAAAGCCGCGCAGGCAGGTATGTTCAGCCGTTAGGCATTGAAATAAACTCATTCAGAGGGTCATGGGATAAAATCAAAAACCGTATCGGATTTCACAGATAAACTTGACAAATTTGTTGTCCCAAAATTCAGCGCGTAACGAGTTTCTTGCCAAAATCACGGTAATTGTCAAGCGATCTGGCGCACATATATTGAAACTTGTGTAGATTGCAACTACTTTTGACCCCTTTTTGAAAAATAAAATTGACCCCCCTTCCTCCCGGTTAAAGTGAGCCTTTGATTGCTCCTTCCCCTGGCGAGATAAGCGAAGATGTGGATGGTTTTGCGCTCTTTCGCCGATGGATTTTGTCCCGGACACGATAGCTCGATCCCTGGATAGGGAAAATCCGGGCATGATGAACCAGCCGGTCAATAATGGCCGCCGCCACGACAGAGTCGGGAAAGATCTTTCCCCAGTCTTCGAACCCATAGTTGCTGGTCAGAAGGATCGATCCTTTCTCGTAACGGATGGAGACCAACTGAAAGAGCAGGTTGGCCTCTTCCCGGGTAATCGGGGTGTATCCGACCTCGTCGATGATCAGGACGTGGTACCGGGAATATGCCAGGAGGCTCGCCGGCAGGGTGCCGTTTCGAACCGACAGAGACAGATCCCGCAAGAGCGCGGGGAGGGTGAGGAACAGGACGCGCTTTTTGGCTTGGCAGGCCTTGATGCCGATCGCCACGGCCAGATGGGTTTTCCCGACGCCAGGCGGTCCAAGGAAAACAAGATTCTCGGCCTTCTCCAGAAAATCGAGCGTTCCCAAGCGGACCAAAGTTTTTTCCTCCAGGGAGGGCTGGAATGAAAAGTCGAACTCCTCCAGGGTGCGGAGGAAGGGGAACCGGGCCAGAGTCATTTTGGTGCGGACCGACCGATCGGTCTTTCCCCGGGTTTCTTCATCCAGAAGAAGAGCCAGGTATTCCTCGTACTGGAGCTGGTTCTTGGCCGCTTCTTCGGCCAGAGGGCGATAAAGGTCGATCAGTCCCTTTAAACTCAGGGTCCGGAGTTGCTGAGTGATCCGCTGGTGGAGGTCAGTCATGGCCCACCTCCTCTCCGAGTCCCCCATAGCAGTCGAGAGAACGCGTAAGAGAGGCTCCCATCGGCAGAGCTATGCCTTCCGGCACCGGAAGAAGACACTCCGGCCGGAGGAGCGGACGGAGAAAGTTTTTATGGAACCCCTGACATGCCTGGGCCTCCCGAAGGACCCGTCGTCCCTCTTCGGGGTCGTACCGCTCCAGAAGCTCCACGATCTCGGAGACATGCCACGTGAAGTTCGGTCCGGTCGCTTCCTGAAGCCCCTCCAGAAAGGGCTCGGCCTCTTCCCCGAACCGTTCCCGGAACCGGCCCACCCATCGGGCCCGGAGCCCTTCCCGGCGCTTCTTCCGTCGGGGGTCGGCCTCCTGATGCTCCGGGTGCGGCGGAAGGGGGTCCGGGGACCCGGTTCGAAGAGGATGGGTGAGGAGCGGGGTCTCCCCCTCCCCCCATACCGTCAGCCGGATTCCTGACTCCACGGTCACCCAGACACTCCGTCCACAGAAACGCATGGGAACGGGATAGGCGTGTCCGTCCCAACGAATATATCCGTCGGAACTGACTTTCCGGATTTCGCCTTCGTAGAGGCGCCGGGGATCGACCGGGACCAAGGGCCGAAGAAGGGACTTCTCACGTTCAAAGCGGTCCACCGGCTTTTCGTGAAGGGTCTGGTGACGGCGCTGGTTGAAGGTCCGGGTGAAGGTCTGGAGCAGATTCTCCAGGCTGCCCCAGTCCGACACCTTCTTGCCCCGGAGCCCCCGTTCCTTGAGCGAGAAGAAGGTCCGCTCGACTTTTCCCTTCGTACGGGCGCGATAGGGCTGGCAGGCTTCCGGATCGATCCCGTACAGGCCGCAAAACATCAGGAAGGACTCGTTGAAGCGGACGCCTTTCTCCTTCCGGTTCTCCACCACCATCTGGCTCCCGTTGTCCATCAGAAGCGTCCGGCAGGTTCCTCCGAAAAAGGCAAAGGCCCGTTCCAGCGCTTTCATCACATCCTCCTGGCGGATCGTGGCGGAACAGGAAAAATGGGTCAGCCGGCTGTAGCCCAGAACCACGGCATGGATATAGACCGTCTGGACTGTTCCCCCCCAATCGATCTCCCACTCGGTCCAGTCGTACTGCATCTGCTCTCCCGGTCCCGTTTCCACCCGAACGGTGCTTCGGGCTTTCTCCCGCTCCTCAGACCGAATCCGGGACAAATGGTTGTACAAGGTCTTCAGGGATCCCCCATATCCTTCCGCCACCAGCTCCTCATAGATCCGGGTCCCGATGTACCGCTTCCGAACCATCTCGACGATCCGACCTTCATACGGCGCAATCTTCCGGGCGTACTCTCGTTTGTGAAAAACCGGAGGCTCCGCAGACCGGAGATACTTTTTCACGGTATTCCTTGAAAGCTTCAATGTCCGGGCGATCGCTTTAATCCCTTGCTTGTTTTCCCGCATCATCCGAATCTTCTGCCACAGATACATGCTGACCATCCCCTTCCCTCCTCTCAAGAAATTCCTGAGAGGACTTTAACAATTTTCTTTTCGAAGGGGGGTCAGTTTTATCTTTCAATAAAGGGTCAAATCTATTTTGCGATTTACAACTTGTCTGTCAGAAGATTGTCTCTTTTCTGTCGACTCTCGCTGGTGGTTGAGAAAGACCTTTTCAATCGAAGTCCATTTTCTGGTGTTTTCGGACCATAGTTGCCTACGAGGCCTGGCGCAAGGCTGTGGTTCCCGAGATGCGGGAGGCCTACTCTGACCTGATGCGGGCATTTACGAATTGGCAACCCCTGAAACATAAACTCCTTCGAGCACCTGGTTCTGAACCCCTGCACCGAGAGCCTGAACAGTCTGGTGCGGGTTATGAACCGGCTGGGGCGTGGCGATAGCTTCGAAGCCCTAAGAGCTAGGATTCTGTTCGCGGAGAAAGTCCATAAGCCGCTTCCGTGTCCTAAATTCGCGCACAGGGGTGAGCCTGTGCGGGGGAAAATGGGATGAGGCGTGCGAGATGACGCTCTCGGTTACGGCTTGCCTCCAGGCAATTTCGGAAATGCGGTTTTGACGTCAAGGAAGACCGCATTGAAGGTAGAGCGCCCACTGGAATTGCCAGGACCGCCCAAGAACTACGGGGTCGACATCAACACACTTAATTGAACTGTTAGAATCCGGTCGGCTGTGACCTATCAAACACTCTCCAATCCGGAAACCCGAAATTTCCTTAGATCCTTTACGGGTCATTTTAAGGTGGTATTTTTAAATTAAAGGAATGAATTGATTTGACCGAAAAGTGAAGAGAGGGGGAAGAGAGGAGTGGTAATGTCGAGGGTTCTTGTTTCTCTCAGTCATAAGTCTCTTTGCGGTCGGATCTTTTTTTTCCTTTCTGTTCTGTTCCTGGTCATTTTCCTTGTCTCGGTCTGTCTCCTGACTCGCCGTTATTTTCATTTGGGCCCCACCCCCCAGAATCCCCGTTTCTTCCTCCATCCATAATCGGTCTCTCCCCTCCTTCCCCCCGACTTTGGGAGGGATGGTACCTCCCGGCAAAGGATGCTATCCTCGGACTGATTTTCCCTGAAGGTCCGATAGGGTCAACAGGATTTGGAGGTTCGGGTATTCGCTGTCGGGGGAAGGAGATTTTCCCTTTCGGGACTCACTCCCAAAATGGAAGGCTCTGCCAGGAAGATCCGGTAACTGGCGGTCCTTGGAAGAGAGGCTGTCGCAGTAAAATGACGTTAGATCTCCCGGAGGGGGAAGGTCTTTCCCTGTCCTCCGACCCTTCTTCTGAAAATTTCTCTCTCAAAGAAATCCAGCACCGGCTTCGGGCCCGGTCCGACCTTTTTCTGGAAACCTCGGTGGACGGGATCCATATTCTGGACAGAAACGGCATCCTTGTCGACCTTTGTGATTCCTTCGCCCATTCCCTGGGATATTCGAGGCAGGAGCTGGAAGGTCGCCATTTCTCCGCCTGGGACGCCCGTTGGTCAGTGGCCGAGCTCTCCGAGATCGTGAGAATCAATACCACCCTCCCGCAAGGAGAGATCGCAACCTTCGAATCCATTCACCGCAGAAAGGACGGATCCCTCGTTCCCGTCGAGATTCGGAGCCGCCCTCTCTGGATGGAGGGAGAGGTCTACCTTTTCAACTCTGCCCGTGACATCTCTGATCAGAAAATTTCGCAAGCCCGTATCAAGAGTCTCTCTGAACAGAAAATCCTTTTGGTCCTGGCAGGAGCCGCCGCGTGGGAGTCCTCGGATGAAAAGCTCTTCCTTCAGACTCTCTGCGATCTCTGCGTGCGCCATGGGGAGATCGCGCTGGCCTGGATCGGATCTCCGGATTCCGACGGAAATTTTGTCATAAAAGGGGCGGCCGGAGTTCTGGGTTACATGGATGGCCTTCGTGTCTCTTGTCGGGCCGGGATTCCGGAGGGGGAAGGACCGACGGGCCGTTCCTACCGGGAGGGACGTCCATTTTTCAACAACAACTTTTCCGAACCCATTCTTGCCCCTTGGACGGGTCGGGGCCGGCGGTGGGGCCTTGGCTCCAATGCATCCCTTCCCATCCAGAAACGGGGGGAGACCTGGGGAGTCCTTACGATTTACCACCGGGATCCCGAGGCCTTTCGGCCGGAGGTCCAGGATCTTTTCAGGGAGCTGGCCAGAACCATTTCCCGAGGCCTTGACCATATCGAGGTCCGCCGGGCCGAGGAGGAGATGGCCACCCTCCAGGAAGCTCTTCTGGACAATACCCTGGCGGGAATCGCCCTTGTCCGGGGGGACCGGTTCAGGATGGCGAATGCCCGTTTTCTCAAGATCTTCGGGTATGAGGACTGGGATTTGGGCGGGGCTTCCGTCCATCCTTTCTTGCCGCGAGCCGGGGACCTCCAGAAGGTTTTGTCGCTTGAAGAGACCGGTTCGACGGAGGAGCTCCTCCTCCCCGACATTCCGGCACACCGCAGGGAGGGGGAGGAGTTTTTTGTCGACCTCTCCGTTCACCCTCTCCCCGGGACCAACACGATGGTCTGGACGGTGGTGGATGTCAGCGAACGGCATTATCTCCAGGAAAGAAACACCCGTATCTCGCGCTTCAATCTCATGTTGGCCCGGGCCAACCATGCCATTGCCACACTGACCGACGAGGAAGCCCTTTTGCGAGAGCTGTGCGAGCTTGGCGTCAGGACGGGGGATCTGGAGCTGGCCTGCATCGGAACTCCGGATGAGGAGGGATGGGTCCGGATTCTTGCCGCCTCCGGAAAGCGGGAATTTCTGGAGGGAGTCCGATTCTCTGTCAGGGAAGAGCACCCCGAAGGAAGGGGCGCCGTTGGGCTGGCTTTCCGGACGGGCCTCTCCCAGTTCAACGAAACCTTTGCCGCCACATCTTTCTGGAAGGACAGGGCCCGATCTTTCGGCTTTCGATCGGGGGGCGTCCTGCCCGTTCTGAGAAACGGAAAACCCTGGGGAGTCTTCATTGTCTATTACCGCCAGGAAAGGGTGCTTCTCGCGGATCTCAAGATCATCCTCGAGGAGCTGGTCAACAATGTTTCCCGGGGCCTCGATCTCATCGAACTGCAAGAATTCCGGTCCATCCTCTCCCGGGCTCTCGCCGTGGTTTCAGACGGGGCCGTGGTCACGGGAAGGGACCGGAGAGTCCTCTTTTTAAACAGGGCCTTCACGGAGATTACGGGATATGGGGCCGAAGAACTGTCTGGCCAGGACTGCCGGAGACTCCTGGGTCCCGGAAGCGACCCGGCCGTCATCCTGGAGATGGAAAAGGCCGTGGCTTCCGGGCAGGCCTTTAAAGGAGAGATTCTCCATTACCGGAAAGACGGGAAGGCCTTCTGGAACCAGATCTCGATCACACCCATCAGAAATGAGTCCGGAAAACTCACCCACTTTGTCGAAATTCATCGGGATGTGACCCAAATCCGGCAAATGGCTGAACGTCTGGCCTTCGAATCACGCCATGACGACCTGACGGGCCTGCCCAACCGGAGATCCCTGGAGTCCCACCTCGACCGTGTCCTGGCCCGGGCCATGAGACAGGGGACTTCCGTTGCTGTCGGGGTCCTCGACCTCAACAATTTCAAGCCCATCAACGATGATCATGGCCATGAGGCAGGGGATGCCCTTCTTCGGGATTTCTCCCAGAGAGTCCGGACCCGCCTTCGGGAAACCGACTTTCTGGCAAGACTGGGGGGGGACGAATTTGTCCTCGTGATCGAAGATCTTCCCAGGGGAATCCCGGACTCCCAGATCGGGATCGTCCTGGAGCGTCTCCATGAAGCGGTCGAGACCCCTTACACTCTCCCGAAGGGAGATCTGGCCAGTGTCGGAATGAGCCTGGGACTGGCCCTCTTTCCGGAGGATGGCACTCAGGGGGACGAGCTGATCCGAAAAGCCGACCTTTCCATGTATGGGGTGAAGGACAGAAAGCTCCGGGGAGGCTCCTGGTGGCAGAGAGGTGTCTCTCCTGAGACGCCGGGACCCGAGAGATCCTTCGACCCCTTCGGCCCGGAAACCCTTTTTCTGCTGGAGCATCACAAGATGGAGCTCCAGAGGCTCCAGGAATATTTTGTCGAGGATTTTACCAGGGTGCTTTCCGATATGCCCGAAGCGCGGGGCCTTCTTGGAAGTCTGTCGAAAGAGGAGGTGGAATCACTGAAGGAACATCAGGTGGCCTACCTTTCCTCCCTGCTTCTTCCCCGTGCGGACGGGGGGCAGGGGGTGGACCTGTCACGCCACCTGGGAGAGGTTCATGCGCTGACCGGGGTCCCGGATACTCTCCTTCTCAGATCGAAATTCCATTATTCAAGGCTTCTCTTCGAGCACCTGAACCGGTCGCGCCTTTCCGTCCGGGACCGCCTCCAGCTTTATCTCGCCATCGAGGTGCGCCTCGACAGGGATCTTGAAGTCCAGCTCGATTCCGCAAAGTCGACGATCGACAGGTACTTCGAAACACTCTCCCATCCCGTGCCCCCCTTAGAGGGAGAGGCGGATAAACTGGGAGCTGACATGGAACGTCTGTCCAGACTTCCGGGAATCAGCGCGGTCCTTTATGGGACATGCCCGCCTTCGGGTTTTCTCCGGATCCATTCTGCCTCCGGAGAATGGGGGGAGAAATGCCGGCCCCTGTGGGACGAAGGGGAAGAGGGTTCGGCCATTGCGACCGGATCCTTTCCTGGAAAAGGCGTCGTGGTCGAGGCTGTGAAATCCGGGGAATGCCGGTCGGGAACGGTCCGGTTCCCAGGCTCCGGGACTCTGTCCGAAGAGACCCTGGCAGAGGGCCTGCCTGTCCGTTCCATCCTGGCCTTGCCCCTTCAAAACCTGGCCGGAGAGGGGGAAGGTGTTCTGGTTCTTCTCGGAAGATATCCAAACCAGTTCGCCTCCCCCTGGATGCAGCGCTTTGCCAATGCCCTTTTTAGCCGTTGGGTCCAGAAGGAGAGCCGGAATCCGAAAGAAGGATTCTTTGTCTTCTAATTTCCTGGCCTTCGCTCCCGGGTGGTCATGAAGAGTGTCTCCAGGAAAAAGTCGGCAGCCGGAGAGAGCTTCCGGTTTGGTATGAAGACCCAGAGATCCCGGACAGGCTGGAAGTCGACCACGGGGACGGTCCGTATTCTCCCGGTATCCTCGGGACGGATCGAAAGGCCGGAAATGAAGGCGATGCCGGTTCCAAGGGCCACGAGATCCTTGATGGCCTCCGGGTTGTCGACAGTCATGACCACCTGGAAAAAGTCGGGAGAAAATCCTTTTTCGATCAGTTCCTTTTCGATGACCTGACGGGTTCCGGAACCGGGTTCGCGGCCGATGGCGGGAAACTGGCCGAGTTCGGAAAGGGGAACGGGATCCGTCCTCAAGATCTTAGGCAGGGAGACCGAGTCGATCAGGACGAGGCGGTCATGCTGGAGGAAGGAGCGCTCCAGCGAAAGCCCCTGCGTTTTTGTCGGCTCGCCTTCGATCAGTCCCAGGTCGATTTCCGAGGTCTTGAGGTCGTGGAGAATCTGGTGGGTGTTCCGAACGGCCAGACTCCCCGTGATTCGGGGATGGGCGCGGTGGAAGGCCGCAAGTACAGGTGGCAGGAGGTAGGTCCCGATCGTCATCGAGGCTCCGAGCCTCAGGTGCCCCTGGGGGCCTCCCGCGCAGGGGGCCACGGCCTCCCTGGCCTCGTCCATCTGCCGGGTGATGGATACGGCCAGGGGAAGAAGACGCCGTCCGGCCTCAGTCAATAGAACCTTTTTCCCTGTCCTTTCGAAAAGGGAGACTCCGAGATCCTTCTCCAGGGTCTTGATCTGGAGACTGATGGCGGGCTGGGTCAAAAACAGGACTTCTCCTGCCTGTGTAAAGCTTTGATGTTCCGCGACCTTGAGAAAGATCCGCAACTGGTCATTTGTCACATGAAATCCCCGCGTTCGCTCCCAGTCTCGGAAGGTTCGGGACAGTTTAGCATGAGGGGATGATTTTCAGAAAATTGGCCCGAAGATCTCCCGTCATATTCACGGACCTTAAAAGACGCCTGCATTTCCGGGAAAAGAGAGCAGGACAGGATGCCGGCAATCCGGGCCTTGGGAGGTCGAAACCCGCTCCTCTCGGGTCTCTGGACCTTCATGAGGGAGAGGGTTTTTTCATTTGTCCCCCGCCTTTTTCCGTTTTTCCTTCCGGAGTGTGGTCGAATCGGACAGGGATGCCGCGCACCGTCGTGCAGGTCAGGGTATAGACATTGTAAAGGGGAAAGAAGTTATAGAGGGAGGTCGATGTGGTGACGTGGACAAGGCCGTCGGCATGGAGTGCGGGATTTTTCTTGAAGGCGTCTTTCATGGCCGTTTCGAGATCCGAGTCTCCCCACGGGACCAGGCCCAGAATGAAGTGACGGCAGGCCGTTCCCTCGATCTGGCCTCCGACCCGATGGAACTTGTGGGAATCGTGGGGGCCAAGATCCGCCTCCGTTTCGCTGTTTGAAAGAAGACCGATCGACCCGGTCGAGGTGCACCCGGCCGTCAAGAAGAAGCCCAGCGCGAAGAGGGCAAGAAGGGGGGTCCTTTGGCTAATTTTCACGAATTCCTCCTGGTCAAGACTGTCTTTGTGTGAGATCCGGGTCATCCGGTTCCGCGGGATCACCGATCTTCCTCCCGTCCGTTCCATTGGTCCGGAAGAAAAAGAAAAGATCAGTGACGGGGAGCCTTTCCCTGCCGTCGCTGGGTTTTTCCGTTGGCCGAGATATCGCTCTGGGGACCTTTCGTGTCGTGAAGCATGGTGGTGGCGACAGGGGGCCCGGCAATCGAGGAATGGTTGTTCTGTTTGTAGGCATACGGGGTAAATCCTCCACCGCAGCAGCAGGTGCACTCGGGGACGTAGGCCGGACCATAGATTCCCCCTCCCCCTCCGCATCCTCCGAGGGAGAGAAGGATCGGAACGATCCATAGGGGCCATCCGGAAAGTCTCCGGTTTTCAGGTTGCAGTGGCATGGGACCTCCCGGGAGCGCCTGGTGGATGACCAGGGTAAAAACTGCAAGAATATTCCCTAAGGTGAAAATTTATTAAGATATTGAATACAAAAGATATTTTAAATGTTACCATGGGGGGATCCCCACTGTCCATCCCTCCAGGGGAACTTTCGAAAAATGCTGGAAATGAGAGGCTTTCTTGATTTTAAGGCTCGCCGGTCTTAAGATGGAGATATAAACCTGTGGGACAATAAAACCGGGACAGGCTTCCAGGGGAGGCGGTCCCGGTTTCGAGTCTTCAGATCTGACTGGCAAGCCGCTCCCGGATCGGGAGACGGATGAAAGGAGTTTCGATGGAACCCGTTTTGTTTTCAGGCCCCGTTGTCGAAGGACGGCGGACCGCCGCTTCGCTGAACCGGTTCATGATGAAGGTCTATGGTCTTCTGGCCTTCATGTTTCTGGCATCCGGGGTGGGCGCACTCTGGGGGATGGGAAACGGTCTCAGGATCGTGGGTCCCCATCCCATCATTCTGGCGATCGCCATGTTCGGAACGCTTTTTCTCCTGATGGCGGTCCAGAAGGTGCCGGGTGTCAACCTGGTCGTGACGGCCTTTTTCGCTGCCCTGATGGGGGCCTCGTTGGGCCCCCTGCTTTTTGCCATTCTCCGCTCGCCGGGAGGGGCCGCGATTGTCTCGGACGCCCTCTTCCTCACGATGGCGATCTTTTTTGCCCTGACGCTCTATGCCATCGTCTCGGGAAAGAGCTTTTCCTTTATGGGAAGCTTTCTTTTCACGGGGCTGATCATTGTGGTCATCCTCTCGGTCGTCCAGATATTTTTTCACCCGCCCCTTTTCCAGGCCGTGGTTTCGGGAATCGCCTCCCTGCTTTTTTCGGGATTGATTCTCTTCGATACAAGCCGGATCCTGGAGTCGACAGAAGAGGAGCTGACCCCCGTCATGGCGGTAGTCTCCCTCTATCTCGATGTCTTCAACCTCTTTGTCAGTCTTTTGAGGCTGCTGGAGATTTTTCGGGGCGAGGAGTGATTCCCGCCCCTTTTTTCCAATACCCAAGGAGCCCTCATGCTTAAGGAAAGCCGCTGGATCTGGATGGACGACAGGATGGTGCCATGGCAGGACGCCAACGTCCATGTTCTGACCCATTCCCTTCATTACGGGATGGCGGTCTTTGAAGGGGTTCGGGCCTACAAGGGGAGGGAAGGAACCCATATATTCCGCCTCGAGGAGCACACCGAACGTCTTCTGAATTCGGCCAGGGTGATGCAGATGGCCTCTGCCCTCTCCCTCAAGGAGGTCATGGACGCCACCTGCCGGGTTGTGGCCGAAAATGGCCTCGAATCCTGCTACATCCGGCCGATCATCTTCATCGGATACGGAGATATGGGCATCTATGCCAGGAAAAATCCCGTGAGGTTGTCCATCGCCGCCTGGGAGTGGGGAACCTATCTGGGAGAGGAGGGTCTCTCCCGGGGAATCCGCGCCAAAGTCAGCTCCTATACCCGTTTCGGAGTCAACAACTTTCTGGCCCGCGCCAAGGTTTCGGCCCATTATGTGAATTCCCAGCTTGCAAAATGGGAGGTGAAGGGGGCGGGCTATGATGAGGCCATCCTTCTGGACAGCGACGGAATGGTGGCCGAAGGGCCCGGAGAAAATATCTTCATCGTGAAGAAGGGAGTGCTCAAGACCCCCCCTCTCCGCTCCGTCCTTGATGGCATTACACGACATTCGGTCATGACCCTGGCCCGCGAAGAAGGGATCCCTGTGGTGGAGGAGGCCCTGACCCGGGATGATCTCTACCTGGCGGACGAGGCTTTTTTTACCGGAACGGCCGCCGAACTGACTCCGATCCGGGAAATCGACGACAGGCCGATTGGATCCGGCAAGCCGGGTTCCCTGACCCAGCGCCTTCAGTCCCTGTTCTTCGATATCGCACGAGGCAATACTCCTCGCCATCCCGAGTGGCGGACAACCGTCACTCCGAAACTGGTTCCCTGAAGGGGGTCCCTTTCACCGGGAGGGGCCCTGCATCGTTGTCCGCCTCTGCCGGATCTTTAAATGAAAGGAAAATTGCCACGGCTGCCCTCCAAAAGACCAAAGGCAAGCCGTCCTCTCCCGAATGGGTGCGCTCCCTACCGGAGCGCACCCTCATTCTTCTGGACGGATTCGGATACATTTTCAGAGCCTATTACAGCCGGGTCAGTTTTGTCTCCCGAACCGGGATCCCGACCGGAGCCTTCACGGTCTTCGGAAACATGCTCCTCTCCCTCCTGAACCTTTTTGAGCCCCGATACCTGGCCGTTGTCTTCGAGAGCCGGACCGGGAATGTCCGCACGGAAATCCTCCCTGAACTCAAGGCCAACCGGACTCCCCCTCCGGATGATCTTCTCCGGCAGATTCCCCTGATCGAATCCTTGATCAGGGGCCTGGGGATTCCTCTCCTCTGGATCGACGGATACGAGGCCGACGACACCATTGCGGCCCTGGCCAAAAGGTGGCTTGCCGAACAGCCGGATTCGCACGTCCTGGTTCTTTCCACCGACAAGGACCTTCTGGCCATCGTCTCCGATCGTCTCCAGGTGTATGATCCCATGCTTCAGAAGCTTTTCGGGCCCAGGGAGGTCAGGGAAAAGTGGGGGGTGGATCCGGACCAGATCTCTGATCTTCTCGCCCTTACCGGAGACAGTGTCGACAATATTGCAGGGGTCCCCGGAGTCGGCCCGAAAACCGCAGCCTCCCTTCTTTCCGGAGGACTGCATGTCGAGGACCTGGTCACCCGTCCCGAGCGGGTCTTTCCGGAGCGCCTTCGTCCCAAAATCATCGAAAATCGGGAGCTGATCCTCAAAAACAAAAGCGTGACCGTCCTTCATGAGGGAATACCGGTCGATGCCTCTCCCGAAGCCCTCGCCATCGGGCCTCCCCATGAGGAGGATCTTCGCCGCCTGGCCGAGTCTCTTGAAACTGCGACGCTTCTTTCCCGGATCCTTGCCTGGACCAGAAGACACTCCGGAGATCGTCCCGGCAAGGAGGAGCCTCTCTTGGCCCAATCGGCCGTTTCTCCCCCTCAATCCCCGGGGGTCGTCATCGACCCGGAATGGGGAACAGGCCTCTGGGACGGGACCTGCTGGCAATGGAAACCTTCCGGAGAGAACTGTCGGGTGATCGAAGACTTTCACCGCTCCCGGACCCCCTTCTGGACATCGAGCCTGACGGGACTCTTGCGCGCATGTCCCGACCTGTGCGATGAGCCTCTTCCGGATTTCGACATGGAGCTGGCCGGCTATCTCCTTGATCCCGGACGTCGCGACTATCGTCTGGGCGCGCTTAAAGACCAGCTCTTCCTTTCCGGAGATCCCGGGAACCCCGAGGAAAGAGGTTCTCTTGTCTTTTCCGTCCTGGATAAGCTCAAGCGGGAGATCGAGTCGCAGTCTCTTGGCTCTCTTCTCACAAACCTCGAGATTCCGGTTGCCCGCATTCTCGTCAAGATGGAACGGGCCGGTGTGATGGTCAGCCTCTCCCGGATTGGCGAGGTCCGGGCCACCATCGAGGGGAGGATCGGCGGTCTCGAGGAGGAAATCCACAAGGCCGCCGGCGGACCCTTTTCCATCCTGTCTCCGAAACAGGTGGGAGAGGTGCTCTTCGGAAAGCTGGGTCTTCCGGCTCCCAGAAAGGCAGGCAAAAAGGGGAGCGCCCCCTCCACCGACGAGGAGACTCTCCAGGCCCTCTCCCCCCTTCATCCCCTGCCGCGCCTCATCATGGAATATCGCCAGCTACGAAAGTTCCTGTCGACCTATATCGCCCCCATGGAGGAGGGAAGGGGGCCGGACGGGCGTCTCCACGGCCAGTTCAATCAAACGGTGGCGGCCACGGGGCGCCTCTCCTCCTCGGGGCCCAATCTCCAGAACATCCCCGCAAAAACCGATCTGGGACTTCTGATCCGCCGATGCTTCGTCGCCCCCGAAGGGGCCCTTCTCCTGTCGGCCGACTATTCCCAGATCGAGCTCCGGCTTCTCGCCCACCTGAGTCAGGATCCCTACCTTCTGCAGGCCTTTGCGGAGAACCAGGACATCCATTCCCGAACGGCCCTGCTCCTCTTCGGGGACCCGGTCACTCCGGAAACGAGAAGGCGTGCCAAAACCTTCAATTTCGGGATCCTCTACGGAATGTCCTCTTTCAGTCTGGCCCAGGATCTGGGAATTGCTCCCACGGAGGCCCAGGAGATCATCGACCGGTACTTCCGGGTCTTTTCCCGCGTCGGTCCCTATTTCGAACAGATCCGGAAGGAGGCGGAAAAGACCGGCCGCATCTCGACCATTCTGGGCCGGATCCGGCCCATCCCCGAAATCATGTCCGACAACCGGCGGATCCACGAATATGGAGAACGGATGGCAGTGAACTCGGTCCTGCAGGGATCGGCAGCCGATCTTGTCAAGAAGGCCATGGTCGACCTCGATACCCGCCTTGGAAGAGAGAAGGGAGGAAGCCGTCTCCTGATCCAGGTTCACGATGAACTTCTGCTCGAGGTTCCCAACGCCGAACTGGAAAGGGCGTCTGCCATTGTCCGGGAGTCCATGGAAGGAGCGGTCACCCTCTCCGTTCCCCTGATTGTCCGTCTCGGGACGGGCCGGGACTGGGTTGAGGCCCATCCTGTCTGATTCCAATCAAGGAGAGTATTGATGAACACCCGTCCGATTCTCGACAACATGAACCTCCCCCTTCTCAGTATGTCGCTGGCGGCCATTCTTGTGGCCTTTGTCTTTGCCGCCGTCGGCACGGCCTATGTTTTAAGGAGGGCCCGGGGAACCGTCCAGGAGCCGAAAATACGCCTTTGGGCGAAAATCGGGTGGGGATTTTTCGCCGTTTACGTCATCGGCTATATGGCCTATTTTTACAAGAAGGCCGAACCCGTGACCATTCCCTATCCCTTCACCGCCGGGGACAAGGCCCTGGCCAGTGGCCACTACAAGGAGGCCCTCGGTGACTACAAGGCCGTCGTGGCTCGCTATCCCAACCTCGGGATGGCCCACTACAAGCTGGGAATGCTTCTCCGGGTGGTCAAGCAGGTCGACGGGTCGATCGCAGAGCTCAAAAAGGCCATCGCCCTCGACCCGAACCTTGCCCCGGCCTACTTTGCCCTGGGATCTATTCTCTGGACCCGCGGGACGGCCATGGATGCCATGCCCTATTTCGAAAAGGGTCTCACCCTCGATCCTAAGACACCCCAGCGGCCATTCTTCCAGCAGATCATAGACCGGGCCAAGAAGGAAAAGGCCGGTCTCGTCAAGCCCGGATCGTCGGGTCGCCCCCATCTGTCTCCGGCCGCGCCCGGCGCACCGACCTCCGGGGGGCCAGAACCGGCTGCAACCGGCCTGGGAGGAAAGACTCCGTGAACATGCCCTTTCGGACGAGAGTCACGATCCTGATCTTTGCCATTCCGGGGCTGGTGGACGAATACTGGCTCGGAAACCGTTTTCTCGATCTTCCGGAAACCCTCAGGAGACCGTCTCTCGTCTCTGTCGAGGTTTCCATGCTGCTCCTTCTCCTGGTGCTTGTCATGTGGAGCTTCACAGCCCGCAGGCTGACCTCCCGCTCGGCCGTTTTTCTTTTCACCTCGGCCATCCTGATGGGGGGCGGAGGGGCCCTGCGACTTCTGCTCGTTTTGGCCAATCCGACGGGCGACCCTCTGCTCAAGCCCCATCTGTTCGAGGTTGGAGGCCTTGTTTTTGCCGCCATGATGATCGGAATCGAAGGTCAGGCGGCCCGCCGTTATTTCGAGAAGATGCGCAAATCCCGGGATGGGGAAGAGGGATCTCCCGCGTGATTACCGTAGGCCTCACGGGGGGGATTGCCTCGGGCAAATCCTTCGTCGGCTCCCTGATGAGGCGCAGGGGCATCCCCGTAATCGATGCCGACCAGCTGGCCCGGGAAGTGATCCGTCCGGGAACGGAGGGTTTCAGGCAAGTGATAGAAGCCTTTCCGGAGGTATTAGTCGACGGAGACATTGACAGGATCCTGCTGGGCCGGATCGTCTTCGCCGATCCCGGAAAGCGTCGCAATCTCGAGGAGATCATCCATCCCCGGGTTCATGCCGAATTTCTCCGGCAAAAGGCCCTGCATGCCGGCAAGCCCCTTGTCGTCTATGAGGTTCCCCTGTTGTTCGAGAGAGGGCTTGATCGGGAGATGGATGCGGTGATTGTCGTCGATGCGCCCGAGGAGCTCCAGAGGGAGCGCCTCATGCGCCGTTCGGGTCTTTCAATGGAGGAGGCGGACCGGCGGATCGCCTCCCAGATGAACCGCGCCGACCGATCGTCCCGGGCCGATTTCATCCTTTCCGGTCTTATGACCGAAGAGGAGACAGAACAGGCTCTCGATGAAGTTCTCCCCAGGATCATGAAGGCTTCGAACCTTCAGAAGAAAGGAAATGTCGAATGAAAGACCTTCGAAAGGCGGTATTTCCCCTTGCCGGTCACGGCACCCGATTCCTTCCGATGACGAAGGCCTCCCCCAAGGAAATGCTTCCCCTGGTCGACAAACCCGTCGTCCAGTATACCGTTGAGGAGGCGGTGGCTTCGGGGGTCAGCCAGATCATTATGGTGACCGGGCGTGGGAAGAGGGCGATCGAGGACCATTTCGACATCTCCTACGAACTCGAGGATGTCCTGCGCGAGAAGGGAAAGATGAAACTTCTCGAGGACATTCGGCGGATCTCCTTCATGGCGGAGGTGGTCTATACCCGCCAGAAGGAATCCCTGGGGCTGGGACATGCCGTTCTCTGCGCCAGAAATCTCGTGGGGGAGGAGCCGTTTGCCGTGGCTTTGGCCGATGAGGTGATCGATTCAACCTGGCCTGCTCTGGCCCAGCTTCTTGATGTCGCCAGGGAATTCGAGGCTCCCGTGATCGGGGTCCAGGAGGTTCCGCCCGGAGAGGTCTCCCATTACGGAATCATCCGTGGCCAGGAGATCAGGGAAGGTCTCTTCCGTGTGGACTCCCTGGTTGAAAAACCCCGGGTGGAGGAGGCTCCGAGCCGATGGGCGGTGATTGGCCGGTACATCCTCACCCCGGACATCTTTTCGATCCTGGAAAACCAGAAGCCGGGTGTGGGGGGAGAGATCCAGCTGACCGATGCGCTGGTCACCCTGGCCTCCCACCGTCCACTTTACGCCGTCAGGATCGACGGGCGCCGGTATGACACGGGGGACAAGGGGGGATTTTTGAGGGCCACGGTCCGTTATGGTCTCAAGAACCCCGAACTCGGACCGGAATTCCGAAAATTTCTCATCGACCTTCTCGAACATCCGGAAGAGGCATGAAGGAAACTGATGGAGGCTGATCTCATAAGGGAGCTCTCCCTGATTCTCGCCGGAATCCCTTCCAAAGGGGTCCTGGCCGGAATTGGGGATGATGCCGCCCTCCTTTCTCCGCCTCCGGGGCGGAACCTTCTCGTCACCACCGACAGCCAGCGGGAAAATGTCCATTTCCGATGGGAGTGGACCGATCCGGAATCCGTGGGGTATCGCCTGGTGGCGGTCAATGTCAGCGATATCGCCTCCAAGGGGGGTTCCCCCTGGACGGGGGTCATTGCCGTCGGACTTCCGTCCGATTACGATCCGGAGGTTTTGAGAGGGGTCTACCGTGGGATCGCGGAGGCCTGTCGGACCTATGGATTTTCTCTTGTCGGGGGAGACCTATCGCGGGACCCCGGTCGATGGAATTTTGTCATGACCCTTCTCGGGACAGTTCCTGAAGGGATTTTCCCTTCGAGGTCAGGCCTCTCCGAAGGGGATGCCCTCTACCTTCTGGGTCGTCCGGGTCGGGCCCGGGCGGGTTTTTTGTCCCTTGCCAAGGACGTGAGGAACGAGGCCCTCGGTCCGGCGCGACTGGCCTTCCGTCGTCCGAGGGCGCTTCTGGCGGAGGGGCAGGCGCTCGCCCTCCGGCCGGAGGTGGTGGCGACCATCGACAGCTCCGACGGTCTGGAGCGCTCCCTGTCAGAGCTGTCGATGGCCTCCGGATTGTCCATCCGGGTCGAATCCCTTCCTGTGACGGAAGAAATCCGGAATTGGTCAGGACTTCTGGGCGAGGAGCCGGAGACCCTCGTCTGGACGGGAGGGGAAGACTACGATATCCTCCTGGGCGTCAGGAAGGAAGGGGAGGAGACTTTCCTTTCGTGGGCCAGGACCGAGCTTCTCAAGGGCTCCGAGGAAGGCCTCCACTACGTGGGGCGGGCGCAAAAAGCTCCCAGACCAGCCGTCGTATTTTCTGGCGACGCCGTGAAAAAAGTCAAGGGGAGAGGTTTTGACCACACCGTCTCCTGACAAGAGTGCGCCGTCCGAAAGAGGGGGGGAACCTGGCCCGGAGGGTTGGAAGAAGAAAGTCATCCACCTTCTCATCGGTTCGAACGATCCTCTGCGCGATGCCCTGTCCTTTGCGACGGGTTTTGCCTCGGCCTTTCTTCCACCCTTCGGCTTCCACAGTATTCTCGTGGCCTTCCTGGCCTATGTCTTCCGGCTTTCTCTCCCGATCGGGCTTCTGGGGTCATGGACAAACAATCCCTGGACCTTCGTTCCGGTCTTTCTCCCCGCCTATCTGGCAGAAATCAAGATCGGGGCCCTGATCCTCCATGTCCCGGTGCAGGTTCCCAACATCCGGGCCCTTTCGAAAATGCCGAAAGAGGCCATTCTGGCCCAGGTCAAGATTGTCCTCTATCCCTTTGTGGTCGGATCGGGTCTTTTTGCCCTGGGGGCCTTCCTTCTCTCATTCCCGACGGTTTACTTCCTGATCCGCTGGATCAAGGCGAGGAGGCACTCTTCTCCCCCATGATATCGATCCGGACGGAACGGCTCTGGGAGTGGCAGAGGGGGCTTTTTCGACGGCAGGCAGAAAACAGCCTGGCCTTTCGGTCTCCCCAGGAGAGGGCCCGAAGTTTTCTGGCCGGTATCCCACGGGAGATGAGATAGCGCTTGACCGCAAGACTCCTTCTGAGGCCAAGTTTTTTGTTGTAGGCTTCAGAACCCGTGGGGTCGGTCGATCCGTGGAGAAACAGGGCGCGATAAGTCCTTCCTTTCAGCTCCTGGGCCAGTCTGTCCAGAACAACCTCGTCCCAGTAGGACAACCGTGAGCTGTTGAAAGAAAAGTAGACGGTTTTCTGGAGGGGGCCATGGGTTTTTTTGTGTGGGGCAGGGGGTGTGGGAGGGGCCGGAGGAGGAACCTCGGTATAGATGCGGTGGTTGTTTTCTGCCTCGGGGCCATGAATCCTCGGCCATTGGGATTCTCCTGCCGTGACGGAGACCCCCGGGAAACCATGGTCTGTTGTCGGTCCGGGAGCCATTGAGGCCATGGGGGGCCTGCTTGCACACCCGGCCGTCAAGGAAAACGCGAGAAGAAGGGTTACTGTGGCTCCCCCGATTCGAACGCGTTCAGACAGGCTTCTTGAAATTCCTGGGAAAAAGGTCATTCCGGGCTCCTTTGTCGGTATGGTTCCGGTCGCTGTTTAAAAGTCCGAAATTACGGGGGAATATAGCACGTCCGGAGAAAAGAGACAAAAAAAGACGGGGCCCGGAAGGGCTCCCGTCCTTGTGGAGCTGACAAAAAACGGTAAAGACGAATTACATGGTGATCTTCATGAAATGGGCAACCCGGTTCTTTGCCCAGCAGGATTCATTGTGGTCGGAGCAAATGGAATAGTCAGGAATCTCCCTCTTGCCATAGGAGACGATCCGGATCCTTCTTGAAGAGACTCCGAGCCTGATGAGGTAAATGCGGGCGGCCTTGGCACGCTTCTGACCGAGAACGATATTGTAGGCATCGGTTCCACGTTCGTCGGCATGGCCGGCAATGATGACCTTGACTCCGGAGTGGGCTTTGAGGATGGAGGCATCCTTCTTGAGGATGGCCCGGTCTTCGGAGGTCAGGATGGCCCGGTCGAAGCCGAAGCGGACATCTTTTTTAAGGGGGTCCATTTCGGAGACAGACTGGGAAGCCATGGAATTGTTTTCAGTGGCCGGAGCCGGAGCCGGAGCCGTGGCCTGGGTGCTCTCGGTGGATCCCGAGTTGGCACCACCGGAGGAGGCGCATCCCGCAAGGCCCAGAACGCCCGCAACGACCAAAGCCAGCAAACCCTTGGATTGACCGAATTTCATCAGAATCTCCTTCTTTCTTGATTTTTCGCCGCAGCGAATTTTTGATTGTCTGATCCATCCCCGGTGGGTCAGGATTCAGAGGTTCAATTTTTCCTTCTTAACGGATGTGAATGGCTGTCACGGCAATGGATTCATGAGTCCGGTGATAGCGGAGGACAACCCTCTGACCCTTCTGGAGGGCGCTCATGCCGACCTTCTTCCGGCCCTTGAAAACGGCGGTCCTGGAAGAAAGATCCCCGCCAAAGACGAATTCCGATTTTTTCCCGGCGTTCTTGACCACGGTGATGGTCATGGGAGAGGCGTTCATGTCGATGTGTGTGATGGATCCCACGAATACGGGGGCACCCTTGTGTGCAGTGCGCACATGCTTCTTGGCGACTTTCTTCTTGACGGCCTTCTTGGCGGCCGGTTTAGCTTGAGGCTTGGCCGGTGCCGTCTTCGCCGCTGGAGTCGCCGGTGCGGCGTTATCCGCCAGGGCAATTCCCATTGACAGCGGCGTGACCGTCCAGCCAAGGGCTGAAAGAAGCATGAGGCTCAGCAAACCTTTTTTTAAACCCTTCATTCATTCCTCCTTAAATGAGTTTGTCCTGATTGTCGTTTTTGCAAAGAAACCTGATGAAACGATAAATGGCAATCTTCCCCCCGGATCTGCCTCCTTTGCTTCCTTGCAAACTTTCCAGTGCCGGCGGAGTCCCTCTTGTTGTTGGCACTGATCGATGATGATGCCAGACGGGTCTCGGCTCATCAGCAACAAACGGTAACTGGGGACAGCGGCAGAATCAACCAAAACTTCTTAATGCGTGCAAACTGGTAAATTGTATTAAGATTCTTCGGGCATATCAAGTCCCTCTGAAAAAAATAACTTTTAACTCCTGGCTCCGTGTGGTAGGATATCAGGCCTGAACAATATCTGATCTGTAAGGAGGGAAGCTCCCCGGTGGGAGGTTCTGTTGATCGTGGCTGGAGAAAAGCTTGGAATTGCCTGAAAAAAAGAAAAGACGGCGGAGGCGGAAGCCCGGCGGGGGCACTTCTGCGGGCGAAATAAAATCCCCGGCCGGGTCGGCCGAAGCCCTATCCTCCTGGGCCGAGAAGATTTTCGCGGAACTTGCCTCATCCCCTGAAACCCTTGTTTCTCTCGATCTTCTTCTTCGACGTCTGATTCCGAAGAAAAACCGCAACCTGAGAAAAACTGCCGAAGAAGAGCTTGAAGTCCTTGTGCGGGCCGGATCAGTCCTGCGTCTTCCTGACGGGCGCCTTGCCGATCCCTCCCGCCTTCCCTCCCTTACGGGACGCCTCGAGGCGAACAGGGACGGCTACGGGTTTGTCATCGATCCGGAAGGGAAAAAGGATGTCTTTGTGCCGGCACATTTCCTTGCGGGCGCCATCGATGGAGACACGGTTGTCTGCCATGTCACGGGAGAGGATTCCAGAGGGCGGCGGGAAGGCGTTGTATCGCATGTCCTGGCCCATGGGCGAACCGATTTTCCCGGTCTCCTCCTGAAAACGGACGGTGGATTGTTTGTCCGTCCGAGAGATGCAAGAATCCGCCAGCTTTTCCGGGTCGAGGAGCCGATTCCCCCCCTTCCCGAGGGAGATGGAGCGCTTGTAGTCCTTCATGTGACGGCCTATCCGGATGCGTCGGCCGTTCCTTCCGGCCGCATCGCCTCGGTTCTGGGAGTCGACGGTGACCCGGCCATCGACACCGATCTGGTCATCGCCTCCTTCGGGTTTTCCATAAGTTTTCCCTCGGAAGTGGAAGAGGCTGCCAATGAGCGGGCCGCCACCGTTCCGATCGTCCCGGACGGAGGGAGGGAAGATCTGCGCTCTCTCGAAATTGTCACCATCGACGGCGATTCAGCCAAGGATTTCGATGACGCAATCTCCCTGGTACCCTCTCCCGACGGGACATGGACCCTGGGGATCCATATTGCCGATGTATCAACCTATGTCCTTCCGGGCTCTCCTCTTGACCGTGAAGCCTTTGACCGGGCCACGAGCGTCTACTTTCCGGACAGGGTTCTTCCGATGTTTCCTGAGGTTCTTTCAAACGGGGTCCTCTCTTTAAATCCTGACGAGGATCGTCTGGCCCGCTCCGTTTTCGCGAGGATCGACAGAAATGGCGAAGTCTCCTCCTGGTCGGTGACCCCGTCCGTCATCAGGAGCAGAAAACGCATGACCTACTCCGAGGTGCACCGGGCCCTCTCGGGCGACCCGTCGGAAGGTTACCGGTCCTGGGTCCCCTTTCTGGAGCAGATGTGGGCTGTGGCGCAGCTTCTCCGGAAACGCCGGATGGCCAAGGGAAGTCTCGACTTCGATCTTCCCGAACCCGAAATTGTCCTGGATCTGAGGGGTGAGCCGGTCGACATCCTCCGCTCTCCCCGCTACCTGTCCCATCAGCTCATTGAAGAATTCATGCTCCTCGCGAATACTCTCGTGGCCCAACGATTGTCGGAGCGCCTGGGAACGGCGATCTTCCGAGTCCATGAATCCCCCGCTCCAGAGCGGATCGACAACCTTTACAAGTTTCTGGACTCCCTGGGAATCACCGTCGGTCGCCCCGATCCCGTGACGCCGAAGGACCTCTCCCTGATCCTCGAAAAGACCAAGGGAACCCCCGTTGAACATCCGGTCCACTATGCCGTCCTCCGCTCCCTCAAGCAGGCCCGCTATGAGGAGAGACCGCTGGGACATTTCGGACTCGCCTTTTCCGATTACACCCATTTTACCTCCCCTATCCGGCGCTATCCCGACCTTGTGGTTCACCGGCTTCTGGCTCTCTCCTCCCCACAAGGGAAGGAGGCCCTTCTTCCGACCTCCCTCTCCCGGGTGGCCCAGCAATGTTCCGAGAAGGAGCGCAAGGCCACGGAAGCAGAACGGATGGCGATTGACTTCAAGAAGGTCCGGTTCATGTCCCGCCATCTCGGAGAGAGTTTCGACGGCCGAATCACCGGAGTCGCCTCCTACGGAATTTTTGTCGAGCTTGTCCCCTTCTTCGTCGAAGGACTGATTCCGATCAGTCAGCTTGGCCATGACTATTATGTCTACAGGGAAGACCGGCACCAGATTCGCGGAGAAAGGACTGGGCGAACCTTTTCCGTGGGGGATGCCGTCCGGGTGACTGTCGCCAAGGTCGATTTCCAGAGGCTCAGGTGCGACTTCGTTCTCGAGGAGGAGGCCTCCAACCTTTCAGAGACCCGGGGACCCGGCAAAAAACGCCGATATGAACGTCGGGGGCGGTAATCCCCGGGAGAGCCGGATGACCTAATTTGAAAGGGGAGACTGGGCGGCCTTGATCTCGTTTGCGGCGGTGGTGAGGTCTTCGCTGCTCTTGTCAAACATGTTCTTGGCCCAGACAGGATTCCCGATCTTCTGGTATTCCTGGGCCGAGGAGAGACGGCTTCTGGCCGCATCGATGTACTTCATTGCGGCGACAATATGGTTTTGAAGATCCGCTTCCTTTTTGGCGGATTTTTCGGAGTTCTGGGCCGAAGCACGATAGTTGTATGCGGCGTTCTGGTGATTGCCGATGAGGGCATTGGTCTGGGCGCAGGCTGAAAGTCCGAGAAAAGAAAGTCCAAAGAAGGCGAGGATCAATCGTTCACCACCGGCTCGGGGGGAGACGGATGCGGAATCGACCGGGGAAATTGGGTCCATGGAATCCTCCAGTTTTTTTGTTGTCAGGACAAATCGGTCGAAAATTCCAAGTTCTTGCGGGATAGTCTTACCACAACGACAGGACAGGGTTCAATACTGGTGATGAAAACAGGGCCGGAGACCGGGAAGAGAAGGACGTTTTCTATCAATCCCGCACAGGAACGTCTTTCCTATCTCCTCTTCGGAACTCTTGCATTTGGCCTTCTAGGACTTCTTGCCTCCTGCTCCTCCCTTTCCCCGACCCTTCCCTCCGTTTCGGAGCCCGGATCCCTTTATCGCACCTCGATGATGGATGCCGCGGTCTACCGCCATCTTCAGGTCTCCCCGATCGAGTGTACCACCCGCTACCTGAATGTGCGGGCGGTAGCGGTAGGACAGGAGAAAAAAAGTCGGCCGTCCCTGCGTCTCAGGATCGAAAAAAACTGGCCTCCCGGATTCAATCTCTCCAGAAAGTCGGCCGTCCTTCCTCTTTCGGCCATCATCGAAACCCGCAGGAACGGCCATTGGTCGCGGCGGACCGTCCGGGGCTTTGTCGAGTTTCGCGACCTCTCGGCCTGCCGGATCCGGAGGGCAGCCTTCGTGCCGTCGGACGATGCCTCGGTCCTGGAGCCTCCCCTCTGGATCCTGGATGTGGCCCCTCCCCCCCGGGACTTCTGGATCCCCCGGCTGGTCCTGCTCAATGCCTACCGATCCCTCCTCAACGAAACCATCTCTGTTGTGGGGCCGGTGCCATTCCAGACCCCCGAACGGTTATACCATCCCGTTTCCCTGGTCAACGGCGTTGTCCAGAGAAAGGACCTTTTGCGGGGGGTATCGCCTCCGGACTTTTTCGGGAGCCTCCGGGCCACCCTTTGGTTGAAAGGAAAAGGTCAGGAACTTAAAATAATAGGAAGGGGCGATTCGGGGCTCTTTGAGCTTAGGTCGGACCATACGCGGGGAGTGGGAATCTTTCTTCCCTACCCCAAGCCCTTCTATCGCTATCCGGCGAAGAGCTACCGGATGGCCCTGGCCGGGAGTCTTCTTGTGGACGGTCCCTTTGCCTTTGAAGGGAAGGTCGCCTTCGACCGGGCCTCCCAGACCGTGGCCCTGGCCGGGAGAATCAACGAAGCCGGATCGGTCGTCTCCGATTTCCAAGTCCAGGTTCCCTACAATACAGGGGAGTCCTCCCGTTTTGGCATACCCGGTGAGGTCGATTTCAGCTTTTCCTTCAACCATCGCAGGATTGATCTCGTCATGTTGCCAGATGCCAACCGAAGGGTTTACTGGCTGGGGGCCCTGAACCAGAATCTTTTGGGAATGGCCGATCCCACATGATGCTAGGGGAGGTGATATTTGGACAATGACAGCGGGGGAAAAAAGCCGGATTCCGGAAAGGGCGACCCCGATTCCCTCGATTTTACACCCAGGAGGGCAAAAATTCTCGGAATCTTCTTCCGGATTTTCACAATCCTTGAGTTCGGCTTCCTGGGATTCATCATTTTCGATCTATTCAGAAAATATGTCATTACCGGAAACCTGGACTGGTGGAAAAAATGACCGGACTCGGGAGGGGGCGGCTCGTGAAGCTCCTTCTCACACTGCTCCCAGTCCTTCTGGTGACAGGAGGATGTGACGTATTCAATCCCCCGACATTTACCAGGCGTCAGCTTTCCGGAACTGACACGACACTTACCTACAGTGCCATCCTGCACAATTACCGCAATCTCCAGGGCCAGAAGGTCGTCGTCGGAGGACGAACCGTCCACCTCGACAACCGGACCACCCGGGCCTACGTCCAGCTCGAACCGGCTCCCCTGGACCGGTTTCTCAGGCCGGAGGCTCCTGATACGACCTCCGGACTCTTTCTTCTGATTTTCCCCTATCCTGTCGACCCCTCTGCCCTGAGGGACGGACAGCGGATCACGGTTATCGGAACGGTCCGTCGCATGAAAAGGCCAGCCCTCACCGACAGCGGCCGGACCCTGCGTCTTGTGACAATCGACGTCCAGTCCCTTCACACCTGGGTTCCGGAGACCTCCATCATGGGAGGCTCGCCTTTCCCCGTCATGACCCCCGGCTTTACCGGCCCCTACCAGGTTCCCTGATCCAGACTTCAAGTTCATCGAGGCTGTCGAAGAGGAGATCCGGCTCTAGCAAGGCGAGCTCGTTTTTGCGGTGGGTCCCTGTCGTCAAAAGACAGATCCGGCTTCCGGCCTTGCGGGCCGCGGTGAAATCGAAGGGGGAGTCTCCCACGAAAAGAAGCCCCTCAGGCCTGATGCCCATGGCCTCTGATGCCGCGAGGATCATGGCGGGGTCCGGCTTGAGAGGCAGTCCGTCGCCTTCCCCAAGACAGAGGGGGAGAAGCCGTTCCCAGCCGAGATGACGGACAAGTTCCCGGGCCGATCTTCCAAGCTTGTTGGTGACAACGCCCTGGGGGAGTCCTCTTTTGGAAATCCTCCTGAGGAGGTCCGTGGCTCCCGGCATGGGACGGGTCAGCTCCAGATAGATTTTTTCATAATGGGCGCGAAAGACCGACGTTCCCGCCGCGACCTGCCCCAGCGGGAGAAGGCGTGCGACGGAATCTTCAAGAGGCCCCCCCACAAGAGTTAGGGATTCCTCGGCTGACAGCTCCCGGGTATGGCCAAAATGGCGAAGCATGTGGTTGAAGGATTGGCGAATAGGGAGAAAGGAATCGGCCAGCGTTCCGTCGAAATCGTAGAGAAAGGCCTGGATGGAGGAGGGGAGAAAAGATGTCACGGGTTTCCCTGGGGGTCAGTTGGTGGTCCCAACGGGGTTCGAACCCGTGTTTCCGGCGTGAGAGGCCAGCGTCCTAGGCCACTAGACGATGGGACCCAACGTACTCAAGAGAGGGATTATAACCGAACGGCAACCGGAAAGAAACTGTTTTTCCCGAGGAGGGGAAGGATCGGCGGACAGGTTTCGGGAAATCTCCTTCCTCGATCCCTTCCCCTGCCTCCGGAATAGAGGAAAGGGAGGAGCCGGCTCGCCCATCCCATCGGATGATCGAACCTTCCGCGAGTTTTTGGCTTGCTTCCGAAATTCAGGATCGCTTCTGGATCCTCCAGTATTGAACAATAGTGAACATAAATGTTGTTTTTTGGGTTTATTTTGTCTTGCCTTTCTCGGAGGATTTGGGGAAATCGGGCCTAAAATCGCGACAAGCAAGGTTTGGCATCCTTATTGCGTTTAATGATTTGAGGAAGCCGATGTTTCCTGAAGAGGACTCTGGTCCGGGAGGTTCGCCATGGGATATGACAAAAGATTCGGGCAAAGATTTTTTTCAGGCCTTCTCCTAAGCCTGGGGATGGCGCTGGCGGCCTGTCAGAGCACGGAGTCAGGGGCTGTGATGGCGATCGAAGAGGAAGGGGATCAGTCGCGGCATATCGTGAGAAAGATCGTCGGAGGAGTGGTGATGAAGGTCCTGCATCACCCGGGGCGCCGCAGTGTGGCCCTTCTCATCCGGGAGACCCGGCTTTCCCGGTCGGGCCGTCCCCTGTGCCAGGCTCCGACAGGCCGCATCCTGTCTCTCGGGAGTGTCAAGGCCCTCTTTCAGAGCGACCCGGGCCGGCTCAGAAGCGCCATGGTCGTCACCGGCAATCCTGAGCCCCGGAGCCTGACCGGCCTTCATCCGGGAGATTGTGTCTCCGTAGCCCCGGATGAGGTCGGCCGTGGAAAGACGAAGGTCCGTCCCTCCATTCTTATCGAGACCCCCGCCCTTGCCAGGGAAGAGGACCGTTTCGGAAAGGGAATCGTGGAAGTCTGGGCGAATCTTCCGCCCTCCCGGACCATGACGGCCAAGGTGAAAAAAAAGCCGATCCCCCTCCGCAGGACATTGTCGAAGGCCAGATCTTCAAGAGCTCTGTCGCTTCATGAGTTGGAGCAGCCGGCCTGAAGGGAACTGTCCTCAAAGCTCCTGACCCGGTCTCCCGTTGATTCCCCCTTCTGGCCAAAGGGGCATCCTGTCTTGATTGTCAATTTCCGTCACTCTCGTTAACATGGAATGCATGAGCCCTCCCATCCCCCTGCGACCATCCCGACGATGACCCACGGAAACGGCGCGGATCGAATGCTCCGCTTTCTCAGGCGAAATCGTCTTACCGCACTTCTGATTCTCCTGATCCTGACCGTTCTCGCGGGTGCGAGGGCTTTGACCCTTCCGGTCGCCCTCTATCCCTCCATCGACTTTCCCAGAATTTCGGTGATCGTGTCGACGCGGGATCTCCCCTTCTCCCAGATGGAGGTGAGGGTCACCCGCCCGGTCTCCATGGCCCTCCGGGGGGTGACAGGTGTCCGGGAAGTCCGCTCCCGGACCTCCCGGGGATCTTCCGAGTTCTTTGTCCGCTTTTCGTGGACGACCCCCATGGTTCTGGCCCTCTCCCGGGTCAACCAGGCCCTCGGCCGTGTTTTGCCCGATCTGCCAGCCGGAAGCCGAACCCGGGCCATCCGGATGATCTCGGCGGATACCCCCGTCTATCAGATCGCCCTTACAAGTTCCACGCACTCCTTGTCCGAGCTGACCGATCTGGCCCGTTACCGGCTTCTCCCTTTCCTCGTCAACGTCCCGGGTGTCTGGAAGGTCGAGATCGTGGGGGGGCAGGGACGGGAGGTTCACGTCGAGGTCAATCCCTACGAACTGGCCAGCGCCGGCAAGAAGATGCAGGATGTCCTGACCTCCCTTTCCGACCATAACCGGATCGGTGTGGTGGGCCGTCTTTCGGAATACCACCAGATCCTTCTGCTCGAGGTCCACAATGCCCTGTCAGGGCTCGACACGGTCCGGCGGGTCTTTCTCTCCGGAGCCGGACCGGCCCCGCTTCCCCTTTCCCAGGTGGCCAGGGTCCGCTACGGCATCCGCCCTGCGGACCGCATGGTCAGGGTCAGTGCCTTCGGAAAACCGGCAGTCCTTCTCAATGTCTTTCGGGCCCACAGGGAAAACGCCCTCGCCGTGGTCAGCCGGATCGAGTCCGGAAAGAGGACCTTCGACCACCTCCTGCCGCCGGGGGTCGAAAGCCGGGTGACCTACGACCAGGGCCATGTGATCGGCCAGGCAATCCTCCATGTTTCGGTGGCCCTGGCGCTCGGAATCGGAGTCGCCTTTGGCGTGATCCTGCTCTTCCTCCGGAGGGTCCGCCCGTTTGTCCTGGTGGCCACCTTCGTTCCGATGATCCTTGTCCTGGCCCTGGGGCTCCTCTCCCTCTTCCACCAGTCGATCAATCTTCTGACGCTGGGAGGGCTGGCGGCCGGGACAGGGCTGGTCATCGACGACTTCGTCGTTGTCCTCGAAGCGGGCTCCCGACTTCCTGCTCTCCTGCGGCCCTTTCTCTTTTCCTCACTGGCCTCCATGGTCGTCCTTGTTCCCCTCTTCGGTCTCGGGGGACTGGCCGGCGCTTTTTTCATGCCGCTGGCCCTGACGCTCCTTGTTCTCCTTCTCCTTTCCCTTGCCGTGAACCTCTTCGTGACCCCGTCATTTTTGGGGACGGAGAGGGAAAGCGCGAATCACCTCTATGCCGAGCGCTTTCTCGGCCGGGTCTTTCGTCTCCCGAGATGGGGAGTGCTGGCGGCTCTTTTGCTTTTCTTTGCCGGCTCCCTGTTTCTCCTGCGCCATGATCTGGCTACGAACTTCATGCCGCGGATGGACGAAGGGGCGTTTCTGATCGATATCCACGCCCCTCCGGGAACCTCCCTGGCCGACAGCGACCGTGCCTTTTCCCGCATCGAAAAATTCCTGCACACCCTTCCCGAGGTGATCTCGACCTCCCGGAGGCTGGGTGCGGAGATGGGGTTCTACATCACCGAGCCGACGAAGGGGGATATCATCGTCCGCCTCTCGGACCACCGCCACAGGACGGTCTTCCAGGTCATCGACCAGGTCCGCGGTTTCGTCCGGAAAACCGAGCCAGAGCTTTCGGTGGACTTTCCCCAGATTCTCGAGGACATGCTAAACGACCTGATCGGGACGGAAGCCCCGGTCGTTGTGCGCATCCATGGCTCCGACCGGGGGCGTATGGAGCAGGCTGTCCCCGGGGTGCTCACGCTTTTGCAAGGGATTCCGGGCGTGGTCGATGTGGCCCGGAGCGAACGACCCGTTCCTCCGGCCTCCCGCATTCACATCGACAACGAACTGGCCGCCTCCTACCATCTGACTCCCCGACAGGTCATCGACGCCTTGAGAACAGGGCTCTGGGGGCGTCCGGTGACGACGGTCATGGAGGGAGAGATTCCCCGGCCTGTCCGGGTCCTGGAATCGCCCGAGCCCTTTCGGACCCTCGAGGGGATCCGCCATTTTCCCGTTGAGACTCCGACCGGCCTGATTCCCCTCTCCCGGATCACCCGATGGTCGGATGAGCCCGAACGCTCCGAACTTGACGACCTGAACCTGGCTCCGGTCATTTCGGTGTCGGGGAGACTCGCGGGATCCGACCTCGGGACAGTCTCCGCCCGGATCAACCGGGCCCTCTCCTCCCTCTCTCTTCCCCCATCCGTCTGGGTTGACCTGGGGGGCTACGCCACCTGGCAGAAAAAAAGCTTCAGCGACCTGACCCTGGCCCTCCTTTTCGCTGTCCTCCTGGTGACAGGGGTGATCTTTGCCCTGGTCCGGCGCCTTGCCCCTCCCTTTCTTCTTCTGGCAGGAGTCTTTCTCTCCGTGGACATGGCGCTCCTGGCCCTTGTCGTCTTTCACCATTCCCTGAACCTCTCCTCCTTCGTAGGCCTCGTCCTGGTGGCTGGAATTTCGGCCGAAAACGGCCTGCTGGTGCTCGAACGGGCCCTTATGGCCACGGGAGATTGCCGGGAGCGGTTCGTCCAGGCTCTCTCCGACAGGATCGTTCCCCTTCTCATGACGCATCTGGCCAATGCCATGGCCCTGCTCCCGCTTGCCGTGGCGACGGGAGCCGGCCTCGACATGGAGCGCTCATTTTCGATTGCGGTCCTGGGAGGCCTTTCGGGCTCCCTCCTGTCCTCCATTTTCCTTTTGCCGGCTCTCGGAACCGCCTGGTTTACCAAATCCTTCGAAAGGACCCCGGAATGACGCGACTCCTCTGTGTCCTGGTGGCATTTTTTGTCCTGGCCGGATGTCACAGGGAGCGGAGGCTCTCCTCTCCTCCGGCGGTCTCCTCCCGGATTGCCACCCTGGCTGTCAAAAGGGCGCCGGGGCCCCTCATCCGGACCCTTTTGGGCCAGGTCGCCTATGATCCGGCCGCCTCGGCCCAGGTGATGGCCCGTATTCCCGCCCTCTCAGTGGTCTCGATCCGGGTTTTTGCCGGAGATCGTGTCGCCCGGGGGGAGACGGTCATGGTCCTCAAAAGCCCGGACTTTTTGAGCGCCGAATCGGAACTGGCGAGCGTTCTCGACAATCCGGGGCGGAAATCGCCGGGCCATGGAGGGGGGATCCGGATCCTGGCCGAACAGAAGCTCCGGCTGCTCGGAGCCTCCCGAAAGGAAATCGAGCGGCTCGAACGGACCCGCAGGCCTGTGGACCGCTACGAAGTCAGGTCGCCCCTTTCCGGGACGCTCATCCGCCTGGGCCCCGCCGAAGGGGCCCAGGTCCGGAAGGGAGATCTGCTCTTCGAGGTCTCCGACCTCTCCCGGCTCTGGATCCAGGCCTTCCTTTATCCGGGGGAGGAGAGGGGGATCCGGCCGGGCGAATCGGTCGAGGTCGTCGCCCTTCACGAGGGGAAGAGTTCGGGGACGGGCCGGATTCTCCGGATTGCTCCCTTCATCGATCCCCGGACGAGGACCATTCCGCTCCGGATCGCCATCGACAACCCTCGGGGGCTCTTTCGGCCGGACTCCTGGGTCCGGATCCGGGTTCCCGTCGAAGGCGGGTCCGGATCTCCGCTGGTTCTGGTTCCGGAACGATCCGTCGTCCGGATGAAGAACAGGGAAACGGCGGTCTTTCTGGTCAGAAACGGTGCTCCTCCCTCCCTGCTCCCGGTGAAGGTCTTCGGCCGTCTGGGGCCTGATGTCGAAGTCCGGGGAGATTTCCGGGACGGCGACCGGGTCGTGACGGAAGGTCTCCTGCCCCTCCTTTCCGGGGCCGGTTCCTGACCGGAGAGGAGAAGGGAGATTTTGCTCCTCCGGAAGATCGGGTTGACCGGAGGAGGATTTTTCCGGAAGATGGTCTCATGGAAAATGAATTTCCCGACAGGCCGGACAACCTGCCCCTGCCTTGGCAGACGGGTTCTCCGGCTCCCTGGGTTCTGAAGATTTTCGGGGGTCCTCCGACGGGCGCCTCCCTGTGGCTCACACGCGGTATGCTGGCCCTGGCCTTCCTCTCCCTGGGTCTGTTTACGGTGACCCGCCTCATGCTGATCCACTGGGTCTTTCTTGTCCCGGCCTCCCTGGGCTCTCTTCTGGCGCTGGGAACCCTCTACGTGGTCCTCGAGATGCGAAGATCCCCTGTCGCCTTCCTTGAAATCCGCCCAAAGGAGCTTGTGGTGAGACATCCGGGGATCCCCGACCGCCTCGTTCCCCTTGACGAAGCAGGAATCCGGGATCATCCGGGGGACTACCGCTTCGAGGTGGTGCATCTCCCGGAGGGGGAACTCCTGCTTTCGGTCTCCCGGGACTCCGTCCGGGATGTCTCGCTCTACGAGACCATCCGTCGGTTCCTGCTCCTGCCCTCCTTCCGCCGCCCGCCGGTTCCGGTAGCCGGTTCTTCGCGAAGCCGCCTCTACCGCTGGTTCATCCTGGCCTGGGGGATGATCATCCTGGTCATGATCCTGTGGGCCCTCTACGAAAACTACGCGGCTCCGAGATCCTACGAACCCTTTTCCAATCCTTGATCCTGCTTCGGGCCGGGACGGCATTCCCGGGTTCTCCTTTGAACATCCTCCCGGATTTGGTAAGATGGGGCATTCTAGGGTGACATGGCCAGGGGGGACCCGTCTGATTCGCCTCAAACGATCATTGTGAGCCGGGGGTTCCTGTCCGCCAGCCCTTTTCGGAGGGGCCGGGAGAGCCGGAATTCCGGACGGACAACAAGAAAGGGACAACATGCGCTATATCCGATTCTTCAATGAGATCATGCTCACGGACATTCCCCTCGTGGGAGGGAAAAACGCCTCCCTGGGTGAGATGTACCAGGAACTGGTCCCCCAGGGAGTGAAGGTTCCCAACGGGTTTGCCATTACGGCGGACGCCTATTGGGATCTTCTCAAAAAGGGCGGCATCATGGAGACCCTCAAGGAGACCTTAAACGGTCTCGACCGCCACAATATTGCCGACCTCGAGCGCCGGGGAAAGATGGCCCGGGACCTGATCCTGGGAGTCAGCATTCCTCCGGAGATCTGGGCCGAGATCGAAGAGGCCTACGGTCTTCTGGGCAAGGAGTATGGGGAATCTCCGGACGTGGCGGTCCGAAGCTCCGCCACGGCCGAGGACCTTCCCACAGCCTCCTTTGCGGGACAGCAGGACACCTACCTCAACATTCGCGGCCTCCAGCAGCTTCGGGAAGCCTGTCTCAAGTGCTTTGCCTCGCTCTACACCGACCGGGCTATCTCCTACCGGGTCGACCATGGCTTTGGCCATTTTTCCATTGCCCTTTCCATCTGCGTGATGAAAATGGTCCGCTCCGACAAGGGCTCCTCGGGCGTCCTCTTCACCCTGGACACAGAGACGGGATTCCGGGATGTGGTCTTCATCACCGGAGCCTACGGGCTGGGGGAGAATGTTGTCCAGGGAAATGTCGATCCCGACGAGTTCTATGTCTACAAGCAGACCTTCAAGACCGGCCACCGGGCCATCATCCGAAAGAACCTGGGCAAGAAGCAGTTCCGGATGGTCTATGCCAGCGGAAATGCCAAGGTGACGGTGGCGAATGAGCGCGTTTCGGCGGAAGAGGCCCAGACCTTCTGCCTCTCCGATGACGAGATCCTGACCCTTGCGGACTATGCCATCAAGGTCGAGGACCACTACACCCGCAAGGCCGGGGTGGACCGTCCCATGGACATGGAATGGGCCAAGGACGGGGTCTCCGGAGAGCTCTTTCTCGTCCAGGCCCGGCCGGAGACCGTCGAATCCCAGAAGAACAAGACGGACTTCCTTGAGGCCTACACCCTAGACGAGAAGAGCCGGGTCCTTCTCCGGGGCAAGGCGGTCGGACAGCGGATCGCCTCAGGCAAGGTCCATGTCATCCGGGATCTCCGGCATATCCGGGAGTTCAAGCCCGGTGAAATCCTGGTGGCCGAGACGACGACACCCGACTGGGAGCCGGTCATGAAAACGGCCGCCGCCATCATCACGAGCCGGGGCGGACGGACCTGCCATGCCGCCATCGTGAGCCGCGAACTCGGCATCCCCGCCGTGGTCGGAGCCGAAGGAGCCATCGACGCCCTCACCTCCGGCCAGGAGGCGACCGTCTCCTGTGCCCAGGGCGATACCGGGATGGTCTACGAGGGGCTTCTGAAGTTTCATGTGGACCGGACCCAGCTCGATGCCTTCGCCCGTCCGAAGACAAAGATCATGATGAACCTGGGCGACCCGGACCAGGCCTTCGGCCTCTCCTTCATCCCCAACGACGGGGTGGGACTTGCGCGCATGGAGTTCATCATCAACGGCTTCATCAAGATCCATCCGATGGCCCTGGTCCATCCGGAAAAGATCTCCGATCCGAAGGTCCTTTCTGAAATCGAATCGATGACGGCCGGGTACAGGGACATGAAGGACTACTTCGTCGAGAAGCTGGCTTTCGGCATCGGGACCATCGCGGCCGGCTTCTATCCCAAGCCCGTCACCGTCCGCATGAGCGACTTCAAGAGCAACGAATACGCAAGCCTCATCGGCGGGGCCGCCTTCGAGCCCCATGAGGAGAATCCGATGCTCGGATTCCGCGGGGCCTCCCGCTACATCAGCCCCCGCTACGAGGAAGGGTTTGCCCTGGAGTGCCAGGCGATCCGTCGGGTCAGGGATGTGATGGGGCTGACCAATGTCCGGATCATGATCCCCTTCTGCCGGACGCTCAAGGAGGCCCGGGGCGTGATCGAGGTTCTGGAGAAGAACGGACTGAAGCGCGGGGTGAACGGCCTCGAGGTCTTCGTGATGTGCGAGATTCCCAACAACGTCATCCTGATCGACGAGTTTGCCAAGTATTTCGACGGCTTCTCCATCGGATCGAACGACCTGACACAGCTGACCCTGGGGGTCGACCGGGATTCGGAAATCCTGGCGGAGTCCTTCGACGAACGGGACGAGGGGGTCCAGGCCTTCATCCGAATGGCGGTCGAAGGGTCGAAGCGAAACCGGGTCTATTCGGGGATCTGCGGTCAGGCTCCGAGCGATTTCCCGGAAATTGCCGAGGCCCTCGTCCGGATGGGAATCGATTCCATCTCCCTCAATCCCGATACGGTGATCAAGACCACCCTCAAGATCCTCGAGGTGGAAAAGAGCCTCGGAAAGGGATGACCCTGTCTTTCTCCCGTTCGCTAGGGGCGGACCGGATCCGGAAGTTCAAGGATCCGGTCCGCTTTTTTTTCTTCTCACCGGGAAGGGCCCCCAAAAGATCCGGCCTGGTTCTCCCTCTGATATCCACCGTCCTGCCCTTTTTCCTGGGCCTCTCCCTCCTTCTCTCCCCCCACCCAAGTCCTGCCGATTCCTCTCCTGTCCTGGAACTCTCCGGGGGCGAGATGGTCTTTTCCCAACAGGCGGCCTTCTACGATGCCATGGTGGGAGGGCTCTTTCCGCTTGAGGGACTTCGGGCCCTGGCTTCGGGAGAGACTCCGGCCTTCCTTCATTTATTTGTCGCGGGAAATGTCATTACCTTCAACCAGCCGGCCATCTCCCCCGACCAGTCGGCGGACGGACTGACCCGCGAGTCCTATATCGGAGGGGTGGGGGCGGTGGGACTGCGGATTCCCGCCTCCTGGGGATTCTGGGAGGGAGATGTGGGCGGGGCCTATTTCAATGTCGACCAGACCCTGACTCCGGTCAGCACCTTCGGAGGTATCTACCTTCAGACCGAGCTTGTCTTGGACCGGCTGGGACCGGGAAGCCTCGACCTCTTTGGAAGCTACATCGGGAGCATCGACTATCTCCTGGGGGAGGGCCGCTACCTTGTGGATGCCGGGAACCTTTTTGAAAAGCGGGTCCTGTTTTATGCCGGCCCCGAGGTGATCGGCCAGGGAAATGCCAGCTATGAAGCGCTTCAGGCTGGAGGGATCCTCTCTGCGGAAGTCCCCTCCCTCCATACCATTTTTTCCCTTGAGGCGGGAGTCCTCAATTCGTCAGTCTGGCCGGGAATCGGCGGCTATGAAGGATTTTCCTTCTATTACTCCTACTGAAAACGAGGCGGGAGATTTCTTAAAGGGGCCCCACCCCCGGCCGGGAATCAGCCGGAGGAAGGGCGCGGATCCGGAAGAGCCACCAAAGATCTCCCCCCGACCGTCAGGGAGCCGGCGGAGGGGGAGGAGGGGCTCCGCCCGGAGGCGGCGGAGGGGGAGGCGCTCCCCCCGGCGGGGGTGGAGGGGGCGGGGCTCCTCCTGGAGGTGGCGGAGGCGGTGGGGCTCCCCCCGGAGGTGGGGGCGGGATCGCTCCCGTCGCTACTCCGGAGACTAGCTGCCCATGCTGCTTAGCGATCCCCGAGAGGGCCTGGCCGGTGATCCCCGATCTGGCGTCCTGGGAGATGGTCTGTCCCTGGGTCGTGGCGACTCCCGAGACCGTCTGGCCGAAGTTGGCGGGTGTCGGACTCATATGGGCCATTCCCAGGTTGGCGGCTCCCGGGTGATGGGGATGAACCACGGGGTGGACAGGGGGATGGACAGGAGGAGGTCCCGCTCCGGGGTGGGCCATGACGGGGGTCGAGAGGGCGAGAACGACAAAGACTCCTCCCGCCAGGACTGCCTCAGTCCGCTTCCTGATCATTTTTGCCATAGGATTCTCCTTGCGTCTTGGGTGTCCTTCAGTTCCTTCTGGATTTCAAGTCTACTCCCCCATTTTGGCCCGGTGCAAGGGATTTTCTGTGACAAATATCACCGGAGAAAAGGGTTTACTCCTCTTTTTTTCCCCGGGGCTTCAGGAGAAAGGGAACGCCGGTGAAGGGAAATTTTTCCCGGATCTTCCGGGTCAGAAACTGGAGATAGGAGGGGGAGAGACCGTCGGGACGGTTGGAGAAAAGATGGATCACGGTCGGGGCGATCTGGACCTGGGTGGCATAGTAGACACGGACGGCGCCCGTCTTGAGCCGTGGCGGGGGGGTCTGGGCCATGACCGGAAGGATGACCCGGTTTAGGTCGCTGGTTCCGATGCGGCGGTAGTACCAGGAGCGGACCGTTTCGATGTGCCGGAAGATCTGGGACAGGTTGCGTCCGGTCAGTCCGGAGACATTGAGGACCGGCGCAAAGGAGAGGAATGGGTAGCGGTCTCCCAGAAGGGCCAGGTCGGGGGTCTCGCCCTTGGCCACCGCATCCCACTTGTTGAAGGCGATGATCAGCCCCCGGCGCTGGTCGATGACCTGGCGGATGATCCGGAGATCCCCATCGGTCAGGCCGTCGGGGGTCGAGACGAGGACGACCGCAATCTCGGCGTTTAAAAGGGCCCGTTCGGTCCGGATGATCCCGTAGAGCTCAGAGGCTTCGGCCACCTTGCCTCTTTTGCGGATCCCGGCGGTGTCGACGAAGCGGTAGGGTTTGTCCCGCCAGGTGACCAGGGTGTCAATGGCATCCCGGGTCGTTCCCGGAAGGGGGCTCGTCACGAGTCGCTCCTCGCCCAGGAGATGGTTGATCAGGGTGGATTTCCCGGTGTTGGGCCGTCCGATGACGGCGATCCGGGCGGGCTCGCTCAGTCGTTTTTGAATCCGTTCCCGGATCTCCTCCTCCGATTCTCCCGTGAGGACCATCCGGTCCGGGTCGCTCTCCATGTCGGTTGAGGGAGGAAGCAGGGAGGCGAAGGGTTCGAGCAGCTCTTCCATCCCGAGTCCGTGGAGGGCGGAGATCGGCCGGAGAGGTTCGACACCGTACTTGTAGAAGTCGGCCAGGAGGATCGACTCCCGGGTCGGGGCGTCGCTTTTGTTGACGGCGAAAACGGCGGGTTTTCCCGAGGAGCGGATCCGGTCCACCACGTCCTTGTCCATCGGATTGAAACCGTCACGGGCATCGAAGACGTAGATCAGGGCATCCGCTTCCTCGAGGGCGAAGAGGGCCTGCTTGCGGATCGCCTCTCCCAGAGGATGGTCGTCCCCGAAGAGGATGCCTCCCGTGTCGACCAGGCGATAGGTCCAGGGGCCCCGGGTGACGGTGGCATAGTGGCGGTCCCGGGTCACTCCCGGCTGGTCCTCCACAATGGCCCGATTCTCGCCAAGAAGGCGGTTGAAGAGAGTCGACTTTCCGACATTCGGACGGCCGAGAATGGCGACGAGAGGCAGGGAGGCAGCCTCCCGGGGAAAATCAGGCATCGGGACTCCAGGTGGCGAAACAAAAGATGAGAACCGGTGAACGGGGAGTTATCAGTCCCGGTCGAAGAATTTCGGCTTTTCGGTGTACTCGGGAGGAGGGGTCCGGCGGATGAACCGGTTATAGACCCACTGCAGGAAGAGTGTGAGAAGACCCCCGGCAAAAAGAAAGACAAACCCTATCATGAGGATCTGGCCCATGTGGTTGACCATGGGGTATTGCGGATGGCCCTGGGACATGAAGTTCCCTCCTCGAAAGGATTATTGTACCACCTCCCGGCAGGTCCGCGCAATCGGTGGGGAGGGGGCCCGGGGTCCCGGCGTTAGGATTTTTTGATCCGATCCCCCCTTCCGGTTAGAATCATGAGAGACGGCTTTTTCCTAAGCCGTAAATGAGCGATCGAGTCCAGGGGGGCGGAGGATGACCACACAGGCAGAGGCGGAAAAGCCCTACCGGATCCTGATATTGGGGGCCGGATTCGGCGGGCTTTATACGGCAGTGTATCTTTCCAGGTTTTTGGGAAAACAGCGTCCCGACGTCTGGGTCACTGTCGTCGACCGCCGGAACTACTTTCTCTTCACTCCCATGCTCCACAGTGTGGCGACCGGGGCCCTCGAACCCCGCTATGTCGCCCATTCCATCCGCAAGATTTTCCGGAAGACCCGGGTCCATGCCCATGTGGGGGTGGTTGAAGGAATCGACCTCGAGAACCGGCAGGTGCTTACGACCCACCGCTCCCTTCCCTATGACGACCTGGTGATCGCCCTGGGCTCCGAGACCAACTTCTTCGGAAACCAGGAGCTCGAGCGTCAGGCCTTCACCCTCAAGAATCTTGAGGACGCCACCCGCGTCAACAACCACATCATCCGAAAGTTCGAGCAGGCCTACTGGGAGGAGAATCCCGAGGTCAAACGGGGGCTTCTGACCTTCGTGGTGGTGGGGGCCGGTCCGACCGGGGTGGAACTTGCCGGCGAGATCTACGAATACACCCACCGGGAACTCCTGCGGGACTTTGGCCGAAGGATTTCGAAGGAGGAGATCCGTGTGGTCCTGGTGGAGGCGACTTCCCGGATCCTGCCCTCCCTCCCGGAGAAGCTCTCGGTCGAGGCCATCCGGCGCCTGGAGTCGATCGGGATCGAGGTCCTTCTCGGAACCCGTCTTGACTCCTGGGACGGCACCACCATCCGGCTGAGCTCGGGGGCCTGTTTCCGCGGCTCGACGCTGGTCTGGTCAGCTGGCGTCAAGACCAACCCCCTGGTCCGGGAACTTCCCCTCGACAAGGATCCCTCGGGACGGATCATTGTCCGTTCGACCCTTGAGGCCCGGACGATGGATCATGTCTGGATCCTGGGCGACAATGCCCACGCGATCGATCCCTTCGAGCAGAAGCCTTACCCGCCCACCGCCCAGACCGCCGTCCGCCAGGCCCGGGTCGTGGCCCACAACATTGCCGCCCGTCTCCTCAAGAAGCCGGAGATCACCTTCGCCCACCGCCATGTGGGCGGCTTTGTCTCGATCGGGGACAACTATGCCCTGCTCTCGGCCAAGCAGTTCACCCTCACGGGGATCCTGGGGTGGTTCCTCTGGAACCTCATCTACATCCACAAGCTCCCGATCATCCGCTACCGGCTCTTCTCCACCTTCGGCCTCTTCCTCAAGGTCTTTTTCGAACGGGCCACGACCGAGCTCGACCTGTGTTCCGAGGAGCCGGCAAAAGAGCTCCGGGAGTCCGGTCGAAAGGCGGGATGAGCCGCCCCGACGACCAGGAGGGAAGCCGACACCCGTGGGCCGGCCGGAGAGACTTCCGGTCGGCCCTTTTTTGTTCGGGGGCCTTCAGTTGGTGACGGAGAGGGTGTAGTTCAGGGTTGTCTCGTTTTGAACATTGTCAAACCCGTTTATAGTGAACACAAAAGGATTGGATGTGCATCCGTTGGCCGGAACGATGAAGGTGAAGCTGAAATTGCCAGTAGTGCTATTGACTGAGGTATAGGTAGTTCCAATGGTTGTATTAGTTGGTGATGTTTCTTGAACTTGTACAGTGGATGGTCCTGACAGGGAATCTGTCAGGGTTCCGGTCACGGTGACGGGGAGAGGGTTGCCGGTGCATCCGGGAGCCCAGACCGATCCGTTGGCGGGGGAGAGGTTTGAGAGGACGGGCGGGGTGTTGTCGATGATGAAGGCGACGGTGGCGGTCCGGGTGTTCCCGGCATAGTCGGTGGCGGTGGCGGACAGGCTTGCGGGGCCCGAAGGGCTTTGCGTGGTGTCAAGCGAGGTGATGATGGGATTTCCCGAGACCGATCCTCCGGGAAAGACCACATTCTGGCCCGTCATGACCATCTGCGCGATGCCCAGACTGTCGGTGGCCGAGGCGGTCACCGTGATCGTCCCGTTGTAGTAGAGGCCGGAGGCGGGGTTGGTGATGGTGACCGTGGGCGTTCCGGGGTCCGGGAGGGAGGGCGAGGGCGAGGACGGAAAGAGGGGCCCGGTATTTAGGGCGATTCCATTCAGGATGCCGTCGGTCAGGGCCGGGGTCAGCCCCGACTGGTTCTGGCCGCTCCAGAGAAAGATCAGGGCCTCGGCGGTGACATCCTGGCGGAGAGTTTCGGGGGAGAGGGTGTAGCCGTAATAGGTGAGGGGGGTGGGGTTCCCGGGAGCCAGTCCGTTGAAGAGGGTGTCCCCTTCGTCCTCTTCAAGGAGGGAGAGAAGTCCCATGGGATTGGCCGTGCCGGGCGCCAGGTGCTGGGTGCTTCCGATATGGTTGGTGAGCTCCGAAAGCCCCGCGAGAAGGAGACCGTAGATTCCGGAGGCGTTGGCGCTGGCCGGACCCGACAGAAGGTTGGACGGGGGAACCTCGGCCGGGTCGAAGCCCAAAAACTGGTTCCAGTCTCCCCGGGCCTGGGTGAGGGCCGCCTCCGGGGAGCTTCCCTGGGCCATGAGGGTCAAGGCCTCAGAGGCCTCAAGCGAGGAATAGGGGGTCAGAACGACAGTCGCCCGGGTGATGTCGGAGGCCGGAATCAGCGTGGTGAGGGACTCTCCGGTGGTGAAGTTGACCGTGGCCCCGCTTGCGGTATCGATGGTGGAGCCACCGGTTAAGGTGAAGCTCACCGGGCCCCCGGAGGTGTCGAAGAGGGTGGTGATGGCAAAATTTCCGTTGTGGTCGGTGGTGACGGTTCCCAGGGGAAGAAGGGATCCGTCCGGCTGATACTGGCCCACCGCGACGCTTCCTCCCGTGACGGGGCCGTCGAAGGCCGTTCCTGACGCGGTCAGAAGGGAGGGGCCGGAGAGCCCTTCCGGGTTCTGGGGGAACATGAGGGTCGTTCCCTTGCATCCTCCGAGGTTGACTAGAAGAAAGCCGGCCAAAAGGATCCTGACCAGGGCCGGCGGTGGACAGAAAAGGGGAAAAGAGAGTCTTGGCATCAGGGCACTCGTGGATTTAGGGTCAGGGATGGGTAGTCAGAAGGCGGTCGATACGCCCAGGAAGATCCGGTCGGCCGTCAGGTTCCCGCTCTGGACACCGGGAAGCCCTCCGGAAACCGGCACGAACCAGCGGTCCTCAAGGGTCAGGGAGAGATGGCGGGTCAGAAAGAGGCGTGAGCCCAGCCCTGCGTCGACTAAGCCCAGGGTGGTCCGTCCGCTTTGGGGGCTTGAAAGATCCAGAAGCCCCACGCCTCCCCCTGCCACCAGAAAGACGGAGAGGATTTCGAAGGGGTGGATTTCGTAGACGAGGTTTCCGGTGAGGGTGGTCTCCGAGAGCTGGCAGTCCTGGCAGAGGGAGAGGCCGTAGCCTCCGTCGATTTCCCAGGCCAGGTTGGGAAGGAAGAAGTCCCGGAGGTTTATGCCAAAGGCCGGTCCTCCGTTTTCAATTCCCGCCGAGGGGGTGAGGACAAGGGTGCTCTCCGCCCGGGCGGAGGCCCCGGTGAGAACAAGGGCGAGACTTCCGACAAAGGCGGAAAGGATCAAAGACCTGAGAGGAGACCTGGGCATGAAGGGAAGACTCCTGTATTTGATGTCCGGAAATTCCCGGAGGACAAATGAGACGGGGAAAACAGCCGGAGGGGAAAAGCATCTTTGGTGCCAAGGGCCAAAAAGAGGGGAGCGCATTTTAAAATCAGGGAATGGCAAATGTTTCGGGGGAAAAGTCAAGGGTGAGAGGAAGGGCAGGAGCCGGGGGAAGGGTCAGATTTGACCGGATGACAATGAGAATCCTTGTCAGGAAGGAGAATTTTCCATGAGAGGGGGCAAGGAAGGCCGGGCCAGGGTGGAGGCGGTGGGGCCAGAGCGGATTCGGGCAAGTCTCGCCAGAAAGACCGGAACAGTCCTGGGAAGGCTTCGAAGGGAGGAAATTCCCGTCTGGGTGGTGGGAGGGGCGCTCCGGGACGCCCTTCTGGGACGCTCCTTCCGGGATGTGGACCTTCTGGTCCGGGCCTCCCGGGAGAGACTCTCTTCCCTTTTTCCGGAGGGGGTCTGGGTGGGGAAGGTGATCCCGGCCTTTGTCCTTGGGGCAAGGCGGGGAGGCCGGGGCCCGACCCTCCAGATTACACTCCTCTCATCCACGCTTGAGGAGGAGCTGGCCCGAAGGGATTTTTCGATCAACGCCCTCGCCATGCGCCTCGACGGGGAGGGGGAAGAGGGGATCCGGGATCCCTTCGGGGGGCTTTCGGATCTTTCGGCAGGACTCCTTCGCCGGCCCTGTCTCCTTCGAAATCCCTTCCCCGAGGATCCGGTCCGGGTGATGAGGCTTCTGCGTTTTGCCGCGACCCTGGGATTTGCGGTCGAGCCGGAGACCCTGGCTCTTGCGCGTTCGGCCGAAGACTTGCTCTCCGGTGTGGCGGGAGAGCGACGCCGCCATGAGCTACTGGCCCTTTTTTCGGGGGAAAGCCTAGGACGTCTTTCCGGGACCTTTCCAGAGGACTTCCTGGGTCTGGTCCTGACCCGGTCTGTGGGAATTGAAGGGCTCTTGCCGGTCGGGGGCGGGGGATGGGGGGCGATTTTTTCCCTCATCCTCCCCTGTTCGCGGCGGGATCCCCTCTTTCGGTTGTGGGGAGTTTTTCGCGCGGCAAATGTCGCGGAGGCCACCCTGGTCCAGAACCTTCCCTTCAGTCGGAGCGAGAAACGGAGGCTCCTCCTCTGGGGCCGGCTTACGGGATTTTTCGAATCCCGGCCGAGGGGCCCCTTTACGCCCTCCGACCGCTCCCTTCTTGTGAACTCCGACCACCGAGAGACAATCAGAAGGTGGGTGGCGCGGAGTCTTCCTGTAGGCGAAAGGAAGGATTTCCGGGCCTGGAGCACCGGGGTGATCCGGGATCTTACAAGGCCCTGGAATGAGGTTCAGGCCAGTCTGGTCAAAGAGAATCCGGAGGGCTTACGGGTTGGTGGCGACGGTGCAGGAGGTCATGTTGAGGGAGACCGGAAGGGAGGTGGGTGTGAGCACCGCCGTCGCCCCGGAGAGCCCCCCTGAGGCATTGGTCGAGGAGGCATAAAGAAAGCCGTTGGCCGTGGGGGTGTAAACGACGCCTCCGACGGTATCGATGCAGGGATAGTTGACGGGGGCTGACGCGGGAAAGGTGGTCGTAGAGGTCGAGGAGTTGGCCCCCGGGGCGATCGACTGGAGGGAGGGGGGGGAGGTCCCGGTAAAGGAGGCGTAGAAAAAGACGGTGGTCGGATCGAAGGTGACCCCCAAGGGACAGGAGCCGGAGGAACAAGTATAAGGTGTCGACGATGTTCCAAAGGTTCCGCTGGAAGGGGTTAACGGGATCTCAAGCGGGGTGGTCGGTGTTAGAGGGGAGTTTAAAGATGTTAAATCCGTGAGAAAAAGGATGCAGGGGCTCGACCCCGAGACCGCGCAGTCGATGGCCGGCTGGAGGGGATAGACAGAAGATGATCCGGGCGAGCAGGTAGTGGGTGTTGAAAAAGAGATCAGGCCGAGGTTTGTGGAAGGACTCGTTACTCCTCCGTCCACAACGAGGACATACTGGCTGTCGGAGGTCACGGTGACCCCGGTGATTGAACTTAAATTTGAACAAGAAAGAGATGTTGACTGAGTCAGGCTGCCGCCGCCTCCGACAGTCCAGACAAGGAGGGATCCTCCTGAAGTTTGAGTCCCGAGAAGAAGGGGGGTGCTCTGGCCGGCCGGGATTCCGGGAGTCACGGTCAACTGTTGCACGGAGGTTGTGGCGAGAGGCTGGGAGGAGATCGGGGCGAGGGTCCCCGTGCTCATGATCGAAAACCCGTAGATGCCGTTCGAGGTCGCGACATAGAGGATCCGGCCGGTCGATGTCGCCACGATGGGTCCCCCCCCGCACCCCGAGAGAAAAGCCAACAGTCCCAGGAGACCCAAAAGGCCCCGGAAACTTCGGGGAAGAAGGGGGACGAGACGACGGATCAACGGCGGAGGACTCCCCATGGGTTCGGGTTTTTTGAGGGGTGAACGATCCCAAGGCATTCTACCCAAAACGAAAGGGGGGATCAATTGTTCGGGACGGAAGGGATCTTTGGAGGATTTTCGGATTGATCAGGACAGGGCAGGGGGGTAGTCTGAAAGAAGGAAATCTTAGTACCTGAACACGGGATTCATTTGTCCCGTGTGTCGAAGGGAGGATGTGCCATGACCGTTCCCAGGCTTTCCCGTCTTGTGAAGACGGCGCTTCCGGCCCTATTCCTGCTGCTTTCCTCCTGCATCCACAACCGTGTGGAACTCGTCTCCTATACGCCGACGGGGGCACCGTCCGTCTCCCAATACATGCAGGCCCCCTTCGTGGTGGCTCCCCTCGCGGACCACCGGTTCCGGCTTTATGCCTACGCCGCGAGCACCATGGGGGATACGGTCGGATGGGGGCAGGGAACCGGAACTATCTTCACCCCCCAGAACATTCCGGATCATGTCACGCAGGCTCTCGTCTCCCAGTTCCGAAGCGACGGGATGAATGTCGACTATGCCCCTACCCTCCGTTGCCACTTTCGGGAATCCCCGGACCATCCGCAGGTCCGGGTGACGGGGACTCCCCGCCGGGGGCTGGTTTTGTGCGGCTCCATCCTCGACTACCAGTTCCAGCTCGATCATCCGCGGATCAATTTCGCGGGAATGATCTCGACCCTGGACATGAACGCGGGGGCCACCCTTTCGGCCCAGGCCTCGCTCCATCTCTGGCTGGTCGACACCCGGAGCGGCCGCATCGTCTGGACCGGTGTCGAGGCAAGCGCCCGGGAAAAGGACGGCATCCACCCCCCGGGACTCAAGAAACAGTCGATCGCCTTTCTCGACGGGACTCTGTCCCGGGCCATCGAAAAAGTCGCCCTGGCGATCTCCCGGGCCCGGGAATGACTCCTGCCGGCCCGATCTCTTGCCGAGCCGCTCGTGACCTTCTGTTGATTCCTGTAAAATATTCCGACAAGAAAAAAGGAGGACTGGGCCTCTGAGACAGGAGAAGGGACCGAAATGACCGACGGGAAAGGGCGGAATCCAAGGAACGTTCGCAGGGCAGGCCTCCTTTTTTCGGGACTTCTGGTGACCCTGACGCTCCCTCTTCCGGGCCTGGCAGAAGACGCCTCCGGATCGGGGAGCGGCCCGCTGGGATTTCCGAGCGGATCGACCCTGCGGTCGATCGTGGCGGGCGAAGCCGCCCCGGGAAAATCCATTCCGGGCAAGCCTCTCCGGCCGGACTTCGGGCCCCGCGAGTGGAGCCAGGAGGGAGGCGGCCAGACGAGAAATCCCTTCTTTGCCTCCCGGACCGGACGAAAGACTCCCTTCCCGCCCCCGCCTCTCTCCGCTCCCCCGTCCCCGGGGGAGGGGAGTCTGCTCTTTTCGGCCCCCCAAAAGACAAATTCCACCGTCGAATGGGAGCGGAACTTCGGGACCACCCCGCTTGTGGCCCTGGACTATCGCTTTGCCCATCAGCCGGTTCTGGCCGGTGGGCGGCTCCTTCTCTCCTCGACCCGGGGCCAGGTCCTCTGTCTCGATGCCGTGACGGGGACGACCCTCTGGCATGTGCGCCTCCCCGAGTCCGTCTGGACCTCAGGCGTCGCCGACCAGAACGCCTTTTATGTCGCGAGCGGCTCTCCCTATGTCACCGCCCCCCACATGATGGGGTATGCCCAGACCCGCAAGATCCGCCGGGGGGCAGGGACCGGCCATCTTTACGCCCTCTCCCTCCTCTCCGGCAAGATCCTCTGGACGGCCCCCGTTCCGGGGCCGGTCCTGGGGAGTCCCGTCCTGGCCGACGGAAAGATTTGGGTAGCCACCGGAAATGCCCGTCTCGCCGGCTATTCGGTAGTCCGGGAGCGGAAGGTCATCGATATGCCCCTCCGGTCTTCCGCCGGATGGTCCTCCCCCCTCTATGTCCACCACTGGCTTTGGCTCTCCCTCGAAGGTCCCACGAAGCTTGTCGCCCTCTGGCCCGAAAAGAAGCGGACAGTCTGGGCCCTCACCACCCCGCCCACCGAGCGCCTTGTCCTCTTTACCCCCACCCCCGCCTTCGGGGCGATGCGCCTTGTGACGCTCTTTCTCTCCGTCGACCGGGGGCTTCCCCGGGAACGTCTGGCCACGGCCTCCGCCGTGACCGGACACATCTTTCATGAATTCCCCTTCGCCGCCAGGAAGGAGAGGGTGAACGTGGCCCCGGTTGAGCCTCCGGACCTTCCCTCCTTTGCCAGGGTCTACGAGGGAGAGTCGGGTCCCGTGGTGGCCGGACAGACCGCGGTGGCCGCCTCTCCGATCCTCGCCCGGGCCCTCGCGGTGGACATCCCCTCGGGCCATCCCTTCTGGTCGGTCGCCCTTCCGGCCCGGCCCGAAAGCTCCGGAACCGTGGCGGGACTTCTCTATCTCCTCCCTCTCCGGGACCGGCTTCTTCTCCTGGACCTTGGGACCGGCAAGATTTTGAAAATGCGCTCCCTTGACGGGGAGCCTGCTCCGGGATCCCCCCCGGTGATGGAGACGACCCTTTACCTGGCGGAGAAAAACGGCCGGGTCCGGGCGATCTCCCTTGAAAAGGAGCGGACGCGGATCTTTCCTCCTCCCGCTCCCCCGTCCCTCTCCTCCGGGAGGCCGGAGGGAGAGAGACCCCCGGATATATCAGGAGAGGGCCGATGACCGAGGACCCCCTTGTCCGGGATCTGACCTATAGCAATGTGCGGGGGGAGACCTTCACACTCTCCCCCCCCCTCTACCGGGAGTCCCTGGAGGCACTTGGAAGAATCGGGGAGAGGATCGGGGAGGGAAAAGACCGGGTCTCCCCGGGGGAGGCTCTCTCGATGCTCCGGGAGATCTACCGGATCGTCGACCGGGTGGGCGAGAGTGTCTCCGGCCACATGTCCTGCAGCGCCGGGTGCGCCGCCTGCTGCCGCATGATGGTGGCCGTCACCCGGGGGGAGGGGGAGATCCTGCGCGAACGGGTCGACCGGGAACCGGAAGGGGAGCGGAAAGACCGATGGCGGACGGGACTCCTCGCCCGGACCGGAACCCTTCTCTCCCTGGAGGGGTCGGCCGACCCCTCCCGTCCCCTCTCCACACTCTCCGACATGCTTGCCACCTGCGAGGCCTATGAAGGGAAGGGGCTCTTTTGCCCCTTCCTGGGAGCGGACCGCCTCTGCGAAATCTACGAGGACCGTCCCCTCATGTGCCGGATCTGCTGGACGCTGACCGATCCCCGGGACTGCGATCCGGGGGAGGGCCCGCCGGTCAAGTTCAGGAACGGGGTCTTCTTCCGGGCCTTCGACCTGGTCATTCTTCTCGGCAAAGCGGGATTTTCTGACCCGCGCCACAGGCCCCTGCCGCTGTGGCTGACGCTCGCATGAACCCGACAGAGGCCCTCTCCTCCCCCCTGTGGCGCCGGGCCCTTCCCGCCTCCCTCCCCTATCTGCTCCTCTTTCTCGGGTTGATCCTGCTTCTTCTTCACCATCGCACCGTCCTTCCGGACCGGGAGATCTCGCTCCTTCTTTCCGGGCTTCCCGCTCCGTTCTTTTATGTCTGGTCCGTTCTCTGCCGGTCGGGAAATGTCGAGATCGAGCTTCCCGTCCTCCTGGTCGCAGGGGGGCTCCTGTGGCGCCGGAGGGAGAGGGAGCGTCCGGTTCTCACGGCCTTTCTTGTCGTCCTTGTCCTGGGAACCCTTCTTGAGCATCTCCTGAAAATGAATCTGCCCCGCTATGCCCCCCCGGAAGAGTTCCAGCACGATCCCCTGACCGGATGGGAAATCTTCTTTCCGGCCCACTTCCATGTCAGGAGCTCCTTCCCGTCGGGACATACCTTCCGGGTCCTCCTGATCCTTCTCTTTGTGGACCGCTACTTTCCCAGGCTTCGGCCGGCCGTTCTTGTCTGGGCCCTCCTGATCATGGCGGGGGTCGTGGCCCTGGGCTGGCACTGGAGCTCCGATGTCCTGGGCTCCCTCCTTCTCGTCCTCTTCCTTCGTCCCTGGTTCGACACCCTCGGAAAATCGATCAAAAAACCCTGATCCTATCTGATTTTTATTTGGTATGGAAAGCCGCTTCCCTTTCCCGGGGAAAGAGTCTATCGTGGAGCGCCGGAACCGATCACAGCGCAGCAGGGGAAACCCGAAAGGATGACTTAAATGTCCGACGGATCGAACCGGGTCTCGGAATGGCCCGAATATGAACGTCCCAGAGAGAGGCTTGTGGCCTCCGGAGCCCGGAACCTTGCGGATTCCGAGCTTCTGGCCATCCTTCTCCGGACCGGAAACAGGAACGAGTCGGCCCTGGCCCTGGCCAAGAGGCTCCTGACCACCTTCGGGGGAATCCCCGGGCTCTCGAGACAGCTGGTGGCCGATCTCTCGAAGGTGAAGGGGGTGGGCCTGGCCAAGGGGGCCCAGATCCTGGCGGCGCTCGAACTGGGACGGAGGCTGGCCGACCGATCGCTTAGGCCCGACGAAGTCATCCGTTCGGGAGAGAGCGTCTACCGCCTCCTGGGGCCCCGTCTCCGGGAGGACCGCAAAGAGTCCTTCTGGGTCCTTCTTCTCGACCAGAAACACCGCCTCCGAAAGAGCGAGCGGATCTCGGAGGGAACCCTCTCCATGACCCCGGTCCATCCCCGGGAGGCCTTCTCGCCGGCGATCCGGGAGTCGGCGGCCGCGGTGATTTTCGTCCATAACCATCCCTCGGGCGATCCCGAGCCCTCTCCCGACGACTGGTCCCTCACGACACGGCTGGTGGAATGCGGGCGCCTTCTGGGGATCCGGGTCCTCGACCACGTGGTGGTCGGGGACCACGCCTTTGTGAGCCTCAGGGACCGGGGGGCCCCGATGGAATGACCAGGGGGACCAGAAGGGCCAGGGCCAGGAGGGTCACCGCCAGAATGGGGGGAGTCAGGAGGAACCCGGTCCGGATATACTCTCCCCAGCCGATCTTTTCCCCTTTTTTCGCAAGGACGTGGAGCCAGAGGAGGGTGGCCAGGCTTCCGATCGGGGTGAGCTTGGGACCCAGGTCGCAGCCGATGATGTTGGCATAGATCATCGTCTGGCGCACCGGCTCCGAGAGCCCCTGGGCCTGCTGGATGGAGAGGGTTCCGGCCAGGACGGCGGGAAGGTTGTTCATGACGGAGGAGAGGACGGCGGCAAGAAATCCCATTCCCAAAGAGGAGGCCACTACCCCCATCTGGCCGATCCGCTCCAGGAGGTGGGCCAGGTGGTCGGTGAGCCCGGCGTTTTTCAGGCCATAGACCACCAGGTACATGGAGAGGCTGAAAAGGACGATCTGCCAGGGGGCCTCCCGCAGGACCCGGAGGATGTCGATGGGAGGTCTCCGGACCTTCTGGTGCCATCGTCCGGCCAGGAGCAGGAGGAAGAGGGCGGCTGCCGTCATGATGATGAAGGCCGGCATGTGGAGGCGGGCGGTCAGGAAGTAGGCGAGAAGGATCGCGCCAAGGACGGGGAAGGCCGCCCGGAAGACGACCGGGTCATGGATGACGCTTTGGGGGTCCGGCAGCTTTTCGAGGTGGTAGCGCTCCGGGAGATGGGCGCCGAAGAGAAGCCACAGGGCGGCGAGCGTGGCCAGGATGGAGACGAGGTCCACCGGAACCATGAGGGCGGCGTAGCGGTCGAAGGGAATGTGAAAGTACTTCGCCACGATGATGTTCACGAGGTTCGAGATCATGAAGGGAAGGCTCGCCGTGTCGGCGATGAAGCCTGTGGCGATGATGAAGGCCAGGGCCCCCCGGGGAGAGATCTCCATCCGCAAAAGCAGGGCCAGGACGATCGGCGTGAGGAGAAGGGCCGCCCCGTCGTTGGCGAAGATGGCGGAAATGGCGGCCCCCAGGAGAACCACGAGAGGAAAGAGGCGACGTCCCGAGCCCCCTCCGGCCCGGGCGATGTGGATGGCCGCCCAGTGGAAAAAGCCCGCCTCGTCCAGAAGGAGGGAGATGATGATCAGGGCCACGAAGGTGAAGGTCGCATCCCAGACGATGTGCCAGACCACCGGGATGTCCGACAGGTGGATGACCCCCGTGGCCAGCGCGAGGAGGGCTCCTCCCGTCGCACTCCAGCCGATGCCCAGACCCCGGGGCTGGACGATGACGAAAAGGAGGGTGACGAGAAAGATGACAAGGGCCGTCATGAGATCCTCAGAGGGGTGAGAGGAGGCACACAAAGGGCCATGGTAAAGAAACGCGGACGCCTTCGCAATGGATCTGAACCCCCCGGGGGATCAGCCGACGGGGCGAAGGAGGGAGTTCCCTTTTCCCGGTCACATCTCAGACAATCGAAGGGGCCTTCGTCCCACCTCCGTTTACTGGGCGGCAAAGATTGCCTGCGAGGATAGGGCGGCCAGAGAGGCCGGGCCCACCGGCTCCTCCCCTCTCAACCCCACCACGGCCCAGCGGCCGGTGTGGAGGGCCCTCACCCTTTCGATCAGGGCGATCTCGTTTTTGGCCCCTTCGACCAGAAACGAAGAACGGGGAGGGGCCACCGAAAGGGAGACGTTGACGATCCAGGCCCAGGGCCGGATGCCGGCGCGACCGGGATCCTCCGACAGTTCCGCTGCTTCCAGCACGGGGGTGGTTTCCGGAAGGGTCACCACGAGAACCCTGGTCTTTGTGCTGTCCCTGAGTGTCGAAAGGGGAGTCCGGAGGACCGGATCATAGGCCTGAATGTTTTTCATCCTTCTCTCCTTATTTGTCGGCCCATTGATTGGCTTGACTTGCGTCAGGGAAAAGAGAGCCGATCCGGTCAAGACGCTCCCTCTCCCGGGTCGCGAGACGGTCCGGGAATCCGGGAACCTCTTCCCGGACAAGGGCCAGGAAGGCTTCGATCCGGAATCGCAGGATCCGGTAGACCTCACGGAAGACCGAATCGACCTGGTCGTCCGTTCCCCTGGCATAGGCCGGATCAGGGACGCCCCAGTGGAGTTTCAGGGCCTGACCCAGATAGACCGGACAGCCCTCGCGCTGGGCGTTGTCGCAGACCGTCACCCCCACGTCGAACTCCTGGGTGAGGGCGGTTTGGGACTTGCTCGCGAGCCCCTCCGTCGAAATCCCCTCGGAAGCGAGAAGACGAAAGGCCCGGGGGTGGACATATCCCGCCGGCCGGCTTCCCGCACTGAAGGCCTTCCAGCCGGAGGGAGCCAGGTGGTTGAAGACGGCCTCGGCCATGATCGACCGGCAGGAGTTTCCTGTACAGAGAAAGAGGATCTTCATGGCCACTCCTTTCCTTCCTGGGAGGAATCGGATCCTGAGGCGGCCTGGTTCCGGTCCCGGATATTGTTTTTATTATTATTGAAATATTGAAATATGTCAAGGAAGATGGTTTTCTGAAGGGGCAAGTGGTGGTAGTATAAAAAGACCACCCAGAAAGAAGGAGGATCCGTGCCGGAGAAGAAATCAGGTTCCGACTCCCAGAAGGAAGTCCGCATGCTCGGGATTTTCGAAGCCCTGTCGTCCGGGATCCGTCTCGAGATCTTTCGCCTTCTCGTGACCCATGAACCGAAGGGTCTCGTGGCCGGCGAGATTTCCGGGACCGTCGGAATCCCCCCGACCAATCTCTCCTTCCATCTGAAGGCCATGACCCAGGCCGGTCTGCTCTCCGTCACCCCCGAGGGACGCTTTCTCCGCTACCGGGCAAGAATCGGAGCCGTCGAGGAGGTCATCGCCTATTTGACGGAAAATTGCTGCAAAAACACCGGAGGCCCGTCCGGGACGGGAGGCTGTCCCCCGCCTTCTCCGCCCGAGGGGCCCAGGGGACCTTCCTCCTGACCGGGAAAATCCTGGCTTCGGCTCTTTCCTGATCCTAGCTTTTTCTGCCTTCCTTCATGGCCTGGTATCTCCGGATCAGTTCGGCGGTGCTGACATCGTGGGGGGGGGCCTCCGTCTTTTTTCCCGAAAGCTCGTCGATGATCCTGACTGCCATCACCTTGCCAAGCTCCACACCCCACTGGTCGAAGGAATCGATCCCCCAGATGATCCCCTGGGTAAAGACACTGTGCTCGTAGAGAGCCACCAGTGAGCCCAGCGTCCGGGGAGAGAGCTGGTCCGCCAGGATCGTGTTGGAAGGACGGTTCCCCTCGAAGGTCCGGTGGGGGACCTGGAAGTCGGGGACCCCTGCGGCCCGGACCTCTTCGGCGGTCTTGCCGAAGGCCAGGGCTTCCCCCTGGGCGAAAAGGTTGGCCATCAGGATGTCGTGGTGGGGGCCCAGGGGGTTCCGGGGCCGGGCGAACCCGATGAAGTCGATAGGGATCAGGCGGGTTCCCTGGTGGATGAGCTGGTAGAAGGAGTGCTGGCCGTTGGTCCCCGGCTCTCCCCAGTAGATGGGGCCGGTGGTGGTGTCGACGGGGGAGCCGTCCAGATGGACATGCTTTCCGTTCGACTCCATCGTCAGCTGCTGGAGGTAGGCCGGAAACCGCTTGAGGTACTGGTCGTAGGGAAGGACCGCGATGGTCTGGCTGCCCATGAAGTTGGTGTACCAGACGACGAGAAGGCCCATCAGGACCGGAAGATTCTTTTCGAAGGGAGCGGTGCGGAAATGTTCGTCCATGGCGTAGAAGCCCCCCAGCATCTCCCTGAAGCCCTCGGGGCCGATGGCGAGCATGGTGGAGAGGCCGATGGCCGAGTCCATGGAGTACCGTCCGCCCACCCAGTCCCAGAACCCGAACATGTTGTCGGTGTCGATTCCGAATTTCCGGACCTCGTCGGCGTTTGTGGAGACGGCCACGAAATGGTGCCTCACCGCCTCGTTCGATCCGACCCGGGAGAGAAGCCATTCCCGGGCAGACCGGGCGTTGGTCATCGTCTCGAGGGTCGTGAAGGTCTTCGAGGAGATGATGAAGAGCGTCTCTTCGGGATCGAGATCCCGGGTGGCCTCGACGAAGTCCGTCCCGTCGATATTCGAGACGAACCGGAAGGTCCGGCTCCGGTCCGAATAGGATCGGAGGGCTTCGTAGGCCATGACCGGGCCCAGGTCCGATCCCCCGATGCCGATGTTGATGACATTTTTGACGGCTTTTCCGGTTGCTCCCTTCCAGGAGCCCTCCCGGACTTTCCGGGAGAAGGTCTCCATGCGGTCAAGAACCTCATGGACCTCCCGGACGACATCGACTCCGTCCACGACCAGGGAGCGGCCGGCCGGCATCCGGAGCGCCACATGGAGGACGGCCCGGTTCTCGGTCCTGTTGATGTGCTCTCCCCGGAACATGGCCGCGATGTAGTCGGAGAGATGGCACTCCCGGGCCAGTTCCAGAAGCAGCCGGAGGATCTCCCTCGTCACGAGGTTCTTGGAGTAGTCGAGATAGAGTCCCGCCCCTTCCGCGGCCATCATGCGGCCCCGTTCGGGCTCTTCCGCAAAAAGGCTCCGGAGGGAGCGGTGTTCGATCAGGCGACATTGGGCGACCAGGGCCTTCCAGGGGGGAAGGGAGGTGACGCGGGGGGGCACAGGACGGGTCATGCGGGACTCCTTTGGTCGGAAAAGCCCTCCGGGGATTCGGAGGGTTTTTTGTTCAATGCGAGAAGGGCCGGCCAGGCGTGCTCGTTCCCCAGAATGCTAAGGGAGCTGGTTTCGATGGCAAAATGTCGGGCGCTGTCGGAGGGGAGGCGGAGCCAGTTGGCCACGAGAACCCGGAGAAGATGGCCGTGGGCGAAGAGAAGGGCGTCCTCTCCGTTCTCCTCGAGTTTCGCGAGGACGCGCCGGACCCGGCGCGTCACATCCTCCAGGGATTCGCCCTGGGGAGCTCCGTCGCGGAAAAGATCCCAGCCGGGGTTGTCCCGGCAGATCTCGAGGGTCGTTCTCCCTTCGTATTGGCCATAGTCCCACTCCGCAAGATCGGGATCGATGCGGAGTCTCTCTCCGAACCCGGAGAGCTCGGCGGTTCGCCGGGCCCGGGCCATGGGGCTTGAGAGAACAACCTGGGGACGGAGGGGCTTGAGAAGGGGGCCAAGCTGGGCGGCTTCCGCCTCGCCCTGGGGGGTGAGGGGAAGGTCGGTCCGTCCGGTATGACGGCCGGAGACTGACCAGAGTGTGGCGCCGTGACGTACGAGAAAGACGTGCATGGACACTCCTGGGTCGGTGGGGAGGGGGGCTGTGTCTTCGAGAATAGCAGAAAAGCCGAAAGGCCAACAAGACGGTCCGTTCCTGCAAGAACCGAAAGAGCCTTAAAGAATCTGCCGGAACTTGCGGTTGTCCCCCTCCGGCGGCTCATGGGAGAATGGCCGGGGCATGACAATCGCGGGGATCCCCAAGGGCAAGGAGGAGGCGTGAAGGCACCGAAGGCATCGTATTCCCGGCCGGTCTGGAGCACGGCCAAAAAGGACATGGTGGGCGGTTCCCTGGGATCCTCCCGGGTCTGGTTCACCGTGGCCCAGGGGATCCTGACCGAAGTCTACTCGCCCCGGATCGACATTCCCCAGATCCGGGACCTGGGATTTCTCGTGGCGGACGACCGGGGATTCTGGTCGGAGATCCGGACCAGCGGACGCTACGAGCTCACCCTGGCCGGAGACGGGGTACCGGCCGTCCAAATCGTCCACGAGCATGAACGGTTCCGTCTCGGGATCCGGATCGTGGCCTCTCCCTCCCGCGATGCAATCCTCATCGACTACCGGCTCACGGGAGAGCCGACCCTTCGCCTCTATCCCCTCCTTGCGACAAGGCTGGGTGGCCAGGCCCACGACAATGTGGCCCTCTGCCGGACCTGGCACGGGCGGAAGGTCCTGGCCGCCTTTCAGGGTCCCTTCGCCCTCTCCCTGGCCGGAATACGCTCCGACGGGGAGGATCTTTTTCTCCGGACCTCCTGCGGGGAGGTCGGGGAGAGCGACGGCTGGCAGGACTTTTTCCGGAACGGACGGATGGTCTGGGAGTACGGGGAGGCCGGACCGGGAGAGGTGTCCCTCATGGGAGAGGCGGGACCTTCCGGCACCCTCGCCCTGGCCTTTTCCCAGAGCTGGGAGGCGGCCTCGACGCTCGCCCTCTCCTCTCTCATGGAAGGCTTCGGGCGTCAGTGGGAGGAGCAGGTGGAGAGGTGGAGCCGGTGGCAGGCGGGCCTCCGGATTCCTCCCGGCCTTCCCGACTCCCTGGTCCGGATTTACCGGACCTCGGCCATGGTCCTTAAAACCCATGAGGATAAAACCTTTCCCGGAGCCCTGATCGCAAGTCTCTCCATTCCGTGGGGGGAGAGCTCCGACAGCCGCGGGGGATACCATCTCGTCTGGAGCCGCGACCTGACCGAGAGCGCCGGGGCCTTTCTGGCCATGGAGGACACAGCCACCGTCCACCGGATCCTCTCCTACCTCATGGCCACGCAGCAGGAAGACGGCCACTGGCTCCAGAACCAGTGGCTCGGCGGAAAACCCTACTGGCAGGGTCTCCAGCTCGACGAGGCGGCCTTCCCCGTTCTCCTGGCCGCGGCCCTCGAAAACTATGGACCGCTTTCCGCGGAAGGGCTCCGCCAGATGGTTGTGCGGGCGCTTGGCTTCATCATTCGCCAAGGACCGGTGACCGGCCAGGACCGATGGGAGGAGGACCCGGGCATCAACCTCTTCACCCTGGCCGTCTCCATCGCGGCCCTGGTCGACGGGGCGGAATTTCTCGACCCCGGGGAGAGGGAGATCGCCTACTGGATCGCCGACACCTGGAATGCCAGGATCGAACGCTGGACCTGGTCCGGACGGACTCCGCTTGCGGAGAGGCTCAGGATTTCGGGCTATTACCTCCGGGCGGTGCCGGAAGAAATTCTGGAAGACGCCGCGGCGAAGGGGATGCCGCTTCTGATCAAGAACCGCTGCCACGATCCGGGACTTCCGGCCTGCGACCAGATCAGCACCGACTTTCTCCAGCTTGTCAGGTACGGATTGCGGTCCTTTTCCGATCCGCCGGTCCGGGAGTCCCTCCGGGCGGTCGACAGCCTGCTCCGCTCCGACACACCGGCAGGACCCGCCTGGTACCGCTACAACGGGGACGGATACGGGGAGCACGCCAACGGGGATCCCTTCGACGGAACCGGCCGGGGACGCCTCTGGCCCCTGCTCGCGGGAGAGAGGGGCCATGCGGCGATCACCTCCGGGGAAAGTCCCCTGCCCTACCTCCGCTCCATGGCGGAGATGGCGAACCCCGGCGGCCTCATCCCGGAGCAGGTCTGGGATTCGGTCCCGGTCCCGGAGAGGGATCTCTGGCCGGGAAGGCCGACGGGATCGGCCATGCCCCTCGTCTGGGCCCATGCCGAATTCATCAAGCTTGCCAACAGCCACGAGCGGAAGAGTCCCGTCGACCGCCCGAAGAAGACCTGGGAGAGGTACCAGGGGGTGCGGCCCGAGATCTCCTGGGTCCTCTGGCGCCATCGCCACAAGATCCGGACCCTCCCGGAAGGCCGGGAGCTCAGGTTCGTCTTCGAAGGCCGGGCCCTGCTCCACTGGGGGATCGACGGCTGGGAAAATCCCTGCGACACCCCCACCCGCCCCCTGGGGCTGGGATTCTGGGGGGCCGTTCTTCCGGTAACCGGCCTCAAAAAGGGGCAGTTCCTCCTCTTCACCTTTTTCTGGCCGGAGGAGGAGCGCTGGGAGGGGACAGACTACCGGGTAGAGGTTGTTGGCCCGGAGGAGGATGAGGATTAGAGGTTTTCCGCTTCCTTTCGGAGAAGCCATCGGAAGGCTTTTGTCTTCCGGCCCCGCTCCTGTATAGTGGGGCAGGACGACCTCCTGTTTTGGAGGAGAGCTTGCCAATGACATCCCGGGGGAGGCCATGAACGCGCCATCCGCATCTTCTCGTCCCATCGCGACACTGACGCTCAATCCCGCCGTCGATGTCTCCTACGAGGTTTCCCGTCTCGTGTCCGACCAGAAGAGCCATGCCACCGCGACCCGCACCGACCCAGGCGGAAACGGGATCAATGTGGGCCGGGCCCTCCGGGTGCTGGGTGTTTTTGCGAGAAACTACTGCATCATGGCCGGCAACGCCGGAATCCTTCTGGAAAGGCTCCTCGAGAATCAGATCGACGCCGTCTTCTGCGAACGGGTGGCCGGAGAGACGCGGATCAACGCTACCATCCTCCAGGCCGATCCTCCGGTCCAGTACGAGGTGACAGGGATCGGTCCCTTCGTTCCACCGGAGGTCCTGGACAGGCTTCTTGGAGACTTTCTCGACCATGTGGGGGGAGGATTCGGGGTCCTTTCGGGGTCGGTTCCCCCGGGTGTTCCTTCCGGCATCTACGGGGCGATGGTCCGTCGCGTCCACGACTGTGGCGGACAGGCCATCGTGGACGCCCATGGCGACCTTCTCCGGGAGTCCCTGGTCCATCGTCCCTTCCTGATCAAGCCCAACCGCTACGAACTCTCCCTTCTTCTGGGAAAGGAGGTCCCCAAAATCGAGGACGTGGCGGAGGAGGCCAGGATCCTGGTCTCCCGTGGCATTCGCTACGTCTGCGTCTCCCTGGGGGCCGAGGGGGCCCTTCTGTCGGGGACGGAAGGGAGCTTTCTGGCCAATCCTCCCCCGGTGACCGTCAAGTGCACGGTCGGTTCGGGGGACTCCATGGTGGCGGGACTGATTGCGGCCTTTTCCCGGGGGGACTCCCCCGGGGAGGCCCTGCGCCTTGCTGTGGCCTGCGGAAGCGGAACAGCCGCCCAGCCCGGGACGGCCATCTTTACACAATCCCAGCTCAAAGAACTTCTTCCCAAAACCGAGGTCCTCCCCCTTGATATCTAGCTGCTTCTCCTTCCTCCCTCCGCCCCGGGCCCCGGAGTCCCCCAGGACGACGACCGGGTCGGCAGGAAGGGGGGAGGTGTGCGATAATCTCAAAAGTCCCCTGAGTCCGGGGAAGGCGGGCCTTCCCGCTCCCCGGACCGGACATGAGGCAATCTCCCTGGTCAACAAAAGAGGTTTCCCCCTATGAAGCAGCTCCCTGTCCGGCTCCTCTCCCTCTCTCCGGGATCGGTGATTGTCGCGGATGTGGTCGACCCTCTCGGCCGGCTTCTCGTAAGGGCCCCCGTCACCCTCGACGACCATCTCAGGAATCTCCTCCTGGCCCGGGGGGTGCGGGAGGTCTCTATCGAGGACCGGAGAACCATCGACCGGGTCGAATCGGACGAGGCGGTCCGGCGCGAGCTTCTGTCTCTCGACAAGAGGCTCTCCCGGTTCCAGGCCGAGGGCCCCGAGCTTGATCTCAAGACCACGATCAGGGAGGTGGTCGAGAGGTTCTACCTGGAGAAGAGATAGAATCCGCTCCTTGGACAGGCCAGGAGGGTCGGGGAGAGTAAAAGGAGGAAAATGTCCTTGTGGTGACAGACGAATACGACCGGATCTTCGAGGATTTCGAGAGGGAAAACGGGTTTTCGGCGATGCCGGAGGTCGTGAGCGAGGTTCTCTTTGCCCTCGGGTCTTCCCGGACGACCATGCACGAAATCGGGGAGATCATCAAGCGGGATCCGGGATTTACGACCCGCCTCATCTCCTATGCCAATTCGGGGGCCTACCTCACGGCCAATCCCGCCTCGAGCATCGACCAGGCGGTGCGGATCATCGGACTCGGCCCCCTCAAGGGCCTGTGTCTGGGAATTCCGGTCTTTTCAAGGTACAAGCATGTCCTGGGGGTTCGGGAGATCTGGGCCCACAGCCGGGCCACAGCGATCTGCTGCCAGATCGTCTCGGAAGCCATCCGGTTTCCCGAGCCCGACACGGCAGAGACGGCGGGCCTCCTTCACGATATCGGAAAGGTCGTCCTGGCGGTCTCCGCCGGGAATTTTTTCCTCTCCCAGATCCAGATTGCCGATGCATCCAAGCGGGATCCCGACTGGAAACAGGAGAAAGAGCTTCTGGGCTTCAACCACTGCTTCATCGGCGGATGGTTTGCCCGAAAGTTCAAGATGCCCCAGAGTCTTGTCGATGCGATTCTCTGGCACCACGAATACGAGAAGTCTTGCTACGGGCGGGATCTGGCCTGTCTGTGCATGGTGGGAGACCAGATCGCTTCGGCGATTGGACTCGCCCATCCCGACGATGTCTTTGTGGACCCCGGTCTTGTCGGGGCCCTGAAACATCTGGGAATCGATGACGATCTCTTCCGGAAGATCCTTTTGCGCTCTCTCGAGCGTGTCGGCCGGATGGTCGCCTATGACTGAACCCCAACCTTCTGTCTCTCCTGGAGGGGGCTTGCCCGGAGGAATCGGAAATCTCCCGCCGGTAAGCTACGGGTTATGGAGGGCCCCATGAGTTCAAGCCGTCATCCCCATGATCTCCTGATCGGCCGCCAGGCCATCTTCGGCCGGGACGGATCGGTCCAGGGCTATGAACTGCTCTTCCGGGAGACCCGAAGGAACGAGGCCCGTGTCTCCGACGACCGGCAGGCCACCGCCCGCGTCATCGTGGACACCCTCATGGAGGTAGGCCTTTTGCAGGTTCTGGGCGGAAAACGGGGTTTTGTCAACATCGGTCTCGACTTCCTGATGGAGGACGCGATTTTCCTGCTTCCTCCCCAGGATCTCGTCCTGGAAATTCTCGAGACGGTTCCGGTCAACGACGCCACCGTCTCCCGCTGCAGGGAGCTCAGGAGCCGGGGATATACGCTGGCCCTGGACGATTATGTGGGCCGCGAAGAGACTTGGGCACCCCTCCTGGATCTGGTCTCCCTCGTGAAGGTCGACATTCAGGGCGTCTCCGAGTCCGATCTCCTGCCTGTCGTCCGGGAGATCTCGGGACGCAAGCTCTCCCTTCTGGCGGAGAAGGTCGAGACTCCCCGGCAGCTTGTAGAGACCATGGGGATGGGGTTCGAATACTTCCAAGGCTTCTTCTTCGCCCGGCCGATCATTCTGGCCTCCCGGAAGGTCGATCCCCTGAGGCAGGCGGTGACGGGGATCCTCGCCATGGTCCTGGCCGAAGCCACAACGGAGGAGATCGTCAAGGCGGTCCGTCCCCACATCGATCTCTCCGCTTCGCTCATCCGGATCGCCAATGTGGTGGGCAAAAGCCCCACCCGGGTCATCACCGATCTCAGACAGGCGGTTCTGGCCATGGGACGGGCCCAGATCCGGCGCTGGCTCGAGCTGATCCTCTTCTCCTCGTCGATGTCGGACAACCGCTATGCCCGCCCGGTTCTCCAGATGGCCGTCACCCGGGCCCGGCTGATGGAGCTTCTGGCCGAATCCTGGACAGGCCCGGGAAAGCCCGATCCGGAGGAGGCCTTCCTGACCGGGATGTTTTCTCTCTCCGGCTCCCTTCTGGGGGTGACGGTGGCCGAGATTCTGGAGGGGCTGCCGCTCCGGGAGGAGGTCCGGCGGGCCCTTCTGGAGGGCACAGGTCCCCTGGGGCTCCTCCTCTCTTTTGCCGGAAGCGTCGAACGCTCCGCAGAGTCGCTGGACCGCCTCCTGACGGAAGTTCCCGTCCCTGCCGCCCGGATTGCCGAGGCCCAGACCGAGGCCCTTCTCTGGGCCGACGACATCGTCCGGATGTTCTCCTGACAAAAATCTCCCGTTGTTTTCGGAATGCCTAGAAGCGCCGCGACCTGAGGATGACGATGGCCAGAAAAAAGCCCAGGATCCCGGCCCCCGAAAATCCGATGAGGCCCAGGGTCTTGAAGGAGGAATGGGAGGAGAGGGAGGCGGAAAAGATCAGGGCCGATCCGATGACGAGAGAGGAGACGAGGATCGACAGGGAGAGAAGGTTGCCGGTGCGGTCGATCTCCCGGATCAGGTCGTCGAGGTGGCGAAGCGAGAAGTCGATCCGGAACTTTCCCGCTCCCGCCGTGTCGACCAGACGCTCCAGCCGTTCCGGGAGCCCCGACAGGACCCGCAGAAGGGTCCGGGAGGAGATCTTCATGTTCCGGAAGATTTCGGAGAGGCCGAAGTTTTTGAGGAACTGGGAGACGATGAAGGGCCGGGCCTCTTCGAGCATGTTGAAGGAGGGGTCCAGCTGGCGGCCGATTCCCTCCATGATGACGAGGGCCCGGAGAAGGAGGACCAGTTCCGCCGGAAGCTTGAGGGCGTGCTCCCGGGAGATGGCGAAGAGCTCGGAGGCGAGACGGTCGATCCGGATTTCCGAGAGGGGCTGGTTCACGAACTCTTCTAGGAAGCGGGAGAGCTCCGACTCGAGACGGAGGGTGTCGCAGTCTTCGGGGATGGCCTCCATCCGGCGGAGGAGCCCGACGACGCGGGCCGTGTCATTGTCCGACAGGGCGACCAGGAGATCCCCCAGGAGGGTTCGCCAGGTTTTCGAAAGGGTGCCGAACATGCCGAAATCGAGAATGCCGATTCGGGATCCGGGGAGGACAAGGATGTTTCCCGGATGGGGATCTCCCTGGAAGAATCCGAAGACGAAGACCTGCTTCAATATGGACCGGGCCCCGACCCGCGCGATGATTTCGGGGGTGGTGCCCATCATAGGGTAGAGGTCCGTCTGGTCGATCTTGATTCCGTCGAGGAACTCGAGGACCAGCACCCGATCCGTCGAGTAGTCCGGGAAATAGCGGGGAATGACGATCTCCGGATCTGTGGCGAAGTGGCGGGCCGCCCGCTCGATGTTCTTTCCCTCGTGGGTAAAGTCGAGCTCGAGCCGGAGGATCCGGGAAAACTCCTTCACGACCTCGCGGGGATGGAAGCGCCGGGATTTTTCCAGGTTGTCCTCAAGGAGCCCCGAAAGGACGGCCAGGATGGAGAGGTCGGCCTCGACCTTCGGAAGGATTCCCGGCCGCCGGACCTTGACCGCCACCTCCGTTCCGTCGGGGAGCATTCCGCGGTGGACCTGGGCGATGGTGGCCTGCCCCAGGGGTTCGGGGTCGAGCTGGGCCAGGCGTTCCCGGACGGGACATCCCCAGGCCTCTTCGAGGAGGCCCTCGATCTGGTCGAAGGGCAGGGGTGTGACCCGGTCCTGGAGGCGGGAGAGTTCGGCGATGTAGTCCGGAGGGAGGAGATCGGGGCGGGCCGAGAGAATCTGCCCCAGCTTCGAAAAGGTGGGCCCCAGCTCCTCGAGAGCCTTCCTGAGACGGACCGGCCGGGGCTCGGAGGCCGGAGGCTTGCGGAAAAGTAGCCGGTCTCCCGCCGCCTTGAGGGGATTGAGCCGCAAGAATCCGACCAGGTCCTCGAAGCCGTATTTCACGAGGATATGGACGATCTCCCGGAGCCGTGAAAGCTCCGAAAGGGGCAGAAGCCTGATGACCGACAAGGGACCTCCCTTACAAGAGGGTCGTTAGGCCCGCGGAATGGTTCCAAGGACCGTCAGGTAAAGGACGGCGGAGGTGGTGGAAAGTCCCAGAAATTCGGCAATCTCGTCGTCGAAAAATCCTCCGATGCCGCTTGATCCATGGCCCATGTGGACGGCCGCAAGGTTCAGCCGCTCCCCGATGATGCCGGCATCCATGTGGAGGGTCCGGTAGATCCTGTTCCCGTAACGCTCCACCAGCCGGGGAAGGTTGGCGACTTGGAGGAGCAGGCAGGAGGCATCCCGGGCCAGATCCTGTCCCAGGGAGAATTCGCAGGCGATTTCGGCCATGTTTCCCCTTCTGAGAAGTGTCAGCTCCCGCGAATCCGGGGAAAAGTGATAAAGTCCCGGCATCAGGAGATCGACGGAGTTGACGACCAGAAAGGAGGAGAAGAGACGGGGCCCGAAAAAGAGGGGCGGAAGGGCGGGATCGGCCACGGGGTCGGCCGAGAGATTGTATCCGAAGTTCAAAAGGGCCGAGAGGTCCTCGAACGGGAGGGGATCCCCCGAGAACTGCCGCGCCGACCGCCGGGTCAGGAGATCCCGGGAGAGGTTCTCGTCGAAGTCGATCTCCCGGTCGGTCAGGGCGACGGGATCGCGCTGGGGGGTGAACCGGGAGACCGGGAGAAGGGTCGGATCGTACTCTCCCTCTCCCGACCAGAGGACCGGAGGGGCGAAGGGCTCGGGACCGATCGCGGAGAGACGGTGGAGATCCCGGAAAAGATCACCCGTCTCTGGGGCCTCCGGCGGCGTATAGGGAGGATGGGCCGGGGAGGGGAGAAGGGGGGTGCAGGGGATGGGCTCGTAGGCGGTTTCGCCGTGGACCATGGCCAGTCCCGTGAGGCAGACCTCGTTTGTGTCCCCGAGGAAGAGAAGGGAGTTCATGGAGGTGTCCTGGAAGCCCGACAGGGGATAGGCCAAAAATCCCGATTCCTTCGCCATGAGCGTGAGGTTCGAGAGCAGGTGTCCGGTGTCGAGAAGGATGCGGCGGTATCCCCGCTCGCCGTAGCGCCAGGCCGAGCGTTCGTAGATCCCCGAGAGGAGGATCAGGAATCCGGCTTCGGAGAGCGCCGGCTGATGGAGAAAATAGGCGGAGATTTTCTCCCAGAAGGATCCTTCGATCACGGGGACGAGGTGATGCTCCTTCCCGTGGTAATGGTAGATCCCGTCGTTTAGGAAGGGCTGATCCCGGATGACGAGGTAGATCTCCGCCGGATAGAGGCCTCCGGCCGACGGGGCGGCCCTCATGTAGGTCTTGTCGATCTTGGGGGAATCCATGATGGCCGTGACCCCGTAGGAAAAGAAGAGGAAGCGGGAGATCTCCGAGAGCCCCCAGGGCGTGGGAGGCTGGGGGGGAGCCACCGGAAGGGGATTCCGGGTGAAGGGGATATGGCTGAAGGGGAGAAAGGGGACGAGGCTGATCGGGTTGTCCGCCTGGTAGTCCTTGAAGGGGGCGGGCTTTCGTGAATAGTCCAGGGACCGGAAGCGATGGATGGTCGTCCGGCTGTATTTGGTCTCCTCGTGGAAATACTCCGCGCAGGAGACAGGCGTATGGTCCAAGGGAAATCTCCAGGATTGTTTCCGGCCAGGCCGACATTCTCCGGTTCCGCAGGAATCTGCGGCCGAAAACAACGGTCATGCGCCCATTTTTGGGCTAGTGGTTTCGTTCTGTGATCCATTATACATGGAGCGCGCCCCTTGATCATCTCTTATGGGAAAAAGAATCCATCCTGGGCCGGGTTTGATCGGCTCCGGAGGAGATTTGCCCAGGATCTTTCGAACCGTTCAAGGGTCAACGGGGGAATGGGGATTTTAAGGTGTTAAAAGGCCTTCAGGAGGGGAGGGCCGAGCCGGTGACAAGGTCCCAGAGGTCTCGGTCGTGGGAAAAGGGGTTGGAAATTCTCAGGCCTTCGGTCTCGAACTCCGGTTCCCCGTTGTAGAGGACCAGTCCTCGGGCGGTCCGGGGAAGACCGAGGGCCTTGAAATGTTCGAGTCCCCGGAGGAAGTCCCGGGTGAAGGTTTCGGAGGACTTGATTTCGACGGGAAAAATCCGCCCGCCCTCCCGGACCAGAAGGTCGACCTCGTTCCCCTTGGAGTCCCGGTAGAAAAAGAGGTCGGGTCTTCTCCCCCGGTTGTTGGCCCCTTTCATGATCTCTCCGACCACCAGGTTTTCATACAAACTTCCCCGGAGGGGATCCCTTTTGACCTGATCCTCCGTTTGGAGTCCCAGGAGAAAGGAGGCGAGCCCCGTGTCAAGGAAATAGAGCTTGGAGGACCTGACCAGCCGCTTTCCGACATTCTCGAACCAGGGAGGCAATTCGAACAGGATGTAGGAGGCCTTGAGGACGGAGAGCCAGTTTTTGACCGTGGTCGTCGAGACTCCGGTGTCGTTGGAGAGGGAGGCGAGATTGATGAGATTTCCGATCCGGCCGGCGACCAGGACAAGAAATTTCTGGAAGGACGACAGGTCCCGGACCTGGACCATCGCCCGAAGGTCCCGTTCTAGGTAGGTCTGGAGATAGCTGTTGAAAAAACGCCGGGGATCGAGTCCCTTTTCGTGGAGAGCGGGAAAAAATCCCTTGATTGCCATCTGGAAGGGGGCGGGAAGGGGGGCAAGACGTGTGAGTTCGTGAGCCGAAAGGGGCCAGAGAGAAAGGACGGCGGTCCTTCCTGCGAGCGATTGGGCGATGGAGGCCGAAAGAGAGGGCTGATGGCTCCCTGTCAGGATGAACCGTCCTCTCCGCGGATCCCGGTCGACAAGGCCCTGCAGGTAGGACAGGAGGATCGGGAGCCGCTGGATTTCGTCCAGAATGACACCCTTCTCCCCGGCTCCTGCCAGAAATCCCCGGGGATCGGATTCGGCGAAGATCCGCAGATCCGGGTCCTCGAGGGAGTAATAGGCCCGATCGGGGAAGACGGAACGGGCAAGTGTAGTCTTCCCGGCCTGGCGGGGTCCCAGAATTGTCACCACCGGGTATTCCCGGGCCGATTCCAGAAGTTCACCTTCGATATCACGGCGGATCATGAATCCAAGAATACCGAAAATAATGGTGCAAATCAAAAGTTGAAGATTGGATTTGCCCCATGGAGAAGGATAGGATTGGTGAGGGACGCGGATCCGATCCATGAAAGAATCCTGCCAGTCCATTGACCTCATGGGGCGGCACCCGTTAGGCTTTTCGGAAGGGCCCCCCGGGGGCGGAGGACAACCTCTTATACAAACACGAAGGATGTCGATGGAAACGGTGAAGGACTATCTCGATCCCGCATGGACTGCGGTCTTTGATATCGAAGGCTTTTCCGGGCGGATGGGGCCCATTCGGAAGACCGTGCGCCCCGGGCTTGTCAAACTTTCTGAACGGCTCTCGGAGCTCATGACCGAAAGAGGGTTTCCCGTTTTTCCCCATGTGGCGAGCCACATGCGCCGGAGGGTCAATCCTCCCAACGAAACCTGGCTCGCGCTGGGGCCCGCCAAGCGGGGGTACAAGGCCTGGGGACACATGGGAGTCTTTATCGGCAAGGGAGGGGCTTCGGTCCGGTTCGTTGTGAAGGACGAGGCGGAGGGGCCCAAAAAGGCCCTGGGGCGCTGGCTTCGGGAGGATCCGAAGGCGGTGGCGTGGTTTCGGTCCCACAAAGACCTAAAGGATTACGATCCGGTCCACGGGACGGGCCTTGTGGCCCCCCCTCTCCAAAAGAGTCCCCGGGAGATCGGGGAGCGGCTGATCGGGCTCAAGACGGCGGGGTGTGATCTCGGATGGACCCTGGACTTTGTGACCACCCTCGAAGGGCTGGCCGTCCGGCTCGAAAGCCTCTTCCCTCTTTATCTGGCGGCGAACGGGTCCTGACGGATGACCGTGTCCTCCCGGCCCACCCCGGTGGAAATGACGGTCACCGGGACCTCGATCAGCTCCTCGATCCGGGCGATGTAGCGCTTGGCGTTGTCGGGGAGGGTGTCAAAGTTCCGGACTCCCGCTGTGGGCTGATTCCAGCCCGGGTGATCTTCATAGATGGGCCGGGCGGCCTCGAGGAGCTCCACCCGCCTCGGAAACTCATCGACCTTCTTCCCGCGGATCTCATATCCCGTCGCAATCTTCAAGGTCGGAAGGGCGTCGAGGACATCGATCTTTGTCAGGGCGATCTCCGAAATCCCGTTGATCCGGCAGGCATAGCGGACCGCGGGAGCATCGAACCATCCGCACCGGCGCGCCCGTCCGGTTGTCGCGCCGAACTCCTGCCCCTTCTCTCTCAGATACTCCCCCGATTCGTTGATGAGTTCGGTAGGAAAGGGCCCGGAGCCGACCCGGGTCGTATAGGCCTTCGTCACTCCCAGCACCCGGTCGATGGCGGTGGGACCGACGCCGGTTCCGGTGAGCGCGCCCCCGGCCGAGGAGTTGGAGCTGGTCACGAAGGGATAGGTCCCGTGGTCGACGTCGAGAAGTGTTCCCTGGGCCCCTTCGAAGAGCAGGGCCTTCCCGTCCCGGATGGCCCGATGGAGGGTCAGGGCCGTGTCGTCCATGAAGGGGAGGATGCGGTCGGCCAGGGCCATGGTCTGATTGTAAATCGTCTCCGCGTCGAGTCCGTGGGTCGTGTAGAGCTTCTCCAGGAGATAATTCGTCTCGGCAAGGTTCTGCTCGAGCTTTTCCCGGAAGAGGGCCGGATTGGCCAGGTCTCCCAGGCGGATTCCGATGCGGGCCATCTTGTCCACGTAGGCCGGGCCGATTCCCCGGCCGGTCGTCCCGATCCGGCGGGTCCCCCGGAACTTCTCCGATTCCTTGTCGATCGCCCGGTGGTAGGGAAGAATGAGATGGCAGGCGTCACTGATCCGGAGGTTCTTGTCCACGGTGACGCCCCGGTTTCTCAGCATGTCCCGTTCCTCGACCAGGGCGTGGGGATCGAGGGCGACCCCGTTGCCGATGACGCAGAGCTTGTCCGGATGGAGGATGCCCGACGGGATGAGGTGGAGGATGAACTTCTCTCCCCGGGAGACGATCGTATGGCCGGCGTTGTGTCCTCCCTGGTAGCGGACAATGACGTCGGCCCGGTCGGTCAGGAGATCGACGATCTTTCCTTTGCCTTCGTCACCCCACTGGGTGCCCAGGACAATCAGGTTCGGCATGTTTGGAGAGGCTCGCTTTTTAGAGGATGGTCCGGGCCCGGCACGAATCAGTCTCAGCGCTTTGCCGGGGTTTTGGAACAAGGTTCCATTATGGGAAGGCGGGGCGGATCTGTCAACAAAGGGCCCGGGCCCGGTCCGGCCTGTCCCGGGCACAGGAGGGGCTTACCCGGACCCTTGTCCGAGCCGGTCGAGGAGGGGGCATTCCGGGGGTGTCTGGCCCGTGCAGGCCTCGACAAGGGCCTCGAGCTGGCCTTCGATCTCCCTGAGATTCCTGATCCTCTCCCGGACCGTTCCAAGCTTTGCCATGGCCATCTCCCGGACCCTTTCGCACGGGCTTTGGGCCTCCTCCCGAAGGGAGAGGAGCTCCCCGATCTCGGAGAGGGTAAAGCCGATCTCCCGGGCATTCCGGATGAAGGACAGGCGGCGGGCCGTCTCCTCCGGATAGTCCCGGTATCCCGAGTCCCGGCGGGGAGCGGCCGGAAGGAGGCCGCTTTTCTCGTAGAACCTGATCGTGTCGACGCTCACCCCCGCCTCTTTGGCCACAGACCCGATGGTCCGTCCCATCTCCGTCTCCTTTCCTTAAGCGTCAACCTGCGCAACAGGAGAGCATCCCGATCTCTTTCCGGAAGGACTGGGCGCAGAGCTTGAGTCCCTCCACCATGGTGAGGTAGGGAAAGAGCATTCCTCCGATATCGTCGACGGTCCGGCCGGAAGAAATCGCCAGGGCGGCGGTCTGGATCATCTCCCCGGCCTCGGGGGAGAGAATCTGGACTCCCAGAAGGCGTCCGGACCCGGCCTCCGCCACCATCCGGATCCACCCGCGGGTCTCGAAGTTCGCCAGGGCCCGGGGAACCTGGTCGAGGGGCAGGGTCCGGGTCTCGACGGAGAGTCCTGCCGCTTGGGCCTGAGCCTCCGTGAGCCCGACCGTTGCCACCTGGGGGTCCGTAAAGATCACCTCCGGCAGGACCGAAAGATCGAGGGTGACGGGGCCGTTCCCCGCCATGTTGGTCGCGGCCCTTGTCCCGGCGGCCGCCGCCACGTAAACAAATTTGGGAAGGGTGGTGCAGTCTCCCGTGGCATAGACGCCGGGAAGGGTCGTCTCAAGACGGTCGTTGACCACAACCGACCCCGCGGAGTCGGTTTCGATCCCCACCCTTTGAAGGTCCAGGGACTCCGTGTTGGCGATCCGCCCGGTCGCGACCAGAAGGTGCTCCGCCTCCAGGATCTCCCCTTTCATCGTGACCCGGAAGAGTCCGTCCGAAAAGCGCACCTTCTCCGGAAAGGCTCCGGTCAGGAAGCGAATCCCTTCCTTTTCGAGAAAGCCCTGAAGATCCCGCCCCAGATCGGGATCGGTCCGGGAGAGAAGGTGATTCCCTCTCATGATGACGGTGACCCGGGAACCCAGCCGCTGGAAGGACTGGCCGATCTCGGCGGCCACGAACCCTCCTCCCAGGATGACGAGACGCGGCGGGATCGACTCGGAGAAGAGCGCCTCCGTCGAGGTCCAGAAGGGTGTCTCCGACAGTCCGGGAACCGGGGGCACCTGGGGCCGGGAGCCGGTCGCGATCAGGATCCGGTCGGCCAAAAGGCGTGTGGTCTCTCCGAGAGGTCCCCGGACCTCGACCTCCTTGGCTCCCAGAAGACGGGCCTCTCCCGGAAGATAGGCGACCCCGGGAAGCTCCGCCAGGATATCGGAATACTTGGCCTTTCTCAGCTCATCGACCCGGAGCTTCCGCTGGCGGGCGAGAAGGGAGCCCGAGGGGGAGAGAGAGGCGGGTCTCAGGCCCTCGAAGGAGGGGTGGGCGGCCTGGTGGGCCTCCTGGGCCTGCCGGACCAGGATCTTCGAGGGAACGCATCCCACGTTGACGCAGGTCCCCCCGATCGTTCCCCGCTCGACCAGCGTGACGGTGGCCCCGAGCTCCGAGGCCCGGATGGCGGCGGCAAAGGCGCCGGAGCCGGCCCCGATAATCACGACCCGGAGAGGTCCGGGCCAAGGGGGGGATCCGGAGCCGGTGCCGGTGTCGGGGAGAAGGACGTAGCCGCGGGAGCGGACGGCGTCCCGGAGGGTCTCCCAGGGAACAGGGGCGGAAAGGGTGGCCTCCCCCCGGCCCTGGGCGTAGGAGACCTGGCAGGCGGCGACGCCGTCGACAGCGGAGAGCGATTTTTCCACCGTCCGGGCGCAGTGGTCGCAGGTCATGCCGGAAACCCGGAAGGAGAGATGTTCGGAGCTCATGGGCGGACCTCCTGGTGATTTGGAAAACAGGACCGGCTCCGGAGGGCCCGGGCGAGTTCGGTTCCCGTGACGAAAAGAAGAAGGACGAGACCCCCGTACATGACCGGAGGAGCGAACTTCATGCCAAGCGGAAGCGCGGCGGCCGAGAGGAGGTAACCCCCGAAAAGAAGCCGGCTTCTGTGCCTTTGAAAGCTTTTGATGGCCCCCCAGAGCCCGATCAGGAGGGAGAGGGCCATCAGGGGAAAGAGCCAGTGTTCCTTGAGAAGGATCCCCAGGCCCAGGGTTCCGAGAAGGGAGATGGCGGCGGGAAGCCCTGCACAGCAAAGGACAGCCAGAAGCGAGGTCGCCGCGGATAGCGCCACGGCCACAAGACCGGGTGTGGAGGGGGCCGGGAGAATTTGCCGGGGGCCTTCGGGAGGGGGTGTGGGATCCATGAACTGTCTCCTTTCGCAAGAGGGGTCAGCGAAAATTACGGTCCGAAGGAGGAGGAACCCGGGAGGGATTTCTCCCCGGAATCCTCTCAAGAGACAGTATAGACCCTGGAGTGTACTCCAGGGTCAAGGGGTCTTTTCGGACTCTTTTTGCGAGGGGGGAGCGAGGGGAGAGGGAGGGGGCCAGGCCTCCTTGACGGGAAGGAAGAGAATGAAGAGGGCGCCCAGGAGGGAGACGCCTCCCAGAATGAAGAAGGTTTCGTTGTAGGCGAAGGCCTGGGAAAGGGAGCGGGCCAGTTTTCCGGCCAGGGCCGGGGACAGGGGGGCCGAGGTCTGGGGGAGGACGGGATGGAAGGCCGGGGCGATGTTGTCCACGAGGTGCCGGGCCCAGACAATTCCGAACATCCCCCCCAGAAACTGGATCGTCAGCTGGACGACCAGCCCCACCCGGTGGAGGGAGGCGGGGAGGGTGCGGAGGACCAGGGGAGCAAGCGAGACCTGGGTCAGGGCGACGCCCACGCCGAAGACCATTTGGGGAAGAAGGACTAGAGAAAGGGAATAAACATTGGCCGGAAGCGTCAGGTAGGCCACATTTGACAGGGCGATCAGGAAGGATCCCGCCGCCATGAAGCCCCAGGTGAAGAAAGAGCGTTCGGGAGAGATCAGGAAGGCAAAGGCCGGGATCAGAAGTTCGGTGATGGCCCCCATGAAGATCACCATCCCGGCCTGATGGCTCTGGAAATGGTAGAAGATCTCGAGGAAGAGGGGCAGAAGGTAGAGACGGCCGAAGATGGCGGTCGACCGGAGAAAATTGGCGGCACAGAGGAGGAGGTATCCTCCGTGGGAAAAGAGGTCGAGGGGGATGACGGGCCGCAGGTGGCGTGCCGCATGGAGCCAGTAGGAAAAGAAGAAGAGGAGGCAGGCCAGGGCCATGAAAAGGAGGGTCGTGCTGTGCCAGCCGAAGCGCTCGCCCTCCATGAGGGTTTCCATGCAGAAGAAGGCGGCCCCGAAAAAGAGAAGCCAGCCCAGAAGGTCGAAAGGGACCTTTTCGGCCCGGGGATGGTTGGAGAGGGAGACGGCCGCAAAGAGAAGGGTGAGAAAGCCCACGGGAAGGTGGATGCCCATCGTCCAGCGCCATCCCAGGGTGTCGACGAGGAGGCCGCCGATGGTGGGGCCGAGGCTCACCGCAAGGCTGTTTCCCACGGCAAAGAGGGCTAAGGCCCGCGCCCGCTGTTCCGGAGGGAAGCTTTCATTGATGAGGGTGATGGACAGCGGGATCAGCACGCCGCCGGAGAGCCCCTGGAGGGCCCGGCCCAGCATCATCCCCGGCATGAAGTGGGCCGTCATGGAGACTAAGGATCCTGCCATGAAGAATGCGGTGGCCAGGGAATAGAGGTCCCGTTCCTCGAAGAGCCCCCGGAGCCGGTAGGAGAGGGGGATGCCCAGGGCGACAAAGAGGCTGTATCCCGCGGTCAGCCATCGGACTTCGTCGGGGGAGGAGTCCAGGGCCCGGGAGATGAAGAGGCGGCCCACATTCATGCTGGTCGTATCCACCAGGGGAAGGGTCGTGCCCAGGATGACGGTGAAAAGCACCATGCCGGGAGAGCGAAGGGAAGCTCCCGAGAGAAACGGTCCTAGGGTGCGGGAAATCCGGGTCATGGAGAGGGTCTCTGGAGTCCGGGAGGAGAAGCCCGGAGTGTCAAGGAGGGGAGAATGGGAGGAGCGGGGGAGATGAGGAACTCCAGGACAGGGAGAGCCGCGGTCATGAAGGAAACGAGAGAAAGAAGGTGGGGAGGGCGAGAGAAAATGAAGGAAGCTGGTGCGACAGCATCATCCGGGTTGTGACTGCAAAGGTTCCGGCCACCAGAAGGATCAGACTGCCCAAAGCCAGACGGTGTCTCGGGGTCCCGTGGGGCAGAAGGGAGGCGGCCTCGAGAAGAAGAATCATGGCAAGAACGAAGAGGACCATCCAGAAAAAGGCCAAGTCCATGGCGCGATCCTTCCCGGAGAAAAGAGAAAAATCAGGATTTCCTGACCGGTCGTCCCAGACGCTTTTCGACGGAGGAGATCTTTCCCGAAAGACGTCCGGTCTGGCCCTTCCGGGCGTCGATCTTGATCGAGACGCTGATGCGGCTGCAGTCCTGGCTCATCCCCTCGTAGCACTTTTTGACCACCGCCATCACCTCGTCCCATTCGCCCTCGAGAACGGTCCCCATGGGGTTCAGGAGGTAGTCGACCCCGCTCTGGTCAATGATGTCGAGGGAGCGGGCGACATAATCCCCCACCGACTCTCCCTTGTCGAGGGGACTCATGGAAAATTCGAGGAGAACGGACACGGGCGATCCTTTCAGGATTGAGAAGAGGGACAGGGTGAAAATTCCATGATCTTCTTTCATAATAAAGGAAGAAGACCGGCGAGCCAAGAGGACCCCCCCCGCTTGGGATCGAGAGAAAGGACAACATCGTGGCGGGGCTTTCATATGGAGAAGACAGCGTGGTGAATAAAGGCAAGCCTGAACGGAGGGGAAGGATCCCGAAGTCCGGGAGATCGTCCCTGAAACCGGTGGACCTCGACAGTCCGGCGGAAATGGCAGGACGTCTTCGCCTCTGTTCAAGAATGTCGGCGGAATTGCGTCTTCTGGCCAGAGCTTATGCCAATGCCTTTCGGGGCGGTCATGGTCGGACATAGGAGCTCTCAGGGAGAGGAAGGGGAGAGCCTTCTCCGATGTGCCAGGACGGTTTCGGAGATTCTGGGTCCGGACTTCTGTGCCCTCGTCGGAGGCATGGCTCTCTCCGCCTTCGGGTATGTCCGCGGAACCCTCGATGCCGACTTTATTTCGGGGGGGGAGCCGATGGCCATGAATGCGGCTCTCAGGAACAAGGGGATTGAGAGCCAGTTGACCTGGGGGGATCCCGATGATCCCCTCCCCTGGGTCATCAGGGGCGAAGTCGGGGGGGTTTCCTTCGATATCCTTCCCCAGATCGCCGGAACCCGCGTCGAACGGGGAACCTTTCTCCCGGACCTGGGAATCACGGTCTGCAGTGTGGAGGATTTTATGGCTCTAAAATGCTTTGCCGGGGGGCCCCAGGATCTCGCGGATATCGCGAACCTCATCGGTGTCCGACCCGATCTTAGATCTATCGCCCTTCGGGTCGCCGGAGTCTATGGTCTCTCCGAGCGGCTGCTTCCTTTTTTGGCCCCTTCCTGATCCCGGGGAGGAGGGCCTTGCGATCAGGCTGTACGGCCTGATTTCTTCAATTCTTTTCCTTTCCTGAATCCTCCCTTCGGAGGATTTTCCCGTTCACCGGTTTGTCACATTCCCTTGAGATTCCCTTTTCATTCCCCCGGTAGGATAGCCATCGTCCGGAGTGGCCCCCGCGCATGTCGGGGAATTCCGGGCCGATCCCCGGGACCTTCGTCGTTCCGGGGAGATAAAAAGTTTAGATTTTTTAAGAACTTTAAGCCAAAGACCACACCCTTAGGGAGGACCTCTTGATGACCACAGGAAAAAGGAAGGCGCGGGCTCTGGCCTGGCTCGCCGCGGCTCTTCTGGCGGCCGGCGGCTGGACTCCGGCCTTCGCCGACAACCTGACCCCCGATTCGCCCTATTCTCAGCCAACTCCAGCACCTGCGCAACCTTCTGGATCGTCCCAATCCACGCCGGCCGACTATGACCGGTTCAATTCGGAGTTTCACAACTCCTTCCAGAACCTGATCCCGGACGCGCCTCCTCCCGGTTATACGACGATGATGGGGAAGTGGGTCACCACGATGTACGGGTTCGTCCAGGTGGATACCGTCTTTGACAGCAACCAGTCCTATAACAACTGGCCCTTCAACTCGGCTCCCGGAAATGCGGCGGTGGTCGGGACGTCGACTACCCCGTTATCAGGAACTGCGGCAAGCCAGTTCAATTCCAGCCGGTTTGGAATGGATGTGAACAACTCCCGGATCGGGTTTGCCCTCTCCTCTCCGGTCTACAACGGCTACAAGCTCCGGGCGCTCCTCGAGATGGACTTTCTGACCAATCCGGGCGAGTCGTTAGCGACAGGTGACGGCTACATCACCAACCCAATCTTCCGTATCCGTCATTTTTTCTTTGACGTCACGACCCCCTCCTGGGGGAATGTCCTGGTCGGACAGTACTGGTCGCTCTTCGGTATGCAGCCGTACAATATCCAGAACAACCTCCAGATCGCTCCCGGCCCCGGCACGGCTTACGGTCGGTTCCCCCAGATCCGGTGGTATAAGAATTTCCACATGAATGACGGCCTGATGCTGGAGCCGGCGGTCGCCGCGATGATGCCGGTCAGCATGCAGAGCACCCTTCCGGCCTTTACGGAAGCCCTCAAGTTTTCCGACAGCGACATGATGACGGAGTTGATGATTGGCGACACCGGAAAGGGCCAGTTCCCGGCCTCCATTGCGGTCTCCGGAATCGAGACCTACTATTCCGGGTATACAGGAACTGGGGGGGTCTCAAACTTTAACAATACATCTTCGACCGGTTTCAATTCCTGGACGGCGGCGGGAGCGGTGGACCTGATCCTTCCGATCATCCCGATCAAGGATGGCAAGCCCGGAAACAATCTGACCCTCCAGGCCGAATACACCTGGGGCCAGGGTGATGCCTGGCAGTTCCCCAACCTCTCCTTCGGCTTGGGTGGGGGAACGGTCAATGTGGTCGGGAACAACGCGAGCTGGGCCGGAAACGGGGTCGTCCTGGACAACGGGTTTTTGCCGCTTGATATCCAGACCTACAACGCCGATCTCCAGTATTACTTTCCCGATGATGCCCGGACCTCCGTTGTGGTCGGCTTTGCTGTGGACAACGCCAGCAACCTTCAGCAGATCGCCAGTGTTGTCGGGCCCGCCAATTTCGCGAGAACCGGCAGCAGCGCGAATGGCAGCATTTACAATTACCTTCAGCCAGACACCCACCTTGTCTTCTCCTATGTGGATCTGTGGCATGACTTCACACCCCAGGTTCGGGCGGGTCTCGAATTCGGCCAGTACGATGCCACCTATGTGGGCGGCGTGAGTGCCCTGGACAACCGGGTCATGATGAGCTGGTTCTACCTGTTCTAGGGAAAACTCCTCCCGGGAGGGGTCGTCCTTCCCGGGACCTCGTGAGAGGAGTGTCATCGAAATGAAACAGCTTCGTCATACGGGAGACATCCAGAAGGGCTATCGTGGCCTCATGGAGGATTCTGGCATGACGGAAGAGAAAAAGGACCGTCCGGCGGTGGCGCTGGTGATTGCCAACAGCCTAAGCCGCGAAATCGCCATCAAGAAGCTCCTCCTGGAGGACTTTCCCAGAGTGCGGGTGGCCCATTCCGCCGAGGAGGGAATCTGGATGGCGCGGAGGATTTCCGCGGGCGGGGAGAGGGTCGGATTCATCCTGTTCGATTCCTCGGTCTCCAAAAACGAAGTCAGTGGCTTTCTCGCCTTCGTGCGGGGCCGGGGGAACCTTCCCCGCGTCCCGGTTCTGGTGATGACGGAGGAGAGGGATCCGGAGGAGCGTGTCCGGACTCTCGAATCCGGCGCCGACGAGGTGCTGGCGCTTCCCTGTCCGGATCGGGAAACCCAGGCGCGGATCCGGGCGCTTTTAAGACGGGAGCGCTCGGGGAACCACGACAATCCTGATGCCCCCGCCCGTTATGAGGTGGGGGAGCTGATCGTCGACACCGAACGCCACGAGGTGCGCTGGAAGAGGCAACGGATTCCTGTCACGCCCCTTGAGTTCCGCATTCTTGTCCGGCTCATCCGGCATCCCGGCCGCGTCATGGGCCGGGAGGAGCTCATGAAAAGTTTGTGGGGAGAGCATTGGGAGGTGGAGGACCACAATCTGTCGGTCCATATCCATGGACTCCGGAAGAAGATGTCCCGCCATGACGACCCGTGCACTGTGATTGAAACGGTCCGGGGAGTCGGGTACCGGATCCGGGATGAGATCTCCTGACCGATCCGTCATCGATCTGTAACAGGTTTGTAACAGAGCTGTCGTCTTGTTGTGATAGGGTCAACCTACCTTTAAGGAGGATTTCATGAATTTCGTCAAGCGGAGTTTTGGCCTGGCAGCTGCCCTCGCGGTGGTCTCTGTCCTGTCGGGAGTTGGATCCGCCCATGCCACCGATCTCACCATCTCCGGCTCAACCATGCTCTTCCCTCTCGAGCAGGTCTGGGCCAATGCCTACATGAAAAGCCATCCGGGAGTGCACATCTCCGTGGCCTCGACCGGATCGGGCTTCGGGATCTCGAACGCCGCCAACGGGAACATCACGATCGGGGCCTCCGATGCCTATCTGACCAAGGATCTCAGAAAACGCTATGAAAGCCTCGCCTCCATTCCGGTCGCCTTTGACGACACCCAGGTGATCTACAACATCCCAGGAATCGGAAAGTCCAAGCTGATCCGCATGGACGGTCCCGTCCTGGCCCGCATCTTCATGGGCAAGATCCGCTTCTGGGATGACAAGGCGATCCGCGCCATCAACCCTTCCGTGAAGTTTCCCCACCAGCGGATCAAGGTCATCCACAGGGCTGACGCCTCAGGAACCACCTTCGTCTTTACCGACTATCTCTCCCAGACCTCGAAGGAGTGGTACGACGAAATCGGCCGTGATCTCTCTCCCTCCTGGCCGGTGGGATCGGGCTACAACGGCTCCGATGCGGTCGTTGCGGCCGTCATGGCCACTCCCGGCGCCATCGGATACGTGGGACTCGGATGGATCAACGAGTATCATCTGAGCTCCATGGCCCTCAAGAATCTCGACGGCTACTATGTGGTCGGCTCCGTAAAGACGATCCGGAATGCCGGAAAGGCCGCCCTCCACGATCCGACCTTTCCCGACGACTTCAACCGGTCGATCGTCTGGAATCTCCATGGCAAGGATGTCTACCCCGATGCCAATTTCGAGTTCTGGATGGTGAGCACCTCGCTTCCGGCGGCCACGATGCTCGAGGTCAAGAAGATGATCATCTGGGCCCTCACCAAGGGACAGCATGAGAAGTACACGGTCAAGACCGGTTTTGCGCCCCTTCCCTTCGCGCCGTTAAAGCCGCGCCTCAACAAGATCTTAAACCGCCTCCTTCCCGGAAACAGTCTCAAGATCGAGTCCGGGGGATAGAGCCGGCCGGCTTTGCTTGTCTGTCATCACGCCGGTCCGGAGAGAGTTTCCGGGCCGGTCTCTTTTTCGAGAGAGTCATGGGAGTGACGTTGGAATCCGACACGGAATCAAACATGAACGAGGGCCAGACCCTGGCCAAGGAGCCGCTCTCCACCCTCTCCGCCGTCCCTTCCCCGACCCTTTCGGCCTCTTCCCCCGGCCTCCAGCCCAACACTCCCGATTCCACCAGCGAACAGGGATCCAGGACAAAGAGCGTTTTGCGGGATCTCCGGAAGGTCTCAACCCAAAGGATCCATCGCTCCGAGCGTATTTTCCAGGGGACCCTCCTGGTCGGAGGCCTTTTTGTCCTGGCCCTATTTGCCACCGTGCTGGGGGTCAGCCTTGTCGAGGCCTGGCCATCGATCACGAAGTTCGGGTGGTCCTTCCTGTGGACCTCGACCTGGAACCCCCACCGCCATATCTTCGGGGCCTGGACCTATATCGTGGGAACCTTCTGGGTCACCGGGATCGCCCTTCTCTTTGCCATTCCCATCGCCATCCTCTCCTCCCTTTTCCTCTCCGATTACTCTCCGAAATGGCTGGTCGGGGCTGTCTCCACCCTGATGGAGATGCTGGCCGGCATCCCCTCCATCGTCTTCGGCGCCTTCGGCATCATCTTCATGGTGCCCCTTCTCAGGGATCATGTGGAGCCCTTTCTCGCAAATACCCTGGGACGCCACTGGGACTTCTTCAATGGAGATGCCATGGGGTACGGGATCCTCGCGGCCGGACTGGTCGTGGGCATCATGGTGATTCCCCTGGTGGCCACCGTGACCCGGGACTCGCTCGTCATGGTCCCCCGGGAGACGGTCGAGGCCTCCTATGCCCTGGGCTCCACAAAGGCGGAGATGGTCTTCTTCGTCAAGCTTCCGGCGGTCGTGCCGGGAATCATCGGTTCGGTCATCCTGGGCTTCGGCCGGGCCATCGGGGAGACGATGGCGGTCCTTCTCCTGATCGGAAACCAGGCCTCCATCCCCACCTCGATCCAGGATGTGGGGTATACGATCAGCTCCCTTCTGGCCAATACCTTCACCTATGCGGTGATCGACCCGCTCTATTCGGCCGCGGAAATCGAGCTGGGTCTCATTCTTCTCGTGATTTCGCTTGTGGTGAACACGCTGGGCCGGGAGCTTCTCATGAAACTCATGGGAGGCCGCCTGGCAGGATCGGTGGGCGGTGGCTGAGAACGTCCTTCCCGAAAAGGGTCTGTCGGTCTACCGGAAGGTCCGCAACGCCCTTCTGGGCGCGCTTACGGCCGTGGCCTTTGTCCTGGCGGTGACCCCGCTTCTTGCCATCATCTACGTGGCCTACGACCGGGGGAAGGCGGCCCTGTCCCTCTCCTTCCTCACCACCCTGCCCGGGGGATTCCCCGTGGGGATCGAAGGGGGCATCGCCAACGGCATCGTCGGAAGTCTGATCCTGATTGTCATCGCGAGCCTCCTTTCCGTTCCCGTAGGGGTCTGGGCCGGGCTCTACCTCTGGGACCAGTCCCACACGCCTCTCGCCAAGGCGACGAGGCTTCTGTCGGACCTTCTTCTGGGGGTGCCGTCGGTCATCTGGGGGGTGGTGGGGTTCTATGTCTTCTCCACCAATACGGGATACGGCTTCCACTGGGGATTTTCGGGGCTTGCGGCGGGACTCACCCTAGGATTTATCATGATTCCCATCGTGACCCGGGTGACCGAGCAAGCCCTTCGGGACGTTCCCCGAAGCTACATCGAGGGGGCCCTGGCCCTGGGGGCCTCCCGCTTTCAGGTCGTCCGGGGCCTCGCCATTCCGGCTGCCATCACCGGCATCGGCACGGGAATCCTCCTGGGGGTTTTAAATGTCCTGGGACAGACGGCGCCTCTCATCTTCACCAATTACTACAACACCGGCATCCCCAAGAACCTGGTCGGCTCCAACGGTTCGGTCGGGGATCTCGCGATGCAGATCTTCATCTACATCCATGAACCCTCGAAGGGACTTCACGTCAAGGCCATGGCCGCGGCCCTGGTCCTGACGGTGATCGTCCTCCTTCTGGACATGGGAATCCGGCTACTGGCCTGGGGAAGCCGCAAATACGCCCAGAGAATGGGATAGGAGACCCTTTGGAACCCGAATCTCCCGCCTTGCCCGTGCCCAAGATCGAGGTCAAAAACTTCAGTGCCTTCTACGGGAAGACCCAGGCGCTCCACAATGTGGACTTCACCATCTACGAGGGCAAGATCACGGCCATGATCGGTCCCTCCGGTTGCGGAAAGTCCACCTTTCTGCGGAGCCTGAACCGGATGAACGACTTTTTCCTTGATTTTCGCGTCGAGGGATCGGCCACCCTAGATGGGGAGGAGATCTACGGTCCCGCCGTCAATCCTGTCCTCATCCGCCAGCGGGTGGGCATGGTCTTCCAGAAACCCAATCCCTTCCAGAAGTCGATCTTCGAAAACGTGGCCTACGGCCTCCGGATCCAGGGAGTGAAGTCCCGCTCCGTCCTCTCCGACATCGTCGAAAAATCCCTGAAGGCGGCCGCCCTCTGGGACGAGGTCAAGGACCGGCTGAACGGCTCCGCCTTCTCCCTCTCCGGAGGCCAGCAGCAGCGGCTGTGCATTGCCCGGGCCCTGGCCGTCGAACCGGAGGTGATCCTTCTGGACGAACCGGCCTCCGCCCTCGATCCCATCTCCACCGCCCGGATCGAGGAGCTGATGCAGGACCTGAAGGATCGGTATACAATTGCCATTGTGACCCACAACATGCAGCAGGCCGCCCGGGTCTCCGACCGCACGGCCTTTTTCCTGGACGGGACACTGGTCGAGGTGAACGATACGACCAAGATCTTCACCAACCCGGAAGACCCCCGGACCGAGGACTACATCACCGGCCGGTTTGGCTAATGAGGAAGGACTAAGGTGCAGCGACATCTTGATGCCGAGCTCGAGCAGCTCAAGGGCCGGATCACGGAAATGGGGAACATGGTCGATCTCCAGATGAAGGAGGCGACGGAGGCTCTCGTGGAACGGGATCCTGTCAAGGCGAAGGGGGTCATCGACCGGGACCACCAGGTCAACGCCATGGAGGTGGGGATCGACGAGGACTGCGTCCGCATGATTGCCCTCCATCAGCCGGAGGCCCGCGATCTTCGCTTCGTCATCACCGCCATGAAGATCATCACCGATCTCGAGCGCATGAGCGATCTTGCCTCCAACATCTCGGAACGGGTGGTAGAGCTCTGCGACGAACCTTCCATCCCGGTCCCGTCCTCCATTGTGGAGATGTCCAATATTGGCCGCGGGATGCTCCGGGAGGCCCTCGATGCCTTCGTCTCCAGAAATACCGCCCTGGCCCGCCAGGTCACCTTGGAAGACGAGCGGGTCAATGTCCTCCACCGGGAGCTCGTGAAGACCATCGTCGAGAACTTGAAACGCCATACCGGGGAGACCAGCCCCATCATCCGCATCCTGTTCGTGAGCCGCTCGCTCGAACGTTTTGCCGATCATGCCACCAACGTTGCCGAGATCATCATGTACATGGTCGAGGGAAAGATCATCCGTCACATGGCCCCCTACGGGGAGAAGGAAGGCGCTCCGTGATCTGATTTTCGGTCCGGAAAATGAGAGTCGATCAGGAAAGAGCCCGGCCCGTCTGACACGGCCGGGCTCATCTGATTTTTGGGATTGTCCCGAACCCTTTTGTCGGCCTTTGTCGTTTTGGACCTCTCCGAAATCAGGATATTTTTTTGATCATAATCGCGCCTCAAACCTCGGCCTTCAGGGCTGATCTTTACCCATATCTTCTGTGTCCAGAAGAACAAGATACGGGTAAAGACCAGTTTTTAAAGCCGAGAATTAACCGGTGGGCGCAAACGGTCAGGTCGCCTGTTCGGAGGGTTTTGCCCCCATTTCCTTAAGCCCTGTCTCATGGGGAAAGAGGGTGAGGGACGTGACCGGAGGTCACTTGCAGACATCACACGATGGACTATGAGGGGAGGGAGGGGAAATGTCCATGTTTTCACGAGGATGCACCATACAAAATTGGAAACCGATAGGCACAGCCAAAGCAAAGGAAGGACCGATTGAAAAGGGTTAGGAAGGGAAGAGGTCGGAGAGGCAGATCGAAAAGCCGGGAAGAAGGGGCGATTCCAGGAGTTCGTCCTTCCGGAGGATAAGAGGATCAGGATATTTTTTATAGGCGAGGCGATAGACGGACACGTTGTCGTCCATCTGATCGACAATCCAGTACTCCGGGATGCCGAACCGCTCGTAGAGCCGGAACTTCTCCCTCCGGTCACGGATCATCGTTCCCTCGGAGAGGATTTCCACCACCAGATCCGGAACCCCCTGGATATTTCGCTCGGTAACGATAAAAGCGCGAGCTTTGGACACAAAGACCAGATCCGGCTGGACGACCTGGAGGGGGTCGGCAGATAACACCACGTCGCAGGGGGCAGGATAAATCTTTCCCAACGAAGAGTCTGCGCTTGCGATGAAGTTTCCGACAAGACGATACAAGGTTCCTAAAATTTCCTGATGACGAATATTGGGGGCAGGGGTCATGTAGAGTTCTCCATCAATCACCTCATAGCGAAGCGGCCCCCCTTCCGGGAGCCCCAGGTAGTCCTTGTACGTCCATTCCCTAGGCTTGATGGCAGTCGTCATGTGGGTCCCTCCTGTCGTGATTCGGCTTTCATTATAGCCCATTTTCCTGGGATTGGTCCAAATTTGATGTTCGTTTAAGCGGTCCTTCGGTAACGGTAATTGTCAAGGCAGCCAAAAATATTCCCAGGGCGGGGCATGCCCGGTGTGTCTGTTCGGGGGATTAAACTGGGCGAATATTCCGGGGAGGATATGGCTGATTTATTTGCCCCCTTACTCTGCAGATCTGAACCCGGTAGAAATGATCTGGAAGATCCTCCGCCGGGGCCATTTCTCAAATCGCGTCTTCGATTCCCCCAAAAGCGCGATTCTGCAAGCCAAAGCCGGATTGAGCAATATCGTTACCAAGCGTTCGCGATCCGAAGTATGACAAATTGGCCCTGGATCGGTGTCAGGTTCATTGCGAATTGGACCTGAAAGACATTGCGTTTTCTTGATGTGTGTCCATTTGGTCTTTTTGACAAAGTCTCGAAGGGAGGTGTTTACCAAGGACATTCTGGAGAATCTGCGGGAGATCTTTGCCTCCATCTGTCAGGGCTTCGGAGCCACGTTGGTCGAATTCGAAGGAGAAGACGACCCTGTCCACCTGCTGGTCCGTTACCCTCCCAAGATTTCTGTTTTCGCCTTGGTGAACTGTCTCGGGGGCGTCTTAAGCTGATTGATCCGGAAGAAAAACGACCCCCGCATCCAGAAAAAACTCTGGGGGGATCGCTCTGGTCTCTCCAGCTATTTTGCCGCAAGCTGTGGCGGGGTGGAGCCCCCATCGAAGTGATTCGCCAGTATATCGAACAGCAGAAGACATCTCATTGAAAACCAATACTCCAGGACGGCTCTGCCGTCCGTGCACTCCTGCCCCGCCCTTTAGGGCGAGTTTTGCCGCCTATTCGATCAAATCGGGAGTCGAAAGACCTTCTCTAAGAAGATTCATATGTCATTGGCGTTTCCGTTTTTTGCATGACTATAGGCCAAAAAGAGGGGATATCGTCAAATGTTGGGTAGGAAGGACTGTGGAAAACGCTTTCCCGATAGTTCCCGGTGCCTGAGCGCTCCTTTCATGCCGTCTTTTCCGTCTCTTGCGAGAAGGAAGTGTGGTCCACTTTCATAAAAGTCCTCTGGAAGACACTCCTTCCATGACTCGTATTTCTCTTGGATGACGTCGTGCAAGTCGGAGAGGGAAAGTCCTTCCGGCACCAGAAAATGCCTCCAGACCGGGGACCGGATTCCCTTCAGCGTGATTTTGAACTAAAGGAGAGATCCCTCCCATCCAGGCTGTCTTCTTTCCTGACTCCGTCCCGGAAGGCGATCCCATCCAGGCTCTCTCCCGGCCGTTCCGTGCCTATGAGAGGTCTCCGGCGCGGCTGGGCCGTACCCGCCAGTTTGGATACCATCGCCAGGACCCGCCTCTATCTATGCCCTCAACGACGGAGTTTTCCGGCGCTTCCAGAAAATCCGGACGGCTTCCGCCGACGCTCAACTGATCAGGGTTTCGGCGATCGTGAATCCCTTTAGGGGGATCCTCGGGTATCGGGTGCGCACCACCCGGAAATCCCCCGAAAGCCTCTTCCTGATCCATGATCACCATTCGGGGCGGGTTCTTGAGGACTTCCGGTTAAACCTCCTGCAATTTTAGCAAGGAAACAGAAGGTTCGATGTAAACCCCGAAAGAAAAAATTTACCGTCCCGTCACCTGTCCGACTTCCAGTATTTACCCTCTTTTCAAATGCCGGTGGGATGATGCTGGATCTGAGATAAGAATTCCGGAGGCGAAATCCAAAACGCAAGGAGAAAGACGATGAATGCCTTTGCCTATCTGATGAAGGGTGGACCGGTCATGTACATCCTTCTACCCATGTCCGCGGTCGCCCTTGCCGTAGGTTTCGAGCGCCTCGTCGTCCTCAGGCAGGAGAAGGTCCAGACAGAAAAGGTGCTGGCGGTCCTTAGAAAGAACGTCAAGGAGAAACTCGACCCGAAGGCGGTCCTTAACATGGTCAAGGACTCCTATAAATCCGACAGTTTCATCGTCAACAAGATCCTTCGGCTCTTTGTGGAGTCGGACCTGGAAGGGGAAAGGCTCGAATACCTGATCGAGGCCGAGGCGGTTCTCGAGGAGAAGAAGCTCAAGGAACGGATGTGGATTCTCGACACCGCCATCACCATGGCGCCGCTTTTGGGTCTTCTCGGAACGATCATCGGGATCGTCGCCTCCTTCCATGTCATGTCCATTTCCGGTCTCGGCAAACCCACCCAGATCACGGGCGGGGTGGCCGAAGCCCTGATTGCGACGGCAACGGGTCTCGTCATCGCCATCGTCTCCCTGGGCTTCTACAACTTCCTCCACAAGTGGATTTCCGGGATCAAGTCCTCCCTCGAGTCGGCGGCGCGCCTCATCACCATTCTCCACCGGCCGATCCGCGAGACCTACCAGCTGTCTCACGAGACTGCCCTCTCCCCGGACTCTGCCCCGGCTGTTCCGGGACTTGAGCGGGGCTTCCGTGTGGAAAAAAGTTCTTCTCCGGCATGACACGACTAAACCAAGGACGAGAACAGCCGGTTAACCGGACTACCGAAGATACGGGCAAGGAGTTTTCTGCATGAGGCTGTTTCGAGACGGGGGCGAGGAAACCCCGAAGGCGCGGATCGAATTGGTCCCGATGATCGACATCATGTTTTTTATGATGGTGGTCTTCATCTTCATCTCGATGTCCCTCGTCAAGCTGAACGGGGTGACCGTGGCTCTCCCCAAGTCGGCGGCCCATCCGCTCAAGCAGGTGCCGAAGATGGTGAACATCACGATTACCGAGGAAGGCCAGATCCTCTTCGAAGGCCTCCCGGTCGACAGGGCAGCTCTCAAGGACCGTCTGGCCTCCCTTCAATCCGACAAGACGGCGAAGTACGAGGTGATCGTGAGCGGGGACAAGGATTCGAAGCTGCAGTGGCTGGTGGATGTGATGGATCTCTGCAACCAGATGGGGTTCTCGAATGTCTCCATTCGTTCGGAGGACCTCCACTGATGGGGATCGCTGGCAAAGCCGCCGTTTCTTGTGAAGGCAGTCGTTCCATCTTCGCTTGGGCCTTAGGTGGGGTATTTGTCTTCGAGTTTGCGGCACTGGTTCTCCTCAGTGTCCCGGTGACGTCTCCTTCCCCCCCCGCCCCTCCCGTGTTCAGGGTCTCGCTCGCCTCTCCTCCCCCGCCCCCCAAGCCTGTACCCCCGGCCCCCAAACCCAAGTCGAAACCCCGGATGGTCCGCAAGGCGGCGATCCGGCATCCGGTCACACCCCCGGTGCTTCCGGCCCAGACGGCTGAATCGACGAATCTTCTCGCCGCCACCGTCGGAAGGGCGGTCACCATGAACTGGGGGGAGGGGACCCCCTCCTCCGGAGGAGGCGCGGGTTATCTTCCCCCCAGGCTTCTGACCAAGGTCGACACCGAAAGCCTCTATACGGAGAAGATGAAGGCCGGGGACGAGGAGGGAGACGTGGTCATCGATCTCTGGGTCAATGAGGCCGGAAAGATTGTCCGGTCTAAGATGGTGGTTCCCTCGGTCTGGGAGGATATGAACCGGATTGCTGCAAATGTGCTGAAAAATCTGAAGTTCTCTCCGGCGACCCAAAACGGCCGCCCGGTTCCGGGAAAGTTCGAGCTGAATTTCAGGTTCCGGATCCGGAATACGGGATAGGGAATCATCATGGTCATCCCTTCCAGCAGCCTGATTTTCGGATTGAAGACACAAGGAGGTGATCCCGATGGATCAGCGTCCACGAAACAGGAATCCCCTGGAGCGGGAAGGGGTTCCGGTTGCGAATCCCTTGTCCTCCCTCTGTCCCCGGGGAGACGGAGGCGGGGGGGGAATCCGTGAAAAAGAGGGTCGCCGGGGATAAGACCAGAATCAGCGTTTTGGTGGCTGATCACGATGCGGCTCTCCACCGGAAGGTCTATCGAGCCATTGAGTCCGGCCTCTCGCCCTATTGCGTTGCCTCGGCCTTCAACGGTGAGGAAGCGGTCTGGATGCTGAGAAGATTCCAGGGAGTCCCTTCGGGGGACCGACTCCTGGTCGTGGCCGATTTTCATCTCATCGGCCGGGACGGCCTCGACCTCTGCCGGTTCATCCGGTCCCAGCCTTCCCTGGCTGCCGTTCCCTTCCTCATGGTATGCGGAGAGGGAGACCCTCATGACCTCTGTATGGCAAGCCTCGAGGCGGGGGCGGACGACTTTCTTTCGAAACCTTTCAGTACCAGGGAATTCGAGGCAAGGCTGGGGGCTCTCTTGCGACGGATGGAAAGGAATGCCCGGAAACAGGCCGATTTTCCCTTCGACAGGGTCCAGGCGGGTCCCCTGATTGTGGACACCCAGAAATACGAAGTCCGGATCAGCGGGAGAATCGTGCCCTTGACCCACAAGGAGTTCCTTGTGTGCGTCGCGCTCGTGTCAAAATGCGGCCTGGTCGTGAGGCACGAAGAATTTTTCCAGTCTGTCTGGGGAGAAAAGCGAAATATCGGGAAGGAAAACCTAAAAGTCCATGTCCATTCCCTCCGGAGCAAGCTCGGGGAAGGAACTGTCATCGAGGCGATCCGAAGCGTCGGATATCGCCTGAGAGTCGAATCCTGAGCTTTTCCCTCCCTTTCCGGAACACCCCTGAAATATCCTTGACTCCATTCAAAGGCTTTCTCGCCGTCCTGTCCTCGAATCATCGATCTAAATCCTGACCAAAGGATTTTTCTGACTCTTTTAGTCTCGCATCGGGACAGGTCTTCTTATGCCGATGAGGCAAAAAAATTGTCCATCCCCTTTAGAAATTGGCTGCTTCTTTCAGTTTTAACCAAGATCTAACCGTCCGGATATTTTCCTCCTTCACAATCTCCCTCCGGGGCACATTCTGCCCATCTTCGCGTCCGGTCTTTTTATCACTCAATTTCAGAAGGAGATTCGATGATTTCCTTAAAGACAAAAATCGCCTGTCTCGTCGCCCCGGGGATTTTCTGGGGCGGGGTCGCGACAGACGTCTGGTCGGCCCCCGCGCCAACCCAGCCGCAGGACCTAAAGAGTGAAGCGACACCGGCTCCCGCCCCGTCCATACTGTATGGCAATATCCGGTCGGTCAAGGACCAGAAGGCCCTCTCCGGGGTCCCTATCCTGATCGAAAACACGACGACGGGCCTTCTGATCAAGAAGACGAGCGACTCCCAGGGGGCCTTCATCTTCTCGAACCTTCCTCCCGGGGACTACAAGGTCCGGGTCGGGGGAGGAACGTTTTCCGTCCAGCAGAAAGAGGGGATCCTGAGGGCCGGAACAGTCGGCGAGATGGACTTTGCCGTCAATTCTCTGTCCCAGGGAGCCTCGGAAATCACCGGATCGATCTTTGAGGGCCACGGGGACCACAAGGTGCCGCTCGTTGCAAAGGTGGCGGTCAAGAACATGAAGACCAAGGAGGTCTACCAGGTGGCCTCCGGTCCCGACGGGCACTTCAGCCTCCAAAACATTCCCTCGGGAAGCTACCTGGTTCAGGCGAGCAAGGAAGGCTATCTGCCCTTTTCCCAGAAAATCGCGGTAGCCGGCAAGACCTCCGAGGAGATCCGCCTCCGGATCAACCGTCTGGCCCGGGCGAGCATCCGGGCGACCGGAGACAAGAAGATCCGGGATACGACAGGCGCCATCTCGATCGTCGACCAGAAGAAGTTCCAGCAGAACCTGACGACGGGCGCGACCTACACCCTCATGCAGAATACCCCGGGTATTGAATACTACTCCCGGTCGGGAAACCAAGGGCTGACGGGCGGAATGAACTATATGTCCTGCCGGGGCTACACCGTGGGGGGGGCCAATACCAACCCGAACGGGAACGCGGGCATTGAGATGTCGGTGGAGGGGGTCCCGATGAACGTTGAAGCCGACGGCGGCGAGGTCTATGATCTCGGCATCATGAACTCCGACGTCAAGTCCGCCACCGTCAACCGGGGGGTCACCACCTCCCGGGAGACCGGAAATTACGCGGCGGGATGTTCCGTCAACTTCAAGCTGGTGGATCCGAGCCAGGATCCCTTCCAGACGATCAATGCCGGAGGGGGATCCTACGGGCTCTACTATACAAGCTACGTCAACAACTCTGGGATCAGCCCGACCTCGAATGTCGGGGGCTACAACGACTTCACCATCATCCACAATGACGGATTCCAGCAGTTCACGAACCTGACCGAATACCAGTACTACGGAAACCTCACCAAGTACCTCACGGGCGGGAAACTCTACTTCATCGGAACCGCGAACTTCAAGTCCTACGACCGCGGAGCCTCGATCTCCTTGTCCAACTACAACACCTACGGTCCGACCGACAATGGGGGACCCAGCTATACCAATCCGACCAACCCCGGAAACACCCCCAACTCGCCTTTCTTCAAGAGCTGGGAGTACGGCCGCTTCATGCTGGATCTGGGCGTCAAGGACCAGGTCACCTCTTCCATCAGGATCAAGAATTCGCTCTATGCCGTTGTGGAGCCCTACGGAAATACGAGCATGCCGGCGGGGTTCGGAAGCTGCAACGGGCTCTCCTGCACCTCCAATCAGTTTGCCGCAGGCTCCACATTCCAGACCATCAATCCCAACATGAGCGGTCAGCTGGGATACCAGTTTCTCCAGAACTACTACCAGGCGGAAGGGTACAAGGCCGGAGACATTGCCGAGGTCAAATTCAATCTGTTCAAGGGGGACAACCTGTATCTGGGCATGAAGGGTCAGTACGCGACCTACCATTACTATATTGATCCCCTCCAGTCGGACAATATCGTCGGCGGAACGGCCGATGCGATCTATTCCCAGACCACGATCACGGGGTACCTCGAGGACCATTACCGGCCGGTTCAGCAGGTTCTGCTGAATGTCGGGTTCAGGGTGGCGAGCGTCGCGCAGTATTTTAACGACCAGGTTCCCGCAAACTATACCGGCGGAGGCGCAGGGGTGAGCAATGGAGGCTCGATGCTGGTTCCCATGCCCCATGTCGGACTGAACTATTATCCGAGCGACAACTGGAAGATCTATGTCACCGGAGGTGAGTCCTTTGCGCCTCCCGCAATCTTCGACTACAAAGGGTTTTCGTCCGGAGCCCTGGTCGGAGGAGTTCAGCCGGAGAATGTCTGGGACCTTTCCATCGGGGCCCGATATTCGACCAAGAGAGGGTTTATCGCCCTGGATGCCTATACCGACTATCTGACAAACATGCCGGTGGGGGTTCCCTTCACCTCCGGGACGACAACCTTCACCCAGTTTGAAAATATTGGCCAGGCCCGCCAGCAGGGAATCGAGGCCGAGGGCAAGATCGATCTCGGGCTGGGATTTTCGGGATCCGCCAACTTCACCTATATGAACAATGTTCTGGGAAATACTCCGGCGAGCGGGTTGAGCGGCCAGACCTTTGCCGGGGACATGATTCCCTTTGTTCCCCTGGACATGGGCAACCTCGCCATCTCCTACGATCACGGTCCTTACCACATCACGATCGACGAGCGGTATACCGGCATGATGAATGTCATCGACCTGTCGGGAACTCCGGGAAACCCCGAGCAGAACGTGCCGGGGTATTTCGTGACCGACCTTTATGCCACCTACGACCTGCCGAAGGTTCACGGATGGTACAAGGCCGCAAATCTCTATGTGTCGGCCTACAATCTACTCAATACAAACTATTACAATCCGGCCGGCTATTACGGGCCCGGAAACTCTGCGACCGCCAACAACCTGGCGACCCTTTTCGTCTATCCTGGCGAGCCGGTCAACATCTTTGCCGGAGCCAAGTTCACCTTCTAGCCCGATCGGGCCGGTTGCTCCGGGGATCCCGATTCTTCCGAAAGGCCCTGCCATTCCGGCGGGGCCTTTTTTCGTGGGCGCGGTTGGGGAATAATGGGAGAAAGGGGAAAGTATCCCCATTCTGGAGGATCAAGTGATGGGAAAATGGTATTGGAGAACCGTCTGGCTTGTGGGAGTTCTTTGTCTTCTGATCGATTCGGCATCCTCGGCGGATGCCGCCCCGGCGGGCCCGCCCCCTCCTTCTGGCCAGAAGGAAGATTGGCATGTCGAGGCGACGATCCCCCTTCCCGGGGAGGCCACCCGTTTCGACTACGAAAGTCTTGACCCGGAGACGGGGCGCCTGTTTTTGGCCCACCTGGGGGATGGCCGACTCGTGGTCGTCGACACGAGGAGTCGGCGTGTGGTGGCGGATCTTCCGGGGTTTCCGGAGGTCCATGGAGTGCTGGCCGTTCCGGCCCTCCACCGGGTCTATGCGACAATCTCCCCCTCTCCGGGTCGGATCCGGGGCGCCCTTTCTGTCGTCGACTCAGGAACACTCGGGATTTCCGGGACGATCCCCGTCGGAATTCATCCGGACGGACTCGACTATGAGCCCCGGACAGGGCGGATCTTTGTGTCGAACGAATGGGGGAAGAGCCTGAGCGTGGTCGATGCCCAAACAAACACCCTTGTCGCCACCATTTTCCTTCACGGGGAGGCCGGAAATACCCGGACCGACTCCGTGACCCACCGGATCTACACCACCGTCCAGACCCGCAATCTCCTTGTCCGGGTCGACCCCTACTCCCTTCATGTCGTCCGGAGGTACCGCCTTTCCTGCCGGCGTCCCCACGGCCTGTGGATCGACGGACCCTCCGGCCTGGCCTATGTGGCCTGCGAGGAGGATTCCCGGCTTCTGGTCGTCGATCTGGCCTCCGGACAAATCCGGTCAAGCCTTCCCACAGGCCGAAGACCCGATGTCCTCGCCTTCGACCCCTTGCGCAACCTTCTTTTCGTGGCCTCCGAATCCGGCTTCGTCAGCGTCTTCCGCAAGACGGGGGAGGATCTGGCCCCCGTGTCCACCAAGAGTTTCCTGGGGTACCGGGCCCACAGCATCCTGGTCGATCCCGCCACCCATCTCCTCTATCTTCCGATAGAGAACGACAGGGGGCATCCGGTTCTCCGGATCCTCTCATGGAGGGAGGGCCGGAAGGGGAAATGACCCGGTGGATCCATACCGGACTTCCGTTCCCTCAAGGAAAACGCCTCCCTCCACCGGTTCCTCGGTTCAGCCCCTGAAAGGCCGGGAGCCCTGGCATTGCCGGGCTTCCCATGGCCTCAGTAAACTCCGTACCGGCCGCGTTGACATATCCTATGGGGGAGGATAGGATATTCCTATGAGCACACATATCACGCATCCCGACATCATCAAGCGCCTGAAACGGGCGGAAGGCCATCTCCGGAGCATTGTTTCCATGCTCGAAGAGGGGCGCGGCTGCCTCGAGATCGCCCAGCAGCTCCAGGCCGTGGAAAAGGCCGTTACCAATGCCAAGAAGACTCTGATCCACGATCACATCGACCACTGCCTCGACACGGCCGCCGGCCCCGACTCCCGGGAGGCCCGGGCCTCGGTCGGCGAGTTCAAGAAGATCACGAAATACCTGTGAAGAGGCCGTCGGAAAAAATGGGAGATATTTTCGTCTGGCTGGGCCTTGGCGAGGCGGAGAAGGGGGTCCGGGGTTCCTGTCTTCCGGGGGGGCACGATCATGTCCACGGGGTGATCGATCCCGCCGTCGCGACCACCACCCGCGGGATCCTGGCTGTCAAATGGTCCTTCCTGATCCTCCTTCTGACGGCGATTCTCCAGATGGCCGTCGTCGTCAAATCGGGCAGTACGGCCCTTTTTGCCGACATGGTCCACAATCTGGGTGACGCCGTGACCGCCCTTCCGCTCTGGATCGCCTTCCGCCTGACCCGGCGGGGAGCAACCCCTCGGTTTACCTTTGGGTTCGGGAGGGTGGAGGATCTGGCGGGGGTGGCGATCGTCCTGTTCATTCTGGCAAGTGCGGTAATGGCCGGGGTCGGAGCGGTTCATCGCCTGCTCCATCCAGCTCCCCTACACGGCCTCCTGATGGTCGGAGCGGCGGGGCTTCTGGGCTTCGTCGGAAACGAGGCCGTGGCCATCCTTCGGATCCGGACCGGGCGCCTGATCAACAGTGCGGCCCTGGTGGCGGACGGCTATCATGCCCGGGCCGACGGACTCACAAGCCTGGCCGTCGTTTTCGGGGCGCTGGGGGTCTGGCTGGGATTTCCCCTGGCCGATCCGGTTGTCGCCCTTCTGATCACGCTCATCCTTCTGGGGATCGTCTGGCAGTCGGGAAAGACGATCTTCACGCACATTTTGGATGGTGTCGACCGCTCCGTGATCGAGGAGATCCGCCATGCCGCAAGCCATGTTCCCGGGATCGAGGATGTCGTCTCCGTCCGGGCCCGGTGGACGGGCCACCGGCTGGTGGCCGAGCTTGACGTCGAGGTTTCGGTCGAAAAGACGGTGGGCGAGGCCAGCGCCGTCGCCGACGCCTTCGAAAAGGAGCTCAAGGGTCACCTTCCCGCCATGGATTCGGTCCACATCCGCATTCGTCCCTCCTCCCCTGTCTGCCTGGTGAAATAGTCACGGAAATGATCTGTTCCTTCCCCTGTCTTGACCGAATACTTCCAGTTGACCGGATAGATTCAGGGTGTGAGATATTCAGCTGATTACGGTAATGCCGTCCGCCAAGGAGGAGTTTGCACAGAAATACAGAGCCGACGCGCCTGGCCTCCAGGGGGCATTATCCCAGGTGGGTTTAGGATCCGGGAGAGGGCGGAAGGGGAGATCCCGCCTTTTTGTAGAGATCGGAGAGAAGGGGAAACTTTCGGGAAAAGAGGTCGAAGGCGGCGAGAGCGTATTCCCGGATCTCGTACTGGGCGTTGTCCTTGGTCCGAAGGTCAAAGAAGTTCATGAGCGACCGGAAATTGACTGTCCAGTAGACATCGCTGTAGGCCGAAACGGGGATGGCCGAGCGCAGGAGTTCCCGGGCCCGGGCCCGGTAGGGATTCCGGGCGGCGGGATCGGCCTTCCCCCCGGGGATCAGTCCCTGTTCCGCCGCTCTGTCAATTTTCTGGCAGGCCTCCCGGTATTCGGTTTCATAGAAGGAAAAGATCTGTTCCATGAGGGCGGCGTACCTCTCCACCTGATCGGGGCTCATGACCTCGAATCCGTTGACAGTTCGGGCGGCCCTGTCGGGAATGTAATAGGCGGAGATGGGTTTCCGGTAGCGCATGGAGAATTCGTTCCAGGTCGAGATCCGGTGCTTGACCCACTGCCTGAGGACAAAGATGGGGGCGATGAAACGGAAGCGGAAATAGACGGTTTCGAAGGGCGTCCCGTGGTGCTGGGAGAGGAGGTGGAAGAGAAGGTTCCGGTCCTTGTCCGTGAGGTCCTCCACCGACCGGAGCCGCCGGTTGGAGGTCGAGACGCGGGCCGTGTTCAGGATGGTGGTCTCGTCTCCCCAGGTGTCCTCGAGTTCGATGAATCCGAAGTCCCCAAGCCTTCTGGCGAACCCGGGATTGGCCGCGATCCGGGCCTCGATCTCTTCGGCAATCTCCCGGGTCCCTTCGTTGTAGGTGGCCATCCCGCGCCCGTCCTTTCCTTTTTTTTCCCGCCCGAACTGTCCCCCAAAATGCTTTGATCCTATCATTTTCCGAAAAATTTTTCTGCTAGAATGGGCGGGATTGCACTCTTTCAGGCCCTTTCGTTCACTGTCAAATCGGGGGAGGTCCCATGTCGGAGAAGAACGCCCATCAATTCACCTGGCTTGGCCATTCGACCCTTCTGGTCCGGGACAAAAACCGGACGGAGATCATCATCGATCCCTGGCTTTCTGGAAATCCCTCCTGCCCCGAGAGGTTCCGGGGGCTTTCCAAGGTCGATGTGATCCTTCTCACCCATGCCCACTACGACCATATCGGCGACGTCCTTCCGCTGGCTTCGAAAAGCCAGGCGGAGACGGTGGGCATCTTCGAGCTGTGCGCCTGGCTTAACCGCAAGGGGATCTCCCGGACCCATCCCATGAACAAGGGAGGAACCCAGACGGTTCGCGGTGTTTCGATTACCATGGTTCATGCTGACCACAGCTGCGGGATCTCCGACGGGGAGGAGATCCTCTACGGCGGAGAGGCGGCGGGTTTTGTCGTCGAACTCTCCGACGGATTCCGGTTCTATCACGCCGGAGACACCAATGTCTTCTCCGACATGGCCCTCGTGCGCGACCTCTATCGCCCCGAACTGGTCTGCCTTCCGATCGGGGACCTCTATACCATGGGCCCCCGGGAGGCGGCCCTGGCGGTCACCTTTCTGGAACCCAAAACGGTTCTTCCGCTCCACCACGGGACCTTCCCGGCCCTTACGGGGACTCCGGAGGCATTTTCCCGGCTGATTTCGGGAAAAAGCTGCCGGATGGTCTCTGTCCGCCCGGGGGAGAGCTTTACCCTCTGAGAGGTCAGGGAGACCTGGGGGGAGGTGTCACGAACTTGACGATCGGAGATGGCCTTTTGTGAGGCGGGGGCGACAAGGCGAGGGGAAAGAGGGAGGAGGTGCTCCGCCCCGGGTCTTCCCGGTCCCCCTTCCCATGGCGGGAAGGAGCGGTCGGACCGGAAGATCCGGGACGGAAGGAAGGATGTTAGCGGCGTAAAATCAGGCGGGCTGGCCGGCGGAACGGGTTACGGCCGGGAGGAAGGCCCGCCGGGCCTTCTTCAGTTTGGCCTGTCCGTTGCCGGTCCAGTGAGAGGCGACCGCGCCTTTGGCAGGAAAAGTTTTGGCCCAGAGTTCAACCAGGCCCTCTTTTACCTTATCGGTATTTTTCGCAAGGGCCGGAGTCTCTTCGATCCGGATCGAGGAATGAAGCTTCGTCTCGGCCCGGTCGATATCGTCGGGGGCCACCGAGACGCATTCGCCGGGTTTCAGGTCCCGTGGGGTGAGATCGGCCGGATTTTCCATCACGACAAGGGAGCTCTTGAGACGGGCCGGCCGGGCCTGGAAGATGCCGCCCACCGATTCGACGGAAAGGATGCGGCCTGTCGGCGCCTTGCACAGGGGACGACCCTTTCTGTCCAGGCGGGTTTCCCGGATGAGAAGGGAGATGTTCCGGCTTCCCTTACGATGCCGGACTGAAAGGATGATTCCCCCGATCAGCCGCTTTGTCAGATGGCGGTCTCCCGTTTGCTCATCCTCGATCATCGCGGCCGGGGATTCCCCGGTCTGAAGGAAGGCTAAGGCCAACCCCAAGAGCAATCCCGAAAAAAGATTCTTTTTCCTGCTTCTGGTCCTGTTCGTATCCATCGGTATCCATCCTGTTTCAGTGAACTCTTCAGTTTTTCAAACGACATTAATTTTAAAGCAATTATTATGCCATTATTTTGTGTTGTTTGATGTCAAAGAGTTATGAGAATGGGACGCCGTCGGGGAAGGGATTCTTGTCCCGCCGGTGGACAGGATTGTCCTTTTCGGGTGACAAAATTGTCCCTTCCCGTCCGGGGCGTCACTAAATGAAGGAGCGCTCAGAAGTAATAGTGGAATCCGACCATGACATTCATGAGGGAGCCCAGGAAGGTGAAGCCGGTCTCGTTGGGACCGTTGTTGGGAAGGTTCCAGTTGAGGGAGAGGGGATTCCACTGGGCGAACCAGGCCAGCTTTGAAATATCGGCAATTTCTGTCTCGATTCCGAGTCCGGCGGAGAGCGTCACGGCCGAGGGAAGGCCGGCGCCGGTATTGAGGGCCGGAATGAGGTCGATGTTGGCGTAGAAGATGGAGTGGGGCCGGGTGATGAGGGCCAGCATCGGCTCGATATTCAAGGTGGCGAGAAGGCTCGTGTTGGGCGAGATCTGGGGAAGACCTAAACCGATTCCCCCGTCGAGGCCGAAGCGGTCATTGAACCAGTACCGGGCATCGACGAAGCCGACATTGGCGAAGACATCGCTTCCAGTGACAGTTCCATTCGGGCCTTCAGTCCCCTGGACCATGTCCATGGGGGCCCAGGCGAGGCCCAGTCCGAAGTGGTGAACGTTGTTGTAGGTGGTCCCCGAAGAGGACTGGGAGGTGGCGGGGGTGTCGAGACTGTCGGCCGCCGCCTGGTCGGCCAGGGCGCGGTCGAGGGGGGCAAGAAGGAGGGCCGATCCGATAAGGAGGGCGGCAATGAAAGTTTTTCTGGCTGATCTTTCCATGGCGGTTTAAAACCTCGTCAAGATAAAAGGGGTGAAGGGTTCCCGGAAAAATCCGGGGCCGGATCTAAAATTCCGGACTTATTTTAGCAGGAAAGTGGCGGGATTGTTATGATCCCGGTCGCCGCAGGATGTGATTTGGGTCACAGCGAAAGCACCATCTCGGGGGTCAGGAGACGGATATGGGGAACCACCCGGTCCGCCTCCCGAAGCTTCGGGAGGGGATAGGTGTGGCCGACCCCCACGGTCTTCATTCCGGCGCTCCGGGCGGCCTCGATCCCCTGGACCGAGTCCTCGATGACCGCGATGTCGCTGGCAGGGCCCGGGACAAGCCCGCGGAGGACCAATGTCCGGTGGGCCATCCGGTAGCCTTCGGGGTCGGGTTTGCCCTGCCGGGTATCCTCGGCGCTGATGACGAAGGCGAAATGCTCCCTCAGGCCATGGCGGTCGAGGGCGTGGAGGATTTCGTTTTTCAGGGCTCCGGAGACGATCCCCAGGGGGACCCGGCGGGCGAGGTCCCGGATCAGCTCCCGGGCTCCTTCGTAGAGGGGAAGCCCTTCTTCCATCCGCTTTTCGTAGAGACGGGCCTTTTCAGAGACCAGCTCCCGAAGCCGGGCCTCCGGGATGGGGGCTCCCCACCGGCTTTGCCAGGCGGCGGAGAGGCATCCGCGGTCATCCATGCCGAGGTAGAGGGAGTCGTAGTCCTCATGGGAGAGGGGGACTCCATGGGGGGCCAGAACTTCGGCAAAGAGATCCCGGTGGACGGATTCGTCATCGAGGATGACGCCGTTGAAGTCGAAGAGAACCGATCGGATCATGGTCATTCCCGGATGAGGAGGTCGAGAGGCCGAGACGGCCCGGGACCCCAAAAAAAAGGTCCCCCGCAGAAGGCAGGGGACCCCCGACAGAGAGTCCTCGAAAAGAACGAAGGCTCCGGATCAAAGCTCCTTGGCGTGATGGGCGAGGTAGTCGGCCACCCCGGCAGGAGACGCCTTCATGGCGGGCTTGCCCTTCTGCCAACCGGCCGGGCAGACTTCGCCGTGCTGTTCCGTGTACTGGAGCGCGTCGACCATGCGGATCATCTCGTCGATGTTGCGGCCGAGAGACAGGTCGTTGACCACCTGGTGGCGGACGATGCGGTTCTTGTCGATCAGGAAGGAGCCGCGGAGGGCCAGCTTTTCCCCGAGAAGAACATCATAGTCCCGGCTGATGCTCTTGGTCAGGTCGGAGACCATGGGGAAGCTCACATGGCCGAGGCCGCCCTTGTCCACCGGGGTGTTTTTCCAGGCGAGATGGGTGAAATGGGAGTCGATGCTGACGGAGATGACCTCGACATTCCGGGAATGGAACTCCTTGAGACGGTGTTCGAAGGCGAGGATTTCCGAGGGGCAGACGAAGGTGAAGTCCAGGGGATAGAAGAAGAGGACGCCGTATTTTCCCTTCAGGACCTCGGAGAGGGTGAACTTGTCATTGAAGGAATTGTCCCCCATGACGGCGGTGGCGGTAAAGTCGGGTGCGGGTTTTCCTACGAGAACGGACATGGGTATGGTACCTCCGAAGATCAGGGATTGATCGTTTGAGTGGTTTTTCTTGTTTGCCGGCGCAATTGGTTAGAATTTCGCGAGCCGGACATTTCCGTTTCAGGCAAGCCCAACCATTATACGACAGCCCGTCTCCGGAGTCGACTGTCTGTCTCCGGGGTATATTGGGGGGCGATTTCATGAAACGGTCTGGGGTCGCTCCGGAGGGTGGCCCCGGCCTTTCCGTCCCTTCTGGGGGAAGTCAGGAGATCCCGGACAGAAGGTCAAGTCTTCCGTCCTTCACGGGCGGGCACCAGTAGTATCCACCCCGGACAGGCCGGGAAAAGGTGAAGAGGGCATCCACGATGCCATCGTCTTCTCCCGCCATCCGGCGAAGGATCCGTTCGAAGGGATCGAGGCTCCGTCCGAAGGCGATGAATTCCAGGCCGTTTTCCTCTCCCCGGGACCAGGGCATGGAGCGGCGAAGAATATAGGCTTCGGGATCATAGCTTTCCTGGGCGCTCCTCCGGACGTGGGCCGAGGCGGGAGCCTTTGGAAGCTCGTCGTTCGAGACTCTCTCCCGGCCCATGATCTCGTCCTGTCTCGACTTCGGAAAGCCGTTGAAGCGGGTGAGGTCATGGACCCAGCGCTGGACGGCCACGAAACTCGAGCCGGCCAGGGGATCCCCCGGCCCGACTATGGCCACCTGTTCCGCCTTGTCCCCCCGGGGATTTTCAGTTCCGTCCTCGTAGCCGGTCAGGTCCCGTCCGTCTCTGTACTGGAAGGTGTCGAGGGCGTCCTCCAGAAGAAAGTCGGTCTCCAGAAGAGCTGTGAGGCTGTGGAAGCGGTCGACGACCTCGGTCCGGTCTTTCCCGGTCACCATGATCCAGAGCGATCCCTGGGTCGAGCAGATGGTGCAGGCCGGCCCCGAGAAGGCCGGAAAGGTCCTGAGGCCGGGAAGGGAGCCGGAGAGCTCCTGGACCATGGGATCCCCGAGACCGACCACACCCGCCGCCGGATCAATCCGGGAGAGGAGGCCTATGGCCCGGTCCCGGACGAATTCCGGCCCGGTTCTGAAGGTGGCGGAAAGGCCGTAGGGCGGGAAGGAGGGAAGGATCAAGGGCTGGGGGAGGGCTGCTGTCATCATGGGGGACTCCTTTGGAAAGCGGGACGGGTGAAGGGGAGAGAGGTTCTCCGAAGAGGAGGAGATGGCCCGGAACCCTGGATTCCCGATTCCTCTTCCCTGTGGATGCCGCCCCCTCTCAGGAAGAGGGAGGAGGGCTCCCGGAAGTCCGGAAAGAGACGGCCCCGGGTTTGGCAAGCTGGTAGCGCGACACGCCCGACCCCGACAGGGACCTGAGTCCGGCGAGGGCTGAGGAGAGGTCCCGGAAGCCCTGTTTCCGGTGACAGTCCTCTTCCTGGGAGGGGGGACTCCTCCGGGTGACCTTCGACCAGAAAAACCATTGCTGATGAAACTGTTCCATGAAAAAACGCTCGACATCCTCGAGAGATCGGTCGCGGTCCATGGACTCCTCCGGGGTGGAAAGTGCGGTCTGACCTCATGCCAATGGCCTCCCCAGGAAGAATCCGACAAGCGCATGACAGGAATCTCAAGATCCGGTGACCCGAGGATCACACGGCGAAAAGCCGAAAGGATGTCAGGGCGTCCTCGTCCATCCGGCGGACTTGGTATAGTGATAGCCCGCCGCCTCGAGCTCGTCCTTGGGGTGAAAGACGTAGGCGCCCGAAGGAAGCATCTCCGTCATCGAATTTTCGTCCTGCTGAATGATCGCTCCGCCCAAAATTCCCTTCCGCGTCGCGGGAGGGGGAGAGACAACGTGGCCCCGGGCGCTTTCCCGGGCCTTCTTCTCTTCCTTCTTCAGGGCCTTGCGGGCCTCGTACTCCTGTTCGGCTTTCCAGTCCTTCCGGAAGGCGACGAACTTTCCCGTATAGAGATACCGGTAGGGGCGCCCGCCGATCGGCCGTATCCACCGGTAGGGGCGTTCGGGCGACCCGTCGGCATAGACGCGCCGGCGCCGGAAGTCCTTCAGGTAGAGGCGTCCGTGGTAGGGGCGGGGCTTGGACTGGTAGATGAAATCCATGGGAGAGAGACGGTGTTTCGTTTCGAGGCGGACCTCCTTCACGACGACAAGGTCCCGGGGATCCGACGGGAGGGGCACGGTCTTGACATAGTTCGGCAGGGACCGGGTGTTGATCAGGTAGTTCCCCTGGCGATTGTCCGTCCCCGAGGAGGAATAGAAGCCGCAGGAGACGAGAAGGAGAAGGGACGGGACAACGAACAGGCGGCGGATCAGGGACATGGGGGTCGACTCCCGAAGGTTGGGGTGGCGTTTCCGGCAGGGCGTATTCCGATATTCTGCCATGGCCCGGGGAACCGGACAACGGGGGGGGTGAGGAGGCTCCGCCGCTTTCCCGGGCCGGGACGAAATCCGAAAATTGGGTTAAACTCAAAGGACGTTATCGGTCATCTTCGATGATAGATGTCCAATGTTAAGATTGTCTCAAGAAGGAGAAGACCGCCGATGATCAAATCCTGGAAGGGACTCTGGCCCTCCCTTGACCCTTCGGCCTGGATCGCGGAGACCGCCGTTGTCGTGGGAGACGTGACAATCGGTGCGGAGTCGGGAATCTGGTACGGAGCCGTCGTCCGGGGAGATGTCCACCGCATCCGGATCGGCTCCCGGACCAATGTACAGGATCTTTCTGTCCTCCATGTCACCCGCGACCGTTTTTCCCTTTCGATCGGCGATGACGTGACGGTGGGACATCGCGTCATCCTCCATGGGGCCACCCTGGATAACCGGATTCTGGTCGGAATGGGAGCGATCGTCATGGACGGGGCCCACCTCGGGGAGGACGTCATTATCGGGGCAGGATCCCTGGTGACCGAGGGGATGGTGATCCCACCGGGCCACCTGGCCTTCGGATCCCCCTGCCGGGTCCGCCGGGAGCTGACAGAGGAGGAGCGGAGCTGGATCCGGGAATCCGCCCGGCACTATGCTCTCTACCGCCTCGAGCATGCCAAGGCTCCCTCAAGGGCCACCCCGTGAATCCCCGGCTCTCCCGACCCCCGGGAATCCGGACCATCCTGGCCCTGGTCGTTGCGGTGATGATCGTGGGCCTCGTGGGCATCCTGGGGGCGGTCGACGAATTTCTTGTCCGCCACAACGCCTTCAAGATCCTCTCCCGGGAAGGGCGTCTGGTGGCCCAGGAGTTTGCCTTTGGCGTGGAGATGCGCCACGAGGCGGACCAGTTTCTCTCCGAGGCCTCCCCCTCGGGAAAAAATCAGTGGGCCCATGTCCGGGAGCTCGTGGCCATTCGCCGGGAGATGTCGGCGGTCCTTGCCATCCGCCACAATGTGACCCGCGTCGATCTTCTGTCCCGCCAGACGGGCCTCCCCCACATCGTCTCGACCTCCGGGACACCCATGTCCCCTGAGGAGAGGGCGGCCCACGATGCCGTCGGCCTGGGAGGGCGCCCCTGGGTCTCCGTCCGGGAACGCTCCGGCGGGGATGCCATTTACGTGGTGGTTCCCTTCATGCACAGGAACCGCCTCATGGGATCGGTCGGGGTCCGCCTCTCCTACTATGAGGTCGACTCCCTGGTCAGGCAGGAAAAGGAACGGATGGCCTTCATCCTTCTCGCGGGGTTCCTTCTCCTGATGGGCGGCCTGAGCTTCGTCCTTGCCCGCTGGCTGATCGATCCGATCCGGAGCCTGGAGCGCTCCATGAGAGCCGTGGGCGAGGGAAACCTGAGCGGGGAGTTCGGGACCTCGGGATCCTCCGAGGTCCAGCGGACGGGAGACTCCTTCAACAGAATGGTTGAGATGCTCCGGGAAAGGACCCGGGAGAAAGAATCCCTTATTGACGAGATCAGGCGTCTGAACGAGGGCCTCCAGGACCGGATCCTGGAGAAGACCCGGGAGCTCCAGGCCAATAATCAGGCCCTGGCCCAGACCAACGAGGCCATGTATTTCCTCCAGAGGCGCCTGTCGGAGCTCGAACGCCGGGCGGCGATCGGAGAGGGGATGGCGGTTGTGGCCCACGAACTCGGAAATCCACTCCACTCCATTGCCGGCCACCTCGAGCTCCTTCTGGAGGAGCCCGACCTCCCCCCCCGGGTCTCCGGACCCCTTCGCATTGTCTCGGGGCAGACGGAACGGATGATCAAGGTCATCAAAAAGCTCCTCTCCCTCTCCCGACGATCGGAAAATCCCCGGGACAGGGTCCTGATCGAGCCTCTTCTCCGGGACATCGTGAGCCTGGTGGAGCCGAGGCTCCGTTCGACCGGTGCGGAAATATCCCTGGAGACGGACCCGGCCGGGCCCCCGCTTTGCGTCAGGGGGGATGCGGATGCCCTGCAGAGTCTCTTCCTGAACCTTCTGGAAAATGCCATGGATGCCGCGGGGGCCGGGGGCCGGATTCTTGTCCGGGCGGACATGGCGGAACTTAAGGTCCGGATCCGGGTCAGGGATTCCGGGCCCGGCATTCCCCCGTCCTTGAGGTCCCGTGTCTTCGATCCCTTCTTTACGACAAAGCCGTCCGGAACGGGGCTGGGACTGGCGGTGTGCAAGAAGATCGCCGAGGATCTCGGAGGAGCGATCCATCTCGGGCCGGGGCCCGGGGGGGATGTGGTCGTCCTTTTTCCGGTGGAGGAGCCGGAAGGAGGACTCACCCCCGTGGCCTTCCCCGGGCAGGAAGCCTCGTCACGCACTTGAACAGCCATCGTCTTTTTGGTAGTGTGGGCTATGTACATGAGTAGAAAAAAAAGTTCAAATATCCATCTGGTCTCCGGAAACGAGGAGGCCGGAAGGTCGATCCTAGTCGTCGAGGACGATGCCGTTGCGCTTGACCTTCTGGCAGAAATCCTTCGCCGGAACCGCTTCCGGGTCTGGGTGGCCTCCTCCGTCGACATGGCGATTGGCCTTCTTGAAAAAACGGCTGTCGATCTCGTCCTCTCGGATTTGCGGATGCCCGACCGGGATGGAATGGATCTTCTCAGACATATCAGGGAAAACAATTCCGATCTTCCCGTCGTCCTCCTGTCGGCCTTCGGAGACGAGCATCTCTGGGTGGAAGCCCTGTCTGCCGGGGCCGTCGATCTCATTCCGAAACCGTTCAAAAAACAGGAAATCATCGATGTCATCAACCGGACCTTGTCCGGCCGCGGATAACTCTGCCGCTTAAAACGATAACCGTGTTCCCGGGGGTGGTCCAGATCATGAGTGAACAAGTGAAGATTTTTTCCGGCAAGAGACTTCTGGCCCTTGGCGTTCTTTGTGCAGGGCTTTTCATAGGAGTTCCGGCAATGCCGGGACCGGCTGTGGCGGCCCCGGCCTCCGGCGGGGATCCCGTGGTTTCGGAAAAGGATGTCGCGGCCGGGCTTGCGCTCCAGAAAAGCTTTGAAGCTGTCTCCCGGGCCGTCCTTCCGGCGGTCGTGAACATCTCCACGACCTCGCTCGTCTCGACCTCTCCTCACCTGCCCCCCATGTTCGACGATCCTTTCTTCAAGCGCTTCTTCGGGAACCCCTTCGGTCCTGGGGGAGGGCAGGCTCCCCAGAAGCACGTGGAGCGGAGTCTCGGATCGGGATTCATCATCAGTGCCGACGGAACAATCGTGACCAACAACCATGTCGTCAAGAACGCCACGAAGGTCACCGTCCTGCTTAGCAACAAGAAATCCTATCAGGCCAAGGTGATCGGAACCGATCCGATGACCGATATCGCCGTGATCAAGATCAATGCCCGGTCTCCCCTTCCGGTGGTCACCTGGGGAGACTCCAAGAATGTGGATGTGGGGACGATCGTCCTGGCGATGGGATCCCCTTTCGGACTGACCCAGTCGGTGACCATGGGGATTGTGTCCGCCCTCAAGCGGAGCAACATGGGAATCGAGCAGTACGAAAACTTCATCCAGACCGATGCGGCCATCAATCCGGGAAACTCCGGGGGCCCCCTCGTCAACCTGATGGGAGAGGTCGTGGGGATGAACACCGCCATCTACACCACCAACGGCGGCTATGAAGGGATCGGGTTCGCCATTCCCGTGACGATGGTCCGGCAGGTGGTTCAGGATCTGATCACGAAGGGGAAGGTCGTCCGGGGATGGCTCGGGATCTCGATCCAGAACGTGACTCCGGTCATCGCCAAACAGTTCGGCTTAAAGAAGAACTCCGGCGTTCTGGTGAGCGATGTCCTCCCGGGCAGCCCCGCCGAGTCAGCCCGTCTCAAGCGGGGGGATATCATCACCGCCTTGAACGGCATGGCTGTGGAGGATGCCAATGATCTCCGGATGCATGTGGCCCGGATCCCTCCCGGAAAGGTCGCGAGGCTGACGGTCGTCCGCTCCGGCCAAACCCGGACCATCGACGTGAAGGTCGGCGAACTTCCCAAGAAGCTTGCGATGAACAGCCGCCGCAGGGAAGAGGGCGCGGGGAACTTCAAGAATGTCCTGAAGGGCCTTCGGATCCTGGACCTAAACGACGAAATCCGGCAGCAGCTCGGACTCTCCTCCCGGATCCACGGGGTTGTGATCCAGGCCGTCCAGCCCGGCTCTGCGGTCGAGGCGGCCGGACTCAGGCGGGGGGACATCATCGTGGAAGTCGACAGAAAGACCGTCCGGTCGGTCTCGGACTTCGTCCGGATTGCCCGGCGGATTCCCCCAGATGCGGAAGTGCTCCTGACCATCCTTCACGATGGACGGCACAGCTATGTCTCCGTCTCCCCCTAGGGAAGAGACGCTCCGCCCCTCCCCCCTTTCGGGAAAGGGGAGGGCCCCGGTTTCGGTCATGGGAGTCGATCCCGGACTTGCGCGGACCGGATGGGCCGTGGTCACGGGAGATTCTTTCCAGAAGCTGACTTTCCGGGGAGGGGGGACGATCAAGACCTTTCCGGGGGAGGCCCTGTCTGATCGCATCGGGGCGATCTGCGATGCCCTGGAAACCCAGATCCGGGACCATTCCGTCTCGGCCCTCTGCCTCGAAGACCATTTTTCCCGGCGAAATGCCCCGGGAGTCGGCCATATCCTGGGGCCGGTCATCGGAGCGGTGGCCTATCTCGCCTATCGCCACCGCCTGTCCTTTCTTGCCATTCCGCCAAGAGAGCTGAAACACCGGGTCACGGGAACAGGGGGATCCTCCAAGGAAGACCTGATCCGCGCCCTGTCCTTCTGGTTCGGGCCGGATCTCAAGGTGGGCACGACCCACGAGGGTGACGCCCTGGGCCTCGCCTTCCTGGGGTTCGGGAGGCTCGGACATCCGTGATTGCCCGTCTGTGGGGATCCGTCGAGGAATCCGGGACCGAATCCGTCATCATAAGGGCCGGATCGGTGGGTTACAGGGTCCTTCTCTCTCCCTATTCCCTCGCCCATCTTTCGGGGTCTTCGGGGCCCGTCTCGCTCCGGACCGTCCTTCTCTGGAGCGAACACCAGGAATCGCCCCTCCTGGTCGGCTTTGTCGATGCGGCGGAAGAGGAGCTGTTCCATGAAATCCGGCGGATCGGGGGCCTCGGGGCGACGAAGGCGATCCGGATGATCTCGGTCTCTCCCCAGGAAATCTGGCAGTCCATCGCCGCGGGAGATGTCTCAAGGCTAAAAAAGCTCAAGGGGGTGGGGGAGACGACGGCCCGAAAGCTCGTCTCCGAGCTTCGGGACCGTCTTCCCCCTTCGCTCCTGGCCTCATCCAGGGAGACCCTGGCCCAGCCTTCGGCAATCCCGCCGGGGGCTTCTATCACAACTCCCGCGGGCCCGGCCGATTCGGTTTTTGAAATCCTGACCCGGCAGTTCGGCCACTCGGCTGCGGAGGCAGAAAAGATGATCCGGAGGGCCTTGGCCCGAAAACCTGCCGTCAAATCGGTGGAGGAGCTCTTCGATGAAGTCTACAGGCATGGAGTGGACTGATCCAACGGCCGGTCCCATGGACCTGCCGGATCTTCCCTCCCCTGAATTCCCTGACACCTCCCCGGCAATCCGTCCGCGCTCCTTCGACGAATACATCGGCCAGGAGGCAGTGCTGTCCGGCCTCAAGATCAGCATCGAGGCCGCTCTTCTCCGGGACGAGTGCCTGGACCACATTCTCCTCCACGGTCCTCCGGGTCTCGGAAAAACCACGCTGGCGGGGCTGATTGCCGGGGCCATGGGGGTTCCCTTCCTGACGACCTCCGGCCCGGTCCTCGAGAAGGGAGGAGACCTTGTGGGGATTCTTTCCCGCCTCTCTCCCAAGACGGTGCTCTTCATCGACGAAATTCACCGCCTTCCCCGGCCCGTCGAGGAAATCCTCTACGGCGCGATGGAGGACTTTGCCATCGATGTGATCTTCGACCGGGGTCCCTCCGCCAGGACCTTCCGGCATGTCCTTCCCCCCTTCACCCTGGTGGGCGCCACGACCCGGGCCGGTCTCCTGTCGGCCCCGCTCCGGGACCGTTTCGGGATATTCCAGGACCTCGATTTTTACAGGCCGGACGAACTGGTCAAGATTCTCATCCGGTCCGCGGGAGTCCTGGGATTTTCCGTTCCCGAAGAGGCGGCCCTTGAAATCGGCTGCCGGTCCCGGGGAACTCCCCGGATCGCCAACCGCCTCCTCCGCAGGGTCAGGGACTATGCCCAGGTCAAGGCCAATGGAACGGTCACGCGATCTCTGGTTCTGGAGGCGCTGAAGGTGGAGGGGATCGATGACCTGGGGCTGAACCGGGTCGACCGGAAGGTCCTTCATACCATCGGAACGGTCTATAACGGGGGACCTGTGGGCGTGGAGGCTTTGGCTGCGACCCTTCAGATCGAGGTGGACACGATCATCGATGTGGTCGAGCCGTATCTTCTCAAGGAAGGGCTGATCGCCCGGACCCCCGCCGGACGGAGGCTGACCGAGTATGGCCAGAAACGCATCTCGGGGTCGGGTCTCTTTCTGGATTCTCCGGAATCCTAGATCTCCGATTGATCCTGGCTAGGAACTGTGGGGCATCTTGAAATTGTAGGTGATTCCCAGAAGAACCGGGAGGGTCCACATGACGCTCGAGGAGACGTCGGTGTGGGTCTGGGGGTCGTTGGCGGAGAGGGGGCCCTGAATCATCGTGGGAAGGACCTCTCCGTAAACCGAGAAGGTGGAGGTGAGGGGAACCAGAAGTCCGGCTCCCAGGTCGGCGGTAAAGGAGACCGATCCCACATTTCCCTGGTTGGCCGGTAGGCTGTTGAAGGAGGGACCGAGGTCGATGGCCAGGTAGGGGATGACGGGCACCTCGCTGACCCGGGGGTCGAAGAGCGGAACGGTGGCTCCGACCGTGAGCGGAAGGGAGGAAAATCCATGGAAGCCGAGGCTTGGCGCAAACGAGGCGTACCCCACGGAAAAACGGAGCCCCAGGTGGGAGGCGAGCTGGGAACTCCACCTTAAGTGAAAGTCGATTCCGGTGTTTTCAAGCTGGCTCATCTGGGTGGCGGGGACGGGCGTTCCGTCGATCGGGCCGTTAACGCTTCCCGACAGGATAGGATCCACCCCACCGTCGAAGGAGAGGCTCTGCCAGGCGAACTCTCCCGCCGCCCGGGCCGGGAGGGCGGGGAGAAAGATAAGAGAGAAACCGTAAAGAAGGAGACCCGCCAGGACCGGGATGCGTTTTTTCGGAATAAGTTTCATAGGCCCATTCTCGCCGGGTGGCGGGGCAAAGTCAAACATGGGAACGGAAATCGAGGTGAGGGGTGAATTTCGGAAATCTGATCTGGCTTTTTTTTATTCTCCTGATGATTCAGCCGATCATGTCGCGGCGGATGCTCGAATTCGCCCGGGCCCAGGCCTTGAGAAACCTCGAACGCTCCCGGGGAACGCGGGCCATTGCCTTGGTTCACAGGCAGGAGACGATGAATCTTCTGGGCTTCCCCATTCTCCGCTTCATCAATGTCGAGGATTCGGAGGAGATCCTTAGGGCCATCAAAATGACCGATCCCGAGACGCCCATCGACCTGATCATCCATTCTCCCGGGGGCCTTGTCCTGGCCTCCATGCAGATTGCCCACGCCCTGGCCAACCGGAAGGCTCCCGTCACTGTTTTCGTGCCCCATTTCGCCATGAGCGGGGGAACCCTGATCGCCCTTTCCGCCTCCCAGATCGTGATGGACGAGAATGCGGTTCTGGGGCCGGTCGATCCCCAGATCGGGGAGTTCCCGGCCGCCTCCATCCTTCGCGTTCTCGAACGAAAGAGCCATGACGAAATCGACGACAAGACCATGATCATGGCCGACGTGGCCGAAAAGGCCATCCGCCAGCTCTCCGACGGAGTAACCGACCTTCTCTCGAAACGCATGGAGGCCGGGAAGGCGAGAAGTCTGGCCAATCTCCTGGCCACCGGCCATTTTACCCACGACTATCCCCTCACGGTGGAAGAGCTCCGGAAGTTCGAGATTCCCATCTCGACCGAAGTTCCCGAGGAAATCTATCTCTTCATGAGGCTCTTCCCCCAGCCCAAGCAGATAACACCCTCCGTCAGCTACCTTCCGACCCTCCCCCGGCACTCCCGGTCCTGACCGGCGGGTGGCCGGTTTTTCGGGCTCTCGGGCTCTGGTATAATGGGTTCATGGACAAGGACCCTCAAGAAAGGACGCACGATGATTGTTGTTGCCAACAGGATCCGGGTGGCCCAGGGCCACGAAAAGGACTTCGAGGAACGCTTCAGAAACCGCAAGGGAATGATTGATGGTTTTCCGGGATTCATCCGGAATCTCATCCTCCGTCCCGTCGATTCCGAGTACTACTCCGTCATGACCTTCTGGGAGTCCATGGAGGCCTTCGAATCTTGGACGCACTCCGACTCCTTCCGCCAGGCCCACTCCCAGAGGCCGCCCAAGGAGATGTTTTCCGGTCCCAATGTCCTGGAAATCCACGAGGTCATCATGGATACCGGCCAGAATGTCTAAGGGGGTCCTTTTGCTCTCGGGGGGACTCGACTCCTCCCTGTCGGGGCTGATCCTGCGGCAGATGGGCGTTCCCCTGGTGGCCCTCCATCTCGAAAGCCCCTTCGGATGCGACTCCATGGCGGACCGGATGGCCGCCGAAATCGGAATTCCGCTTGTGAAACGCCCCAAGGGAGAGGCCTTCCTCGATCTTCTGGCCCATCCGAAATACGGGTACGGAAGCGCCATGAATCCCTGCATCGACTGCCGCATCCACATGTTTGCCCTGGGAAGGGCCTTCATGGAGGAGGTCGGGGCTTCCTTCCTCGTGACGGGCGAGGTCCTGGGGCAGCGCCCCATGTCCCAGAAAAAACGCTCGCTCGAGGCCATCGACGCCGATTCCGGGATGGAAGGGCGCGTGCTGCGCCCCCTGTCGGCCAAACTTCTTCCCGAGACCGATCCCGAGAGGGACGGCACCGTGGACAGGAGAAGGCTCTTCGGCTGGGCGGGCCGGTCGAGGAAGCCCCAGCTTGCCCTGGCGCGCCGCCTGGGCCTTTCGGTCATTCCCTCCCCCGCCGGAGGATGCCTCCTGACGGATTCCCACTTCCGGGAACGGGTCGGCGACTTTGTCGCCGTCGACTGGACCGGGGATCCGGGGAAGGGAGCGGACAGGGCCCCGGTCGCCTCCATGCTCCGGTACGGGAAGCATTTCCGGTTCGAGGAAGGGGAGTGGGTCATCGTGGGCCGGGACCAGACAGACAACCGGAACCTGGAAACCCATATCCGGTCGGCCGGAGTCGCCTTCCGGCCCGAGGGCTTCGACGGCCCCCTGGTCTGCATCCTGACCCGGCAGGAGGAAATCTCTCCCCGGATGGGCGAGCTGGCCGCGGGAGCCCTGCACGCCTTCGGGGGAGACAAGGTTCCTGACGGCCCCCTGACCGTGACGGTCCTGAGCGGATCGGGAGAGCGTCCCCTGACCCTCCCCGCCCTTTCTCCGGAACGCTCCCACCTCAAGGAGAAGGAGACATGGATTCCCCGATGGAGACGCTGAACCTCCTTCATGCCGACCATTCCCGTCTTTTTACCCTCTCCGGCCGTCCCTTCCGGGCCGTCTACCCCGTCCTGTCGCGACGGGCGGGCGGGCTCTCGATCGGGATCAACCTGAACTTCGACAAAGGTTGCAACTTCGACTGCATCTACTGCCAGGTTGACCGGACAGGACCGCCCCTTCCGGCGGGGGACCTTCCGCCCGCAGAGCTCGTGATGGAAGAGATCACCGCCCTTTTCGAGGCGTTGGATTCGGGCCGCTTCTATCAAGAGACGCCCTTCGGGGAGCTGCCCCCAGAGCTTCGGCAGGTGAAAGACATTGCCTTTTCCGGAGACGGGGAGCCGACCCTGGCCCCGTCCTTCCGGGAGGTCTCCCAGGCCGTCCGGGAGTTTGTTGCAAGGCGTTCCTGGCCAGGGAGCGCCCCGCCCCTCCTGCGCCTCATCACGAACGGGAGCGGCCTTTTTTCCGGGGAGAGCCGAAGGCAAACGGGAAAGACCTTTCTCGAAGACGGGCCGGGGGAGATCTGGCTCAAGCTTGATGCGGCGGATCCGGACCACTTCGCCTTCATCAACCGCTCCCGGATCCCCTTTGACCGGATGATGCAGGGGCTCGACCTTGTGGTGGCCGATCTTCCGGTCACCATCCAGACCATGGTCCTGGACTTTGGCCGACAGGGGGATCCGGAGGCCAGGCTCTCGGACCGGACTCTCTGGGATCCCCTCCTGAAAAAAGTGGCGGGCTGGGCCGCAGAGGGGAGGGAGATCCAGGCCTGGCACCTCTACAGCGTCGCCCGGCCTCCCGCCCTCGAGGGCGTCCGGAGGGTTCCGGCGGAGCGTCTCGAGGCCTGGGCCCGGGAGGCCGCCTTTCTTCCCTTCCCGGTTCTCGTCTTCCCGTGAGCGTACCGCTTGCGGAGTATTTCGTGGGCTACGCCGGCCTTGCCCACGACAGCGGTCCGGACCACCCCGAATCCCCGGCCCGTCTCTCCGCCCTTCTTCCGGTCCTCGAATCCCGGGTCGGACGGGGGAAGGCCCGCTTTCTCGAGGTCTTGCCCGAGCCGGATCTTGGGATCTTCCGGGAGAGCCACAATCCGGAGTACATCGACTTTCTCGAGTCGCTCGCCCCGAACGGTCCCCCGGTCGATCTCGACGGGGATACCCGGGTCGCCCACCCCACGGTCCGGGCCTTGAAAGAGATCGCCGGGGCCCTGCGGGGCCTGTCGAAGACAGGGTCCGGGGTGCCCCGCCGCATCTTCTGCGCGGTGCGTCCTCCCGGCCACCATGCCCATTTTTACGGGGGGATGGGATTCTGCGCGGTCAACCACCTGGCCACCCTGGCTGTGGCGAGGGCCCGGACCAATCCGGCGGAGAGGATCCTTGTCCTCGATTTCGATGTCCACCACGGAAACGGAACCTTCGATATCCTGACACGGCTTCTTTCCCCGGACCAGTTTCTTTTCGTCAGTACCCACCGCTACCCCTTCTATCCCGGGACGGGCTCCGGGCGGGAAAACCGGGAGGGGCCCGGGGGATCGGGCATCCTCGATCTCCCGCTTCCGGCGGGAACTGACGACGAAGACTACCGGTTCGTGCTCGAAGAGAAGATCCTGCCGCGCTGGGACCGCTTCTCCCCCGGAACGGTTCTGGTCAGCGCAGGCTTTGACGCGCATATCGCCGATCCGCTGGGAGACATGGCCCTTACAGACAAGACCTACCGGCGTATCGGAGAGTCGCTGGCGGAAAGGGAGCGGGGGCTTACGGCCTGTTTTCTCGAGGGAGGATACAGTCTGCCGGCGCTGGCCCAGTCGGCCGACGCCTTTCTCTGTGGATGGGATCGGGAGTAAAATGGGTCATCTCCGGGACGGATCCCGTTCCGGAACTTAGGACTCGGGAAGCGAGGAAGATGTGGAGAATCCGTTCGAAGAGATCAAGCGGGGGGTGGAAGACCTGATTTACAAGGTTCCCATTCTTCCCATGGAGACGGAAGACGGCGGCCGGGAATGGCGGTTCGCCCCGGGAGAGGGGGAGGAACAGGAAATGGCCCGGATCCTGGCCATTTTTGATGGCTGGGAGGAAGGGGAGCGGGAGAGGCTCCTCCTGGGCCTTCCGGAAAGAGGCCAGGAGATCACCGAAATCCTGAGGATCGTCCGGGCCAAGATCACTCTAAACCGGACGAACCGCCACTTCATGGGCTACCTCCGGGAGGGGGCCCCTCCCTCCGCGGGCCGGGACTTCTACCTGACCACCTTCATGCGCACCGTGGACCACCTTCAGGGAATCTGGCAGGACGTTCTCCGGCAAGACGCTCCCAAGCCTGCCCCGTCTCTTTTGCCGGAAGGATGATGACGATGGAAAAGACAGCCCAGACCGGGCGTTGCGACTCCTGCTGCCGCGTGAGCCAGGTTCTTTACAAGATCTCGCTGGGACATGATTTCTTTGACCGGGCGTACGATCGTCTGTCGGCGGTGGACGATCAGGCCCCGCGGTGGTACTGCGAAGAGTGTTCCCGGGAAAAGGACTTCCAGAAGGATGTCAGGAGCATCCGGGAGGAGTTCCTTCGCCTCAGGGCGGGAGAAGACTCCCTTCTGTCTGACCGGGTCACCTTCCAGAGAGCCCGTCGTCGGATCCAGGAGATCGACCACCAGGTCAAGAAGGGCCGGAGCCCCCATGTGATTCTTTCCCCTAGGGATGTGGCCCTTCTGCTCATGGATCTCGAGGCGTGGGAAGAGGAGCACGGAGCTCTGGAATAGGATCCTGACAAATTATAAAGAGAGGTGGGGCATTGGTCCGGAAGGAATCGGCAGGAGAAACGAAGGGTCACGAACGGGAGAGCCGGCTGGCCTTAGGAGACTTCGTGGAACGGGCTCCGGATTTCTCGAAGGAGGAACGCACCGCCATTCTCGAGATCCTTTTGGCCATCTCCGAGGGGGGCCGGGATCTCGCCCGGCGCCTAGCGCTTGGCCCCCTTCACGGGCTTACGGGAAGTTCGGGGCAGGTCAATGTCCAGGGAGAGGAGGTCCAGGCCTTCGACGAGATTGCCCAAGAGATCTTTTCCGGCCTTCTGGGGGCCTCCGGACGTGTCTCTCTCCTCGTCTCGGAAGAGCGGGAGCATCCCGAGATCTTTCCCTGCCTTTCCGAATCCCTTTATGTGGCCATGGATCCCCTCGACGGCTCCTCGAACCTCGCTGTCTCCGGCCCCGTGGGATCGATCTTCGCCCTGTACCGGGGGTCGGGCCCGCGGGGGGAGGATCCCGCCCGGGACATCCTTCGCTCCACCCGGGAGGTGGTCTGTGCCGCCTACGTCCTCTACAGCGTCTCAACCCTTCTGGTGGTGGCCTTCCGGGATGAGGTGAGGATGTATGCCCTGGATCCCTCCTCGGGGCAGTTCCTTTCCCTTCCGGGCCCGGTCCGCTTCCCCGACGGCGGAGGCCAGATCGTGAGCATCAACACCGGAAACTACACCCGCTGGGATCCGGGGGTCCGCCGCTATGTCGATGCCCTCCATGGCCGCTCTGCCTGGAGCGCGCGTTACGTGGGGGCCCTGGTGATGGACTTCCACCGGAACCTCCTGAAGGGAGGCATCTATCTCTATCCCGGAGATCTTCCCAAGGAGGGGGCTGGTCATCCCGAAGGCAAGCTCCGGCTCCTCTTCGAGGCGATCCCGATGGCCTTCATCGCCCGGGCGGCCGGGGGGCTTGCGACCAACGGCCACCGGCCGATCCTCGAGATTCCCGCCATCCACATCCACCAGCGGGTCGCCCTGGTCGTCGGATCCCGCGAACTGGTCACGGAATACAGTCGTCTCTCCGGAGCCCCGGAGCCGGTCTAGGAGAACAGGATCCCCGTGTCCGGGGGCCTGTCCTGGTCCCACGATCCGGACCGTCTTTCTTTCCTGGCGGGATCTGTCAGGAGAGAGGAAGCCGGATCGCCAGAAGACGGGGGCGGGTCATTTCCTCCATCGCATAGCGGACTCCCTCGAATCCGGAGCCCGATTCCTTGATGCCCCCGTAAGGCCAATGGTCGAGCCGGAATGTCGGGATCTCGTTTATGAGGACCCCCCCGGCCTCGATCTTCCGGGCCCATCCGATCGCCCGGTCGATCGACCGGCTGAAAATGCCAGCCTGGATGCCATAGCGGGACCGGTTGATCCGGTCGATCGCCTCCTCGGGATGGTCGTATGGGGTGAGGGTCGCCACGGGGCCGAAGACCTCCTCCTGCTCGATCGGCCAATCGCCCTCCGTTCCGGTCAGAAGGGTGGGGTAGAGGAGGGAGCCCTCTTGTCTCAGGGGAAGGAGGAGTCGTCCCCCCATGGCGACGGCCTCCTCGATCTTCGTGCGCACCGCATCGGCATGGCTTAACCGGATGAGAGGACCCATCAGGGTCCGGGGGGAGGAGGGATCCCCGATTCGCCCCTCCCGTTCAAGATCCCGGATCTTTTGAGAAAGCCCCTCCCCGATCCGCTCGTACAGGGACCGGTGGACGAGAATCCGCTGGATCGAGATGCAGACCTGCCCGGAATAGGCGAAGGCTCCGGTCACGAGCCGGTCGATGAGTTCCGGCGTCTCCCCGTCGGAGGCGACCATGACGGCGGCCGTTCCTCCGAGCTCGAGCAGAACCTTTTTCCTCGGAACGCGGTCCTTGATGCTCCAGCCGACGGTGGCCGATCCCGTGAAGGAGATGACGGGAAGGGCCGGGTGGCGGATCAGCCGCTCGGTGTCAGAAATATCGCAGGGGAGGACCGAGAGGGCCTCGGGGGGAAGTCCCGCCTCGAGGAGAAGGGCTCCGAGGCTGATGGCCGTCGTCATCCCCAGGGGGGCGGGCTTCACGATCAGGGCGCTTCCTGCCGCGATCGCCGGGGCCACCTTGTGGGCGAGAAGGTTCAGGGGAAAGTTGTAGGGGGTGATCGCCAGGACCGGACCTGCGGAGACACGGTCGACCAGGCCGACCATGCCGGTCCCCTGGGGAACTGCCTCTCCGGGCTCCTGCTCGAATCCGAAGGTTGGGGCAAGGGAGGCCGCGACCCGGAAGGTCGTGATGGCCCGGTCGACCTCGGCAAGCGAGGCCGAGACGGGTTTCCCGACCTCGGCGGTCACAAGGCCGGAAAGAAGGCTCCGGTGGCGTTCGAGGAGTCCGGCCGTATTTTCGAGGATCTCCCGGAGCCTGTGGCGGGGGAGGGAGGAGAGGATCTCCTGGCCCCGGGCAAGGGACTCGGCGGCCCGGAGAACCTCCCGGGTTCCCGGTCTTGCCACGGTCCAGGAGGGCCGGTCCTTGGGAAAGCCCGAAAGCCGTGTGGTGAAGGAGGAGAGCTGGTGGGGGGGGAGGCCATCGCTTTTGTCCATCCACTCTCCCGAGACCAGGAAGGGGATGGGGGAGCGGTTGAGGATCTCGTCGATCATGGGCCGGTCCTTTCCGTGGGGTCGGAGCTCCTGCGCGTTGCCCGGACAGTCCTTGGGGGATTTCCGGAGACCTAAGGATAGCATGGACGCAAGGTTCGCCCCAAGGCCTGGGGAGAACGGAAAGAAATTCTTTGAGGGAAGGGGTCTTTACAGCCGGAAGATCAGGGGCGGGAGACCGGTCACCTTCAGAATGTTGACAAAAATACGAAAAAGAATCGCAAAAGACAGAGTCTTCCGTCCGGCTCGGAAACGATGCCCGGACGGAAGACCGTAAGACCGCTGGGGCAGATTCTAGAAGTTCTGTCCCTTGTGTCCGGTCTGGGAGTCCTTCTTTCCCATCAGGTAGGAGAGAGTGCCTGTGACGAGGAAAAAGAGGGTGATGACTCCGACGATCATGGCCGGATTGGCGGAAGGTCCCAACATGGTGTCTGTCCTTTCTCTGGAATTTTTGCCCGGATTTCATCCTTCATCCCGGGATCTGATTTCAGGATAGGTGCGCTGGCGTCGCCTCTTCAACTCAAGTATTTATTATTAAAGAAATAATCATTTCATCCCTGGGATCTCGACGCCCCGGAGCCCGGGGAGGGCCGGGGATCCCCATTTTGGAAAAGGAGGAGGCATGGCCCGTCTCTTTGACCCATGGACAGTTCGGAAGGTGACCGCCCGGAACAGGATCTGCGTCTCTCCCATGTGCCAGTATGCGACCCCGGACGGGACGGCCGGCCCCTGGCACATGGTTCACCTGGGAAGCCGGGCCGTAGGCGGGGCCGGAATTGTCTTTGTCGAGTCCACCGCGGTCTCTCCGGAGGGACGGATCACCCCCATGGATCTGGGAATCTGGAACGAGACCCAGGCCCAGGCCCTGGCCCCGATCGTTGCCTTCATGGAGGATCAGGGGGCGGTTCCGGCCATCCAGATTGCCCATGCGGGACGAAAGGCCTCGACGGCTCCTCCCTTTGAGGGGGGAGGGGGACTGGGGCCGGACAAGGGAGGATGGACGACCCTGGGCCCCAGCCCCATTCCCTTCGGGAGGCTGGCTCCTCCCCGGGCCATGGAGCCCTCCGATCTCGACCGGGTCAGGGGGGAGTTCTGCCAGGGGGCCCTCCGGGCGCTTTCGGCGGGTTTCAAGGTTCTTGAGATCCACATGGCCCATGGCTATCTGTTGCACACCTTCCTCTCCCCCCTCGCGAACCAGCGGACGGACATTTACGGGGGAAGCCTCCCGAACCGGATGAGGTTTCCCCTGGAGGTGGCGCGGGCGGTCCGGGAGGTGTGGCCGGTGAGTTATCCCCTCTGGGTCCGGATTTCCGGGACCGACTGGGTGGAAGGGGGTTTTGATCCGGACCAGTCGGTGGTCCTGGCCAAAGCCCTGTCCCGGGAGGGAGTCGATGTGATCGACTGCTCTTCGGGAGGTCTGGTTCCCGAGGCCCGCATTCCCGTGGGGCCGGGCTACCAGACGCCGATTGCGGCAAGGATCAGGCAAGAGGCCGGGATGCCGACGGTCACGGTGGGGATGATCACCGACCCGGTCCAGGCCGAACATGTCCTGGTCACCGGGCAGGCCGACGGGGTGAGCCTGGCCCGGGAGATGCTCCGGGACCCTTACTGGCCCCTTCATGCCGCCAGACGGCTGGGCCGGGAGATCCCCTGGCCGGTCCGCTACGAGCGGGCGAGCCGCGGGTAGGATCCGAAAGGGGGGACGGGTCTTTTAGATCCATGGTATAGTGGGGCGCGCGGGGAGATCCGGAACCCTCCCCCCTCGACGGACCCGAACACGGGAGAGACCCATTGCAGGTGACAGTCCGGCTGTTGTTTTCCATCCTCAGGCAGCGGTTCGGGAAGGCCCTTTTGGCCTCGGTCGTTCTCCCGGCCAGCCTCTCCTCCCCGTCCCCCCACGGGCCGGGGAAACTTTTCGTGTCGTCCCTCCAGCTCCCCCCCGGGGCCCGGGTGGCCGAAGACGCCGATTTCGGGCGGGGCCCGTCGGGAGGGTACTACTTCTATTCCCCCTCCGGGGAAAACCGCCTCTTCAGGCTCTCCGTCACCCATCCGATGGGAGCCCGGGATCTCTGGCGGGAGACCTGGACATCGGTTGCGCTCCCCTCGTTCCCCGGCTTCAGGGTCCGCTCCGCCGCGATCGGGGAAGGGCACCTTTTCCTTGGCGGAGGACGAAGGGGCGGGGGGGCCGTCGTCCGCTCCTTCCAGATCGGCCAGGTGGAAGAGGGCGGGAGGGAACGGATGGTCCTGAGAGGACAGGTGGACTACTTCCCCGAGGCGGCGGACGTGGCGATCCGGATCCTCTTCCTTGACAGGAAGGCGGGGATCCTCTGGCTTGCCTACGACAGCGGAAGAGTCGAAACGGGGAGGCCCTTCCTCTTCCTCCACGACCGAATCCTCTGGGCCGATCCCGCCGGCTACATTCCCCTTCCCCGGGAGACCTCCCTTTCCTCCGGTCCGCCTCCCCTTCTGGTTCCCCGGGCCACCCGGCCCTCCGGTCTCCCCTGTTTTTCCTGCCGCTTCTACCTGACCCGCAGGACGGTCTCTCCCCGGGGAGAGATCCGGAATATTCCGGTCCGGGCTCCCGAGAGGGTGGGAAGCGCGATGGGAATCCTTCCGGCGGGCTCGGGAATGGGCTTTTTTGAGGGCCGCCGCCCCCACATCTGCCGGATTCCGGAAGGGGGGGGGAGAGCGGATCTCACCTCCTGTCACCGCATCACAGGATCCGTCCGTCCGGTCTCGGCCTCCTGGTGGGGGAACAGGCTGGCCTACCTTTTCCCTCCGGGAGGACTCGCCAAGGGAGTGGAGGACCGGTGGGTCGTGGCGATCCTCAACCCGGCCCGGATTTTCTCCTCCGTCGAAAAGCTTTCCCCGGGGGAGTCCTTCGACTTCGTCCGCCTGCTCCGGGAAAGGGGGACGATGGTGCCGCTTCCCGCCGGCGCCCATCCGAGGCTTGGGACGATCTCCGAGGACGGCAGGGACCTGGTCCTCTTCGGGGCGACCCATCTCTACCGGATTTCCCCGGCCTCGTAAAAGCCGCCGGTACCGCGATAAATTCCAGAAGCAAGGACGGGTGCTGACCAAGGAGGATCATGCCGCGGAGATCCTTCTATGGCAAGCCGTTCAAGAAAGACCTCGAAGCGTCCGGAGCGCGATGATGGCGTGGACTACGCCTTGAGACCCGGCCCTGCCGGCACCCTTCAATCGGGCACCGACAACTCTCTTTGATCCTGCCCGACCGCGTAAGAGGAGACACAGAAATCAAAGGCCCGGAAGCTTAGGCAGTCCATGCGTTCCCGGTTGGTCTCGAGGGTGGCGATACAAGGAAAAGTCTCGGGGAAAGATCTTTGGTGGCGGAAAGGGCGGTGATCAGGACACCGAACCGGCCCTCCTCCCAAATAGAAAAAACGTTTCCAGAAGACCTGTAAGACTTCGCCGGTGTGCTATGTCAACGAAAATGACACTTTTCGGGTTTGCAACGGTCAGGCGGACAGGGTCCCCTGACGGAGCTGAGCCTTTCGTTGGCGACGGTTTTTCCTGGCCTCTTCGAGAGCTAACTTTCTCCTTTCCAGACGCTGTCTTATATTCTCTTCTCCCTTGAGATAGTCAGCGGGGGTGAGAGAGTTAAGGGCAGAATGAAGCCGCTCATTGTTATACGTGTGAACATAGGTTCCGAGACCTGTCTTCGCTTCCTCAAATCCCCCCAAGGCCTGAGTCCGGACGCATTCGGATTTGAGGGTCTTATGGAACCGTTCGATCTTTCCATGGGATTGGGGATGACCCGCCCGGATTCGGGAATGGGCCACCTCCTGGTCCCGCAGGGTGGAGCGGAACTCGGTGGAGAGATATTGGGGGCCGTTGTCGGAGATGATGCGAGGCTTGGGCAGGCCCGGAGGAAGGGTCTCCAAGGCCCTCTGGATGACGAGCTCGACATCGGCGGTGGTCATGGACAGGCGAAGATCCCAGAAGACAATGGCCCGGGAATAGCCATCAAGGACGCTGAGAAAGAAATAATGGGTTCCCGAAGGTTAATGTCGGCAATATCGCGATGCCACTGTTCATGGGGCCTCTTGAGTTGCTGGAACCCTTGCCGGGACGCTTTTCGTCCCTCCGGGAGAGTCCACTTGTTGGACAGTCCGGCCTCTCTGAGACCACGGAAGACTGTGGAGGGCGAGACGGCCACAACGCCCTGGTCCAGCATCATATACGCCAAGCGGGTGCAGCCCACCATGGGATGCTGGCGATTGAACGCCACGATCTTTTCGCGCTCCTCTGGCAGGATCCAGTGTCCCTTGGGCACAAGGCCGTCCGGGCGGGGAGACTTGCCGTCCGGCCCAGCGATGATAGGTTCGGGCCGGAAGGCGCAACACCGCCAAGGATGTCTTGATGGGGAATCCTGCCCTCGTCTTGAGGTCTATCACGGTTTTGACAACCTCTTTTGCCGTCTCTGGGGCAACGTGAGCTCCGGTGAGAGGTCCCCAACGGTTTTTTTAACAGCAGATTTGCCGTGGAGAGCTCCGACACAACCGATTCCAGCGTCCGGATCCGCTCCTCCTTTTCCAGAATCTCCCGATGGAGCCTTTTTCTCTGCTGCTCTCTCCCGGGAGAAGGTCTGCTCGATCCCTTCGAGCGCCTGTTTGGCCCATTGGAGAATCAATCCGGGTGTGCTTAAACCTTGCTTTTCTCCTCCGCTCATCCCAGAAGAACCGTTCCATGTTCCCTGGGTTCCCCGGTTCCTGATTGCACTTTCTTCGTCCGAAACTCTCCGGCGAATCCCTCACTCACTTGAATTTTGACTAATTGTATTCAATTGAATACAATCGAATACAATCCTTTCATGATCATTCTCCGGCATACCGAGACCTTCTCCCGCTTGTTTTCTTCTTTGAAGGATCGCTCTGGATGGGTCCGGATCCTGTCCCGCCTGGACCGAATTGCGATGGGGAATATTGGCGATGTGAAAGCGGTGGGAGAAGGCATTTCGGAGATCCGGATCGATACAGGCCCCGGCTACCGCCTGTATTTCGTCCGCCGGGAGAAACCGGTGATTCTCCTTCTTTGCGGCGGAGACAAATCGACGCAGGACCGGGATATCGCCCGGGCCAAAGACTTGTCAAAAACACTGGAGTGAGCCATGAAAGAAAAAATCACGGACTTCGATCCCGCGGCCTATCTCGACAGCGAGGAGACCATTGCGGAATATCTGACCGTCACCCTTGAAGAGAACGATCCTGACCTTCTTCTGGCGGCGCTTTCGAACGTGGCCAAAGCTCGGGGAATGGCTCAAATCGCCAAGGATTCCGGTATCGGGCGGGAAAGCCTCTATAAGGCACTGAAGCCCGGTTCCAAGCCGCGATTCGAGACGATCATGAAGGTGATGCACGCCCTGGGCGTCAAGCTGTCCGCTCACGCTTGACTCTCCGTCTCCAATAGTCCCCCTCGTTCATGTCCGGCGCTGGAGGAATCTCCGGTTTTTTCTTTTTCTCCTCGAAATTATTCCGGATGATCCTTCGGACGACATTTCCACGGCTTCGACCTTCTTCTCGTGCGACTTGGTCGATCTTTGTAAGAAATTCGTTGTCGATTCTGATCGAGCAATGTTCTTTTCACCGTGCCTCCATCCGTGGAGAGGTCAAGCGGATCTTCGTCCGCCCGCTGCGAAAGGATGCGCTGCGTCTTCTGTCTTTTACCGACAACCTCCCCTTTTTCAGGCCAAGGAGGCCCGCGTGCCCGTCAAGGCCCTGACTCGTCAGGACATCCAAAGTCTCATGGACGACTTGTCCCGGACGTCCGATACCCGGAAGAGGGGGGGATCCGCCATTCCCGGATCTCCCTTGTCGCCACCCCCGTCTGCGCCATTCTCTCCGGCGCCTGCCATACGCGCGCCATGGCCGAATAAACCGCCAATTTGTCGAACTCCCTCAAGAAGCGCCTGGGGTTAAGACGACACCCCGAGACCCATGTCTTGGTCGCTCCCTCCGAACCCACCCTCCGGCGGGCCTTTCAGTCGATCGACGCCCTGGAGGTCAATCGGTCGCCTCGGGCTGGCTCCAACGATTCCTGGCCAAGTTTGGTCAGGGAGGAGAGGTTTCTGTTCTGGCCCACTCCGGCAAGACGGTCCGGGGAGCCTCGAAGGCCAAAGGAGGTCAGAAGATCCACACCCTCGCCGCCTTCCTCCAAAACCGGGGGATCGTCGTGGCCCAGAAGAGCGTGGACGAAAAGACCAACGAGATCCCCGAACTCCGCGCCCTTCCCGCTCCGATGGAGATCGAAGGCCAGATCTTGACGGCCGATGCCCTGCACACCCAGACTGACACGGCCCGGTTCATCATCGAGGACAAAAAGGCCGACTCTGTCTTCACGGTCAAAATAAACCAGCCCACCCTGCTCGAAGACATTGCAAGCCTTTCCCGGGAGGCTTTCCCCCCCCTCGGCAGAACGCTTCGACCTTCGATAAGGGCCACGGCCGCATCGAACGTCGCACGCTTACCGTCAGCCCGGAACTGAAAGAGGACTTTCCCGACTTCTCCTTCCCCGCTCACCAACAGGTCTTTCGCCTCGAACGAAACACCTCCCATCTTGATGGCTTGGCGGAAGTCCTCCCCGCACGGAAGTGGTCCACGGCGTCACCAGACTTTCTCCCGAACGCCTCCTCTCCCTCGTACGTGGCCATTGGGGAATCGAGTCCCAGCATGTGATCCGGGACGTCGTTTTCGGGGAAGACAAGAGCACCACGAGAAAGGGATCCGCCCCGGTCTTCCTGACCCTTCTCCGGAATCTTGTGATCGCCCTTCTTCGGCTCTCCGGACGGAAGAAAATCGCGGAGTCCTGGCGGCACTTCTCCTGGAAGGCGTCAGAGACCCTTTCCTTCCTCGGATTCTGATCAGGATCCCGAAAACCTCTCGTTCCCTTGTTTTTTCACCGAAAGACAGGACAGCACCGGTGCGTCTTTTTCCGGAACAAGAATCAGGAAAATCCTGATCTTAGGCCTCGTTTGTTCCCTGCATCCCGGAAATTTTCTTGCTTTGCTCCCGACTTTTGAAAAATTTCCCTCTTTTTTGAATTCCGGTGCCGTTTCGATGGCCGACTTTGACGTCGTCGTGGTTGGGTCCCTCCCATCGTTTGCAAAGTGGAGTGATTGTGGATACAATCAAGGTCATTTTCCGAATTTGACAGTTTGTGATCTTGTTTTCCTTTCCAGAGAAAGGCTTTCGCTCCTCTCTGGTCTGTCTTTCCCTGTTCTTTGCAGGTGGCGGAGGCCTTCCGCCTTTGGTGGGCATTTTCATAAAAACATCTCGGATCCGGAGGGTTTGCATGGGAAAATATGGAAATGGAAAAGGGGCCCGGACAACGTGGGGCGGGAAGATTCGCAAACGGGTTCTGTCCGGGCTTACGGCCTGCGCCATGGCCGCAGGGATTTTGGGGACGGGACTTTCCCTTGGAGGAGTTCCCCTGGCCGGAGCTGCCGACCGGTGGCAATTTGCGGACTCTCTCGGAGTCGGCGTTCCCTTTGACGGGGTCGACTTCATCAGCGCGAACGAAGGCTGGGTTTCCGGAGCCTCCGGCGTCATCATCCACACCACCGATGCCGGGAAGACCTGGGTTCCTCTCAATACCGGAACGACCCACTGGATCCATTCGGTGGACTTTGTCGATCAGCAGCACGGCTGGGCCGCCGGAAACAACGGCCTTATCCTCGCGACCGACGACGGGGGAAAGAGCTGGTCGACCCAGGAGACAGGCATTCCGTTCGACCTCTATTCCGTGACTTTTTCTGACCTGCAAAACGGCTGGGCATCAGGATTTGCCGGGACCCTCCTTCACACGACGGACGGGGGCGCCCATTGGGCGAAGGTCTCGACCGACACAGCCCAGTGGATCATGAGAGTGACCTTCCTCAAGGGCGACCCGAGCCACGGCTGGGCCGTCGGGCAGGAAGGCCTGGTCCTTTCGACGACAGATGGGGGCACCACCTGGAAGAAGCAGAACAATTCTGTGCGCAAGGATCTTTACGGAGTCAGCTTTATCGACCAGAACCGCGGTTGGGTTGTCGGAACGCACGGGATCATCGAATACACCTCAAATGGCGGCCAGAGCTGGGTTATCCAGAATGGTCCGGGCCGCGGACCCCTGACCTGGAGCGTGGCCGGCATGGAGCGCGAGTCCAATGACCTGCACACCGTGGTCTTCCTCAACGACAAGGTGGGCTATGTCACGGGAGTTCTCGGGATCTTCCTGAAGACGGTCGATGGCGGCAACCACTGGACCCTCATCAAGAGCGGCACAAAATTGGATCTTTACGGGATGACATTCCCGGATTCTTCCCACGGGTGGGTGGTCGGCGTCGGAGGCATGATCCTTCATTCCTGAATTTGAAGCGTCTTACCCAAAGCCGGGGGGAGGTCCTCCTCCCCCTCGGCCCATGACTTGAGGCCTGTCCTATGATCAGTTATATTCCCCTCACATTCTTTGGCATTATCGCGGCGGTGGGACTCGCCTTTTTTGTTCACGGCTTCGTCAATCGCCAGAAAATATTTGCCGCCTTCACCGACCTCGCCTCCCGTCTTTCGGGGGCGGCCGGGCGTTCGGCCATCTGGGCCTACCCGTATCTTTCCGGGACCTTTGAGGGGCGTCCCGTGAAGATCTTTTTCCATACGGCGGAAAACCACACCGTCAGTGTCCTGAATCTCGTCGTGGAGCTGGGAGTCGGAACTCCCGACAGGGTGCTTCTCCTCCAGAAGGACGGTTTCCGGGATCCGAAGCCGGAACAGAAGGCCAAGCTTACGGAAGAGGTCGGACCGGTTGTTCCGGTCACCGGGATTCCCTTCGACGTTCGCTCTCCGGAACCCGGGCGGGCAGTGGCGCTCCTGCAATCCCCTGAACTGGCCCGGGAGATCTCCGCCCTGACCCCCTACAACCAGATTCTTCTGTGGGACGGCTCCCTGATCGCGAGCAAGCAGTTCGAAGGGGTGGCAGAAACCCTTCCCGATGCCATGTTGTCGACCCTGACCCGCATCCTCTCCCTCGCCCGACGCTTCGAGGATCTTCATCCGGGGGCGGAAAAGATCGGGGCGCAGACCGCCTGATGGAGGCTGGTTCGGTGCCGCGTGTCGTCATGCTCCTTATGAAAAGCCCCGAATGGACGCCCTATGCGACGGTCGTCCGTCTGGCCCGGTCTTTCGTTACGGCCGGGGCCCATCTGACGGTCTTTGTGATGGACGACGCGATCCTTGGCCTGGTTCCGGTTCACGGAAGGGGCCCGGACTCCTTTCCCCTCTTCCCCGTCCTTTTGGCGGGGGGAGAGATTGCCGTGTGCCAGTCCACGGCGGAAATCCGGGGACTGGGGCCAGGAACTCTCCCCGCGAAGGTCCGTTTTGAGACCCAGGTCCAGCTGGGCCAGCTTGCCGGATCCGCCGACCTCTTTCTTCCCTTTACGACGTAGGGTCGTTGGCCACGATGGGAAAGCACAAAAATGTCGTCTTCCTCCTGGAGTCCTCTCCCACCGCTCACCTTCGATTCTTCGAGGGTCTCCGGATGGCCCTGGGGTTTTCTGTCTCCCACCGTCCCGTCACCCTCCTGCTCATGGGTGAGGGGGTCCGAATCCTTCTTCCGATCTCACCCCGGCTCCTGGGCCTTCCCCCGGAGATCGTCGAGGTGATACCCCTTCTCAAGGAGCTGGGGGTCCATGTCATGGCCCTGGATTCGGATCTCGACTACTTTTTTCTGGACCGTCCCGTTCCGGACTTCGTCGTGCCGGTCGGAAAGGAGCGGATCGCGGAGCTGGTCTCGTCGGCCGACATCGTCATCCCCTTTTTAAGGAAGGCGGAATAGGCGTGGGACACGAATCCGGGGACCAATCCGGCCTTGTCCTCCTGGTCGGCACCTTTCCCCTTCCGCCGATCGTGGAAGGTCTTATGAAGTCCTCCACGACGGTCATCTTTTACGGGGAAGCCGTCAACTACCCCTGGTCCGGAGAGGGGAATCATTTCTATCTACTATTGGATGTGGAGGGCCGTGGACGCTCCCCCTTTTCCCAATGTCTGACGGATGAGCAATGCGTGACACTCCTTCTCTCCGCCCGGAAGGTCCTGACCTTTTGACGGCCTCCCCGGGGCGGCGCCTCCCGTCGGGAGTCTTTCGCCGCCTCTCGGGCCTGATCGGAGGTTCCGGCAAGGGGATTCCCTCCGGGACCCTCGTGGCCTTTCTCATCCTCTCGGCACTCTTTTTGTGGGCCCTCCTCCCCCAGCGCCTCACCGGGATCGATCCTCTGACCCAGCATGCTAGGCTCGTCCTTTCTCCTCCTCTGACAGCCGGCCATATTCTGGGATGCGACTTCCTGGGACGGGATCTCTGGTCCCGGCTCGTGACGGGAAGCCTCGTCTCGCTCACAGTCGGAGTCTCGGTGGGTGTGCTGTCGACGGTTCTCGGCTGTCTCTGGGGAATCGTCTCGGGATTTCTGGGCCATCCCTGGGATCCGGTGATGATGCGGACGCTGGAGATCTGGTACGCCCTTCCCGAGATCCTCATCGCCACCATCCTCATGCTGGTTCTGGGCCACGGACTTCTGGCCGTCATCGTGGCGCTTTCCATCGGAGGATGGATGGGGGTGGCCCGGGTCCTTCGGTCGGAGACGCTGCGCCTTAAGGACGCGGTCTTCATGGATGCGGCGAGAGCCTCGGGGGTAGGGCCGATCCGCCTCGTCCTCCGGCATTTTCTCCCCAATGTCCTGCCGGTCATCCTCGTCATGTTCCTCTTCCGGATTCCCGGGGGAATCCTGGGGGAATCGACCCTGTCCTTCCTGGGCCTGGGTCTGGCCCCGCCGGTCGCAAGCTGGGGGGTTCTCGTGAACGAAGGCTGGAAGGCCCTTCCCGTTTCGGCCTTCATGCTGATCTGGCCCGCGGGGTTCATTGTCCTCTCCCTGGTGAGCTTCCAGGTTCTGGCGGACCGCCTCGCGCGCCACATCGGAGTCTCCCGGTGATCCGGATCCTAAGACGGCTTTTCTCGTCGCTGCTTCTTCTCTGGGCTGTCTATACCCTCACCTTTCTCCTGACCCGGTTTGCCCCCGGAAACCCCTTTTCCGAAGGCCGCCACCTCCCCCCCGATGTCATGGCCAACCTCCTGGCCACCTACCATCTCGACCGCCCCCTGTGGGAGCAGTACCTACTCACGCTGGGCCAGATGCTCTCCGGGGACTTCGGGACCTCCTACAAGGCGACAGGAATCCCCGTCTCGGAGATCCTCTCCCAGACGCTTCCGGTCTCCCTCACTCTGGGGATCCTGGCCTTCGTGGTCTCTATCTTCCTGGGGCTTGCCACCGGCCTCCTGATCGGGATCGGGCCGCCTCTCCTCGCCCGCCTTCTCCGCTACGGGACGACGCTTCTGGTCGGACTGCCCTCCTTCCTGCTCGCCGCGGTCCTGATCGATGTCGTGGCCCTTCATGCCGGGCTTCTCCCCGCCGCCCTCTGGGAAGGGTGGCGGTCGGCCATCCTTCCCGTTTTGGCCCTTGCCATCGCTCCGGCCGGCTATCTTGCCAGGGTCTTCGCGGCCTCGATGGAAGAGACGCTGGACAGTCCCTTCTACCGGACCTCCCTGGCCAACGGGATCCTGGGACGCCGGCGGATCCTCTTCCACCTGATCCTGCCCTCCCTAAATGCCGTCCTGGCCCTGCTGGGACCGCTGGCCGCGGCCTTCCTGACCGGCTCTTTTGTCGTGGAGACGGTCTTTGCGATTCCGGGGATGGGGCGGGTCTTCGTTCTGTCGGTCATGAACAGGGACTATCCCCTGATCATGGGAACGACGCTCGTCTATACGGTCTTTCTGACGGTGGCCATTCTGGTGGGGGATCTCCTCCAGGAGGGGGCGGATCCCCGGGTGCGGTCTCTCTAGGAAGGGAAGTCAGAATTCAGGCGGGAGAGGAGAACCACTCCATGGAGGCGGTCTTGCGGACGAGAGCGATCACCTGTTTGTCCAATCCCCGGTCTTCGCAGTGGGTGAGGACCTTTTTGAGGATGTCCCCGAAGATCTCTTCCGTCGGGTTGTGATAGGACTCGATCTCGGAAAGGACGGCCGTGAAGACCTCAAGAAGGGCCCGGGCCCTGGCCTCGCTTTTCGCTGGGTTTTCCGCCTGGGGAGTGTAGTGCATGAGATTTGTGTGAAAGGCCTTTTTCCTGCGGGACAGGTGGGGAAGGGGTTCGTCGGGCGGAGCCTCAGGCATTGTGTTCCGGGGCAGGTCGTGCATCAGGACCCAGAACCGGACGATTTCCTGGACGTCCTCGTCGAGTTTCAGCTTCCTGGCGAGCTTTGCGGCAAGCTCGGAGGCGGATTTCCGGATGCCCTCCGGTTCATGCCGGGTCCGCTCGAGAAAGGCCGAGAGCTCGAGGAGGTCGTCGGCCGAAAGCGTCAGGACGACGGCGACCATCGCCGGAAGCGAGAGGGAGCGGTCCCGGAAGGTGGAGATGGAAAAGATGGTCCGGCCGGAGGATCGGGCGGCCATGTTGGAAATGATGGCGGTGCTGATGAGGTCATCCGCCCTGTAGACCCCTTCGTCGATGGCGCTGATGCCGATCTGGAGGGATTTCAGGACTCCGTCGGGGGGAACAAGGTCGTGGGCCAGGCGGTCGGCCAGGATCAGGGCGCCCTCGATGGGGGTTTCCGGAAGGAGAAGATAGGAGCGGGTCTCGGTATCTTCTGCGACCACGTCCGTATTTCGGAGGTGCCTCCGGAGGATGTCGTGGAACCGGGTCCCCGCCGCAAGAAGGGAGGGGGTGTTCGAGTACTCGGCCGTGATGGCCAGGAGTGACAGGGGGCGATGGTACCTGAGGGCCCGGAGCAGCTCCTGCTGGATCGATCCCTGATTGTGCGGGGGAAGGCTTTTTTTCATCGGCTCCCGGTCTCCTGTCCTTGTGTGAGTGCGACACCGCAGATTTTTCTGTGAGCATAACACAAAACAACCGAATTTTCACAAGATCCGGAGCCTTGGAGAATTATTTTAGCAGGGCCTGATAGTTGCGGAGCGTCTCCCCCACAAGGGAATCCATGCCCTGGACGGTCCGGGAGGAGACGCCCATCTGGGAGCGGATCTCCTCGGAGAGGCCCGAGAGCTTCTCTAGGGACTTCTCGATGGTGGCAAAGGCCAGCTTCGTCTCCTCCGTGCGCTCCTTGGTGGTGACCACGGCCTCTCCGAGCTCGGTCAGGAGCGCGGAATTTTTTCGCGTCTCCTCGACCGTCGAATGGATGATGGTTCCGATGTCCCCGACGGAGCGTGAGGTCTGGTCGGCAAGCTTTCTCACCTCGTCGGCCACGACGGCGAAGCCCCGGCCCTGCTCCCCGGCCCGGGCGGCCTCGATGGCGGCATTTAAGGCCAGGAGATTGATCTGTTCGGCGATGCGGCTGATGGCCTCGGTGATCTGCTGGATTTCGGTGGACTTGGCATTCATGGATTCCGTGGCCGACCGCAGGGTGGACATGAGGGAGGTCTGGTTGTCGACGGTCCGGGAGAGATTGGAGACGATGTTTCCGCCCCGCTCGATTTCGGTGTTGATTCCCTCGAACTCCCGGGAGATGATGTCGAGGCGTCCGGTGATGGTGGTGACCGATTCGGAGATCCGGGACATGGAGTCGGTCAGGTGGGTCCCGCTCGATTCGGCCGTTTCGATTCCCTTGTTCAGGTTCTGCTCCCGGGTCACGTCGGAGAAGACGGTGACATAGGCCTGGGGGCGGCCCTCTTCGTCGGAAAGGCTGAAGGACTGGGAGAAGAGGAAGCGTTTTCCGATGGGGATCACGGCATTCGTCCGGACCTGGTCCTGGCCGATGGCGCGGATGTCCTTCCGGATCGTATCGGGATCCCGATGAAACTGGTGGATTGACAGGCCCACCAGATCCTCCGGAAGCGACCGCCCGGTGAATTTTTCAAGGTCGGGGCGCAGGACCCGGTAGAGGCTCTGCATGGTATCGTTGGCGTAGAGGATCCGGTTTCCCTCGCTCCCTGTGCCCATGTCGGTCTCGGCGATGGCGAGCCCCAGCCCCGGAAGCCGGTTCAGGGTGGTGAAGACCATCTTGAGGACCGAGCGGATGGTCGTGCTGACGGAGAGGATCTCCTGGTAAGGGCTTTCGATCTTCTGGTCGGTCAGCCGGAAGTGGAGCGCCATGTTCGCCTGTTCGGCCAGAAGTTGGAGGGGCGCCAGAAGCCCGGTCCGGACATTCCGGGCAAGCCGTACCGTCATGATCGCCGAAAGGATCGCAAGGAGCAGGATGATCAGGCTGTTCCCGACCACGATCCTCCGGATGCGGGCGGACTCCTCGGCATACCGGAGGGTTTCCCGGTCCAGGGCCTTCTTGGCGACCGTCCGGTCGAGGAGGCTCACCAGGTTCTGGACGCTGGCAAATCCCTGCTTCTCGACCCTCTTGGAGGAGGTGTGGAAGAGAAGCGTCGAGAGGGCCCGCATCTGGATCAGGTACATTCCGACCTCTTTGCGCTCCTCCGGCGACACGCCCCGGAGATCCTTGATGTCTTTGGCCAGCTCGCTGCTTGTGGCAAGAAAGTCGCGGTAAAGGGAGGGATCGGATTTCAGGTAGAAGGAGCCCGCGTCGGACTGGAGGCGGAGGAGGGAGTTCCTGACATTTCCCACCTCGGAGAGCTCCCGGGAGGCCAGGGAGAGCTTGGTGAGGCTCGCGACGACAAGGACGAGGCCGGCCACCGTGACCACGGCCACGAGAAGGGCAATGACGACGTTAGCCCGGGTCCGGAACTGTTTTCCTTCCTGCTGGCTTGCCATGACGGGATTTCTCCTTTGGAATGAGGGTCGGTGTGGCCGGATGACGACCGGGTCGCGGGGGTTTCTGCGTTTTTTCTTTATAAACCCATGTTTTCGAAGGACAAGGTGATAAAAAGGGTCAAAATACAATTTTTAATATTATTATAATTTATTCAATTAAACAATAAAGTGGACAAAATCTGTTCCGTCAACGGTCACAAGGTCTTTTCGGAGGTCCCTCCGGAATTCTTGAGTGGTCCACGGATCGGCTTCCACCATCACCCGGAAGGGAAAAAACAAGAAAGGAAGGGGGTTCCATGGCCAAAGAGCCTGGGAGAGAGGACGTCGGATTTGAAACGCGGGCGGTCCACGGCGGGGAAGAGGGAAACGATCCCTGGCGGGCGCTCACGCCCCCGATCTACATGACCTCGACCTACACCTTCCCCTCCATGGAGACGGTGGACCGGGTCACCGGGGGGCAGGAGGAGGGCTTCGTCTATTCCCGCGCCGGAAATCCCACGGTCCGCGCCTTCGAACGGACGATGGCGGATCTCGAGGGAGGGGAGGAGGGGGTCGCCTTCTCCTCGGGGATGGGGGCCATTGCGGCCGTCCTCCTCTCCTGGGCCAAAAAGGGGACCCCCTTTCTCTTCTCGCGCCATCTTTACAGCGGCACCCGGCATTTCATCGAGTCGATGCTGATCCCCCTGGGAGCCACCGTCCGCTTTGTGAGCTTCCCGGAGGGCTCTCCGGCGTCCGGGGACCTTGAGGAGGCCCTTCGCGAAGGGGCGGCGGGGCTCTTTCTGGAGACCCCCTCCAATCCCATCCTCGAGATCGTGGATCTTTCCGCAACCGCCGCCCTGTGCCGGAGCTACGGGGTTCCCCTGGCGGTCGACAACACCTTTCCCTCGCCGGCCCTCCAGAACCCGCTTCTCCTGGGAGCCGACCTCGTGATCCACAGTGCGACCAAGTATCTGGGAGGCCACGGCGATCTCCTGGGAGGCGTGGCCGTGGGAGACCGGCAGACGATCCGGACCCTCCGGTCGGTCGAGGCTCCGCTTCTGGGGGCCACCCTGTCGCCCATGAACGCCTGGCTCATCCTCCGGGGCATCAAGACCCTTGCGCTCCGAATGGAGGCCCATTCGCAGAGGGCCTCTCTTTTGGCCCGAATCGTCTCCGGCCACCGCTCGGTCGTCAGGGTCCACTATCCGGGCCTTCCGGAGCACCCGGGACACGGGATCGCCCTCCGGCAGATGAAAGGGACGGGCGGGATGCTCGCAATCCAGTTTGCCTCCTTCGAGGCGGCGCGGCGCTTCATGGACCGTCTCCGGATCATCCGGATCGGAGTGAGCCTGGGGGACCCCGCCTCTTTAGTCGAGCATCCCGCCTCGATGAGCCATCGGGGATGGAGCCGGGAGGTCCGGCAGTCGATGGGGATCGAGGAGGGACTGGTCAGGATGTCCGTGGGCCTTGAAAGTCCTGATGATCTGGTCCGGGATGTGGAGGGGGCCCTCGCCGGTCTCTGAGGGTCCGGAGAAATGGGTTGAGTTGTAGGCTCATGTCCAGGAAGGCCCAAGACTCCTGAGGTCAGCCCGGCTGAGAGATATCAGGCGCGCCCCGGATCAAAGACGGAATTTTTTCCGGTTTTTTCCTTTCATGGTGCGGCAATTCCCCAAAGTGGCAGGATTCTGCGGGAAAAGTCAGAGTCTTGGCCAAATGGGCCGGCCAATCCGGAAGGGCCGGTGTCTGGGAGATATTTTTATCTCTGGACTACCGGGTGGTTCAAAGGATTGTAGTGATGAGAAGGCCTTCTGGGTCGTACGGCCATCCGGCCGAAGTTCGGTCTCTCCCGGCTTAGATCCCCCAGAAGACCATTTTCGCCGGACCTCCGGAAGATCCGGCCGGATTCTTTGGCCCACTTTCCGGGCTCCGTTAAGGCGTATCTGAAAGCTTAGGCGGACGGGGAGGAGGCGAACTCCTTCGTTGACTCTCCGATTAAGGGACCCCCTCAGGAAAAGAAAGGCACGGGCCTTCGGAAGCCTAGCCTGACCTCTCCATAGTCTTTCCCTTCTTGACGCCATCTTCGTTAAAAAAGAGGCGTCCTCCCTATAGTTCTGCCGACTATTTTGGGGAGGAGAGTGATATCCCTCTTGAACTCCTTATTTTATGTATGTACAATTATTGGATGGAATATGAATGGGATGAACGCAAGCGGCAGGCCAACATCATAAAGCACGGTGTGGACTTTTCCTTGGCGGAGACATTCGCCTGGGACACGGCCCTCGATATTGAAGATGATCGGAAAAATTACGGTGAATCGCGAAGGGTGCCTATTGGACTCGTCGGCTCCCGATTGTAAGTTCTGATCTATTCAAGAAGAAGCCGGGCCTGTCGGATCATCAGTCTGAGAAAAGCCAATGATCGGGAAAGGAGATATTATGAGGACGAAGCGAAAACCGGAAGATATTAGTCAGGAAGACTGGGATGCTGTGGACTCGCCGGAACTGACCGAAGACATGGTCAAACGTATGCGGCCAGCCTCCGAGGCGGTTCCGGAAATTGTCGCCGAATACCGACGATCCCGGGGGCGTCCTCCTAAAGTGACCCCGAAGGTGGCTACGACCGTTCGGTTCGATGCCGATATTGTGGAGGCTTTTCGTTCGAAAGGCCGGGGATGGCAGACGCGGATGAATGACGCCCTGAGGGCCTGGCTCAAGGAACACCCGTCCGCGTGAGAGGGACCGGCAACGTGGGAGGCAAAGATGTCCCCCGTTGTCCCGAATCTCCTGTGCCTTCCCTTTTTTGAAAAAAGGTTCTTTCAACGCCTGGGATCGTTTTAAATTTTAGATCTGTTTTTCGGCCAGGATTCTCCTCCGACCCCCATCTTTTGACATTCTTCCCTGCTGACAGTCGGGAAATTCCTGCGGTTTGCCTCCCGCGCCATCCTGCCGGAACAAGAGGCATTGGGGTGGCGGCCTAAAGCGTGTGACCCGAAACCCCGAGCCCCAGATAGAAGACGAGCCGCTCTCCCAAAAGGGCGGTTCCCAGAAGAAGAAGAATCAGGGCGATGTCGAATCCCGCCCAGAACCTCCGGAGCCCGGGGCGACGGGGGGAGGCTCCCCCGAGAACGCGCGCGGTGGAGAGCCCAAGGAAAAAAACGCCCATCTTTCCGTGGAGGCTTCCCAGAAAGATTTCATGCCCTCCGTTCTGCAGGACCTTGTCGTGGGCCAGGGCGATCCAGCCTGTTGCGACTCCCAGAAGAACAAGCCCCAGCCATCCCTCAAGGACCCCGCCAAAAGTGAGGTTGGCTCTCCCGGACTCCGGCCTGGACTCCGGAGAGCGGACAAGACGCCTGATGTCCCACAGAATCACCAGGAGTCCAAGGCCGACCACGAAGTGAATGAGGGCCGGATGGAGGTGGGACCAGGCCATGGGCGAATTCCTTCCAATGAGTTCGAAAACCAGGGATCCAGACGCCGGGACGTGCCCCTTCTATCCCCCGGGTCATGTCATCGATGATGGGGAGAAAACGCCCGGACAAGGAACATCCTTCAAAACCTCCGGGGTTTCTCCCGGAGGCCTTCCGGAGGAGGGATTGTCCGACAATGGACAATGACTGTTGTCACACTATGGACAAAATTGTCCGTAAAAACAGTTCTCCCGATCCGGGCTAATTCTTGTAAATATTTAATGTTTATTGGTTTTATGTTCTGGCATATTTCTTGAATAAGGAGGGTATCGTCTCCGTCCCTCCCCTGCCGGGAAAAGACGGGTTCGGATGATGCCCTCCGGAACAGAGCTGTTCCAGACAGGATCCATTTCTCGCCGCCGAGATCTTATCCAGTTTTTCGATGCGCCCGATTAGGCCATCGGTTCTCTTTTCCAATCCAACAGACATGCCGGAGATCCGGCCTTAATTCCGGACCTTTTGCTTATTGTACCCAAGGGTCCGGGTTTTCACTATATCTTAAACGGAGGAGTTCCGATGACGAAAAACCGTCGATCCACGCGAGGCCGACGCTTTGTTCTGGCTCTGGCAGTCCTTTTCGCGGCCCAGGAAATCACCCTGGCGGTGACCGGCCCGGCCTGGGCCGACCCCCAGACCCCTCCCCCCTCCGCCCCGGCGTCCTCTTCCACGGCGACGGCCCCCCCGGCTCCGGCCCCTGCGGCCGCCCCGGCTCCCCCGTCGGATCTGGTGGTGCCCGCCATGAACATCCATCTCAAGGGCTTCGTGGATGTCTACGCCCAGTACAATCCGACCTCGGCGGGAACCACCGACTTCCGGGCCTACGACTACGGGGCCAATTCCTTCAACATCAATATGGCCCAATTGAAGCTCTGGCGTCCCGATGACGACGGGGTGGGATTCGTGCTCCGGGCCGACTTTGGCCCCGGCGCCTACGCCTCGGCCCAGAACTTCTCCCCGGGCTACTACGGGGCCCTGGGAGGCGGCCACGCCTTTGC